>Ga0160440_100008_pt1 | contig 419623 bp, 380 predicted proteins | sample HID1971I_E1MG_FD_108277 | JGI IMG/M metagenome (GOLD analysis project Ga0160440, IMG submission 108277) | Enriched millipede-associated microbial communities from UW Madison campus, WI, USA - HID1971I_E1 MG | ecosystem: Host-associated > Arthropoda: Insects > Digestive system > Unclassified ... | reverse complement strand
TCTCCCTGGTGACAATAGCTGTGTGGTCCCACCCGATCCCATTCCGAACTCGGAAGTGAAACGCACATGCGCCGATGGTAGTGTGGCTTAAGCCATGCAAGAGTAGGTCATCGCCAGGGGCTTTACCCCAGAAGGCCGGTCCAACAGGACCGGCCTTCTTCTTTTGCCTGTCTGGAAATCCACTAACCGCAGAGGTCAGGACAGAAGGACGCCCTGACTGGTGCCGCCTTTATCGGCGCAAACCAAGAAGGGCCGGCCGATATGGCGGCCACTTCGTTATTGATGGAAATAGGCACCGTCGCGTCAGAACAGCGACCCCGTAGTCCCAGGTTCTTCCGGCACGGCAGCGGCATCTCGCGCCCAACTGCCGACGCCGTAGGGCTTGGCGGAGATCGCTCGAACCCTTTCCGGCTGCTCCTGCGCCTTTCGATGTGCAACTTCAGCCAGGACCTTGAACTGGCGCTCCCGTTCGAGCCAGAGCTCTTCCGCGCTGTCGGCGGGCTTGCGAGCCCCTACATCCTCTTCGAGCACAGCCTCTGGAATGGTCGAGAACGGGATACGCATCGGAGCCGCATCCTGTTCCAGTGCTTCCTGCATTGCGCCGAAGTAGAGCGTGTTATTGCCGTAGCGTCGGTTGATCGAATCGAGCGTGGCGCTGATGACCTTCGCGCGCCCACGCGATTCCATCAGTTCCTGGGTGATGCTCCCGGCCGACTCCAGCTGCGTCAGCGTAACCGCCACCGATAACGGCGGATGGCGCTTCACATTCCATCGCTTGAGCCGAATCGCGGTTTCCAGGGACGAAAGTTCATCGCCGAGCAGTCGCAGCAACGTAGGCGTGTCGTCGAGCGGCGCAAAAGCCAGATCGCGCTCGAAACGCTTGTCCATGCCAACGAAGCGCATGCGGATCGACAAACCTCCTGCCAAATGCTGCTCATTCCGCAGCCGCATCGCGGCTTTGGCGAGTAGCTTGAACAGCACGGCTCGCGCGCCGTCGAACGTGCGCAGTTCCGGGCCGAGCACGTGCGAGTGCCCCAAGGATGCGCGGCGCTCGGTGCGCCCCGGCAATTCATGGCCGCGAAGCTGCAGCCAGTAACGTTCTCCCTCGATGCTCCCCCACGCGGCCCGCAACTGTGAGCGGGACGCGGCGCAGAGTTGCTCAGAGGTCTGTATACCGGCGCGCAGGAGGCGCTGCTCGACCGACGGCCCGATGCCGCAGAAATCCCGGAGTTCCAGTGAATGAAGCGAGCCGGGAAGTTCGGCCTCCTCCAGGACGGTCAGCCCATCGGGCTTGCGCATGTCCGAGGCCGTCTTCGCGAGGAAGCGATTGGGCGCGATGCCGATCGAACAGCGAATCGCCGGACTGAAACCTTCATCGACCAAACGCTGCTTGATGCGCGAGGCGATCGCCTCGGCATTGCTGCGTTCGCGTTCACGGCCGATCAGCCAGCACGGAACTTCGTCGATCGACTCTGCCTTCCCGTGCGGAACGCAATCCTCGATCGCCGCCATCAGCCGGTGGTGCATCGCGATGTAACGAGCGGGGCGCGCCTCGCGCAGCACGATGTCGGGGCACAGCTCCAGCGCTTCCCACACCGGCGTGCCGGTCTTCACGCCGAACGCCTTGGCTTCGTAGCTGGCCGCGATCGCGCAGGTCGTGGCGGACATGACCGGAACGACGGCAACCGGACGTCCCAGCAGCGCCGGGTCGTCGTATTGCTCCACCGAAGCGAAGTACGAATTGAAGTCGACGAAGAGGCAGCGCAGGGTCATGGCGAACCGGCCATCGCACCGGAGAAGGAGTCTCGCGATGCGATTGTCGACGCAGCCGGTCTCAGCCTGTGAGATCGGCCGGCAGGCAAATCAGAGGACGATTGGCGGCTCGCCGCCGACGATCACCACGTCCGCCGGTCGACGCGCGAACAGGCCCACGCTCACCACGCCCGGGATCTGGTTGATCGCCTGCTCCAGGCCGACCGGATCGGTGATGGCCAGCCCGTGTATGTCGAGGATGAGGTTGCCATTGTCGGTGACCACGCCGGCGCCTTCAGCCGTCTGGCGCCATACCGGCTGTGCACGCGTCATCGCCTGGATCTCGCGGGCGACCAGACTGCGCGCCATCGGAATCACTTCCACCGGCAGCGGAAACTTGCCCAGCACATCTACGCGCTTGCTCGGGTCGACGATGCATACGAACTTCCGGCTCGCTTCGGCGATGATCTTCTCGCGCGTGAGCGCCGCGCCGCCGCCCTTGATCAGGCGCTTGTGCGGATCGCATTCGTCCGCGCCATCGACGTAAAGCGAGAGTGGACCGGTCGCGTTGAGGTCCAGCACTTCGATGCCGTGCTGGGCAAGGCGCGCGGTGCTCTGGTCCGAGCTCGACACCGCGCCCTTGATGCGGTCCTTCATGCGCGCGAGCGCGTCGATGAAGTAGGCGACGGTGGAACCGGTGCCGACGCCGACGATCATGCCGTCCTCGACGTACTCGATGGCCTTCTCGCCGGCCAGGCGCTTGGATTCGCTCATGTGTGCTGCACAGGTAGTGGGAATTTCGAATGCGCCAGGCGCGCGGGCCTCACTCGAGCGAGAGCAGGTACTTCCACTGCGCCGCCGAGACCGGCAGCACCGACAGGCGGTTGCCGCGGCGGATCAGCGCGAAGTCCTCGCCGAGCTTGTCGGCGTGCTGCTTGAGTTCGTCCAGCGTGATGGTGCGCTTGAGTTTGCGATCGAACGCGACGTCGACCAGGAACCAGCGCGGTTCTTCGCGCGAGCTCTTCGGGTCGTAATAGTCGGACTTCGGATTGAACTGCGTGTCGTCCGGGTAGGCCTTGCTCGCCACCGTCGCAGTGCCGACGATGCCCGGCACGTCGGTGTTGGAGTGATAGAACAGGATGCCGTCGCCGACCTGCATCCCGTCGCGCATGAAGTTGCGCGCCTGGTAGTTGCGAACGCCGTTCCAGGGCTCGGTGCGGACGCGTTCGAGGTCATCGATGGAAAACGTGTCCGGCTCGGACTTCATCAGCCAGTAGCGGCGGCGGGCGCTCATGCGGGGCTCCAGCAGTCGAGCGTGGACGATTGCGTGCACACCGCATCCAGGGCGACGTCCCAGTCGGCGCGGTCGAGCGCATCGACGCGTTGCACGTCGAACGCGGCTCCGACCAGCCACGGGGGAGCCGGGCCCCGATGGCGGAATGCGAAGCTGCGATCGTACCAGCCGCCTCCCATACCCAGCCGGTGGCCACGATCGTCAAACCCCACCAGCGGCGCGACGACGAGCGTCATCTGTTCGGGTTCCAGCATGGACGTCTCCGCGATGTCCGGTTCCGGAATGCCGTGGCGATTGCTCACCAGTGCGTCGCCCGGACGCCAGGGTGCGAACCGCAGGCGCCCGTCGTCGTTCAGCACGGGCAGGCAGTAGACGCATTCCCGCGGCAGGCGCAGCTGCCACACATGCAGCGCGATCTCGCCATCGGTGGCCCAGTAGCCGGCCACGTAGCCGGACGAAGGAGCGAAAGGCAGCGCCAGCAGGCGTTCGGAAAGACGTTCCGCGGCGGCGATGCGCTCGCCGGCGGGCAGTTCACGGCGGCGGTTGCGGAGTTCGCGGCGCAGCGCCGTGCGGTCGACCGTCATGCAGCGCGGGATCCTGTGATGCGGCGGCGACTAACCGGCCGGTGGACGGGAATCAGGGTTGGAACGAACCGGCTTCGAACCCGCGCCTGGAGCAACCCCTGCGCGAACCGTCGTCCCATAAGAATTCGGGCGCGATTGCGCGCCCGAACCGGGGTGCGGCATTTCTGCCGCGACCGTGAAATGGAAGTCCTCCGCCAATGGCGATGCTTGCGAAACGACCTTGAACCCGGGGTTCAAGTGGGAACGCTTGGATGCCTTCGGGCTTCCCGCTACAAGGCGGACCTGCACGCCTGGCCTCCGTCGCGCCCCCGGTGTCGTCATTAAGGGGCAAGGCGAATGTTTGCGCACGCTGTCGCGCACAGCAGAGGACGAGCAGAAAGTATAGCGCGGTGCACTGGCCCTGCGTGCCCGCTCGTCGGTGCCGGCACGGGAACGATTCAGTGCACCAATGCAGATGTTGCGAGATGCGCGTTCAGTGTGAACGCAACGTCGCGGTTCAGCGCGCGGGCACGTCGAACAGATCGTCGAGGCGACGATGCAGGGTGTTGAGCGTGCGCTCGAGTTCGCGATCGCGCGTGGCCAGTTCATCGCGGATCTGCTGAAGGTCGTGCGCGAGGTTCAGCGCCGCGAGCACTGCAACGCGATCCAGCGCAGCCATGCGGTTGGTCCCGCGGATCTCGCGCATCTTGCCGTCCAGCAACTTCGCGGCCGCCTGCAGGCTGTCGCGTTCGCCGGGTTCGCACCCGACGGTGTATTCGCGATCGAGCAACCGGATGCTGACGACTTCGCTGGTCATTGCGATCTCACGTGTGCTGTTCCAGCGATTTCAGCCGCGCGATCATCGCCTCGACCCGCGTGCGCGCCTGTTCGTTCTTGGCGAGCAGGGCGGAGCGTTCGCCCATCAGCTGTTCCTGTTGCTGGCGCAGGCTGCGGTTCTCCTCGGCGAGGCGACGCGCGCGGTCGGCCAACTGCTCGACACGGTCGGCGAGCGACTGCAATTGCGCGAGGAGTTGGGCCTGTTCCATGCCGGGCACGATAGCAGGGCCGGGTGACGGGTCAAGGGCAGGGTGCCGGCGCGGCTGCACGGCTGTTCACGCCCATTGGAAGCGTGCCTGTCAGGAGACGGTGCCGACGGCCCCGCTGCCCACAGGCACCGAGTGTGGCGTCCAGGCCCGGATGAAGGACAGGCAGCTGGCCGCTTCCAGCGGGCGCGCGAGCCAGTAGCCCTGGATCTCGTCGCAGCCGCGCCCACGCAGGAACTGCATCTGCGCCTCGGTTTCCACGCCTTCGGCGATGACCGTGAGGCCCAGCGAGTGCGCCATCGCGATGACCGTGGTGGTGATGGCCTCGTCGTCCGCGTCGCGGGTCAGGTCGCCGATGAACTCCTTGTCGATCTTCAGCGTGTGGATCGGCAGGCGCTTGAGGTAGGCCAGCGACGAGTAACCGGTACCGAAGTCGTCGATCGCCAGACCCACGCCGAGCGAGCGCAGCGCGTCCAGCGTCGCCGAGGTCTGCCCGGCGTTGGCCATGATCACGCTCTCGGTCAGTTCCAGCTGCAGCATCTCCGGCGGCACGCCGCTTTCGACCAGCGCACGCGCGACCTGCTTGGGCAGGTTGCCGCGCAGCAGTTGCAGCGAGGACACGTTCACCGCCATCGTCAGCTGATCCAGGCCCTTCATGCGCCAGCCCTTGAGCACGCTGCACGCTTCGCGCAGCGCCCATTCGCCGATGTCGAGGATCAGGCCGCTTTCCTCGGCCAGCGGAATGAACTGCGCCGGCGAGATGTCGCCCAGCTCCGGGCTGGTCCAGCGCAGCAGCGCTTCCACGCCGGTAATGCGCGAGTGGTCCAGCGAAAGCTTGGGCTGGAACACCAGGCGCAACTCGTTGCGATCCAGCACGCCGCGCAGAGCGGCGGAGATCGTCGCGCGGCCGCGGATCTCCACGTCCATCGCTTCGGTGTAGCGCATGAACGTGCGCCGCCCCGCTGCCTTGGCCTGGTACATGGCCGTGTCGGCGTGCTTGAGCAGGTCGGTGGGCACCAGCGCGTGGTCGGGGTAGAGGCTGATGCCGATGGACGGGGAGATCACCACGTCGTGGCGCTGGTCGATGTCCAGCGGCGCTTCGAACGAGGCCAGCACGTCGCGCGCCACCTGTTCGGCGTGCTCGATGCTTTCCAGGTTTTCCAGCAGCACGGTGAACTCGTCGCCGCCCAGTCGCGCGACCGTGTGCGTCGTGCCGACCGCGTGCTGCAGGCGGTGCGCGGCTGCGCGCAGGATGCGGTCGCCGGCCGCATGGCCGAGCGAATCGTTGATGTCCTTGAAGCGGTCCAGGTCCAGGAACAGCATCGCGATGCGCGTGTTGCCGCGGCGCGCCTTCACGATCGCGCGCGACAGCCGCTCCGAGAGCAGCGCGCGGTTGGGCAGGCTGGTCAGCGTGTCGTAGTTGGCCAGGTAACGCAGTTCCTGCTCGGCGCGCTTCTGGTCGGTGATGTCGCCCAGCACGGCGACGTAATGGCCGTGCTGGCCACCGGCGTCGAGCACTTCGCTGCCCTGGAACCAGCACAGGAATTCATCGCCGTTCTTGCGCTGCTGCCAGATCTCGCCCGACCAGCGCCCGTTGCGGCGCAGTTCGCCGCGAACGTGCTGGTAGAACGCCGGGTCGTGCTGGTCGCTGTCGAGCAGTCGCGTCGGCCGGCCGATCACCTCGGCATCCGAATACCCGGTCATGCGGCTGAAGGCGGGGTTGACCGACACGAAGCGGAATTCGCGATCGAACACCGCCACCGCTTCCATCATGCTGTTGAGCACTTGTCCTGCGATGCGGCGGTCGCGCTCGGCGCTGCGGTTGGCGGTGATGTCGCGCGCCGTACCGGCCACGCGCAAGGCACGGCCGGTGGCATCGCGTTCGACCACGCGGCCGCGCGCGAGCATCCACACCCACTTGCCGTCGGTTTCGCGCACACGGTGTTCGGACACGTACAGCGGCGCTTCGCCGCGCAGGTGGCGACGCAGCGAAGCGATGGCGCGCGGCATGTCGTCGGGATGGATCTGCAGGTTCGCATCGACCAGCGTCTGCACGCCCAGCTCCGGTGTGACGGCCTGATCGTCGGCGCGCGTGCGACGCAGCACGCGACGCTCCAGGTCGTAGTCCCAGAACTGCTCGCCCGACGCCCACAGCGCGAGTTTCAGGCGCTCGTCGCGCTCGCGGATCTGCGCGAAGTAACCGCGTTCGCGACGGCGATCCAGCAGGCGGCGCCATGTCAGGCCGCCGACGAGCGCGAGCAGGCCCAGCACGCCGGCGGCGATGACCAGCGGATGGCGCCACAGCGGCGGCGCGACCTGGACCGGGATTTCCAGCGTGGCGTCATTCCACGCACCGTGACGGTTGGTGGCCTGCACGAGGAAAGCGTAGTGGCCGGACGGCAGGCGCGAATAGGTGACGTCCTGTGCGGTGCCGTTGTCGATCCAGTCGCGATCGAAGCCTTCCATGCGATAGCGGTAGCGCGTGGCGGCAGTGGGGGCGAAATCGAGTGCACCGATCCGCAGGCGCAGCAGGCCGTCGCCTTCGTCCAGGTCGAGCCTGGGCGCCTGCCACAGCGAACTCGGATCGGCCTTGGCCTGGTTTCCGACCCATGCGCCCAGCAGTCTCAGCGGCGCGGTGTAGCTTGACTCGTGCATGCGCCTGGGGTCGAACAGGTTCAGCCCGCGCACGCCGCCGAAGGCGATGCGTCCGTCGCCCAGTTGCGCGACCGAGCCGCCATGGAATTCCAGGTCCTGCAAACCGTCGGCGAGACCGTAGCTGCGCGTGCGTTCGTCGCGGATGTCGTAGCTGATGATGCCGGCCTGCGTGCTCAGCCACAGGCGGCCGGCGGGCGCTTCGGCAATCGCGAACACCACCGGCACCAGGTCGCTGCTCAGCGTGCCCGTCAGCGGATGCGCGAAGCTCACGCGGCCGTCCTTCTCCTCCACGATGCGGCTCAGGCCCGCGTGCGTGCCGACCCACAGCGAACCGTCGCTCGCCAGGTGCAACGCACGTACGCGATTGCCCGGCAGGCTGTGCGGATCGGTATTGGAATGGCGGAAGTGGCGAAGCCGGCCCGTCTTCGGATCGAGCAGGTCGAGCCCGTCGCCGGTGCCGAACCACACGTGGCCGTCCTTGTCTTCGACGATCGCGTGCACGACCGGATAGCTCAGTCCGCTCGGATCGTTCTCGCGATAGGCGTAGTGCGTGAGTTGTCCGCTGTCCGGGCGATAGCGGTACGCGCCGTAACCATGGCTGCCGATCCACAGCGTGCCGTCGCGACCCATCGCGAGTGTGCGCAGCGGCGTGCGGCCGAGTTCGGGCACCGGCAGCCCTCGCGCGGTGCGGCGCTGCGGATCGAGCCGGTACAGGCCGGCATCGGTGGCGACCCACAGATCGTCCGCGCTGGCCTTCGCGAAACCGGTGACGTGCGGCGCGCGGCCCTGGTCGGCGAGCAATGCGCTCAGGTCCTCGAAGCGATCGTCGTCCAACGCGTAGCGGAACAACCGGGCGTTGTCGGTGCCCAACCACAGCGCGCCGTCCTGGCCCTGCACGACACTGCGGATGCTGTCGGCCGACGCCGGGCTGTCGGCGCGGCGCGGGTGCTCCATGTTGAACACGTAGCGGAAGCGCGTGCCGCGCGGATCGGTGACCGCGACGCCGCGGAACTGCCCACCGACCCACAGCATCCCGCCGCGGTCGATCATCAGCGCGTTGATGGAATCGTCGGGAAGGCTGGCGTCGATGCCGGGCTCTTCGCGCACTTCATCGACATGGCCCGTCACCGGATCCAGCCGGCGCAGGCCGTAGCCGTAGACGGAGAACCACAACTGCCGGTCCGGCGCCTGCACGATCGCGCGCACCACCGGCGGATCGTCGTCCGGCATCGGCTGCGCGGGCCAGGCACGCACGAGTTCGCGTCCGTTGCTGTGCAGGCGGAACAGGCCGTCGCGGCGTCCGAGCCACAGCTGGCCGCCCACGTCCTGGAACAGCGCCGTGACGGGCTCCTCCGGGCCGATGCGCTCCGGGAGGCTGCCATCGAGCCGGTACAGCCCCGACGGGCCGCCCCACCAGGCTACGCCGTCGCGCGTGGCCAGCAGGCTCTGCCGACTTGCGTTGCCCATGACCTGCGTTTCCATCGGCACGACGGTCTGGCGCTTGCCGGTCGTCGGGTCGAGCCGTTCCAGGCCCGCCATCGTCGCCACCCACACCTGCCCGCGATGGGGCAGCACGGCCATCACCTGGCGGTGCGGATGCGCGGTGCCGGAGGCGGCGTAACGGCGGATCTGGCCGTTCGCCAGGTCCAGTCGGCTGAGGTATTCGGAATACGTGCCCACCCACAGCGCCTGGTCGCCGTCCGGCGCGAGGGCGGTGACGTTGCTGTCGGGCAGGCTGGCTGCGTCGCGCGGGTTCTGGCGGTAGGGCAGGTAGCGCTGGCCGTCATAGCGGTGCAGGCCGCCCTGGGTGGCTACCCAGACATAGCCCTGAGAATCCTGCGCCAGCGCGGTGACGGTGTTCTGCACCAGGCCGCGCTCGCTGCCGAGGCGGTCGAAGTAGAAGTCGCGCGTGGCGGCCCCGGCCGTCCCGGCCAGGGTTGCAGCGAGCACGAAAACCGCGCCGGCGAGCCGGGCGGCTGGCAAGAAGCTCTGACGAAGCACGAACACCCCCGGCAACGACTCCAGCGTTGCTGGGTGCAGTGTAGGCAGGCGTTCGCATCGGCAACAACCATCGGGTTGTTACACTGCGGCCCTCCCCCCTCTTACGCCCCCGGCGCCGCGCCTGATCGTGTCCGAAATCGAACTGCCCTCCGTGTCCGCGATCGAGGCCGAGAGCCGCCAACTGGCGCTCGCTGCTTCGCCCTTTGAACTCCATGGCGGCCTGTGCGGCTGGCTGGCCGGTGGCGGCGCCTCGGTGCGCGAATGGCCGGCCAAGGTGCTGGCCGACGACGCACTCCCGGCGCCCGCGGCCGGCAGCGCGCTGGACGAACTGCGCCTGGCCAGCGCCGCAAAGCTGGCCGACCGCAGCTTCGACTTCGCCCTGCTGCTGCCCGAGACCGACGCCTCGCTGGCCGAGCGCAGCGGCGCGCTGTTCGAATGGTGCCGCGGCTTCCTCGGCGGTTTCGGCCTGTCCACCGGTTCGCGACCGAAGCTGTCGGACGAAGGCGCCGAAGCGCTGGGCGACCTCGCCAAGCTCGCCGCCGCGCAGCCGCAGAGCGACGGCGACGAGGAGGACGAGGAAGCGCTGGTCGAGATCGAGGAGTTCGTGCGCGTGGCGGTGCTGCTGCTGCACGGCGATTGTGTGCTGGCGGCGCAGCATCGGCAGAAGTTGAACTGACGCATCTCGCGCCCGCGTTCGCGCGGGCGGCCTTGACGATGCGTTGGCGATCCGGGCTCGCACGGTGATGTCGAAGTCCTGAAAAACACGTCCATGGGTTTCCGCTTGCGCGGGAATGACGAGCCGTAAATGCAAAAACCCCTCCGAATCCCCGACAAGGCCTACGCGAAGCGCCGCAAGCAGCTCATGCGCATGGCCGGCGACGATGCGATCGCGATCCTGCCGTCCGCGCCCGAGCGCATTCGCAGCCGCGACACGTACTACCCCTACCGCCAGGATTCGGACCTGCTGTACCTCACCGGTTTTCCCGAGCCCGAAGCGGTGCTGGTGCTGGTGCCCGGTCGCAAGCACGGCGAGGTGATCCTGTTCTGCCGCGAGCGCGATCCCGAGCGCGAAGGCTGGGACGGCCCGCGCTTCGGTCCGGAAGGCGCGGTGGAAGCGTTCGGCCTGGACGATGCGTATCCCATCACCGACCTCGACGACATCCTGCCCGGGCTGCTCGAAGGCCGTTCGCGTGTGTACTACCACTTCGGTCGCGACCAGGAATTCGATCTCAAGTTGATCGGCTGGCTCAACCGCGTGCGCGCGATGATGCGCCAGGGCGCGCAGCCGCCGCACGAATTCCTCGAACTGGGCCACCTGCTCGACGAACTGCGCCTGTTCAAGGATCGCGACGAACTGCGCCTGATGCAGCGTGCCGCCGACATCAGCGTGCTCGCGCACGAAGCGGCGATGCTCGCCGCGCGTCCCGGCATCCACGAGTATCAATTGCAGGCCGAAGTCGAACGCGTGTTCCGCTCACACGATGCGGACCCGGCGTACAACAGCATCGTCGGTGCCGGCACCAACGCCTGCGTCCTGCATTACCGCGCGAACGCGGCGCAGGCGACGGATGGCGAGCTGGTGCTCATCGACGCCGGCGCCGAATACCGTGGCTATGCGGCCGACATCACGCGCACGTTCCCGGTCAATGGCCGCTTCACGAAGGAACAGCGTGCATTGCACGATCTGGTCGGTGAAGCGCAGGCCGCGGCGCTCGCGCAGGCGCGTCCCGGCGTTCCGTACGAGGCCGGCCACGTTGCCGCCGTGGAAACCTTGACCGAAGGCCTGCTTCGCCTGGGCCTTTTGAAAGGCAAGCTGGAGAAGAACCTCTCCGACGGCAGCTATCGCCGCTTCTATCGCCACAAGACCGGCCACTGGCTCGGCCTGGACGTGCACGACGTCGGCGAATACCGCTTCGACGGCGATTCGCGCCTGCTCGAGCCGGGCATGGTGTTCACCATCGAGCCGGGCGTTTACATCTCGCCCGACGACACCACGGTGGATGCGAAATGGCGCGGCATCGGCATCCGCACCGAGGACGACGTGCTGGTCACGCGCGACGAACCGCAGGTGCTGACCGATGCACTGGCGCGCAGCGCGGACGAGATCGAAGCGCTGATGGCCGCGCGCGGCTAGCGGACGTTACTTCGCCAGGCCGTGTCCGCCCACCGGCGCGGTCTGGATGTAATCGCCGAAACCGGCGATCAGCGGTTTGGCCTTCGCGATTGCGGCCTGCACCGCCGGCAGCGAGAGCGATGCCTTGTGGCTTTCCTCGCTGTCCCAGACTTCGGTAATCCAGATCGCGTTCTCGTCCGCGGTATCGCGCGCGACGTTGTAGCTCAGGCAGCCGGGTATGTCGTCGATGCTTTCCAGCAGGATGCCGATCAACGCATCGCGCTGGCCGGGCGCGGCCATCATCCGTCCGATCAATCCGTGCATGGAGGCATTCTCCTGCGTCGCGGCGAGGCCGGGCAGCGCGACGGCCATGGCGCCGAGCGCTGCGGTGGCGATGAACTGGCGGCGGTCGATGGGCATGGCGTCGTCCCAGGCGGTGGGGCCGACGCGATCCTAGCCGGGCGCCTGTCGCGCCCGTGCAAACGCGCCCCGACGCTCTTGTAGTAAGCGAAGTGCACCCGGGGAAACCTTACAGAGGCCAGAGACATGACCGCCTCCCATCCCGGGTGCGTCCTTCGGCCTTACCGGGCTACGACGACTGCCGTCCTTGGCGCAACGCATGGTCTCCGGGTAACCCGGCCCCGCCACTCATGGCGGGTCGTTCGCAGCCTGCGCGGCAGTGCCGCGCAATCAGGCTGCGAAGCCTTCGCGGGTCAGGTTCGCCGGCGCATCGTCCGTGCACACCACGTCGTCCTCGATGCGGATGCCGCCGAACGGCTTGAACGTATCCACGCGCGCCCAGTCGACGCTGTCGGCATGGCCGTTCTTCTTCACCTCGTCCAGCAGCATGTCGATGAAGTACAGGCCCGGTTCGATCGTCACCGCCATGCCCGGCTCGAGCACGCGCGTCAGGCGCAGGTACGGGTGGCCATCGGGCTTGGCGATCGTGCCGCCTTCGTCGCTCGCCGCGAAGCCGGCGACGTCGTGCACCTGCAGGCCGATGCCGTGGCCGATGCCGTGCGGGAAGAACGCGCTGCTCACGCCGGTGGCGACGGCGGCTTCGGGCGAGACGTTGATGACGCCGAAATCCTTCAGCACGCCGGCGAGCGCCAGATGCGCATCGAGGTGGATCTGCTTGTAGTCGGTGCCCGCGCGCACCTGGTCGCACATCTTCAGCTGCGCGGCATCGACCGCGTCGATCATCGCCTGGAACTCGCTGCCGGCATCGTGCGCGTAGGTGCGCGTGATGTCGCACGCGTAGCCATCGTGCGCGGCGCCGGCGTCGATGAGGAAACTGCGCGGCGACTGCGGCGCGACGGTATCGCGGTCGGTGTAGTGCAGCACCGCGCCGTGTTCGTTGATCGCGATGATGTTGCTGTACGGCAGGTCGTTGGCGTCCTGGGCGGCGGCCTGGCAATACACCAGGTGGATGCCGAATTCGCTGGCACCGGCGCGGAACGCACGCTCGGCAGCGCGATGCGCGCGCACGCCGCGCTTTGTTGCCACGCGCATCATCTCGACTTCATACGGCGTCTTGAATGCGCGGTGGTATTCCAGGTAGTTCACGACCGGCGCCGGATTGTTCGGCACGAAGTTGCCGACCGCGCTGAGCGCCTCGCCCAGGATCGCGCAGCGTGCCGGATTCGCCGGCAGGTGCTGCAGCGCTTCCTCGGGCTTGCGGATGATCACGATGTCGAAGTGGTCGACCCAGTAGCCGCTCGGCGCCGAGGGCACGACGTGCCAGTAATCGAACGGCTGCAGGAAGATCAGCTTGGGCTTCTGGCCCGGCGTGGCGACCAGCCAGCTGCCCGGCGCGCGCGTGAGCGGCAGCCACGCCTTGAACTGCGGGTTCACCGCGTACGGGTAGTCGCGGTCGTCGAAGAGCTGGTAGTGCGAGGTGCCGCTGGGGATGACGAGGTGCTCGAAGCCGCCACGGGCCAGGGCCTGTTCGGTGCGGCGGTGCAGTTCGGCGATGTGGTTCGGGTACAGCGCGGCGACAGTGGTCATTCGAGTGCGTTCAGGGCTGGATTTCCGCGCCTATTCTGCCGCAAAGCCATCCGCGCCAGTTTGCGGGGGCGGGCGTTGCCACAGGCGCGCCAGTCGCCGCGAGTGGCGCGCGAGCCCGAATGCATCGCGCATGCGCCGATTCCAGTCACGCACCAGCCTGAATGGCTCGCGCGTGACCCATGGGTATCGCCGATGACCGCCGGCGCCCCGGCCGGCATGCGCGATGCGCGGGGAGCGGCGCTCCCCGCCGCGCTCACATCAGTTTGCCGTGCCCCGATTCCAGCCAGTGGCGCAGCTGCTGGAGTTCGCTTTCCAGCATCGTGATGAAGCGGAAGCCCGACCACGTCTGACCCGGCGTGCTGGTGCTGTCCTGCCAGAGCAGGTGGGCACCGACTTCGATGGGCGAGGACTGGTGCGGCGCGCCGCGCAGGTTGAAGCGCAACTGGTACAGGCCGTCCTCGACCAGCGGGGCGGAGGCGATCAGCAGCATGCCGGTTTCGGACAGGTTGCTGAGCTGGCCGATCACCGTGTCGGTCATGGTGTCCACGACCTGCACCGGGTCCTGGATCACTCGGCGGCGGGCGCGGCGGAACTCTTCCATCATGCGAGCATCCTTCAGGCGTGAGCTTCGGAGTGGGTTTTCTGCCCGACCAGCTGGCCCAGCGCGCCCATCACGGCGCTCCAGGCGCGATCGACCAGTCGGCTCTTTTCTTCGGTGACGACGCGAGCCTTGCCGCCTGCGACCTGGCGGGCGAGGCTGTCCAGCGACTGCTCGCTCACGCGCTGGCCGCGCTGGTTCACGAACAGCGCGTTGTCGGTCACCGGGCTGAACCACGACAGGCGACGGCGCACGACTTCGCCTGAATCGCCGATGTCGAACTCGAACCACGTGCCGAACGGAAGCGTGCGCAGGTGGCGCCAGCATTCCTGTTCCTTCGGTGAACGCGCCGCGGCCTTGGCCGGCGCGGGCGCTTCATCGGTGCCCAGGCGCGTGCGCGACTTGAGCTTGAGCGCCAGTTCCGTGCGCGATGCGGCATCGTCGTTGGCCGCCATGCCGGTGACGAGCTGGCGCGAGATCGCACCGGCATCCTCGACGTGGTAGCCCACCTGCGTGAGCGCGGCCTCGATGTCCTCACCCAGCGCGTTCGACACCTGCCCACGTTGTCCCGCCGCGTTGGCGGCGACGATCTCCCGTGTGGCGTCCAGCTGCCGTTGCCATTCCTCCGAGTCTTCGCCGTTGCGCAGCAGCGTCAGCGTCAGCACGTCGGTCCAGGCCTGGCTCAGCAGCGTCTGCACGAAGCGCGGCAGCTTGTGCTCGCTGACGATGCCGTCGATGGCCTCGCTCGCCTGGCGCTTGGCCAGCACCAGCTTCTCCTTGCCGCGCGCGGCTTCGACGTGGCGACGTTCGGCGACTTCGGCCTTGCGTGCCATCGAGCGCAGGTGGTCCTGCAGCTGGCGGTTCGCGTTCTCGAACACACCATCGTCGCCGTCGTAGTTCTCCACGACGTGGTCGACCGCGCGACGCAGCTGGTCGTTGAGCTGCGGGTCGCTTTCGTCCTTGGGTACCCAGTGCGCGCCGGCTTCGGCGACGGCATTGAGCAACTGGCGTGCGGGGTGTTCGTTGCGGACGAAGAAGCCACGGTCCTGCAACGCCAGCCGCACCAGCGGCACCTGCAGCCGGTTGAGCAGCGTGTCGATAGCCGCGTCGGTGCGCAGTTCGCGACCGATCTCGTTGTAGAACAGGTCCAGCAGTTCGAAGGTGTCGGCGTCGTCGCGCGACAGGAACGCCGCCTCGCCGCGCTGCTGGCGCGCCTGCGCGAGCAGGGTCTGGCGGACGTCGGTCAGGTTGCGCGGCGGCGCCTGGTGCTGCGGCACGCCCTGCAGCGACGACAGCGCGTTGACCAGCTCCTCGCGGGTCAGCGTAGGCCGCGGCGCGCCGCTGTCGGAGCTGGAACCGGTACCGGAACCAGAACCAGAACCGGGGCGCAGCTTGCCCATCACATCGCGTCGCGCGGCCAGCAGTTGCTGCAACAGGTTGAAGGTGTCGTCTTCCAGCGCCGGGCCGCCGCCCTCGCCGGGCTGACCCGGCCAGGCGGTCATCGGGCGCTGATGCGCCGCATCGCCCGCTTCGTCCGATGCGGTGGCGCGCCGCTGGCCTTCCGGCCTCTGGCCGTCGGGGCGCATGCCCTCCTGCCGCTGCGGCGAACGCGGGCGGATCGGCACGAACGACAGGCTCGGCAGCACGTTCTCGCGCGCCAGCAGGGCGTTCATCGTCTCCACCAGCTGCGCATAGCCGGTCATGACCTGGTGGTCGAAGACCTTGTACAGGTGCATGCGGGCTTCGGGGCTGATCTGCAGCGCATGGGCGGCATCGGACAGGATCTTGCCGAGCGAGTACGGCCCGATCGGCAGGCGTTCGGCATCGAAGGCAGGCTGGCCGGCCAGCACGCCGAAGCGCTGTCCGAGCAGCAGCAGCGGCAGGCCCGCGCGGGATTCCTGCCGCGAGGCGATCGTGCGCAGCAGCAGCGATTCGTCGACCTCGCCATGCTCGACGAGCTTGAGGTCACGGAAGGCCGGCGCCGTGCCATCGCTTGCGACCGGCGCACCCAGCGGGTCGCGGATCGTCGTCAGCTCGCTTTCGACCAGCGCCAGGAAGCGCGGCACCAGGTCCGCGCGGTTCAGGCGCGTGGTGCGCAGGGTTTCCAGGTGGCTGGCCTGCTGTGCCGGATTGCGCGCGAGGTCGGCATGCTTGAACAGCTGCTGCTCGAATTCGCCGAGCATCGCTTCGAGCTGGCGCGACATTTCGTCGGACACCAGGGCGTACAGATGTTCGAGTACGCGTCGCACTCGCGGCGGCAAAGCCGCCGAAGCCAGGGTAGGGCGAGGGATCGAACTGCCTAGGGGTTCGAACGTGGCGGACATGGGATCACCGTCTCAGATCGGACGATCATGCATCGACCCATCCGTGCCCCGCCAGCCTTGTCGCGCAAGCGTGGTCCCTCAGGGGGCGCACTCGATGTAACGGTGTGCGACCTAAACAGCGGCCAGAGTCCCTTGCGGAGCGCTTGTCCACGGGACATGACGCACTCAGTCGACGGTGTAGCCGGCCACCTCATGCGGCAGTGCGGCAGGGGTTTGCTGCGCATCCTCGCGCAGGAACAGTTCGATCACGTCATTGGTGAAGCGACGACCCAGCTCGGTCGGCCGCACGCGGTCGCCTTCGATCGACAGCCAACCCTGGGTCTGCGCGTGACCAAGCGCGTCACTAATGGTCGCGCGCGACAAGCCGGTGCGCGCTTCGAATGCATCCAGCGAGAAGCCACCGACCAGCCGGAGCGCATTGAGCATGTACTCGAACGGCCGACGCTCGGGTGCGATGCGGTCGTCGCCGCCGATCGCTTCGGCATGGCCCGCCGCGGCGAGGTAGCGCGTGGGGTGCTTGACCTTCCAGCGACGCAGGATGTCCTGCTCCGCGCCCAGCGTGATCTTGCCGTGCGCGCCCGCGCCGATGCCGAGGTAGTCGCCGTACTGCCAGTAGTTGAGGTTGTGCAGGCACTGGCGGCCCGGTTGTGCGTAGGCGCTGACTTCGTACTGCGCGTAGCCGGCCTGCGCGAGCATCGCCTGGCAATGCTCCTGGATGTCCCAGCTGGCGTCGTCGTCGGGGATATCGCGCGGCGGTCGCGCGGCGAACACGGTGTTGGGCTCCAGCGTGAGCTGGTAATGGCTGACGTGCGTCGGTTGCAGCGCGAAGGCGCGCTCCAGGTCGCGTTCGGCCATCGCCAGCGTCTGGCCAGGCAGGGCGTACATCAGGTCCAGGTTGAAGTTGTCGAAGCCCGCGTCCTGCGCAAGCTTCACCGCCGCGTCGGCCTCGCCACTGTCGTGGATGCGGCCCAGGCGCTTGAGGGTTTCGTCGTCGAAGGTCTGGACGCCGAAGCTCAACCGGTTCACACCAGCGGCGCGGTAGAGCTCGAAGCGGCCGTGCTCGGCGGTGCCGGGGTTGGTTTCCAGCGTGATCTCGCACGCCGGCGCGAAGCGGAGCCGGCTGCTGGCGCCTTGCAGGAAGCGGTCGATGAACTCCGGCGGGAACAGGCTGGGCGTGCCGCCGCCGAAAAACACCGAATGGATCGTGCGCCCCCACACCAGCGGCAGGTCGAAATCGAGGTCGGCCAGCAGCGCGTCCACGTACGCATCGAACGGCAGCGCGCCGCGCCCTTCGTGCGAGTTGAAATCGCAGTACGGGCATTTGCGCACGCACCAGGGCAGGTGGACGTAGAGCGAGAGGGGTGGGGTGGTGAGCATTCGGGAATTCTGGCCCCGGGCGGCGTAGGAAACCGTCATGCGGGGCGAAAGGGCCGGTGTCAGCGCATCAATTGCCGCTTCAGTTCCGCCAGCGCGAGCCCGCGATGGCTGATGCGGTTCTTGAAATCCTTGTCCAGTTCCGCCGCCGACAAGCCCTGCCCGACATCGAGGAACACCGGGTCGTAGCCGAAGCCGCCCGCGCCGCGGCGCTCATGCAGCACGCGGCCGTGCCAGATGCCTTCGGCGACGATCGGCTGCGGATCTTCGGCATGGCGCAGCAGCACGATCACCGCATAGAAATGCGCGGTGCGCTGCGCATCGGGCACGTCGCGCAGCGTGTGCAGCAGCTTGTCGATGTTCGCCTCCGCATTGCCGTGCTCGCCGGCATAGCGCGCCGAATACAGCCCCGGTGCGCCACCGAGCACGTCCACGCACAGGCCCGAGTCGTCGCCCAGCGCAGGCAGGCCGGTTTCACGCGAGGCCTTGCGCGCCTTCAGCAAGGCGTTCTCGACGAAGGTGAGGCCGGTTTCATCGGCATCGCCCACGCCCAGCTCGCCCTGCGTGACGATCTCGACGCCGGTATCGCCCAGCAGTTCGCGGATCTCGCGCAGCTTGCCCTGGTTGCTGCTGGCGATGACCCAGCGTTCGTTCGCGCTCATGCCGCCGGCTCCAGCAGATCCCAGCGATTGCCGTGCAGGTCCTCGAACACCGCCACGATGCCGTACGCCTCATGCCGCGGCGCTTCGAGGAAACGCACGCCGTGCGAGACCATCGATGCGTGGTCGCGCGCGAAGTCGTCGGTGTGCAGGAAGAAGCCGACGCGGCCACCGGCTTGGTGGCCGATCGCCGCGCGCTGTTCGTCGTTCACGGCGCGCGCCAGCAGGATCGCCGTCTGCGCGCCGCGCGGGGCGACGAGCACCCAGCGCTTGCCTTCGCCCATGTCGGTGTCTTCGCGCAGCTCGAAGCCGAGTTTGCGCACGTAGAAGTCGATGGCGTCGTCGTAATCGGCCACGACCAGCGCGAAACAGGCGATGTGCTTGTGCACGCCTCAGCCCGCCAGCGCTTCGCGCTGCCTGGCGATCAGCTCGGTGATGCCGGCCTGCGCCAGCGAGGTCAGCGCATCGAGCTCCTCGCGACGGAACGCGTGGCCCTCGGCGGTGCCCTGCAGTTCGATGAAGCCGCCGCCGTCGTTCATCACGACATTCATGTCGGTGTCGCAGGCGCTGTCTTCGGCGTAGTCCAGATCCAGCACCGGCACGCCGCGGTAGATGCCGACCGACACCGCCGCGACGGCGCCGAAGATCGGGTCGCGCGTGATTTCGCGGCGCTTGAGCAGCCACTGCACCGCATCGACCAGTGCGACATAGGCGCCGGTGATCGCGGCCGTGCGCGTGCCGCCATCGGCCTGCAAAACGTCGCAGTCGAGGGTGATGGTGCGTTCGCCCAGCACCTTGCGGTCGATGCACGCGCGCAGCGAGCGGCCGATGAGGCGCTGGATCTCCAGCGTGCGGCCGCCCTGCTTGCCGCGGGCGGCCTCGCGGTCGGAGCGCGAATGCGTGGCGCGCGGGAGCATGCCGTACTCGGCGGTGACCCAGCCTTCGCCCTTGCCGCGCAGGAATCCGGGCGCCTTGTTCTCGACGCTGGCGGTGCACAGCACGCGGGTTTCACCGAAGCTCACCAGCACCGAGCCTTCGGCATGGCGGGTATAACTGCGTTCGATGCGGACTTCGCGCATCTGTTCGGGTGCGCGGCCGCTGGGGCGTGCGATGGTGGCCGGGAGGCCGGCGGAAGGGGCGACGGGCGTGCCGGACATGGCCTGAATACCTTGGTTTGTACCGTTCGGAGGCGCGCGAGTTTACCATTCGCTCCCGGTCGGCCCTTCGTGCCGCCCAATGGATTGCCGAATGATCCGCAGCATGACCGCCTTCGCCAGCGGCGAACGCTCCACGCCCTGGGGCACGCTTGGTTGCGAGCTGCGCTCGGTCAACCACCGCTTCCTCGAACTGGGCGTGCGCCTGCCCGACGAGCTGCGCGCGCTGGAACCGGCCCTGCGCGAGCGCGTGGCCGGCCGCGTGGCACGCGGCAAGATCGACCTGACGCTGCGTCTGCGCGCACCGGAAGGCGAGGGCGCCCTGCAACTCAACCCCGCGCGCCTGCGCGAGCTGAGCGAGCTGGCGCTGGATCTGGATTCGCGCTTTCCGCGCCTTCGCACCGAACTGACCGAACTGCTGCAGTTCCCGGGCGTCTTGCAGACGCAGGCGGGCGATCCGGCCGCGCTGCAGGCGCAGGCGCTGGAATTGCTGGATGAAGTGCTGGACGAATTCGTCCGGTCCCGCGAGCGCGAGGGCGGCAAGCTCGCCGCGGTGATCAACGAACGCGTCGACGGTATCGCCGCGCTCGCCGCCGAAGTGCGCACGCTGATGCCGCAGATCCGCGCCGGCCAGCGCACCAAGCTGGAAACGCGCCTGGCCGACCTCGCCCAGCCGCTGGACAACGGCCGGCTGGAGCAGGAGCTGGTGATGTGGCTGCAGAAGCTGGACGTGGACGAGGAACTCGACCGTCTGGATTCGCACGTCGCCGAAGCGCGTCGCGTGCTGAAGCTGAAGGAAGCCGTCGGCCGTCGCCTGGATTTCCTGCTGCAGGAGTTCAACCGCGAAGCGAACACGCTGGGTTCCAAGTCGGTGGACGCACGCAGCTCGGCGGTCGCGGTGGAGCTGAAAGTGCTGATCGACCAGGTGCGCGAGCAGATCCAGAACATCGAGTGAGGCGGGAATCCGGCATTCGCTACCAGCGACCCCGGCTCCCTCCAACGGCACGATCGCTGCACGTTTCGAATCCCAAATCCCGAATATCGAATCCCGGCCAACCATGCGCGGAACCCTCTTCATCGTCGCCGCCCCTTCGGGCGCCGGAAAATCGAGCATCGTCAACGCCGTGCTGGCGCGCGATCCCAACATCTGCCTGTCGATCTCGTTCACCTCGCGCAAGCCGCGACCGGGCGAGCGGCATGCCGAGCACTACCACTTCGTCAGCAAGGACGAGTTCGAAGGCATGGTCGCCGCCGGCGATTTGTTCGAACACGCGCTCGTGCACGGCGACTGGAAGGGTTCGGCGCGGCAGTCGGTGGAACCGCAGCTGGCCTCTGGCAAGGACGTGCTGCTGGAGATCGACTGGCAGGGCGCGCGCCAGGTGCGCGACAAGGTGCCCGATGCGGTGAGCGTGTTCATCCTGCCGCCCTCGCGCCAGGCGCTGGAGCAGCGCATGCGCAACCGCGGGCAGGACACCGAGGAGGTCATCGCCCAGCGCCTGGCCGCCGCGCGCGAGGAAATGTCGCACTACGGCGAATTCGACTTCGTGATCGTCAACGAGGACTTCGAGACCGCCGTGGGCGAGATGTGCTCGATCTTCATCGCCAGCCGCGTCCGCAAGGACCAGCAGGTGGCCCGCCACGCGCGGCTGATCACGGCGTTGCTGGCGGACGATCCGGGCCTGTGATTTCGAGCCCTGCGCCGTTCGCAGGGACGGGCGGCGGAGGGTGGAAGGCCGCGCAGCAGTGGGCGATACCCGTAACCCACTGATTCATAAAGAGCAGCTTGCCTGTGGACAACTGCCCCGGTAGACTTCGCGGTCCCATTTAGTCGCACGACGGCCCGCCGGCCGCCAGGAGCCCCATGGCCCGCATCACCGTTGAAGATTGCCTGGAAGTGGTCAACAACCGCTTCGAACTCGTCATGATGGCCGCCAAGCGCGCGCGTCAGCTGGCCAATGGCGTGGATCCGCAGCTGGACAACACCGAAGCCAACGACAAGCCGACCGTGCTGGCGCTGCGTGAGATCGCCGCGCGCCGCATCGACACCGACTACATCGACGCCGTCGAGAAGGCCGAGCGCGAGCGCAAGGAGCGCGAGGCGCTGGAGTGGGCCGCCGCCGAAGTGGTCGCCGACGACGACCTGTCGAAGGGCGACGACTGATCCATCCGTCGCGGCCGGTTCCACCGGCCTGCTGCACGAACGGCTCCGCTTTTGCGGGGCCGTTTTCGTTTGGGCGGCGTGCCGGTCGCGGTCCGGGCGGGTGATGTGAAGGCGCGGAACGCGCGACACTCGTTCCAGTTTCTTTACGTCGCCAAGCCCGATGGCCGCCTGAGCGGGGGTTCCGCGGGCATCGGTCCGTTCCTGCTCTTCATAAAGCGATGAAGCGACCCCATTCAGCGCATTGATCCTCTCGCATTGCGTGTATGGAGCACCGCGCTTAGATTCCTTCCATGACCCCCGCACAACCCGCGCCGACCGCTTCGCCCCCGGTGCCGCCGCTCCACGACGACGCACAGGTCCCCGACTATGTGCGCGAACTGGAACAGGCCGCCGACTACCTGCCCGACGACCAGCGCGCCCAGCTGCGCCGGGCGTGGGCGGTGGGCGCCGCCGCGCACGTGGGGCAGACGCGCAAGTCGGGCGAGCCGTACATCACTCACCCGGTCGCGGTCGCCAAGGTGCTGGCCGACCAGGGTCTGGATGTCGAGACGCTGATCGCGGCGATCCTGCACGACACCATCGAGGACACGCCGCTGACCTATGACGGCCTGGTCAGCGAGTTCGGCGAAACCGTGGCCGAACTGGTCGATGGCGTCACCAAGCTGGACAAGATCCAGTTCCGCGACCGCCAGGAAGCGGCTGCGGAAAGTTTCCGCAAGATGCTGCTGGCGATGTCGCGCGACCTGCGCGTGATCCTGATCAAGCTGGCCGATCGCCTGCACAACATGCGCACGCTCGGGGCGCAGAGCATGGAAGCGCGCCATCGCATCGCGCGCGAAACGCTGGAGATCTACGCGCCCATCGCGCAGCGACTGGGCATGAACCTGATCAAGGCCGAGCTGCAGGACCTGGGATTCCGCGCGCTGCATCCGTGGCGCCACGCGGTGATCGAAAAGCGCCTTCGCACGCAGCCGGTGGTGCGGCGCGAATCGCTGGTGCAGATCGAAGCGCAGCTCGCGCAACGGCTGGCGAAGGAAAAACTCGCGCATCGCCTCGTCAGCCGCGTGAAATCGCCCTGGAGCATCTACACCAAGATGCGCAGCGAGCACAAAACCTTCGCGCAGGTGATGGACGTGTTCGGCTTCCGCATCGTCGTGCGCACGGTGCCGGACTGCTACCACGCGCTGGGTGTGGTGCATGCGGCGTACAAACCGCTGGACTCGCGCTTCCGCGACTTCATCGCGATCCCGAAGGCCAACGGTTACCAGTCGCTGCATACGGTGCTGTTCGGCCCGTATGGCTCCCCGATCGAAGTGCAGATCCGTACCGAGGAAATGGACCTTATCGCCGAACGCGGCATCGCGGCGCACTGGTCGTACAAGCACGGCAGCGACGGCCCCAACAGCGCGCAGACCCGCGCGCACAGCTGGATCGCCAATCTCGTCGAATCACAGCGTGCCACTGGTTCGTCGCTTGAATTCCTCGAGAACGTGAAGGTCGACCTCTTCCCCGACGAGGTGTACCTGTTCACGCCGAAGGGCGACATCATGTCGCTGCCGCGCAATTCGACCGCGCTGGATTTCGCTTACGCCGTGCACACCGACGTGGGCAACCGCGCCGTCGCCGCGCGCGTGGACAGCCGCCTGGTGCCGCTGCGCACCAAGCTGGCCAGTGGCCAGCGCGTGGAAATCATCACCGCGAAATCCTCGACGCCGAAGCCGCAGTGGCTGGAATTCGTCGTCTCCGGCAAGGCGCGCACGTCGATCCGCCAGCAGCTCAAGCAGCTCGAACACGAGGACGCGGTGCAGCTGGGCCATCGCATGCTCGACCGCGCACTGGAAGCGCTGGGCATCTCGCTCGATCGCGTGCCGGCCGTGCGCATGGACGCGTATCTCAACGAATTCCGCTACCCGCGCCTGGAAGCGCTGTTGGCCGATATCGCACTGGGCAACCGCATGCCGCAGCAGGTCGCGATGGCGCTCGCGCGCGAAGCGCCGGGCAAACCGCTGCGCAACGCCGGCGGCGACATGCTGCCGATGTCGCAGGACAAGATCCTGATCACCGGCGCCGAGCGCGGCGTGATCAGCTTCGCCAACTGCTGCCTGCCCATTCCCGGCGACGAGATCATGGGCTACCACACGGCCGGCAAGGGCATCGTGGTGCATCGCCTGGATTGCCCGAATGTCGCCGACTACCGCAAGTCGCCCGACCGCTGGGTGCCCATCGGCTGGGACCGCCAGGTGGCCGGCGATTTCTCCGCGGCGCTGCGCATCGAAGTGGACAACCGCCCCGGTTCGCTCGCGCAGGTCGCCGCGGCCATCGCGGAGGCCGAATCGAACATCGACCGCGTGGAGTACCTGGAACGCGATGCCAACATCGCGGTGATGCGTTTCGCCATCGAAGTGAGCGATCGCCGCCATCTTGCCGACGTGATGCGTCGCGTACGACGGCTTGCCGTGGTGTTGGGCGTGCAGCGGATGTGAGGATGTGGCGGTGACCTGCAGGCGCCGGCTGCGCTAACCTCGCGCTTTCGCAAATCAGGAACCCGCCCCATGTCCCGCCAGATCATCCAGACCGACAAGGCACCGGCCGCGATCGGCCCGTATTCGCAGGCCGTGCGCGCGGGCGACACCGTCTATCTTTCCGGCCAGATTCCGCTGGATCCGAGCACCGGCCTGCTGGTGGAAGGCGATATCGCCGCGCAGGCGCGCCGTTCGTTCGAGAACCTCAAGGCCGTGTGCGAAGCCGCCGGCGGATCGCTCGGCGACATCGTGCGCCTGGGTCTGTACCTGACCGACCTGGACAACTTCGCCGCCGTCAACGCGGTGATGAGCGAGTTCTTCCAGGCGCCGTATCCGGCGCGTTCCACCGTCGAGGTGTCCGGCCTGCCGCGTGGTGCGCGCTTCGAGGTCGATGCGGTGATGGTGCTGGACTGATCGTCGCGCGCTCGTCGCCCGGGTGCGTTTCGCTTGCCCGGGCTGCAAAGGCATCAGCGGCGCAACGCGTGCCACGCCCATAGGCCCAGCGCCACCAGTGCGATGGCCCAGATCAACACGATCGCCGCCGCCATCCCGCGACTTGCGGGCCGCTCCGCCGCCGCTTCCGCCTTTGCATGCGAGTCGGCGATGACGTCCGCCGGGATCATGCGCAACACCAGCCACAGCCCCAGCGGCACGATGATCACGTCGTCCAGGTAACCCAGCACCGGGATGAAGTCGGGAATCAGGTCGATGGGGCTCAGTGCATAGGCCGCGATGGCGAGCGCGAGCAGGCGCGGCAACCACGGCGTGCGTGGATCGCGCGCGGCGTAGTAGACGATCAGCGTCTGCCGCTTGAGTGCCCGGGCCCAGCTGCGAAGTCGCGACATGCGGATATCAGGCTCACTGGCGCGTCGCCCTGGCGTGATCGCTACACATGCTGGTCCATCAGGATCACGTTCCCGTCCGGATCGCTCAGCATGATGTGCGCTGGCCCGGAGCCTGCCGGCTCCGCGCGTGCAGCCAGTTCGAGGCCCTGTGCTTCCAGCGAACGCTGGATCTCGCGCACGTCGGTGAACGTGGCAAGCGCATTGGCGCCCTGGTCCCAGCCCGGATTGAACGTCAGCATGTTCTTCTCGAGCATGCCCTGGAACAGACCGATCACCGTCGACCCGTTACGCAGGATCAGCCAGCCCTGCGCGGCATCGCCGGCGAACGACGAAAAGCCCAGCTTCTCGTAGAACGCGCGCGACAGGGCAAGATCCTTCACCGCGAGGCTTACCGAGAACGCGCCAAGCTCCATGGTGTTCCTCCGTTGATCAGGCTTCCGACTTCTCGCGCATCTCGCGTGGCGCAACGCCGGTCCAGCGCTTGAATGCGCGACGGAACTCGCGCGCATCCTTGAATCCGACCGCGGCACCCACGTGCGCGATGCTCACGCGCGGATCGGCCAGCAGCGCGAGCGCGGATTCGCTGCGCACGCGATCGTGCAGCTCGCTGAAACTCGTCTTGGCGGCATGCAGCTGGCGACGCAGCGTGCGTTCGGTCAGGTGCAGCTCCGCCGCGATCTGCACCTCGCGCGGGTTGTCGGCGATGCGCTGGCGAAGCAGGCGTTCGACGACCGCAACGATCTCGCTGCGCGGCTGCCCGGCAGGCATCTGCTCCTCGCACAGCGCGATGATCTGCTGCGCGCTGGCCGTATTGTTGGCCGGCATGGCCGACTGCAACCAGCGCGGATCGATCACCACGCGATTGCGCGGCGCATCGAAGCGCACTTCGCATGCGAAAAGGTGCACGTAATCGGCCGCATACGACGGCGGGGCGTAGGTCAGCTCGAGCACGCGCGGACGAAACTCCGGGCCGAGCAAGCCGCGGCACAGCATGAGCGAGCTGGCGAACAGCTCCTCGCACAGGAACGGCTCCAGTTCCGGGTCCGTCGACACCATCCGCGCAACTACACTCATCGCGCCGTCGTCGTGCTCGTCCAGTTCCAGTTCCATCATCGCGCCGGTGATCGGTGCGTAGCGGATGCCCAACTGCAGCGCCTGCGCGAACTGCGGCGCGGTCAGCATCGCAAGCCCAAGCAGGCCGAAATGGCCAATGCCCTGCTGTTGGCCCAGCACAAGCCCCGGTCCATGGACCGGCAGGCTGCGCATCGCGCGGCGCATGATCTGGCACGCCTGGCGGTAGGACAGATACACGGGCGTTTCGCCGTCGAACGCAGCAGGCCCGAGTCGGAGCCCCGAGAACCAGCCGTCGCAACCCACCCCGTGCTCACGCGCCATCGCGACCAGGCCGGCAACGATGCCGCTCTTGATCGTGGCTGTGTTCAATCGGGGATCGTCGTGGTGCTGGGTCGGCATACGCTGGCGTAGCTTGTCCGGTTTTCCCCCCTGAGTATGCCGGCTTTGCCCTCCACCGGGGTTGCCGGATGGTCACAGACTTCGCCAAGGGGCCGGGGGAGGGCCACGCCGCAGGGTCGGCGTGGCCTGTTTTCCGGCGGGGACATTCGCGGCGCGTGCGCCGCAGGACGGGGCGCGGCCGATGTCGCGCACCACAGGAGTGGGAGTCGGATGAAGCGCATCGTGCTTGGCGTGGCGGTTACCGTGGGACTGGTGGCGTTGGCCGCCTGCCAGCAACAACAGCAGCCTGCCGCGCCCGCGGCCAGTACCGAATTCCAGAAGGTGCTGATCGAGCGCCTGCTCGACGCCAAGCCCGGCGACGTCATCGAGATCCCCGCCGGTCGCCACGCGTTCGACCGCAGCCTGACGCTGCGCGTGAACGGCGTGACGATCCGCGGCGCGGGCATGGACAAGACCATTCTGACCTTCAAGGACCAGAAGGCCGGCGCCGAAGGCCTGCTGGTCAACGCAGGCGACTTCACCCTGGAGAACCTCGCCATCGAGGACACCAAGGGCGACGGCCTGAAGATCAACGAAGGCGCCAACGTCACCATTCGCGGCGTTCGCGTGGAATGGACGGGCGGCCCGAAGACGACCAACGGCGCGTACGGCATCTATCCGGTGCAGACGACCAACGTGCTGATCGAGGATTCGGTGGCCATCGGCGCCTCGGATGCCGGCATCTATGTGGGCCAGTCGAAGAACGTGGTCGTGCGCCGCAACCGCGCCGAGCGCAACGTGGCCGGCATCGAGATTGAAAACACCATCGGCGCCGACGTCTACGAGAACACCGCCACGCAGAACACCGGCGGCATCCTCGTGTTCAACATGCCCAACCTGCCGCAGCCGGGCCACACCACGCGCGTCTACAAGAACAAGGTGTTCGAGAACAACACCGACAACTTCGCCGCGAAGGGCGCCGCCGTTGCCAGCGTTCCGGCCGGTTCGGGCGTGGTCATCAACTCCAACGACCAGGTCGAGATCTTCGACAACGACATCGCCGACAACCAGACGGCGAACGTCATCGTGTCGAGCTACTTCTCCACCGGTTACATGACCGAGAAGGGCGTGGCGAAGGCCTTCGATCCGTATCCGGAAGAGATCGCCATCCACGGCAACCGCTTCAAGGGTGGTGGCGACAGGCCGGACGGGCTGGACCTGAAGGCTCTGAAAGTCGCGATGTTCGGCTTGAACGGGCGCCTGCCCGACGTGCTGTGGGACGGCTACGTCAATGCGCAACGTGCGGGTGGCCCGCAGGTATGCATCGACAACGGCGAAGTGCAGACGCTCAACGCCGACGGCCCGAACAAGTACAAGAACCCGAGCCTGGTCACCGACAAGGTGCGCTGCACGCTGCCGCCGCTTCCGGTGGTGACGCTTCCGGGCGAGGCCGCGGCGAGCGCCGCGAAGGCAGCACCGTCGGCATGAAGCAGTTCGTGATCTGCGCGGCCATCCTGGCGGCCGCGATGTCCTTCGCTGGATGCAAGCGCAGCAACGCTCCGGTGCTGTTCCACCCGCAGGGCCAGCCGCAGACGCTGGACGAATGGCATGTACTGTCGTCCGACGGAAAGCGACTGAGCTTCAACCAGGGCGTCGAGCCGTATGCGTTGAACACCGCATTGTTCAGCGATTACGCGCACAAGCTGCGCACGATCTGGATGCCGGAAGGCACGAAGGCGAAGTACGACGGCACCGAAGCCTTCGACTTTCCCGTAGGGACCATCATCAGCAAGACGTTCTACTACCCGCGCGCGAAAGACGGCACGGTCTTGCGCGTGGCCGAGCAGAAGGGCGAGTCGGCCGACGGCCTGGACCTGACGAAAGTGCGCATGATCGAAACGCGCCTGCTGGTGCGGCGCGAAGCGGGCTGGGTCGCACTGCCCTACGTGTGGAACGAAGAGCAGACCGTGGCGACGCTCGCGCGCGCCGGCGACACCGTACCGCTGACGATGCACAAGCCCGATGGCAGTGCGAAGACGTCGTTCGCGTACATGGTGCCGGATGAGAACCAGTGCGCCGGCTGCCATTCGACCAACAACACCACGCGCGAACTGCATCCTATCGGTCCGAAGGCGCGGCACCTCAATCGCGACGACCCGTGGCACGAAGGGCAGAACCAGCTCGCGCGCATGGTATCGATGGGTCGCCTGGAAGGGTTGCCTCAGACCGGCGTGCCGCAGAACGCGCGCCTGGACGATGCCAGCGCATCGGTCGAAAGCCGCGCGCGTGCGTACTTGGACGTCAACTGCGGCCATTGCCACAGCCAGGTCGGTGCAGCCGATACCTCGGGCCTGTGGCTCGACGCCGGCACCGACGAAACGCGACGTCTGGGGCTGTGCAAGCCGCCGGTCGCGGCGGGGCAGGGCACGGGTGACCACATGTTCGACATCGTGCCGGGCAAGCCGGACGACTCCATCCTGATCTACCGCATGAGCAGTCTCGACCCGGGCGCGATGATGCCCGAGGTCGGACGCGCGACGGTGCACGAGGAAGGCGTCGCGGTGGTTCGTGACTGGATCGCCGCCTGGCTGGGCAGTTGCACCAGCGATGGCACGCACGTCGCGATGAGGTAAGGTTCGAACGTCGAGCGGATAGGGGCCGCGCGATGCGGCGCCTGACGCACGTATTGATACAAGCCGCCACAAAAACAAGAAAGTCATTGGGAGGGGAGTTCCGATGTCGCCACGCAAGAGCAGGCTCGCGGTCGGTCTAGGCCGCGCGCTCTTTGGATGTATCGCCGTCGCGGCATCGCCGCTGGCATTCGCGCAGTCCGCATCCACTCAGGCGGATGCCACGCAGCTGGATACGATCACCGTCACCGCGCAGAGCCGCGAGCAGGAACTGCTCGACGTGCCGATCGCGTTGCAGGTGGTCACCGAACAATTGCTCGATGACGTCGCCGCCGAGGATCTGGGCGACATCGACAGCTTCGTTCCGGGTCTGCGCGTGAACAGTCTGCAGCCCACGCAGCCAAGCTTCCAGCTGCGCGGCATCGAGACCGACGACTTCGGCATCGGCACCGATCCGGCCGTCGGCGTGTACGTCGATGGCGTGTACGCCGGACGCGGCGGCGGCGTGCTGCTGCCGTTCACCGACGTGCAGCGCATCGAAGTGCTGAAGGGCCCGCAGGGCACGCTGTTCGGACGCAACACCGCGGCCGGTGCGATCTCGATCATCACGCACCGCCCCGACACCGACGGCAACCACGCGCGCGGCAAGCTGCGCCTGGGCAACGACAACAAGACCTACTTCGAGGGCATGGCGAACGTCGCGGTGAGCGACACGTCGGCGTTCCGCTTCAACGGCATCTTCAACCACTCCGATGGCTGGGTGCGCGATGCGGTGACGGGCGAGGACCTCGCGCCGGAAGACAACTGGGCCACGCGCGCCGCATTCCAGACGCGCTTCGGCGAGAACACGCGCGCATGGATTTCGTGGGACCACGAGAATCTCGACCAGCGCGGCCAGGCGACCACCGGCGTGGTGCCGATTCCGGCACTGCCCGCCCTGCCGACCGCGCCGGCGAACCCGGATTCGTTCCTGGATCCGGAACGCCAGCCGTACATGACCGATGCGCCGGATGCCGAAACGCGCACGTTCGATGGCGTGACGCTGATCGTCGACCACAACTTCGGCGGATTCAGCCTGACCTCGACGAGCGCGTGGCACGACTACGACTCGCTCAACCGCGTCGAGGAAGACGGCACGAACCTGAGCTACCTCTACGTTGATTCGACCAACACCGAAAGCAACCAGAACTTCTACCAGGAGTTCAAGTTCAACGGTTCCACCGATCGCATCGACTGGGTCGCTGGCCTGAGCTACTTCCAGGAAGAAGCCGACCAGACCAGCGAAGTCAATGCGCTCACCGATTCGGTCGACACCATCGCCAACAACCTCGGCCTTGCGCCAGGTGGCCTGTATGGCCCGCTGACGATGGCGGCGAACATGTTCGGCATTCCGGTGGACCTGACCGGTCTTCCGTGGAACGAGAAGTTCGTCAACTCGCTCGACACGAAGGCGTATGCGGCGTTTGGCGACGTGATCTGGCACGTCAACGACAAGACCAACTTCACCGTCGGCCTGCGCTACACGCGCGACGAGAAGGACTTCACCTGGTTCAACGACCTGCGCAGCGCGCCGGAGCTGGATGCGCAGCTGGCGCTGCTCGATCGCATCGGCTTCCTCGATGCGGCCGGCATTCCGCTGGAAATGCTGGTGTTCGACATCGCCTTCATCGACCCGCCGGCGGTGGCGAACAAGGGCGTGCTCAATCGCGCCAAGAAGTCGTGGGATGACTGGAGCCCGCGCTTCGTCGTCGACTACCATTTCAACGACAACCTGATGGGCTTCGCCTCGCTCGCCAAGGGCTACAAGGCCGGTGGCTTCAACGCGCTGCAGATCGGCAGCGAGTTCGAGAACGAGGACGTGTGGAACTTCGAGACCGGCATCAAGCACGCGTTGCCGGACTATCGCCTCGCGTACAACGTCTCGGCGTTCTACTACGTCTACGACAACCGCCAGGCCGTCACGCTGGACATGACGACCGACATCCCGCGTTTTCTGGTCAATACCTCCGACCAGGAAGCCTACGGTGTCGACTTCGACCTGCGCTGGCAGGCCACCGACGGTCTGGGCTTCGACTTCAACGCCGAATACCTGGATTCAACCTTCAAGAAGTACGTGAACCCGCAGGGCCTGGACCTGGGCGGCCAGCCGACCGGCGCGCCGGAATGGTCCTTCGCCGCGGGCGCTAACTACGTGTGGCGTCTGGCCGACTCGGGCGACGTGCGTGCTTCGGCGCGTTACTCGTACGTGGGCGAATGCCGCAGCAACGATGAATCCGTCTCGGTGCTCGGCTGCGGTCGCTTCGGCCAGGTCGAATCGGGCGAGGCGCAGGAAATCCTGGATGCGCGCATCGGCTGGACGTCGGCCGGCGGGCACTGGGGCGTGGCGGTGTACGGCAACAACCTGCTCGACAACCAGTACGTGAACTCGCTCGGCACCTACGGCATGACCGTGCTGGGCACGGTGGGTGCGCGCATGACCCAGCCGCGCACGTACGGCGTGGAGCTGACGGCCGACTTCTGATCGGACGCAGTCCCCTCTCCCGCTCGCGGGAGAGGGGACGGTCGGCGGCATCGGGCTTCTTCCGACATCGCGCCGCCCGTTTTCCCTCTTTCTACCTCGACGCCTTTCGCGGCATCCTTTCCCGATGCCGATTCGCAAGGGCGGTGCATCCGTCGATCTCCAGCAGCAGCCGATCAGCGCCCTGAAGGGCGTCGGGCCGCGCGTGGCCGAGAAGCTCGCCGCCCGCGGGCTGGCCACGCTGCAGGACCTGTGGCTGCAGCTGCCGCGCCAATACGAGGACCGCACGGCGCTCACGCCGATCAGCCTGCTCAGGCCCGGCGTGGCCGCGCAGGTGGAAGGACGGGTGGAGGCGGTCGAGCGTGGGTTCCGGTATCGGCCGATGCTGCGCGTGGCCATCGGCGACGAATCGCACGGGACGCTGGTGCTGCGTTTCTTCCATTTCCGCGCGGCGCAGGTGGCGCAGTTCCAGGTCGGCGCGCGCGTACGCTGCTATGGCACCCCGCGGCCGGGGCAGCACGGGCTGGAGATCGTGCACCCCAGCTATCGCATGATCGATGAGGCAGGCGACGACGCGCTCGGCACCAGTCTCGACCCGGTATATCCGGCGATTGAAGGCCTCGGTCCGGTCTCGCTGCGTCGGCTGATCGGGCAGGCGCTCGATCGCCTGCCCGCCGAGGAAGCGCTCGAGCTGCTTCCGCGCGAGCTGCGCGACGGCTCCAGCCTCCCCTCCCTGCGCGAAGCGCTGCTCACGGTGCATCGCCCGCCGCAGGATGCCGATGTCGCCGCATTGCTGGCCGGCCGCCATCCGGCGCAGCGCCGGCTCGCGATCGAGGAACTGCTCGCGCATCACCTGAGCCTGCGTCGCCAGCGCATTGCACAGCAGGCGCACGCCGCGCCCGTGCTACGTGCGACCGCACTGGCCGACGCGCTGCGCCAGCGGCTGCCGTTCGCGCTTACCGGCGCGCAGCAGCGCGTGTTCGAGCAGATCCGCGTCGATCTCGCGAAACCGCATCCGATGCTGCGCCTGGTGCAGGGCGATGTCGGCAGCGGCAAGACCGTGGTCGCTGCGCTAGCCGCGATGTGCGCGGTGGAAGCCGGCCAGCAGGCCGCGCTGATGGCGCCGACGGAGCTGCTCGCCGAGCAGCATCTCAACAACCTGCGCGGATGGCTGGAACCGCTGGGCGTGCGCGTCGCGTGGCTCGCTGGCAAGGTCACCGGCAAGGCGCGCGCGAAGGTGCTGGAGGATGTCGCCTCGGGCGAGGCGCAGGTCGTGGTCGGCACGCATGCGCTGATGCAGGAAGGCGTGGCCTTCCACGATCTCGCGCTGGCCATCGTCGACGAACAGCACCGCTTCGGCGTGCACCAGCGCCTGGCCCTGCGCGACAAGGGCAGCGGCGGCAACGGGAACGGTGACGCGATCGTCCCGCACCAGCTGGTGATGACGGCAACGCCGATCCCGCGCACGCTCGCGATGGCCGCCTACGCGGACCTTGACGTGTCCGCCATCGATGAACTCCCGCCCGGCCGCACGCCGGTGCAGACGGTCGCGCTCAGCGCCGAACGCCGGCCGGAACTGGTCGAACGCATCCGCAAGGCCTGCGCGGAAGGCCGGCAGGCGTACTGGGTCTGCACGTTGATCGACGACAGCGACGAGGTTGTCGCACAAGCCGCGCAGAGCACGTTCGAAGACCTGTGCAAACGCCTGCCCGAAGTGCGCGTCGGCCTGGTCCACGGCCGCATGAAGGCCGCCGAGAAGCAGGCGACGATGCGCGCGTTCAAGAAAGGCGGGATCGGCCTGCTGGTGGCGACCACCGTCATCGAAGTCGGCGTCGACGTGCCCAACGCGTCGCTGATGATCATCGAGAACGCCGAGCGCCTGGGTCTGGCGCAGCTGCACCAGCTGCGCGGGCGAGTGGGGCGGGGCAGCGCGGCGTCCAGCTGCGTGCTGCTCTACCAGGCGCCGCTGTCGCAGATGGCACGGCAGCGCCTGGAGACGATGCGCGAAACCAACGATGGCTTCGTGATCGCCGAAAAGGACCTGGAGCTGCGCGGGCCAGGTGAGCTGCTCGGCACCCGGCAGACGGGCCTGGCGCAGTTCCGCGTGGCGGACCTCGCCCGTGACGCCGACCTGCTGCCACAGGTGCATGAGATGGGCGAGAAACTGCTGCACGAAGCGCCGGAGCTGGCCGAGCGCATCGTCGCGCGCTGGGTAGGCGGGGCGGTGCGGTTCGCGGCGGCCTGAGGTCCGTTTCGTCCGCCGAGCCTTGAAGCGTGAAGGCCGAAGCTGCAGCCCGTCGCCCGAAACGGGCATCATGAACCCCCGTCGCAGCCGCCGAACCCGCCGATCGTGATTCCCGCTCCAACCGAACATCCTGTCGGACGGGACGGCTCGCAGCCGTTCATCGCCGCCGACGTCGGCGGCACCCATGCGCGGCTGGGCCTGGTCCACGTCCGCCCCGGCGGCAAGGTCGACGTGCTGGCCTACCACCGTTATGTCTGTGCCGAGTTCCCGTCGCTCGCCGCCATCGTCGATGCTTTCGCCAAGGCCCACGGCGCCGACCGCACGCACGTCGTGGTCGCCATCGCCGGGCGGCTGGAAGGCGACACGCTGATCAACGCCAACCTGCAGTGGCCGGTATCGGTGGAGCGCACGCGCCGCGAGGCGGGCATCGCGTATTTCGCGCTGCTCAACGATTTCGAAGCCGTGGCCTGCGCGATGCCGTACATCGATGTCGGCGCGATGACCCGCGTCTGTGGCCCGATCCAGGCCGGCGAAGGTCCGGCGCTGGTGCTCGGCCCCGGGACGGGGTTCGGCGCGTCGCTGTGCCTGCCGCGCACGCTGACGCAGGGTGCCCCGCTGCGTGTGCTGGCCAGCGAGGCTGGCCACGCGGCCCTCGCCGTCGGCACGCCACGCGAAATCGCGCTGCTTTCGCGCCTGCTCCAGCGCTGGCCGCACGTGGACAACGAACGCGTCCTCTCCGGCCCTGGCCTGGTGAACACGTACGTCGCGCTGTGCGAGCTGGACGGCGTCGTGCCGAAGCTCGACTCGCCCGAGACCATCGCCGCCGTCGCACAGGCCGGCGGCGACGCGCAGGCGCTGGAAGCGCTGCAACTGTTCTGCAGCCTGCTCGGCAGTCTCGCCGGCGACCTGGCGGTGACCTTCGGCGCAGACGCCGTCTACCTGGCGGGCGGCATTCCCGCGCAGATCCGGCCCTTCCTGCTGGAAAGCGACTTCGCGCAGCGCTTCCTCAACAAGGGCGTGCTCGGTGAAGTGCTTGCGCGCGTGCCGGTGTGGCTGGTCGATCACGGCCAGCTCGGCCTCGTGGGCGCGGCGGCCTGGTACTACGAGCGCCATTCCGGCTTCTGATCGCTCGCTTCCGACAAGACATTCCGGGAATTCCTGATGGGCAATCGCCGACAGTTCCTGCAGGCCTCGCTGCTCGCGGCCGGCGCCGCCGTCCTTCCGCGCGGCGAAACCACACCAGCGCGCAGCGGCGCGCGCGTGGTCTCGACGTGGGACTTCGGCGTCGGCGCCAACGCGGCCGCATGGCCGGTGCTCGCTCGCGGCGGCAGCGCGCTGGATGCGGTGGAAGCCGGCGCGCGCTGGGCCGAAGCCGACCTGTGCAATCCCACGGTCGGGCGCTGCGGTAATCCCGATCGCGACGGCGTGCTGACGCTGGATGCCAGCATCATGGACGGCGATGGCCGTTGCGGTTCGGTCGCCGCGCTGGAGGACATCGCGCATCCGGTGTCAGTCGCGCGCGCGGTGATGGAGAGGACGCCGCACGTCATGCTCGTCGGCGCGGGTGCGCAGCAGTTCGCTGTCGCGCAGGGTTTCGAGAAGACGCCACTGCTCACCGACCCGGCCCGCGCTGCGTGGCGCGAATGGCTGAAGACGTCGAAATACGCGCCGCAAATCAACGCCGAACGCCAGGCGCGCCCCGGCGACAAGACCAACCACGACACGCTCGGCATCCTCGCGCGCGACGCGCAAGGACGCCTGGCCGGCGCCTGCACGACCAGCGGCATGGCGTGGAAGCTCCACGGCCGCGTGGGCGACAGCCCGATCATCGGCGCCGGCCTGTACATCGACAACGACGTCGGCGCGGCCACGGCGTCGGGCGTCGGCGAGGAAATGATCCGCAATGCGGCCAGCTTCCTCGTCGTCGAACTGATGCGGCAGGGACGTTCGCCCGCAGACGCGTGCCGCGAGGCGATCGACCGCGTCGTGCGCAAGCGCCCGGAAGCCAGTAAAACGCTGCAGGTGTGTTTCCTGGCGATGAACAAGGACGGCGACGTCGGCGCGTTCGCGCTGCATCGCGGTTTCGTTTACGCGGTGCACGATGCATCGCCCGGTCCGCACGACCGACTGTTTGATGCCGCCTCGGTGTACCGGACCGAGCAGAAGTGAGCGGCGTGCAGCTGGAGATCGCGGCCAATTCGCTCGCCTCGGCACTTGCGGCGCAGGAAGGCGGTGCAGATCGCGTCGAATTGTGCGAGAACCTGGGCGAGGGCGGATGCACGCCGTCCTACGGCACGCTGGCGATGGCGCGCGAACGCCTTCGCGTTCCGCTGTACGTGCTGATCCGCCCGCGCGGCGGCGATTTCCTCTTCGATGCGCTCGAACGCGACACGATGCTGCGCGACATCGAACTGTGCGTGCGCCTGGGCTGCGACGGCGTGGTGATCGGTGCGCTCACGCAGGACGGCGAGGTGGATGTCGCGCTATGCCGCGAACTCATCGCGGCGGCGCGGCCGCTCGGCGTGACGTTCCATCGCGCGCTGGATGTGGCACGCGATCCGCAGGCCGCGCTGGACACTGCAATCGCGCTGGGTTGCGAACGCGTGCTCACATCGGGCGCGCACGCCAGTGCGATCGAGGGCGCCGATACCATCGCCGCGCTCGTGCAGCGTGCAACCGGACGCATCGGTGTGATGGCTGGCGCGGGGATCACGCCCGACAACGTGCGAGACCTGGTCCAGCGTACGGGCGTACGGGAAGTGCATGCGTCGGCGAAGGCGCCGCGCGAATCCACGATGCGACTGGCGCGCCGGCTGCCGGGCCTTGAAACACAATGGTCGCAGTCGGACGGCGACACGGTGCGCGCGCTGCGCAAGGCACTTCAATCATGAAAAGCACGCGACACGCTTCGCGGAGATAATCGGACGATGGACAAGATTCCCCTTCTGATCGACACCGACCCGGGCGTGGACGACGCGCTCGCCCTGCTGATGGCATTCAACGATCCGCGGCACGAGGTGGTAGGCCTCACCATTGCCGCCGGCAACGTTGGCCTGAAACACACCGTCGCCAACGCGCTCAAGCTGTGCGAGGTCGCCGGCATCGATGCGCCGGTCTTTGCCGGTTGCCCCGGCCCGCTGCTGCACCCGGCGCCGGATGCAGGCTACGTGCACGGGGAGGACGGTTTCGGCGACGTCGGCTACGAGGCGGCGCGTCGCGTCGCCGAAGGCGAGCATGCCGCGCAGGCGATCCTGCGGCTTTCGCACGAACACGCCGGCAAGTTGCTGCTGGTGGCGCTCGGACCGCTGACCAACGTGGCACTCGCGCTCAAGCTCGACCCGACGCTTCCCGAGCGCGTCGCGCGCATCGTCGTCATGGGCGGCGCGGTGACTGGCCACGGCAACATCACGCCGGCGGCGGAATTCAACGTGTACTTCGATCCGGAAGCCGCGCACCTGGTGTTCGAGGCGTTCCAACGGGTCGACCTGGCCGACTGGGAAGGCACCATCGCGCACGGCCTGCTGCACGACCGCGTGGTCGAATGGCTCGCCGCTGATTCACCGCGCGCACGCTTCTACGAACGCATTTCGAAGAAGACGCGCGAATGGTCCGCCGATCGCCGCGGCGACTACTGGCATTCGGCCGATGCGTTGGCGATGGCGTACGCGCTGGAGCCGGAGGGCGCGACAGAGCTGGTCGATCGTCCCGTCGTGGTCGAGCTGGGCCACGGCCACGCGCGCGGCATGACGGTGGTCGACTGGAACCGCCAGAGCGGTCGTACGGACCGTTTCCGCATCCTCATGCGCTACCACCAGGCGCGTTTCGAGGGGCTGATCCGGGCGGCGCTGGCGGCGGGCTGATGTCCGGCTGTCAGGCGACTTGCGCGAGGGTGGGAGGGGCCGCTATACTGCCGCGCTTTCCCCGAATGAATTGGTGAGTGCCATGAAGGCCGGCATCCATCCCGACTACCGCGACGTCGTTTTCCAGGACGTCACCACCGACTACCAGTTCCTGACGCGTTCGACCCTTGGCAGCAAGGAGACGATCAAGTGGGAAGACGGTAACGAGTACCCGCTGATCAAGGTCGATATCAGCTCGGCTTCGCATCCGTTCTATACGGGCAAGCACAAGATCGTCGACACCAGCGGTCGCGTCGACAAGTTCCGCAAGCGCTACGCGCAGAAGTAATCCGCGGTCCGCGCTTCCAAGCGCGACCCACGGGACTTCGCACGACGACTTGCCGACTTCGCGGTCTGCCGCGGAGTTCCGGATTGCGACGAAATACCCGACGGCTGCCGAGAGGCGGCCGTCGGTTTTTCGTGTTTGTGTCGCTCAAAGCCGGGCCCCTGGTACGCGGCGGTGCGACCGGTCCTGCCCCGCCTGACGTGGCGCGTCTGCAAGACGCGTCGGCTACCGGCGTTCCTGTTTCAGGCGCGGCGCCACCAGTGGCGCCGGTCGCATCCAGGGGCGCGCAGGTCCGGGCCGAGTGGGCACCGGCAGCCGGGCATCACGCCCGCGACCTTCCGTCACCTTTTCGCCATCTGGCCGCTTCCTGCGCCCATTCCCGCGCAACGGGCGCGAACCCGCCAGGACGCGGTTCCGCGTCCATGCCACCAAAGTCCGAGTCAGCGCTCGAAGGGCGTTGTGCGATAATTCACGGATCGCGGCGCCGATCTGTGCCGTGACCCCCGTGCCCGCTCCGTGCCGCGTCTTCCGGCGGCATGCAGACTTGAGGAGTGTTTCGTGTCCGATTCCAAGAAATCCGGCTTCGATCAGGTCTCCCTGACCGCCGGCGACAAGACCGTGACCTTGCCGGTCCACCACCCCGTCCTCGGCCAGCCGTGCATCGACATCGCCAAGCTGCCGAAGGAAACCGGTGCCTTCACTTACGACAACGGCTTCACGGCGACCGCCAGCTGCAAGTCGGCGGTGACCTACATCGACGGCGACGCCGGCGTGTTGCTGTATCGCGGCTACCCGATCGAGCAGCTTGCCGAGAAGTCGAGCTTCCTCGAAGTCGCGTACCTGCTGATGAACGGCGAACTGCCGAGCAAGGGCGAGTTCGACTCGTTCGAGCACGAGGTCACGCATCACACGATGATGCATGAGGCCTTCCGCACGTTCCTCTACGGCTTCCGCCACGACGCGCATCCGATGGCGATGCTGGTCGGCATGCTCGGCTCGATGGCGAGCTTCTACCACAACGACCTGGACCTCGAAGATCCGGAACAGCGCCGCCTGGCCGCGATCCGTCTGATCGCGAAGGTGCCGACGATCGCCGCCGCTTGCCACCGTTATTCGATCGGTTGGCCGATGCGCTATCCGAAGAACAACCTCGAGTACACCACGCGCTTCCTGCACATGATGAAGGAAGTGCCGAGCGAGCCGCTCGAGCTCAACCCGGTCGCCGCCAAGGCGCTGGACCTGCTCTTCATCCTGCACGCCGACCACGAGCAGAACGCGTCGACCTCGACCGTGCGCCTCGTCGGTTCCACCGGTGCCAACCCGTATGCGTGCGTCGCCGCCGGCGTGGCCGCGCTGTGGGGCCCGGCGCACGGCGGTGCGAACGAAGCCGTGCTGAAGATGCTGGAAGAGATCGGCCGCCCGGAGAACGTCGGTTCCGCCGTCGCCAAGGCGAAGGACAAGGAATCGGGCTTCCGCCTGATGGGTTTCGGCCACCGCGTCTACAAGAACTTCGACCCGCGCGCCAAGCTCATCCGCGAGATGACGCACAAGGTGCTGGGCGAGCTGGGCGTCAACGACCCGCTGCTCGAAGTGGCGATGAAGCTGGAAGAGGCCGCGCTGAAGGACGAGTACTTCGTGCAGCGCAAGCTCTACCCGAACGTCGACTTCTACTCGGGCATCATCTACAAGGCGCTGGGCATTCCGGTGGAGATGTTCACCGTCATGTTCGCCATCGCCCGCACGTCGGGCTGGGTCGCGCACTGGCTGGAGCAGCAGAACGACCCGGAAAACAAGATCGGCCGTCCGCGCCAGATCTACATCGGTTCGCCGCAGCGCGACTACACCGACCTCGGCAAGCGCTGAGGTCCGGTGGTTGGCGTCCGCGCCAACGTTGCCCCGAAGCCGCGGCCCCGCCGCGGCTTCGTCGTTCTCAAGTGGATCATCTATGCGCTGCTGGCCGGCGATGTCGTCCTGTACTCGCTGTACGGCCGGCTCACCGAGCTGATCGACACCGCTGCGTGGCTGGTCCTGCTCATGCTGTTCGAGTGGGAAACCGGCGGCTGGCCGCTGCGCGCGCGCTGGATCCCCGCGCTGCACGGCGTGCGATTGCTGGCGAGCGTCGCCGTCGTCGTCGCGGTGGTGGGTTACGCGCTCGAACGCGTGTGGCTGGACTTCTTCAATGAAGCGACCTGGCTCGGCGTGATCGCGCTGCTGGAGCTTGAAATACGCTTGCCGCCGGGAGCGGTGCACCTGCACCGGATGCGACGCGCGATCGCAGTCGTGCTGTATGTCGCGCTGGTGGGCTTCATGCTCAACTGGGCCGTGATGGGCCTGGGCGAAGAAAACCCGCAGGCCGCATGGCTCGATACGTGGGACGCGTTGCTGTGGCTGGTTGCCTTCGTGGTGATCGAACTCAACGTGTTCGGCGTACGCGACGCCGGCAAGCCGTCGCGCCGCGCAGGACTCGCCGGCGATCCGCGCTGAAGCCCGATCAACCGCGCGGCGACTGCACGATGTCCACGCGCGTCGACAGCGCACTCAACGCGATGCGATGGATCATTTCGTCCACCGTCGTCGTGCAAGGCGCCAGCACTTCGATGCGGTAGCGATCGGCCGCGCGCGAGATCGCGGTATGCGTCACGCAGTTCTGCGTCATCATGCCGGCGATGCGCACGCGCTCTATGCCGTGCCGCGACAGCAGCGCTTCCAGCCCGGTTTCGTGGAACGAGTCCGCGTGGTGTTTGACGATCACCGGAGCTTCCGGTGCGACGGCGACTGCGCGCGGGTGGATCGCCACGCCATTGGTTTCCGGTTCGAAGAACGGCGCGCCGGGCGTTGCGACGTGCTGCACGTGGACGATCAGCTCGCCGCGCGCGCGAGCGGCGGCGACCTCGGCTTCGACGTTGTCGAGCGTGGCCTCCGCGTGCCACAGCGGATACCGTCCGCCAGGGAAATAATCGTTCTGCAGGTCGATGAGAAGCAGGGCGGTGTTCATGGCGCATTCCATGGGAAAACAGGTGCAGACTAGGCCCCGACGCCGCGGCGGACCATTGCGGATTGAAGGGATTGCAGCGTCCGCGCTTGCGGATTGAAAGGGCAGGGACGGGACATGGACAAGATCAACCGCGAGATCCTCGCGCTGCTGTCGCGCGACGCGCGCATGAGCTGGCAGGAACTGGGACGCCGCGTTCACCTCACAGGCCAGGCGGTGGCCACGCGCGTGCAGCAGCTGGTCGAGGATGGCGTGATCCGGCACTTTGGCATCGTGCGCGGCGATCTGCGCCGGCACTTCATCACCGTCTTTCTCGACGGCCCGCGCTTTACCGAAGTCGAAACCTTCCTGCGCCAGCATCCGCACGTGGAAAGCGCCAGCAAGATTGCCGGCGAAGGTTGTTACCACGTGGTGCTTGCCTGCGCGGACGACTCGGCGCTGGAGGCATTCGCCGAGCAGTTGCAGCCGTACGGACGTTATCGCGTCGCCAGCGAACTGCGGCGCATCAAGGATGGCGTGTAAGGGCGGGTTGGATCACTCGCCCGTATAGCCCTGTATCTCTTCCTCGGCCAGAAGCTGTCGAAGCTGCGCGGCGCTCGCGCGCTTCATCGGCTTCTCGTCCAGACTCGACAAGGGTGCCTGGCGCAGCCCGTCGAGCGGAAGCACGGTGAGGTCGAAGGCGATATCTTCGGCGGAAAACACCCACACCGGCACGTCGGCGATGCGTTCGCGATCCAGGCGCACGCGGCGGCTGCGCGATTCGGCCGGAATGCCGTGTTGTTCCAGGTAACGCGGCGGCGCGTCGGGGTCGTCGCTGAACAGGTGCAGCGCGACTGGACTGCGCGTATCGGCGGTGCCGTCGAGCACGGATCCGACCAGCCGTGGCTGGAATGCATGGAAGAACTCCATCGCGCGCAGTGCGGCTTCGCGTCGCTGGCGCAGCGCGGGCACGTTCTCGCGCTGGAACAGGCGCTGGTACTCGCGCAGCGCGTCCTCGATCTCGCGATTGGCCGGCAGGGATGCGTCATCGAAAATGCCGAGCCGTTCGGCGGCCTTGAGCTTGGCCTGGTGATAGTCGCGGATGCCGCCCTCCGCCATCAGCCGCGCGGCCTCGTTCGCCAGGCTATGCCGGCGTTCGCGGGTGCGCGTGAGTGCGTGCTGATGGGCGTGCTGTCGAGCGTGGGGCATGGGAACCTCCGCGGCTGGCACGACGACGGCGAGTTCGCCGCGGCCGGCAGCGCCGGCAGATAAAAACCTAGCATGTTTCCTGGCGCACGCACGTTACCGTCGGTGGCGTGTCGATTACGTCGACGCAATCGTCCCAGCATGAACGCCGCCCTTCTGCGATGCGCGTGCCGGAAACAGAGAACGCCGGGCATGCCCGGCGTTCTCGAGTGGAGCGCGACTGGAGCGGTCAGAAGATGTCGAACGCTTCCTCGGCCGGTGCGGCTTCCTGCGGGCCGTAGTCGACGGTGCTCTGCATGCGGTCCAGGTCCTCGGCCTTTACCCATTCGGTTACGCCACCTTCGCCGCCCGGGATCAGCGCGCCGTTGCCAGCGACCGACACCTTCACCATGCCTTCCGGCGGCTCGTTCATGGCCAGCGGCTGGTCTTTCAGCGCCACGCGCATGTAGTCGATCCAGATCGGCAGCGCGGCCTTGCCGCCGTATTCGCGGTAGCCCAGCGACTTGTAGTTGTCGCGCCCCACCCAGACGGTGGTGACGTACGGACCGCCGACGCCGGAGAACCACGCGTCGCGGTGATCGTTGGTCGAACCGGTCTTGCCGCCGACGTCGTCGCGCTCGAGCACCTTCGCCGCCGTGCCCGTGCCGCGCTTGACCACGTCGCGCAGCATCGAAACGATCTGGTAGGCGATGCGGCTGTCGATCGCGCGCGGCGCCAGCACCATGTTGCTGGTGTCGATGGCCGGCTTCTTCGGCTCGTCCTTCGGCGCTTCGGGCTTCGCGGCCGGTGCCTGCGAACCGGCGGGGCCGAGGTTGAAGCCGTCGACGACGGCGGTGGTCGGCGCGGCACGGCCGACCGTGCCGGGCACGCCGCATTCCGGGCAGGCCACGGCCGGCTTCTCCTTGAAGACCACCGCGCCTTCGCGATCTTTCACTTCATCGATGAACCACGGCGTGATGCGGAAGCCGCCATTGGCGAACACCGCGAAGCCGCGCGCCACCGACAGCGGCGTCAGCGACGCGGTGCCCAGCGACATCGACAGGTTCGGCGGCAGTTCGGCCTCATCGAAACCGAAGTGGCTGATGTACTTGCGCGCGTAGTCCACGCCGATGGCGTCGAGCAGGCGCACCGAGACGAGGTTGCGCGACTGCACCATCGCTTCGCGCAGGCGCATCGGGCCTGCGAAGTTGCCGCTGTCGTTCTGGGGACGCCAGATGTGGCCGCGGCGATCCTTGAAGACGACCGGTGCGTCGAGCACGACCGACGCCGGGTTGAAGCCGCGTTCGAACGAAGCCGCATAGACGAACGGCTTGAAGCTCGAACCCGGCTGGCGACGCGCCTGCGTGGCGCGGTTGAACTTCGCGCCGGCGAAACTGTAGCCGCCGGAGAGCGCACGCAACGCGCCGTTGGACGGCTCCAGCGAGACCAGCGCGGCCTGTGCCTGCGGCACCTGGTCCAGGCGCCAGCGCGCCGGTGGCGGGACGTCGCCTGGCTTCACTTCGGCGGCGGATTCGATGCGGCTCACGCGGACGAGGTCGCCGCGCTTGACCAGGCTCGCCGGCGCGCGGTCGCCCCAGCCCTGGCCACTGCCCAGTTCGACCTGTGTGCCGTCGCCGGTCACCAGCTGCACCTGCATGCCGCTGACGGCCGTGACGATGGCCGGCACCAGCGCTGCCTGCGTCGGGATGTTGCGAAGGCGCGCGCGGACGGCGGCGGTGTCTTCGTTCGGCGCGAGGTCGAAATGCTGCTCCACGCCGTGCCAGCCGTGGCGGCGGTCGTATACCGCCAGGCCGTCGCGCACCGCCTTGTCGGCCGATGCCTGCAGCACCGGGTCGATGGTGGTGGTGACGTGGTAGCCCTTGGTCAGCGCCTCGTTGCCGAAGCGGGCGACCATTTCCTGGCGGACCATCTCGGCCACGTACGGCGCGTAGACCTCCACCGGGCGCTCATGCGGCGTGGCGTGCATCGGCACGGCCTTCGCCTGCGCGGCCTCGGCGGCGCTGACGAACTTCAGCTCGACCATGCGATCGAGGATGTAGTCGCGACGCACCTTGGCGCGCTCGGGATTGGTCAGCGGATTGCCGCTGGACGGGAACTTCGGGATGCCGGCCAGCGAAGCCATTTCATCGAGCGTGAGCTCACCCAGCTTCTTGCCGTAATAGAACTCCGCCGCTGCGGCGACGCCGTAGGCGCGGTTGCCGAAGAAGCTCTTGTTCAAATACAGCTCGAAGATCTCGTCCTTGCTCAGCTCGCGCTCCATGCGCATGGCCGTGAGCATCTCGGCGAGCTTTCGCGTGTAGCTGTATTCGTTGCTGAGGAAGAACTGGCGCGCGACCTGCTGGGTGATCGTCGAGCCGCCGGGCACACGCTTAGCATCGGTGGTGGCGATGAGCCACACCGCGCGCGCGACGCCCTTGAAGTCGACGCCGTGGTGCTTGTAGAAGCGCGCGTCCTCGATGGCGAGGAAGGCCTGCTTCTGCCGTTCCGGGACGTCCTGGATGGAGACCGGGTACCGGCGCGTCTCGCCGAACAGCGCCATCAGGCGTCCGTCCTTGGCATAGACGTACATCGGCTCCTGCATCTCGACCGCGCGCAGGGTCTCGACGTCGGGCAGCTTGGGGGCCACGAGGTAGTACAGGGTGCCCAGCGCGATGGCGCCGAGGAGGGCCAGACCGGCCAGCGCGAACAGCGCCCAGCGCAGCAGGCGGCGGAGACGGGGCATCAAGCAGATTCCGATTGCGGGTGTAGTGGGCGTGGAGTATAGAGGAGCAGGGGATGGGGTTTTTTGAGCGCCAGCACACCGGCAAAACGCACGGCCCGCAAGGCTGTGCGGTCGCGGGGGCCCAGGGGTGGGTCACCCCGTCCAGGGGCGCCGCGAGGGGTTGGAAAGTGACGCAGTAAGGCAATTTGGAAGGAAATGGTTGCCAGCCTGTGCAAACTTGGTTATTTAAAGCGGGGTCACACAAGGCGCACGTAAGCGCCTGTGACAAGGGGAAAATATCGTGGGGATCGTCACAAAAAGCCAGCCGGCGGTCGTCGGCGTGGATATCAGTTCGACTGCCGTAAAGCTGTTGCAGCTCTCAAAGGCCGGCAACCGCTATCGCGTCGAGCATTACGCGGTCGAACCGCTGCCGCCCAACGCCGTCGTTGAGAAGAGCATCGTCGAGGTCGAGGCCGTCGGTGAGGCGATCCGTCGCGCGGTCGCGCGGTCGGGAACTCGCGCCAAGCACGCAGCGGCCGCGGTCGCAGGTTCGTCGGTCATCACCAAGGTCATCCCGATGCCGGGTGACCTGGATGAGGACGACCTCGAATCGCAGGTCGAACTGGAGGCGGTGAACTACGTCCCGTATCCGATCGAAGAGGTCAACCACGATTTCGAAGTGCTGGGCCCGATGCCCGGCAGTCCGGACATGCTGCAGGTGCTGCTCGCGGCGTCGCGTTCGGAGAACGTCGAAGTACGCGCCTCGGCGCTGGAAATCGGCGGCCTCACCCCGAAGGTGATGGACGTCGAAGCCTTCGCGCTGGAGAACGCCTTCGCGCTGGTCGCCGACCAGCTCGGTGGTCCGCGCGACGGCCTGGTCGCACTGGTCGATTCCGGCGCGACGATGACCACGCTCAACGTGCTTCGCAACGGCCGCAGCCTTTATGCGCGCGAACAGGTCTTCGGTGGCAAGCAGCTCACCGACGAAGTGATGCGCCGCTACGGCCTGAGCTACGAGGAAGCCGGCTTGGCCAAGCGCCAGGGCGGACTGCCGGAAAGCTACGAAGCCGAAGTCCTGGAGCCCTTCAAGGAAGCGATGGTCCAGCAGATCAGCCGTCTGCTGCAGTTCTTCTATGCGGGTAGCGAGTTCAACCGTGTCGACCAGATCGTGCTGGCCGGCGGTTGCGCCTCCATTGCCGGGATTGCCGAGATGGTCGAGGAACAGCTCGGCGTGCCGACCACCATCGCCAACCCGCTGGCCCACATGACGCTCGGCCCGCGCGTGCAGGCACATGCACTGGCCCAGGATGCACCGGCCCTGATGATCGCCTGCGGCCTGGCCCTGAGGAGTTTCGACTGATGGCACGCATCAACCTCCTCCCGTGGCGCGAAGAGCGCCGCAAGCAGCGGCAGAAGGAAACCGGGCTCATGCTCGGCGCGGCGGCCATCGGCGCGCTGCTGCTGTCGTTCGTCATCGTCAGCTACTACAACGGCCAGATCGACGGCCAGAACGAACGCAACACGTTCGTCCAGGGTCAGATCGACGAGGTCAAGAAGAAGAACGAAGAGATCAAGCTGCTCGAGGCCAAGAAGGCCAAGCTGCTGGCACGCAAGGAAGTGATCGAGAAACTGCAGGCCAACCGCTCGCAGATGGTGCACCTGTTCGACTCGCTGGTACGCACGATCCCCGACGGTGCGGTTCTGACCTCGATCAAGCAGGACAACGAGACGCTCACGCTGGAAGGTCGCGCGCAGTCCAACGCCCGCGTCAGTACCTACATGCGCAACCTCGAAGGCTCCGGCTGGATGACCAAGCCCGACCTGTCGATCATCGAGGCCAAGGGCGGCGACAAGGGCCTGCCGTACGAGTTCAAGCTGCAGGTCCAGCTCGCCAACCCGAACGCGCCGAAGGACGAAGACGGCGATGGCGTGCCGGATGAACCGGCCGCGCCGGCCGCGCAGATCGCCCAGTCGGGCGACGCCGCGACCGCAGGTGCGGCCCCGGCCCCGGCCACCACCGCGCCGGCGACCGCTCCGACCGCGCCGGCCGGCGCCGCCGCGCAACCGGCAACCACGCCTGCCGCAACGCCCGCCACTGCGCCCTCGGCGCCGACCGCCACGCCGGCCCAGGGAGCGGCGTCATGAGCAAGAAGAAACCCATCAAGCTCAACGAGCTGGACTTCCACAACATCGGCGGCTGGCCGCAGCAGGCGAAGATCGGTCTTTGCGGCGTGATCGTCGTGGTGATCGTCGGCCTGGCGTGGTACCTGTTCGTCAGCGACAAGCGCACGGAACTGCAAGGCCTGGAATCGAAGGAAGTGGCCCTGCGGGGCGAGTTCGAGACCGAGCAGGGCAAGGCCGCCAACCTGGAGCCCCTGAAGCAGCAGCTCGCGCAGATGGAGCAGCAACTCCAGCAGATGCTGCGCCAGCTGCCCAGCAAGACCGAAATGCCCGACCTGATCGTCGACATCTCGCAGACTGCGCTCGCGACCGGCATTACCAACGAACTGTTCCAGCCCGGCGCCGAGGAACCCAAGGAGTTCTACGCCGAGAAGCCGATCATGCTTCGCATGGTGGGCAGCTACCACCAGTTCGGCGGATTCGTCAGTGGCGTCGCCTCGCTGCCGCGCGTGGTCATCATGACCATGCACGACATCTCGCTGAAGCCGCGCGGCAAGGAAGGCGTGATCACGCCCAACAGCCCGCTGGAACTGGCCGGCACGGTGAAGACCTACCGCTACCTGGACGAAGAGGAAGTCCAGAAGCAGGAAGCCGCCGCGGCTGCGAACGGCAAGAAGGAGGGGACCTGAGATGCGCGCACACCTGATTGAAGGCGTCGCACCGCTGCGTGCCCTCACCGCGATCGCTCTCGTGCTGGGACTGGCCGCGTGTTCGCGCGGCGTCACGAGCACGCCGGGCGACGCCCCGAACCTGGAAAAGTGGATTGCCGAAGTCAAGGCGCGTCCGGCCCCGCCGCTGGATCCGCTGCCGGTGATGCAGCAGTTCGAGACGTTCGAGTACAACGCCTACGCGCTGCGCGATCCGTTCAGCACGGCCTTCACCGATGATGGCGGCGGCAACGGCCCGCGTCCGGATGCGGGTCGCCGCAAGCAGACGCTGGAGCAGTTCCCGCTGGACAGCCTCGACATGGTCGGCACGCTGGGCAAGGGCAGTGGCGTGATCGCACTGGTGATGGCGCCCGACAAGGTGACCTACCGCGTGACGCCGGGGAACTACCTGGGGCAGAGCGACGGTCGCGTGACCGGCGTATTCGAAGACCGCATCGAGCTGGTGGAACTGGTACCGGATGGCGCGGGTGGATGGTTGGAGCGTCCGGCCACGGTCGCGTTGGAAGATCAATAGGATTCTTGGGGGAATGCACGATGACCGTCTTTGAAAGTTCCAGCAAACGCGCTGGCCGTCGCCCCCTGCTCCGCAGCGGCTCGATCGGCCTGCTGATCGGTGCGATTGCCGCCGTCAGCGCAGTTCACGCCGCCGCTCCGGCACCGGCCGCTCCGTCGGTGGTGGCACCGCCGGCGAGCCTGGATCCTGCCAAGCAGCTCCCGGGCACCGTCGAGGTGTCCAACATCGACTTCAAGCGCGGCAGCGATGGCTCCGGCCGCCTGGTCGTGAAGTTCAGCGGCGACGGCGCCGCACCTGACCTGCGCAACCAGGGCCAGAGCGTCGTCGTCAACGTCGGCAACGCCAAGCTGCCCGATTCGCTGCGCAAGCCGCTCAATGTCGTCGACTTCGCCACGCCGGTGCAGCGCATCGACGCGCGCAACAGCGGCGGCGGCACGCAGCTCGTGCTCGACATGAGCGGCAACTTCGATTCGATGGCCTACCAGACCGGCCGCGAGTACATCGTCGAGATCGTGCCGCGCACCGGTGCCGCCACGAGTCGTGCCGTCGGACAGTCGACGACCGGCAAGGCCCCGGCCACCGGCGCGCGCAGCTATAGCGGCCGTCCGGTGACGTTCAACTTCCAGGACGTGCCGGTTCGCACCGTGCTGCAGCTGATCGCCGAGGAATCCGGCCTGAACGTCGTGGCCGCCGACACGGTCTCAGGCAACGTCACCCTGCGCCTGATGAACGTGCCGTGGGACCAGGCGCTGGACATCGTCCTGCAGGCCAAGGGCCTGGACAAGCGCCGCAGCGGCAACGTCGTGTGGGTCGCCCCGCAGGCCGAGATCGCCAAGTACGAGCAGGACAGGGAAGACGCGCGCATTGCGCTGGACAACCGCGTCGACCTGACCACCGAGTACGTGCAGATCAACTACCACAACGCCGCGCAGATCTTCAAAGCGCTGACCGAGGCGAAGGGTATTGGTGGATCGGGCGGCAGCGGCGGCAGCGGCGGCGGCGGCGGCAGCAACAACAACGACAGCGGCTTCCTCTCGCCGCGCGGCCGCCTGGTCGCCGACGAGCGCACCAACACGCTGATGATCAGCGACATCCCGAAGAAGGTCGCGGAGATGAAGCAGCTGATCCACGTGATCGACCGTCCGGTCGACCAGGTGCTGATCGAAGGCCGCGTGGTGATCGCGCAGGACACGTTCGCCCGCGAACTCGGCGCACGCTTCGGCATCGCCGGCACGAAGGACGGCAAGTACTTCTTCAACGACACGATCGAGAACAACGACGCCACGCGTGGCTCGCTCGCCGAATCCAGCCAGTCGGGCGACATCCCGACGCTCTTCAAGGGCCCGATGAGCAACCTGGGCGTCCTGAACCCGGCCGGTTCGGTGGCGCTGCAGATCCTCAACGCCGGCTACGCGCTCGACGTCGAACTGTCGGCCATGCAGGAAGAAGGTCGCGGTGAAGTGATCTCCAACCCGCGCATCGTGACCAGCAACCAGCGCGAGGCGGTGATCCGCCAGGGCCAGGAAGTCGGTTACGTGACCATCTCGCCGTCGCAGGGCAGCACCACGATTCCGATCCCGAACGTGCAGTTCAAGGACGTGCTGCTGGAGTTGAAGGTCACGCCGACCATCACCCATGACGGCCGCGTGTTCCTGAACATGAACGTCAAGAAGGACGAGGTCGAAGGTTTCGTCGACACCTCCATCGGCCAGGTGCCGACCATCGCCAAGCGCGAGGTCAATACCGCGGTGCTGGTCGAAGACGGTCAGACCGTTGTCATCGGCGGCGTCTACGAGTTCCGCGATCGCAGCGACATCTCGAAGGTACCGTTCCTGGGCGACATCCCGTTCCTGGGCAACCTCTTCAAGAAGAAGGGTCGCAGCAAGGACAAGGCCGAGCTGCTGATCATGGTCACCCCGAAGGTGATGAAGGTCGACCAGCGCGGGTGAGGGGCCGGGCGCGAGCCCGGTCATGAAGAATCCGGAAAGGGCCCCTCACGGGGCCCTTTGCGTTTCCATGCCTGAATGGCTGACGCATTACGGGAACTGAATCGTCCCGTTTCAGTCAAACTGGCCCGGATTCCCGAACGAGACCACCATGGACCGCCGCAGCGACGATCTTCCCCGCCTGCACGACGCCTTCCGCGCGCTGCGCGAGGCCCTATCGGCCGAGATCGTCGGCCAGGCGGCGCTGATCGACCGCTTGTTGATCGCGCTGCTCGCCGACGGCCACCTGCTGGTCGAAGGTGCCCCGGGTCTGGCCAAGACCAGCGCAATCCGCGCCCTGGCGGCCCGTCTGGAAGCCGACTTCGCCCGCGTCCAGTTCACCCCCGACCTGCTTCCGGCAGACCTCACCGGCACCGAAGTCTGGCGCCCTCAGGAAGGTCGCTTCGAATTCCAGCCCGGTCCGATCTTCCATCCGATCCTGCTGGCCGACGAGATCAACCGCGCGCCCGCCAAGGTCCAGTCCGCGCTGCTGGAGGCGATGGGCGAACGCCAGGTGACGGTGGGCCGCGCGACCTACGCGTTGCCGCCGCTGTTCCTGGTGATGGCCACGCAGAACCCGATCGAACAGGAAGGCACCTTCCCGCTGCCCGAAGCGCAGCTCGACCGCTTCCTGATGTACGTGCGCATCGGTTATCCGCAGGCCGCGGCCGAAACCGAGATCCTCCGGCTCGCCCGCGAACGCGCGCGCCACGCCACCCAGCATGTCGCCGCCACCATCGAACGCATGCCGATGGACGATGTCTTCGCTGCACGTAACGCGGTACTCGATCTGCATCTGGCGCCGGCCGTCGAGCGCTATCTCATCGAACTCGTACTCGCCTCGCGCGATGCCGCGCGGTACGACGCGACGCTCGCACGCCGCATCGCCTGGGGCGCCAGTCCACGCGGCTCGATCGCGCTGGAACGTTGCGCGCGTGCGCATGCGTGGCTGGCCGGTCGCGATTTCGTCACGCCTGACGACGTGCGCGCCGTCGCGCCCGACGTGCTGCGCCATCGCATCCTGCCCAGCTACGAGGCCACGGCCGAAGGCTGGGACGGCGAGCGCCTCGTCGCCGAACTGCTGCAGCGCGTGCCGTTGCCCTGAGCTTGTCCGGGCACCGACCGCCAGGCTGACCCGCGTCGAACCACCGCTCCATCCGAACCCCAAGACCGTGCAGACACCCACGCAATCCCGCGATGAAACCACCGGCAACGGCGTCGTGCCGACGCTGCCGGAGCTCGTCGCATTGCGCCAGGCCGTCGCGGGCCGACGGCCCGCGCAACGCGGCCGGTTCGGCGTGAGCGGCCATGCGCTTTCACCGCTGCGCGGGCGCGGGATGGAATACGCCGAATCGCGCGAATACGTGGCCGGCGACGACGCTCGCCACATCGACTGGCGGCTCACCGCGCGCACGGGGCGCGCGCACACCAAACTGTTCCAGGCCGAGCGCGAACGCCTGAGCCTGATCGTCGCCGACACATCGCCTTCGCTGTACTTCGGCACGCGTGTGCGCTTCAAGTCGGTGCAGGCCGCGCGCGCGGGAGCGATTGCCGCGTGGGCCGCCGTGCGCGACGGCGACCGCATCGCCGCGCTGCGTGGAAGTCAGCGCGAAGCACCCATCGCCCCCGCGGCCGGCCCGCGTGGCGCGTTGCGCGTGCTGGATGCACTGACCCGCTGGTATGCGCGTCCGCCGGACGACGACGCCGGGCTCGGTGTCGCGCTTGACCACGCGCAGCGCCTGCTTCGCCCCGGTTCGCGACTGGTCGTCCTGGCCGACCCGGGCAGTGTCGCGGCGTTGCCCGCGCAGCGTTGGCCTGCGCTGGCGCACCATCATGAAGTCATCGTGCTGCTGCTGACCGATCCGCTCGAGGTCGCGCCGCCAAAGGCCTCGCTTCCGTTCCTGGGCAGCGACGCCGGGCGTGGCGACGCGCATCGCATCGACGTGGATCTTTCCGTCGCCGCGCAACGACAGGCGTGGCGCGCCGAGTTCGGCCGCCCGCTCGAAGCCGCGCTCGCGCAGTTGCCCGCACGCGGCGTGCGCGTGCAGGCGCTGTCCACGCAGGCCGAAAGTGCTTCGTGGCTGCCATTGCTCGGCCGTAACCGGCCGCTGGTGGCGTGATGGCCGCACCCGCATCGCTCGTGTTGCGCGACATCCATGCCACGACGGCGCCGTCGTGGTGGCCGCCTGCGCCCGGCTGGTGGGTACTCGCCGGGACCATCATCGCCGCCGTTGTGCTGCTCATGTGGTGGCGCGCGCGTGAACGCCGTCGTCGTGCCGTCGTCGCGGTCCTGTTCGATGAACAAGTCGATGCTGCATCCACGCCGCCGCTGCAGATCGCGGCGATGTCGGAGCTCCTGCGCCGAGCCGCACGCAGGCACGACGCTGGCGCCGATACGCTGCACGGCGAGGACTGGCTGCGCCATCTCGATGCCGCCGCGCCCAGGCGCAGGAGAAAGGCGCCGGTACGTACCGATTTTTCCAGCGGACCGGGCCGCCTGTTGCTGGACGGCGGATTCCGTCGCGACGTGAATCCGGCCGAGGTCGCCGCACTACGCGCGCTCGCGCGCCAGCGATTCCTCTACTGGATGGGCGCGACGCGGTGATCGACGCACTGCTCGCCCCGTTTCTGACGCTGCACGAGCACTTCGCGTGGCCGTGGATGCTGCTCGCGCTGCCGCTGCCTTTGTTCGCGCGGTGGCTGCTGCCGCCGGCGCGGCACGCCTCCGCCGCCGCGCTGCGCGCGCCATTCGGTGAACGCCTGGATCGCGTCGCGCATGCCGGCGGCCGCACGGCGTTTGGTTCGCGCGCGAGCTGGCTGGTGTGGCTGGCGTGGATCGCGCTGTGCCTCGCCGCTGCGCGGCCGCAGCAACTGGGCGAAGCGGTGCAGCCGCCACAGGTGGGGCGCGACCTGATGCTCGCGCTCGACCTCTCGGGCAGCATGCGCGAGCCGGACATGGAGCTGGGCAGCCGCACGGTCGATCGACTCACCGCGGCCAAAGCCGTGCTGGCCGACTTCCTCGACCGTCGACAGGGCGATCGCGTCGGCCTGATCGTGTTCGGCCGCCGTGCGTATGCGTTGACGCCCCTCACGCTGGACCTGGCGTCCGTGCGCCAGCAACTGGAAGACAGCGTGATTGGCCTGGCCGGCCAGGAAACCGCGATCGGCGACACCATCGCGCTGGCGACCAAGCGCCTGCGTGGGCAACCGGCGCAGCAACGCGTGCTGGTCTTGCTCACCGATGGCGTGAACACGGCGGGCCTGCTCGAACCGAAGAAGGCGGCCGAGATCGCGAAGGCCGAGGGCGTGCGCATCCACACGATCGCCTTCGGCGGCGAAGGCACGATGTCGCTGTTCGGCCTGCCCGTGCCCATGCCCGGCGGTGGCGATGAGATCGACGAAGCCACGTTGCGCGAGATCGCGCGCAGCACGGGCGGCCGTTCCTTCCGTGCGCGGGATACCTCGCAGCTGGCGGGAATCTACGCTGAAATCGATCGCCTGGAACCGATCGAACGTCCGGGCCAGGCGGTGCGTCCGCGCATCGAACGGTACCCGTGGCCGCTGGGCGCGGCGTTCGCGTGCGGCCTGCTGGCCTTCGCGTGGCCCAGACGGAGGGCGGCATGAATCCGTTCGCCGATCTGTCGCTCGCGTCCCTGCACCTGCTGCGCCCGCAGTGGCTGTGGGCGTTGCTCGCGCTGCCGGTGCTGCTTGGGCTGTGGCGCGTGCACCGACGTCGCGCCAGCGTGTGGCGCGAGAACGTCGATGCGCACCTGTTGCCGCACCTGCTGGTCGAACGCGGCGGCACGCGCGTTCGCTGGGGCGCGTGGGTCGCCGGCCTGGGATACGTGCTCGCCGTGTTCGCGCTGGCGGGACCGAGCTGGCGGCAGAGCCCGCAACCGTTGTGGCAGAGCCGCACGCCGTTGGTGGTGGCGGTCGACCTGTCCGGCGCCGCGCTGGCAGCCGATCTGCCGCCGTCACGACTGGCGCAATCGCGCGCCAAGCTTTCCACGCTGCTGCGGGAGCGACAGGGCGGGCAGGTTGCGCTCGTCGCGTTCGCCGATGACGCGTTCACCGTCGCGCCGCTGACCGAAGACGCGGCGAACGTTGCCTTGTTCCTCGATGCCTTGTCGCCCGACGTGATGCCCGTGGACGGGCAGCGTGCCGACCGCGCGATCGAGTGGTCGGTGAAGCTGCTCAAGCAATCCGGCTTCGACCGCGGCCGCATCCTGCTGATGACCGACCATGCCGGCGATGGCGCGAACCAGGCCGCATCGGCGGCCGCCAAACGGGGCTTTCGCGTCGATGTGCTGGGCGTGGGCGGCGAAGCCGGCGCACCGTATCGACGCGGCGACGGTACGTTTGCCAATGCGCGGCTCGACGAAGGTTCGCTGCGTGGCCTCGCATCGCAGGGCAATGGCCGTTATGCGCGTATCGCCAGTGATGATGCCGACCTTCGCGCCCTGGGCGTGCTCGACCCCACCGACACCGACGACGCCACGCGCGTGGACGGCAAGCGCGGTCACGCGTGGCAGGACGAAGGCTACTGGCTGCTTCCGCCGTTGATGCTGCTGGCGTTGTTCGCATTCCGTCGTCGCGCGACGCTGGCGATGGTCGTGCTGTGCGTGTTGTGGACTCCGGTGCGGGCCGCGGATGTGTGGCGTCGCGCCGACCAGGTGGAGCATGCGCGGATCGTGCAGGGCAATGAGGCGTTCCGTCGCGGCGATTTCAATGCCGCCGCCCAGGCGTACCAGTCGGCCGACAGCGCGGACGCGCATTACAACCGCGGCAATGCGCTGGCGAAGGCGGGCCAGTATCCGCAGGCCATCGCCGCTTACGATGAAGCGCTCAAGCGCCAGCCGGACATGCCCGATGCGATTGCCAACAAGCGCGCGGTGCAGGCGGTGATGAAGCGTCAGCCGCCCAAGGGCGGCGGGCAGTCGAAGGACCAGAACAACAAGGACAACAAGCCCGACCAGAAGCCGCAGTCCGGGCAGGGGCCGCAACAGCCGCAGTCGCAGCAGGACAAGCAGTCGCAGTCCGATTCGAAGCCACAGGATTCGAAGCAGGACCAGCAGCCGCAGGCAGAGCCCTCGCCGGCCGACGCAAGCAAACAGCGCGAAGCCGATGCCGCACAGCGCCAGCGCATGCAGCAGGCGCTCCAGCAACAGGGCCAGCAAAAGCCGGAGCAGCAGGACAAATCGCGCAACGAAACCCCGCAGCAGCGAGAGCGGCGCCTGGCGAACGAAGCCTGGTTGCGCCGCGTGCCGGACGATCCGGGCGGCCTGCTGCGCGAGAAATTCCGTATCGAGTACGAACGCCGCAACACGGGCGGCGAGGGCAACGAATGAACGTCGAGAGTTCCCTTCTTCCACGCCCGTTCGCGCGCATGGCGTTGTTGCTCCTGCTCGCGCTGGCGAGCCTGAACGCCAGCGCCCAGGTGCGCGCGTGGCTGGATCGCGACAGCATCGGCATGGGCGAAACGGTCACGCTCAACATCGAAAGCACGGCTGCGACCACCTCGACGGAGCCCGATTACGCGCCGCTACTCACCGATTTCTTCGTCAGCGGACGCACGAGCCGGCGCGAGTTCGTGATGGGCTCGGGCGGCAGCACGGTGCGCACGCTGTATGCGGTCGCCCTGCGCCCGCGCCGCGATGGCGTGATGACGGTGCCGGCGCTCAACGTCGGCAGCCTGCGCACGCAGCCGATCCCGCTGACCGTGGCGCCTGCGGCGACGGTGGCACCGACGCGCACGGAAGACGTGTTCATCGAAAGCGAGGCCGATGATCCCGACCCCTACGTGCAGCAATCCGTGGGCTGGGTGGTGCGGTTGTATTCGGCCACGCCGCTGATTTCCGGGCAACTCGACCAGGACGCGCCCGATGGCGCATCGCTGCAACGCGTGGGCGACGACGCGCAATACCAGCGCGACATCGGGGGGCGTCGCTATCACGTGGTCGAACGCCGCTTCCTGCTGGTGCCCGAACGCAGCGGCGTGCTCACGATTCCCCCGGCGCGGTTCGAAGGCCGTGGCGCGGGCGGTTTCTTCGACGATCTGCTCGGCGGTGGCCGGGGCGGCGCGCTTGAAGCGCAAGGCACCCCTCGCAAGCTCGACGTGCAGCCCGCTCCGGCCAATGCACCACAGCCGTGGTTGCCGTTGCAGAACCTGACGCTGCGCTATCAATCCACGCCGCAGGAGCTGCGCGTGGGCAATGCCGCGGCGGTGACGGTCGAGGCGCTCGCCGACGGCGCCACCGCCGCGCAGATGCCGGAACTGCAACTGCCGCCCATCGACGGCGTGCAGGTGTTCGCCGAACCCGTGCAGGCCGACGAGCGTTTCGTCGATGGACGTCCGCGCGTGAAGCTCACGAGGCGTTTCTCGCTGGTGCCGGCCCGCGAAGGCAACGCGCGGATGGCCGGCCTGCAACTGCCCTGGTGGGACGTGCGCGCCGGGCATGCGCAGACCTCGAGCCTGCCCGCGCTGTCCTGGACGGTATTGCCCGGCGCCGCGCCGGGCGTCGCGAATGCGCCTGCGAACCCGGCGCCGTCCGCGTCGGTCGCGGCGACCGCGTCGGGCTCCGCCGCGATGCCGCTCGCGGCCCGCTTCACCGACCTGGGCGGCGCGAACAAGGTGTGGGTGCTCGTGGCGTTGCTGTTCGCGGCGCTATGGCTGTGCACGCTGGTGTGGGGCCTGCATCGCGGCGATGCGGCCAGGGCCGCGATGAAGCCGGACGGCGAGGCGCCCGCGCCGCCGCCGTCGGGCCACGTGGACCTGAAGCGGCTGATCGATCGAGGCGACCTCGGCGACGTGGCCGATGCGCTGTGCGCGATGGCGCATCCACCGGCGCGCGACCTGGACGAAGTGCGCGGTCGCCTGGCCGATGCCGACCAGCGCGAGGCCGTGGACGAGCTCCAGCGCGCCCGCTGGGGCGCCGGCAGCGCCGTGACCGCGCGCGAGGCCCTGCGCCGCGCATTCGCCAAAGGCCCGGCCTGGCGCGAGCAGTCCGCCTCCACCCACGCATCGCCGTTGCCGCCGCTGTATCCGCCCGAACATCGGACGCGCTGACGCTCGCAACCCGTCGCGCCCCTGCGCCAGCAGCGGCCTGGCGATGCAGAGCCAGCCGGACCGGTCTCCGTACGCCCCCGGACGCCAGCCATTGCCACCGCTGAACAAGAATGCGGGGGCGCCAGGGGAGGCTGGACCCTCGGGCTGGTGTAATCTCGCCGGCTGATTTTGCCTACGAGACGTGCCGAATGAGCCACATCAGCCTGCCCGAAGCCCGCATGCCGGCGAAGGGGATGCCCCTCCATATCAAGGTGCTGCTGGGCTTCATCGCAGGCGCGGTGCTGGGCCTGTTCGCGCACTTCATCGCGCCGGGTTCGCCCTTCGTACTCGGTGCGGTGAGCTACGTCGCGCAGCCGGTGGGCCAGTTGTTCCTCGCGCTGCTTTTCATGCTGGTGCTGCCGCTGATGTTCTCGGCGCTGGTGCTGGGCGTGGCCGAACTGGGCGACGTCGCAAGCCTGGGGCGCCTGGGCTGGCGCACGCTGATCTACACCGCCGTGGTCACGCTGATCGCGGTCGCCATCGGCCTGGTGATGGTCAACCTGATCGGCCCCGGCCACGGGCTGGATCGCAGCATGCTCGACCAGGCGATGGCGCAGGGCGCGCAGAAGGCGGGCGAGATCGCCGCCACCGGCCAGCAGCTGGACTTCATGAAGATGCTGCTGGGCATCGTGCCGAAGAACGTCCTCGCCGCCGCGGTGGACGACAAGCAGAAGCTCGGCGTGATGTTCTTCGCGCTGATGCTCGGCATCGGCCTGGTGATGACGCCCAGCCCGCACACGCAGGCATTCAAGAACGCGGTGCAGGGCTTGTTCGAGATCTGCATGCGCCTGATCGGCATGATCATCAAGCTCGCCCCCTACGCGGTGGCGTGCCTTATGTTCGCGCTGTGCGCGCAGTTCGGCTGGGAACTGCTGCTGGTGCTGGGCAAGTTCGCGCTCACGGTGGTGCTGGCGATCGGCGTGCACATGTTCATCGTGCTGCCGCTGTGGGTGAAGTTCGCCGGCGGCATGAGTCCGCGCGCATTCTTCCGCGGCAGCCAGGAAGCGCTGCTGACCGCCTTCGCCACTGCGTCCTCGACCGGCACGCTGCCGGTCACGCTGCGCGTGGCAGAGCAGAACCTGAAGCTGCCGCGCAAGGTCGCGCGCTTCGTGCTGACCGTGGGCGCGTCGGCGAACCACCACGGCACGGCGCTGTTCGAAGGCATCACGGTGCTGTTCCTCGCGCAGGCGTTCGGCGTCGAACTGACGCTGATGCACCAGGTGATGGTGCTGGGCCTGTGCCTGCTCGGCGGTATTGGTACGGCGGGCGTGCCGGCCGGTTCGTTGCCGGTGATCGCGATGATCTGCGCCGTGCTCGGCATTCCGGCAGAAGGCGTCGGCATCATCCTGGGCGTCGACCGCTTCCTCGACATGTGCCGCACCGCGCTCAACGTGACCGGCGACCTTGCGACCGCGGTGGTCGTGGCGAACCGCAGCGGCGACGTGGCCGAAAGCGAAGTCGTCCTGCCGGCCGAAGCCGCTTCGGAAACCGCGGCCTGACGCGCATCGCCGCCGGCTGCGTCCGGCGGCACACCGCACGCGGTGCGCAATGCGCGCATCGCGCATGCGGACTTTGGCACCGTGCGCGAAGTGGAGGATGAAGACGTCCTCCACGCGCGTTTCTGCATCATGCTGGATTCCCGCCGCAGCGTGGAGTTCCGGGATGACGCCCGAACGCGACCGCGACACCGACACGCCGCAGACCCGCAAGACGAAGATGCCGCTTCACTGGAAGATGGCGATCGGCTTCCTTGCCGGCCTGGTGCTTGGCCTCATCGTGCATTCCACCGTTGGCGCCAATGCGCCGTGGGTGCAGTGGGTCACCGGCAACATCACCACGCCTGCAGGCACGTTGTTCCTGCGCCTGATCTTCATGCTCGTCATCCCGCTGCTGTTCTCGGCGCTGGTGATGGGCGTGGCGGAGATGGGCGATGTGCGATCGCTCGGCCGCATCGGCTGGCGCACGCTCGCATACACCATCGTCGTATCGGGCATCGCGGTGATCCTCGGCCTGGTGCTGGTGAACTGGCTCCAGCCAGGCGCGGGCATCGACCCGGCGCGTGCGCAGTTGCTGCTCAGCGAAGGCGCAGAACGCGCCAGCGCCATCGTGGGCAGCGCCGGCAACCAGCCCAAGGGCCTGGACATGCTGGTGTCCATCGTCCCCGACAACGTGGTCAAAGCCGCGGCCGAGAACACCATCCTGGCGGTGATGTTCTTCGCGCTGATGCTCGGCATCGGCCTGGTGCTCACGCGCACGAAGGCGACCGAAACCCTGCAGCGCGGCATCGAGGGCCTGTTCGAAGTGTCGATGACGCTGATCGGCCTGGTGATCCGCCTCGCGCCGTACGCGGTGTTCTGCTTCATGTTCAACCTGGCCGCGCTGTTCGGCTGGGAACTGCTGCGCAGCCTGGGCGCCTATGTCGGCGTGGTCGTACTGGCGCTGGCGCTGCACCAGTTCGTCGTCTATTCGCTGGTGCTGAAGTTCGCCGCCGGTTACTCGCCGGTGCGCTTCTTCAAGGGCATCCAGGAAGCGATGGTGATGGCGTTCTCCACTGCCTCGTCGAATGCGACATTGCCCACCTCGCTGCGCGTGGCCGACGAGAAGCTCGGCCTGCCCAGCCGCGTGTCGCGTTTCGTGCTCACCGTCGGTGCGACGGCCAACCAGAACGGCACGGCGTTGTTCGAAGGCGTGACGGTGCTGTTCCTGGCGCAGTTCTTCGGCGTGGACCTCACGCTCGCGCAGCAGTTCACGGTGATGTTCGTGTGCATCCTGGGCGGCATCGGCACCGCGGGCGTGCCGGCGGGTTCGTTGCCGGTGGTGGCGCTGATCTGCGGCATGGTCGGCGTGCCGCCGGAAGGCATCGGCCTGATCCTCGGTGTCGACCGCTTCCTCGACATGTGCCGCACCACGCTCAACGTCACCGGCGACCTGATGCTGGCGACGGTGGTCTCGAAGGGCGAGCCGGACGGGCCGGGAGCCGCGGAAGAGGCCTGAAGAGGCGCGATCCGGGGCGACATCCCCGTCCCGGGGTGTGACAATGGGCGTCCGCCGGCCGGGCAGCGCGCCCGGAGCCCCGCGCGGCCCTCTCCCGCAGCCGAAGACCGCCCGACGCCATGACGACGCCCAGCCGCCGCGACCTCGCCAACGCCATCCGATTCCTCGCCATCGACGCGGTGCAGGCCGCCAACTCCGGCCATCCGGGCATGCCGATGGGCATGGCGGACATCGCCGAGGTGCTCTGGAACGATTACCTGCGCCACAACCCGGCCAATCCGGACTGGTTCAACCGCGACCACTTCGTGCTCTCCAACGGCCACGGTTCGATGCTGCAGTACGCGCTGCTGCACCTGGCCGGCTACGACCTGCCGATCGAAGAGCTCAAGCGCTTCCGCCAGCTGCATTCGAAGACGCCGGGCCATCCGGAAAACTTCATGACGCCCGGCATCGAGACCACCACCGGTCCGCTCGGCCAGGGCTTCGCCAATTCGGTCGGCATGGCGCTGGCCGAGAAGCTGCTCGCGCAGCGCTTCAACAAGCCGGACTTCTCGGTCGTCGACAGCCGCACGTGGGTGTTCATGGGCGATGGCTGCCTGATGGAAGGCATCTCGCACGAAGCCGCCTCGCTCGCCGGCACCTGGGGCCTGCACAAGCTGGTGGCCTTCTGGGATGACAACCACATCTCCATCGACGGCAACACTGACGGCTGGTTCACCGACGACACGCCCAAGCGCTTCGAAGCCTACGGCTGGAACGTCGTGCGTGGCGTCGACGGCCATGACGCCGACTCCATCAAGGCCGCCATCGAACAGGCGCTGAAGTCCACCGACAAGCCGACGCTGATCTGCTGCCGCACCACGATCGGCTTTGGTTCGCCGAACAAGGCCGGCAAGGAGTCCTCGCACGGCGCCGCGCTGGGCAAGGACGAAGTGGCCGCCACGCGCGCTGCGTTGAACTGGAACTACGGCGAGTTCGAAATCCCGAAGGACATCTACGACGGCTGGCGCAAGCGCGACCACGCCGGCGAGGAAAAGGCCTGGAACAAGCTGTTCGACGAATACGCCAAGCAGTACCCGGAACTGTCCGCCGAACTGACGCGCCGCTCGCGCGGCCAGCTGCCCGACGGCTTCGTCAAGGCGGCCGATGAGTACATCGCGAAGCTACAGGCTGAAGGGCTGACCATCGCCTCGCGCAAGGCCTCGCAGATGGCGATCGAAACCTTCGCGCCGCTGCTGCCGGAACTGATCGGCGGCTCGGCCGACCTCGCGCATTCAAACCTGACGTTGTGGAAGGGCAGCAAGTCCGTCGCCACCGACGACCCGAACGCGAACTACGTCTACTACGGCGTGCGCGAGTTCGGCATGACCGCGATCAGCAACGGTCTTGGCCTGCACGAGTGCTTCATCCCGTACGACGCGACGTTCCTGGTGTTCAGCGACTACGCGCGTAACGCCGTGCGCATGAGCGCGCTGATGGGCGCGCACGCGATCCACGTCTACACGCACGATTCCATTGGCCTGGGCGAGGACGGCCCGACGCACCAGCCGATCGAACACATGGCTTCGCTGCGCTACATCCCGCACAACGATGTGTGGCGCCCGTGCGACGCGGTGGAGTCGGCCGCGTGCTGGAAGGCGGCGATCGTGCGTTCCGATGGCCCGAGCTGCCTGATCTTCTCGCGCCAGAACCTCGCCCACCAGCAGCGTACCGCGCAACAGGTGGCAGACATCGAACGCGGCGGTTACGTGCTGAAGGATTCGGTCGGCGCGCCGGAGCTGATCATCATGGCGACCGGCTCGGAAGTCGGCCTGGCGATGGATGCCGCAAAGCAGCTGGGCGACAAGGTGCGCGTGGTGTCGCTTCCGTCGACGACGGTGTTCGACCGCCAGGATCCGACGTACCGCGAATCGGTGCTGCCGAAGGCCTGCCGCAAGCGCGTGGCGATCGAAGCGGGCGTCACGGATTTCTGGCGCAAGTATGTGGGCCTGGACGGCGCGGTGATCGGCATCGACGAGTTCGGCGCGTCCGCTCCGGCAGAGCAGCTGTTCCCGTACTTCGGCTTCACGGTCGAGAAGGTGGTCGAGGCGGCGCGTTCGCTGTAACGATCGCGTCCTTGCCAGATCGATGCGAAAGAAGCGGCTTCGGCCGCTTTTTTCGTTCCAGGCGATGGCGGCGGCGCATGGTCGCGATGAAAGTAACTTCCGGCAGGGACACTTCGCGCTCCTGCCTTACTAGACTGCGGCGACATCTCCTGCACAGGCACCGCCATGGAAAGCCTCGCCATCCCCGTGCTCGGCCTGGCGGTGATCGACGCCATCAACCCGTCAGCGCTCGCCGTGGCGTTGTGGTGGCTGGCCCGGCCCGGAGCGACGCCCCGGCTGCTGGCGTACATCGGCGGCATCTTCGTTGCGTATCTGTCGATGGGCATCGCGCTGATGCTGGGGGCCGGCGCGTTCGTGCGGCGCTTCGGCGAAGCACTGGACCATCCGGCGGTGTTGGCCGTGCAGCTGGCGATCGGCCTGGCGCTGTTCGCCTATGCGGTGTTCGCACCGAAGGCCACGGCACAGCAAGCGCAGCGCGAGCCCCGCGTCGGCGGGCTGCTGGGCATGGCGCTGCTGGGTGCGACGGTGACGCTGGTTGAGCTGACCACGGCATTGCCGTACTTCGCCGCTGTCGCGCTGATGACGGCCGAGCATGCGACGGTGTCGCATTGGCTGCCCTTGCTGCTGGTCTACAACGTCATCTTCATCGCGCCGCCGCTGGTCCTGGTCGCGCTGAACGTGATGTTCGGTGCGCAGCTGCAGGGCCGCTTCGCGCACTGGCGCGCGCGGATGCAGGCAGGCGCACGCGAAGCCGGGCTATGGGTGATGGCGCTGGCGGGCGTGGCGCTGTGCGGCGATGCGGTGTCGCGCTACCTCGCGCATCGCGACCGCGACGGCGCCAGTCTGCCGCCGGTCGCCGAAGCGGTCAGCGCGTTGCCGACAGCGCCAGACTGACCAGCTTCGCTTCCAGGCGCTCGCCGAAGCCCGATGGCGACGACAGGCCCATGCGCTGCAAGGCCTCGATGTCGTCGTTCCGTGCCGAAAGCGCTCGCCACACCGTGCGCAGCTTCGCGCCACGCGTGGCGGTGTTCGACTTGAGCCACGCCAGTGCCTTCACCAGACGCTGCTCCACCGGCGTGAAATCGCTGCCCAGCGGATAGTCCGGCAGTGCGCCGCTCTTGTGGAACGGGCGCAGCGCAGCAGCCAGCCGTTCGGGCGTATTGCGCGACGCGGACGCCGGCAGTGAGAAGTTGGCGCGCAGCTTGCCTTCGCGCTTTGCAACATCGAGCAGGCCCTGCAGGAAGCGCGCATCGGCGATGCCTGCCATCGCGACCACGCAATCCTCGTCGCTCCTTCCGCGGATGTCGGCGATCCCGTACTCGCTGATGTACACATCGCGCAGGTGGCGCGGGATCGTCGTGTGCCCGTAGTTCCACACGATGTTCGAGGTGACCGTTCCACCCGACTCGCGCGCCGCGCGCAGCATCAGCGTGGAACGCGCATCTGGCAACGCATGCGACATGGCCACGAAGTTGTACTGCCCGCCCACGCCGGATACGACGCGGCCATCCTCCAGCGCGTCGGATGTAGCTGCGCCAAGTGCCGTCGCCATCATGCAGGTGTTGAAGAAGCGTGCGTCGCGACGTTGCAGCCGCTCCAGCTCGATGTCACCGACCAGGTCGTTCACCTCGCCCACGCGGCGCATGCCGATCGCGCGGCGCGTGTCTGGCGGAAGGTCGCGCAGCCACTCGTAGAATTCCGGCGAACCCAGGTAAAACGCGCCGTGCAGGAACTCGCCCTGCTGCTCGAGCAGCGCCAGATCGTGCGCGCTGGGGCCGCCACGCTCGATGCGCTGCATCGCCGCGAGGTCGTCCACGACGCGACGCTTGATCACGCCGACTTCCACCAGTTTCCGGAAGCCTTCGTTGATCATCTCGCTGCAGCCGTACAGGCCGCGCTCGAACGGCGCGAGCGCTTCGTCTCCCGCGTGCGGGGAACCCAGTGCGCGCAACACGGCGCGATACGCATCGTTGTCGACATGGCGTAGCACGAGCGCGTGGCACAGTGCATCGGCAAGCGCGCCGATGCCGATCTGCAACGTGCCGCCGTCCATGACCAGCGTGCTGGCGTGGAAGCCGATGGCGTAATCGGCGTCGGTGACCGGCTGGCGCGGCAGGCCGAAGAGTTTCGGATACGGGCCGGGCGGCGTCACCACGGCGTCGAAGAACTCCGGCGCAACCGTCGCGCTGCCGCCGAGCCAGGGCAGGCGCGGGTCGACTTCGGCGATCAACACCGGACGCGGCAATCCGCGTGCGACGACGGCGTCGACCGAGTCGGCCGTGAGGTCGGTATTGCACGAGAGTGACAGCCGCGCGCCGTCGGGCGAGCGCGCGACCTTCTGCACGATCGCGTTGAGCCCGCGGTCTGCGAGCGCGCGTGCGACATGCGTGTAGTTCAGGCTCGCGTAACGGCGCTGCACCGGTGCCGAGTTGAGCAGCGCGCCGGACTGCAGGTAGAACTCCTCGATCTCGATGTGCGCCGGAAGCGCATTGCGCTTGAGCGCCTGCACGTACGCCAGTCGCGGGAAATCCGCGCCGAAATGGCGCTCGACGAAGGGCTGCACGAAGCGTGCTTCCAGTCCCTTTCCGCCACTGGGCGGATCAAGCGACAACGCGGTGTACAGATGCAACGGACGCGAGGTGTCGTTCTCCACGCGCGCGTACAGCGCGTTGAGCAGCCGGTGCGGCTTGCCCAGGCCGAGCGGCGCGCCGATATGCAACGGGCCGCGGATGCGCGTGAGGAGGAATTCGACGGCAGCGTCGACCGAACTGAACGTCAGGGGGGCGGGGCGGGGTTCCATGGGCAAAAAGCCTAACGGCTGCTGCGACGTGCGTTCATGGGAATGTGGATCACGGCTTGGGTGCGTCGTCGACGTGGATCGAATCGACCTGGCGGATCCACCGCGCCGGACGCGCTTCGCCTGGAACCACCAGGCGCCAGGGGCCATCTTCGGCCGAAAGCGCGGCGCCGTTGCACCGGTTGGCCAGCACCACCGTGCGATTGCCCAGCGACGGATCGAGCTCGGCCAGCGCGAACGCCACGCGGTAACCGTCGCGTGCGGTCACTTCGACCACGCGTGACAGTTGCGCGCCGCGCAGTGGCTCGGTGGGCATCGCCTTGGCGGCCTGCAGGAAGGAAGTGAGGGATACGCCTTCGCATTCGATGGCCTTGCCGTGCACCGTGCCGCCGGCCTTCACCGTTGGCAGAGTGGCAATGAGCGCCGGGTCGAGGGCGACGTCCGCCGCGGCGCATGGCAGGGCCATCGTTAGTGTCAACGTCAGCAGCAGGGCACGGGTCATGGACGTTTTTCCGTAGAGGGAAGGAGGCGGGCGAGTTGCGAGCCGACCAGCATCGCGACAACGAAGATGATCGCATCGCCGCCGCCATGCGCGAGGTTCGCCAGCGCAGGCCCGGGGCAGTAACCGGCCAGGCCCCAGCCGATGCCGAACAGCGCGCTGCCGATCAAAAGACGGCGATCGATGCGCGGGCCCGGCTGCGGTGGCAGCGCGCCGCCGTCCAGCGTGCAGCCGCGGCGGCGCAGCCATGCGAATCCGGGCGTCGCCACCGCGAGCGCCGCGCCCATCACCAGCGCGAGGGACGGGTCCCAGCTGCCTGCAACATCAAGGAAGTTCAGCACCTTGTCGGGGTTGGTCATGCCCGACACCGCCAGGCCCAGCCCGAAGATGGCGCCGGCCACCAAGGCATGCGCGATGCGCTTCACGACAGGCCTCCCGCCACGTGCCGCACGAGGTAGACCGTGACGAACGCCGTGCCCATGAACACCAGCACCGCCCACAGCGACCGCCGCGAGAAGCGTGCGAGGCCGCAGATGCCGTGGCCGCTGGTGCACCCGTTGCCCAGCCGCGTGCCGAAGCCGACCAGCAATCCGGCGACGATGAGCCACGGCCACGCGAACCCCGTGCGCGGCACGGTGCCCGACCAGGCGAACCATGCCCCGGCCGCGCCCACCATCGCGATGAGGAACGCCAGCCGCCAGCCGCGATCCTCGCGCTGGTCGATCGCCGCATTCGTGATGCCGCTGATGCCCGCGATGCGGCCAAGCGTGCCAAGCAGGTACGTCGCGGCCAGGCCGATCAATGCACCGCCGATCAAGGCGGAAATGGGAGTGAAGGAGGTGGGCATGCAGTGCGCCTTCAGATGCGGTCGATCGGAATCTTGAGGTAACGCACGCCATTGGGCTCCGGCGGCGGCAGCGCACCGGCGCGGATGTTGGTCTGCACGGCGGGCAGGATCAGCGCCGGCATCGCCAGCGTCGCATCGCGCCCGGTACGCAGCGCGACGTACTCGTCTTCGGTCGCGCCATCGCGTACGTGGATGTTGTCGCGACGCTGCGCGCCGATCGTGGTCTGGCACGCGACCTCGCGCCCGCCCGGGCCGTAGTCGTGGCACACGAACACGCGCGTGTCGTCGGGCAGCAACTCGAACAGGCGGCGGATGGAGCGGAACAGCGTGCGTGCGTCACCGCCCGGGAAATCGCAGCGCGCCGTGCCGCCGTCGGGCATGAAGAGCGAGTCGCCGGTGAACAGCGCATCGCCGATGAGGTACGCGCAGCTGTCGCTGGTATGCCCCGGTACCGCGATGACGCGCGCCTCGATCGACCCCACGCGGAACGTGTCGCCATCAGCGAACAACCGGTCGAACTGCGAGCCGTCCGCGCGGAAGCCGTCTTCCAGGTTGAACACCGGCGCGAACGCCTTCTGCACGTCGCGGATGCCCTCGCCGATGGCGACGCTTGCATCGGGCCACTGCGATTTGAGCCACTGCGCCGCGCTCAGGTGGTCGGCATGCGCGTGGGTTTCGAGTATCCAGCGCACGTCGAGGCCGCGGTCGCGTGCGGCATCATTCACCTGCTGCACCGACGCGGTCGACGTGCGCGCCGCCTTCGCATCGAAATCGAGTACCGGGTCGATGATCGCCGCGGCGGTGCCGGCCGGATCGCGGACGAGATACGTCCACGTGTTGCTGTCGGTATGGAAGAACGGCTGGACGTCGGGCTTCATCGCGATCTCCCTGGCGGGGCAGAACGCCCCGCCGCGCCAATCTAGCGGATCGGCGCGAAGCTTGTGATCGCCCGGCGTTAAATCAGTGGGACAACGCGGCGTTGAGCGTGACGGCCAGTTCAGCGCCGCCACGACGCAGCTGTTCCTCGGCGAGCGGGCGCCACGTCTGCACGTAGGCGTCGCCGATGGTCGCCTTGGGCGGATAGAAGCCCGGGCGCATCATGATCCGGCACGAGGCCTGGGCCCATTGCGCCGACGGCGGCGACAGGGGCTGCTTCGGCAGATCGACCGCGAGCGGAAGGGCGCGCAGGCGCTTGAGCCAGTCGGCCTCTTCGAGATTGGCCGCCTTGAGCATGCCGCTGTCCCACAGCGAATGCAGGTTCGTGCCGCGGCCGTCGAACTGGAGCTGGAAATCGTTGCCGCCCTTGTCGTGGGCGAAGCCGGCGTGCAGCGGCTGGTGCACGTCGCCGACGAAATGCACGACGAACTTCAGCGCCTGCAGGCGTTCGGCGCGGCTGCGCGAGGGGTCGGCCAGGATCGCGGTCTGGGCGCGGATCGCCTCGACCACGCAGTTGCCGTCCTTGCAATGCTTCGCGGCGTCGTACTGGCAGTCGTCTTCGGCGATGTTGACGTAATGCCAGCTGCCGGTGCGCTTGCCGAGGTCCGGGTCGTGCTCGCGCAATTCGTCGGCCCAGCTGGCGATGCCGGGCAGGGTCGGGTCGGCTTCGTCCTTCAGCAGGTCGGCGATCTGCGCGCGGGCCTGCGGGGTCAGGTCATCCCATGCCAGCGCGGCGACCAGGCGGTGCCCCAGGCGCCCCCACGCGTGCGCTTCGTGCGGCACGAAGAAGAGGGTGAGGACGAGGGCGAAAAGGATGCGGGCCATGCCGGCATTTTATCCGGCACGGCCCGTCTGCGGCATTACCGTCCGAGCGCATTCGCGCGTCGGACGAGCCCGCGCCGGCTATCAGAACTTCATGACGTAGGCCGCGCCGTAGACGATCGGATCGATGTTCACGGTGCCGATGCCCGCGCCGTCCAGCTTCACGTCGGTGTCGATGTCAATCCAGCGCGCATCCACGCGGATCGCGCTGCGCTCGTTCAGCGCGAAATCGACGCCTGCATGCGCGGCCAGGCCCCAGGAGTCGTCGAGCTTGAGCTTCGAGGCGGCCAGCGCGCCGCGCGTGTCTTCGCTGAAGAAGGTCGTGTAGTTCACGCCTGCACCGACGAACGGCGACACCTTGCCCTTGCTGTTGAAGTGGTATTGCAGCGATACGGTTGGCGGCAGTTGCTTGGTGCTACCTACCGTGCCGAGCCCGGCGATGCTGACATCGTGCTCGAACGGCCAGGCGGCGATGACTTCCACGCCCAGGTTGTCGCGGACGAAGTATTCGAACGTGAGGGTCGGCTTCACGTCCGTGTCGACGCGCACCGGCAGGGTGCCATCGACCAGACGGCCGTTGCTGGACTTGGGGTCGACCGCGTGGACGCCGACACCCAGCGTCCAGTCGCCCTTGGACTGGGCGAGGGCGGGCGTGGCGGCACCGGCAAGAGCGAGGGCCAAAGCGCAGGCGGGAAGGAGCTTTTGCATGGAAGCGTCTCGTGTGGGAACGCTTCCAGTCTCCGCAGGCGATCAAACGGGCGCTTGATCATGATCAATTCAGTCCCCCGGGGCCGCCCCGGCGGCGGCAGCCACACCCTCGCCTGTTAGAATGGGCGCTCGCGTTTTCCCCTTGTCCGGGCTCGCTGGCCCGGGCTTTTCACGTCCACCCGCCGCGCGCATCGCGGCCGCAGGAGCTTGCAACTCATGACCATCAAGGTTGGCATCAATGGCTTTGGCCGCATCGGGCGCAACGTGCTGCGCTCGGCCGTGCAGAACTTCGCTGGCGAGATCGAGATCGTCGCCATCAACGACCTGCTGGAGCCGGACTACCTGGCCTACATGCTGAGCTACGACTCCGTGCACGGCCGTTTCAAGGGCGAGGTGAAGGTCGAAGGCAACACGCTGATCATCAACGGCAAGAAGATCCGCCTGACGCAGGAGCGCGACCCGGCCAACCTGAAGTGGGACGAAGTCGGCGCCGACGTCGTCATCGAATCCACCGGCCTGTTCCTGACGAAGGAAACCTGCCAGAAGCATCTGGATGCGGGCGCGAAGAAGGTCATCCAGTCGGCGCCGTCGAAGGACGACACGCCGATGTTCGTCTACGGCGTGAACCACACCACGTACAAGGGCGAGGCGATCATCTCCAACGCTTCGTGCACCACCAACTGCCTCGCGCCGCTGGCGAAGGTGCTGCACGACAAGTGGGGCATCAAGCGCGGCCTGATGACCACCGTGCACGCCACCACCGCGACGCAGAAGACCGTGGACGGCCCGTCCAACAAGGACTGGCGCGGCGGCCGCGGCATCCTGGAAAACATCATTCCGTCCAGCACCGGCGCGGCCAAGGCCGTCGGCGTGGTGATCCCGGAGCTCAACAAGAAGCTCACCGGCATGTCGTTCCGCGTGCCGACCTCCGACGTCTCGGTCGTCGACCTCACCGTCGAGCTCGACAAGTCGGCCACGTACGCCGAGATCTGCGCCGAAATGAAGGCGCAGTCCGAAGGCGCGCTGAAGGGCGTGTTGGGTTACACCGAGGACAAGGTCGTCGCCACCGATTTCCGCGGCGACGCGCGCACCTCCATCTTCGACGCCGAAGCCGGCATCGCGCTCGACGGTACCTTCGTCAAGCTCGTCAGCTGGTACGACAACGAGTGGGGCTACTCGAACAAGTGCCTGGAAATGGTCAAGGTCGTCGCGAAGTAAGCGCACGACCATGCGACACCCCGCAAGGGCCGGCGCAATGCCGGCCCTTGCCGTTTGCGGGCCGGTGAACTTCACCGTTCACCCTTGTTTTCGGCCCGTTCGGCCGCACAACACCGTCATGAACGACACGCACGAAATGCCCGGCTCGCCCGGCGAGGACGCCCTCACCGAGCAGCACCTGGCCGAACTGGTCGACCGCTTCTACGAGCGCGTCCGTGCCGATCCCGAACTCGGCCCGGTCTTCAATGCCGCCATCGACGACTGGCCCGAACACAAGCGCATGCTCACGCAGTTCTGGTCGTCGGTTGCACTGGGCACGAAGCGTTATCGCGGCAATCCAATGGCCGCGCATCGTCCGCATCCGATCCGCGCGGAACATTTCGACCGCTGGTTGTCGCTGTGGCGCGAGACCGCGCGCGACGTGCTGCCGGCCGACCAGGTCGAACGCGTGTGCGCCTATGCGGAGAAGATCGGCTACAGCCTGCGTTACGGCCTCGGGTTGATGGAACGCAAGGGCGCATTGCCGCTGGGTGTGCCGACGGTCTGACCGGCAACCGTCCAACGCGGCGCAGTTGCAATGCGCCGGTGATTCATGAAGGCTGCCATCCCGTAGGGGCCGGATGACAGGACCGCCGACGGCGACGACCGGCCTGGGGACATTGCATGGAAGGCTTGCTGGTCCTGCTGGCGCTCGCGGTTCTTGCCGTGCCGGTGTTGCTGGTCGTCGCGCTGGTGTCGCTGAGCGGCGTCAAGGCGCGCGTGGCGGATCTGGAACGACAGCTCGAATGGATGCGCCATACCGGCGCGGTGCGTGAAGCATCCGCAGCGCCGCCGCGCGAAGCGCCAGCGTCACCGCGCACGCCACCACCGGTTCCCGACGTCGCACCACAACCGCCGCTGCGCGAAACGCCGGCGCCCATCCCGTCTCCAATGCGGGCGCCCGAACCGCCACGCATCGAACGTCCTGTGCCCGAAGCGCCGCGCGTCGCCCCGCGCGCGCGCGTCGCACCTGCGCGGCCGGACCCGGTCACGATGGCCGTGCGGATGGTGAAGCGCTGGTTCATGACGGGCAACGTGCCGGTCAAGATCGGCATTCTCGTGCTGTTTGCCGGTGTCGCCTCGTTGCTGAAGTACGCCAGCGACCAGGGCTGGATGCGCATGCCGATCGAACTGCGCCTGGCCGGCATCGCGGCGGCGGCACTGGCCGCGCTCGTGTTCGCCTGGCGCAAGCGCGAACAGCACCGCGTATTCGCGCTCAGCCTGCAGGGCGGTGCGATCGGCATCCTGCTGCTGACGGTGTTCGCGGCATTCAAACTGTATGGCCTGCTCGATGCCGGGCCGGCGTTCGCGCTGAGCGTGCTGCTGGTCGCAGGTGCCGGCGTGCTCGCGGTACTGCAGGACGCCAAGGCGCTGGCGGTGTTCGCGCTGCTGGCGGGGTTCCTCGCGCCCATCTGGCTATCGACCGGGAGCGGCAACCACGTCGCGCTGTTCTCGTACTACGCCGTGCTCAACCTCGCCATCGCGGGCGTGGCGTGGTGGAAATCGTGGCGGGTGCTCAACGTGCTGGGCTTCGTCTTCACCTTCGGCATCGGCGCGTTGTGGGGCGCGTTCGATTACCGCGCGGAGAAGTTCGAGACGACCGAACCCTTCCTGCTGCTGTTCTTCGCGATCTACCTGGCCATTCCGCTGCTGCATGCGCGCAGGCAACCAGAAGGCCGTCGCGGGTTGGTCGAGGGCTGCCTGATGTTCGGCACGCCGCTGGTGGCGTTCTCGCTCCAGGCGGGACTGCTCGCCGGCAACCGGTTGCCGCTCGCGTTCAACGCACTGGGCCTGGCCGCGATCTACGCACTGCTGGCGGCATGGCTGCGACGTCGCGAGGGCTATGGCGCACTCACGCCGATGTACGCGCTGCTGGCCGTCGGTTTCGCCACGCTTGCGGTGCCGCTGGCGTTGTCTGCGCGCGCGACGGCCAGCGTGTTCGCGCTCGAAGGCGCCGGGCTGGTGTGGCTCGGCCTGTACCAGCAGCGTCGCTGGCCGCAGTTCGGCGGCACCTTGCTGCAACTGCTGGCCGCGTACGCGTTCACGGTCGGCGGTGCGGCATCGGACGATGTCGCCCTCGCCAATCCCGTGTTCATGAGCGCATTGCTCATCGCGCTGGCGGGCCTGGCGAGTGCGTGGAGCTACCGCAGCCGCGCGGGCAACGCCGTCTTCGCCACGGCGTTCTATCTGTGGGGCCTGTCGTGGTGGCTGGGCAATGCGATCAACGAGATCGACCGCTTCGTGGCTCCCGAGCATCGTGCGGACGTGCTGTTGGCGGTGATCGCCGCCACCGGCTGGCTCGCGGCGGAGGTGCAGCAACGTCGCCATGCCAGCGCGCTGGCATGGACGACGCTGGGCGGGCTGGTCATCGCCGCACCCATCGCGTGGGTGCAGGCCGACGTGCATGCGCATCCGTTCGCCGGTTACGGCGCGTGGAGCTGGCTGGTGTACGCACTGCTGGGTGTGCGATCGCTCGTCTGCCTGCGCGGCAGTGAGCACGCGATCGCCGCGCGCGCGCAGTTCGCGTGGCTGCTTGTGTGGCCGCTGGCGATCTCGCTGCTGCTGGACTGGCTCAGCCAGCATTTCGCCCTGGCCGGTGGCTGGCGCGTGCTGGGTGTGGCGTTGCCGTGGTGCGCGCTGGCGGCGCTGAGCCTGTTCCGCTGGCGCTGGTTGTCGGCGCCGCTGGGCGAGCGTTTCGATGCGAGCCGCGCGGCATTGCAGGCGACGTGCTTCGCGGTGCTGGCGTCCGGGTGGCTGCTGGCACTCTCCAGCGCGGAGGGCGGCGCGCCGCTGCCGTGGATTCCACTGCTCAATCCGCTCGAACTGGCGCAACTGGCCGCACTGGTGCTGCTGGCCTGCTGGCTGTTTTCCGATGAGGCGCCCGCCTCGCTCCAGCGCCTGCGGCCGATCACGCTGTCGCTCGCCGGCTTCGTGCTGGTGACCGCGAGCGTGCTGCGCACGGTGCACCACTGGGGCGGCATCGCGTGGACCGATGGGTTGCTCCACACGGGGCTTGCACAGACGAGCCTGAGCGTCACCTGGAGCGTGCTCGGCGTGATCGGTTGGGTGGTGGGTTCGCGTCGCGGACAGCGCGGCCTGTGGCTTGCAGGCGCCGTGCTGATGGGCGTGGTGCTGGCCAAGCTGCTGCTGGTCGACCGCGCCAACCTCGGCAACGGCCTGGGCATCGCCTCGTTTATCGCCTACGGCCTGCTGTGCACGGTGGTCGGCTACATCGCACCGGTGCCACCGCGCCAACCTTCGAACGCCGACGAGGCGGAGGTCGAACCCGCATGAAGAAGTGGCTGCTGCTTTTCCTGGTGCCGTTCGCTGCAGCTGCCGGCAGCCAGTACGCGCGCCAATGGCCCCTGCAACTGAGCGTGCCCGATGCCGGCGCGTATCGCGTCGCACTCGATGCCTCGGTTTACCGGCAACTGCAGTCGCCTGCGCTCGCCGACCTCGACGTGCTGGACGCGCGAGGCCAGCCCGTGCCGGCGGCGCTGCTCGATCCCTCGAGGCGTGCGCCGCCCGCAACACGCACCGTCGAACTGCCATGGTTCCCGCTGCCGCCGAAGTTCCGCGGCAACGACGTGGCATCGATCAGCGAGATCGACACCGACGGCCGTCTGCGCCGCGTCGAACTGCGCACCAGGGGCGGTGGTTCCGTCGCCGGGAATGGTTTCCTGCTCGATGCCAGTCGAGTGGAGCTTCCGATCCAGGCGCTTGGTGTGAAGTGGACGGCGGGGCAGGCACCGTTCGACCTTGCCGTGCGCGTGACCGCCTCGGACGACCTGCGCGAATGGCGCGTGGTGGCCGACGAAGCGCATCTGGTCGAACTCACCAACGCCGGCCAGCGCGTGCTGCGCGATCGCATCGACCTGTCGCCGGTAAAGGCGCGCTACCTCCGCGTGATGCCGCTGGACCCGCAGGCGACGCCGCTTGGCCTGTCGACGATCACAGCCGACCTCCAGACGCCGGACATCGCCCCGCAATGGCAGTGGAACGTGCTGTCGGGCACGCGTGCCGACGAGGCGGACGGCGCCGTGCATTACGAATACGCCCTCGACGGCCGCTTCCCGGTGACCCGGGCGGACATTGCGCTTCCCGGCAACAGTACCGGCCAATGGCGCTTGCAGGCGCGCGAGGACGCGACGCAGCCGTGGCGCGACATCGCAGCGCCGTGGGTGGCGTTCCGCCTGCAAGGGCAGGGGAACGGCGACGCCTCGTCGCCTCAGCCGCTGTCGGGAATCCATCGCGAGCGGTACTGGCGCCTGACGCCAATCGGCGGTGCGCCGCCGACCGACGTGCCGAAGCTTCGCCTCGGCTACCAGCCCGAAACTCTGGTGTTCGTCGCGCGTGGCGAAGCGCCGTTCGCGCTCGTCGCCGGCAGCGCGCGTTCGGTGCGCGCCGACTCGCCGCTGGCAAGCCTGGTCGATGCCATGCGCGTGCAGCGCGGCGCGCAGTGGGAACCGGCGATCGCGACGCTGGGCAATTCGGCCGAGCGCAGCGGTCCGGCGGCACTCACGCCCGCACCGGTGCCGCGCGACTGGAAGACGTGGCTGCTGTGGGGATTGCTGATCGCAGGCGCAGCGCTCGTGGCCGGCTTTGCGATCAGCCTGCTTCGCAAGCCCGCGCAGTAGGCGAGGGCGCCGAACACCGGCGCACGATCAGTTGATCGTGTAGCCGGCCAGGCGCCAGGTGTTGTCGTCGTCGAAGTGGAGCGAGACGAGTTCCTCGGCTACGCGGTTGTTCGAGAAGCGCGTCTGGAATCGCGCGCTGACGTACGCACCGGCCGGCACCTTGCCCCCGGCAGGAACGATGTTCCTCGACACCGATGTCCATTCGCGCGACACCGGCATGCCCAGCGCATTGCGCTTGGCGGTGAGGCCATCGACGAACTGCTTTTCGGTGGCGGCGGCGTGCGCGACGGGCGACGCGCCCTTCCATACCTGCGCGACCTGGCCCTGGTCGATCAGCTGCGCGACCGTCACCGCCGCCTGCACGATTGCATTGGGATCCACCGATGGCGCGGCGCGTGCGGGTGCCTGTTTCGCGGGTGCGGCCTGCGGCACCGTCGCCGGGCGGGTCTGCGCGTAACTGGTGAGCGATGCGCCCAACAGCAGCGCGATGGGCAGCAGCCTGCGTGCATTCATGGTGTGACTCCGGTCGGCTCGGCGCGCGGACTCCGGAGTCTGGCCGGGCCGGTGTAAAGGCGACGCGAGAATGGCCCGTCCCGCGTCGCCACCGCTCAGAACGCCGCGTCGAACGCCACTTCGCCTTCCACGCCGACCTGGTACGCCGACACGCGTCGCTCGAAGAAGTTGGTTACTTCCTGCACGTCCTGCAGGTCCATGAACCCGAAGGGGTTGTTCGCGTTGAAGTGCTTCGGCAGGCCCAGCTGCACCAGACGCTGGTCGGCGCAGTACTGCAGGTACTGACGCATGTCTTTCGGCGACAATCCCGCCACGCCGCCGGACAGCACGTCCTGCGCGAACTGCATCTCGCATTCAACCGCTTCCTCCAGCATGCGCACGACCTGCGAGCGCAGCTCGTCGTCGAACAGCTCCGGCTCCTCGTTGCGCGCGGTCCGGATCACCTCGAAGGCGAACGCCATGTGGCAGCTCTCGTCGCGGAATACCCAGTTCGTGCCCGACGCCAGTCCGTGCAGCAGTCCGCGCGAGCGCAGGTAGTAGACGTAGGCGAAGGCGGCGAAGAAGAACAGGCCTTCGATGCAGCACGCGAAGCAGATCAGGTTGAGGAGGAACTGCCTGCGCTGCTCGACGCTCTCCACGCGCTTGAGCCCCTGGATCGAATCGATCCACTTGAAGCAGAACTCCGCCTTCGCGCGGATCGACGGAATGTTCTCCACCGCGGCGAACGCCTTCGCGCGCGCCACCGGGTCGGGCAGGTAGGTGTCCAGCAGAGTGAGGTAGAACTGCACGTGCAGCGCTTCCTCGTACAACTGGCGCGAGAGGTACATGCGCGCTTCGGGCGCATTGATGTGCTGGTAGAGGTTCAGCACGAGGTTGTTCGCCACGATCGAATCGCCCGTGGCGAAGAACGCGACGAGGCGCTCGATCAGATGGCGTTCGGCCGGCCCGAGCTTGTGCTTGAGATCGTTGACGTCGAGCGAGAAATCGACTTCCTCCACCGTCCACGTGTTGCGGATGGCGTCGCGGTACATCTCGTAGAACTGCGGGTAGCGCATCGGCCGCAGCGTGAGGTCGAAGCCCGGGTCGAGCAGGCGATTGGGTTCGGACATGGTGTCGTCTCGGTGTTGAACCTTGCTCTTCAGCGGCAGCCGCTGACGTCCCTGTGCCAGGGGAGGGAAACAGGCCGCATCGGCTGCCGGCTGAAGAGAAGGTATTCGGTGGTGCTTCAAGGGCGAGCGGATGAGAGCGGCGCTCGCGTGCGGCGAGGTTCGCCCTCACTCCAACCCCTCACCCGCGAGCGGGCGAGGGGCGTGGATCACTGGCAGGCTTCGCAGGATTCCGGGTTCTCCAGCGAGCACGCGACGGCCTGCGTCGGCGTGACCTCCGGTTGGGGCGCCTCCACGGCCGCGCCGCTCACCGTCGCCTTGGCGATCTTCGTCGCCGGGCGCGAGCGGAGGTAGTAGGTCGTCTTCAGGCCCTTCTTCCACGCGTACATGTACATCGAGGACAGCTGTCCGATGTTCGGGCTTTCGATGAACAGGTTCAGCGACTGGCTCTGGTCGATGAAGGCGCCGCGGTCGGCGGCCATGTCGATGAGCGAACGCATCGGCAGTTCCCACGAGGTGCGATACACCGCGCGCAGCGATTCGGGAATCGCCTCGACGCCCTGGATCGAACCTTCCGACATCTTGATGCGGTCGCGCAGCTCCGGCGTCCACAGGCCCAGCGCCTTCAGCTCTTCCACGAGGTAACGGTTCACGACGAGGAAATCGCCCGACAGCGTCTCGCGCTTGAACAGGTTCGACACCTGCGGCTCGATGCACTCGTAGCAGCCGGCGATCGAGGCGATGGTTGCCGTCGGCGCGATCGCGACCAGCAGCGAGTTGCGCAGGCCGTGCTCGCGGATGCGCGCGCGCAGCCCGTCCCAGCGTTCCTGGTCGGCCGGCACCACGCCCCATGCGTCGAACTGCAACTCGCCCTGTGCCGCACGCGTGTCGGCGAAGGACGGATGGCGACCGCGTTCCATCGCCAGCTCGTTCGACGCGGACAACGCATGGAAGTAGATCGACTCGGCGATCTTCGACGAAAGCGCGCGCGCGGGTTCAGAGTCGAACGGAAGGCGAAGCTTGAAGAACACGTCCTGCAGGCCCATCACGCCCAGGCCGACCGGCCGCCACTTCAGGTTCGCGCGACGAGCGGTTTCAATCGGATAGAAGTTCAGGTCGATCACGCGATCGAGCTGGCGCACCGCCAGGTGCACGGTTTCGGCGAGCTTGTCGAAATCGAAGCGTCCGGCCTCGCCGTGCAGCGGGCCGTCGGCGAACACTTCGACGTGGTGCGAGAGGTTGATCGAGCCGAGGTTGCACACCGCCGTTTCATCCTGCGAGGTGACCTCGAGAATCTCCGTGCACAGGTTCGACAGATGCACGACGTTGCCGTCGCGGACCGTCTGGTTGCACGCGCGGTTGGACTTGTCCTTGAAGTTCATCCAGCCGTTGCCGGTCTGGGCGAGCGTGCGCATCATCCGCGCGTACAGATCGCGCGCCTTTACCTGCCGAGCCGCAAGGCCGGCGACTTCCGCCGCGCGATAGGCGCGCTCGAACGCCTCGCCCCACAGGTCGGTCAGCTGCGGCACCTTCGCCGGATCGAACAGCGACCACTCGCCGTCGGATTCGACGCGGCGCATGAACTCGTCGGGAATCCAGTTCGCCAGATTGAGGTTGTGCGTGCGGCGCGCTTCATCACCCGTGTTGTCGCGCAGTTCCAGGAACTCCTCGACATCCGCATGCCACGGCTCCAGGTACACGCACGCCGCGCCCTTGCGCTTGCCGCCCTGGTTCACCGCGGCGACGGAGGCGTCCAGGGTCTTCAGCCACGGCACGATGCCGTTGCTCAATCCGTTGGTGGAGCGGATCAGCGAACCCCGCGAACGGATGCGCGTGTACGACAATCCGATGCCGCCGCTGAACTTGGACAGCTTCGCCACGTCCATGTAGCGCTTGTAGATGCTTTCCAGCGAATCCTCGGGCGAATCGAGCAGGAAGCAGCTGGACAGCTGTTCGTGCGTGGTGCCGGAGTTGAACAGCGTCGGCGAGGACGGGATGTAGTCCAGCTGCGCCATGCGCCGGTACAGCGCGAGCGCGTCGCCGACGTCCTCGCTCAGCGCGCAGGCGATGCGCAGGAAGAACTGCTGCGGCGTTTCGATCACGGTGCGCGCGGTCGGGTGGCGCAGCAGGTAGCGGTCGTACAGCGTGCGCAGGCCGAAGTAGTCGAAGCGCTGGTTGTGCGCGTTGTCGATGGCGTCGTTGAGCTTGCGCGCATGCGCCTGCACGAAGGTCAGCAGGCGGTCGTTGATCAGGCCCAGTTCGTGCCCGCGCTGTACCGACTGCGAGAACGCATGGATCTCGATGCCGGCGACTTCCTTCTCGATCACGCCTGCCAGCAGTCGCGCGGCGAGGCGACCGTATTCGGGCTCCTCGGCCGTCAGCAATGCGGCGGTGCGGATCGACAGTTCGTCCAGTTCGCGCGTGCTGGCACCGTCGTACAGGCCGGAGATGGTGCGCGTGGCCACGCGCATCGGATCCACCGCGAATAGCCCTTCGCACGCGCGCGTCACGGCGCGCACGATCTTGTTGAGGTCGACCGGTTCGCGGCCGCCGCTGCGCTTGGTGACCGTCATGGTGAGGTTGGCGGCGGGCGGCGTCAGCGCGAAGCCGGCCGTGGTTTCGGGCGTGCCCGCATCCGGCTCGCGGACAGGCGTGGCGACATCGGCTTGCGTAACGGTGTTCATCGGCGACTCCAGTGCGTGGGCGCACGTCTGGCCGTCCTCTCCCTCGAGGGACGACACGGGCGCGGAGGTCTCGATGATCGAAGCGGGGTGTCGCGCAGGCCGAGACGGCGTGCAGGCGACGGCGCGAACCGTCGCGTTGTGCGACACCGACCGTCTTCCCTCCGAAGACTCCTGGCCGGTCACCACGCGGTGTGCGACGCGTGGCTGTCGGCAGGTCTTCGGACTCGGGACGCGAGAGGGCGCCATGCGCCGTCCTCACCTACCGGTGGCCGCTTCCCAGGCGCTACGCCCAGTGCCATGGCCACCTTCGTTTCCCATACCGCTGCGGGGCAGTGCTGGATTTCCACCAGCTTCCCGTTTTAAGCCACCCCGAAGGGCGGCACCGACGGGCCACAACATAGTGGGGGTGGCTGCATACGTCAACGCTAAATCTTGTGGATAACAGCAGAATCGCAAGTCCGCGAGATTTGCCCGCGCCGATGTGCCGGGGGACAATGCACGCCCTCGCGGCCGCGTTCGCACCGGCCGCCGCGCGTTCCCATCACTCCCATCCCACCCTTCCAACCGAAGGGCAGCAGAGGAAGCACCGATGTCCATCGTCCGCATGTCCGACCTCGACCTCAACGGCAAGCGCGTGTTGATCCGCGAAGACCTGAACGTGCCCATCGAGGCCGGTCGCATCACGTCCGAACAGCGCATCACCGCCGCGTTGCCGACGATGAAGCTGGCGCTTGAGAAGGGCGCCGCCGTGATGGTGACCTCGCACCTGGGCCGCCCGAAGGAAGGCACGTGGACGCAGGAAGATTCGCTGGCGCCGGTGGCCAAGCGCCTTTCCGAGCTGCTGGGTAGCGAGGTCAAGCTGGTGAAGGACTGGGTCGAAGGCGTGGACGTGAAGCCCGGCGAGCTGGTGCTGCTCGAGAACTGCCGCATGAACGTCGGCGAGGGCAAGGACGACGAAGCGCTTTCGAAGAAGTACGCCGCGCTGTGCGACGTGTATGTCATGGACGCCTTCGGCACCGCGCATCGCGCGCAGGCCTCCACACACGGCGCGATCAAGCATGCGAAGGTGGCCGCCGGTGGCCCGCTGCTGATGGCCGAACTCGACGCGCTCGCCAAGGCGCTCGACAACCCGGCGCGCCCGCTGCTCGCCATCGTCGCCGGCTCGAAGGTGTCGACCAAGCTTGAACTGCTGTCGTCGCTGGTGTCGAAGGTCGACCAGCTGATCGTCGGCGGCGGCATCGCCAACACGTTCATCGCCGCGATGGGCCACGGCGTGGGCAAGTCGCTGGTGGAGATGGACCTGATCGACACCGCGAAAAAGATCATGGCCGACGCGAAGGCGCGCGGTGCGGACATCCCGGTGCCGGTCGACGTGGTCGTGGCGCCGAAGTTCGCCGCCGACGCGCCGGCATTGGTGAAGGCGGTCGATGCGGTGGGCGAGGACGACATGATCCTGGACATCGGACCGCAGACGGCCGCGCGCTACGCCGAGCTGATCAAGGCCGCGGGCACCGTGGTGTGGAACGGCCCGGTCGGCGTGTTCGAGTTCGATGCATTCGGAAAGGGCACGGAAACCCTCGCGCGCGCCATCGCCGCGTCGAAGGCGTTCTCCATCGCCGGCGGCGGCGACACGCTGGCCGCCGTGGACAAGTACGGCATCGAAAGTGACGTGTCCTATATCTCCACCGGTGGCGGCGCGTTCCTGGAGTTCCTGGAAGGCAAGGAATTGCCGGCGGTCGCGGCGTTGAAGGCGCGGGCGTAATCCGCATTTGCAGCCCGGGTAAGGTCGAAGACCGCACCCGGGTTCGATGCACCATCACGCACCACCCCGGGTGCGCCTCACTTACCCGGGCTGCAGAAGCAATGAAGCCAGGTACCGCATGACCACGCTCTTCTTCGACATGGACGGCACGCTCATCGATTCCGCCGTCGGCATCACGCGCTGCGTCGAGCACGCGATGGTGCAGATGGGCTTGCCGGTTCCGCCGCACGAGGAACTGCGCCGCTGGATCGGCCCCGCGCTGCGCACCAGTTTCGGCCCGTTGTTGAACGATGACGCAAAGGTCGAACAGGCCGTGCTGCATTACCGCGACCGCTTCGAGACGCACGGCTGGGCCGAGCACGAGGTCTACGCCGGCATCGGCGAGACGATCGAAGCGCTGCACGCCGCCGGCCATCGACTGGCGGTGGTCACCGCGAAGAACGAACCGCACGCACGCAAGATCGTCGACCACTTGCCGTTCGGGCACCGCTTCGACGACGTCATCGGCGCCACGCTCGATGGTCGCATCAGCCACAAGGACCAGCTGATCGCCGAAGCGCTGCGCCGGTTCGACCTTCCCGCTGCCTCGTGCTGGATGATCGGCGACCGCCGCATGGACATCGAGGGCGCGCGCCATCACGGCATGCGCAACATCGGCGTGCTCTGGGGCTTCGGCGGCGAGGTCGAGCTGCGCGAAGCCGGCGCGCTTCACCTGGCGTCCACGCCGGACGAATTGCCGGCGCTGCTGGCGGCCTGACGCGCGCGTTTCGCGCAAGGCGCACTTCGGGACCGCCCGTAGGCGGTCTCGCGCGATCCGGTGGTCTGCTTTCGGCCGGGGTTTTTCAGACCACTTCGCCGCGTGCGCCGCGGTATGGCGGGCCTGCGGACGGGGTCAAACCGAAACAACGGACAGCTGTGTTAGCGTCGAGCGGTTCTCTGGACCTGCACTCGATGACGACTACCAAACGCCGCACCAAGATCCTCGCCACCCTCGGCCCGGCCACCGATCCGCCGGGCGTTCTCGACGCACTGCTCACCGCCGGCGTCGACGTTGTCCGCCTCAATTTCTCGCACGGCGATCCGTCCTCGCAGGTCGCCCGCGCACAGGCCGTGCGCGAAGCCGCGCAGCGCGTCGGCGTGGAAGTCGGCATCCTCGCCGACCTGCCAGGCCCGAAGATCCGCATCGAACGCTTCGCCGAAGGCCGCGTGCTGCTCAAGACCGGCGACCGTTTCGACCTGGTCGCCAGCACCGACGCACCGCCGGGCAACCTGCGCGAGGTGGGCGTGAGCTATCTCGGCCTGCCCAACGATGTGCGCCCCGGCGACGTGCTGCTGCTCGACGACGGCCTGCTGCAGTTGCGCGTGGGCGCGGTGGAAGGCGAGCGCATCGTCACCACCGTGCTCAACGACGGCGCGCTGTCGGACCGCAAGGGCCTGAACAAGCAGGGCGGCGGTCTGTCGCTTGGCGCACTGACCGAGCGCGACAAGGAACTGATCAAGGTCGCCGCCGAACTCGGCGCCGACTTCATCGCCGTGTCGTTCTGCCGCAACGCGCAGGACATGAACGACGCACGCGCCATCGCGCGCGAACACGGCTGCGATGCGGCACTGGTGTCGAAGATCGAACGCGCCGAAGCGATCGAGAACCTGTCGGAAATCGTCGATGCCAGCGACGTGGTGATGGTCGCGCGCGGCGACCTGGGCGTGGAAATCGGCGACGCCGAATTGCCGGGCCTGCAGAAGAAGATCATCCGCGAGGCGCTGGAGCGCAACAAGGTCGTCATCACCGCGACCCAGATGCTGCAGTCGATGGTGGACAGTCCGATCCCGACGCGCGCCGAAGTGCTCGACGTCGCCAACGCGGTGATCGACGGCACCGACGCGGTGATGCTGTCGCAGGAATCGGCGGCCGGTCGCTACCCGGTCAAGGCCGTGGAAGCGATGGCGCGCATCTGCCTCGGGGCAGAGCGCCAGTTCAACCACGACACCGACTTCGAAGCCGCGCCGCGCAATCTCGAACGCGCCGACCAGGCCATCGCGATGGCCGCGATGTTCCTGTCCGAACACATCGGCGTGCGCGCGATCATCGCCATGACCGAATCCGGCGGCACCGCGCGCTTCCTGTCGCGTTTCCGCTCGCAGGTGCCGATCTATGCGCTCTCGCGCCACGACGGCGCGCGCCGCCGCATGGGCCTGATGCGCGACGTGGTGGCGCACAACTTCGACAGCCGCGGCCTGACCTCGCGCGATGCCGCACGCAAGGCGGTGAAGGAGTTGTTCGACCAGAACCTGCTCAGCGTCGGCGAACGCGTGATGTTCACCAGCGGCGACCACATGGAGCAGCTGGGCGCGACCAACACGCTGCGCCTGCTGCAGGTGGGCGAGGGCGGTACGGCCGAGGGGCTGGGCGAGCTCTGATCCGGGCCGTCAGCGTGCCTTCGCGAACGGCAGGCCCTTGAGCAGTTGCTCACGGGCCTTTTCGCAGGCCTCGGGTTTGTCGTCGCAGACAATGCCAACGCGCACGACCGGCTCGTCCTGCTCGAACGCCAACCGGTAGCGCGCCGCCAGATTGGCTTCACCCGCGCGATATACGAAGAGCCAGTACTCCATCGGCAACTGATCACCGTAGCGGAAGAACTGGCTCTGGATGCCGGCGTAGGGCGGCTGCATCGTTTTTTCGACGGGCACCTGGATCGCGCTGCGCGCCGTGGCAGCCGTGGCGAAGTCGTTGAAGTCGGGCTCCAGCACGTAGCGGGGCCTGCGGTGGCTCTCGGGCCAGTCGAGCTTCGCGAACGGCACGACCTTGTCCGTCGCCCCGATGCTGAAGGCAACCTCCCGCTCGAAGTGGCCATCCACCGCGCGGGCCCTGTCTGCCGGATGGAGCACCCAGCCGCGCGAGGCGGTCAACGCCGCTTCGTCCAACTTCTTGTGCCCGCTGGACGTCTTGACCGTGCTGTGCAGGACACGGCCGCAGGCATCGATCGTGAGGTCAAGCAGGACCTTGCCGCCCGTGCCGCGCACGGCAAGCTCGGGCGGATAGCGCGGCGGGCCGAAGACGGGCGTCGGGCAGTCAACGGCGGCTGCGGAAGGCGCCTCGGGCGCCGGAGTCTGAGCGGCTGCGAGCGCGGGCAGCGCTGCAAGCATCCATGGCACGACCGTTCCCGTCCCTCGCACGATGCCTCCCCAGGCAGTCCGACCGCGGCTGGGGGCAAGCCTAACGTGCCGTTGGGCGTGAGCCCAGCGCCGGCCCGGACAACTGGTATTGAATTCCGGGGTGTCTGGTCTGCAAGTGGTTGATTTCTGGTTGTTGCCCAGATCCGCTGTCGGACCTTCGCGTTTATAATGATGGGCTTCCCACCGCTCCCGCAGGACGACCCATGAGCATCGAACAGCTTGCCGAAACCGCCTTGGCCATGGTGGCCCCGGGCAAGGGCATCATCGCCATCGACGAGTCCGGCGCGACCTGCGCCAAGCGATTCGCTGGCGTCGGCATCGAGAACACCGAGGAAAACCGCCGCCGCTATCGCGAGCTGCTGCTCACCACGCCGAAGCTCAACGAGTACATCTCCGGCGCGATCCTGTTCGACGAAACCATCCGACAGTCCACCAGCGACGGCGTGCCGTTCGCCAAGTACATGTCCGACAACGGCATGATCCCGGGCATCAAGGTCGACAAGGGCACGCACAACCTCGCCGGTTTCCCGGGTGAGGTGGTGACCGAAGGCCTCGACGGCCTGCGCGCCCGCCTGGAGGAGTACTACAAGCTCGGCGCACGCTTCGCCAAGTGGCGCGCGGTGATCAACATCGGCGACGACATCCCGTCGGGCACCTGCATCGACGCGAACGCCCACGCGCTGGCCCGTTACGCCGCGCTGTGCCAGGAGCAGGGCCTGGTGCCGATGGTCGAGCCGGAAGTGATCATGGACGGCAGCCACGACATCGAGACCTGCTATGAGGTCACCGAAGTCGCGCTGCGTTCGCTGTTCGCCTCGCTCTACGAGCACAGCGTCATGCTGGAAGGCACGATCCTGAAGGCCTCGATGGTCGTGCCGGGCACCACCTGCGCCGACCAGGTGTCCTTCGATGAAGTGGCCGCTGCCACGCTGCAGTGCCTGAAGTCGACCGTGCCGGCAACGCTGCCGGGCATCGTGTTCCTGTCGGGCGGCCAGTCCGACGAGGCCGCCACCGCGCACCTCAACGCGATGAACCAGATGGGCCCGAACCCGTGGCCGCTGTCGTTCTCCTACGGCCGCGCCATGCAGGCCGCCGCGCTGAAGCTGTGGTCGCAGGACCTGGTGAACAACTTCGCCCGCGCGCAGCAGACCGTGTACGAGCGCGCCCGCGACAATGGCCTGGCCGCGCTGGGTCAGTGGAAGCAGGCCGCGTAAGCGACCGCATCCATCGCAGTGCGAAGAAAGCCGGCCTCGCGCCGGCTTTTCTTTTGCCCGGTCCGCGCCCCGGCCGATGGCGACCGCACCGGACCGCCTCCCGCGTATACAACGCCTATACGTCCCCTGCACACCGCGTAGACCACGATTGCGCGGCGGGGAAAGGGCGCAGCCGGGGCCGGGTTGATCCGGATCAAGTCTCGCCCGATCCACGTCCGCAGACTGGAAGTCATGGGCACCTCGCCGGTGTCCTCGCATCAGCGACTGACTGCCTCAGGAGCCGGCCATGGACCAGCCAGATGACAACGTCATCAAGCGAAGAGAACGCGCGGCCTTCCTGCTGCTCACCGCGGTGGTGTTCCCACTGCTGACGGTGATGATCGTCGCCAGCTACGGCTTCATCGTCTGGTTCTGGCAGATGTTCGTTTCCGGACCGCCGACGGGCCACTGACATGGCGGGTGGCTCCCATCCATCGGGCCCGGACTCATCGCGACGCGCGCTGCTGTTCGGCCGTCGCGCGGCGACCGCGCCGCTGCGCCCGCCGTGGGCACTGGACGAAAACGACTTCCTCGACGCCTGCACCGCATGCGGTGCATGCGTTGATCGCTGTCCGGAACGCGTGATCGTGCATGGCGCGGGCGGGCGCCCGGTGTTCGACCCGCAACTGGGCGAATGCACTTTCTGCGGGGAATGCGAAAGCGCCTGCACGCCACGCGCGCTGGATCGCTGCGCATCGGATGAACCCTGGACGCTGAAGGCGCTGGTCGGCGATGCCTGCCTGCCGCGCCACGGCGTGGTGTGTTCCAGCTGCCGCGACGCATGCCCCGAACGCGCCATTGCCTTCCCGCTCACCGCACGCGTCCCGCTTCCCGCCATCGACAACGCCCGCTGCACCGGCTGCGGCGCATGCGTGAGCGTGTGCCCGACACAGGCCATCGCGCTGTCGGCGCGCGCCATGGAGACCGCATGAAGCTCGACCCGTCCAGATTCGAAACGACTGCGGACGCAGGCGCGCAGCGCGAAGTCCACATCGCCAGTTTCGTCGTGCAGCACCGCGTCGAAGCAAGCGAGGCGATCGACGCGTACATCGCCGCAAGCGACGACCTCGACCTGGCCGTGCGCGCGCAGACCCGTAGCGTCGTGCTGTGCGAATGCGACGACCAGTACGCGGTGCTCGATCGTGTCGACGCACTGCGCGCGCTGCCCGGCGTGCTCAACGTCGCGCTCGTCTACCACCACGCGGAACCGCGCGAGGCGCTCGATGCGCCGTTGCCTTCCGCATCCGATACGCAGGCTTCCGGAGTCGCGCCATGACCACACGCCGCGAGTTCATCCGCAACACCGCCGTCGCCACCGCCGCGGCCGCCGCGGGTATCCCGCTGCCGGGCGACACCGCCAACGTGCTGACGGAGGGCGATCTCACCGCGCTGAAGTGGGACAAGGCGCCGTGCCGCTTCTGCGGCACTGGTTGCGGCGTCAACGTCGCGGTGAAGGAAGGTCGCGTCGTCGCCACGCACGGCGACGTGCACGCTGAGGTCAACCGCGGCATCAACTGCGTCAAGGGCTATTTCCTGTCCAAGATCATGTACGGCACCGACCGCCTGACCTCGCCGTTGCTGCGCAAGAAGAACGGCGTCTACGCCAAGGACGGCGAGTTCACGCAGGTGACGTGGGACGAGGCCTTCGACGTGATGACCGCGCAGTTCAAGCGCGTGCTGAAGGAAAAGGGCGCCGACCACATCGGCATGTTCGGCTCGGGCCAGTGGACCGTGTGGGAGGGTTACGCGGCCAACAAGCTGATGAAGGCCGGTTTCCGCAGCAACCACATCGATCCGAACGCGCGCCACTGCATGGCCTCTGCGGTGATGGGCTTCATGCGCACCTTCGGCATGGACGAACCGATGGGCTGCTACGACGACATCGAAGCCGCCGACGCGTTCGTGCTGTGGGGCTCGAACATGGCCGAGATGCACCCGATCCTGTGGACGCGCGTGACCGATCGCCGCCTCACGCACCCGCACGTGAAGGTCGCGGTGCTGTCCACGTTCGAACATCGCAGCTTCGAGCTGGCCGACATCCCGATCGTCTTCAAGCCTCAGACCGACCTGGTCATCCTCAACTACATCGCCAACCACATCATCACCAGCGGCAAGGTCAACCGGCAGTTCGTCGACCGCCACACCAGTTTCAAGCGCGGAAACGACGACATCGGCTACGGCCTGCGCCCGGACAACCCGCTGGAAGTAAAGGCCAAGAACGCGAAGGACGCCAATGGCGGGCAGGTCATCGACTTCGACCAGTTCGCCGCCTTCGTCAAGCCGTACACGCTCGACAAGGCCGTGGAGATGACCGGCGTGGAACGCGGCTGGCTGCAGAAGCTGGCCGAGCTGTACGCGGATCCAAACGTCAAGGTGATGTCGTTCTGGACCATGGGCTTCAACCAGCACACGCGCGGTGTGTGGTGCAACAACATGGTCTACAACATTCATCTGTTGACCGGAAAGATCGCCATGCCGGGCAACAGCCCGTTCTCGCTGACGGGCCAGCCTTCCGCATGCGGCACCGCGCGCGAAGTCGGCACCTTCAGCCATCGACTGCCGGCGGACATGCTGGTGGCCAATCCAGAGCATCGCAAGCACGCCGAGGAAATCTGGAAGGTCCCGCACGGCATCATCAACCCCAAGCCCGGTTACCACGCGGTCGAACAGAACCGCATGCTCAAGGACGGCAAGCTCAACGCCTACTGGGTGCAGGTGAACAACAACATGCAGGCAGCAGCGAACCTGTATGAGGAAACCTGGCCGGGCTATCGCAATCCGGACAACTTCATCGTCGTGTCCGATGCGTACCCGACGGTGACCGCGCAGGCCGCCGACCTGATCCTGCCCACCGCGATGTGGGTGGAGAAGGAAGGCGCCTACGGCAATGCCGAACGCCGCACGCAGTTCTGGCACCAGCTGGTGAACGCGCCGGCGCAGGCGCGTTCGGACCTGTGGCAGCTGATGGAATTCTCCAAGCGCTTCACCACCGACGAATGCTGGCCGGCGGACATCCTCGCCGCCAACCCGCAGTTCAAAGGAAAGACGCTGTTCGATGTGCTTTACAGGAACGGCAACGTCGACCGCTACCCCGTCAGCGACATCCAGGAAGGCTACGCGAACGACGAATCCACGCACTTCGGCTTCTACGTACAGAAGGGGTTGTTCGAGGAATACGCGACGTTCGGCCGCGGGCACGGCCACGACCTGGCACCGTTCGATGAGTACCACAAGGCGCGTGGCCTGCGCTGGCCGGTGGTGGAAGGCCGCGAGACGCGCTGGCGTTACCGCGAAGGCAGCGACACGTACGTGCCGCCGGGCGAAGGCTTCCGCTTCTATGGCAACAAGGACGGGCGTGCGGTCATCTGGGCGCTGCCGTACGAGCCGCCGGCCGAGTCGCCGGATGCGGAATTCGACCTGTGGCTGGTCACCGGGCGCGTACTGGAACACTGGCATTCCGGTTCGATGACGATGCGCGTGCCCGAACTGTTCCGCAGCTTCCCGACCGCGATGGTGTTCATGAATCCGGACGACGCGCGCAAGCGTGGCCTCAAGCGCGGCGATGACGTGCGCATCGTGTCGCGTCGCGGCGAGATGCGCACGCGCGTGGAAACGCGCGGCCGCAACCGCATGCCGGAAGGTGTTGTGTTCGTGCCGTGGTTCGATGCCGGGCAGCTCATCAACAAGGTGACGCTGGACGCGACGGATCCGATTTCCAAGCAGACCGATTACAAGAAGTGCGCGGTCAAGATCCTGGGCGCATAGGAGGCCGGCCATGAGCAACGCATTCACGCGAAACCGCCCCTTGTGGATCGCCGGTGGACTGACCGTCGCGGTGATGGTGCTGGTGTTCCTTGCCGGTTGGCTGTTCGGCCACGGAAGCGGCAAGAAGGACGAGGCGCGGCGCGAAGCGGCCGTGCAGCAGGCGCATGCCGTGCGACCGGATTCCGCGCTCGGCCGAGCCGACCTGCGCCAGATCGACGCATTGCGACGCGGCATTCCCGTCGACCAGGAAGCGGCGCCGCAACCGTTGTGGCGCGTGCAGAACATGGACGTGAAGCGCGAACGTGCGTATCCGATGCAGCCACCGACGATTCCCCATGCGATCGACGGCTACCAGGTGGACAAGAACAGCAACCGCTGCATGCTGTGCCATGCGCGCGCGAACGCCGAGAAGTTCCAGGCGCCCCCGGTGAGCGTGACGCACTACATGGATCGCGACGACCAGTTCCTGGCCACGATTTCCTCGCGGCGCTACTTCTGCAACCAGTGTCACGTCGTGCAGACCGACGCGCCGTTGCTGGTGGGTAATACGTTCGAGACCATCGACCAGGTGCTTGCCGCCGCCGAAGCAGGAACCGCCACGGCGCAAGCCGCCAAGGGGACGCCGTGATGCGCCGCCTGTGGGAACGCATCTGGGGATGGTTGAAGCCGATCTGGCTCACGCTGAAACGGCCGAGCGTGCATTACAGCCTGGGCTTCCTGGTGGCCGCGGGCTTCGTTGCCGGCATCGTGTTCTGGGGTGGTTTCAACACCGCGCTGGAAGCGACCAACACCGAGAAGTTCTGCACGAGCTGCCACGAGATGCATGACAACGTGTTCCAGGAATTGAAGACGACCATCCACTACAGCAATCGCTCCGGCGTACGTGCGACGTGCCCGGACTGCCACGTTCCGCACAAGTGGACCGACAAGATCGCGCGCAAGATGCAGGCGTCGAAGGAGGTCTGGGGAAAGATCTTCGGCACGATCAACACGCGCGAGAAGTTCGTCGATCATCGGCTCGAACTCGCGATGCACGAATGGGCGCGGTTGAAGGCGAACGACTCGCTGGAGTGCCGCAACTGCCATAACTACGAATCTATGGACCTGACCCGCCAGAGCACGCGGGCGGCGCAGATCCACCAGCGCTGGCTGGTCACGCGCGAGAAGACGTGCATCGATTGCCACAAGGGCATTGCGCACCATCTGCCGGACATGGCGGGGATACCCCAAGGGTGAGGGCCCCCGGGTGCGCTTCGCTTACCCGGGCTACACATGCCGATGATTTCGTAGCCCGGGTAAGCGAAGCGCACCCGGGACGTCGCAGGAGGATGCGTCAACCACCCGGAACGAATTGCCGATACAACCCCGCCATCTCCGGTCCGAAGCACGCGAAGATCACCCGCGCATCGACCTCGCGCGCATCCAGCCAGTGACGTACTTCGCGCACCGCAACCTGCACCGCCAGCTCCGGCGGATAGCCATACACGCCGCAACTGATCGCCGGTAACGCGATCGACGCCAATCCGTGTTCGTCGGCCAGCCGCAACGATTCGCGATAGCACGACGCGAGCAATGCGGCCTCGCCGGAACTCCCACCGCGCCACACCGGCCCCACCGTGTGGATCACATGCCGCGCTGGCAATCGATGCGCGCCGGTGATGCGCGCGTCGCCCGTCGGGCAGCGCACGCCCGGTCGCACCTGTGGCAATGCGCGGCATTCTTCGAGCAGGCCCGGCCCCGCGGCACGATGGATCGCACCGTCCACGCCGCCGCCGCCGAGCAGCGCTTCATTCGCGGCGTTGACGATGGCGTCGACGTCGAGCGTGGTGATGTCGGTTTGCAGGACTTCGATGGGCATGGGGCTGCCACTGGGCCAATGTCCGAATCCATGTGGGACAAGAACGCGGCGCGGTGCGGCAAATGACACTTCAGCACGACCGCTCCGTTGCCCCTGTCCGGCCCGAACGCACAGCGTTTGGGCGTTCGAAGGCGCGCGAACCCATGGTTCGCAAGCAGCGCCTACTCACCCCCAACCCCTCTCCCGACGGGAGAGGGGCTCAACGCTCGCAGTTCACTTCAACGATGCCAGCCACTCATCATCGGACCCCTCGTTCACGCCCTCGAACAGGAACGTGGACAGGTAGCGCTCGCCGGTGTCGGGCAGCATCGTCAGGATCACCGCGCCTTCGTCCGCATTGCGCGCCACTTCCAGCGCCGCCGCGGCCGTTGCGCCGGCGGAGATGCCGACGAAGATGCCTTCCTCCTGCGCGAGGCGGCGTGCCGTGTCGCGCGCGAGCACGTCGTCGATCGGCAGGATCGCGTCGGCGACGTCGCGGTTCAGCACTTCGGGCACGAAGTCCGGCGTCCAGCCCTGGATCTTGTGCGGCTGCCATTCCTTGCCGGCCAGCAGCGATGCGCCCGCCGGTTCGCACGTGGTCACGCGCACTTCGGGGCGCGCGACCTTCAACACCTCGCCCACGCCGGTGAGCGTGCCGCCCGTGCCCCAGCCGGTGACGAAGTGGTCGAGCCTTGCGCCTGCGAAATCGCGCAGGATTTCCGCCGCCGTCGTCTGCCGGTGGTAGGCCGGGTTGGCCGGGTTGGTGAACTGCCGCGCGAGGAACCAGCCGTGCTTTTCGGCCAGTTCGGCGGCGCGACGCACCATGCCGCTGCCGCGCTCGGCGGCGGGGGTGAGGATGAGTTTTGCGCCATAGGCGCGCATCAGCTTGCGACGTTCCATCGAGAACGAGTCGCTCATCACCGCCACGAAGTTGTAGCCGCGTGCCGCGCACACCATCGCCAGCGCGACGCCGGTGTTGCCCGAGGTGGCTTCGATCACCGTATCGCCGGGTTTGAGCTGGCCGCGCGTTTCGGCGTCCAGGACGATCGCCAGCGCCAGGCGGTCCTTGACCGAGCCGCCGGGGTTGAACGCTTCGACCTTCGCGTACAGCGTCACGTGCTTGGGGGCGAGGCGGTGCAGACGCACTACCGGGGTGCGGCCGATGGTGTCGAGAATGCTGTCGTGGATCATGGCGAACTCCTAAGCAGTGAACGCGAGGGGCCTGGAGCGGGGACGCAGGATGCGGGCGCGAGCGGCCAGAATGCGCCTGGAAGGTCCAGTCGCGGCCGTCCACGAGACCGTCATCGGAGAGTGCCACAGTCGGGTTTCAGATCCCGTTCGCTACCGTCTGGTGGGCCGGGCCGCCGGTCGGGAAGCGCGCCTTGCGCGTTCTGGCGTCTGGCGCGTTTGCGCCATGGATGTCAACCAATGGGATACGCAGGCGTTGACCCTGCACCGCTAGAATCCCCGGGCTCAATTCGTCGTCAGCTTCACCTCGTCAGCCCCTTTCCAGGCAACCGCATGCGACCTTGTTCCAGATCCAGTCTTCGCGCCCTCCGTGCCGGCCTCGTGCTGGTCCTCGCCGGCGCGAGCGTCGCATGTGGCAGCAACGGCGCCGAACAGCGCAAGGGCGGCGATGGCGACCGTCCCATTCCGGTGACCACGCAGCAGGTCCGCATGCAGCCGTTCAGCGACACGCTGCTTGCGCTGGGGAACGTGAAAGCGCGCGAATCCATCACCGTCACCGCCAAAGTCAGCGAGACGGTGCAGCAGGTGCATTTCGAAAGCGGCGACGTGGTGGCTGCAGGCGCGCCGCTGGTCACGCTCACCGGGCGCCAGCAGCAGGCGGCGTTCGAACAGGCGCGGGCCACCGCGAACGAGGCCGACCAGCTCTACCAGCGCCAGAACGAACTGGCCGGCCAGCAGCTGATCGCGCGCTCGCAGCTCGATACCCAGCGTGCGATCCGCGACGCCGCCCGCGCCCGCGTGGCGCAGATGAGCGCCGACATCGGCGACCGCGTGATCCGCGCGCCGTTCGCCGGTGTGCTCGGCATCCGCCAGGTCAGCCCGGGCGCGCTGGTAACGCCGGGCACGGCGATCGCCACGCTCGACGACACCGCGCGCGTCTACGTCGATTTCCCCGTGCCCGAAGCAATGATCGCAACCCTCGGCGTCGGCCAGCAGGTGTCCGGCACCAGCACGGCGTATCCGGGCCGCAAGTTCGAAGGCCAGGTCAGCACGGTCGATGCGCGCGTGGACGAATCCACCCGCTCGGTCGTGGTGCGCGGCGATTTCGCCAACCCCGACCGCGCCCTGCGACCGGGCATGCTGCTTCAGGTGCGCCTGTCGCGTCCGGAGCGGCAGGCGCTGCTCGTGCCGGAAATCTCCATCGTGCAGGTGGGTACCGATTCGTTCGTCTATCGCGTCAAGCCCGATTCCTCGGTCGAACGCGTGGACGTGAAGATCGGCGCGCGCCGCGAAGGCCTGGCGGAAGTGTCCGAAGGCCTGAACGTCGGCGACCGCATCGTCGTGGACGGCACCGGCAAGCTGCGCGTGGGCGCGCGCATCGTCGATTCGGCCGGCGACAAGGTCCCGGCTGGTGAAGTCGGCTCGGCTTCCCGGAACAGCACGGCCAAGGCCGGCTGATCGAAAGGCGAGCGCCATGAACCTGTCCGACCTTTCGATCCGCCGTCCCGTGTTCGCCACGGTGATGAGCCTGCTCATCATCGTGCTGGGCGTGATGGCCTTCTCGCGCCTCACGCTGCGCGAACTGCCGGCCATCGATCCGCCCATCGTCTCGGTGCAGGTGAACTACCCCGGCGCCTCGGCGGCGGTGGTGGAAACGCGCATCACGCAAATCCTGGAAGACGCGCTGGCCGGCATCGAGGGCATCGAGTCCATCGAATCGCGCAGCGTCAACGGCCGCGCGTCGATCAGCATCGAGTTCACGCTCAACCGCGAGATCGAAGCCGCCGCCAACGACGTGCGCGACGCGGTGAGCCGCGTGCTGGACCGCATGCCGGAAGAGGCCGATCCGCCGGAAGTGGAGAAGGTCGAATCCGACGCCGACCCCATTTTGTGGCTGAACATGAGCTCCACGCGCATGGACACGCTGCAGCTGTCGGATTACGCCGAACGCTACGTCGTGGATCGCCTGTCCTCCGTGGACGGCGTCGCGCAGGTGCGCATCGGCGGCCAGCAGCGCTACGCGATGCGCATCTGGCTGGACCGCGACGCGCTCGCCGCGCGCGGCATCACGGTCAACGAAATCGAGAACGCGCTGGAAGCGGAGAACGTCGAGCTTCCCGCCGGCCGCATCGAATCCAATGCGCGCGATTTCACCCTGCGCGTGGCGCGCAGCTACCAGAAGCCGGAAGACTTCGCGCAGATTCCGCTGGGCAAGGGCACCGACGGTTACATCGTGCGGCTGGGCGATGTCTCGCGCATCGAACTGGCCTCCGCCGAACGCCGCGCGTACTACCGCAGCAACGGCGAGCCGAACATCGGCTTAGGGATAGTCAAGACCTCCACCGCCAACAGCCTCGACGTCGCGCGCGCCGTGCGCGAGGAGGCCGAAAAGGTGCAGAAGACGCTGCCGGAAGGCACGAAGATCTTCGTCGCCTTCGACACCACGATCTTCATCGAATCGGCCGTGGAGCGCGTCTACCACACGCTGATCGAGGCGATCATCCTGGTGCTGGTGGTGATCTGGCTGTTCCTCGGCAGTTTCCGCGCGGCCTTGATCCCGGCGGTGACGGTGCCGGTGTGCCTCATCGCCGCGTTCATTCCGTTGTACCTGTTCGGCTTCTCGATCAACCTGCTCACGCTGCTCGCGCTGGTGCTCGCCATCGGCCTGGTGGTGGACGACGCGATCGTCGTGCTGGAGAACATCCAGCGACGCACCGACCTGGGCGAACCGCGCCTGGTCGCGGCCAAGCGGGGCACGCAGCAGGTGGCCTTCGCGGTGATCGCCACGACCGCCGTGCTCGTTGCGGTGTTCCTGCCGGTCGGCTTCATGGAAGGCAACACGGGACGCCTGTTCCGCGAGTTGTCGGTGGCGCTTGCCGGCGCGGTCGCGATCTCGGCGTTCGTCGCACTGACGCTGACACCGATGATGTCCTCCAAGCTGGTGCGCCCGCACAACCAGGAGAAGTCGAACTTCGTCCACCGCTGGGTGAACGCGCGCCTGGATGGCATCACCGAGCGTTACCGCAAGCTGATCTCGCGCACCACTGGCCGCAGCGCATCGAAGCTGTGGATGCTGGTGGGCGGCGTCATGGTGGCGACGATCGTCATCAGCGGCCTGCTGTTGAAGCTGGTGCCGTCGGAACTTGCGCCGGCCGAGGATCGCGGCAACTTCCAGATCATGATCCAGGGCCCGGAAGGCGCCGGTTTCGACTACACCGTGAACCAGGTGCAGCAGGTCGAGAAGATCGTGGCCGCGCACACCGGCAAGGGGCAGACCATCCAGCGCTACAACCCGCGCGTGCCCGGCGGTTTCGGCGCCAGCGAGGAAATGCACACCGGCCGCATCGCGGTGTTCCTGCAGGACTGGAAGGACCGCAAGACCTCCACCGCCGCCGTCGCCGATTCGCTGCGCGGCGAGCTGGGCAAGCTGCCCGGCGTGCGCGCGATGCCGCAGGTGTCCGGCGGCCTGGTGCGTTCGCGTGGCCAGCCGATCAACATCGTGCTCGGCGGCCCGGAATACGCCGAGCTCGCGCAGTGGCGCGACAAGCTCATCGCGAAGATGGAGAACAACCCGGGCTTCTTCTCGGTGGATTCGGACTACAAGGAAACGCGTCCGCAGATGCGCGTGGAAATCGACCGCCAGCGCGCCGCCGACCTGGGCGTGCCGGTGACCGACATCGGCCACGCGCTGGAAACCATGATGGGCAGCCGCCGCGTCACCACCTTCGTGCAGAACGGCGAGGAGTACGACGTGATCGTGCAGTCCGACCGCGAACTGCGCGCCTCGCCGGAAGACCTCGCGGCGATCCAGGTGCGTTCGCGCGACGGCGCGCTGATTCCGCTGTCGAACCTGGTGACGCTGCGCGAACTGGCCGAGCCGGGCAGCCTCAACCGCTTCAACCGCCTGCGCGCCATCACCATCAGTGCCGGCCTCACGCCGGGTTATCCGATGGGCGAGGCGATCAAGTGGCTGGAAGACAGCGTCCGCACGGAGTTGCCGGACCACGCGCAGATCGACTGGAAGGGCGAATCGCGCGAGTACATCCAGGCCGGCGGCGCGGTGCTGCTGACCTTCACGCTGGCGCTGCTGGTCGTGTACCTGGTGCTGGCTGCGCAGTTCGAAAGCTTCATCCACCCGTTCGTGATCATGCTGACGGTGCCGCTGGGCGTGCTTGGCGCGCTGATCGGCCTGGCCGCGACCGGCGGCACGCTCAACCTGTTCAGCCAGATCGGCATCGTGATGCTGGTGGGCCTGGCGGCGAAGAACGGCATCCTGATCGTCGAATTCGCCAACCAGTTGCGCGATGAAGGCCGCACCATCCGCGAAGCCATCGTCGAGGCGTCATCGGTACGTCTGCGTCCGATCCTGATGACTTCCATCGCGACCGTCGTCGGCGCGATCCCGCTGGTGCTGGCCGGCGGCCCGGGTTCGGCCAGTCGCGCGACCATCGGCATCGTGGTGATCTTCGGCGTGTCGTTCTCCACGCTGCTGTCGCTGTTCGTCATCCCGGCGTTCTACATGCTGCTGGCCAAGTACACGCGTTCGCCCGAGGCCGTGGGGCAGGAGCTGGAAAAGCTGGAGGCGAGCACGCCGTCGGTGGGTGGGCACGCGTAGCTCCGGCTCTGGTAGCCCGGGTAAGGCCGAAGGCCGCACCCGGGAACTTCTGACCGATCCGAAGGCAAACCGAAATTCACCGACGCAACGCGCTGCGGCGCGCTCATCACCGCCAGGACTGAGTTGCACGGGGGCGCGGTGCGGCCTATGGCCTTACCCGGGCTACAAAAGCGGGGCACCTGAACACGCCATTCCGCTTCGCGCCGCCGGGCGCGTACCCTGTGCGCATGCCCGCCCTCGCGCCCAGCTCCCGGTTCGAATCCGAACGCCTCATCGGCGAGGGTTTCGTGCTGCGGCCCTGGCGCATGGACGACCTGGAATCCCTGCTGCACCACGCCAACGACGCCGACGTCGTGCGCGGCCTGAGCAGCCGTTTTCCCCATCCGTACACGCGCGGCGACGGCGAGCGCTTCCTCGCGGGCGACGTCGTGGACCTGGACGATCCCGTGTTCGCGATCGACGTGGACGGACGCGCATGCGGCGGCATCGCCGCGCGGCCCGGGAACGAGGAGCGCGGACAATCGGCGGAGCTGGGCTACTGGCTCGGCAAGTCGATGTGGGGCACCGGGCTGATGACACGCGTGGTCGCGCTGTACGTGCCGTGGGCGATGCAGCGCCTGTCGCTGTTCCGCCTGCAGGCGACGGTGCTCGATTTCAATCACGCCTCGGCGCGCGTGCTGCTGAAGAACGGTTTCAACGAGGAAGGCGTGGCCCGCTGCGCTTTCGTGAAGAACGGGCAACCGCACGACCTGCGCGTGTTCGCCAAAGTGAGAAGGAGTTTGTGTGACGCACCGTGACCCGCCCAATCGCCCGCCACGCGGGCCGCGCCCGCCCGGCGAATCTTCCGGCGAATCCCCGTGGGGCGGCACGCATGTGCGCGGCCGCAAGGAACGTTCCGACGACCGCAGCGCCAGCGTGCGTCGCGAGCGTCCCGCGCACGATGCGCCTGCGCGCGCCCCGCACGGCGCCCCCGCGCGCGAACGCCCGGCGCATGACCGTGCCCACCAGGGCCGCGCCTACGAAGGCCGCGCCTTCGAGAACGAGCATGACCCCTACGCGCACGACGCCGAACACGCATCGCATCCGGCGCGCGAGCGCCGCAGCGCCGAGCTGCGCCTGTACGGTCTGAACGCGATCCACGCGGTGTTCTCGCGTCGCCCGCAGTCGATTCGCAAGCTCTACCTGGCCGAATCCCGCATTCCCGCATTGCAGCCGCTGCTGAAGTGGTGCGTCGCCAACCGCGTGGGCTATCGCGTGGTGGACGAGCTCGACCTGCACAAGCTGGCGGCCAGCAGCCACCACGAAGGCGTCGTCGCCGACGTGCTGCGCGAGGAACCGCAATCGGTGTCGACCTGGCTGCGCGACCTGCCGTCCGGCCCACAATGCGCGATCTGGCTCGATGGCGTCGGCAATCCGCACAACTTCGGCGCGATCCTGCGTTCGGCGGCGCACTTCGGCGTGTCGGCGATCCTGCTGCCGAAGCATTCCACCCTCGCGCTTTCGGGCGCCGCCGCGCGCGTGGCCGAGGGCGGTGCCGAAGCGGTGCCGCTGGTGCGCCTGGGCCGCGAGGACAACGCCATCGCGCAGCTGCGTGGCGCAGGTTTCACGCTGGCCGCCACGGTGGTGAAGGGCGGCACCGATGCCTTCGCTGCGAACGTGCCGGAGCGAACGATCTACGTGATCGGCGCCGAAGGCGAGGGCATGGACCGCGAACTGGCGGCCGCCTGCGACCTGCGATTGTCGATTCCGGGCACGGGACTCGTGGAAAGCCTCAACGTCGCATCGGCCACGGCGGTGTTGCTGGCGCTGTGGAACCGGCGCCGATGAGCCTGGGCGCATCCACCGCGTGGCGGGATGCCGCCCAGTGGCAACGCGACGGCGCGATGGCGGTGCACGAAGAGGCAGCCACGCACCCCGCGCCCGACGCGACGCTCGTCGGCCATTGCATCGTGTGCGAGACCGAGCTGCGCGTCGAGGCCGCCACGTCACAGAATCTGCGGGAGGGACTGGCCTGCACACGGTGCGGCGCCAATGCGCGCCAGCGCGCGGCGGCGATCGTGCTGTTCGATGCGCTGCATGACCGGCGCGACGCACGGGTCTATACCACCGAACAGGCGACGCCGTTCTACGTGGCGCTGAAGCGGCGCCTGCCCCGCCTGCGCGGCAGCGAATTCGTGCGAAGTCCACTGCGCCGCCTTCGCCTGAGCCTGTGGCTATGGCGTCAGGGACGACGCGAGTGGTTGCGCTTCGAGGACCTCACGTCGTTGTCGATGCGTGCCGCGTCATGTGAAGCCATCGTCTCGCTCGACGTGCTCGAACACATTCCCGATCACCGCGCGGCCCTGCGCGAATGCGCGCGCGTGCTGCGGCCCGGTGCGCCGCTCGTGCTTACTGCCCCCTTCCACGACTGGCTCGCGGACAACCGGCAGCGTGCCAGCGTGCGCGGTGACGGGACCATCGAACACCATGCCGAGCCGGAGTATCACGGCGATCCGGTGTCCGGTGGCGTGTTGTCCTTCCATGACTTCGGGTGGGCGCTGCTGGACGATCTGCGCGACGCCGGGTTCTCCGACGTCTCGGCGCATCGCGTGCGGTCGTCGGAGATGTTGATACCGCAAGCGCTATGGGTGTTGTTGGCGCGTCGCTGACGTCACTGCTCGTGGAACGCGTGGGCCCGATACCACGCGTATCGTTGCAACGGCGTTACGCCTGTGCTCCACCCACCCGCACCGGCAGGCACGCCCGGATGCACGTTCCCGCACCCGCAACGGTTTCGATATCGAACGTACCGTCCAGGTGCGTGGCACGTTCGCGCATGGCGATCAGGCCCAGGCCGTGCACGTCGTCCGTATCGAACCCGCGCCCGTCGTCGATGATCGACAGCAGGATCTGATCGCCCCGCGACGCCAGCAGCACCGTCACCTGCGTCGCGCCGGAATGGCGCAGCACGTTCGTCAGCGCTTCCTGCGCGATGCGGAAGCACGCCAGCTCGACCGCGGGGTCCGGGCGCTGCGGCAGCGGCGACAGATCCAGTTCCAGTGAAGGCATGCCGCTGCGGAACAGGCGCTCGCACTGCCAGCGCAAGGCCGCGACCAGGCCCAATGCATCCAGCTGCGGCGGACGCAGCAGGATCGAGATGTCGCGCAGCTTGGCGATGGTGGTATCGGCGATGCCGACGATTTCGTCCACGATCTCGCGCCGTCCCGCTTCGTCCTCGCCCTCGATGGACGTGGCCGACATCTTCATCGCCGAGATCGCCTGGCCGATGTCGTCGTGCAGTTCGCGCGAGAGCATGCGGCGTTCGTTCTCCTGCACGTCGATCAGGCGGCCGGTGAGCGCGTGCAGTTCCTGCTGTTGTTGCTGCAGGTGTGCGGCCAGTTCGACCTCGCGTGAGTCCGAGCACGTCCGTCGCAGCATCGCGAACAACAGCACGGCCACCAGCGGCAACGACAGTGCATTGGCGATCCAGTGCGAGGCGTCGCCGAAGAAGCGGCGCAGTTCCAGCGCCAGTGCCGGGGCGACCAGCGCCATCCACACCACGGCCAGCGCGGCCATCGCCACGGAGAGCAGGAAACCGCTGCGTCCACGCAAACGGGCGCGCAAACCTGCGCGCCCGTCTGGCGTTTGCCCCGTCTGGCCGGTCGGCCCCGTTGGCGATGGAGGGATCGCGTTCATCCCATCACATGGTGGTGGTTCAGAAGAGTTCGACGCTACCAGCATCCATCGACTGCTGCATCACGGCCTTGTGAGGCGGGCGCTCCCAGTCGGCCTTCATCTGCGCGATGCGCTGGCCCAGCTGGGCCAGGGCCTGGCGCACTTCGGCGTCGGCGCGGTCGGCGTTGTGCAGCAGCTGGTGCAGGGCAGTGGCTTCGCGGTTGATCGCGCTCAGGCGGTCCAGGTGCGTGGTCGCCGCGCCCAGGGCCTGGGTTGCGATGTCCTCGAACTGCAGCGAGCGCACGGCCTCGGCGACAGAGCCGTCGATGGCGCGGCCGCAGTCGGCGATCTCGCGCATGCCGTTGCCCAGGCCGCGGTTGATGCCGTCCACGCGTTCCAGCATCGCGGCCGCTTCGGTGCGGGCGCCGCGGGAGCGGTCCATGTCACGCGAGGCCATCGTGGTGACGGTGTCGCGGACGCGGGCGATGGAATCCTTGGAGCTGTGCGCGAGTTTGCGGATCTGTTCGTTGAACGCGGTGGAGCGCTCGGACAGGTTGCGCACTTCGTCGGCGACGACCGCGAAGCCGCGGCCCGCTTCGCCGGCACGCGCCGCTTCGATGGCGGCGTTGAGCGCCAGCAGGTTGGTCTGGTCGGCGATGGACTTCACGTCTTCCAGCAGCGCGAAGATGCCGTCCAGGTGGTCGGCCATCGCGTCGATGTGCGTGACGGTGGTGGTGCTCTGGCCGCTCACGGCTTCCAGCGCTTCCACCAGCTGTTCCATCTGCTGGCTCGCCTGCAGGGCGAAGCGCGAGACGTCCACGCCGCCGTGTTCGCCGTCGGTCCGGTCGATGATGCGCGACACCACTTCGCTCTGTTCGCGCGACTTGCGGTTCACCGCCTCGAAGCTGGTGCCCAGCTTGGCGACGGATTCGCGGATCAGCGTGCGGGTGCGGTCGATCTCGCCGCGCGAACCCTGCACTTCGGAATTGACGAAGTTGCGCAGGTCGTCGAGCAGGCGCGTCTGCTCGCGCAGCATCGCCGAATCATTGTGGCTGGGGCGCTGCATGGTCCAGGCAAAGCCCAGCCACGCCAGCGTCATGGCGACCAGTGCACCCCATTGAACGGCAACGGGCCATTCCATCGCTTCGGCGACAATGAGCAGGGACGTCAGCACCAGCGGTGCTGCAAGGCGAATCAGTACGCGGGAATCCATCTTCGATCTCACCGAATGGGGCAACTTAGATAACGGCTGGGGTGGCGGGTGCTTTAGGTGGAAAACCGCGACATCCGCGGGCGAATGTTGCATGTGACCGCGTTCGCGTTTCCGCTGCGGGCCATGAGAGCGGACTACTCGTGCGCCGTGCCGGAGAGCAGCTTCTGCGCCACCAGCGACAACGGCACCGTTTCCTGCGCCGCGCCCAGCGCCACCGCGGCGCCGGGCATGCCCCAGACGACGCTGCTGGCTTCGTCCTGCGCAATCGTCGCCGCGCCGGCCTTTCGCAGCGCCAGCAGGCCGCGCGCGCCGTCGTCGCCCATGCCGGTCAACAACGCCGCGCTGGCGTTGGCGCCGACGTGTTCGGCCACCGACTCGAACAGCGCATCGACGCTGGGACGGTGCCGGCGTACCGGATCGTCGTCGCCGAGACGGCAATGCCAGCGCGCACCGCTGCGGTACACGCGCAGGTGGCGGCCGCCGGGTGCGACGTAGGCGTGGCCGGGCAGCAGTTCCTGTTCGCGCTCGACGTGGACCACCGTCATGCGGCTGTGCCGGTCCAGGCGATCGGCGAAGGGTGCGCTGAACGCGCCCGGGATGTGCTGGGCGATCACCGTCGCCGGTGCATCGGCGGGCATCTGCGACAGCACTTCGCGAATGGCTTCCGTGCCGCCGGTGGACGCGCCGATCGCGAGCAGCCGGTGCGTCGTGCGGTAGGCCACCGTCGGCGTCGCCGTCGCATCGTTGGCCGCGCGCGTGGGTACGGAGGCAATGACGCGTGCCTTCGCGGCGTGCTTGACCTTCTCGATCAGCAGCCCGGCGTACTCGGTCAGGCCGCGCGCGACGTCGAGCTTGGGCTTGGCGATGAAATCCACCGCGCCCAGCGCCAGCGCATCCAGCGTCACCTGCGCGCCGCGCTCGGTGAGCGTGGACACCATCACCACCGGCATCGGCCGCAGGCGCATCAGGTTGCGCAGGAACGTCAGGCCGTCCATGCGGGGCATTTCGACGTCGAGCGTGAGCACGTCCGGGTCGAGCTGCTTGATCTTGTCGCGCGCGATGTACGGATCGGCCGCGGCGCCTACGACCTGGATGCCCGGATCGGCTTCCAGCAGCTGCGTCATCAACTGGCGCACCAGCGCCGAGTCGTCGACCACGAGTACGCGGATGGGGCCACGCGTGGGGGTGCCACGCTCCAAGGTGCGCATCGCGTTCATCAGAACAGCTCCACCGTGCCGCTGGCCACCGGCTCGCGGGCGAGGCGACCGTAGTAGGCGCGTTCGGCATCGACGATGACGTCGTTGCGCGCCGACGGCAGGCGCTTGACCAGCGTGCGCCCGGTCTGCGCGAAGAAGCAGACCTTGCGCGGGTGGATGTCGCCCAGGTCCTGCGCGGTCACGGGGATCTGTTCGGCGGCCAGGTACTCCAGCACGAACGCCGCGTTGCGCGTGCCGATGGGGTCGCTGTAGAAACCCGACAGCACGTTGCCGCCGCCGAACACCTTCGCCAGCAGGCGCGAGCGTCGCGCGCCGCGCTTGAGCAGGTCGTTGATCAGCAGTTCCATCGCGTGCGCGCCGTAGCGCGAGGAGACCGAACCGGCTTCGCCGCCGGGCAACATGAAGTGGTTCATGCCGCCCACCTGCACCAGCGGGTCGTACAGGCACGCGGCCACGCACGAGCCCAGCAGCGTGACCAGCGCGATGGGGCGGTCGGTGACGCGATAGTCGGCCGGCAGCAGCTTGATCGCCTCGGTCTGCAGGACCGGATCGAAATAGCTTCCCGGCTCGACGGCGGGACGGGCGGTGCTCATGGCGGCGTTCATCGGCGTTATCTGCGTGAACCGGCGACGGGCCGGTAGGTCGTGCGGCCGCACGAGGTGATCAGGTCGTGCGCGTGGCCGAAGCTTTCCGAATGGCCGGCGAAGAGCACGCCGTCGGAGGCGATCAGCGGCGCGATGCGCGTGAGCACCTGGTACTGCGTGGCCTTGTCGAAGTAGATCATCACGTTGCGGCAGAACACCGCATCGAAGCCGCCCTTGAGGCCGTAGTCATCGTCGAGCAGGTTCAGCGGGCGGAACTCGATCAGCGACTGCAGCTGCGGCTTCACGCGGCACATGCCGGCGTTCTCGCCGCTGCCGCGCTGGAAGAACTGGCGGCGGCGTTGCAGCGACAGGCCGTTGATGCGTTCCACCGGGTACACGCCGCGCGCGGCGGTCTGCAGCACGTTGGTGTCGATGTCGGTGGCCAGGATGCGCACCGGCGGCGTCATCGTGCCGTAGGCCTCGCAGGCCGTGATCGCCAGCGTGTAGGGCTCCTCGCCCGTGGAGGCGGCGTTGCACCAGATCGACGCGCCGTCGCGGCAATGCGCGCGCAGGTGGTCGGCGAGCATGTCGAAGTGGTGCGACTCGCGGAAGAAGGAGGTGAGGTTCGTGGTGAGCGCGTTGATGAAACCCTGCAGCTCGGCGTCGGGATCGGCTTCGACGTAATCCAGGTAATCGCCGAAGCGTTCCATGTCGAGCGCGCGCACGCGGCGGGCCAGACGGCTGTAGACCATGTCGCGCTTGTGCGGATGCAGATGGATGCCCGCGTACTCGCGGATCATCTTGCAGACGCGGCGGAAGTCGCGTTCGTCGAAGGTGAATTCGCGGTCGTCGGAGGTGCGCGGGGAGGGACGCATGGGGGCTCGTTCCGGCAGGGGTTTTAGTCCCTTCTCCCTGCGGGAGAAGGTGCCCGGAGGGCGGATGAGGGGTAACGGAGGGGGTGCGGCGCAGACATGCAGTGCATCGCTGCACTGGTGGTTCGCCGGCCTGGCTTCGTTGCCCCTCACCCCAACCCCTCTCCCGGGGGGAGAGGGGCTTGAAGCAACCACGTGTAACTCAGAACTCCTGCCAATCCCCGTCCGCGCTGTTCGCGGCGGCGGTGGCGCGCACCTTGCGGGCGGCGGGCTTGGCGGCCGGTGCGGCGGTGCGGGTGCGCGAAGGCTTGACCTGCGGCATCTCGACCACCGTGGCCTGCGCGGCGCGCACGGCCTGCGCCGAATGCGCCAGGCGGAACACCGCGACCGTCTGCACCAGCTGCTCGGACTGCTGCTCCAGGCTGCGCGCGGCGGCGGAAGCCTGTTCGACCAGCGCTGCGTTCTGCTGCGTGCCTTCGTCCATCTGCGTGATCGCGTTGTTGACCTGCTCGATGCCCGAGCTCTGTTCCTGCGACGCCGCCGAGATGTCGGCGATGATGTCGGTGACCTTCTTCACGCTGGTCACGATTTCCTGCATCGTGCGGCCGGCCTGGTCGACCAGCTGGCTGCCTTCCTCGACCTTGCCGACCGAGTCGCCGATCAGCTGCTTGATCTCCTTGGCGGCGTTGGCCGAACGCTGTGCGAGCGAGCGCACTTCGGAGGCGACCACCGCGAAACCGCGGCCCTGTTCGCCGGCGCGCGCGGCTTCCACCGCGGCGTTCAGCGCCAGGATGTTGGTCTGGAAGGCGATGCCGTCGATCACGCCGATGATGTCGGAGATCTTCTTGGACGACTGGTTGATCGCGTTCATCGTGTTGACGACTTCACCGACCACCGTGCCGCCTTGTCCTGCGACTTCCGCCGCGCTCTGCGCCAGCTGGTTGGCCTGGCGCGCGTTGTCGGCGTTCTGGCGGACCGTGCTGGTCAGCTCTTCCATCGAGGACGCGGTTTCTTCCAGCGACGCGGCCTGCTGCTCGGTGCGCTGCGACAGGTCGTTGTTGCCGGCGGCGATTTCGGCTGCGGCCGAGCTGATCGCGTCCGAACCCTGGCGGATCTGGCCGACGATCTGCGCCAGCTGGTCGACGGTGCGGTTGGCATCGTTGGCCAGACGGCCGAACTGCCCCGGCAGTTCCACTTCGACGCGGCGGTTGAGGTCGCCATCAGCGACGGCGGAGAGCAGCGTGCCGACTTCGTGCAGGCCTTCCTCGGCGGTGGCCATCAGCTGGTTCAGCGACTGCACGACGTCGTGGTAGACGAACTCGAAGCGGTCGGCATCGCCACGCTTGCTGAAGTCGCCGGCGACGGCGGCATCGACCAGCGTCTTGATCTCGGCGTTGATGCCGTTCATGCCGTTCTTGACCGAGTCGACCGCATCGGTGATGCGCGCCTTCTGGCCCGGCAGGCGGTCCATGTCGCGCGACAGGTCGCCGCGCGCATAGGCGGCGACGATCTCGATCGCACGCGTGTTCACCTGGATGTGCGAATCCACCAGCGTGTTCACTTCACCGGCCATCTGGCCGTAGGCGCCGGGGAAATCCTCGCTGCGCAGGCGGCGGTCGATCTCGCCGGCCTGGTGTGCGTCGAAGATGTCGCGCTGCGCGCCGGCGAAGTTGCGCAGCGTGTTGATGGCGCGCTCCAGGCCGCGTGCGATGTCGCGCACTTCGTCGCGCGTATCCACGCGCACCGCGTCCGGGAATTCGCCGCGGGCGAGCAGGTCGGAAGCGTCCTGCACTTCCTTCAGCGCGGCGCGCGTGCTGCGGATGAAGCCCAGGAACATGTAGGTCGCAATCGCCAGGATCAGCACGCAGATGCCCATCGTCAGCGCCGTGCGCTGCTGCAGGCGGGCGATCTCGGTGGACGCGGCATGGTTGAGCGAGGTGTTCGAAGCCGACAGCGCCGACGCCAGCGCAAGGCGCGTGGCCTCGGTGCGCGCGGCCATGATCTTCACCGGCAGCACCGGCGTTTCGGCGTCGAGGATGTGCTTCTGGATGTCGGCGTTCTGCCTGGCCACCGCATCGAGCGCCTTCTTGAACGGCGCGCCCATGCTGGCGCCCAGTTCCGCCATTTCTTCCTCGGCGTCCTTGATCTCGATTTCCGAACGCGTGCGGACGTAGTCCTGCATGTTGCGCGAGACGGCAAGGCCGGTGCGGTCGTCCACCCAGATGGCGCCGTCGCCCAGCACGCGCAGCGCGGTGGCGCTCTGCTGCTGGGTGTATTCGGCGAGCGTGGGCACCCACACGGTGGCGGCGCGGCCCATGTACAGCACGGCGGCGTTCTGCGCCTGCGCAAGGCCGGTTTCGTCGGCGATCAGGCCATGCACTTCACCAAGCTTGCGCACGGCGGCGGCATGGTCGGTCGCGGCGGCGGCGGCATCGGCATGCTCGCCATTGGCCTTGTCCCACGCGGTGCGCGCGTCCTTCAGCGCGGCCGGCAGGGCCGATTCGGGCAGGCTGCGCGCCTGCCAGGCGGTGAGGGCGTCGAGCTCGCGGTTCACCGTCGAAGCCGAGTCCTGCAGCGTCTGGTCGGAGACCTCGTCCTTGGCGAACTTGCGCACGACCTGCAGCTCGTGCTGCTGGATCGCGAGCATCGCGCGGTGCAGGTGGCCAAGGCCGGTGACGGCATCGCGCTGTTGGGTCGCGGCCGTCACTTCGGCGTTGGAGCGCACCACCAGGATACCGGCCAGGACGCCGCAGGTGAGCATGAAAGCGGCACCGATGACCACCGCCTTCTGATTGAAGCGAAGCTGCGACATCAGGCGGGTGGCCGGGGCTAGGAAGCGGTCCATCAGCGTGACGGACGGCCGGGAGTGGGCAAGGGTGGACATTGATCCTCTCGAGCGGAACAGACCTTTCAGGTCGACACTCGTTGCATCGGCGCGGCCGGGGGAAACTTTAGGTGAGGCAGGCCGTTCACGCGGCACTGCCGCGTGGCCTGCCGAACGCCCGGCCATGGATGGCCGGGCCGTGCGTTCAGGAATCCCATGCGCCTGGCCATGGATGGAAGCGATGCATGAATCGATGCCACCGCTGGGAGGAAAGCGTTTCCGGGCAAGGAGTTCGTGCATCGATGCACGGGTAGCGCAGGGGCGGCTCGAGTGGGCTTTCGGCCTTACGCAGGCTACAAGCTCAGTCGCAAGGAACAAGGCGCTAAAGATTCCCCATCGCCGGCCGATGTTCAGGGTGCACACCATCCCCAAGGAGCCATCCATGCGCCGTTCTCTTCTCACCGCCGCCGGCCTTGCCGTGCTGGCCCTGTCCTTCGCCGCCCCCGCCTCTGCCGACCTCAAGCCGGTCAAGCGCGTCGAGCCGCAGTACCCCGCCGAAGCCGCCCGTTCGGGCACGCAGGGTTACGTCGAAGTCGAATTCACCGTGGACGAAGGCGGCAAGGTCGCCAGCGTCTCGGTCGTCAACGCCAAGCCGGCCCGCGTGTTCGAGCAGTCGGCCGTGCGCGCCGTGAAGCAGTGGGAGTTCGCTCCGGGCGGCGGCAAGGGCAAGGTGCGCCTGGACTTCTCGCTGTAAGCGATCCAGCGTCGCTCTCCCCGACATCGTCGGTTACTGAAGAACGCGCCGGAGACGGCGCGTTTTTCTTTCTGTCGAACCGCGTCACCTTTACCGGTGAGGGGCTGGAAACATCGTCATGCCGGCGAAGGCCGCGGCCAAGGCCCGCAACGCATGGGGAGCTGCCGAACCGGTGAACCTCACGCCGTCATTCCAGCGAAAGCTGGAATCCATTTCGCTTTTGCGTTGGGGAAGAAACAGCGCAGCCCTGCGCCGAAACGAACGTTCACCGCAACCGCTTCGTTGCCCCTCACCCCAACCCCTCTCCCGACGGGAGAGGGGCTAAAACCCCATCATCCCGGCGAAGGCCGTGACCGGCCCGCAACCTGCGGCAAACAGGCCGTCACGGTTCGCATTCGAGGTGCTGGCCTGACGAAAGGCCTCAGAACCGGTGCGCGGCGGCGCAGGCCGCGACGTGGTTGTAATCGCTGGACATGCAGCGGTAGAAGGCCTGCTTCTCGCCGGTCGCGCCTGCGCAGTCCTGCGGGGTCACTTCCGCCAGCGCGGCACGCAGCTTGACCGCCTTGGCGTCGAAGTCGGCGCGGTCGATGTATCCGCCATCGGCGTTCTTCTGGCCGACTTCCAGCATCGTCTCCAGGCCGTAGCGCGCGTTCTCCACCGCCTTGTCGCAGGACAGCTCCACGTCGGTGTCGTGCACCGCCAGCAAACCCTGGGCGATGCCTTCGACGGCCTGCTGGGCTTCGGGCGGGAGCGTCTTCGTGTCGGTGCCGGCGTGCGCGGCGGTCGTGAAGGCGAGCGCGAACAGCGCGGTTGCGATGGTGTTGCGAGCGTGCGGCATCGGGTTCCCCTGTATGCGGCGTTGCGCCGCGACGGGGAAGCTTAGCGATGCCGGCCGGGTGTGCGAAGCCCGGGGCAGCCTTCGGCCGCCCCCGGGCTTGCTGCGATGGGGCTCAGAACTCCTGCCAGTCCGTCCCCTTGGCCGCGACGCGCGAGACGCGTGCCGCCGGCGCGCGACGCACCGTCCTGTCCTGCGTCACGCGCACCGGCGCGACATCGACCTCGTCCAGGTCCACCGCCGGCCCCTGCGCCGACGAAGCCGACTGCATGCGGAACACCGCCACCGTCTGCACCAGCTGCCCGGACTGCTGCTCCAGGCTGCGCGCGGAGGCCGCCGCCTGCTCGACCAGCGCCGCGTTCTGCTGCGTGCCTTCATCCATGTGCGTGATCGCGTTGTTGACCTGCTCGATGCCCGCGCTCTGTTCCTGCGAAGCGGCCGAGATGTCGGCGATGATGTCGGTGACCTTCTTCACGCTGGTCACGATCTCGTGCATCGTGCGGCCGGTCTCGTCCACCAGCTTCGTGCCCTGCTGCACCTCCACCACCGAATCGGTGATGAGCTGCTTGATCTCCTTGGCGGCATTGGCCGAACGCTGCGCAAGCGAGCGCACCTCGGCCGCCACCACCGCGAAACCGCGACCCTGTTCGCCGGCGCGCGCGGCTTCCACCGCGGCGTTCAGCGCCAGGATGTTGGTCTGGAACGCGATGCCGTCGATCACGCCGATGATGTCGCCGATGCGGCGCGAGGATTCGTTGATCGCGTTCATCGTCAGCACGACCTTCTCGACGATCACGCCGCCCTGGCCGGCCACGTCGGTGGCGGTGCGTGCGAGTACGTCGGCCTGGCGTGCGTTGTCCGCGTTTTGGCGCACGGTGCTGGTCAGCTCTTCCATCGACGAGGCCGTTTCTTCCAGCGACGCGGCCTGCTGCTCGGTGCGGCGCGACAGGTCGTCGTTGCCGGCGGCGATCTCCGCCGCGGCGCTGCTGATCGCATCCGAACCCTGCCGGATCTGGCCGACGATCTGCGCCAGCTGGTCCACGGTGCGGTTCGCGTCCGCCGCGAGTCGGCCGAACTGGCCCGGAAGCTCCACCTCGACGCGGCGGTCGAGGTCGCCGTCGGTCACGGCGGCCAGCAGCGAACCCACTTCGTGCAGGCTCTGCTCGGAATTGGCCATCAGGCGGTTCAACGAATCGACGACGTCGCGGTAGACGAACTCGAACCGCGCCGCGTCGCCGCGCTGGCTGAAGTCGCCGGCCATCGCCGCGTCGGCGAGCGTGCGGATCTGCGCATTGATCGATTCCATGCCGTGCTTGACCGAGTCCACCGCTTCGGTGATGCGCGCGCCCTGGCCCGGCAGGCGCTCGATGTCGACCGACAGGTCGCCGCGCGCATAGGTGCCGACCACGTCCACCACGCGCAGGTTGACGTCGATGTGCGTGGCGACCAGTTCGTTGATCGCCCCTGCCATGTCGCCATAGATCCCGGCGAAGCGCTCAGCGGGCATGCGGTGGTCGATCTGCCCTTCGCGATGCTGCGCGGCCATTTCCTGCTGCGCTTCGACGAAGGCGCGAAGTTCCGACTGCATGTGCTTCATCGCCTTCATCAGGCGGGCGGTCTCGTCGTTGCCTTCCACGACGATGGCATCGTCCAGACGGCCTGCCGCGACGTGGTTGGCGACGCTCATCGCGCGGCCGAGCGCAGCGGTGATCGCACGCGCCAGCATGATGCCAACCCCAAGCGCGGCCAGCAGCGCGAACACGCCGGCGACGATGCCGAACACGAGCGCGCGATTGGACGCGGCGACCGAATCGCCGACGGTCGCGATGAAACGCTTGTTGGCGGCGTCGCGCTCGGCGTTGAGGTGATCACGATAGGTGGCCAGCGCGGTGGACATCGCCTGCACGTCGTCGGGGTTCACTTCGCCGCCATCGACGAAGACCTTCGCGACGCCGTGGGCGGATCTGTAATAGGTCTCGAAGTCCGAAGACAGACGCTTCAGCGCTGCGTCGCGCGGCGTGATCTTCGAAAGCTTCTGGTAACGCGCGCGGATCTGCTGCGCGACTTCGCCGGCACCGGCCAGCGTGTCGGCGTCGGCCGATGCCGCGGCGGTGTTGAGCGTGTTGATGAGCTTGTCGAGTGCGGCGACATTTTCGGTCATCGCCTCCAGACGCGGGAACTGCTCGTCGCGGATGCTGGTGACCTCGGCATTGTTGCGCTGGGTCACGATGGAGGACATGAGCAGGTAGGCCAGCAGGCACAGCAGCGACAAGATCGCCGGCGCAAGGACTTTCCAGAAGAGAGGAACGCGCGTCAGGAGATTCATGGTGGGGGTCTTCATGGGGCGACGCCCGGCGCGTCGGGCGCCGGGCGTTGCAGGTGGCATGGATCGATACGTGTCGGCGGTGTCGCTTACGGTTTGAGCACGACGTGGACGCTGTCGTCGACGTCGGCCGCATCGAGGTAGCCGATGGCCGACGGCGAGCCGGCGACGAACTTGCGAACGTCCGCGCCGCTGCCCAGCTGCTTGGGGCGCTGCGCCTTGCCGGTGAACGTCAACTGCGCCCAGTAGGCCTTCAGCTGCGCGGCGTCCTTGCCGGTCACCTTCGTGTAGAACTCCGCGCGCGCCTGGCCTTCGGGCAGGTCCACCGGCGTGGCGGCACCGCCGCCCGGGAACGCGACGGCCTTGTTGAGGAACAGCTGCGACACCTGCGCCTGGGTGAGCGACTTCACTTCGCTCTTGGCCGAAACGACCACGACCACGCCCGCGTGGGCGAAGGTGGCGGCGCCAGCGAGCACGAGGCCGGCCGCTGCGATAACGAGATTACGGACAGTCATCGTCTTGCCTCCGTCAGAACACGAAATCGAGCGAGATCGACAGCAGGTCGTAGTCCTGACCCGTGACGAAACCCGGCTGGCGGTTGACCAGGCCGCCGGTGGAGCCGGCCGGCACGTCGACATGCGCGTACTCGGCCTTCAGCGCGAGGTTCTCGTGGAAGTCCCAGCGCGTGCCGACGGTGATGCTCTTCTGGTCGGCATTGGTGGTCGACAGGCCCGCGTTGATGACGCCGATCGGATCGCGCGCGCCGATGCTCGTGTCGCTGTCCAGGTGCACCTGCGCCAGCGTCATGTACGGCGTGAACGCGCCGGTGCGGATTCCACCGCTGAGGTAGGCGTTGGTGTTCTTCGCCAGCAGGTTGTCCTCGCCGGTGATGCGCGTGACTTCGCCGCGCAGGAACCACGAGCCCGGATCGAACGCGTAGCCGAAGGAGGTGAACTCCAGGTCGTCGCCGTCGATGGCGTACTGCGCGCCCAGTGCCGCGAGCGGGCCGCGGTACAGCGCCAGCAGCGGCGTGGTCGGGGCGTCGATCTTGGTCTGGCTGTAGCTGGCGAACACGGTGGAGCTGCCGAACTCGGCGCGCAGCGCGAGCGTGCGCGCATCGTTGACCTCGAAGGTGCCTTCATCGGCATCGCCCGCGGCCAGCTGCACCGACATCGCGACATCGCCCAGGTTGAACTTGTACGTCGCGTCGGCGCCGTCCAGGCTCACCGCGATGTCGTACACCTCCACCGGCGGGCGAACCCACGGCATGGCGTAGCCGACCTTGCGGTACTCCGACAGCATGAAGATCGGCGCGGTGAAGCGGCCCGCGCGCACCTGCAGGGCAGGGGTGAACGCGTACTTGACGTGTGCCAGTTCGACCTGCGGCTTGTAGGAACCCTGGTAGTCGTACTCGCTGATCACCTGCACGACGGCGGAGAAGTTGTCGGTGAAGCGCGCATCGATCTGCGCGGCAAGGCGCGTGTCGGGCGTGGTCGACCACGCGTGCGTGTAGCCCGCGCCGGCCGGACCCTGCGTCGGCACGAAGTCTGCGCGGTCTTCGCTGTTGTGCACGGCGCCGAGGGTGCCGTAGCCGCTGAAGGAGAACATCTTGTCGCTCGCGTCCTGCGCGCAAGCGGCAAAGGGAAGGAGCGATGCCACGGCGAACGCCAGGGCACTGGGACGGTTACGCATGGAGATTCCTGCTGACTTTCGAGGGCGCGCCGTCACGGCGCGGAAGGGGCCCCGACCGGTGTCCTTTCACGGTGGTGCCGTCCCGATAACGGCGGCATGTCATGCAGCTGAAACGGAAATTTTACGAATCGCCTGTTCATTTACGTGACTGGGCGATCCTGACGGGGATCATCACCGTCATCGCGGCGAAGGCCGGGACCATGCCAGCGGAAGCCGGAATCCATCTGGCTCTTGCATCGCGAGGAAGGGAAAGAACACCGTTGCGCGATGCTGCGACGGTTGTTCACCGCAGTCGCTCCGTTACCCCTCACCCCAACCCCTCTCCCGCTGGGAGAGGGGCTAAAGCATTCAATCGTTCGCCGCCCGCAGATGCCGCGGCGCGTGCGAGGTCAGGCGGAACGCCGCCACCGTCTGCTGCAAGTCGCCGGCCTGTTCTTCCATGCTGCGCGCGGCGGCGGAGGCTTCCTCGACGAGCGCGGCGTTCTGCTGCGTGCTCTGGTCCATGTGCGCGATCGCCTGGTTGATCTGCTCGATGCCCGCGCTCTGCTGCAAGGTGGCCGCGCTGATGTCGCCGATCAGGTCCGCCACGCGCTTCACGCTGGCGACGATCTCGTCCATCGTGCGTCCGGCGCCCTGCACCAGCCGCATGCCGTTGCCGACGCATTCGACCGAATCGCCGATGAGGTGCTTGATCTCCTTGGCCGCGTTCGCCGAACGCTGCGCCAGCGAGCGCACCTCGGAGGCGACGACCGCGAACCCGCGGCCCTGTTCGCCCGCGCGCGCGGCTTCCACCGCGGCATTGAGCGCGAGGATGTTCGTCTGGAACGCGATGCCGTCGATCACGCCGATGATGTCGGCGATCTTCTTCGACGAATCGTTGATCTGCACCATCGTGTCGACCACGCCGTGCACCGCGTCGCCGCCGCGCGAGGCGATCGCGCTGGCTTCGATCGCAAGCTGGTTCGCCTGCCGCGCGTTGTCGGCGGTGTGGCGCACGGTGCTGGTGATCTCGTCCATCGACGATGCCGTTTCCTCCAGCGACGCCGCCTGCGATTCGGTGCGCTGCGACAGATCGCTGTTGCCCGCCGCGATCTCGCGCGCGCCTTCGCCGATCGTGTCGGCGGCGACCTTGATCTGGCCGATGATGCCGGCCATCGCCTCGACCAGCGAATTGATGCCGCTGCATAACTCGCCGATCGAACCGGTCTTGTCGGCCGTGTCGATGCGACGGGTGAGGTCGCCATCCTTCGCCGCGCCAACCACTTCGTGCGTCTGCGCCACGGCGCGCTGCAGCGCCTGCGTGTCGCGCACCTGCGCGGTGATGTCGGTGGCGTACTTCACCACCTTGAACGGCTTGCCGTTCATGTCGAAGATCGGGTTGTACGAGGCCTGGATCCACACCTCGCGCCCACCCTTGGCCAGCCGGCGGTACACGCCGGCGTCGTATTCGCCGCGTCCGAGCTTGGTCCAGAACTTGCGGTACTGCGCGCTGCTGCGGTAGGCGTCTTCGGCAAACATCGAATGATGCTGGCCGCGCACCTCGTCCAGCGCGTAGCCCATCGTCGACAGGAAGTTCTCGTTCGCAGACAGGATGCGCCCGGACAGATCGAACTCGATCACCGCCTGCGACTTGCTGATGGCCGCCAGCTGCCCGGCGAAATCCGCCGCCTGCATCTTCTGCGCGGTGATGTCGGTGGCGAACTTCACCACCTTGCGCGGGCGGCCGGTGCTGTCGAAGACGGGGTTGTACGAGGCCTGGATCCAGATCTCGCGACCGTCCTTGCCGATGCGGCGGTACTGGCCGGCGTCGAACTCGCCGCGAGCGAGCTTCGCCCAGAACGCGCGGTATTCCTCGCTCTGCGCCTGTTCGCGTTCGACGAACATCGAGTGGTGGCGGCCCTGGATCTCGTCGAGTCGATAACCCAGCGCGTGCAGGAAGTTGTCGTTGGCGTGCGTGATCGTGCCGTCGAGGTTGAACTCGATCACCGCCTGCACGCGGTTCAGTGCGGCGACCTGACCTTCGAGGTCGGCCATGCGCGCCGACGCGGCGGGCGAGGGCGTGCGGGACGATGCCAAGGTTGAAGCGAGCGCACGCCAGAACGACGGCGCGGCGGGGACGGAGCGTTCGGCCACGACGGGCCGATTCTCTGCAGAGATCATATGGTCCTCGATGTCCTTGTGAATCAAATCGAACGCGCCGTGGATTCCCTCACGGCGCCGGGTACTGCGTTGATTTGTGGACTCACGAAAGATCGCCCCGTGGGGGACGGCGGACCTTGGGTGCGACTACAACGCGGCTGGCTTGGCGGATTCGCTCCGCCTGGCGTGCTTTTTGGCGTTGTTGTTCTTTTCGGTACGGCGTGTGGCGGTATTGCGGTCAGTACGGTGGAGCGGGAGAGAGAAACGATGAAGCGTGGAGCGTGGAGGTGAAGCCCGGTCAGGCCGCGTTCGCGTGCGCCACCAGGCCCATCTCGGCGCTGGTCATCAGGCGTTCGATCTCCAGCAGGATCAGCATGCGCTCGCCCTGCGTGCCGATGCCGGTGATGAACTGGCGGTCGATCGTCGCGCCGATTTCCGGCACCGGGCGGATCTGCTCGGCTTCCAGGCGGATCACGTCGGACACGCTGTCCACCACCATGCCCACGACGCGGTCGGCGACGTTGAGCACGATCATCACGGTGAGCGCGTTGTATTCGGCCTTGGCGAGGCGGAACTTCAGGCGCATGTCGATGACCGGCACGATGGTGCCGCGCAGGTTGATCACGCCCTTGATGTAGTCGGGCGCGTCGGGCAGGCGGGTGACGGTGTCGTAGCCGCGGATTTCCTGCACTTTCAGGATCTCCACGCCGTACTCCTCCTCGCCCAGGGCGAAGGTGAGGTACTCGTCGGCCGATTCGATGGTGGCGGTGATGTCGTGGTTCATGGTCATCTCGTTGTGTTGTTTGCTCCCTCCCCGGCAAATGCGGGGAGGGGAGTTGCGTTCATCACGCCGCCTGCTGCATCCGCTGCGCCTGCAACAGCCCGCCGACATCGACGATCAGCGCGACGCGGCCGTCGCCGAGGATGGTCGCGCCGGAAATGCCCTGCACGCGGCGGTAATTGGCTTCCAGGTTCTTGACCACCACCTGCTGCTGGCCGAGCAGTTCGTCCACTTCCAGCGACAGGCGCTGGCCGTCGGCTTCCACGACCACCGCGATCGGCGCACCCGCGCGCGAACCACCCGACAGGCCGTACTGCGTGGCCAGGTCCAGCAGCGGCAGGTAGTCCTCGCGAACGCGCAGCACGCGCGCTTCGCCGGCGATGGTGCGCACGTCGCCATGGGCCGGCTGCAGCGATTCGATCACCGAGTTCAGCGGCAGGATGAAGACTTCGCCGCCGACCGCGACGGTCATGCCGTCCAGGATCGCAAGGGTGAGCGGCAGGCGGATCGACACGGTCGTGCCGGTGCCCTTCTTCGAGCGGATTTCGACCTGGCCGCCGAGCGCGGCGATGTTCTTCTTCACCACGTCCATGCCGACGCCGCGACCGGACAGGTCGGTGAGCTGTTCGGCGGTGGAGAAGCCCGGGTGGAACACCAGGTCCCACACCTGCGCGTCGGTCGGGTTCTCGCCGATCGGCAGGCCACGTTCGGCGGCCTTGCGCAGGATGCGTTCGCGGTCCAGGCCGCGGCCGTCGTCGGTGATCTCGATGACGATGTGGCCGCCCTGGTGCTGCGCGTTGAGGCTGATCGTGCCGGTTTCGTCCTTGCCCGCGGCGCTGCGCTCGGCAGGCGATTCAAGGCCGTGGTCGATCGAGTTGCGCACCAGGTGCACGAGCGGGTCGACGATCTTCTCGATCACGCCCTTGTCCAGTTCCGTGGCTTCACCGCTGGTGCGCAGGCGCACCTTCTTGTCCAGGCGCGCGGCGAGGTCGCGCACCATGCGCGGGAAGCGGCTGAAGGCGAATTCCACCGGCAGCATGCGCACGCCCATCACGGCTTCCTGCAGGTCGCGCGTGTTGCGGTCCAGCAGTTCCAGGCCGGAGAGCAGAAGTTCGTTGGCGACCGGGTCCAGCTGCGTGGAACGCTGGCGCAGCATGGCCTGGGTGATGACGAGCTCGCCGACCAGGTTGATCAGCGCATCGACCTTGTTGACCGCGACGCGGATCGAGGTGTCGCCGGCATCGGCCGCGTTGGACTTGCGCGCATCGCTGGCGCGCGTATCAAGCGCGACGACGTTGTCGCTTTCCACCGGCGAGGGCGGCGGCGCGATGGCGGAGGTCGCCGGGATGCCTTCGATGGCCAGTTCGCACTGGTCCTCGACCCATGCGAACGCGTCGTCGATGGCGCTGCGCGGCACGGAGCCAGGCAGCATCAGGTCCCACGCGATGTAGGCCTCGTAGGGATCGAGTTCGGAGAACTTCGGCAGCGTGTTGTCGAGCGCGGTGACGCCCAGTTCGCCGTGTCCGGCCAGCTCACGCAGGATGCGCAGCGGGTCGTTGCCGCTGAGAAACAACGACGGTGCCGGCTTGAAACCGATGCGCCATTCGGCGATTTCCGGTGCCTTTTCGGCCGCCTTGGCGGTGGCGGCGACTTCGCGCCCCATCATCTTCGCCAGGCCGTCGTGCGCGCGCTTCAGGCCGACGGCGTCGATCGCGTCGCCGTGTTCGGCCGCGGCGAGCAGGCCGCGCAGCGCATCGCCGGACACCAGCAGCGCGCCGATCGCGTCGACGTCGAGCTGGCGACGGCCGCTGCGTGCTTCGTCCAGCAGCGTTTCCAGCTGGTGGGTGAGCTCGCTGATCGCGGTGAAACCGAACGTCGCCGCGCCGCCCTTGATCGAATGCGCGGCACGGAAGACGACGTTGATGGTTTCGCCATCGGCCGAACCGGACTCCATCGCGAGCAGGCCCGCTTCCATGGCATCGAGGTTTTCGCGGCTTTCCTCGAAGAAGGCGGCGTGGAAGCGGGTGATGTCCATCGTGATGGCTGCGCTCGTTGGATCAGGCTGGAGATGCGAAGGGTCGGTCGAGGCGGATCAGGCCAGGACCTTGCGGACGGTCGCGAGCAGCTGATCCGGATCGAACGGCTTGACCAGCCAGCCGGTCGCGCCGGCGGCCTTGCCCTCGGCCTTCTTGTCGCCGCCGGATTCGGTGGTGAGCATCAGCAGCGGGGTGAAGCGGTAGTCCGGCAGCTGGCGCAGCTGGCGGATCAGTTCGATGCCGTCCATGCGCGGCATGTTCACGTCGGTCACCACCGCGTCGAAGCGCTGGGTTTTCGCGACGTCGAGCGCGGCCTGGCCGTCCTCGGCTTCGCGGACGTTGAAGCCGCCGCCGGTAAGGGCGAAGGCGACCATCTGCCGCATGGAGGTGGAGTCGTCGACGATCAACAGGTTCTTGGACATCGTGGCCGGCTTCTGTTTGAGGTTGAAAGGAGGAAGTGGGGTTCGGTCAGGCCGTCGTCGTCGTATCGACGCCGAGGCTCTTGGCGAGCGCGAGCTGGCGTGCGGCGTCGGCAAGCACCGGCGATGCGCCGGTCACCACGGTCGCCAGGCCCAGTGCCGCGCGTTCGCGCACGAAGGCGTGAAGCATCTGCAGTCCGGCCGTATGCACGCGCTCGACGGCTTCGCCGGCGAGCGATAGCGGTTCGGCGTCCTCCAGGTGCGGGCGCAGCGTGGCCTGCAGGTCGGCGACGTGTTCGATGCCGAGATCGGAGGGGAGCGAGAGTGCGTTCATGGCTGTAGGTGGTTCGCCGTGGTCATTCGAATGGGATAACGGCGGGGGCGGGAAGGACTTGAGCGGCCGTCATGGCGGGCGTGTCGGGGGTGTCGGGCGTTTGTAGCCCGGGTAAGCGGAGCGCACCCGGGGCTTGCGTCTCCGGAGCCGCTCCCCGGGTGCGGCCTGCGGCCTTACCCGGGCTACAAGGGCGGTGGGTAGCGGGGCGTTTGTAGCCCGGGTAAGCGAAGCGCACCCGGGAGCTGCCTCACCCGAATAACGCGTTCGCGTCCAGCAACACCGTCGGCTTGGCGACAACGCGCGCCACGCCCACGATCGCCCGCGACGGCGAGGCCATCAGCGGCGGTTCGATGCGGTCCGGGCCCAGCGTCACCACGTCGTCCACGGCGGTGACCAGCGCACCGATCAGTTCGTTGTCGCGTTCCACCACGACGATGCGCGCGCGCTCGTCGGGGGTGACGCGGCCGGTGCCCAGCCACAGTCCCAGGTCGAACACCGGCACGATGCGGCCGCGCAGGTTCATCGCGCCCAGCACCGAGGGCGCCGCGCCGCGCATGGCGACGATGGGCACGGTGCGGCCGACTTCCTGCACTCGCAGCAGTTCCACGGCGTAGCTGTCTTCGCCCACTGCGACGCGCAGCCAGCGATGCGTGGTCGTCACCGAATGCGTGAGCGCCGGCGGCGTCACTTCGATCGGACGCAGGCCGCTGCGCGGATCGGCGGGCGGCATCATGGCGCGCGGCGATGCCGGTGCGGGCTTCGGCGGCAGGGCGGGTTTCGGCGGTGGCGGCGCAGGCGTCGCCGGTGCGGCCATGGCCGCGGCGAACAGCGGGTCGGAATCGAGTTCCGCGAGCAGGCCAGGGTCGATGGCCGGCGCGCTCGGCGGGGAAACCTCGTTCGACGCGAGCATGGCGGCGAACAGCGGGTCCGAATCCAGTTCGGCCAGCAGGCCGGGGTCGATGGCGGGCGCTTTCGGCGTGGAAGCTTCGTTCGACGCGAGCGCGGCGGCGAACAGGGGGTCCGCGTCGAGTTCGGCGAGCAGTCCCGGATCGATCGACATCGCCGCAACGTCCGGTGCGGCCGGCACCACGACATCGGCAGGCGACTGCGACGCGAACAACGGATCGCAATCCAGTTCGGCCAGCAGGCCCGGATCGATTCCCGGCGGCAGGGCGGCCAGCGCCGGAATGCCGGCATCGACCGTAGCCGGCACGACGGGCTCGTCGGCCACCGCCATCGTCGGCGCATTCGCCGCGACAGGCGCGGGCGCCACCGCGTCGACGGTGAGGTCGAGCAATTCGTCGAGGTAGGCGTCCAGGGCGGGATGGTTCATGTCAGTTCCAGTTCGGGCGCGTCATCGATGCCGGGTGCGGCCTGGCGAAGACAAGCCCTGCAAATCTCACGCCGCTTCCTTGTGGGTCTCGCCGCCGGCTTCCTGCTCCAGCAGCCACTTCAGCGCGCGGCGATACATGTCGACGCCGCGTCCGCTCGGCGCATCGGCCTGCACCAGCGCCGAGGCATCGCGCAGGCGCGTGTCCATCGGCACGGCATGCGGCCAGACGCGGTCGCCGTAGCGGTCCTGCAGCTCGTACAGGCTCGCCACGCCAGTGCGCGTACGGCGGTCGAACAGCGTCGGCAGCACGTGGCGCGGCAACGGACGGCGGCGCGAACGCTCCACCATCTCCGCCGTGCGCAGCATGTCGGCCAGGCCGTGCAGTGCAAGCGGGTCGGTCTGCGTCGGCACGATCAGGCGATCGGCCGCCGCCAGCGCGTTGACCATCAAAAGGCCGAGCGTGGGCGGGCAGTCCATCAGCACGTAGTCGTAGACCTCGCGCACGGTATGCAGCGCGCGACCCAGCGCCAGGCCCAGGCCCGGCTGCGTCGCACCGCGACGTTCCAGCGTGGCCAGCGCGGGCTGCGCGGCGACGACCTGGAGGTCTGGAATGTGCGTGTAGCGCGCCAGTTCCAGCAGGCCGACGCCGTTATTGGCGAACAGGTCGTGGGTGCCGGACGGCGGCGGATCGGCGGGGATCTCGAAGGCGCGCGTCAGCGACGCGTGCGGATCGAGGTCGAGCAGCAGCACGCGGTTTCCCTGCGTTGCAAGCCCGCGTGCGAGGCACAGCGACGTCGTCGTCTTGCCGACGCCGCCCTTCTGGTTGGCAATTGCCCAGGCGCGCATCAGCCCGCTCCCGGTTGAGTGGTGGAGGAATGGGTTCTTGCTGCCGCGGCAGCGCGTGCGGTGTCGGAGGCGATGCCTTCGTTCCCGGCGCCATGTGCACGCGCCGCGGCGGCCGCAGCGCCCGGCGATTGCGTCGCCGGATACAGATCCGCGTCGACGACCGGCGCGCTTGGCGCGTCCATGTCCTCGGGCGCGTTGTCGTTCATCGCGATGTTCGCCGGCCCGCGCTCTTCGATCGCGTCCGGCCCCTGTGGGCTGGCGAGGATCACCAGCAGCACGCGACGGTTCGCGTTGCGGCCTTCGGGCGTGGCGTTGTCGGCGATGGGCTGGTACTGGCCGTAACCGACCACCGCAAGCCGGCCGGGCGAGATGCCCGCCTGCGACATCACGTGGACGATGCTCGCCGCGCGCGCGGTCGACAGTTCCCAGTTGGAGGGAAACTGCGCGGTGGCGATGGGCATGTTGTCGGTGTAACCCTCAACGCGCATCGCGTTGGGTTCGCCGCTGAGCACGGTGGCGATGCGGCGCACGGTGTCCACCGCCTGCGGGTTGGGCACGGCGACGCCGCTGGCGAAGAGGATGTCGCTCTGGATCTCGACTTCCAGGAAGTTGTAGCTGCGGCGCACGGTCACCAGCTTCTGCTTCACCAGTTCCGACAGCGCCTGCTGGATGCGGCGGCCGATGGAATGCAGCTGTTCGCCCTGCGCCGATTCGCGTTCGCTCACTTCGCGCGCCGCTTCCTTGCCGCTGGCGCCGAAGGTCGGCATGTCCAGCACCTGCTTCATGCGCGGCGAGGCGATGGGGGTGGAGGACGACGGGCCGGACTTCGAACCCGGCGTCACCAGCGAGGGGCGATCGAACGCCGAACCGCGCAGCTGGTGCATGCCCAGCTGGATCGGCGTCACCGTGCGTGGCGGGCCGCCGAACGCGGAGGACAGCGCATCGGCCAGCACGCGGTACTTGCCTTCGTTGATCGAGGAAATCGCGTACATCACCACGAAGAAGGCCAGCAGCAGCGTGATCAGGTCGCCATAGGGAATCGCCCACGCCTCGTGGTTGGCGTGCTCCTCGTGGTGGCGATTGCGGCGACCGGCCATGACTGCGCGTGCCCCGTCAGACCACGAAGCCGTTGAGGCGCGCTTCGATGTTGCGCGGGTTCTCGCCCTGGGCGATGCCGATGAGGCCTTCGATGATCATCTCGCGCTCGTCGGCCTGCTGGTTGATCAGGCCCTTCAGCTTGGCCGCCATCGGCAGCAGCATCAGGTTGGCAAGGCCGATGCCGTAGATCGTCGCGGTGAACGCGGCGGCGATGCCATGGCCGAGCTTGCTCGGGTCGGCGAGGTTCTTCATCACCGCCATCAGGCCCAGCACCGCGCCGATGATGCCCAGCGTCGGCGAATAGATGCCCGCGCCTTCGAATACCTTCGCCGCGGCGAGGTCGCGTTGCGACTGCCCGTGCAGTTCGATTTCCAGCATCGAGCGGATGTTCTCCGGCTCCACGCCGTCGACCACCATCTGCAGACCCTTGCGCACGAAAGGATCGTCCTGCGCGTTCACTTCGGCCTCCAGGCCCAGCAGGCCCTGGCGGCGCGCGACGGTGGACCATTCGACCAGGCGCGCGATCATCGCTGGACGGTCCTGCACCGGCGGCTGGAACACCCAGCGGAAGATCGTCAGCGCGCGCTTGAACGTCGCCATCGGCGTCTGCACCAGGATCGCGGCGATGGTGCCCAGGATCACGATGACGAACGCCGCCGGCGACCACAGGCCCGACAGGCCCGCACCCTTGAGGATGCTGCCGCCGATCAGTGCGGCCAGCGCAAGTACGATGCCGATGACGCTGAGTCTGTCCATCCTGAGGAAACGTCCGTTGGTGTGGGGTCGTCGTTCCGCCGTGCCGCCGTTCCCGCGCGGGTCCGACGTCGCTGCCGGGAATCCCGGCAACGTTCATCCGTCTTAACGGTCCCGGCCCGCAGTACTTGAGCCGCGCAGCCCCGTTCGGAGAAGTGCGTCAACATCCAGGATCAGCGCCATGCGACCGTCGCCGACCAGGCTGGCGCCGGCGTAACCGGCCAGTCCGCGCAGCGTGCGGGGCAGGGCCTTGATGACCACTTCCTCGCGGCCACGCACGCGATCCACTGTCAGGCAGAAGCGCGCATCGCCCGATTGCAGCACCACGCAGGTGGTCGCCGCGCCCGGGTCCGGCGGCAGGCCGAGCCAGGTGCGCAGTTCGATCAGCGGCAGCGGCTGGTCGCGCAGGTCGAGCATGCGCTGGCCGTCCACCCACAGCGGTTCGATGCGATCGTGCGCCAGCACTTCGACCACGCGCACCAGCGGCAGCGCGTAGACGTCGTCGTCCAGTTCGATCAGCAGCGTCGGCAGGATCGCCAGCGTCAGCGGCACCCGGATCGCGAAGCGCGAACCACGGCCGACTTCGGAATGGATCTGCACCTGGCCGGACAGTTCGCGGATCTTCGACTGCACCACGTCCATGCCGACGCCGCGCCCGGACAGGTCGCTGACTTCGCTGCGCGTGGAAAAACCCGCCATGAAGATGAGGTTGAGGCATTCGTCCGAGGTCAGGCGCGCGGCCGCGTCGGAATCGATCAGGCCCTTCTTGATCGCGCTGCGGCGGATCTTTTCCGGGTCGATGCCGGCGCCGTCGTCGCTGACTTCGATGGAGACATGGTCGCCTTCCTGCTGCGCGGACAGGCGCACGGTGCCCTGATCCGGCTTTCCTGCGGCGCGGCGCGCTTCGGGCGATTCGATGCCGTGGTCGATCGCGTTGCGCACCAGGTGCACCAGCGGATCGGCCAGCGCCTCCACGAGGTTGCGGTCCAGTTCGGTTTCCGCGCCCACGATCTCCAGTTCGACCGACTTGGACACCTGGCGCGCGACATCGCGCGCGAGTTTCGGGAAGCGCGCGAACACGCGGCCCACCGGCTGCATGCGCACCATCATCACCGCCGATTGCAGGCGCGAAGTGGCGACGTCCAGCGCGGTGACGGCGCGGTCCAGGTCCTCATCGCGAAGACGCGGACGAATGGTTTTCAGGCGATTGCGCGCGAGCACCAGCTCGCCGACCAGGTCGACCATCGCGTCCAGGCGTCGCACGTCGACGCGGACGGTGGGGTCTTCGGCCTTCGCATGCGCGTTGGCGGCAGGCGCCTTGGGCGCGCGCGCGGGCGCAGGCGCGGCGGCAGGCTTCGGCACCGCGCCGCGCGCGTTGCCCGGTCCCTGCAGTTGATCCAGCAGGGCGTCGAATTCGGCTTCGTCGATATCGCCGCGGGCCGGTGCGGGCGCGGCATGCGTTGCAGGCTTCGGCGAGAGCGTCGGCATGTGCGTGACGAAACCGCCGGCGCCGTCGCGCAGGGATTTCAGCAGCGCGGCCGGTGCGTGTTCGGGTTCCTCGTTGTTGGACACGGCCGCGAGCATGTCCACCAGCAGGTCCAGCGACTGCTGCGCGCCGTCGAAGGCGTCGGCGTCCATTGGCACGGTGCCGTCGCGCGCGACGTTGAGGCGGTCTTCCACCGCGTGGCAGATCTCCACCATCGGGCCGAAATCGAGGAAGCCGGCGCCGCCCTTGATGGTGTGGAAGCCACGGAACACGGCGTTGAGCGCGTTGCGATCGGTCGGCGCGTGTTCCAGCGCGACCATCTGCTCGCCGAGCTGGTCGAGGATTTCGCGCGCTTCGATCAGGAAGTCGGCGGCGATGTCGTTGGGGATGGCGCTCATGTAAACCTCAGTGCGAAGCCGTGGCCGGAGGAGGCTCCCTCTCCCGCAAATGGGAAAAGGGAATGAAGCCGGGCTTTCGCACGCAACATCGTTACAGCCCCAGCGACGACAGCAGATCGTTCGCGTCTTCCTGCGTCGCGGGCGTCGGGTCCACGCCCGCCACCGACGGGCCGAAGCCGCGGTTGTTGTTGTTCAGATGGATCGGCGTCGCTTCGCCATCGGTCATCTCACCGAGGCCGGCGTGCACCGCGCGGACGAGTTCGACGACGCGGCGGATGATCTGGCCCGTCAGGTCCTGGTAGCCCTGCGCGGCGGTCATTTCCGACATGCGCGAGCGGATCGCGGCGATGGTCGCGGCCTGTTCCTCGGTCGACGCATCGGGCAGCGTGCCCAGCAGCGTGCCGCACTCCTGGATCAGGTCGAGCGTGCGGTGGCTGGCGTCCTCGCTCACGTGCACGACGTGCTCGAGACGCGCGCAGGCTTCCGGCAGCGACGCGTTGGGATTCGCGCTCCCGTTGCCCAGCGCGGTGTCCAGTTCGCGCGCGAGCTTCGCCAGGCCCTGCACCAGCGGCTGGCTGCGCCACTGGATGAGTGCGTCGACGTTGCTGCGCCAACCGGCCAGGTCATCGTGTTCCAGCGCCCACAGCGCCGCGTGCAGGCGTCCGATGACGGCCTGCCGGTCCTCGCCGAGCGCCTTCTCGCAGGAGGGCGCGTCGATCACGCGGCCGCTCCCAGGCGCTCGAACACCTTGTTGAGCTTGTCTTCCAGCGTCGCCGCGGTGAACGGCTTGATGACGTAGCCGTTCACGCCGGCCTGCGCGGCTTCGATGATCTGCTCGCGCTTGGCTTCGGCGGTGACCATCAGCACCGGGATCTTCGCCAGCGATGCGTCGGCGCGGATCGCCTTGAGCAGGTCAATGCCCGGCATGCCCGGCATGTTCCAGTCGGTGACGACCAGGTCGTACGGCGCCTTCTTCAGTTCGACCATCGCCGTCATGCCGTCGTCGGCCTCGGCGGTGTTGAAGAAGCCCAGGTCGTTGAGCAGGTTCTTGACGATGCGGCGCATGGTCGAGAAGTCGTCGACGATGAGGATGCGGATGTTCTTGTCCATGTGGGCTTGCTCGTTACCGGAATCAGAAGGGGTGGACTCCCTCCCCTGCGCGCAGGGGAGGGTTGGGGAGGGGTTGCGATGCCGCGAAGCGGCGAGCCGTGGTGCACCGGGCTCGGCGCTCTCGCGCCTCACACCCCCTCCCAACCTCCCCCTGCAAGCAGGGGGAGGAGAAGAAGCGGTCAGAACTCGTCGTCGTCCTCGCCATGCGAGCCGCGCCATTCGCCCAGTCGCGAGCGCAGTCGCAACATCGCCTGGCCGTGGATCTGGCAGACGCGCGATTCGGAAACGTTGAGCACCGCGCCGATCTCGCGCAGGTTCAGTTCCTGCTCGTAGTACAGCGACAGCACCAGCTGCTCGCGCTCGGGAAGATTGCCGATGGCCGAGCCCAGCGCCTGCTTGAACGCGGCGTGCTCGAACTCGCGCGCCGGCGTGGCGCCGGAGTGGCCGGACAGGTGCGGCTCGCCGTCGTGCTCGTCGACGTGCGCCTCCAGGCTGATCAGCTGGCCGCGCGCGGCGTCCTCGAGCATGCGGTGGTATTCGTCCAGCGGCACTTCCAGCGCGCTGGCCACTTCCTGCGCGGTCGCGGCGCGACCGGTGCGCTGTTCGACCTCGCGCGTGGCGGCCACGACATCGCGATAGCGGCGATGCACCGAGCGCGGCACCCAGTCGCCACGGCGGATCTCGTCGATCATCGCGCCGCGGATGCGGATGGACGCATACGTTTCGAACGCGGCACCCTGGTCCGCCTGGAAATTGCGGGCGGCGTCGATCAGGCCGAGCATGCCGGCCTGGATCAGGTCGTCGATCTCGACGCTGGCGGGCAGTCGCGCGGCGAGGTGGTGCGCGATCCGGCGCACCAGTTCGCCGTGCTTCTCGACGACTTCCGTCGCGTTGACCGTGTCGGCCGCGCGCTGGGTCGCCTTGTATTGCTGGGCGGCGGCGTTCATGCGACGGCGCTCCTCAACGGATCGTTGGTGCTGGCGGCGTTCGCGCCGTGGGCGACGAGGCGTTCCATGAAGAACTCCACGCCACCGCGCGGGCCGGCGGGCGACTGCCAGCTGCCCGCGCGTCGGGCGATGTCGCGGAAGGCCAGCGCCGACGGGCAGCCCGGGAAGGCTTCGACGACGGCTTCCTGGCGCTGGATCGCGCGGCGCAGCCACTCATCGCGCGGTACCGCGCCCAGGTAATGCAGGGTGACGTCGAGGAAGCGCGCGCTGACACGTTCGAGCTTCTCGAACAGCTGCTTGCCTTCGATGGCGTTGTTGACCTGGTTCGCCAGCACCTGCACGCGGGTCACGCCGCGCTCGCGGCTGAGCACCTTGATGAGCGCGTAGGCATCGGTGACCGAGGCCGGTTCGTCGCAGACCACCACGATCACGTCCTGCGCGGCCTGGCAGAAGGTCAGCACGCTGTCGGAAATGCCGGCGGCGTTGTCGACGACCATCGCGTCCAGCGGCAGGTCGAGCTGGCAGAAGGCGTGCACCAGGCCGATGTGTTGCTGCGGCAGCAGTTCGGTCATGTGGCGTTTGCCCGACGCGGCCGGGACGACCCACAACCCGCGCGGGCCTTCCAGCAGCGTGTCCTGCAGTTCGCAGCGGCCGGCGAAGACGTCGGCGAGCGTGAACTGCGGCGACAGGCCGAGCATCACGTCGACGTTCGCAAGGCCCAGGTCGGTGTCCAGCAGCAGCGTGCGCTGGCCGGCGTGGACCAGCGCCATGGCGAGGTTCACCGACACCGAGGTCTTGCCGACGCCACCCTTGCCGCTGGCCACGGCGATCACGCGCACGGGTGCACGCGCGGTGCCGTTGGCGGCGGGAATGGCGTTGATATCAGCTGGCGAATGCATGTCGGTCCTCGGTGGGGAGGGTCACGGGGCGGGGCTTGAGTTGCGAAAGTTCGAGAGACCCGAGGGGGTTATCGGCAGCACGCCGCACTTTCTCGAGGGTCGAAACCAGGCGAGTTGCATCGGCGGCGGCGATGTCGGTCGGAACGACCTGCCCATCGGTGGTGTAGGCCAGGCTCAGGCCCTGCTGGACCAGCACCGACAGGGGCGAACCCAGGCGGCCGGTCTCGTCCAGCTTGGTCAGCACCACGCCTTCCGGCGAGGCCGGGCGGTAGCGGCGGACCACTTCGCCCAGGTCGTGGGCGTTGGTGTTGGCCGGCAGCACCAGCAGGCTGCGCACGCGCTTGGCGGCGCGCAGCCAGAGGATCTGGCCGAGCAGGGCGCGGTCGCGCAGGCCGTGGCCGGCGGTATCGACCAGCACCAGCGGGTAGTCGGCGAGCTGGTCGAGCGCGTCGTTCAGTGCTTCCGGACCGGCGGCTTCGCACACGGTCACACCCAACCGGCGGCCGAGGACATGCAGCTGTTCCGTCGCGCCGGGGCGTTCGGTGTCGGTGGTGACCAGGGCGACGTCGCGGGCGCGGTGGCGCTGGGCGAAGCGGGCGGCGAGCTTGGCGGCGGTGGTCGTTTTGCCGGCGCCGGTCGGGCCGACCAGGGCGATCACGCCGCCGTCGTCGATGGGTTCGTGGCGGGCGACGGAGATCGCGCGCGCCAGTTCTTCCAGCATCGGCTCACGGACCTGCGCCGGGTCCAGGCGTGCGTCGATGCGGCCGGCGATCGTCTGCGCCAGGTTCTCGTCGCAGCCGTAGTTCATCAGCATGTCGAACGCCGTCGCACGTGCCGGCGAACCGCGCAGGCGCTCGACGTTGAGCTGGCCGAGTTCGCGTTCGATCAGCGCGCGCATCGTCGCCATTTCGTCGCGCATGGCCACAAAGCCCGGGTCGCGCTGGTCGGCGACGGCGTGGAGTTGGGTTGCAGGCGCAGACGTTTGAGCGACTGCGACCTGAGCCCCTCTCCCCTCGGGAGAGGGGTTGGGGTGAGGGGCAACGAAGTGGTTCGTCAGCAGATCGACATAAGAGGCAGAACCCGCGGCGGCAGCAGCATCGTCAGCGCGATCCTGATTGCGCCCCTCACCCTCGATCCCTCTCCCGTCGGGAGAGGGAAGCAAGGCCTCATCGCTCCACAGATCCGCCAGGCTTCGATATTCCGATGCCGGCGCCCCTTCAAGCGCGGCGACTTCGGCCGATAGAGAGGGTGCAGCGTCACCGATCACGACCGCAGCCGTGGGCGCGACCCGTGTCGGATCGGTGACGCTGTCCCTTGTTGCTTCTTGCGCGGCCGCATCGATCGATGCGGCCGTGTCGGCGAGCGCGGCCTGCGCAAGCGCAGCCGCCGTCGCCTCGAACTTTTCGCCCTGCGGAATCAGCGCGGCCATCATCGCGTCGAAGCGCGAGGTGTCCGGCGGCGGCATCGACGCCGCCACGCGCGTTTCGTCCTTCGGCGCGCGCGGCGCACTGCGCACCGGTGCGCCCTGCACCGGCGTGCCGTCGCCGAGGGTGAACACGGCGCGGCCGCGGACCGGCGACTGCGCGAGGTTCGCCTTCGCCTTGGCCGACAGCGCGACCACGGCCGGTTCCTCGCGATCGAGTTCGATGCGCGGGGCGTTGGCGGGTTCGGCGTTCTTCATTTCAACGTGCTCCACATCGCTGCGGGTTTCGAGCGGTGCCGCTTCCGGAAGCTGCGCGGCCGGCGCGTCGGTTGCCGGCGCGGTCCAGGCGGGCTTGCCCTTCGACGGCTTGGTGAGCAGCGCGGCGAGCGAACCGAAGCGCGACTTCTCTTCGGTGTTCGCCGCGGCGCGCAGCGCTTCGGCTTCGATGGAGACGGGTGCAGGCGCGTTCGACACGGCGACGGCGTGCGGCGCGTCCGTCGCCGGCTGCGTCGCACGCATCGTCGGCACCGCGGCGACCGTCGCCGGCGTGACCGGCGAAGCCACCGGCGCCGGGGCGGCCGGCATCGACGGCAACGCGGCGCGCAGGGCCTGCTGCGCCAGCGATTCGTCGTAGTCGGTGGCGGCGACGATCTCGATGCCGTCTTCCGTCGGACGGTTCGACAGGATCACCGCGTCGGGGCCCTGTTCGTCGCGCACCATGCGCAGCGCGGTGCGCATGTCGGGAGCGGTGAAACGTTTGATTCGCATGGTCGGAGCCGGGATTTGTTAATCGGGTTCGTGTTCGCAGGTCGGGCTTCAGCCCACCGCCCCCACCAGCCGCAACCGCTTGTCTTCCGGCACTTCGCCGTAAGCCAGGACAGTCAGCGCGGGGACGCTGTGCCGCACGAGCCGGGCGATCGCGGAACGGATTCCACCGGGAACCAGCAGCACCGCGGGTTCGCCGCGGCCTTCCTGGCGGGTGACGCACTCGCTGAGGTTCTGATGCAGACGCTCGGCGAGTCCGGGTTCCAGCGCGGCGCCCTGGCCGCTGACGGAGTCCTGCAATACCCGTTCCAGAGCCGGCGCCAAGGTATAGACGGGCAGCTCGGCGCCCAGTCCGTTGAGTTCCTGCACGATGAACCGGCCCAGCGCGGTGCGGACCGCGGCCGTCAGCAGCGCCGGGTCCTGCGTGTGCGGGCCGTGTTCCAGCAGCGCTTCCACGATCTGCCGCAGCTGGCGCACCGGCACGCGTTCGGCCAGCAGCGACTGCAGCACGCGCACGATGGTCGACAGCGGCAGCAGCTTCGGCGTCAGGTCTTCGACCAGGCGCGGCGAGGCCTTGCCCAGCGTGGCGAGCAGTTGCTGCACTTCCTCGTGCCCCAGCAGTTCGGCGGCGCGTTCGCGCACCAGGTGCGAGAGGTGCGTGGCAACCACCGTCGCCGCGTCCACCACCGTGTAGCCCAGCGATTCGGCCTGCGCGCGCTGCGTGGTCTGGATCCACACCGCGTCCAGCCCGAAGGCCGGATCCTTGCCGGGAATGCCTTCGACCTTGCCGAACACGTGGCCGGGATCGAGCGCCAGCAGGCGGTCGGGATGGATCTCGCCGCTGGCGACGGGCACGCCGTGCACCAGCACGCGGTACGTGCCCGGCGCGAGTTCGAGGTTGTCGCGCACGTGCACGGCGGGAATCAGGAAACCCAGGTCCTGCGTGAGCTTGCGGCGCACGCCTTTCAGGCGCGCCAGCAGTTCGCCGCCCTGGTGCTTGTCGACCAGCGCGATCAGGCGATAGCCCACTTCCAGGCCCAGCGGTTCGACCGGGCGCAGTTCGTCCCAGCTCAGTTCCGGCTGGGCGGCGGCGGTGGCGGCCGCTTCGGCTTCCGGCGTATCGGCCTGCGGGGAGAGCGAGCGCTTGTGCATCTTCCACGCGGCGAAGCCCAGCAGCGCCGCCAGCGTGAGGAACGGCACGTTGGGCATGCCCGGCACGATGCCGACCAGCCCCAGCAACACAGCCGACACGGCCAGCGCACGCGGGTTGAGCACCTGCGTGGTGACCGCCTGGCCCATTTCCTGTTCGCGCGTGGCGCGCGTGACCAGCATCGCGACCGCGGTGGAGATCAGCAGCGCCGGCAACTGCGCGACCAGGCCGTCGCCGATCGCCAGCAACACGTAAGTGGTGCCGGCGTCCTTCAGCGTCATCTCGTGCTGGAGCACGCCGATGAGCACGCCGCCGATGATGTTGATGGCCAGGATCAGCAGGCCCGCGATGGCGTCGCCGCGCACGAACTTGCTGGCACCGTCCATCGAACCGTAGAAGTCGGCTTCGGCGCGCACTTCCTCGCGGCGCATCTTGGCGTCTTCGCGGGAGAGCAGGCCGGCGTTGAGGTCGGCGTCGATCGCCATCTGCTTGCCGGGCAGGGCGTCGAGGATGAAGCGCGCCGACACTTCCGAGATGCGCCCGGCGCCCTTGGTGACGACGACGAAGTTGACGATGGTCAGGATCGCGAACACCACGATGCCGACCGCGAAGCTGCCGCCGATGACGAACTGGCCGAAGGATTCGATGACGTGGCCCGCCGCCGCCGGGCCCTGGTGGCCGTGCAGCAGCACCACGCGGGTGGAGGCGACGTTCAGCGCCAGCCGCAGCAGCGTGACCAGCAGCAGGACGCTGGGGAAGATCGAGAACTCCAGCGGCCGCTTCACGTAGACGACCGCCAGCAGCACCACCAGCGACATCGCGATGTTGATGGTGAACAGGCCGTCCAGCACCAGCGGCGAGAGCGGGACGATGACCATCGCCAGCATCGCCAGCACGACCACCGGCGTCGCCAGGCCGCTGCGCACGGCGTGGCCTACGTTGGACAGGGAGAAGCCCGCGCCGGAAGGCTGACTGCTCATGCTGTCGGGTTTCCGTCGCCCGCTTCAACGTCCGCCAGGCCCTTCTCGACCGACACATCGCCCAGCGTCGGCATCGGCCCATGCGAGGGGTGCCAGCGCTTGAGCTGGTAGACGTAGGACAACACCTGCGCGACGGCCGCGTAGAGCTTCACCGGGATCTCCTGGTCGATCTGCGCATGCCGATACAAGGCGCGTGCCAGAGGCGGCGCTTCGATGATCGAGACCCGGTGCTTGCCGGCGATGTCGCGGATGGCCAGGGCGACCTCGTCCACCCCCTTGGCCACGACCCTGGGCGCGCGCATCTTCCCCGCTTCGTACTTGAGGGCGACGGCGAAGTGGGTCGGGTTGGTGACCACCACGTCGGCGGTGGGCACGGCCTCCATCTGCTGGCGGCGCGAGAGCTGCGCGGCGATCTGGCGCACGCGCGCCTTCACTTCCGGGTTGCCTTCGCTTTCCTTGTATTCGTCGCGCAGCTCCTGCTTGCTCATCTTCAGGCGGTTGCGGTACGAGAAGTGCTGCCAGGGCACGTCGATCAGCGCCAGCACGCCCAGCGCGCCGACCATCGCCAGCACTGCCTTGGTGATGAGCGAGAGCCCGACCGACACCGCTTCCTGCAGCGACATCCCGGCCATGTCGGTGAGGTGGCGGAACGCGCCCCACACGACCATGCCGGCGAGCCCGCCGATGAGCAGCACGCGCAGCACCGAGCGCACGAGTTCGGCGAGGCTTTCCTTTCCGTACATGCGCTTGAAGCCGTTCATCGGGTTCATGCGCGCGAAATCCGGCGCCAGCGACTTGCCGGCGAAACGCAGCCCGCCCATCACCAGCGGCGCGATGAAACAGGCGCCCAGCGCGGCGAGCAGCACCGGGAGCATCGGCTTGAGCAGGCCCAGCAACAGCGATGCGGCGTGCGGAAGAAGCCGGTCGGGCTGGTCGAGGATCGCCGGGTCGATGGTGAGCGCTTGCCGCAGCCAGTCCTGCGAGGCCGAACCGATGCCTGCACCGCTGGACACCAGCGCCATCGCCGCACAGCCCAGGACCGCCACGTTGCCCAGTTCGCGCGATCGCGGGACATCGCCGCGTTCGCGCGCCTCGCGCAATCGTTTCTCTGATGGCTGTTCGGTCTTGTCTTCCTGGTCTTCGCTCATTGCGTGCAGCTGCCTGGCGTTTGTAGCCCGGGTAAGCGGAGCGCACCCGGGGCCGGAATCGTCACGGCATCCCGGGTGCGGCCTTCGGCCTTGCCCGGGCTACAAGAGCAACAACCGCTACGCAGTCACTGCCCTGGCCGCCTCGAACGCCTGGTCGAACAGGCGCTCCACCGGTCCCTGCATCTCGCGTGCCAGCAGCATCAGCAGCACCAGGCCCACCAGCAGCGCGACCGGAAGGCCCAGCTGCACCGGATTGAGCTGCGGCGCCGCGCGCGCCAGCACGCCGAAGGCGAGGTTCACCGCCAGCATCGCCACGATCACCGGCAAGGCCAGCAGCAGGCCGGCCTGCAATGCGCCGGAGAAGAACGTCGGCACCACCGACAGGAACTGCTGCACGTCGGGAATCGGCGTACCCAGCGGCAGTGCGTGGTAGCTGTCCAGCAGCAGCCGCACCAGCGCCAGGTGCGCGTCGAAGGCGAAGAACAGCAGGCCGAAGACGAGGTAGAACCACTGCGACAGCACCGGCGAGGACGCGCCGGAGAGCGGGTCGGCCATCGTCGCGAACGACAGGCCCATGCCCTGCGATACGAGTTCGCCGGCGAACTGCCCGGCTTCGAATGCCAGGCGCAGCACGGTGCCGATGGCGATGCCGACGGCGAACTCGCGCACGACCGTGAGCACGGTGGCGGCATCCACGCCCGCCGCCGGTGGCGTGGGCAGCAGGGCGGACAGCGCGCCGGACAGCGCCAACGTGATGATCAGCCGCGCCCGCATCGGCACGCCGCGTCCGCCCACCATCGGCATCGCCTGCATCGCCGCGCCAATGCGGATGGCGTGCCACAGCACCGTGCCGAGCATGCCGAACAGGTTGAGGCCGTCGATGACGGTGGCGGAGGTGGGTTCCATGATCGTGTCTGTGCTGCGACTACCTGCGTTGTTGCTGCCGTCCGTGGCGGGACGTTGAAGGCTTCGGATCGCCCGGCCCGGCCATCCATGGCCGTGCGTTCGGCAGGCCACGCGGCAGTGCCGCGCAAGCGGCCTGCCTCACCCAACGATGTGCGGAATGCGATGAAACAGATCGGTCGTGAACGCCACCAGCTTGCCGAGCAGGAAATTGCCCGTCAGCGCCAGCGTCGCCACCAGCGCGATGGCCTTCACGACGAAACCGATCGTCGGTTCGTTGAGCTGCGTGGCGGCCTGCACGATGCCGACGACCACGCCGACCACGAGCACGGCGATCAGCGGCGGAGCGCCGAGCAGCAGCGCCATCTGCAGGCCGCGGCCGATTTCGGTGAGTGCGGTTTCCGGCGTCATGGCATCAGGCCGGGTTGAACGACGCGGCGAGCGAACCGACGACGAGCACCCAGCCGTCCACCAGCACGAACAGCAGGATCTTGAACGGCGCCGAGATCAGCATCGGCGAGAGCATCATCATGCCCATCGACATCAGCACGCTCGCCACCACCAGGTCGATGATCACGAACGGGATGTAGATCAGGAACGCGATCTCGAACGCGGTCTTCAGCTCGCTGGTGAGGAACGACGCGGCCAGCACGCTGAAGGGCACGTCCTGCGGCGTCGCGTACGGGCCGCTGTTGGACAGCCCGGCGAAGGTCATCAGGTCGTTCTCGCGGATCTGCGCGAGCATGAAACCGCGGAACGGTTCGGACGCGGCGGTCCACGCGCTGCGGAAATCCATCTGGTCGTTCAGGTAAGGCGCGATGCCCGCGGCCCACGCCTGGTCGAACACCGGCATCATCACCATCGCGGTGAGGAACAGCGACAGCGCCAGCAGCACCTGGTTGCTCGGCGTCTGCCCGGTGCCCAGCGCCTGTCGAAGCAGGCCGAGCACGATGATGATGCGCGTGAATGCGGTGAGCCCGAGCAGCGCTGCCGGCAGCAGCGTGATGCCGGTCATCAGCAGCAACACCTGCATCGGCATGCTCACCGGCTCGCCACCGACCTTGCCGACGGTGACCGACGGCAGCGGCTTGTTCAGCGACGGAAGGCCCGGCGCGGACAGCGGCGCGGTGGGTTGCGACGACGCCTGCGCAGCGACGGGGTCGGGCAGGGCCTGTGCGCGGGCCGGCGCGAAGGCCGACTCGATGAAGAGCAGCGCCAGCGCGAACGACAGCGCGATGGCGAAGCGGCGCATCGGCGCGGCCGCGTTGTTCGAAAAGTGGTGCGCAGATGTCACGGCTTCTTCCCAAGATGCTTGGCCAGCAGCTGCGCGAAGGGCGTCGCGAGGTTCTGCAGGTTGGGCGTTCCCTGCGAAGGCTGTGCCACGGGAAGCGGTTCGCTCAGCGTGTGCAGCGTCGTCATGCCGTTCTGGCCCACGCCCAGCAGCAACTGCGTGCCGCCGACATCCACCACGACCACGCGATCGCGCGGACCCAGCGTCAACGAGCCGACGACGCGCAGCGCATTGCCGCCTCCCGTCGCGCGGCCGAAACCCGGCATGCGCTTGGCGAACCAGCCCAGACCGAGGATCAGCGAGACGACCAGGATCAGCGCGAACACCGCACCGCCGACGCCGGGGCCTTCGGCCTGCCTGGCGAAGGCCTGCGGTTTGGTGGGCTGGCCGACAGTCGCGGTGTGCGCGGTCGCGGCGGGCTTCTTCAGTACCTGCGCGGCGGTCGGCGTGCCTTGCGCGTCCGTTGCGTTCGAGGCGGCGACTTCGGCCGACCGTTCGTTCTGGACGTCCGCTGCGACGACGGAAGCGGGCGTCAAAGCGACCGTGCTGACCGTCGTGCCGACCACGATCTCCGACCCGGTACCCGGGGCGACGGCCATCGGCTCGGCGACGACCTCGACGGAACGCGGACCGCTCATCGCAGCCTCTTGATCCGTTCGGCCGGGCTCACGACGTCGGTCAGGCGCACGCCGAAGCGATCGTTCACCACGACCACTTCGCCCTGCGCGATCAGCGTGCCGTTGACGTAAAGGTCCAGCGGTTCACCCGCGCCGCGTTCGAGTTCGACCACCGAACCCTGGTTGAGCTGCAACAGGTTGCGGATCGGAATGCGCGCGCGGCCGACTTCCAGTGACAGCGTGACCGGCACGTCGAGGATGACGTCCAGGTTGAGGTCGCTGGCCAGGCCGGATTCGGCGGTCAGCGGGTCGAAGGCGGCGCGTGCGGCGTTGTCGGAAGGGTTCATCGGTCAGGCCTGGGTGAGCGCGGCGTGGACCGCGATGGAATCGGGATTGGTGGGGTCGAACGGCGGCTTCTCGCGCACCGCGTGCACGGCGTTGACCTTGATCGCGTTGCGGCCGTTGTGCGTGCCGAACTCGCCGGAGAACAGCGGCATCTGCTCGACTTTCAGCATGGCCGTGCGCGGCAGCTCGATCGGGATCACGTCGCCCACGCGCAGCCGGCACAGCTCGCGCAGGCTGATCGCGCGCTGCGCCAGCACGCTGGACAGCTCGATCTCCGCGTCGTGCAGCTGCGAGCGCAGCGCGACCGTCCAGCTTTCGTCGCGCTCGATGCGGTCGCTCTGCACGCCGGCGTCGAGCTGCTCGCGGATCGGTTCGAGCATCGCGTACGGGAACGAGATGTGGAATTCGCCGCCGCCGCCTTCCAGTTCGACATGGAAGCGGCACACCACGATGTATTCGCGCGGACTGATGATGTTGGCGAAGTGCGGGTTGACCTCGGAATTGAGGTATTCGAACTCCACCGGCATCACCGGGGCCCAGGCATCGACCAGGTCGGAGAAGGTCTGCTTGAGCAGCAGCTGGATCACGCGCATCTCGGTGGGCGTGAATTCGCGGCCTTCGATGCGCGTGTGGTACTTGCCCGAACCGCCGAAGAAGTTGTCCACCACGGTGAACACCAGGCGCGGTTCGAACATCACCAGCGCGGTGCCGCGCAGCGGCTTCATCTTCACCAGGTTGAGGTTGGTGGGCACCTGCAGCGAATGCATGTACTCGCCGAAGCGGATCAGGTCGATGCCGCGCACCGACAAGTCGGCCGAGCGGCGCAGCAGGTTGAACAGGCCGATGCGCCAGGTGCGGGCGAAGCGCTCGTTGATCATCTCCAGCGTCGGCAGCTTGCCGCGGACGATGCGGTCCTGGCTGGCGAAGTCGTAGTTGCGCGCCTCGCCGGGCGCCGGCGGCGGCTCGGTCTCGACCGCGCCGCTGTCGACGCCGTGGAGCAGGGCGTCGATTTCGTCCTGTGAAAGCAGGTCGGTCATCATCGAACTCGCGCTCCGGCGCTGGTTACTGCGTGACGAGGCTGGTGAAGAACACGGCTTCGACCTTCGCCGGCGCGCGTTCGGACTTGAGGACGTTGCGCACTTCGGTCAGCGCCTGCTCCTGCAGGCGTTCCTTGGCCGAGCGCTGCGACAGCTGCGCGGCGGTCTGCTGCCCGAACAGGAGCAGCAGGCGGTTGCGGATGGCGGGGGTGTGCAGTTCCAGCGCGGCGCCGGTGGCTTCATCGCGGGTCATGACCTGCACGTCGGCCTGCAGGTAGCGCACCGAGCTGGTGTCGGCCAGGTTCACCACGAACGCCGGTTCCAGTGCGTAGTAGCGCGCGGGCTGGGTGGCGGCGGGTTCGGGCTTCTCGGCGGCATGCGCCTCACCGCCACGTCCAACGAAGAACCACCACGCTCCCGCGCCGGCCATGCCGATCACCAGCAGCACGATCAGGATCCACAGTGCGAGGTTGCTGCTCTTGGGCGCGGGCGGAGCGACTTGGGCGGCGGGCTTGGACATTGCGGAGGAACTCGGCGAATGGGGAATGCCGGGTTCCGTGCAAAGGGTGTGCCGCTGTGGCGAAGGGATTGGGGCGTCGCAGGTCGCGCGGCGTTGGCCCCTCTCCCACCGGGAGAGGGGTTGGGGTGAGGGGCGGCGGAGGAGTCGCGGCGCAGGTCGCGAGCGCTTTAGCCCCTCTCCTCTCGGGAGAGGGGTTGGGGTGAGGGTCGGCGGAGTTGGGGCGGTGCAGGTCGTGGCTTTTCGCCTTTCTGCTCCAGAAAGAGCGAAGAACCTCGCCTTGCAGCGCAATGTCGTGCGAGCTCTACGGCTTCGTTGCCCCTCACCCCAACCCCTCTCCCGGTGGGAGAGGGGCTCAAGAATCAAGGCGTCAGCCTTTTGACGGCGCCCCCGAGTCAGACTTCCGACAGCCCCGCCTCACGCGTACTCGTCGAGCAATCCCCGCGACGCCCGGACCGACGGGCCGCGGGTCCAGCCCGCGTCATTGCCCGAGTCGGACCGCTCGCTGCCGCCGGCCAACGTCGCCGCCTGACTGTTCGACCCCTGCGGCTGAGCATGACGCTGGCCGACGTCGGCCTGGCCCAGCTGCAGGCCCTGCTGGCCGAGCATTTCCTTCAGGCGTGGCAGGCTGGACTCCAGCGCGTGGCGCACGTCCGGCTGGGCGCTGTGGAATTCGGCGTTCACGCGGTTGCCGTCCAGCTGCAGGCGCACGTCGATCGCGCCGAGGTGGTCGGGCGTGACACGGATCTCGGCGTGGCCGACCTTCTGGTCCGCCATCCAGGCGATGCGCGAGGAGAAGCCGTCGTCGAAACCATCGTCCATCGCGATCGGTGCGTTCGCCTGGATCGCCGCCGCGGCCGCGCGCGGAAGCGGGTGGTTGGTCATCGTCGAAATCGAAGGCGGCGCGGTCGGCGCCGTATCGCCGATGGCCGTCGTGTCCAGGGCGGCGTCGGCGTCGGCCGTCGTCGCATCCGCCGAGGCAGCCGCGCCCATCGCCATCGCGAAGGCGGCGGTGGCATCGCCATCGGTCGATGCGGCGGCGGCCGGCTGCGTGCCTGCCATGGCAGGCAGCACGGGGGCCGCAGCATTGCCGGCGCGCGCCTCGGCGCTTGTTGCGACGGGATCGCCGCGCAGCAGCCCCGGCGGCAATGCCTCGGTGCTTGCCGGTGCGGTTGCGGCAGGTGCGGTGTTCGCGCCGGCCAGGCCGTTCAGCAGGGCCAGCATCTGTTCGGGAAGCGCCGGCGTTGCGGCGTCGTTCGTCGTTATCGTCGAAGCGGTCGCCGTCGTCTCGCCCGTGGCGGGCGTTTCGTCGGCGCAGGCAGTCGCTGCGGTATCGGCATCGTCCGCGGGCGCATCCGACTCGCGCGGCGCTTGGTCTTTCGATTCGGCGCGGGAAGGTTGGCGCGCGTCGTCCTTCGTCTTCGTCCCGGACGGTTTCGTTTCATCCGGACCATGCGGCTGGTCCGCGTCGCGCGGCTTCGCCTCCGACGTCCTGGGCGAAGGCGATTGCGTCATGCGCGACGCCGGGTTCGACGCGCCATCGCGCGGCCCCTGCGCCTGCAGCATCCGGTCGAAGCCGCCCGAAGCATTCGCGTTGTCCTGCACGCCGGACGCGCGCGAGGCGTCGGAACCCGTACCGCGCGCCGAACCCGCGCGCTGCCCCGCGATGAGGGCGTCGAACGCCTGCATCATTCCGCTCCGTCGTTGCCGTTGGCGCGCACGCGGCGACCGCCGAGGTCGTCGAGTTCACGCTGCACGCGCTGCTCGGCCACGCGCGATTCCTGCGCGCGATAGCTGTCGGCCAGCTTCTCCAGCACCTTGTTGTCACGGCTGGCGAGCATCAGGCGCGTGCGCTCGACATCGCGGTTCTGGCGGCTGGAATCGACGATGCGCGTCTGCTGGTCCACGGCGGTCTCCAGCTTCGCGCGGAACGCGATGCGGTTGGCCAGCAGTGCCGGCGCGATGGTCGAATCGCTCGGCGTGATCGCGTATTCCTCGGCATAGCGGCGCAGCGCGTCCAGGCGCTGTTCCTGCTCGGCCAGCTGGCGATCGCGGTCGGCGACTTCGCGCGCGGCGGCGTCCTGGCGCTGCTGCATCAGGTTCAGCAGGGGATCGAGGCGTTGGGAGCGGGTCATGCGGTCTCCGTCTTCGCAATGGCGACAGTGGGTTCTCGGACATCGTCGAGCAGGCGGGCGAGGGCGTCGCGACTGGCGGCGACATCCGACGCCTCGCTTACGTCCTGCCCCAGGAAATTCAGGATCGCCGGCCAGCGCGCCAGCGCCTCGTCGACGACCGGATCGTTGCCGCGCTGGTACGCGCCGATGGCGATGAGGTCGCGCTGCGCGTTGTAGGCCGACATCAGGCGCTTGAGCTTGCGGATGCGCTCGCGCCATGGCGCGTCGGTGATGTCCTGCATCACGCGGCTGACCGAGACTTCCACGTCGATGGCCGGGTACTGGCCCGCATCGGCGATGCGGCGCGTCAGCACGATGTGGCCGTCGAGGATGGCGCGAGCGGCATCGGCGATGGGCTCCTGCTGGTCGTCGCCTTCGGTGAGCACGGTGTAGAACGCGGTGATCGAACCGCGCCCGTCGGCGCCGTTGCCGGCGCGTTCGACGAGTGCGGGAAGTTTCGCGAAGACCGAAGGCGGATAACCGCGCGTGGTCGGCGGCTCGCCGACGGACAGCCCGATCTCGCGCTGCGCGTGCGCGTAGCGGGTGAGCGAGTCCATCAGCAGCAAGACGTGCAGGCCCTGGTCGCGGTACCACTCGGCAATCGCCGTGGCGCGCAACGCGCCGTGTAACCGCGCCAGCGGCGGTCGGTCGGCGGGCGCGGCGACGACGACGGCGCGGCGCAGGCCTTCCTCGCCCAGCGTGGCTTCGACGAAGTCGCGCACTTCGCGGCCTCGTTCGCCGATGAGGCCGACGACGATGACATCGGCGGCGGTGAAGCGGGTCATCATGCCCAGCAGCGTGGATTTGCCGACGCCCGAGCCGGCGAACAGGCCCACGCGCTGGCCGCGGCCGATGGGCAGCAACGAGTTGATCGCGCGCACGCCGACGTCGAGCGAACGCGTGATGGGTTCGCGCATCAGCGGATTGACGGATTTGCCGGCAAGGCCCACCCAGCTTTCGGCGCGGATCGGGCCGCGGCCGTCGAGCGGCACGCCGTCGGAATCGATCACGCGGCCAAGCAGGCCTTCGCCGACGGCGACTTCGCCGCGCTGGCGGCTCGGCACGACGCGGGCATTGGGAAGCAGACCTTCCAGGTGCGCGCTGGGCATGAGGAAGGTGCGGTCGCCGGAGAAGCCGACGACTTCGGCATCGACCCATACGCCGCCCTGCGTTTCGACACGGCAGCGCGAGCCGAGCGGGGCGCTGCAGCCGGAGGCTTCGAGGGTGAGGCCGACGGCGCGACGCAGCACGCCTTCGCGCCCCAGTCCCATCGAGAGCGGCTGCGACGACGCGGCACCCAGCCGCGCGGCGAGGCGGAGGTTGCGGGCGTCCTGCCAGTGGGAGGCGGGGGTGGTCATGGTGCGGGCGGTGCAAGAACCGGGCCGCGCCATGCGGCTGTTGTAGCCCGGGTAAGCGAAGCGCACCCCGGGCAAGCGTGACAGCCCCCGGGTGCGCTTCGCTTACCCGGGCTACAAAGGCAACAGCACGGCTTGTTCACTTCACCGCCCCGTGCGCGGCAATCGTGCTCTCCAGCGCCGCCTGCAGGCGCGCTGCGAGCGTGCCGTCGATGCGGACGCTTTCGCTGTGCACGCGCAGTTCGCCGCGCGCCAGCGTGCTGTCGTTGGTGAAACGCACGCCGTCCAGGCCGGCCAGGTGCGGATAGAGCACGCCCATGTCGTCCGGATGCAGGCGCAGTTCGACGCCGCGCTGGCTCGTGCCGACGGCGTCGAGCGCCTCGCGCACCAGGTCGGCCAGCAGCGAGGGATCGGCCGTGTACGCCGGGCCGATCAATGAGCCGGCCACGCGCACGGCCAGTTCGGCGAGCGCTTCGGACACCTCGTCGTCCAGTCGCGCCAACGGGCGCGTGAAGCCGTCGAGGATGCCTTCGATCTGCGCGACCAGGCGGCGCACTTCCGCCTGGCCCGTCGCGAAACCTTCCGCGTGGCCGCGGGCGAGGCCGTCCGCGTAACCCTGGTCGTGCGCGGCCTGCTCGATCCGCTGCAGTTCTTCCACGCTGGGCGGCGGAGGCAGCTCAATGATGGCTTCGGGTTCCACCGGTTCCAGGCCCGGCGCGGTCCAGCGCACGGCACCGGCCATTTCGTTGTTCCACGCCGCCGTGAGGCTCATACGAACGCCTCGGCCTTGGCCGCCAGCTGGATCGTGCCGGCGTCGGCCATCTTGCGCACCAGCGCGAGGATTTCCTTCTGTGCCGATTCGACTTCAGCCAGGCGCACCGGGCCGCGCGCTTCCATGTCCTCCACGAGGATTTCGGCCGCGCGCTGCGACATGTTCGAGGTGATCTTCTCGCGCACCTTCGCCTCGGCGCCGCGCAGCGCGACGGAGAGCTTGTCGTTGGGCACGTCGCGCAGGATTGCCTGCATCGCGCGGTCGTCGATCTCGGCGAGGTTGTCGAAGACGAACATCAGGTCGCGGATGCGCACGCCCAGCTCTCCGTCGACTTCGCCGATCGCGCCCAGGATCTGCTCGTCCTGGCCCGAATCCATGAAGTTGAGGATGTTGGCGGCCACCTTCACGCCGCCGACGGAGGACGACTTCAGGTTCTGCGCGCCGGCGAACTGGCGCGCCATGACGTCGTTGAGTTCGTTCAGCGCATTGGGCGGAATGCCGTCCAGCGTGGCGATGCGCAGCAGCACGTCGGCGCGCACGCGGTCGGGCAGGCACTTCAGGGCCTCGGCGGCCTGGTCGCTTTCCAGGTGCGCCATGACGATGGCGATGATCTGCGGGTGCTCGTTGCGGACCAGGTCGGCGATCGCGCGCGGCTCCATCCACTTCAGCGTGTCCAGGCCCGAGGTGTTGCGGCCCAGCAGGATGCGGTCGATCAGTCCGCTCGCGCGTTCCTCGCCCAGTGCCTGCACGAGCACGGCGCGCACGTATTCGTCGGCGCCCGAACCCAGGCCGCTGGGCTGTGCGAGCGTATCGACGAACTGGTCGATCACCTTGCCCACCGACTCGCGCGAAACGCCGCTGACGGAGGTCATCGCGACGCCCAGCTTCTGTACTTCCTTGGCGCTCATGTGCTTGAGCACTTCGGCGGCCTGCGCCTCGCCCAGCGAAAGCAGCACCACCGCGGCGCGCTGCACGCCACTCAGTCCGGTCATGTCAGGCATCGGATTCCACCCAGTCGCGCACTACCTGTGCAACGCGCTTGGAGTCGTTGCTGACGGCCGCGCGCGCCACTTCCAGTTTGTCGTCGAACGTCATCGCACCCGGCGGCAGCGCGTGCAGCGGCACGTCGGGCATCGACGAGGAGAGTGCGACGGGGATCTCCTCGTCTTCCAGCGTCACTACGGTGGCCTGGCTGGCGAGCTTCTTCTTCTGCTCGGGCCGGGCGCCCATCAGCTGGCGCAGCATCGGGCGCAGCACGAAGGCGATCAGTGCCAGCACCGCGAGGCCGCCGACCAGGATGCGCAGGAATTCCATCGCGCGCGGGTGTTCCCACAGCGGCGTCTTCTCTTCCTCGCCCAGCGCGGCGATGTCGCGGGCGAACGGCGCGTTGACCACCGACACCGCATCGCCACGCTGCGTATCGAAGCCGATCGCCTGCTGCACCAGCGATTCGATGCGCTTGAGTTCCGGGTCGGTGAGCGCGCGCAGCGCCGGCTTGCCGTCCTTGCCGAGGGAGGCGGGCACGTTGTCCACCAGTACCGCCGCGGTGACACGGCGCACGCGGCCCGGACCCTGGCGCGTATGCGTCAGCGTGCGGTCGATTTCGTAATTGCGCACCGAGCTGCGCGAGGACGGGCCACTGCTGTCCTGCTGCTGTTGCGCGGCGGCCGTGGCGTTGGGCGCGGCATTGGCCGGCGGCGCGGTGGCGGGCGTGTTGCTCGCGCTGCCCGGCACGCCCTGCGGCGCATTGCTTCCGCCACCGGCGCTGGATTCGGACAGCTGCTCGCTGCGGACCATCGGCGCCTGCGGGCCGTAGACCTCGCGCGCCTCTTCCGTCTGCGCGAAGTCCATGTCCACGCTGACCTGCGCGCTGACGCGGCCGTTGCCGGTCATCGGTTCGAGCAGTTCGTGGATGCGCTGGACGTAGGTGGCTTCCAGTCGATGCTGCTGGTCGAACTGCTTGGCGCTGATCGCCGCATCGCTGTCGGGATCCACGTTCGACAGCATGCGGCCGTATTGATCGACCACGGTGACGCGCTCGGGCGGCAGGCCCGGAATGCTGGAGGCGACCAGGTGCACGATGGCGTCGACCTGGCCCTGTTCCAGCGCCGCGCCGCTGTGCAGCTGCAGGACGACCGACGCGCTGGCCGGCTCCTTCTGTCGCGTGAACGCCGAGGGTTTGGGCATCGCCAGGTGCACGCGCGCCTCGCGCACGGGGCGCAGGTTGGCGATGGTGCGGGCCAGTTCGGATTCCAGCGCGTGCTGGTAGCGGGCGTTCTCGATGAACTGGCTGGTGCCGAAGCCCTGGTCGCCCTTGATGGCGTCGAAGCCGGAGTCGGTCTTGGCCGGTAGCCCCGCGGCGGCGAGCGCGAGCTTCGCGTTGCCGAGCTGGTCCTGCGGCACGGCGAGCGCGCCGGAACCGGGATCGATGCGGAACGGAATCTGCGCGGTGTTCAGAAGCTCGGACGCTTCGCTGGTCGACTTCGGATCGAGCCCGGCGAACACCGGTACGTAGTCGGGCTTCTGCGTCCAGAAGAACATCCACAGCCCCAGCGCGATGACTGCCGCCACCAGTGCGAACAGCCCCAGCTGCCGCACGACCGGAATGTCCTGCAGCCCGCGCAGTTCGCGCAGCTTGGATTGGTTGGGGAGGGTGATGACGGCCATGTCGCTCTACGAAGGGTCGGGCTGCGGAAGGGAAGATTCGGATGCGCGGCCGTCAGACCGGCATGTTCATGACGTCCTGGTACGCCTGCACCAGCCGGTTGCGTACTTCGACCGTGGCGCGGAAGGCGACCTGCGACTGCTGCATGGCGACCATCACGCGGGCGAGGTCGGCGCGCGGGTCGCCCAGTTCGAACGCCTGCTGCAATGCGCCGGAGGTGTTCTGCGCGCGGCTGACGCTGTCGATGGCGTTGCTGAGCGTCTGCTGGAATCCCGGCGCACCCGCCGCTCCCGTGGCACCGGATGCCGCACCCGGGGCGAGCGCCGACGGGGCGATGGCGTTGCCCGGCGCGGCGTCCGGCCCGCGCATGCGCATTTCGTGCGCGCGGATCTGGGACAGGATGGAAGAGATGGCGTCGGTCATGGTCCGTATGGCGATGCGGAGTACCTGCGGGGTACAGGCAAGCGGCGTGCCACGGGTTCATGAACGGGTTTCTGGCGCGGCGGCGACGCGGCGTGACGCGATGCCGACGTTGCCTTGAGCCCCTCTCCCTCCGGGAGAGCGGTTGGGATGAGGGTCGGGGCGGGCGATCACGCCTGCACCCGCGATGCGTGTCTGGCTGACGCGAAAGAGGCGACAGCGTTTGTAGGGCGGCTCGCCGGGATAGGTCGCATTGCGAGCGCTAACACCGCCCGCCCAATCAAGGAAGCCTCAGAACTCCGACGCCAACTCCATCGTGTCGCGTTCGATGCCGTACTTGCGCAGCTTCTCCACCAGCGTCGTGCGACGCAGGCCAAGCAGGGGCGCGGCGTGGGCGACGACGCCGCCAGTCTGCGCCAGCGCGGCGCGGATCAGGTCCAGTTCGATGTTCGCGATGTGGCCGCGCAGGTCGATGCCCTGCGGCGGCAGCGTCGTGGTGGGCGACAGCGTCGACGGGTCCGGCGCCTCGGCTTCGCGCATCAGCGACATCACCGGCGCCGGTTCTTCCGGCTGGATGGCATCGATGGAGGCCAGCGTTTCGGCCGGGAGCGTGCAGCGGTAACGCGCCGGCAGGTCGTCGGCGCGCACCAGGCCGTTCGGATGCAGGACGGACAAACGTTCCAGCAGGTTGCTCAACTCGCGCACGTTGCCCGGCCACGCGTACTGCTGGAGCATCGCCACCGCATCGCCGGCCAGGTTCACTCGGCCGCGGCCGCTCTCGGAGAGCTGGCGCGAGATGGCGTTGATGAGGTCGGGAAGGTCGGCGGCGCGTTCGCGCAACGACGGCATCTCGATGGGGAACACGTTCAGGCGATAGAACAGGTCCTCGCGGAACTTGCCCTCGGCGATGTGCGATTCCAGGTTGCGGTGCGTCGCGGCGATCACGCGCACGTCGCACTTCATCGTCGCGCCGCCGCCGACGCGCTCGAAGCAGCGCTCCTGCAGCACGCGCAGCAGCTTCACCTGCATCGCCATCGGCATGTCGCCGATCTCGTCCAGCAGCAGCGTGCCGCCTTCGGCCATTTCGAAACGGCCCTTGCGCTGCGTCAGCGCGCCGGTGAAGGCGCCCTTCTCGTGGCCGAACAGTTCGCTTTCCAGCAGGTCCGGCGGGATCGCGCCGCAGTTGATGGCCACGAACGGCTTCTCGCGGCGCTTGGAACGCGCATGGATCGCGCGCGCGGCGACTTCCTTGCCGGTGCCGGATTCGCCCAGGATCAGTACGGTGGTGTCGAAGTTGGCGACCTGGTCGATCATGCGGTTCAGGCGCAGCACGGCCGCGCTGCGACCGGTCGGGCCGACCTGCGGGATCTCGCGGCGCGCGTCGTCGTCCAGGCGCTTGAGGCTGGCGCGACGCAGCACATCCTGCAGCTGCGTGCGGCGGATGGGGTAATCCAGCTGCCACACCGAATCGGGATGGATCTGCAGGCGCCACGCGGCGCTGTCGGGATGACCCGGCAGTTCCAGCACCGGCGGATGCATCGGGTGCGAACCCAGCCATGCGGCGAAACGGTCCCAGCCTTCCGCGTCGCCGCTGGTGTCACCGGCGATGACGGCGACCCAGTCGGTGGCACGCGCGCGATCGAGGTTGACCTCGCTGGCATCGCTGGCGATGCGCGGGGTGAAGTCCATGAACTCCAGCAACGTGGCGACGCGTTCGGCGCGTGCCATGTCGGTGTCGATCAGGAGGATGCGGGACTCGCTCATGACGTCGTGTCTTCCGTGGCAAGGCGCTCCAGCAGCGGGAGCACGTCCTGGATGTAGGCCAGCTTGCTGACGAAGGCATCGGCACCGGCGCGCAGGGCGTGCTCGCGGTGCTCGGTGTCGTCGAAATGGCTGGCGATGACGATGAAGGGCAGGGGTTCGTCCTGCGCCTTGATCAGGCGTGCGGCTTGCAGGCCACCCATTTCCGGCATCGCCATGTCCATCAGCACCACGTCCGGACGCAGCGTCTCGCACTGGGTGATGGCTTCGATGCCGTTGCCGGCGGTGCCGACGACGTTCGCCCATGGCTGCTTGCGCAGATGGCGGATGGCCGCGCTGATGAAGCCCGGATGGTCGTCGACGATGAGGATTCGCAGTTCACGCATGATGGTTTCAGCCTGCCTTTGCCAGTGCGACGGCCGGGCGGCGACGCTGGCGCGCCGGCGCGATGGCCAGCTGGTCACGGTACTTGGCGACGGTGCGGCGCGCCACGCGCACGCCCTGGCGGGCGAGCAGGCCGGCGATGGTGTCGTCGGCCAGCGGGGCGTGCGAGGGTTCGTCGTCGATCAGGCGCTTGACCATCGCCTTGACCGCGCTGCCGGACACCTCGGCGCCGTCCAGGCGCACCGCGAACAGGCGCTTGAGTTCGATCGTCCCGCGCGGCGTCTGCAGGTACTTGCCGCTGGTGATGCGCGAGACGGTGGATTCGTGCATGCCGATCGCGTCGGCGACTTCGCGCAGCGTCAGCGGGGCGATGGCCTCCTCGCCCCGCTCCAGGAACGCGCGCTGGCGCTCGACCAGCACCTGCGTGGTGCGCATCAGGGTGTCGTTGCGCATCGCCACGCCACGTACCAGCCAGCGGGCTTCGTCGAGCAGGCCGCGCAGCGCGGACACGTCGCCCGGCGCATCGGCAAGCGCGCGTTCGCAGTGCGGTGCGATGCGCAGGCGCGGCGCGGTGCGGCCGTTGAGCGCGACGTGCCAGCGGCCGTCGGCGCGCCAGGCGACGACGTCGGGCACCACGATGTCGCGATCGCTGACGGCGGCATCGCTGATGGGATGGGCGCGCAGCGTGAGGATCAGCGCGACGGCTTCGCGAACGTCGTTCACCTCGGCCCTCAGCGCCTTGGCGAGCGCGGCTTCGTCGTGCATCGCCAGCAGGTCGATGTGCTCGCGCAGGATGCGCGTGGCGAGCGTGCGGGCGTCGGATTCGGGCTGCAGCGAGAGCTGCGCGTGGAGGCACTCGGCGGCGTCGCGCGCGGCCACGCCCGGCCATTCGCCGTGGAGCAGGCGCTGGCGGACGATTTCCAGTTCGGTGGCATCGACGTTGCAGGAGCTGGCACCGAGCAGGTGCAGTTCGTCCAGCGGCGCTTCGAGGTAGCCGCGGTCGTCGCACTGGTCAAGCCACCAGGCGGCCAGTTCGAGCTCGTTCGGCTTCCACTGCAGCGACAGCGACTGCAACAGGCGCACGCGCGGATCGCTCGATTCCCCATCGGCGATGCGCGAGGCGGCATCGTCGTCGAAGTCACCGCCGCCGTTGCCGCCGGAAACGAAGGACGGCTCGGGAAGCTCGTCCCACGCGGCGGTTTCCTGCTGCGGATCGGCCAGGGAAACGACCCCCTCGTCCTCGGCCTCGTCCGCCTCGAGCAGCGGGTTGCGCTCCAGCGCCTGGGCAAGCTCGAGTTCGAGCTGCGGCGCGGTGAGCTGCAACAGGCGGATCGACTGCAGCAGTTGCGGCGTCAGGTTGACGCCGAGTCCGAGCTTCGGACTCATGGTTGCTTTCACGTTTGTGTCCCCATCCGCCGGAGCCGGCGGCACGGAGGTCATCGTGATGTGAAGGTGACGGCAAACGAATCAGGGCGTTCCCGGACATACGCCGGGGAATACCTGTAGGTGTGTCGGGGCGCCCCCTACTTTGCGACGTGTTTCCGACTGACGCTGTTCCGGCGCGTCAGGCAGTGACGCGAAAGGGCACGGAGATGTTCGTCACTATTGGGGTTTGTGACGATGATTTGGCGCTGGGGCGGCGTCGGGATCGTGGCGTCACGGGAAGCCTGCAATGCGCGGGCCAGAAGGGGCCGGTGTCGATCGTTCGCTACAAGATCGAATGGGTTCCAGCGTGTGCTGGAATGACGACGGCGTAGGGGATCAGCCCGCCGGCCGATCGTGCAGGCGCATCGCCATGCGCAGCAGTTCGATCGCGTTGCGGCAGCCCAGCGTCGCCATGATGCGGGCGCGGTGGGTTTCCACGGTCTTGACGCTGATGCCAAGGTCGGCGGCGATCTGCTTGCTGGTGCGGCCGGCGCCAAGCGCGGCCAGGATCTCGCGCTGGCGCGGCGGCAGGGCGTCCACGCCTTCCTCGCTGCGCGGGCGCGCGAACAGCTGCGGGGCCGATACCTGCGGACTGAGGTAGGTGCGGCCGGCGGCGGCGGCGCGAAGGGCGATCTCGAGCTCCGCCGGGGCGGCTTCCTTGACGACGAAACCGCTGGCGCCACGCGCCAGCGCCTCGCGCACATGGGTGGGATCGTCATGCATCGACATCACCACCACGCGGCATTCCGGGTGGTCGCGGCGCAGTTCCACCAGCGCCTCGAAGCCGCTGCGGCCGGGCATGGAGAGGTCCAGCAGAACGATGTCCGGCCGGTGCTGGCGTGAGCCCACGACGGCTTGGTCCGCATTGGCGGCTTCGGCCACGACTTCGATGTCGGCGAACGACTCCAGCAGGCGCCGAAGCCCCGCACGGACCAGTGTGTGGTCGTCGCAGATCAGTACACGCAACAGCCCCGAGCCCAACTCCGTTCCCCAAAAGCGTCAACTCTCCGTCGGGGCACCTTAGCCGAGGTGACGCTGAGGGACCATTCGTTCACGCCGGGAATGTGACGGGCCCGACAAATGTTTCACCGTGCGCCGGGGTACCGGACGCAGCGGTATGGGGCCTTTTGAAGCGCTGTCGCATTCAGTTCCGGCGTTTTGCCGGAACGCGGCCGGGGCGTTTTGTTCCACGCGCAGGGATCAGCGCAGCCGCCGGCTCTCGGCCACCTGCTTGCGGTGCAGGCGGAACAGGTGGCGTTCCAGTGCGTCGGCCAGCGACGGGGACAGGGGTTCGAAGGCCAGCCAGGTACGGGCGCCATCGACCGCGATCGCGTGCGCCGGCAGCTCGATGCAGTCGGGCAGCCAGTCCGCCGGCTGCACGCGCAGCACGCCGCGTGCGCCGGGGCGGATCGCCAGCGCGTCGCCGAGGATGTCGATGCGTGCGCCACGCGTGGACCAGCGCAGCAGGGTCGGCGGCGGCAGGTCGCCGCGCTCGCTCATCATGGTGCCGAGCAGGCCCAGCACCAGGTCGAGCTTGGCTTCCACGCGTTGCAGGGCGGAGGACGGTTCGGCGTGTTCGTCGCCGTCCTCGCTGCGGGCGTTCTCGCTCAGCGCCAGCGAGGTCAGCAGCATTTCGGTACGCGCGGAGGCGACATGCGCGGCGGCCGGGTTGGTCGGGCCGGGCAGGAACGCCGCCGGACGCCGGTCATCAAAGACCAGCAGGTCGCCGAACAGCTCCGCTTCGGCCGCCTGCCACGTCATCCGGCGAAGCTCCGGTACGCCAGGGTGCCACGACGTTCGCGGCCCATGCGGGCCAGGATCGCCGCGGTTTCGTCGCGCATCACCACCAGGTCGCCCAGCAGCGACTGCTGCTGTGCCAGCAGTTCGCGCCACGGCCCGGCGGAGGCGTTCGAAAAATCGACCGATTCCAGCGCCGTGCGAAGCACGCGGTCGTGGTCGGCGAGCAGTTCGATGGCGACTTCCCACTGCTGTGCGTGCATCGCTGCGCGCACCTGCGCTTCCGGCAAGGCAGGAACGTCGGACATCACGGCGACTTCGGCGCGATGGCGAGCCAGGCCGACTCGATATCGCCCAGCAGGCCGTCCACTTCGATCAGCGCATCGCTGTCGTTCTCGCTGTTGGCCATCAGCAGGCGCTGCTGCGCGTAGTCGTACAGCGACTGCAGGCCCTGTGCGATCTCGCCGCCAGCGTCCAGGTTCAACGCGCCGCTCAGGCCGGTGATCAGGCCGCTGGCATCGCTGATGGCCTTGGCCTTGCGCGGGATGTCGCCGCGTTCCAGGCACGCGCCGGCCAGGCGGATGCGGTCGCGCGCGCCGGAGAGCATCAGCGCGACAAGGCGGTGCGGATCGGCCTCGAGCACGGCGGCGGAGACGCCCGTGCTGCGGTACTGATTGGCGTAGTTGCGGTGGGCACCGAGCATGGTGGATGGCTCCTGGATTACTTAGCCGAGTTGCTGCGAAAGGAAACCGCTGGAGCCCTGCAGCTGCGTGACCATCTGCTCCATCGCGGTGAACTGCGCGGTGTAGCGGGTCTGCAGCGATTCCATGCGGCGATCCAGGTCTTCGTACTGCTTGTCGTAGGTCTTCATCCGCGCGTTGAGGCTGTCGGTGCGCGAGTCGATCAGCCCATCGTCCTCCAGCACGCTCTTGAGCATGCCTTCCAGGTCCGCGCCGTATCCTTCCTCGCCGGAAAACAGGCGCGACAGCGCACCGGGGTCCTCGCCGAGCGCCTTGGTCAGGTCGGACGAATTGAGCGTAAGCGTGCCGTCGGTATTGATCTTCAGGCCCAGCGCCTTGAACGCCACGACGTTCTCGCTTGCCATGTTGCGCAGCGAACTCTGGAAGCCGCGCACCATCGAATCGCCGGTCAGCGCCGAGGCGGTCTTGGTTTCCGCGTTGTAGGCGGTGAGCGATTTGGTCAGCGCGATGGAGGCGTTGTACGCGCTGACGAACGAGGCCAGCGTGGTCTTCAGCGCATTGTTGTCGGTGGCGATCTTGAGGGTGAACTCGTCATCGGGCTTGGCTTCCTTCAGCGAGATCGTGACGCCCGGGAGCAGGTCGGTCAGGCTGTTGCTGCTGGAAGTGCGCTTGAGGCCGTCCACGTACACCACCGCGTCCTGCGCCTTGACCGTCTCGGTCATCTGCGTGGACACGCCCGGGTCGTAGACCAGCGCCGACAGCCCGCCATCGCCGCCTTCGGTGGTGACGCGCAGCTTGCCTTCCGAGCCGGTATCCACCGCGGTGAGCACCAGGTGCTGGCCGCCGTCGGCGTTCACCAGGCTGGCCTGAACGCCCTTGCCGGCGGCGGCGTCGTTGATCGCACTGCGGATGTCGGCCAGCGTGTTGCGGCCTTCCTTGATCTGGACTTCGATCTTCTCGTCGCCGGCTTCGATGATGAGCTTGCCGGTGCCGATCTTCGCGTCGGCCGCCTTCGCAGGCGAGGTCAGACGGTGGGCCGTCGCGAGCGATTCGACCTTGATCTTGTAGTCGCCCACGGCCGCCGTCGTGCTGGCGGTGGCGGTGAAGCCGGCCTTCTCGTCGGGAACGGTCGCCACGCGTGCGTTGCTGCCATCGTCCTTGCGCAGCTTTTCGAGCGAGCTCTGCAGCGAGGAGAACGTGCTCTTGAGCGAGCCCATCGCCGAGAGCTGCGTCTTGGCGGCGTTCTCGCCACGTGCGATGCGGTTCTCGATGGGCGAACGCTCGGCCGCGACCAGCTGCGAGACGAGCGAAGGAATGTCGATGCCGGAACCGAGGGTCGAAATGGCCATGACCGCTTAGCCTCCGCGTCGACCGTGCACCGCGATGCGCGGCAGGGAACGGGGCGAGGGATGAGCGGTCATGGCAACTCCTTGTCGGAAAAAACCAGCGGGATGCGTTCGCGCGCATCCCGCCGGGGTGCCATCGGAGCGCGTATCCCGCGCCCCGTCTGGCGGTGGATCAGCCCAGCAGGCTGAGGACGTTCTGCGGTACAGCGTTGGCCTGGGCCAGCATCGCCGTACCGGCCTGCTGCAGGATCTGCGTGCGGGTCAGTTCGGCGGTTTCCTTCGCGTAGTCGGTGTCGCGGATGCGGCTGCGCGATGCGGTCAGGTTCTCGCTCGTCGCCTGCAGGTTGGCGATGGTCGAGGTGAAGCGGTTCTGGACGGCACCCATGTCGGCGCGGGCCGAGTTCACGCTGGTCAGCGCCTTGTCGACGATTTCCATCGCCTGCTGCGCACCGGTGAAGCTGGAGACGTCCAGGTCCTTGATGTACTTCGTGCTGCCGGCGGCAGCGGTGCCGGCGGCAATGCCGGCTTCGGCCATCGTGATGCCCGTGCCGCCCGTCAGCGTGCCGGCGGTGAAGGTGAGGTCCTTGCCCGCGGTCAGCGAGGTCAGCGTCAGCTTGTTGGTCGAATCCAGCGAAGCGTAGACACCGGTCTGGTCCATCTTGTCGTTGATGGCGGCGGCCAGCTTCTTCGACACGTCCGCACCAGCGTCGCCAACGGCGACGTCGAAGCTGTCGACGGTCACGCCGTTGATGGCCATGCCGGCGTAGGAACCGGTCGCGGTGGCGGTACCGCCGGCGACTGCGGCGGTCGAGGTCGTCGCGGCGGCGAACTGGGCCTTGCCCAGGGCGTTGGCGTTGGCGTCGACGATGGAGTTGACGGCGATGGTCTGGCCCGAGTTGGCGCCGACCTGGAACAGCGCGCCGGCGAAGGAGCCGTCGAGCAGCTTGGTGCCGTTGAAGTTGGTCTGGTTGGCGACGCGGTCGATTTCCGAGACCAGCTGGTTGACTTCGGAGTTCAGCGCATCACGGTCGGACTGCGAGTTGGTGGCGTTGGCCGACTGCACAGCCAGTTCGCGGACGCGCTGCAGGTTGTTGCCGATTTCGACCATCGCGCCTTCGGCCGACTGGGCCAGCGAGATGCCGTCGTTCGCGTTGCGCACGGCGACGTCGAGGCCGCGGATCTGCGTGCTGAAGCGCTCGGAGATGGCCAGGCCGGCGGCGTCGTCCTTCGCGCTGTTGATGCGCAGGCCCGACGACAGGCGCTGGATGGTGGTGCCGAGCGAGGCGCTGCTGGTACCCAGGTTGCGCTGGGCGTTGAGCGACATCACGTTGCTGTTGATGACTTGTGCCATGGTGATTCTCCGTAGGTTTCGGTTAGGGCACCGGCGAAGCGCTCGCCGGCCGGCAAATACCGCAGTGGTTGGTCGGAGTTGCCGGCCCTTGCCGCTGCTGACCTAGATATCGGTGCCCCTGGGGAAACCTTTAGCTCCTGGTTGACAAGTCTTGGGAAGTGGGATGGATGTTGGGTTTCAGTCGTCCATGCCGCCCTGGTCGCCCGGGCAAGGCAAGCGCACCCGGCGACCGCCCCGGATGCGGCCTGCGGCCTCGTCCGGGCTACAAAGCACCCGTTACATCAGATCGAACAACGAACTGCCCTGCAGCCGCATGAAGGCCTGCTGCGCGGCCTGCAGCGCCGTGCTTTCCAGCTGGAAGCGGCTGATCGCCTCGGCGTAGTCCAGGTCGCGGATTCCCGACAGCGTGGTTTCCAGCGTCACCGACTGCGCTTCGCGCAGTTCCGAGGCGCTGTCCATCGCCGCCAGCTGGGCGCCGCCGGTGGCGCGACCGTCGATGAAGTGCTCCTGCGCCGTGGCGGCATCGCGCAGCGACGCCTGCAACGCGTTCTGCTGGGCCGCGCGCTGGTTCGGAGAGTCGTCAGGCATTTCCAGCGCGCCGACGAGGTCGTCGATCATGCCGAACACGTCGTTCGTCTTCGCCGGACCCACGGAAAAACTGTCGCCCGCGGCCGGTGCGCCATCGATGCGCAGGTTCAGGCCGCCGACGTTGATGCCTTCGCCGCTCACGTACGTGCCGGTGCCGATCACCGCGCCGCCCGCGTCGCGAAGCTCGTAGGTGTCCGGCGCGGTGAAGGCGACGGTGAAACCCGCGCCATTCCAGCTGCCCGAATCGTCCAGGCCGAATTCCATCAGCACGCCGCTGCCGGTGTTGGTCGTGGCGGCGGCGCCATCGATGCGGCCGTCGCCGGTCTTGACGCGCATGAACAGCTCGCTGCCCGGCAGCGTGTCGGACACGAATTGGTCCGGTGCGATTTCGACCTGGCGCTGGCGCTGGTCGCCGGTGTAACTGACGTTGCCGCCGCTCACCACGAACGGCGCGTGATCGTCGGCGGTGCCGCCGAACAGGTAGCGACCGCTGCCGTCCTGGCTGTTGGCCAGGCCGACCATTTCGTCGCGGATCACCTTCAACTCGGCCGTGATCGCCTTCTTGTCTTCGCTCGACAGGCTGGCGTTGTTGGCCTGGATGGTGAGTTCGCGCACGCGAGCCAGACGATCGCCCGCCTGCGCCAGCACGCTTTCCTGCAGGTTCAGGCGATTGCCCAGCAGGTTGGCGTTCTCACCGAAGCGTTCCAGCTCCGCGCTGGCGCGATCCAGCGACACGGCAGTGCCTGCCGCGACCGGATCGTCCTTCGCCGTGACAAGACGCTGGCCCGATGCGAGCTGCTGCTGCGTGTGCGACAGGCCCGCCTGCTTGCGCAGCATGGTGCCCAGCTGCAACTGGTAGGCGCCACTGGTGGAGATGCGATTGTTCATCGGCGCACCGCGCTGAGCAGCGACTGGAACATGGTGTCGGCGGTGGAGATCACCTGCGCGGCGGCCTGGTAGGCCTGCTGGAAACGCAGCATGTTCGCCGCCTCCTCGTCGAGGTTCACGCCGGAGACCGAATCGCGCGCGGCCTGCGCCTGGTCGTACAGCACCTGCTGCGCGTCGGCGGCGTAATCGGCCTGTCGCGCGGCCGAACCGATGGATGTCGTCAGTCCGCCGATGGCGCCGTTGAGCGAAACGGTGCCGCCATTGAGCGCCTTTGCATCGTCGATGTTGCCCAGCGCGATCGCGTTGCCGTTGTCGCTGGAACCGGCGCCCGTGCTGCCGACACTGAACTTGTCGCCCGCGGCGGGCACGCCGTCCAGGCTCAGGCTCCAGCCGTTGGCGTTGATCGGCTGGCCGGGCGTGTAGGTGAAGGGGCCTGAACCGTTGACGGTGTACTGCGTGCCGTCGATGAATTCGATGTCGGCAGGCGTGAGCAGGTTGGCGTTGGTCGCGTCGGTGACCTTCACCGAGCCGATCTTGCCGGTGCCGACGTTGTCCAGTTCCGCTTTCGCCTTCACCGGCGTGGCGGCGGCAATGCGGTTGGGATCGTCGATGGCGACGCCGATGCCGCCGGCCGCGCCCGCGGTGGGCTGCAGCAGGAAGCGGTCGCCCGTGGCCGGCGCGCCGCCCACGACGAGTTCCACGCCGTTGACGACAAGCGGGTCGGCCGCCGTGCCCGTGCCGGTGAGCGGCACGTTCGCGCCGGTGTCCGAGCGCGTGGCGCTCCACGCGGTGCCGTCGAACTTCAGCACGACGTTCTGCGCGCCGAGCTTCGACAGATCGCCGACGCTCGCGGTCAGCGTGCCAGTGCCGGTGTTGTTCGCGTGGCCGCTGACCTTCGGCGCGGGCACGGTGAAGAAGTCCGTGCCCATCTGGCCGTTGAGGTCCATGCCGGCGCGGTGCTGCTGGTTGAACGCGTCGGCAAGGCCCACCGCGATGCGGCCGAGTTCCGACTGCGCCGGATCGAGCACGTCGCTGCGGAAATCCATCAGGCCGCCGATCTTGCCGCCCAGCGAGGAATCGTTGAGCTGGATCTGCTGGCCGTTGCCGTCCAGCGCCAGGCGCACGCGTTCGGGGCGATACGGATCGGTCGCGACGGTGAGCTTGGACGAGGTGTTGCCGACCACCAGCGCCTGGCCGCCGGAAGTGAACACATTGAGCGAACCATCGCCCTGCTGCACGGCGGTGCCGCCGGTGAACTCGACCATCTGCGACACCAGGCGGTCGCGCTGGTCGAGCAGGTCGTTGGACACGCTGTTGGGGTTGCTGGAAATCTCGCCGTTGAGGCGGGCGATTTCCGCGCCGATGCGGTTGACTTCCTCGGCGCTGCTGCGCAGGCCGCTGTTGACTTCGTTGCTCAGCGAATCGAGCTGGTTGTTGAGCTGCTTGAAGCGCGCGGTGAGCGATTTCGCATCGGCCAGCACGTCCTCGCGCGCGGCGGCGGACGCCGCGTTGCTGGTCAGGCCCGTGGTGGCGTCGAAGAAGTTCGACCACACGCCCGCAAGGCCGGTGGCCTTGTCGGAGAACAGGCTGTCCACGCGCGAGGCCATGCCCGACAACTGCTGCGCTCGGGCCAGTTCGCCGCCGCTCTCCAGCAGCCGCGTGTTGGCCAGCTGGTCGGCGATGCGGCGCACGTCGCTCACCTGCACGCCATTGCCGACATAGCCGTAGCCCATGTCGGTGGGCGAGCGCGTGGACAACTCCACGCGCTGGCGCGAATAGCCTTCGGTCGCCACGTTGGCGACGTTGTGGCTCACGGTCGCCAGAGCGCGCTGGAACGCGATCAGGGCGCCGGTGCCGGTGGACAGGACATTGGCCATCGTCAGCCTCGTGTTGTGCCGTCGAGCGCGGCGAGCGCGCGGTTGAGCGTGGCGCCTTCGGCGATCGCGTTGATCTTCGCGGCGTAGGCGGGGTCGGTGGCGTAGCCGGCTTTCTGCAGCGCATGCGCGAACTGGCGCGTGTCGCCGCCGGCCGCGCGTGCCTGCGCATAGCGGGGGTTGTTCAGGAGCTTTGCGTAGTCGTCGAAGCTTTCGCCGATGGAACCGTAGGCGCGGAAGTCGGCGCGCTGGCTCACGCGCGTGCCGGCGACGTATTCGTGCGTGCCGGCGTTGACGCGATTGCCAGCCCACTTCGAACCGGCCTTGATGCCGAACAGGTTGTGCGAGGTGGCTTCGCCGCCGTCTTTCGCCAGACGCCGGCCCCAGCCGGTTTCCAGCGCGGCCTGCGCGACCAGCGCCTTGGGATCGACACCCAGTTCCTGTGCCGTGCGTTGCGCGTGCGGCCAGACCGAACGCACGAAGGCTTCCGGGCTTGAGCAGTCGAGCTTCGCGTTCGGGTCGCATTCGACCTGTGCGGTGGGAAGCTGCGGCAGGGCAGGGGCGGCGACACCGGGCAACGAAACGCCATCGCTGCTCGGCGTGAGCGAGAGCGACATGGGCGACGCGCCTGGCGTCATCGGGAAGCCGCCTTCCGGCGCGACGGGTACGGTCGTGCTGCCGGCATCGCGGGTGAGCTGCTGCACGATGATTGGTGCCAGGCCCAGGCCGCGGCCCTTGGCGATTTCACGCGAAAGCTGCTGGTCGTACATGTCGCGGTAGGCCGCGTTGTCGCCCATCAGCGAGTCGCCGAAGGACGCGCTGCGCATCGACTTCACCAGCATCTGCGCGAACTGCGCTTCCAGCTGCTGCGCGGCGTATTCCACGCGCGAGCGGTCGGCGCGCGGAGTTTCCGTCGTCGAAAGCGGCTGTGCGGTGGTCGGGCGCAGGTGCATGGTGGGGTCAAGGCAAGAGTTGTGCCTGCTGAAGGTGGACTCCTCCCCCTGCTTGCAGGGGGAGGTTGGGAGGGGGTACGAGGCGCGCCAGCGCCGAGCTCGCCGCGATGCGGCTTAGCGACCCCTCCCCAACCCTCCCCTGCAAGCAGGGGAGGGAGCATGTGGTGCGTGGCGCCACTAGATGACCTCCAGCTCCGCCCGCAGCGCCCCGGCGCGTTTGAGCGCTTCCAGGATCGCCACGATGTCGCCGGGAGCGGCGCCCACGGCGTTCACCGCGCGGACGATCTGCTCCAGCGACGTGCCACCCTGGAACAGGAACATGCGGCCTCCGTCCTGGCTGGCTTCGACGCTGGACTGCGGTGTCACTACGGTCTGGCCGCGGCTGAATTCATTGGGCTGGCTGACCTGCGTGTTCTCGGAGATCGACACCGTGAGCGAGCCGTGCGACACCGCCGCCGGCAGCACGCTGACGTTCCCGCCCATCACGACGGTGCCGGTGCGCGAGTTGACGATGACCTTGGAGGCCGCTGCGCCCGGGCTGACGTCCAGCGATTCGAGCTTCGCCAGGAAACCGACGCGGTCGCCATCGGACGGCGGCGCCACCTCGATGGTCACCGCGTCCACGGCGCGCGCGCGGCCGTTGCCGAATTCGCGGTTCACCGCATCGACGATGTGCGCGGCGGTGGTGAAGTCTGCTTCGTGAAGGTTGAGCGTGACGTTGCCCGCCTGGGGTGCACCGGCGACGGCACGCTCGACGATGGCGCCATTGGGAATGCGGCCACCGTTGGGCGCGTTCACCGAAATGCGCGAGCCGTCCTTGCCCTGCGCACCGAAGCCCGACACGACCAGGCTGCCCTGGGCGATGGCGTAGATCTCGCCGTCGGCGCCACGCAGCGGCGCCATCAGCAGGCTGCCGCCGCGCAGGGAACCGGCATTGCCAATGGACGAGACGGTGACGTCGATCGGCTGGCCAGGCTTGGCGAACGGCGGGAGCTCGGCGTGGATCGCGACGGCGGCGACGTTCTTCAGCTGCGGGTTCACGCCCGGCGGAATGCTGACGCCCAGCTGGTCGAGCATCGTCTTCAGGCTCTGCACGGTGAAGGGCGTCTGGCTGGTGCGGTCGCCGCTGCCGTCCAGGCCCACCACCAGGCCGTAGCCGATGAGCGGGTTGCCGCGCACGCCGGCGACCTGCGCCAGGTCCTTGATGCGTTCGGCGTGGGCGGGCGGAACGATGGCGAGCGTGAGGGCGAGGCCGGCGAGGGTGCACAGCAGCGCGTACAGCACCGGTGCCAGCGACTTGGCACGCGAGGAAGCCGAGGAGGAATCACGAGTGTTCATGCGCCCTCCTCAGTACGGATAGACCGCGGAATTGAAGAACCGGCCCAGCCAGCCCATCGCGTTGGAACGCGCGAGCGTGCCGCGGCCGCCATAGACGATCTGCGCCTCGCCGACGCGGTCGGACGAGATGCGGTTGTCGGGACCGATATCGGCCGTGCGCACGATTCCTTGAACCTGGATCAGTTCGTCGCCCTGGTTCAGGCGCATCTGCTTCTGCCCGCGCACCAGCAGGTTGCCGTTGCCCAGGTTCTGCACGACGGTCGCGGTGACCGAGCCGTTGAGGCGATTGCTCTGCGTGCTGTTGCCGGCGCCCTTGAAGTCGCGCGAGCCTTCGGCCGAGGCCTGCAGGATCGGGTTGCCCTTGTAGGTGATCGGCACGCCGGCGATGGTCGGTGCGGCCATGTCGATGGTCGATTCCTTGCTCACCGACGTGTTGGCCTGCGCACGCGCGCTGGTGTTCTCCACCAGCACGATGGTGACCAGGTCGCCGACATCGCGCGCCTTGTTGTCTTCGAACAGGCGCATGCTGCGGCCGCCGTAGATGGAGCCTTCGCTGGCTGGCGCGGACGGCGCGACGATCGCGGCGGCCGGCGCGGCCATCGGCGCGAACGGGCGCACGTCGCCGACGACGCTGGCGCAACCGGCCAGCGCGAGTGCGCAGGCGGCGGCGGAAAGACGGATGAGCGTGTTCACGGCGCAACTCACAGATTGTTGTTGAGGAAGCCCAGCATCGAGTCGGTCGTCGAGATCGCCTTGGCGTTGGTCTCGTACGCGCGCTGGGTTTCGATCATCGACACCAGCTCCTCCACGACGTTGACGTTGGAGCCTTCCAGCTGTCCCTGCGCGAGCGTGCCGATGCCGTTAGTGCCCGGAGCGCCCTGCTGCGCGGGACCGCTGGCGCCGGTCTCGACGTAGAGGTTCTTGCCGACGGCCTGCAGGCCCGACGGGTTGACGAAGTCGGCCAGCGTGAGCGAGCCGACTTGCACGTCGTCGGCCTGGCCCTGCACCTTCACCGACACGGTGCCGTCGGCGCCGATGGTCACGCTCTGCGTGCCTTCTGGAAACTGGATGCCGGGCTGCACCGGATAGCCGTCGCTGGTGACCATCTCACCCTGCGAATTGCGCTTGAAACTGCCGTCGCGCGTGTAGGCGCTGCTGCCGTCGGGCATCAGCACTTCGAAGAAGCCGCGGCCGTCGATGCCGACGTCCAGCGCGCCATTGGTGACGTTGAGATTGCCCTGCGAAAACTCCTTCGCCGTCGCCGCGACGCGCACGCCGGTGCCGGTGGACAGACCGGTCGGCGCCTGTGTCTGCTCGGACGTCGCGCCGCCGGGCTGGCGGACCGTCTGGTACAGCAGGTCCTGGAACTCGGCACGATCGCGCTTGAAGCCGGTCGTGTTGACGTTGGACAGATTGTTGGAAATCACCGCCATGCGCGTCTGCTGCGCGTCGAGGCCGGTCTTGGCGATCCATAGAGCCTGGGTCATGGCGTGGTTCCTCGTGGAGCGTTTGTGAAGCGGCGGGTTTTGCTCCCTCCCCTGCCTGCAGGGGAGGGTTGTGGAGGGGTGCGAAGCCGCGAGGCGGCGACCTCGGCGCGATATCGCCTTGCTCGCTGCACCGCAGCCATCCGTGGCGAAACGTCCAAGGGACGGATCGCCCGGCCCGGCCATCCATGGCCGGTCGGGTAGGCAGGCCACGCGGCAGTGCCGCGTAAACGGCCTACCTACCCCCAAGCAACGAATTCGCGCTGCGTGCGTTCTCATCCACGCTCTGCAAGACGCGTACCTGCATCTCGAAGGCGCGGGCGGTCTGGATCATCTGCACCAGCATCGAGGTCGCCTCGACGTTGCTGTTCTCCACCGCACCGGGCGTGAGCGATTCGCCGGCCGCGGGCGCAGGCGGCTGGCCATTGGCCGGGCGCATCAGGCCGTCGTCGCCACGCGTGAGGTCCGCCGTGCGCGCCTGCACGACGCCCAGGCGGCCGGCTTCGGCGATGGTGCTGGCGGGCTGACCCTGCGGCACGATGGAGATCGTGCCGTCGCTGGCGATGTCCATCGACTGGAACGGCGGCACGGTTACCGGTGCGCCGTCGCTTCCCAGCACGGGACGTCCGTTGCTCGTCAGCAGGCCGTTGGCGTTCATCGCCAGGTTTCCGGCACGCGTATAGGCGGGGTTGCCCTGCGCGTCCTGCACGGTGAGCCAGCGATCCTGGTTCAGCGCGACATCCAGCGTGTTGCCGGTATTGAGGATCGCCCCGTGCGTGCCGCTCACGCCATAGGTCTGCGCGGCGGCGGCCACGCGCGAGGCGTGGCCGTTGCCCGTGACCGGCGTGGCGGTGGAGCCGGCGAGCGTCGCCTGGAACCCCACCGTGTTCGCGTTGGCGAGGTTGTGCGAAACCGACGCCTGCGTCTTCAGCGACGTGCTGGCGCCGGTCATCGCGATGTAGAGCGCGCGGTCGGTCATGGCACGGACCTCCTATGTCATCGCATCCGCGCTTAGCGGATGTTGATGATCGTCTGGGTGACCTGGTCCTGCGTCGAGATCATCTGCGCGTTCGCCTGGAAATTGCGCTGCGCGGTGATCATGTTGACCAGCTGTTCGGTGAGATCCACCGTGGAGGCTTCCAGTGCGCCGGACTGCAGCACGCCGAAATCCGCCGTGTCAGGCGCACCGATGCGCGGGTCGCCAGAGGCGTAGGTTTCGGCCCACACGTTGTTGCCCTGCGGCTGCAGGCCCTGCGGGTTGGTGAAGGTGCTCAGCGCGACCTGGCCCAGCGCCTGGTCGGCGCCGTTGGAGTAGCGCGCGTACACCACGCCGGTGGGATCGATGTCGATCTCGTTGAGCTTGCCGGCGGGGTAGCCGTCGGGGTCGATCACGCGCAGCCCGAAGGCCGAGCCGTACTGCGCCGAGCCGCCGACGTTCAACGTCAGGTTCATGACGCCCGCGCCGGTGGTCGGGGTGAACGGCGCCATCGCGATCTGCCCGTTCGCCGGCGTCACGAGCGCGCCGGAGCCGTTGAACTGCAGCGTCGTCGGCGCGCCGACGGCGGTGCCGTCGATGTAGTTGTGGACCTGCCATTCGTTCGGGTTGGCGGTCTTCACGAAGTAGGACGTCTGCGTGTGCCCGACGCCGAGCGAGTCGTACACCGTCGCGCCACCGGTGGAGTGGTTGTAGGTGTTGGTGTCGGTCGGATCGAACGGCGCGACGGTCGGGGCGTTCGCGTTGCCCGGCAGCGTCACCTGCAAGTCCACGTTGGTCGACGCCTGCGGCGGGCTGGTCGTGGTCAGCAGCTGCAGGTCGGTGAGGCGGCCGACGTCGAAGCCGTTGCCGTTCGCATTGGGCGCGAACACCTGCAGGCGCTTGCCGTCCGGGGTTCCGATGAAGCCGTTCGGATCGGGCTGGAAATTGCCCGCACGCGTGTACACGCGCGCGCCGTTGTCGTTGAGCACGAAGAAGCCTTCGCCGTCGATGGCGACGTCCAGGCCGCGGCCGGTCGGGTCGATGTTGCCCTGCGAGAACTGCTGCGCGACGTTGCTCAGCTTCACGCCCGAACCGATCGCATTGCGCGACAGGCCGTAGGCGGTGGAGGAGAACAGGTCGGCGAACTCCGCGCGCGATTCCTTGAAGCCGGTCGTGTTGACGTTGGCGATGTTGTTCGCCGTGACGTTGAGGTCGGCGTTGGCGGCGTTGATGCCGGACAGCGAAGTGTTGAAGCCCATGATCGTGTTCTCCGGTATGGAGGTTCTTCAGTCCCTCTCGTGCGAGAGGTGGGATGGAGTGGCGAAAATCAGCGGATGCGAAGCACGTAATCCAGCGGCGCGGTGCCAAGGCCGGCGAGATCGAGGAACACGCCGTCGCTGCCCACGGTCACGCTGTCCACGCGCGATTCGACGTAGGTGCTGAGGTCTTTCTTCGTTTCGCCCGAGCCGATCGTCGCGGTGATGCCATAGGTGCCCGGTGCGAGGCGATTGCCGTCCGCGTCCTTGCCGTCCCATTCGAAGGCGACTTCGCCGGCCTTTTCGGCCTGCACGGTGATCTTGCGGACGCTCTGGCCGTTGGGATCGGTAATGTCGAAGGTGACGGTGCCGGCATCCGGCGCGGCGACCACGCCGTTGACGTTGCCTTCGCTGCCCAGCGCCATCTTGGCCGACGGCACCAGCACGCTGCGGCCGACGAGCGAGGCGCCGCGCAGCATCTGGTCGGTGGCCAGCGAGCCCTGGAAGCCGTCCATCGAGGTCTGCAGGCCCTGGATGCCCTGCACGGTGGAGAACTGCGCGAGCTGGCCGAGGAACTCGCTGTTCTCCATCGGATTGAGCGGATCCTGGTGCTGCAGCTGCTCGGTCATCAGGCGCAGGAAGTCGGCCTGCCCGAGCGAGTCGGACTTCTTGCTGTTGCCGGTGCCGGTGCTGCCGGTGGCGCCGTAGGTGGAGGCGAAGTCGGAGATGGAGGTCATCGGAAGGTCTCGGTCAGGTTCGGCTCGGCGTCGTTACGGTCAGCGGCCCATCTGCAACGTCGACAACGCCAGTTCCTTGGCGCTGTTGAACACCTCGACGTTGGCCTGGTAGCTGCGCGAGGCGGAGATCAGGTCGACCATCTGCGCCACCGGATCCACCGCGGGCGCGTAGACGTAGCCCTGTGCGTCGGCGAGCGGATGGCCGGGTTCGTAGCGTTTGAGCGGCGCGTCGGTGCTTTCGCGCACTTCGGTCACGGTCACGCCCGCGAGCGAGGCATCGCCGGGCACGCCTTCGGCGCGGAAGACCGGCTGCTTGGCGCGATAGACCTCGTCGGGACTGCCGGCGACCGAATCGGCGTTGGCAAGGTTCGAGGCGATCGTCGACAGACGCACCGACTGGGCGTTCATCGCCGAACCGGCGACGTCGAAAATGGGGAGGTTGCTCATGCGCGTTCGCCTTCTTATTGGCCGGTGATCGCGGTGAGCATTCCGCGCACCTTCGATTCCACGAAGGTCAGCGACGCCCGGTACTCCAGCGCCGCCTGCGCGTACAGCGCGTGCTCGCGCTCGCCATCGACGGTGTTGCCGTCGACGCTGGGCTGGCTGCTGGGCCGCGCGTAACGGGCGCCTTGCGCTGCGGCATCGATGGCGTCGCCCGCAGCCGCATTGGGCTGGAGCGCCGATTGCAGGGCCGAGCTGAAGTCCAGGTCCTGCGCCTTGAAATTGGGCGTGTCGGCGTTGGCCAGGTTGGCCGACAGCAACTGCAGCCGCTGCTCGCGCAGGGCCAGCGCAGTGCCGTGGATGCCAAGGAAATCGGACATGACGCCTCCGGGGTCGGGTTCACCCGGAGCAGAGGCAAGACGTGTGCCAGAGCGTGTGTTTTCGCGCCTCCCCTGCGTGCAGGGGAGCAGGGGCGGGCTTACGAGAGCGAATTCACCCGCGCCGCCACGCGCTGCGCCAGCTCGTGTTCGGAGTACTTGGGCACGAAGTCGTCCGCGCCCACACGCTCGACCATCGCCATGTTGAACACGCCCGACAGCGAGGTGTGGAGCAGCACGAACATGTCCCGCAGGGCCGGGTCGCGTCGGATTTCCGTCGTGAGGGTGTAGCCGTCCATGGCCGGCATTTCGATGTCGGAGATGACCATCGCGTAGCGCTCGTGCGGGTCGATGCCGCTCAGGACCAGCGCTTGCAGGTGGTCCAGCGCCTGGCGCCCGTCCGACAGCAGCGTCGCGCCCAGGCCCAGCTGTTCCAGCACGAAGCGGATCTGGTTGCGCGCCACGCGCGAGTCGTCGACGACCAGCACTTCGCGCGGGGCGGTCGGGCTGGTGGCCGCCAGCGGCGCGATGCGGTCGGCGTCGCTGGCGCGCGGGGCCGACTCGGCCAGCACGCTTTCCACGTCGATCAGCTGGATCAGCTCGCCGTGGTGGCGCGTGACGCCGGTGAGGTAGTGCTGCTCGGCGCCATGTTCCGGCGGCGGATGGATGTCCTGCACCGCGATGTTGACGATGCGGTCCACCGCCGACACCAGGAAGCCCTGCACGGAGCGGTTGAACTCGGTGACCACCAGGTACTTGGGTTCGACCGAATCGGCATCGCCGTGGCCGATGGCGCGCGCCAGGTCCAGCACCGGGATGCTGCGACCGCGCACGTCGGCCGCCCCGCTGAAGGCCGGCGGCAGCTGGGGCAGGGTGAACAACGGCGGGCGCGGGAGGACCTCCTGCACCTTGAAGACATTCACGCCAAAAAGCTGACGCGTGCCCAGGCGGAACAGCAGCAACGCCAGCCGGTTGTGGCCGGCCAGCCGGGTGCGTTGGTCGATGCGGTCGAGCAGGTCCTGACTCATGGCCGGGTTGTCGGCCGGGTGGGGCGGTACTTGAGGTCGTACGCCAGACGCTGGCGTGCAAGGGCGTTCGGCACAAATCCTGCACGCTCCTTCCGAATCTCTGCGGAGCTCCGCGTGCGCGTCCTGTTGAAAGCCCTGCTGACCACCTTCGCGCTGTCGCCGTTGCTGGCGATGGCGGGCGCGTTCCAGTCCGTCGATTCCATCCGCGATGCCGCCATCGTCGCGATGGGCGCGAACGGGCAGGCGGAAGCCTCCGTGGACTCGCGCCTTCGCATGCCCGCCTGTTCGCAGCCGCTGGCGGCGACGGTCGCGGGGCCGACTTCAGTCGCCGTGCGCTGCGCCGATACCCCGGGTTGGCAGCTTTACGTGCCGGTGCGTGTGCGACGCGAGGCCGATGTGGTGGTCCTCGCCCGGCCCGTGCGTCCTGATGAGCCGATCGGGCCGGAGCACCTGGCGGTGCAGCGGCGCGAGCTCGGTGCGGGCGAGGGGCCGGTCGTGACCGATCCGGCCGCCGTCGTCGGCAAGCGTCTGCGCCGGGCCATGCCCGCCGGGGCGATGCTGGCCACGGACGACGTCGGCGGGGAGGACGCGCTCAAGCGCGGAGACCCGGTCACGCTCGTCTCGCGCGCCGGAGGCATGGAGGTCCGCATGGGCGGCCGTGCGATGGGCGCGGGGAAGGTGGGGTCGACGATCTCCGTCGAGAACACCGGCTCGCGCCGTATCATCCGGGGCCGCGTGGTCGGCGCCGGTCTCGTTGAAGTCAATTTGTGACGGCCCTTACAAAGCTGTCAGGTTTTCCCCTCAAGTCCGCCCGCGGGCGGCCGTTATCCAGTTCGAACACGTTCTCAAGGAGTCAGCCATGACCCACAAGATCGACGGCGCCATGTCACCCGCCCTGCGCCAGGTGGAAGCCGCGGCCAGTACGTCCGTGCAGTCCCGCTCCGGTGCCGACCGCGGCCAGCCGGTGGGCGCCACCGCCCCGGCCGACCAGATGCGCCTCACCGGCGATGCCACGAACCTGCAGGCGCTGGAGCGCGAGCTCGGCGCGGCACCGGCCGGCATCGACGTGGCCAAGGTCAACGCGATCCGCACCTCGCTGGCCGACGGCAGCTACAAGGTCGACCCGCAGGCGATCGCCGATCGCATGCTGTCGCTCGAGAACGCGCTGTCCAAGTGACGCGAATGAACGCGCAGGCGCACCCGCTCGACGTGCTCGAGGACGCCCTGAACGAGGAGCGCCGCGCGCTGCTCGACCATGACGTCGAGGCGCTGCTGCGCTCCACGCAGGCCAAGCTGGACGCGCTGCGCGCGGCCGAACAGGCCGGCGCGAATGCCAGCGACGCACCGCGCGTGCAGGCGCTGAGCGAACTCAACCAGGCCAACGGCGCGCTGCTGGCGCGTCGTCGCCGTGAAGTGAACTGGGCGCTGCGGCACCTGGGCCGGCTGGATTCGGACGCCCTCTACGACGCCAGCGGCCAGGCCGGGGCGCGCCCGCACAGCCGGTTGAACGTTTCAGCCTGAACACGCGCGATCCGGCGTTCGCAGGACCATGAAGGCCCGCCATCGGCGGGCCTTTTTGTGCGCCGGGAGCCGGTTCATCCCGAATCGACGATCGCGGGCCGGCGAATCGCGGCGTCATGCGCTACCTTGAACCCGCCCCACGCGCTCCCCGGAACTCAATGAGCGAACAACCCAGCACACACACCGGCGATGCCTGGAGCGAGGACATGCTCTGGGCGGTCGCGATGTCGGACCTCGCGGTCTTCCTGCTCGACGACCAGGGCCGCCTGCTGCACAGCAACGACGCAGGCCGCGTGCTGGCGATGCGCCTGCATCCGGACGACCCGCATCCGGATCCGGCGATGCTGCTGTCCTACATCCCCGAACAGGGCTGGCAGATCGCCCAGCGCGACGGCCGCTGGATCGGCGAGGTGCCCACCGCGTTGCCGGGCCTGGTGCTGGAGATCAAGGCCTTCGCCGGACGCGATCGCGGCCGTTGCCGTCGCTACACGGTGATGACCGACATCTCGGTGCGTTCGGCGCGCGAAGGCGAACTGCGCCGTCGCCACGACGAGCTGCAATCCACCTACGACCGTCTGGCCAGCGCGCAGGAACAACTGCTGCAGTCGGAGAAGATGGCGTCCATCGGACAACTCGCGGCAGGCGTCGCGCACGAGATCAACAACCCCATCGGCTACGTGCACTCCAACCTGGGCACGCTGCAGGAATACACCAGCGCGTTGCTGGCGCTCGTCGACGGCTACACCGATGCGTTGCAATCGGTCGATCCCGCGGGCAGCCGCGGGCAGATGAAGCAGCTGCGCGATCGGCTCGACGTGGATTTCATCGTCGGTGACCTGCCCAAGCTGCTGGAGGAGTCGCGCGAAGGCATCGAGCGCGTGACCAAGATCGTGCAGGACCTCAAGGAGTTCTCGCACGTCGAGCGCGACGAGCCGATGCGTCCGTCGGACCTGCGCAAGGGCCTGGAATCCACGCTCAACATCGTGTGGAACGACCTCAAGTACAAAGCGAAGATCGACAAGCATTACCACGACGCACCGCTGGTGGAGTGCTATCTGTCGGAGATCAACCAGGTCTTCATGAACCTGCTGATCAACGCGGGGCAGGCGATCAACGATCGCGGCCTGATCACGCTGGCGATGGGCGCCGAAGGCGACGAGGTGTGGGTGAGCGTCGCCGACGACGGCGTCGGCATTCCCGAAGACGCGTTGCAGCGCATCTTCGATCCGTTCTATACGACCAAGCCGATCGGGCGCGGCACCGGCCTGGGTCTGGCGATTGCGTATCGCATCGTCGCCAAGCATCACGGTCGCATCGAAGTGCATAGCCGGCCAGGCCAGGGCAGCACGTTCCGCGTGGTGTTGCCCATTTCGCAGCCGGTGCTCTCGCGGCCGCGGGCGAAATAGGTCGCGCGTCGCGATCCCAACGCAGGGTGACGCGACGCTTTGGCTTTCAAGCTCTCCCCCGGTGGGAGAGGGGCTGCAGCCTCGAGCCCGCAACGAGACGACGAACGGCGCGCTGGCAACAAATCCCCGAAAACGCTATCGCAACGATGCGTTAACGAAACACCAACACGCCTTTCGCCGCGTCTTTGCCGCGTTCAGGCGATGCGACACACCTCATGCCTTCCATAAGGTTTCAGGGGAAACCTATGGAACGATCAGCCCGTTGCTGCACTGCACGATGACAAACTCGGCACAGTTTGCTTAGTTTTGGTTAAGGCTTCGTGGTAGCGCTATCACAGGGGGTGCGCTGCCTGGGGTCGGGATGACGCGATTACTGCGACTGCACGGGTCACTGGAACCGCAAGGAAGTCGGCAACAGAAGGTGCGGGAACGGGCGATTCGAACGCCCGGTTTGGAAGTACGTGCGGGCATTGCCCGCGGGTGCCCTGGGGAGGGGCGACACATCCATCGATCGAAGTAGAGGGCAGACCACATGATCTGGTTCCGGTCCCACGCAGTAGGCGCGTCGCGCGCGCAAGCGGCCACTATCGCGCCGCAGTCGCAGCACGCATCGTCGGTTCAACCGTACGTCCAGACGAGGGCCACGCCATGAGCCCGCGCAACAGGATGTTCAATACGACGAAGTTCACCAGCAAGACCATCAAGCGCACGGCGATGTTCACCTTCGTCGGCGGCATGCTGGTCATCAATCCGGCGTTCGCACAGGACGCCACGCAGGCCACGCAGGCGCAGGTGCTGCAGTCGCAGCGTCCCGCCGAAGATGCCACCACGCTTGATTCGGTGGTCGTCACCGGCCTTCGCAACTCGCTCAACCAGTCGATGGAGCTCAAGCGCGAAGCCGCCGGCGTTGTCGATGCGATCAGCTCGGAAGACATCGGCAAGTTCCCCGATACCAACCTGGCCGAATCGCTGCAGCGCATCACCGGCATCTCGATCGAGCGTCGCGACGGCGAAGGTGCGCAGATCACCGCACGCGGTTTTGGTCCGCAGTTCAACATGGTGACCCTCAACGGTCGCCAGATCCCGGGCGCTGACGCGTTCGGCGCGCCGGGCCAGATCCCGATCGGCGGCGTCGACGGCGGCACGCGCGCGTTCAACTTCGCTCAGCTGGCATCGGAAGCGATCGACACGCTGGTGGTCTACAAGACCGGCCAGGCGACCGTACCCAGCGGCGGCATCGGCGCGACGATCGACATCCAGACCGATCGTCCGTTCAACCACCAGGGTGGCAACGTCGTCGCCAACCTCGGCGCGAAGGCCGTATACGACGAATCGCAGCCGTTCGACACCGACATCACGCCGGAAGTCTCGGGCATCTTCAGCTACGCCAACCCCGACAAGACGTGGGGCGTGGGCCTGTCGGCGAGCTACCAGAAGCGCCACGGCGGTTCGGTGCAGTCGACCGAGAACGCCTGGAACATGCAGCGCTGGACCGGCACTGACCCGGCACTGCGTCCGGACGCGATCGTGACGAATGCGCCGGCGATCGGCCAGCTGTACGGCATGCCCAACGACCTGCGTTATGCCTTCGCCGATTTCGAACGCGAACGCATCAACGGCCAGGCGGTGCTGCAGTTCGCGCCGACCGACGCGCTGACCTTCACGCTGGACTACACCTACTCCAGCAACGAGATCACCGAGAACCGCGGCGAGCAGACCATCTGGCTGCAGCGCGCCAACAGCTTCAGCCACCTGACCTTCGATACCAACGAAGCCGTCGCCACGCCCGTCTATCTGCGCGACATCGTCGGCACCAAGGACTTCGGCTACGAGCAGCAGCGCCAGGAGCAGGAATACAAGCTCGATTCGCTCGGCTTCAATGCGAAGTGGGACGTCACCGACCGTTTCCGCCTGGCCTTCGACGCGCACAACACGACGTCCAAGAGCCTTCCGAACGATCCTGTCACGGGCGGCGGTTCGACGTTCTTCTCCATCGCCGGCACCAACAACTGCACCGTGGGCCCGTACTGCGGCGGCAACTGGGCGCAGGAGCTGTACTTCAACAACGGCCTGCCGATCGGCGCGCGCACGTGGTACACGGACCCGGTAGCGGCGGCGAACGGCACCAACGGCGTGGTCAACCCGGACTTCCCGCCGGAGCAGATCGGTTCGCAGGTGCTGCGCATCAACTACCAGCGCCAGGAAACCGAAGTGAAGCAGGGCCGCATCGACGGCGAGTACAACTTCGATGACGGCCGCTTCCTGTTCGGCGTGGATTCCTCCAACGTCACCATGAAGCGCATGCAGGCGACCGAGGCGTACTCGACGCTGGGTGACTGGGGCGTGGCCAACACCGGCAACGAACCGGGCCTGCAGGAACTGCTCACGCCGATCAGCATCATCGGCATGTTCGAAGACTGGAACACCGCGGGTGCGGCTCCGGGCGCATGGCGCGGAAACGCCACCGCCGGCGCGTTGTGGGCGGGCGATTTCTACGGTGCGCAGACGCGCCGCAGCGATCAGCTGGCCGCCGACAACAAGGTCGAGGAAGACACCGATTCGGTGTACGGCCAGATCGAGATGGACGGCACGCTGGGCGGCTTCCCGACGCACACGCGTATCGGCGTGCGCTACGAGAAGACCTACGTCACTTCGACCTCGCAGGTCGCCATTCCCACTGCGATCCAGTGGCAGGCGAACAACGACTTCCGCATCCTGCGCGGCGAAGACACGCAGCCCTTCAAGGAAACGCACAGCTACGACTTCGTCCTGCCGAACCTCGACTTCAGCCTCGATTTCACCGATGAAATCAAGGGCCGTGCGTCGTTCAGCAAGACCATCGCGCGTGCGCCGTACGGCAACCTCTACGCAGGTCCCACGCCGAACCAGCCCACCGGTTCGATCCTGATCAATCCATCCGCACGCGCGGACGGCGATGCGCAGAACCCCGCGCTGGATCCGCTGGAATCGGACAACCTCGACCTGGCGGTGGAGTGGTACTTCGCCGACGCGAGCTTCGTGTCGGTCACGTTCTGGAACAAGGACGTGAAGAACTTCATCGGCAACTCGGTGGTTCGCGAGAACCTGTACGACCTGCGTGACCCGACGTCCGGTCCGGATGCACAGGCGGCGCTGGCGTTCCTGACCAGCCCGCAGTGCACCACGCAGGCGACGGCGGCGGGTGCCGACCTGGCCCAGGCGTGTTCGGCCAACGACACCGCGCTGTTTGCCGCATTGGCGATGCTGCGCAACCCGGAAACGGGCGGCCTGGCGGCGTACAACGGCACCTCCGCGCAGTCGCTGCAGATGGAGAACACCTACGACCTCGTCGGCGAAGCGGACGACCCGTTGTACGAGTTCGACGTCCAGCGTCCGGTCAACCAGAACAACGCCAACCTGCACGGTTGGGAAATGGGCGGCCAGTACTTCTTCGGTGAATCGGGCTTCGGCATCTTCGCCAACTACACGTTGGTTGACGGCGACGTCGCGTTCGACAACACCGTGATCGAACGCGACCAGTTCGCGCTGCTCGGCCTGAGCGACACGGCCAACGTGATGTTCATGTACGAGAAGTACGGCTGGTCGGCACGACTGGCCTGGAACTGGCGCGACGAGTACCTGATCGCCGCGAACGAGAACGGCTCCAACCGCAACCCGTACTACGTCGAGGAATACGAGCAGTGGGACTTGAGCGTGAACTACTCGTTCAACGATCACTGGCAGGTCGGCTTTGAAGCCATCAACCTGACCGGCGAGGACGTGCGTTGGCACGGCCGCTCCGAGAAGCAGATGATCAAGCTGGTCGACCAGAGCCCGCGCTACATGCTGGGCGTGCGCTGGCGCTTCTGACGGTGCGGTAGCGAGGAAAGCGGGTGCGGGAACGGAAGGTTCAATCTTCCGTTCCCCGCACCTCACCCATGCGAGGAACGAGGATCACCGCCGACGGCACGGAAGACGCTCTCCCTCCCGTGACGTTTCCGATCCCTCGTTTCTCGCTTCTCGTTCTGCGCGTTCATTCCGCCTCATGCAAGGCACCTCTTGCTTTTCGCGTAACGGCAGGCGCATAACGTGCGAAAGCCTGCCCATTGCCCGCTCGACATGGCCCGATACGAACTGCTTAACAACATCACGCACAAGGACCTGCGCGTCGCCACGCGCTTCGGTCGCGAATTCGGCGACGACATCGGCATGGTCGTGGCGTTCCCGACCGAGTTCGCCGAACTGCAACGCGAATACCCCATCTTCCTGCGCAAGGAACAAGGCAGCGGCCAGTGGCAGGCGGTCGCGCTGCTGGGTTTCGAAGCCCGCGAAAACCTCTTCCTGCAGGGCGAACGCTGGAATGCGACGTACCTTCCTGGCGCCATCGCGAAGGGCCCGTTCCTCATCGGCTTCCAGGAACAGCGCATCGAAGGCGAACTGCGTCGCGAACCGGTGGTGCATGTGGACATGGACCATCCGCGCATCGCGACCAATGAAGGCGAGGCCGTGTTCCTGCCGCAGGGCGGCAACAGCGTCTACCTGGATCACATCTCGACCGTGCTGCGCGGCATTCGCGACGGCGTCGACGCCGGGCAGGCGATGTACGCCGCGCTCGATGCGCTCGAACTGATCCAGCCGGTGTCGCTTGAAATCCAGTTCGACGAGGCCCATCGCGCGAACGTGACTGGGCTGCACAACATCGATCGCGACCGTCTTGCCGCGCTTGATGCGCAACAGCTGCACGAACTGCATCGCGCCGGCTACCTGGAAGGCATCTACCTCGTGCTGGCGTCGCTGCAGAACTTGCGCCGCCTGATGGCGGAAAAACAACGGCGGCTGCGCGAGACCGTGCAGTGAACGCATTGGCCGGCGACGCGATGATGGAAACGCGTGCCGGCGTGGCAGGTCGCGTACGCGAGCTGCACGATCTGCGTGCCGATGCGCTGCCGATCGACGAACTGCTCGCCCAGGGCGAGCCGGTGGTTCTGCGCGGCGTCGCGCGCGACTGGGAACTGGTGCGCGAAGGCCAGCGTTCGATGCAGGCGGCGATGGACTGCCTTCGCCGTCACGAGAACGGCCAGCCGGTGACGTACTCCTGGGGCGCGCCGGAGATCCGCGGGCGTCCCTTCTACAACGACGATTTCACGCAGCTCAACTTCGAAGTGCGCCGCGGTGGGTTGTCGCAGGTACTGGACGAGATCGCCTCGCATGCGGGCGATGCCTTGCCGCCGACCTACTACGTCGCTTCCTTGCTGATCGACACGCGCCTGCCGGGCCTGCGCGCGGCCAACGATCTTGCCCTTCAGGCGCAGGGCATCGACGCGCCGCCGAGCATCTGGATAGGCAATCGCGTCACCGCCTCGTGCCATTACGACGCGATGAACAACATCGCGGTGTGCGCCGTCGGGCGTCGCCGCTTCACGCTGTTTCCGCCGGAGCAGATCCACAACCTGTATCCGGGGCCGCTGGATCCCACGCCGGGCGGGCAGCAGGTGAGCGTGGTCGATTTCGATGCGCCCGACTTCGCACGCTACCCGCGTTTCCGCGATGCGCTCGATGCCGGCCGCAGTGCGGTGCTCGAACCGGGCGATGCGATCTTCATGCCCAGCCTGTGGTGGCACCACGTGCAGGCGCTGGAAGCGTTCAACGTGCTGGTGAACACCTGGTGGAGCAGCGCGGCGGCGCATCTGCCCACGCCGATGCACGCGCTCTACCACGCGATCTGGGCGCTGCGCGACCGGCCGGAGCGTGAGAAGCAGGCGTGGCGCGAGGTGTTCGACCATTACGTGTTCGGCGACCCGGCCAAGGCCGCCGAACATGTGCCGCCGCAGGCGCAAGGCGCACTGGCGCCCATCGACGACATGCTCGCGCGCCAGCTGCGCGCCATGCTCATCGCCAAACTCAACCGTTGAGCGCGCGCTCACCGCCATGCCACCAGAGGAAACGCAGATGGAAAAAGGCAGGATCCGCAGGGTCGTGATCGCCGGCGGCGGTACCGCGGGCTGGCTGGCCGCGGCGGCGCTGACCCACCAGTTCCGCGATCTGCTCGACGTGGTCCTGATCGAATCCGAACAGATCGGAACCGTCGGCGTGGGCGAATCGACGGTGCCGCCGATACGCAATTTCCATCGCTTCCTGCAGATCGACGAGCAGGAGTTCCTGCGTGAAGTCGCCGGCACGTTCAAGCTGGCGATCTCGTTCGAGAACTGGCGCAAGCACGGCGAGCGCTACATCCACCCCTTCGGCATCACCGGGCAGGGCACGCTTGTCGCGGCGTTCCATCACTTCTGGCTGGAAAGCCTGCAGCGCGGGATGGATTCCAAACTGGGCGACTACTGCCTCGAAACGCAGGCCGCGCTGGCCGACCGCTTTGCGCTGCCGCCCAATCCGCAGGTCAACTACGCCTACCATCTCGACGCGGGCCTGTACGCGCGCTTCCTGCGCAAGCGTGCGGAAGGCTTCGGCCTCAAGCGCATCGAGGGAAAGATCCGCGAAGTGCGGCAGAACGCGGAATCGGGCTTCGTCGAAGCGCTGGTGCTGGAAGACGACCAGGTCATCGAAGGCGATCTGTTCATCGACTGCACGGGCTTCCGTGGCCTGCTGATCGAGCAGACGCTCAAGTCCGGCTACGAGGACTGGCACCAGTGGCTGCCGTGCGATCGCGCGGTGGCGGTGCAGACCGAATCCACCGGCGGCCCGGTGCCGTACACGCGCGCCATCGCGCACGACGCGGGCTGGCGCTGGCATATCCCGTTGCAGCACCGTGTCGGCACGGGCTGGGTGTATTCCAGTGCCCACATGTCCGACGACGAAGCCACCGCGCGCCTGCTGAAGGATGCGGCGGCGACGCCCATCCGCGATCCGTGGCGCGTGCCGTTCCGCAGCGGCCGCCGCCTGAAGGCATGGAACAAGAACGTGGTATCGCTGGGTCTGGCGAGCGGTTTCATCGAGCCGCTGGAATCGACCAGCCTGCACCTGTCGATGACCTCGATCATCCGCCTGGTCGAATCCTTCCCGTTCGACGGCATTCCCGATTCGCTGGTGGAGATCTACAACGACACCGGGCGCCGCGAAATGGAGCACGTGCGCGACTTCATCATCCTGCACTACCACGCCAACCAACGCGACGAGGCGATGTGGAAGCAGTGCCGCGAGATGGAGATTCCCGACTCGCTGTCCATCCGCATCCGCGCGTGGCGCGATCGCGCGCATGCGTGGCAGGGCGCTAACGAACTGTTCCGCGTGGACTCGTGGACGCACGTGATGCTGGGGCAGGGGTACGTGCCTGCGCAGCACCATCCGCTGACGCGCGCGCTGCCGGACGACCAGATGCGCCGCTTCTTCGACCAGATCCGCAAGCCCATCGACGAAGCCGTCGCGAAGTTCCCGACGCAGCAGGAATTCATCGACCGCTATTGCAAGGCGGCGCCGGAAGTGTGGGGCGCGCGGCGGCCGACGGTCCAGGCGTAACGACACGACATCGCACAAAACACAGGAGGCGGTACGGTGAAAGCAGGGAACTTCAGGCTGATAGGAAGTGGTGTGCTGGTGTCGGCGTTGTTGCTCGCGCTGGCGGCATGCAAGGGCGATGACAAGCCGCAGGCCGGGGCGCAGACACAGGCGGGCGCATCGCCGTGGCCCGACGTGAAGTGGCCGTTGCCCGAGGATCCCGCGCTGGAGAAGCGCGTGAACGATCTGCTGGCGACGATGACGGTCGAGGAGAAGGTCGGCCAGATCGTGCAGGGCGATATCAGCAGCCTCACGCCCGAGGACGTGCGCACCTACCACCTGGGTTCCGTGCTGGCCGGCGGCAATTCCGATCCCGGCGGCCGCTACAACGCCACGCCGGCGCAATGGCTCGCGCTGGCCGATGCGTTCTATGAAGCGTCGATCGACAAGTCGAAGGGTGGCAAGGGCATTCCGGTGATGTTCGGCATCGATGCCGTGCACGGGCAGAGCAACATCGTCGGCGCGACGATCTTCCCGCACAACATCGGCCTGGGCGCGACGCGCAATACCGAGCTGCTGCGTCGCATCGGCGAGATCACCGCGGTGGAAACGCGCACCACCGGCATGGAGTGGGCGTTCGCGCCGACGGTCGCGGTGCCGCAGGACGACCGCTGGGGACGCTCGTACGAAGGTTATTCCGAATCGCCGGAAGTCGTCGGCAATTTCGCCGGCGCAATGGTCGAGGGCCTGCAGGGCAAGGTCGGTTCGAAGGAATTCCTGGACGGCCGCCACGTGATCTCGTCAGTGAAGCACTTCCTCGGCGACGGCGGCACCGCCAACGGCGAGGACCAGGGCGACACCAAGCTCAGCGAAGCCGAACTCGTGCGTATACACGCCGCGGGTTACCCGCCGGCGATCGCCGCCGGCGCGCAGTCGGTGATGGCGTCGTTCAACAGCGTCAACGGCGTGAAGATGCACGGCAACAAAGCCTTCCTCACCGATGCGCTGAAGGGCCGCATGAACTTCGGCGGATTCGTCGTCGGCGACTGGAACGGCCACGGCCAGGTGGACGGCTGCACCGCCACCGATTGCCCGGCGACGATCAACGCCGGCCTCGACATGGCAATGGCGCCTGACAGCTGGAAAGGCTTCTACGACACCGCGCTCGCTGCAGCGAAGGCGGGCAAGATTCCGGCCGAGCGTCTGGACGATGCGGTGCGCCGCATCCTGCGCGTGAAGTTCCGCCTGGGCCTATTCGAAGCGGGCAAGCCGTCGCAGCGTGCGGTCGGGGGCAAGTTCGAACTGCTCGGCGCCCCCGAACATCGCGCCGTCGCGCGCCAGGCCGTGCGCGAGTCGCTGGTGCTGCTGAAGAACCAGGCTGGCGTGCTGCCGCTGGATCCGCGCAAGCACATCCTCGTGGCCGGCAGCGGCGCCAACGAGATGACCAAGCAGGTCGGTGGCTGGACGTACAGCTGGCAGGGCTCGGGCAGCAAGCGCGAGGACTTCCCGAACGCCGACACGATCTTCGAAGGCATCGCCCAGCAGGCCAAGGCGGCCGGCGGCGAGGCGACGATGTCGGTCGACGGCAGCTTCAAGGCCAAGCCCGACGTGGCCGTCGTGGTGTTCGGCGAGGATCCGTATGCCGAATTCCAGGGCGACATTCCCAACCTGATGTACCGGCCGGGCGACGATTCCGACCTTGAACTTATCAAGCGGCTCAAGGCGGCGGGGATTCCGGTGGTGTCGGTGTTCCTCAGCGGCCGTCCGCTGTGGGTCAACCGCGAGATCAACGCCAGCGACGCGTTTGTCGCCGCATGGTTGCCAGGTTCGGAAGGCGCGGGCATCGCCGACGTCATCCTGCGCAAGGCCGACGGCGGTGTGCAGAACGACTTCAAGGGCAAGCTGAGTTTCAGCTGGCCGCGCACGGCGATGCAGGTGGCCAACAACGTCGGGCAGAAAGATTACGACCCGCAGTTCGCGTTCGGCTTCGGCCTGACCTATGCCGATGACGGCAACCTCGCACCGCTGCCGGAGGAATCCGGCGTGAAGCCGGGCCAGACTGAAGCGGGCACGTTCTATGCGCGCGGCACGCTGGCTGACGGCCTGCGCCTGCGCCTGGGCAATGCCGCGGGCCAGACGGTGGACGTCACGACGTTGCCGGCGAAACTTCCCGACGACAGCCTCGCGATCAGCGCGGTCGACCATGAGGCGCAGGAAGACGCGCGGCGTCTGGCGTGGTCGGGCAAGCAGCCGGCGACGGCGTCGGTACTCACCGACAAGCCGATGACGCTGATGCGCGAAACCAATGGCGAAGTGATGATCGTGCTGACCATGCGCATGGAAGAAGCGCCGGCCGGGGATGTGTCGGTCGGCGTGACCTGCGGCGCGGGGTGCAAGGCGGCGAACCTGCCCGCGCGTGACGCACTGGCGAAGTTGCCCGAAGGGCAATGGACGACCTTCGGCGTGCCGCTGAAGTGCCTGGCGACCGCGGGCGCGGACATGCGCAAGCTCGACTCGGTGCTGGTATTGCACAACGCAGGCAAGTTGCAGATGTCGGTGTCGCGCGTGGCGCTGGGCGCGTCGAATGAAGCCGAGCATGTGTTGCCCTGCAAGTGGTGATGCAGGGCGCGCCGGGTGCATGAAGCTGTCATTCCCGCGCGGGCGGGAATGCAGTCTTCAGAAGGAACTGCGATTACAGGAAGGCCGACAACGTGTCGGCCTTCTTCGGACGTAAGGCCGCGGACGGTGGGATCCCCGCCTTCGCGGGAATGACGGCGTCATTCGACTCGCGTGCGATTCACGCGTTGCGGCAGGGTTTGCGCTTGTCGTCCGGGGACAGTCCGCGCGAGGTCTCAGTACACCGACTCGCCCGCGGCGCGGCGCTCGTGGGCACGGAATGCGTCGAGGATGTGTTCGCGCAGTTCCTCGTCGTTCCACGGCTTGGTGAGGAAGCGGTAGATCGCGCCGCGGTTGATGGCGTCGGTGATCGTGGCCAGGTCCGTGTAGCCCGACAACACCATGCGGATCGTGTCGGGGTAGAGATCGCGCACGCGGGTAAGGAACTCCGTGCCGCTCATGTCCGCCATGCGCTGGTCGGACAGGATCACCTGCGCGGTGTTGCTCGCCAGCAGGTCGAAGGCTTCGCGCACGCTGCTCGCGGTGAGGATGTGGTAGCCGTCGCGACGGAACAGGCGCACCAGCGAGCGCAGCACGTTTTCTTCATCGTCCAGCAGCAGCAGCGTGCGCTCCGGTCGCGTCGCGGCGAACGCGCCCGGCAGCAGGAAACGCTTGCGCACCATCTCTCCCAGCTGGTCGGCCGGTGCGGACGGACTGAACAGGTAGCCCTGGAAGAAATCGCAATGGTTGCGGCGCAGGAAACCGAGTTCGGCCTCACTTTCCACGCCCTTGGCGATCACCTTCATGCCCAGCTGGTGGCCCATCGCGATGATGCCGCGCACGATTGCCGCGCTGCGCGGGTCGCTGGCGACATTGCGGATGAAGGAGCGGTCGATCTTGATGCGATCCAGCGGGTATTGACCCAGCGCGGCGAAGGAGAGCCCGCCCAGGCCGAAGTCCTGCACGGTCAGCGTCGCGCCCATCGCGCGCAGCCCGGTGAGCGTGTCGTGCACGCGATGGCTGTCGGTGACCAGCACGCTTTCCGGGATCTCGAACTCCAGCGCGCTGCCGGGTAGGCCGTAGCGATGCAGCAGCGCGCCGATGCGGTCCAGGCAGTCGCGCTGCACCAGCAGCGGGCCGGACAGATGCACCGACATCGACAGGTAATCCAGGCCTTCGGCGCGCCATTGCGCCAGCTGCGCGATCGCCGATTCCACGACCCACGCGCCCAGTCGCGCGGCGAGGCCGACGCGGTTGATCGGCTCGAGGAACTGGCTTGGCCGCAGCAGTCCGCGATCGGTCTGCCAGCGCAGGAGCGCTGCGAAACCGGTGACGCCGCCATCGTGCGCGGCGACCTGCGGCTGGTAGTACAGGCGGAACTCACCGCGGTCGAGCGCCTCGATGAAGCGCTGCGCGAAGCCGTCGTTGGGCGCGCCGCGATCCTCCGAAGCCGCCGAATACAGGCCGACGTTGTTCAGGCCTTCCTGCTTCACGCGGCGCAGCGCTTCCTCGGCCTTCGACAGCAGCGTCGCGGCGTTGGGCGCGTGGTCGGGGAACACGGCGATACCGATGGAGAGCGTCACCGGCAACGTGTACGGCGGAATCGACAGCGGCGTTTCGAACGCATCGCGAAGACGCTCCGCGAGGCCTGCACCGTCCAGTTCGCCGTCGCGATATCCGATGCCCACGACGAACTCGTCGCTGGTCAGGCGCCAGATCCAGCCTTCGCGCGGCACCGCGCGGCGCAGGCGCTGGGCGATGGCGGCCAGTGCCTGGTCGCCGGTCGCCGTGCCCATGTTGGTGTTGATCGAGCGGAACATGTCCACGTCGATGTGCAGCAGCGCGATGCGTCTGCGCGTAGCGCCGGCAACCGCGATGGCGGTGGCCAGGCTGGGGCCGTTGGCACCCAGCCGGTGCAGTCCCGTGATGGGATCGACCGCGGTATCAACCTTCTCGTCGTACCGCTGCGCCATGCTTCGTACTACTTCGTTGCTGCCGGGGGAGTCGCGGGCGCCTGGATGGATTTGCTGCCGAAGTCGCCGTCCGCGGAGGCCGCCAGGTAGGCGAACACCGCATAGGCCGCGACGTTCTGCGCCAGCGCCTGCGGCTCGATTTTATCGAACGTGTCGTCCGGGGTGTGATGAAGGTCGAAGTAGTCCGTGCCGTCCTGGGCCAGTCGCGCCCAGGCCATGCCCTTCTCGGCCGAGGGACCGACGTCCGGCCCCGGGCCGCCCTGGCCCGGCGTGTATTGGATGCCCAGCGGGGCCAGCGCTTGCGCGATCTGCGCGTCGGCGGCCTTCGCGTGGTCCGGCGCGGAGCTGGAGTAAGCGTAGATGCGGCCGGCGCCGAAGTCGCTCTCCGCGCCGATCTGGTGCTTCGCCACGTCCTTCATGTGCGCCGCGGCATACGCCTTGCCGCCGTGCAGGCCCTGTTCCTCGTTGGCGAACGCGACCACGCGGATGGTGCGGGCCGGATGCTGCTTCAGCTCGCCGATCAGCTTGCCGGCGGCCATCGTCAGGCCGACGCCGGCGCCGTCGTCGATCGCGCCGGTGCCCAGGTCCCACGAATCCAGGTGGCCACCGATCACCACGACTTCGTCGGGCTTCCTGCTGCCACGGATCTCGCCGATGACGTTCTGCGAGGTGTAGGTGCCATCCCAGCCGCAATCCAGCGCGAGCTTCACGGTCACCGGCTTTCCGAGCGCGAGCAGGCGGCCGAGCTGGTCGGCGTCGGGCACGGCGAGGGCGGCGGAGGGAATCGGCGCCAGGCCATCGTCGAAACGGGTGATGCCGGTGTGCGGGTTGCGATGCGAATCGGTACCGGCCGAGCGCATCAGGTAGCCGATGGCGCCGGCGCGGATCGCCGCCGACGGCCCCTTGCTGCGCACTCGCGAGCCCGGACCATAGCCGGCGCCATCGCGCGCGCGTTCCATCCTGTAGTCGATGAAGGCGATCTTGCCGGCGAGCGAGCCGGCCGGTGCGGCTTCCAGCGCGGCCAGGTCGGCGAAACGCACGACCTCGCCTTCCACGTTGCCCGCCGGGCTGCCGCCCAGTGCGGTCAGGTGCAGCGGCTGCGCGTTTGCTCCGACGACGTGCGCCGATTCGCCGCGGCGTTCCCACTTCGGGAAGGTGACCGGCTCGGTCCAGACCTTGTCGAAGCCCAGTTCCTTGAACTTGGCCACGGCCCAGGCGACGGCGCGCGCGTCGGCTTCGCTGCCGGCCATGCGCGGGCCGACTTCGGTGGTCAGCGATTGCGTGATGCGATAGCCAAGGTCGCTCTTCAGCGCCGTTTCGCGCAGCTGCGCGGCGGTGGCGATGGCCTTGTCGGGGATGCGCGTTTCGCGTTCCGCGGCGGTACCGCTTGCGGCGGTGGCGAACAGACAGGTGGCGATGGCCACCGACAGCATTGCGCGCATCGAACAACTCCCCTGGAAGACGGTATCGAAAGGACGACGGAACCGCGAGCGTAGCAACTCGCGGTGCGCGGGCAGGGTGTCGTCAGTCACGCGGTGGAGTTTGCGCGATCGGTCCCTTCGCGCGCGATGGCGTCAGGCGGCGGAACTGAAGTAGTTCGACATGCCGATACACAACACGAGCACGAGCAGCACAGCGAACCCGATGTGCTCCAGATCGATATCGCTGCGCGCGAACCAGCGCCGGAAACGACGGCTGAGCATCATCGGCGCAAACAGCAGGGCGCCGACGGCGGTGCACGCGAGCCCGAACATGAGATGCGGGCCGGCCCAACCCCAGAGCGCGTCGAACACGCCGCCGGGCCCCTGAGGCCTACTTGTTCTTCAGCTCGTCGCGGATCTCGCGAAGCAGCAGCACTTCTTCCGAAACAACGGGTGCGGCGGCCGGCGCGCGCATGCGGTTGTACGCCTTCAGGATCAGGAAGATCACCAGCGCGATCAGCAGGAAATCGATGATCGTCTGGATGAACACGCCGTAGCGGATCGCCAGTTCGGCGGCGACTTCCTTGCCGGCCGAATCCAGCTGCGAGGGCTTGATGACGTACTTCCAGTCGCTGACGCTCACGCCCTTGGTGAACGCGCCGATCGCCGGCATGACGATGCCGTCCACCAGCGCCGTGACGATCTTGCCGAAGGCTGCACCGATCACGACACCGACGGCGAGATCGACGACGTTGCCGCGCGAGATGAATTCCTTGAACTCGGTGATCAGGCCCATGGCGTCGTGGTCTCCGGCGTTTGCGTTGGGTGCGGCGCGGACCGCGTGGTTCCGACTATACCGTCCGACCGGTGACTATCGTCCCGGAATGTTCGGCGATGCCCTCAAGCACCGCATGGAAACGGTCGCCCGGCTGCAGCGGACCCACGCCCGCGGGCGTGCCCATGAAGATCAGGTCGCCCGCGCGCAGCGCGTACAGCCTGGACAGCTCGTGCAGGATGTCGGGCACGGTCCAGATCAGGTCGGCGAGCGAACCGCGCTGCCTGGTTTCGCCATTGATGGTCAGGCTGAGCGTGCGCGCCCCGAGTTCGCCCACGTTGCTGGCCGGCACGATGGCGCTGATCGGCGCGGCGTGGTCGAACGCCTTGCCGGTATCCCACGGCAGACCCTTGGCCTTCGCGGCGCCCTGCAGGTCGCGGCGGGTGAGGTCCAGGCCCACGGCGTAACCGTAGACCAGGGCCATCGCGTCGTTGGGATCGAGCACCCCAGCGGGTGCGTCCTTGCCAAGCGCGACGACGAGTTCCACTTCATGGTGCAGGTCCTGCGTGCCGGGCGGATAGGGCACTTCGGACTGCAGCGCGATGGCGTCGGCAGGCTTGAGGAAGAACACCGGCGTGCCGCGATCGGCCTGCGATGCCGGGACGACTGCGCCCATCTCGCGTGCGTGGTCGGCGAAGTTGCGGCCGACGCAGTAGATGCGGTGTACGGGGAAAGTCTGATCCGTGCCGTGGACCGGAACGCGCGGCTGCGGCGGTGCCGCGATCACGTCGCTCATGCGGGCTTAGAGACTGGTCTGCGAACGGGGACGTTCGATGACCTGCGGGTCGACGACGCGGTATTCGCCTTCGACGATGCGGGCATCGCGCTGCGCACGCGCCAGGCGCTTGCCGCGCGTCTTCCACAGCTTGTAGAGCATGCCGGCGACGATCATCGCCGCACCCAGCGCCACCGAGAACGCCACCAGCACTGCGAGCACGCCCAGGCCGACCACGCCGAGCGCGAAACGCAGCAGGCGATGACGCGGCTTGCGCGGCTCGAAAGCCGAACGCACGCGCGAATGGAAGTGGGAAGTACCGAAGCGGAAGGTCTGGGCGAACATCTGCGGGCGGTGACACAATGCGGCAACAAGCGCCGGGGAGGCGAGTATCGGGCCAGCCATGAGCGAGGGTGTGAGAACTTCGTTAAGCATTTCGAACGAAGGGGCCCCGCAGGTGGACCCGCTCGTGACGCTGGAACGCTTGCCTGACGGGGCTTTCGCCGAGGTCGAGGTCGTGCTCGAAGGCGATGCGGAAAGCCTGATTGTGTATCGTGACGGCGATCACGTCCGGGCCTGGCTCAACATCTGCCCGCACGCCGGACGACGACTGGACTGGGCGCCGGGGCAATTCCTCAAGAGCAAGGACGGTTTCCTCGTCTGCGCGGCACATGGGGCGAGCTTTGAACTGGCCGGTGGCGAGTGCGTCGCGGGGCCGTGTCGCGGGGAATCGCTGCGTGCGGTGGAGGTCGAGGTGCGGGGCGGCGCGGTCTGGCTGGGCGGCGCGCGCTGATGCGTCCGGGCGGCCGTCGCGCTTGCCCGCATCATCGTGTGGAGGCGCCGTGTCGAACCCGCTGATCGTTCCGATGGCCGCGCATGTCGCGCTGGCCGCCTTCCTTTATGTGCTGTTGACCATCGCGCGTGCACCGGCCGTCTGGGGCATCGGACGCGGGGCCGACGGCGCCAATCCGTGGTCGAAGGTCGAGTCGCGCATCAGCGCCAACCTGTCGAACCAGTTCGAGTGGCCGCTGTTCTTCCACGTGGCGTGCGTGTTGCTGATCGTGCAAGGCGACGTCGGTAGCGTGCCGCAGATGCTCGCGTGGCTCTTCATCGCCGGCCGCGTGCTGCACAGCCTGGTGCAGATCCCCACCACCAACGTGCGGCTGCGCGGGTTGGTGTTCACCATCAACTTCCTTGCGGTGCTCGCGCTGTGGGCGGTGGTCATGGCGGACGCGTTGCGCGGTTGAGCAGCGCACCGTAGCCGCGCAAGCCAGGCGTCCGCAGGCATGTGCCGCCGAGCGCTTGGGCTCACTCCACCCGGACTGCCGTCAGCACCGCCGCCCCTGCGCGTGCGATCTCGCCATCCTTGCTCGAAGCAGCGCCGGAAACGCCGATCGCGCCGATGACCTCTTCGCCGTGCTTGAGCATCACGCCACCTTCGATCGGCAAGGAATCGGGCAGCGCGAGGACGGCGAGCGCGTTCTTGTCGAGCAGGTCCTGATGGAACACCGTGTCGCGGCGATAGTCGATCGCGTGGCGCGCCTTCGCGCTGGCGACCTCGACGCTGGAGTTCGGTGTGCCGTCCATGCGCTGCAGCAGGATCGGCCGGCCCGCGTCGTCCACGACCACGACGGTCACGCGCAGGTTCTGCCGGCGCGCTTCGGCTTCCGCGGCCGCAACGATGGCTTTCGCCGCGCCGAGGTTCAGCGTGGTGCGCGTGGACAGTTCCACGCCAGCCGGCGGTGCCGCGTGGGCGTGGGTCGAAGCGAGCAGCAGCGTTGCCGCCAATACGGCGGACAGTCGGAACATCGTCATGCGCCTTTCCCCGGAGCGGTCAGTCGGATCGACACAGTGTCGCATCCGCGACGTGTCGCGCGGCCAGCGAATCAATACAGCAGGTTCACCATCGCCACTGCGACCACCGTGTAGATCAGCGACAGCGGGCCGCCGATCTTCCACAGCTCCTTGCCGGTGTAGCCGGCGGGGCCGGTGATCATCGAGATGACCGGATTGGACGCGGTCATGAAGTTGTTCGATGCCGACAGCGCGACGATCAGTGCGAACGCGGTGGGATTGCCACCCGCGGCGAGCGCCAGGTTGATGGCCAGCGGCACCGTCACGATCGTCGCGCCGACGTGGCTTATCACCAGCGAGAACAGCGTGGTGAACAAGCCGACAAGGATTTCCAGCAGCCAGACGGGCGTGCCGGTGGGCAACCGCTCGATGGTATGGCCGGCGACCCAGGCCGCCGCACCGCTGGAATCCATCGCCCAACCCAATGGAATCAGGCATGCCATCAGGAACACGGTCTTCCAGTTGATGGCCGCATACGCTTCGTCGATGTGGATCACGCCGGCGATGAGCATGCCGGCCACGCCGGTCATCAGTGCGATCGACACCGGCAGGCGCGAGGACAGCGCCAGCAGCATCGAGACGGCGAAGATCGCCATGGCGATCTTGAACTTGTGCGGGCGCTGCTCGCCCTTGGGGTAGTCGGTGACGACCACCAGGTCCTTGCTCGCGGCCGCTTCGTGCAGGTCCGTCCATATGCTGTGGAAGACCAGCATGTCGCCGGCGCGCAGGTTCACGTCGCGCACGTTCTCGCGCAGCACGGTCTTGTCGCGGTTGATCGCCAGCAGGCTCAGGCCCATCTGCTTGCGCAGCTGCAGGTCTCGGCCGTTCTTGCCGATGAACTTGGACGTGGCCGGCACTACCGCTTCGGAAATGCCGGCGCGGCTGGGATTGAACAGGTCGCCGAAGGTGCGAAGTCGCGAGGACAACCGCAGGAAATGGTTCTGCGCGAAGTCGCTGACCTGCTGCTTGGAGCCCATTGCGCCGAGCACGCTGCCGACCCAGATTCGCGTGTCGGCCGGCGGTGCCAGACGCGCTTCGCCATCGCTCTTCAGCGCCAGCAGCAGCGGCGCGTGATGCAACGCTTCGGCTTCGCCCAGCGACATGCCGACCAGCGGACTGTCGGCGGTGACGGTGAGTTCGTACACATCGCCGTCGATGCCGTACGCCTTGGCGAAGTAGCTCTGCGTGCGTGCGGGCGTCGCGCCGGTGCCGTCGTCATCGTGGCGCAGGCGCTTGTCGCCGAAGAAGTGGAAGTACGCCAGCGATGCCGCCAGCAACGCCAGGCCGATCGGCAGGGGCGCGAACATCTTCAAAGGTTCCAGCGTCGCCGCGCCGGAGGGCAGGTTGCTGTTGGCGGCTATCAGAAGGTCGTTCAGCAGGATCAGCGGCGAGTTGCCGACCATCGTCAGCGCGCCGCCCATCACGATGGCCGCGGCCAGGGGCAGCAGCAGGCGCGGCATGGCGATGCCGGTGCGGGAGGACAGGCGCGCGGCGACGGGCATATAGAGCGCCATCACCGACGGGTTCTGCATGATCGAGGAATTGATGCCGGCCACGGCATTGGTGAGGACCAGCAGCCGGTTCTCCATGCCCCGTGAACGCCGCAGCAGCCAGCCGGCGAGGCGGTTCAGCGCGCCCGTGCGATCCAGCCCTGCACCCAGGATCATCGTTGCCACGATGCTGATGACGGCGTTACCGGAGAAACCGTTGAACAGCTCGTCCGGTTCGACCAGGCCCGACAGGCCCAGCAGGACGAGCACGACGAGCGCGACGACGTCGGCGCGGATGCGTTCGAACAGGAACATCACCATCGTGAAGCCCACCAGCCCGAGCACGAGCTTCATGTCGGTGGTGAGCGTCAGCGCGGTGTCCATCAGGCGCGGAGTTCGGGATGCGGGATTCGGAATCCGCAAAGGCAGGCGTGCGCGCCTGCAGCGATGCTGGTCTGGACGAGGCTACGGTGGCGGGCGGTTTCCAAGCTCGAATCCCGAATCACGAATCCCGGCGGTCGTACAACAGGTCCCACACGCCGTGGCCGAGTTTCTGGCCGCGCGTTTCGAAATGGGTCTGCGGCCGCCATTGCGGCCGTTCCACGCTGCCGCGCGGGCCGGCGCGATTGACAAGGCCCGGCGTGGCATCGAGCACGTCCCACATCTGCTCGGCATAGTCCTGCCAATCGGTGGCGAGGTGCAAGCGGCCGCCGGACGCGAGTTTGGTCACGAGCAGGTTTGCGAACTCCGGCTGCACCAGGCGCCGCTTGTTGTGGCGCTTCTTGTGCCAGGGATCGGGGAAGTAGATGCGGACCTCGTCGAGGCTGCCGTCGGCGATCTCGTTGCGCAGCACTTCCACCGCATCGTGGTGGTAGAGGCGCACGTGTTCGGCTTCGTCCTGCGCCAGCGCGTTGAGCAGGCGACCCACGCCCGGCGCGTGCACTTCGATGCCGATCAGGTCGCGCGCCTGGTCGTGCTGCGCGGCGTAGCGCAGCGCTTCGCCGTTGCCGAAGCCGATCTCCAGCACGCGCGGCGCACTGCGGCCGAATGCGGCGTCGAAGTCGCGCGGCGTGCCGGTGTAATCCAGGCCGTAGCGCGGCCACAGCGTGTCGAACGCGCGCTGTTGCGCCTCGGTGAAGCGGCCCTGGCGCAGCACGAAGCTGCGGACCTGACGGCGGCCCTCCTCGAGGGTGAACGGTTTGGGCGGAAGCTTGCCTTTGGGCGGGGTGTCGCTCATCAGCCGATCAGACCGTCCACGGGCGAAGACGCCGAGGCGAACCGCTTGCGCGGAATGCGACCGGCCTTGAACGCGGCACGGCCGGCCTCGACGGCCAGCTTCATCGCGTGCGCCATCAGCACCGGATCTTTCGCACCGGCGATGGCAGTGTTCATCAGCACGCCATCACAGCCCAGTTCCATCGCGATGGCGGCATCGGAGGCAGTGCCCACGCCGGCGTCGACGATGATCGGCACCTTGGCGTTCTCGACGATTTCCAGCAGGTTGTACTTGTTCTGCACGCCCAGGCCCGAACCGATCGGCGCGGCCAGCGGCATCACCGCGACGCAGCCGATTTCCTCCAGGCGCTTGGCAAGGATCGGATCGTCGGAGGTGTAGACCATCACGTCGAAGCCGTCCTTCACCAGCTGCTCGGCGGCGGCCAGCGTCTGCACGACGTCGGGATAGAGGGTCTTCTGGTCGCCGAGCACTTCCAGCTTCACCAGCGAGTGGCCGTCGAGCAGTTCGCGCGCGAGGCGACAGGTGCGCACCGCGTCGTCGGCGGTGTAGCAGCCGGCGGTGTTGGGCAGGATCGTGTAGCGATCGGGCGGGAGGACGTCGAGCAGGTTCGGCTCGCCGGGGTTCTGGCCGATGTTGCTGCGGCGGATCGCGACGGTGACGATCTGCGCGCCGGCGGCCTCGGTGGCCAGGCGGGTCTGTTCGAGATCGGTGAACTTGCCGGTGCCGGTAAGCAGACGCGAGGCGTAGGCCTTGCCGGCGATCACGAGCGGATCGGCCGGGAACGTGGGGGAGTGCGGTGCGGTCATTTTTCTAGTTTAACAGCCGGGGTGAGGTGCTCTTGTGCTGCCCGTCCATCCGTGGCCGGTCGTTCGGCAGGCCACGCGGCAGTGCCGCGCAAGCACCGGCTTCGATGACGCAGCGGCTGCCATCCATGGCGTCACGTTTTCGCTTCGGGTCGCCCGGCCCGGCCATTCATGGCCGGGCGTTCGGCCGCGCGCGAACCAGTGGTTCGCTAGCGCGCGGCCTCACCCGCCTCCAAGCGCGTGCACGATTTCGACGCGATCGCCCTCGACCAGCGCATGTTCGCCATGCCGCCCGCGCGGGACGATCTCGCCGTTGACCTCCACCGCCACGCGGCGCTCGCCAAGCCCTTCGGCCTGCACGAGCTGCAACACGGTGGTCTGCGCCGCGATCGCGCGCGGCTCGCCGTTCAATTGGATCTGCATTCGCGTATTGTCGCCCCTCGCCGCCGCTGCGGGCCACTCGGCACGGTTTTTGACGCAGTGCGGCGTGAGTGCATTCACGCCGCATGCTTCGATGCCGCCATCCGCGGGCGTATGTATCCCGGATCCCACCCTTTCCTGCCTCTTCCGAAGTTCATCCCAGAAGGAATTCCCGATGAAGAAACCCGTCCGCTCCGTGCTCGCCGCCGCCCTCGTGCTGGCGACCGCGCCGGCTTTCGCTCAGGACTATTCGCAGACCGTGTTCTTCGGTGACAGCCTGACGGACGCGGGGTATTTCCGACCGGCGATCATCGCCCAGGCCGGCGCCTCGGGCGCGCTGCTGGGCCGATTCACCACCAACCCGGGCCTGGTCTGGTCCGAGCAGGTGGCCACGGAACTGGGCACGAACGCCAGCCCGTTCAACGCCGGCGGTACCAACTACGCCATCGGCGGCGCGATGGTCAGCACCGATCGCGCGGGCCTTACGCCGCAGTTGCCGACGCTCTCGCTGCGCTCGCAGATCTCGCGCTACCTCACCGCCAACGGCGGCAAGGCCGATCCGAACGCGCTGTACACCGTGTGGGGCGGCGCGAACGACCTGTTCGCCGCAGCCGCTGCTCCGGCGCAGGCGCAGGCGATCGTGGGCGCGGCGGTCACCGGCCAGGTCACCAACGTGATGACCCTGCAGAACGCAGGCGCGCAGTACATCCTGGTGCCGAACGTGCCGGACCTTGGCATCACGCCGCAGTTCCGCGCGCAGGGCGCAGCTGGCGCGGCCGCCGGCACCGCGCTGGCGACGGGCTACAACAACGGCTTGTACGCCGGCCTGGCCACGGCCGGTGCGCGCTTCATCCCGGTGGACACGTTCAACCTGCTGCGGGAAATCGTCGCCAACCCGGCGCCGTACGGCATCACCAACACCACCGGCACGGCCTGCAACCCGCAGATCACCGCGCAGTCGATTACCTGCAACCCGGGCACCTACGCCACCCCGGACGCACCGAATACCTATGCCTTTGCGGACGGTGTGCATCCCACGACCAAGTCGCACGAGATCCTTGCCGACTACGCGCTGTCGCTGCTGGATGCGCCGCGCCAGATCGCGGTGCTGCCGCATAGCGAAGCCATGGTCGGCCGCGCCCGCGCCGAACGCGTCGGCGCGCAGGCGGCCACGCGTCCGGAAATCGACGGCATGCGCTGGTGGGCCGACGTGCGCGGCGATTCGCAGCGCTACGGCGGCGGCGACAACTACGACGGCTTCGGCCCGACGCTGACCGCCGGCCTCGACTGGGCCAGCGGCGACCTCGTGTATGGCGGTTTCGCCGGCTGGGGCCAGCAGAAGATGGACTGGGGCCTCAACCGCGGCCAGTTCGACCAGGACGACGCCACCCTCGGCGGCTACCTCGCCTGGTCGGCCGGTTCGGCATGGGTGAACGGCCAGCTGAGCTACACCTGGGTGTCGTACGACATCGACCGTCGCGTGAACCTGGGCCCGACCTACCGCGTGCACAGCGGCTCGGCCGACGGCACGAATCTGACGGCTGCCTTCGCGGCCGGCTGGAACTTCGGCGAAGGCTCGCTGAAGCACGGCCCGCTGATGCAGCTCGTGTCGCAGACGATCGAAGTCGACGGCTTCGACGAGAACAGCACCGAGGCCACCGCGCTCTCGTTCGGCGACCAGGAGTTCGATTCGCTGATCGGCAGCCTCGGCTGGCAGGTGAACTACACCGTCAACGAGCACCTGCAGCCGTACGCCAAGCTGACCTACGACCACGAGTTCGAGGATGCGCCGTCCGAGGCCACCGCCTCGCTGCGCTCGCTCCCGGGCGTCGGCGCGTATGCCGTGCGTGGCCTGGAGTACGACCAGGACTACGGCACGCTGGTGATGGGCGCGCGCACGCAGATGTTCGGCCTGAACACCGACATCGGCGCCAACGTGACCGTCGGCCAGAAGGGCGGCAACGACGCGACGCTGTTCGTCAGCTTCGGTGGCGGGTTCTGATACCAGCGACACGCTGAACCGGCACGCGGCGCCCGCGAAGCGTTCTGCGGGCGTCGCGTTGCCAAGCCTCCACGCCGGGGCATAGACTTCATCGCGACGCGGGTGTAGTTCAATGGTAGAACTGCAGCTTCCCAAGCTGCTAGCGTGGGTTCGATTCCCATCACCCGCTCCAAACAATTGCGACGGCGGCCTGCTTTACAGTGGCCGCCGTTTTTGTCTTTCAGGCGAGTCCTGGAGGCGCGATGGCAAGCAAGATCGTCCTGGGTTGGCGTGAGTGGATAGCCCTGCCGGAACTCGGCATCGGGCGGTTGCGCGCGAAGATCGACAGCGGTGCGCGCAGCTCCGCACTGCATGTGGACACGCAGTGGCGGTTCGTTGAACGCGGCAGTCCCTGGGTGGGCTTCTGCCTCAGTCCGGGCCATGGCGCGCGCGCCATCGAGTCGGTCGCGCCGGTGTTCGACGAGCGCGAGGTCACCGACTCGGGTGGCCACTGCACCCGCCGGGTCTTCGTTCGCACGACACTGGCGCTGGCCGGCATCGAGCGCGAGATTGAAATCAACCTGTCCGATCGCCGCGGGATGCTGTTCCCGATGCTGCTCGGGCGCACCGCGCTGGCGCGCGCGTTCACGGTCGACCCGGGGCGCTCGTTCCTGCACGGCCGGCTCAGCCGGCGCGAACCGGGCGTCGTCTCGCGCCCCGGCGCACCGGGCGAGTCGCTCCCCCTTCCCATTTTGCCTACCCAGCGCCGTCCTTCATGAAACTGGCGATCCTTTCGCGCAACAGCAAGCTGTATTCGACACGCCGCCTGGTGGAAGCCTCGCGCGACCAGGGCCATAGCGTGCGGGTGCTCGACCCGCTGCGCTGCTACATGCGCATCGCCAGCGATGGATTCAGCATGCGCTACAAGGGCAAGCCGATTTCTGGCTACCAGGCGGTGATCCCGCGCATCGGTGCGTCGATCACGCGGTACGGCTCGGCGGTGCTTCGGCAGTTCGAGCTGATGGGCACGCTGACGCCCAACTCCTCCGACGCCGTGCTGCGCGCGCGCGACAAGCTGCGCTGCCACCAGTTGCTGGCGGCCGAACGCATCGGCCTGCCCACGACGGTATTTGGCGACAACCCCGACGACACGCACGACCTGCTGTCGATGCTCGGCGCGCCACCGCACGTCATCAAGCTCAACGAGGGCACCCAGGGCGCAGGCGTGATGCTGACCGAGAAGCTGTCGGCATCGCAGGGCGTCATCGAGGCATTGCGCGGTCTGTACGCGAACTTCCTGGTGCAGGAGTTCATCGAGGAGGCGCGCGGCGCCGATCTGCGCTGCTTCGTGGTGGGCGGTCGCGTGGTGGCGGCAATGAAGCGCCAGGCGCCCAAGGGCGACTTCCGCTCGAACCTGCATCGCGGTGGCACGGCCAAGGGCGTGAGCGCGAGCGCGGCGGAAGAAGATGTCGCCATCCGTGCCGCACGCGTGCTCGGACTCGGCATCGCCGGCGTGGACCTGATCCGCTCCAAGCGCGGCCCGCTGGTGCTCGAGGTGAATGCATCGCCCGGGCTGGAAGGGATCGAAGAGGCCAGCGGGGTGGACGTGGCCGGCGAGATCGTCACCTACCTGGCCGATCGTGTGCGGCGAAAAGTCGTCAAACGGGCGGCCAGCCGCTGAGTCCGGCGTTCGCTACGGATGTCGGCACGATCAAGGAAGTTCCTCGATCTGGACGCGTTCAGCGGCGATGTTCAACGCTGAATAACATCGATTTAACGCGCCTTTTTAACGCCGGTTTAATCGAAATCGGCGTAGCCTGTCCCTACCGCAGCACTGCCGCTCTTCCTCGTCAGCAATGGGTCGATGCAGGTTACGGTAATCGGGGCAATACCCTTTTTGGCCCAGGCACGGTGGCCCCGTGTCTGGGCCTTTGTTTGCCTGGCCGTCGGGCCGGCTCTCCCTTCGTTGCATGCTTGCAAGGTCGCAAACGTGCGCCCGGGCGTCAGTGCGCGGTGATCGGTGCACTTCGACGGCTCTGGCAGAATCGTTAAGCTCCCCGACAACGCCGCGCGCGCATTCAGTTGTCTGGTGGTTGCGGAACCGCAGCCACGCGCGCTGGTCGAAGGCTCATTACCCAGGAAAGGTCACATGCGCATTCTCGTCATCGAAGACAACCAGGACATCGCTGCGAACCTCGGCGACTTTCTCGAGGACCGCGGCCATACCGTGGACTTCGCCGCCGACGGCGTCACCGGCCTGCACCTGGCCGTGGTCCACGACTTCGACGCGATCGTCCTCGATCTCAACCTCCCGGGCCTGGACGGCCTGGAGGTCTGCCGCAAGCTGCGCAACGAAGCGCGCAAGCAGACCCCGGTGCTGATGCTCACCGCGCGCGATTCGCTGGAGAACAAGCTGGCCGGTTTCGATTCCGGCGCCGACGACTACCTCATCAAGCCGTTCGCGCTGCAGGAAGTGGAGGTGCGCTTGAACGCACTGTCGCGACGCGGTCGCGGCGTGCAGACGCGCGTGCTCAACGTCGCGGACCTGGAATACAACCTCGACACGCTTGAAGTCCGTCGTCAGGGCAAGCTGCTGCAGCTCAACCCGACGGCGCTGAAGATCCTGCAGGCGCTGATGGAAGCCTCGCCGGCGGTGGTCACGCGCCAGGAACTGGAAACGCGCGTGTGGGGCGAGGAGCTGCCCGACTCGGACAGCCTGCGCGTGCACATCCATGGCCTGCGCGCGGTGGTCGACAAGCCCTTCGACGTGCCGCTGATCCAGACCCGCCATGGCATCGGTTACCGCATCGCCGCGCCCGACAACGGCTGACCGGATGGCCGAAGCGCCCACGCAGGAGCCCACGCCGCCGCGCAGGCGAACGCGCTTCCGGCGGCAGCTTCGCAGCCGAATCATCCTGGCCTTCGTGCTGCTGGGCTTCGGCCTGACGGCGATGTTCGCCTGGGCGACCAACTGGACGCGCAACCGCGTGGAGAACCAGCTGGTCGAGGACGTGATGAACCGGAACATCGAAATGGCCGCGCGCCAGTTCGAACTGGATCCGGATAACCCGCAGTTCGCCGTCGACCAGATCCGCGCGTACGTGTATCCGATCGACAAGATCGATTCGGTGCGCGTGAACTGGCCCGAATGGTACGAACTTCACGACGGCATCTACGGCATGACCGGCGTCGCCAACGGCGAGCCGTTCGCGTACAAGCTCGCCGTGCGCAAGACGCCCAAGGCGTGGTTCTTCCTCGCCTACGACATGTCGCAGGCCACGCGCGGCGAGGCGCAGTTCCAGCGGGCGATCTGGGCGGCGGTTTTCATCTTCACCCTGCTGTCGTTGCTGGTGGGCTGGTGGTCGGCTTCGCGCGTGATGAGCCCGGTGACCGAACTGGCCAATCGCCTGAAACAGTCCGGTCGCAGTGCGGAGCCCGAAGGCCTGGCATCGCATTTCCCCAGCGACGAAGTCGGCCAGCTGGCCGAGGCGCTGGACGACTACGCCGAGCGGCTCACCGAAGTCGTGCAGCGCGACCGCGAGTTCAACGCCGACGTCAGCCATGAGTTGCGCACGCCGCTGGCCGTGATCAAGGGCGCGGTCGAGCTGCTGCTTTCGCGTCCCGACGTGGACGAGAAGACGCGCAGCCGCCTGCAACGCATCCAGCGCGCCGAGCAGCAATGCACGGATCTCATCAGCGCGCTGCTGTTGCTCTCGCGCAACGAGCGCGGCCACGGCGCGACCGACGTGGCGAAAGTCGGCGAGCAGCTGCTGGACGCGCACCGTGCGCAGCTCGGCGGGAAGCCGCTGGCCCTTCGCATGGATGGCGAGCCGAGCCTGATCGTCGATGCACCGGAAGCGGCGGTGTCGGTGGCGCTGGGCAACCTCGTCGGCAATGCGGTGAAGTACACGACCGAAGGCGAGGTCGTGGTGCGCATCGGCAGGCGTTCGGTGGATGTCATCGATTCCGGCCCGGGCCTGAGCGACGAGGACGCGGCCAAGCTGTTCCAGCGCGGTTATCGCGGCACGCACGCCGGGCATTCGCAGGGCGGCGGCATCGGCCTGTCGATCGTGCGCCGCTTGTGCGCGCTGTACTCGTGGGACGTGCAGGTGCGGCCGGGCGGCCCGCGTGGCGTCATCGCGACGCTGACGTTCGACGCGCCGCTGATCTCGATTACGAAAGCGTAGGCCGGCACGGAAAAGGCGCCTTTCGGCGCCTTTTCCTTCGGGTGCGAAGCGGTGGTTTTACAGCGCTTCCAGCCAGCCGTACTTGTCCGGCGTCTTGCCGTCGAACAGGCCGAAGAACAGCTCCTGGATGCGACGCGTGACCGGGCCCGGCTTGCCGGCGCCCACCTGGCGGCCGTCGACCGAGCGGATCGGCGTGATTTCCGCAGCGGTGCCGCACATGAAGAGTTCGTCGCACAGGTAGAGGTATTCGCGCGGCAGGTCGCGTTCGACCACTTCGATGCCGGCGTCGCGGGCGAGGGTGATGATCGTGTTGCGCGTGATGCCGTTGAGCAGCGCCGCGCTCACCGGCGTGGTGTGCAGCGCGCCGTCGAACACGAGGAACAGGTTCTCGCCCGCGCCTTCCGACAGCAGGCCGGTGGAGGCCAGCGCGATACCCTCGCCGAAACCAAGGCGGCGTGCTTCACGCGCAACCAGCTGCCCGGAGAGGTAGTTGCCGCCCGCCTTGGCACCAGCCGGCAGGGTGTTCGGGGCGAAGCGCTGCCAGCTCGACACGCAGGCATCGATGCCCTGTTCCAGCACGCTCGCGCCCAGGTACTGGCCCATCTTCCAGGTCGCCACCGCCATGTCGGTCGGCGTGTCGGCCGACAGGCCGAAGCCGCCCAGGCCGCGGTAGGCGACGGGACGCAGGTAGTCGGTGGTGTTCTCGTTGGCCTTGATGACCTCGCGGCAGGCCCCGTTGATCTGTTCCAGCGAATACGGCATCGGCATGTCGTAGATCTTGGCCGAGGCGAACAGGCGCGTGTTGTGGTCGGTGAGGCGGAAGATCACCGGGCCGTTGGGCGTCTGGTAGCAGCGGATGCCTTCAAACACGGACGAGCCGTAATGCAGCGCGTGTGACATCACGTGCGTGGTGGCGTCGGCCCAGCGCTTGATCGCGCCGTTGTGCCAGATCCAGTCGGGGTATTGCATCGCGGCATTCCGTCAGGGGGAAACCGCTATTGTGCCTCGCGCCGCGTCCGCTTCCCAAACCGAGGGCGCTGCCGGTCCGGGCACCTCAGCCCTTGATCCACCAGCACCCGAAGTGCTTCTGCAGGCCGAACACGGTCCGCACGGCCGCAATCCCGTTCTGCTGGCTCTGCTCGACGCGGATCGCCACGGGAGCGCGTGGCCGGGACGCTGCGGCGGGCGCCTGGTCAGGCGCGTGCGCGGCGGAGTCCGTGAAGGCGGGGTAGGGCGGGGCGACGTCGGCAGCAGCGCTGGGCGCTTCGTCCTCCGGCATGACTGGCACGATATCCACCACCGGCCGCTGCACGATGGCATCCAGCCGCTCCATCACCTGGTAGGCGGTGCTGCCGGACATGCCGGTCCAGTGGTAGACACCGGCCAGCCGGTTGGCGTCATGCGCGCTGAAGGCAGTGTTCATCTCGAACAGCAGGTCGTCGATGTTGCGGGCGCATCCGGGGGCGCGCTTCTTCTCGGTGTTGCCCACGACGGCAGGCTGCTGCTGCGTTTGCTCGACGCCGCCGACTTCCGTGCAGCCGCGATCGGTGAACACACTCTGCCCATCGGGCAGCACGCAATGGCGAACGTCCGCTGCAGCCGGTGCGCACCACGCAAGCAGCATCAACGCGAGGAGCGCAGGGATCGAACGGACGTACGGGTCGGGCATCGGCGCAGCCTAGCGGGGCGGGCCCCCCGCCGACAGTGCGTGCATCGCATATCCGCGCGCGGCGTTCAGAAGCGCACGAAGTAGCAACCGGCGTAGCGTTCCACGCCGACTTCCATCACGCGCGTGGGGTGGTCGAACGTCAATTGCATCGCGCCCGCGCTTCCACCGGCGAGGCCGGGCCAGAAGCTGGCGTCGATGAGCGAGGTTCGGGCCAGTTGCATGAGCCTGTTCATCACCAGCTGCGCCTGGCGATGGCGCAGGCCTGGCCAGTGCACGCTTTCGGCGATGCGGTTCACATCGCCCATCGCGAAGGACGCGACCAGGTCCATCGACAACTGCCCGGTGCTGCGTGCGCAACCGGCCTGCGGTGCGCGGCGTGTGTGGATCGCGCTGGACAACGAGCGCGCCCGGGACGAATCGGCATCGAACGCCGCATCGTCCATCGCCAGGCGGGTGAGCAATTCGGTCGACATCGCCGACGGCTTCGCGTCGAACGCGGCGCAGGCGCTGTCGGTGTAGACGGACGAGCCGTCCGGGGCTTCGCAGCGATGGAGACCGCCTGCGGCATGCGCGGGGGCGAGCGCGCACAACAGCAGCGAAATCCATGCCGCCATGGTGCGCGGCGCATTCATCTGAATTCCCGGGGGGAGCGGGTGCGCTCATCGTCCCCCCGGTACCGTCAAAGCCGCGTGTGAGATCGCCGCGCTTTCAGCCCATGCGGGCGAGCACCGCCAGCGTCGGTTTGGACAGGTTCAGCGTGTAGAAATGCAGGCCCGGGGCGCCGCCTTCGACCAGGCGACGGCACATGTCGGCAACGAAATCGGCGGCGAAATCGCGGATCGCCTCGACGTCGTCGCCGTAGGCCTGCATGCGCTTGCCGATCCAGCGCGGGATTTCCGCGCCGCACGTATCGGAGAAACGACGCAGCTGCGAGAAATTGGAGATCGGCATGATGCCCGGCACGATCGGGATGTTCACGCCCAGCTTGCGCGCGTCATCGACGTAACGGAAATACGCATCGGCGTTGTAGAAATACTGCGTGATCGCGCCGTCCGCGCCGGCATCCACTTTCGCCTTGAAGTGGCGAAGGTCGGCGAGCGCGTCGTCGGACTGCGGATGGCATTCGGGATAGCAGCCCACTTCGATGTGGAAGTAGCCGTCGTGTTCGCGGCGAATGAACTCGACCAGGTCCGTCGCATATCGGAAATCGCCGGTATGGCCCATGCCAGAGGGCAGGTCGCCACGCAATGCGACGATGCGATGGCAACCCATCGCCTTGTAGCGCTCAAGCAGCTGGCCGAGCTCCTCGCGCGTACCGCCGACGCACGACAGATGCGGCGCCGCATCCAGGCCGTGCTCGGTGTGCAGGCGCTCCACCGTCTCGGGCGTGTAGCTGAGCGTCGAACCGCCCGCCCCGAAGGTGCACGACACGTAATCGGGCTTGTGCGATTTCAGCTTCGCCGCCGTCTTGTCCAGCTGCGCGCGCTGCTCGTCGGTCTTGGGCGGGTAGAACTCGAAGCTGATCGGGGTCGTGGGCATGCGCCGCTCGCAAAGAGGTTTCCGGTGATTCTATCTCTTCATCGCGATGAATTGAACGGATTTCCGCAGCCGGAGAGGCCTCGTGGCATCCCGAATCCGGCACCGGGGGATTGCGAAGCTCCGGACAAAAAAACGGGCGCCGAAGCGCCCGTTTTCTTGCGTCTGGATGTACCGCCGTAAATCAGTAGCGGTAATGATCCGGCTTGTACGGACCTTCCACGGCGACGCCGAGGTAGGCGGCCTGGTCGGCCGTCAGCGTGGTCAGCTTCACGCCGATCTTTTCCAGGTGCAGGCGCGCGACTTCCTCGTCCAGCTTCTTCGGCAGGATGTAGACCTTCGGCTCGTAGGTGTCCTTGTTCGCCCACAGGTCGATCTGCGCGAGCGTCTGGTTCGAGAACGAGTTCGACATCACGAAGCTCGGGTGGCCCGTGGCGCAGCCCAGGTTCACCAGGCGGCCTTCGGCCAGCAGGAAGATCGCGTTGCCGTTCTTGAAGGTGTACTTGTCCACCTGCGGCTTGATGTTCAGGCGAACCGCGCCCGACTCATTGAGCTTGTCGACCTGGATTTCGTTGTCGAAGTGGCCGATGTTGCAGACGATGGCCTGGTCCTTCATCTGCGACATGTGCTCGAGCGTCAGCACGTCCTTGTTGCCGGTGGTGGTGACGTAGATGTCGCCACGGCCCAGCGTCGATTCGACCGTGTTGACCTCGAAGCCTTCCATCGCCGCCTGCAGGGCGTTGATCGGGTCGATCTCGGTGACCACCACGCGCGCGCCGTAGGCACGCAGCGAGTGCGCCGAACCCTTGCCGACGTCGCCGTAACCGCACACGACGGCGACCTTGCCGGCCAGCATCACGTCCATCGCGCGCTTGAGGCCGTCGGCCAGCGACTCGCGGCAGCCGTAAAGGTTGTCGAACTTGCTCTTGGTGACCGAGTCGTTGACGTTGATCGCCGGCACCAGCAGCGTGCCGGCCTCGGCCAGCTGGTACAGGCGATGCACGCCGGTGGTCGTCTCTTCGGAGACGCCCTTCCAGTCGCGCACGACGGTGTGCCAGAAGTTCGGACGCTCGGCGTGCACCTTCTTGAGCAGGTTCTTGATGACCTGCTCTTCGTGGTTGCCCGAGGCGGTGTCGACCCAGCGGTCGCCCTTCTCGAGCTCATAGCCCTTGTGGATCAGCAGCGTCACGTCGCCGCCGTCGTCGACCACCAGCTCCGGGCCGAGGTACTTGTCGGTGCCGTTGCCCGGGAAGGTCAGCGCGGCGAGCGTGCAGTCCCAGTACTCCTCGAGCGTTTCGCCCTTCCATGCGAAGACCGGCGTGCCGGACTTGGCGATGGCGGCAGCGGCATGGTCCTGCGTCGAGAAGATGTTGCACGAAGCCCAGCGCACGTCGGCGCCCAGGTCGCGCAGCGTCTCGATCAGCACGGCCGTCTGGATGGTCATGTGCAGCGAGCCCGTCACGCGCACGCCCTTGAGCGACTGCGCGGCGGCGTACTTCTTGCGGATGGACATCAGGCCCGGCATCTCGTGCTCGGCGATGTCGAGCTCCTTGCGGCCCCAGTCGGCCAGGGAGATGTCGGCGACCTTGTAGTCGCCTTCGGTGGAGAAGGTCTTGATCTGTGCGTTCATCGATTGCTCCGGTTTCGTCCCGCTCGCCCGTGATTCGGGGAGGGATGGGGTGAGGGCGGCCGTGTGCGGCTCGCCAAACCGGGCGCCGTTGTTCTGGAACTCCCGCCGAGCCTGATTCCGGATGCCGGACTTGCAGCGCCCCTCGGTGGGAGCCGGCATTCTAGCCGCTGGGGGCTGGTCGTGGATGAACTCGACCGGCCCCGACAGCCGTCCTGCCGGACAGCGAAACGGGCCGACGAGCGGCCCGTTTCGTGTGGTGTCGCGACCCGTGCTCGCGCGCGGCGCCGCGTACCGCTTACTTCAGCTTGGCGTCGGCGCGCAGGGCGTCGGCGCGGTCGGTCTTCTCCCACGAGAAGGCCGTGGCGGTCTGCTTCTTGCCGGCGCCGTCGACGTACGACACTTCCTTCGGCTTGCGGCCGAAGTGGCCGTAGGCGGCCGTGTCCTGGTACACCGGGTGGATCAGGTCGAGCATCTTCACGATGCCGTACGGACGCAGGTCGAAGTGCTTGCGGATCAGCTTCTCGATCTTCTCGTCGCTGATCTTGCCGGTGCCGAAGGTGGTGACCGAGATCGAGGTCGGCTCGGCCACGCCGATGGCGTAGGAGACCTGCACTTCGCAACGGTCGGCCAGGCCGGCGGCGACGATGTTCTTGGCGACGTAGCGCGCGGCGTAGGCGGCCGAGCGGTCGACCTTCGACGGATCCTTGCCCGAGAACGCACCACCGCCGTGGCGGGCCATGCCGCCGTAGCTGTCGACGATGATCTTGCGGCCGGTCAGGCCGCAGTCGCCCACCGGGCCGCCGATCACGAAGATGCCCGTCGGGTTGATGTGGATCTTGTTCTTCGGCAGCGACTCGAGCCACTTCTTCGGCAGCACGGGCTTGAGCACGTGCTCGTACACGCCTTCCACCAGGTCCTTCTGCTTGATGCCCGGGTCATGCTGCGTGGACAGCACGACGGCGTCGAGGCCGGCGACGTTGTGGTTGCTGTCATAGCGCAGGGTGACCTGCGACTTCGCGTCCGGGCGCAGCCACGGCAGCGGCGAGTTCTTCTTCTTGCGGATCTTGGCCTGCTGCTCGACCAGACGGTGCGAGTAGTAGATCGGGGCCGGCATGAACTCCGGTGCCTCGTTGCAGGCGTAGCCGAACATCAGGCCCTGGTCGCCCGCGCCCTGTTCTTCCGGCTTCTTGCGATCCACGCCCGCGGCGATGTCCGGCGACTGCTTGCCGAGCATGTTGATGATCGCGCAGGTGTGGCCGTCGAAGCCGACGTCGGAATTGTTGTAGCCGATCTCGTTGATGACGCGGCGCGCCAGCGACTCGATGTCGACCCAGGCGGACGTGGTCACTTCACCGGCGACGATCGCCGCGCCGGTCTTCACCATCGTCTCGCAGGCGACGCGCGCGCGCTTGTCCTGGGCCAGGATCGCGTCCAGGACGGCATCGGAAATCTGGTCGGCGATCTTGTCCGGATGGCCTTCGGAGACGGATTCGGAGGTGAACAGGTAGCTGGACATCGAGGTCAATATCCCTTGATTCGGATGAAAGGATGGCCGGGCATGATACAGCCTTGTCCCGGTCGGCGCATTGTGCGCCACGGAGATGTTGCAGCGTTGTTAAGCGCGGGGCCGCCTGACGGGGTTCGCGCGGGCCCGGCCGCGTTGTCACCGTCCTGACGCGAAACGGCCACGGCCCTGTCGCCGCGTCGCCCCAATCTTCCGCGGCGAAAGCCCCGCCGGGGCAAGTCGCTGCGACGCATGCCACTCGAACGCCGCCTGCAAGAGCACTTCCCGCACTGGTTCCGGGGTCGCCGTGCGAACGTCGCCCGGCCGCTGCTGCGCACGATCGGCCGCTGGTCGCGCTTCGACCAGGTCGAGGCGTTCCTGTCGGCCAACGGCCATCTTCGCGATTTCGATTTCGTCGCCGCCGGGCTCGACCACCTGCAGGCACGCTACGTGGTTGATTCCGCGGAGTTGGGGCGGATTCCCGCCAGCGGGCGGCTGCTGATCGTCGCCAACCATCCATCCGGCGCACTCGACGCGCTCGCGCTGCTGGACGCCGTGGGCCGCGTGCGGCGCGACGTGCGCATCGTCGCCAACGACCTGCTCGGCGCACTGGAGCCGCTCTCGGGGCTGCTCCTGCCGGTGCGCATCCTCGGCGGCCGGCCGAGCCCGCAGAGCCTGGCGGCCATCGACGATGCGTTGCGCGCCGACCAATGCGTGATCGTCTTTCCCGCCGGCGAGGTCGCGCGCCTGGGCCTGCGTGGCGTGACCGATGGGCGCTGGCGTCGCGGCTTCCTGCGTTTCGCGCGAAGTGCCGACGCGCCGGTCCTGCCGGTGCGCATCGAAGCGCGCAACTCGGCGTTGTTCTACGGCGCTTCGGTGTTGTTCAAGCCCGCAGGCACCGCGCTGCTGGCGCGCGAGATGTTCGCGCGCCGCGCGCATCGCATCGCATTGCGCATCGGTCATCCCCTGATGCTGCCGGCGCAGGGCGACCCGCAGCGGCTGCTGCGCGATGTGCGTCGTGAGCTGTTCTCGCTGGGGCGCCGCCGCACGGGTTCCGCCGCATCGACGGTCGAAGCCGGCGCGGTGCCGCTCATCGCGCCGCTGATCGAACCGGTCGACACCGCACAGGTGCGCAAAGGCATCGAAGCACTCGCTTTGCTGGGCACCACGTTCGACGGCAAGCAGATCCGCGTCGGGCGGCTCGCCGCGGGCTCACCGCTGCTGCAGGAAATCGGCCGACTGCGCGAACTCACTTTCCGCGCGGTGGGCGAGGGCACGGGCCAGCGCCTGGATGTCGATCTGTACGACAGCTGGTACGAGCACATCGTGCTGTGGGACGCCGACGCGTCGAAGATCGCCGGCGCCTACCGCATCGCGCGTGGCGCGAGCGTGCTGGCCGAACGCGGACTCGCCGGTTTCTACACCGCCTCGCTCTTCCAGTACGCCGACGATGCGGTGCCACGCATCGCGCAGGGCATGGAGCTGGGACGCAGTTTCGTCGTGCCCGACTACTGGGGCAGCCGCAGCATCGATTACCTGTGGCAGGGCATCGGTGCGTACCTGGCGAAGCATCCGAACGTGCGCTACCTGTTCGGCCTGGTGTCCATCAGCGCCGCGCTGCCGGCCCCGGCGCGCGAGCAGATCGTCGCCTACTACGCGCGCTACTACGGCAGCGAAGCCACGCGCGCCGTCTCGCGTCAGCCGTTCGTCTACCGGGCCGTGCCGCCGCAGTTCGGCGAAGTCGATGCGGCGACGGCCTTCCGCGTGCTGAAGAACAACCTCGACGCGCTCGGCGCGACGTTGCCGATGCTCTACAAGCAGTACACGGACCTGTGCGAGCCCGGTGGCGCGCGCTTCCTCGCGTTCGGCGTGGACCCGGCGTTCAGCGATGCGGTCGATGGCCTGATCGAAGTGGATCTCGAACGCCTTCGTCCGAAGAAACGCGAGCGCTACCTCGGCATCGCGCCCGTCCAGCCTTTCATGGAGACCGCAGGATGACGTCGATGCCGACCGAGCTGCCGCCGCGCCGCCGCGCGGTCTTCGTGTCCGACGTCCATCTGGGTTCCAAACACTGCCACGCCGCCGAATTCGCCGACTTCCTCGGCGGGCTTCGTTGCGACCGCCTGTACCTGGTCGGCGACATCGTCGACTTGTGGTGGATGGCACAACGCCGCGCGCGCTGGGGCGCGCCGCACAATCGCGTGGTCGAGGCGCTGCACGCGCTGCGTCGCGCGGGAACCGAACTGATCTACGTGCCCGGCAACCACGACCGTCCGATCCGCCGCTTCTGCGGACTCGCGCTGCCGCGCATGCGGGTGCGGCGTCGCATGGTGCACGTCACCGCCGACGGCCGTCGCCTGCTGGTCACGCATGGGGATGACTACGACGGCATCACGCATTTCGGCGGCCTGCAGGAACAGTTCGGCGACTGGTTGTATTACCGAATCCTCACCGGCAATCAGTGGCTCAACTGGGCACGACGCCTGGCCGGCCAGCGCTACTGGTCGCTGTCGGAATTCCTGAAGCGGCAAAGCGGCGCCGCCGAACGCTACATCGAACGTTTCGTGCACGCGGGACTGGACGACGCGCGACGCCGCGGGCTGGACGGCATCGTCTGCGGCCATATCCATCGCGCGGCGCTGATCGAACGCGACGGGCTGATCTACGCCAACGACGGCGACTGGGTCGAAAGCCTGAGCGCGCTGGCCGAAGACCCGGACGGCACGCTGCGGCTGCTGACGCATACTGGGCAGACGCGGGCGTCGATAGCGCCCCGCGGACGGGGCGAGGCAACCGAGCAACCGCGGGCGGCGTGAATGCGTGAAGACGCGCCGCAGTTAGCATCGCCGCATGGATTCCTTCACGCAGATCGTCCTGGGCGCGGCCGTCGCCGCCGCCATCGCACCGCCGCAACATCGACGCGCCGCATTGCTGGCGGGCGCCGCGCTGGGCACGTTGCCGGACCTCGACGTGCTGCCGATCAACCTGCTCACCGACGACCCGGTCGCGCGCATGACCTGGCATCGCAGCTGGAGCCATTCGCTGCTGGTGCTGCCGTTCGTCGCGTGGGCGATATGGGCGTGGTTCCGCGCGCGCGGCGGCCGCGTCGCGCAATCGCCGGCGCGCTGGTTCTGGGCGATGCAGGGCGCGCTGCTGACACATCCGCTGCTCGACGCCTTCACCGTCTACGGCACACAACTGTTGTGGCCGTTGCCTATGCAGCCGGTAATGTGGTCCAGCGTTTTCATCATCGACCCGCTCTACACGGTGTGGCTGCTGCTGGCGTGCGTCATCGCATGGTTCGCGCGCGAGCGGCGCATCGCGCAGCCGGCGCTCGTCGCGGGGCTCGCGTTGAGCTCGCTGTACCTCGGCCTGTCGTTGCTGGCGAAGCAGCAGGTCGAACGCGCGGCGGAAGCCTCTCTGGCGGCGCAAGGCCTTGCGGACGCACCCCGATTTTCCGTGCCGATGCCGTTCAACATCCTGCTGTGGCGTGTGGTGGCGATGACGCCGGACGGGTTCGTCGAAGGCGAGCGTTCGCTGGTCGCGGACCAGCGGCCCATGAAGTTCCGCCTTCACGCCTCCGATGTCGTCGCGATGGAACGGGTGCGCGATTTCCCGGCCGTGCAGCGATTGCATTGGTTCAATCGTGGATTCATGAAGGCGCAGGTGCACGAGGGCGAGCTGGTCCTGTCCGACCTGCGCATGGGCGCGGAGCCCGACTACAGCTTCCGATTCGCCGTAGCGCGCAAGGGTGCGGGTGGCTGGGAGGAAATTCCGCCGCGGCAGCTGCAGTGGCCATGGGAGGCCGGTCGCCGGCTCGGCGCGATGTGGCGCCGCATCTGGAATGAGGTCCCAGGCGCGACCTGAACGCGCGCAGCGTCGCGCCGCGCATGTCGACGAAAAGCGTTACGTCGGATTGATCCCCTGGACCTGCTCAGCGAGCGGCCAAACGCCCGGGGCCGCGTGGCGTGCACACGCGGTCCCTTCAAACGGACGTTGAGCTGTTCACTTTCAGCACCTTCGGTCATTGACACCCAGCCGGTCCGGAGCGCGCGCCATCGCGTGCGCCCCGGCCCGACTTACAGCGCGTTGTGCGCTTCGAGCGTGTTGCTGTCGATCTGCACGATGTACTCGTTGCCCTTCGAGTCCCGCAGCGCGACGGCTTCGCCTTCCATCAGTCGGTTGTAGTTGTCCTTTCCGACGGCAGACACGAACTTGTCGAGCGCGCGATCGTAGGTATACGGATACTCGGCGAACGCGGTGCGGTTGCCGAGGACCATCGATACCTTGCGCTCGGTCAGTCCGGTGATCTTCGACAGATCACCCACCGGATCGGCGGCCCATGCCGGCGCCGTTACTGCCATCGCCAGCGCGATGAACGCAATCTTGGCTTTCATGTGTGGCCTCCTGGTCCGCCGGGGCGCTGCGGTGGTCCGCAGAGGGGACGCCCCGACGCTTGCAGGTTGGGTCATGCGCCATGAAAAAACATCGGCCGAAGGGGGCTGTTACTTTCGACCTGCACCATCCGTCGCGAGCGCGCGCAGTGCACATGCACATGAAGGTTTCATGCGAAAGCGACTTGCGATCTTCACCTTTCTCACCAAGCGCGCGTCAGTAAACGACGGCACGCGCCTGCACGAATGCATAGAAGAAGACGGCGTTGGGATCGTTCTGCACCTGGTGCATTTCACGACGCATGCCATCGACGACTTCCTGCGTGACCTTGCCGGCCTGCATCAACTGGTCGGCGGCGGAAAGCAGAAGTTCCTCCCAGAATGCAATCATCGTCTTGCGACGCGCTGGCTCGCGGTTGTCGAAGTAGAACGTCTTCACGTCCGTGGTGACGTCGCGGAAACCGCCGGCCAGCAGCAGGTTGCCAAGTTTCGCGCCAACGAACGGATCGCCTCCACTGTCGTACTGGAAATCGTTGAATGCCATCCAGTATCGCCAAACGTTCGGAGAGTACGGATCGAGCAGGAAGGACGAGTTCATCACTTCGGTGATGTACACCGGCGACCCGGGCGCGAGCACGCGGCGCACTTCGTTGAGCACGCGTGAAGGCGAGGGCACGTGTTCGAGCACCCAGCAAAGGAACGCCGCGTCGAAGCTGCGTGGCTCGAACGGCAGGTTGGTGGCGTCCGCGCGGTGGAGTTCGAAGCGGCCTTCCAGCCACGGCATGCCGCCAAGATTCGCCCGTGCGGCCGCGAGCTGCGCGTCGTTGAGGTCAACGCACGTCGCGTGCAGTTCCGGGAAACGGCGCAGCAGGATTTCGGTCTGCGCGCCGACGCCGCTGCCGACTTCCAGCAGGCGTCGCGCGCCGCTGTAGTCGATGTCGTGGAAGATCGTGGATTCGGCCAGCCGCGCCTGCTTCACCAGTCGCGCCTGCTCGGTGGCGGAGAAGCCGTGCAGGTAAGGGAAGTCGGAGCAGGACGACGATGTGTCGGACATGGCGGCACCGGTGCGGTTCGTATGCCGGGATGCTCGCACGAGGGAGGTTAAGGAACGGACGTGGTCGCCATTGACGCCGTCGGTGAGGGCGGGGCGCCGCGCGTGGGCCGGTTCCTACGCCGCCACGCCCAGCGGTTGCACGCCCGCGATCAGCGCATCGAAGTAATCGCGCGTGAGCGACAACTGCGCGTCGGGCGTCTCGGCACGGTTGACGACCGCGCGGAACGCCGCATTCTCCGGACGGTCCTTCGCATACCAGCCAAGGTGCTTGCGTGCGATGCGAACGCCGGACACTTCGCCGTAGAACGCGTGCAGGTGTTCCAGGTGCCCGATCAGTACGTCGCGCACTTCGGCCAGCGTCGGCTCCGGCAGCGTCTGCCCGTGTTCAAGATAGTGCGCGATCTCGCGGAAGATCCATGGCCGGCCCTGCGCCGCGCGGCCGACGAGGACCGCATCGCAACCCGTATGCGCCAGCACCTGCGCGGCCTTGCGTGGCGAATCGATGTCGCCGTTGGCGAACACCGGGATCGACAGCGCGGCCTTCACTTCGGCAATGGTGTCGTACTCGGCGAAGCCGGTGTACTGCTGGTCACGCGTGCGGCCATGCACGGCAAGCGCGGCGATGCCGGCGCCCTGCGCGATGCGAGCGATCTCAAGCGCGTTGCGTTGCCCTTCGGCCCAGCCGGTGCGGATCTTCAACGTGACCGGGACATCCACGGCGCGCACCACGGCATCGAGAATGCGTGCGACCAGTTCGGGCTCGCGCATCAGCGCCGATCCCGCCCACGCGTTGCACACCTTCTTGGCGGGGCACCCCATGTTGATGTCGATGATCTGCGCGCCATGATCGACGTTGTAGCGCGCCGCATCGGCCATCACCTCCGGCACCGTGCCTGCGATCTGCACGCTGATCGGTGCCGGTTCGCCGTCGTGGTCCATGCGATGGCGCGACTTCGAAGTGGTCCAGAAGCGCGGATCGGACGTCGTCATCTCCGACACGCACAGTCCGGCACCCATGCGTTTGCAAAGAATCCGGAAGGGCTTGTCGGTCACGCCCGCCATCGGCGCCAGGACGACGCGCGGGGCGATCTCGTGCGGGCCGATGCGGAAGGAGAGGGCGGACATGGCCGCATTGTACCGGCCCCCACCCTCGTCCCGGCGAAGGCCGGAACCCGGGCACTCACGTCTTCCGCAGGCCCGGCGTCAGCGCTTCCCGCGTCGCCGTCGCCAGAACAGGAAGCCGGTGACCAGCAGGAACATCGGCAGCAGGCCGATGAATGCCGTGGTCCACTTCATCGCGCTTCCTCCCACCGCGCCGACGTGCAGCGGGTAGAAGGCCTGGCTCATGCGCATGCCGAGCTTGTGCGTCGTCGCGTCGAAGGCCTGCACCACGCGGCCATCCCGCGACAGCACGACCGTGCTGCGACCGACCGGGTGCCATTCGCCCATCGCCTGCGCGCGGAACGACACCGCGCCTTCATGCGGGTCGGGCACGGACACGCGCGCCAGCCGTGCATCGGGGATCGCGACGCGCGCCTGCGTGATCGCCTGCGTCCAGTCGATCGGCGCATCGCTGCCGGGCAGTTCCGGCGCCTTCACGTTCTTCCCGCCGAACGTGGCGGTCAGCGCCTTCTGGAAGGCTTTGGAGTACACCATGCCGACGCCGGTCACCGTCGCCAGCAACAGCAGCGGAAGCAGGATGACGCCCGCGCTGCGATGCCACGTCAGCCAGCGGCGCACCGGCGGTCCGGCGTGCACTTTCAGCTGTGCACGCCAGCGCCCGGTCTTCGGCCACCACAGGTACAGGCCGATGAGGATCATCGCCAGGCTGATGCAGCCGATCACGCCCCACACTTCGCGCCCGGTCTTGCCGCCGAGCAGATCCACGTGCCATTCGTGCAACCAAAGCAGCACGTCGTCGTGCTGGCTGCGATACAACAGCAGGGCGCCGTCCTCCGGCGCGAAGTACTGGCGATGGCCGTCCTCGAAGTACGCCTGCCAGACCGGCAGTTCATCGCGCGGCAGATCGAGCGAGCGCATGCCATCCGGGCCCCAGCGTTCGATCAGCTGCGCGAGCACGCGGCCATCAGCGACGGGCGCGTGCTGCGCGAGTTGCGGATGTTGCAACTTGAGCAGATCGACATGGAACACCAGCACGGTGCCCGCGAGCGAGGCCAGCGCGAACACCAGCCCCGCGGTCAGCCCGGCCCACAGGTGCAGCCACGACAGCACCGCACGCACGCGTCGTTTCGGCCCACCTTTGGCGGGCGTGTTCGTGGCGGGTGCGGTGGCTGCCATGTCCATGCGAACGGTTTATCAGAACCTGTGCGACCAGCCCACCGTCAGCACGCGCCCGCGGCCGGCGGTATAGGTATCGGCGCGCGGCGTGGTCTGCGAGTAGTAGGTCGTGTACTGCTCGCCGAACAGGTTCTCGATGCCGACATTCAGCGCGCCCAGTGGCAGCGCGAAGCGTGCCTGCAGGTCGACCGTCGTGTAGCCCTCGAAGTCATCCGGCAGCGTCGTGCCGCGATAGTCGAAATCGCGATCGAACGAATGGCTGGCCTGCAGACGCGTGGAGATCGTCTGCGTCCACGTCTGGTCCCAGAACGCGGTCGCGCGGTCCGGGGCGACGTTGATGCCGGGAAGGTCGCTGTCGACACGGTCATCGCCGTTGCTGTCGTAGCGGCCGTCGGTCTTCGCGTAGGCCACGCCGACGCGTGTGGCATCGCTGAACTGGTAGGCGAGGCTGCCCTCGAAGCCGTCGATTTCGGTGCGCTCGCGCACGACGTTGTAGGTCTGCGTCGCGTTGTCGAAGGCCAGGCGCGAGCCGAGGTCGGAGTCGGACCAGTACGCGGCCACGTGCACCAGCCAGCGGCCGTCGTCGTAGTCCAGGCCGATTTCCTGGTTGTCGGCGATCACCGGCTGCAGGTCGACCAGCGTGTCCACGCGCTGGTTCGGCGTGTTGATCGCGCGCAGCACGCGGCCGATGTCGGCCACCGTATAGCCTTCCGAATACGACGCGTAGAACTTCAACGCATCGGTGGCTTCCCACACGATGCCGACGTTGGGCAGCGTTTCGCTGGTCTCCGGCGAGCCGCCTTCGACCAGATAGCGGCGGCCGTGGACGGCCGGCGCGAGGCGCTGGTCGGGGATGGTGAGGTAGTCGTCGACCTTCAGCTTGCCGCGCTCATGGCGCAGGCCGCCGGTGAGCATGACCGAATCGGCCACCCACCATTCCAGCTGCACGAAGGGCGAGACGGATTCGTAGGTGGTCTCGGGCACCCAGTCCATGCCGGCGCGCACGAGTTCCTGTGAGGTTGTATCGCGTGCGATATCCAGCCCGGCCGTTGCGCGCAGGCGCAGGCCGAACAGGTCGCCGCGCGACCAGCTGAACTTGCCGCCGAGTTTTTCCGACACGTTCTGCGACTGGTCGAACCAGTTCGGATCGCGGCCGTCGCCCCAGAAATCGCCCCAGTAGCTGCCGCCGTACAACGCGTTGAAATCGACCCAGTACAGCTGTGCCTGGAAGTAGCCGCCGGCGAGCGCCTTGTCGGTGTAGTCCAGCGTCAGCGACGTCGAACGGTTACGCGGGCCTTCGCCGATGCTGCCGCCGCGTGCGGAGGTTGCCAGCTGGCCGGTGGCGGGATTGCCGTTGACCGCGTGGTAGTTGTTGTTGCCCTGCAGTTCGTACCGGTTCGCGCTGAGCTGCAGGCGGCGGGTTTCGTCGATGTTCCAGCCGGCCTTGGCGAAGAGGTTGTAGCTCTCCGCGTCCATCAGGTCGCCCTGCACGTCGTTGACGGCGATGGAGTCGCCATCGGCGTCGTAGTACAGCCCTTCGCTCGCAAACGACGCACCGCCCACGAAATCGAAAGCGCCGCGGCGCGTGCCGGCCAGGTAGGAAGCGCGATAGCCGGTGCTGTCGCTTTCGTGCGGAACGGCGGTGGACGCGGCGACGGAGACGTCCTGGAAGGTTTCGCCATCCGTGCGCGGCGCGCGCTTGGTGATGATGTTGATGATGCCGCCCGACGCGCCCAGGCCCTGCAACGCGTTGGCGCCGTGGATGACCTCGATGCGCTCGATCATCGACGGATCGATGGTGTGGCCGTCGCGGCCGCCGTCTCGCAGCGGCGTGGACTGCGGCACGCCGTCGACGAGGTACAGCGGCTTGCGGCCGCGCAGCGTCTCGCCGCTGTTGGTGAGCTTCTGGCGCGATGGCGCGAAGGAGGGAATCAGGTTGGCCAGCACCTGCGAAACGTCCTGCGTCAGCGCGAGCTGCTGCTGCAGCTGCGCCTGGTCGATCACGGTGATCGTGTTCGGCAGCGCGGCTTCAGAGTCGGGAACGCGGCTGGTGCTGGCGGAAACGGTGACGCGTTCGATGTCGGTGGCTTCATCGGCATGGGCGACGGGCGCGACAAGGGCGGCCAGCAGGGCGCTGGCGAGGGCATGGCGGCGGAGCATCGTGGGGTCCGGAACGTCTAAAGCCCGCCATGTTAATGCGAATAATTCTTATTTGATAGGGCGAGGGTTTGTGGTAGTGGGCGATTCGCGCGGATTCGAAGCCGCCCCACTACGGGAGGCGCTCAACCGAACCGCGCGCCTACTTCCGAATCCCGTGGCATCGAGACCGCCGCACCGGCACGCTCGGTCGAAAGTGCCGCGTACCGGTTCGCGTAATGCAGGTGATCGGCGAACGCCGCTTCCGGGCGCAGCGACCACGAGGCGGCCAGGGCGCCATTGAACGCATCGCCGGCACCGGTCGTGTCCTGCGGCTGAACCTTCGCGGCCGGCACTCGGTAGTGCGTGCGGGCATCGCGGTGCAGTGCGCCATCGGCGTGCGAAACGAAGCAGCCCGCCGCGCCCAGGGTCACCACCACCGTGCCGTGCGGCAGCAGGCGGCGGCACCAGGCGTGCAGTGTTTCGTCGTCCTGCGCGGCCACCGTCGTCGCATCCACGCGTTCGCCGACGTGGCGCTCCAGTTGCGCGCAGAACTCGGTTTCGTTCGGCGTGACCACGTCGCTCAGTGCCAGCAACGAAGCCGGAACCTGCGCATCGGCCGGCGCGGGGTTGAGCATGGTCCGCACGCCCGCCTCGCGCGCGATGGAGAACGCTGCCTCGATCGAAGCCAGCGGCGACTCCAGCTGCGCCAGCAACACGTGCGCGCCGTGGATGCACTCGCGTTGCGATTCGACGAAGGCGATCGGCAGGTCGGCGTTCGCGCCGGGGCCGATCACGATGGAATTGCGGCCGTCATGGTCGACGTAGATGCCTGCCGTGCCGGTCGGTGCTTGGCTGGAATGATCGCGAAGGTCGAGGCCGTCGGCGGCGGCGAGCGCGCATGCGAGCTGCCCGCCAAGGTCCTCGCCGAGCGCGCACACGAACGTCGTGGACGCGCCGGCCCGCACCGCGGCGGTGGCCTGGTTGAAGCCCTTGCCGCCGGGGCCGGTCTGGTAGTGGCCGCTGAGCGTCTCGCCCGGCCGCGGCAGCGCCGCGACCGTCCACACGTGGTCGACGTTGAACGAACCGACGACGACGACGCGCGCGGCCGTCATGTCAGCTGCCGAACCAGGTCAGCACGCCGGCGATCGTCGCGGTCATGAAGGTGGCGATCGAGCCGCCCAGCACCGCGCGCAGGCCGAAGCGCGCCAGGTCCTGGCGACGTTCCGGCGCAAGGCCGCCGATGCCGCCGATCTGGATCGCGATCGAAGAGAAGTTGGCGAAGCCGCACAGCGCGTAGGTGGCGATCAGGCGGCCCTGGTCGGTCAGCGTCACGCCGGCGACCTTGCCGTTGACGATGTCGGCCAGCTGCAGGTACGCCACGAATTCGTTGATGACGACCTTCTGGCCGATCAGGCTGCCCACCGTCGACGCGTCCTGCCACGGCGTGCCGATCACCCACGCCAGCGGCGCCAGCACGTAGCCGAAGATCGTCGCCAGGTCGAACGGCTTGCCGATGGCGGCCGAGATGCCGGTGACCTCGCCGAACCACGACAGCGGCCAGTTCACCAGCGCGATCAGCGCGATGAAGGCCAGCAGCATCGCGCCGATGTTCAGCGCCAGTCGCAGGCCGTCGCCCGCACCGGCCGCTGCGGCGTCGATGATGTTGGCGGTGTTCTTCTCGACTTCCATCTTCACCGTGCCACGCGTGAGCGGCTCGCCGGTTTCCGGGATGAGGATCTTGGCGATGACCAGCGTGGCCGGCGCGGCCATGATCGAGGCGGCCAGAAGGTGCTTGGCGTAGAACGCCTGCTGCTCCGGATCGCCGCCGCCGAGCATGCCCACGTACGCGGCGAGCACGCCGCCGGCGATGTGCGCCATGCCGCCGATCATCATCGTGATCAGCTCCGACTCGGTCATCTTCGGGATGTACGGGCGCACCGTCAGCGGGGCTTCGGTCTGGCCGATGAAGACGCTGGCGCAGACGCTGGTGGTCTCCGCGCCCGACACGCGCATCACCTTCGTGATCACCCACGCCATGGCGCGCACGATGGCCTGCATCACGCCAAGGTGGTACAGCACGCCCATCAGCGCGGCAAAGAAGATGATGGTCGGCAGCACCTGGAAGGCGAAGATGAAGCCGTAGGTGTTGATGTCCATCAGGTTGCCGAAGATGAACGTCGAGCCGGCGTTGACGAAGCTGAGGATCTTCACGAAGCCGCGGCCGATGGAATCGAACACGTCCTTGCCGCCCGGGACCAGCAGCACCAGCGCGGCGAAGGCGACCTGCAGGCTCACGCCCGTGATGACCAGCTTCCAGTCCACGCGACGCTTGTTGTTCGAGAACAGCCAGGCGATGCCGATGAGCACCGCAAGACCAAACAGGCCAAAGGCCACCCGGGTAATGGCTTCCACTCAGTTCTCCCCTGCAACCGGCGGCCGGCAGCGAGTCGTTGTCGTTCAGGAATGATGCGGCCTGAGCCCTCGCGGGGGCGGGTCACGGCTGCGGCGGCGCGTAGTTTACGACGAGGCCGCGGGCCCGCGGCGGCTGGCGTGTCCAGAGGGGCTCGCCGTGAGTGGCTGTCAGGAAAATGCACGCGAAAGCGTCAGGTATCGCGCGCGACGACCTTGTTCCGCCCCTGGAGCTTGGCCTGCTGGAGGCGGCCGTCTGCGCGGCGCAACAGGCGCGAAAGGTCCGAACCCTCGTGCGGGAAGCCCGCCAGCCCGGCGCTGAAGCTCAAGGCGACGGTGTCGGCGCCGCGCTCGGGTTCGAACGGCCTCTCGCCCAGGGCACGGCGGATCGCATCCACGCGTTCCCACGCCGTGCCAATGGGTTTGCGCAGCAGCAGCACGAATTCCTCGCCGCCGATGCGCACCAGCCATTCGCCCGGTTCGGCCAGCTCGCGCAGCACCGACACGACATGGCGCAGCGCACGATCGCCGGCGGGGTGGCCATGGGCCTCGTTGATGCGCCGGAAGTGGTCCAGGTCGATCAGCGCCAGGGTGAGGCTGTCGCCGTCGTGGCGGACGCTGTCGAACAGGCGCGGCACGCGGTACATCAGCCAGGTGCGGTTGGGCAGGCGGGTGAGGCCGTCAGTGCCGGACATCTCAACCAGGCGCTGCATGCGGTAGACCACCATCGCGGTGATCAGGGTGAACACGCCCAGCAGGATCACGCGCTGCAACTGGCCAGGCAGCGTGATGGCGCCGTAGTCGCTGGAAATCAGCTGCTCGGGGGAGTTCGCCGTCGTGAACGCCCACAGCGCCAGCAGGCTGTATTGGCCGATCGCCAGCGTGCCTGCAAAGAGCGCGATGCGGCCATCGCTGCGCGGCGCGGTAAGCACGATGGCCACCACGTAGCCGCACCATGCGGTGAGGTTGTTCAGGCCGGCGGGCAGGTGGTCGCCGGCAAGGATGATCAGCAGCACCGTCGTGGCGGTGACGTCGAATGCCGACGAGGCGAACGGCAGCCAGCGGAACAGCCGGCGTCGCCTTGCCAGCGCCAGCCACAGGTGCGCGAAGATGTTGACGACGATCGCGCCGCCCAGGCCGATCAGCGTGTCCTTCACGCCACCGCCGCCCAGCGCGTTCGCCACCGGCAGCACCAGCAGCATCGCCGCGATGACCACGCGCAGGCGCGCGACCATCAGCTCGCCGCCGGCGCCGATCTCCAACATGATTTCGTCGGGCCGCGCCAGCAGCGCGGCGACGACGTCGCGGACTCTTCCGCCGGTTCCGAGCATGCGCTTCCCCGCTTGCCGGCCCTCCCGGGGCCGCGCCGAGCATAGCGCGCCCGGACGCTTTCCCGCGTGGCGCGCTCCTTCTTCATCACGGGAGGAGGAGCGCGCCGGTCCTGCGGTCACGAAATGCCGCGCACCGCCGCCCAGATCGCCAGCAACAGGAATACAACCGCGGCCGTGTAGCGCGCCGCCTTCAGCGGCAGGCGGTCGGCGAGCTTGCTGCCCAGCAGCACCACCGGCACGTTCGCCAGCAGCATGCCGACGGTCGTGCCGACGACCACCTCCCACAGCGGGTGGTACTTGGCGGCCAGCAGCACGGTCGCGACCTGCGTCTTGTCGCCGATCTCGGCCAGGAAGAAAGCGAACGTCGTGGCGATGAACGCGCCGCGCGCGGGCAGGGACTCCTCGCCTTCATCCAGCTTGTCCGGCTTGAGCGTCCACAGCGCCACCGCGAAGAAGCTGGCCGCCACGACCCAGCGCAGGACCTCCGGCGTCAGCCACTGCGCCACCAGCGTGCCGAACCATCCGGCGAGCGCGTGGTTCAGCAGGGTGGCGACCAGGATGCCAGCGATGATCGGCAGTGGTTTGCGGAAACGCGCGGCCAGCAGCAGCGCCAGCAGTTGCGTCTTGTCGCCGATTTCGGCGAGCGCGACGGTGCCGGCGGAGATCGCGGCGGTCATCAGCGGAAAGTGATCCATCATGAAACTCCGGGGTCGGGCTTTCGCGTGGACGCGAAAGGCAGCCGTCACACGGCCCGACCCGGCTCATTGCCAGTTGCGCGTGCGACGCCTGCCTTCGGTCTTGCCCGTGGTGGCTGGCCCGCGCCCGAAGGCGTCCGGCTGGCTACCGCTCCCGCGCCATGGCCTGTGGGCCAAGTGTGTTGACGCGGGTCTCCGCCGGCACGGTGGCGGGCGGATGGGCTACTCCCCGGAGGAGGAAGTGCGCGCATTGTAACCACCGGGCGCGCACAGCGGCAGGGCTAAACTGAACGAGCCTGCATTCACGAACCCTTTCCGGAGCCTTTCCATGCAATACCGCCGCCTCGGCTCGTCCGGCCTGCAACTTTCGGCGCTGTCCTTCGGTGCCTGGCTCACCTTCGGCGCCCAGATTGGCCGTTCCACCGCGCGGGACCTCGTCGCCGCCGCGTGGGACAACGGCGTCAACTTCTTCGACAACGCCGAAACCTATGCCAACGGCGAAGCGGAAAAGGTCATGGGCGACGTGATCGCCGACCTGCGCCTGCCGCGCGACGGGTTCTGCGTCTCCAGCAAGGTGTTCTTCGGCGCGGTCGACCAGCCCGGTCCGACCCAGCGCGGCCTCTCGCGCAAGCACGTCACCGATGCATGTCATGCGGCGCTCAAGCGGCTGCGCGTGGATTGCCTGGACCTGTACTACTGCCACCGTCCCGATCCGGATACGCCGATCGAGGAAACCGTCGGTGCGATGGATGCGCTGATCCGCCAGGGCAAGATCCTGTACTGGGGAACGTCGGAATGGACCGCGGCGCAGATCCGCGACGCGCACCGCATCGCGCACGCACGCAACTGGTACGCGCCGACGATGGAGCAGCCGCAGTACAACCTGCTGCATCGCGAGCGCGTCGAACTGGAATACGCGCCGCTCTACGCCGAATACGGGCTGGGCACGACGATCTGGTCGCCGCTCGCATCGGGCCTTCTCACCGGGAAGTACAACGCCGGCGTGCCGACGGAAGCGCGACTGGGGCGCGAAGGCCTGGGTTGGCTCCAGCGTTCCGTGCTGGGCGAGGAGGGCGCCCGCGTCGAACGCGCGCGTCGCTTCGTCGCGACCGCCAAGGACATGGAGGTCGCGCCGGCGCCGCTGGCCATCGCGTGGTGCCTGCGCAATCCGCATGTGTCGAGCGTGATCCTCGGTGCGAGCCGGCCCGAGCAGCTCATCCAGAACCTGCAAGCACTGGAGCTGGCCGAGCGTCTGTCCGAGAGCGACTGGCAGCGTGTGGAGGCCGCTGTCGGATAGCCGGTCGTTGGGTGGGTTGACTAGCAAATGAGAATCATTATCATCCGTGGCGAGCCTCTCGAACGAGCCACGCCCATGTCGACGCGCCCCACGCTGCTGCAGCTCAAGCCCCGAACCGAACGCCTGTCGCCGCCCATCGCGGCCGTGGCCGCGTCGGTATCGGCCACGCCGTTCGGTCACGGCCTTCTCGACAGCGACGAGCTGCTGCGCGGTGGTCGCGAAGTGCTGATCCGCCACGGCGGCGAGGTCTACCGTCTGCGCCACACGCGCAACGACAAACTGATCCTCACCAAGTAAGCCTTCCCTGATCGACGGCCGCCACACGGGCGGCCGTCGGTGTTTCATCGCGCGGCGGCCTTGGGGAAGGACGCCGCGCATGGCCGCATACGGCCGATCGCTTCAGACACCTCTCATCAACCTCTCTCTCCCAAGGCAAGCCCGCTCGCCGGTCACCGGCTGCCAGCCCGCCTCGGAATCACTCCGAGACCGCGCATGCACCCTGTCCGCAACACCCTGGCCCTTGCCCTTCTGCTCGCCATTCCCGCCGTCGCGCTTGCCGACGATGCGACGCCCGACGGCGGCGCTCCCACGCTCGCCACCGGCGCAGTCGCCGCAAGCGAATTCGACCGCATCGTCGTCACCGCCACGCTCACGCAGCGTGCGCTGGATGACGTGCCGAACGTGGTCACCGCGATCGACCGCGACCAGATGGACCGCAACCTCGTGCGCGACCTGAAGGACCTGTTCCGCTATGAACCCGGCATCACCGTGTCCGGTGGGTCCGGCCGCTTCGGCGGGCTGGGCGACATCCGCATCCGCGGCCTGGGCGGCAATCGCGTGCGCATCGAAACCGACGGCATCGCGGTGCCGGACGCGTTCTCGATCGGCAGCTTCTCCAACGCGAACCGCAATTTCGTCGACCTCGACACCCTCAAGGCGGTCGAAGTCGTGCGCGGCCCCGGCAGCGCGCTGTATGGCTCCGACGCACTGGGAGGTGTCGTGTCGTTCGTCACCAAGGATCCGTCGGATTACCTGACGGAAGGCAAGGACGCCTATTTCGGCCTGAAGCTGGGCTACTTCGGTGAAGACAACGGCCTGTTCGGCGGCGCGACGGCGGCTTTCGGGGGCGAACGCTGGTCGGGCCTGGTCGCGGTGGGCCATCACCAGGGCCAGGAGCGCGAGAACATGGGTGAGAACCGCAGCAGCGGTTCCTCGCGCACCGCACCGAATCCGCAGGAATACGACGGCCGCAGCCTGCTGGCCAAGCTCGTCCTCGCTACGAGCGAAAACCAGCGCTTCAAGCTGACGGTCGAAGGCAACGAGGACAACGTCGATACCGACGTGCTCAGCGCACTGGGCGATACCTCGACGATTCCGGGCACGCCCGCGTCGGTGCGCGTGGCCTCGCAGACGGGCGACGACAAGCAGACCCGCGCGCGCGTGGCCTTCTCGCACGAGGCCGATGCGCTGGATGCGGCTTTCGCCGATTCGCTGCAATGGCAGATCTACCGCCAGGACAGCGAGACCACGCAGCGCACGCGCGAGGAACGCGCCACGCTGCGCAATGGTGTCGCGATCAACCCCGTCCTGCGCGAACGCGAGTTCAACTTCGACCAGCGCCTCACCGGGTTCGACGCGGTGCTGCACAAGGAGGTCGCAAGTGCGTCGGTCGATCACGCCATCACCTACGGCGTCGAGCTGACGCACACGCAGTTCAAGCAGAAGCGCGATGGCCGCGCGACCAACCTGCTGACCGGTGCGGTGACCAACGTGATCTCGCCCGATACTTTCCCGGTGCGCGATTTCCCCGTCAGCGACACCACGCAGGCGGCGCTGTTCGTGCAGGACGAGATGTCGTTCGCCGACGGCACGTTCCGCCTGATCCCGGCGGTGCGCGTGGATTACTACAGGCTCGAGCCCAAGCCCGATGCGATCTTCACCGCCGACAACCCCGGTGTCGAAGTGGCGAAGCTGAGCGAGACGAGCGTGTCGCCCAAGCTGGGGGCGGTCTGGCACTTCAGCGAGGACTGGTCGCTGTTCGGCGGCTACCAGCACGGCTTCCGTGCGCCGCCCTACAGCGACGTCAACCTGGGTTTCACCAACCTGCAGTTCGGTTACACGGCGATCCCGAACCCGGACCTCAAGCCCGAGACGAGCAACGGTGTCGAACTGGGCCTGCGCTTCTCCAACGAAGCGGTGTACGCCGAAGCGTCCGGCTACTTCAACCGCTACGACGACTTCATCGAATCGTCCGTGCAGGTGAGTGCGCCGCCGGAAACGCCGCTGATCGTCTTCCAGTCGCAGAACATCGAGGATGCGCAGATCTACGGCATCGAAGCGCGTGCCGGCGTCGACCTGGGCGCCTTCAGCGATGCGCTGGCCGGCTGGTCTATCCGCGGCGCGGCCGCGTGGTCGAAGGGCGAGGACCGCACGACGAACGATCCGTTGCCGTCCATCGACCCGCTGCGCGCGACGCTCGGCGTGGCGTACGACACCGATACGTGGGGTGTGGAACTCGCCGGTCGCTTTGCCGGACGCAAGGACGAGCTGCCGGCGGCGAACCAGTTCGAAGTGCCGGGCTACGGCGTGTTCGACCTGCTTGCGCACTGGAATCTCGCACCCGGCGCGACGTTCGACGCGGGCGTGTTCAACCTCGCCGATCGCAAGTACTGGGATGCGGCCGATGTCCCGTTCGGAACCCTCGCCTCCAGCGCCGTCCTCGACCGCTACACCAGCTCGGGCCGCAACGTCGGCGTGAGCCTGTCGGTGAGCTGGTGAGCCGTTCCTTCTTCTTCCCTCGCTCCATGGAGCCAGCCATGAACACCCGCACGCTCGCCCTCCATCTGGGCCTACTCGCCGCTGCCGTTTCCCCGGCGGCCTTCGCCGACACGTCGCGCGACCACGACTCGATCCTTGCGATGCAGGGCGAGTACATCGTCGATTTCGCCTTCGACGAAACCGTGCTGTTGCAGCCCGGCTACGAACGCCATCCGGCCATGCGCAGCGGCGGCAACGAGACGGTGATCGTCGTGCAGGACTCGCCGTCGAAGATCGTGCTGCAGCACATCCTGGTCGATGGGAAGAGCGGCCACGTGACCAAGCACTGGCGGCAGGACTGGACGTTCGAGGCGCCGACGCGCTTCGAGTTCAGCGACGACCAGACCTGGCAGGTGCGGGCGATTGCGGCCGAGCAAACGCGCGGCGCGTGGACGCAGTGCGTGTACGAGGTGAGCGACGCACCGCGCTACTGCGGCACGGGCAAGTGGACCTACGACAACGGTGTGGCCACCTGGACCAGCGACGTGAGCTGGCGTCCGCTGCCGCGTCGCGAATACACGCAGCGCCACGATTACAACGCCATCAGCGCGGTGAACCGCCACACGCTGACGCCGAACGGCTGGACGCACGAGCAGTTCAACACCAAGGTGCTGCGCAAGCCGGACGGCACGCAGGTCGAGCTGGCGCGCGAGTTCGGTTTCAACGATTACCAGAAGACGACCGAAGTCGACTTCAAGCCGGCCTACACGTACTGGGCGGCGACGAAGGACTACTGGGCGAAGGTGCGCGCGCGCTGGGAGCGCTTCCTGGGGCAGCCGCCGGGCGCGCACCTGAAGACGAAGATCGACGGGATGGCGATGATCATCCCGCTGTTCGAACAGGCCGGCTCGCTCGAGAAGGGCAAGAAGGTGCGCGATGCGCAGATCGACGCGGTGTTCGACAAATGGGTCGAGCGCGCGCCGGTGGAGGCTGCAGCGCAGCGCTGATGGATTGCGCTCGCCACACCTGAAAGACGCCAACTGGCATCCACTCGCCATCGCGCGACCGTTGTTCCCTCTCTCCGGCAGCGACCGTGCAGCGTTGAAACCTTGCGAGCTCCCTCCCTCACCCCAACCCCTCTCCCGCGCCGCGGGGGAGGGGCTTTTTTTGGCGCGATCGCGTCAGATCGAGACCGCGAAGCCGACGACATCCTGCGGCGGCTCCGGCGCTGCAGGCGGCGCCGGCGGCGTCATCGCCTGCGGCGGCTTCGGCGCGGGCGGCGCAGCCGGAGCGGCCGGTACCGCGGGCAGCGCAGGCAAGGCGGACGGAGCGGCGGGCGCCCTGGGCGCAGCCGGCGGCACCGGCGGCACCGGCGGGCGCGGGATGCGCAGCATGGCCGTCTTCGGCACGGTGATCTGCGTCGTCGCGCTCTTGCGGTCGCGAAGGTAGGTCACCGCCACGCGACTGTCGGCCGGCTTGTCGCGCAGCGCGGCCATCGCTTCGCGCGGCGAGTTCACCGGCTTGTCGGCGATGCGCTGGATCACGTCGCCGGTCTGCAGGCCCGCCAGGTCCGGTCCGGTGCTCAGCACCAGCACGCCGCGATCGGTGCCGAAATAGCGGCCCAGCTTCGCATCGACGGTGGCGAGGTTCAGGCCGTTCCAGCGGAACGCCTCCGACAGCAGCGGCATCCGGCAATCGACGTCGTCGTCATCGCAGTCCAGGCGGATGAGTTCGTTTCGCACTTGCGGCGCGACCATCGGCATCGGGCGCGCCAGCGGATTGCCGTCGGCGTCGCGCGCGACCAGCAACCGATCGCCGAGCATCGGCGTGGCGCGCGTGGTCGCGACGCGCCCGTCGCGCGTGTAGGTCAGGGCGACGGTCTTGTCGGTCTCCAGCAGGCGCAGTCGCGAGCGCGCCTTTTCCAGACGGGCTCCGGAACTGCCCGTGTCCAGCCGCGTGTCGCCGATCGAGGTGAGGACGTCACCCGCGCGCAGTCCGGCTTTCGCCGCGGCGCTGTCGGGCGTGACGGCCGCAATGCGCACGCCGGACTTCGGGTCGGGCGAGAGCACCACGCCCAGCACCGGCTGGCGTGCGAACCGCTTTTCGAACTCGCGTTCGAAGTGGGCGCGGTCGAAGTCCGCATTGCGCCGCGTGACCTCGGCGTAGCGCTGCGCGGCACGGTTGAGGTCGGCACGCGCGGCCGCGATCTGGCGCGTGCGTTCGGCGTCCTGGCGCACCTTGGTGGCGTCCTGCCGGGCGACTTCGGCCTCCTGCCGTGCCTTCGCGGCGTCCTGGCGCGCGCGGTCGGCATCGGCCTTCGGCGTCTGCGCGCCGGCACCCATGCACATCAGGAGCAGGGCGATCGTCGCGGCCAGGCGCGTCGTGTTGCGGGTACGGATCATGGGCGTGGGTCCTGCGGATGAAAGGGGTCAGTCGACGCTGACGAGCGCGCCGTCGTAGCGTTCGCCGCTGGACTGCAGCCAGCGCTGGGTGGTTTCGATGCCGGCCAGTTCACGCATCGTCGATACGCGCGCCTGCCAGAGCGCCGCGCGGTCGACGTCGTCCAGCCCCGGTTGCGAAAGCGAGGCGTCGATGCGACCGATGCGACGGTCGAACTCGACGGCGAGCGCCGCGCCGCTGGCGGAAGCGACGCGGTCGTCGCGTGCGATGGCCAGCAGCGCTTCCAGCTGCGCCGATTCGGACTGCAACGCGGCGACGTGCTCGCGAAGTTGCGTGGCGCGTGCATCGCGCGCGGCGTCGTCCGCTGTCGTGCGCGCGACGCGGGACGCTTCGTCCGACTGCGGCGCGGGCGTCGCGTCTTCGGCGGGTTCCGTACCGATGGACGGCGCGGGTCCGGTCGTGTCTGCCACGCGGGTTTCCGGTCGCTTGGAGGCGGCCAGCGGCGGGCGCGAGGTGTCGATCGGCGAGCGCTTGCGTGCGGCCAGTTCGGTGGATTCAGCCGGGCTCGAGCGATCGACGAGATGCAGCACCGGCACAAGCGCGACCGTGCCGATCGCGGCAGCGGCGAGCCACATCGGCCACTGGCGTCGCGCCTGGCGGGACGGCGTCGCATCGAGCGCGCGCTGCATTCGCTGCCATCCGCCGGCGGGCGGTGTTTCCATCGGCAGGGCGGCGAAGGCGCCGCTCCAGTCGGCGGGGGATTCGTTGCGGTCGGTGTCAGGCATGGGCCTTCTCCGGTTCGAGTAGTTCGCGCAGGCGGCGACCACCGCGTGCGAGCTGGGACTTGGAGAAACTCGGCGTGCGCTGCATCAGCGAGGCGATTTCCTCGTGCGTGTAGCCCTCGGCGTGGTACAGCCACAGCACGCTGCGCGTAGCGGTCGGCAGGCGGGCGAGGGCGCGGTTCAGTGCGGCTGCATCGGCCGCGGCGGTCGGCAGCGGGCCGGTGTCGACGGTGAACTCGTCGTCCTCCAGCGCCACGTCGTGCAGGTGCCGGCGCTGTCCGCGCAGGCGCATCAACGTCTCGTTCACGGCGATCTGCCGCACCCAGCCCCAGAACGGGCTGGCGCCGTCGCCGTTGCCGGTGCCTGCCGCGCCGCGGAAGTCGCCGATTTTGTTGAACACCTTGAGCATGGTTTCCTGCAGCACGTCGGCGGCCTCTTCGGCTCCGTCCGGCCCGTCGGCGCCACCGAGCATGCGCAGCGCCAGGTTGAACACGGGCCGCTCGAAGCGGCGGTAGATCTGTTCGAACGCCGTCCGTTCGCCGGCGCGAACGCGGGCCAGCAACGCCTCCGGGACGTCGATGGCGAAGCTGCTCCGGGGCGCGTCGGTCGTGTTTGGCACGCTGGTGGGCAAGGGCTCGCGTCCTGCGTTTGTTGGATCGTCCTTCCCCTAGATGCGGGGGCGGCGGAAACCGTCGCAGCGGTCGGCCTATACTCGGCCTGACAACAAGGAGGGGATCATGGGCCTGAGTGCGGTACTGACGGTTGCCCTGCTGTTCGCGGGCGTCATCCTGGTGTTGAAGGCGGTGCGAATGGTGCCGCAGGGGTATGAATGGACGGTGGAGCGCTTCGGCCGCTACACCCACACGATGGACCCCGGCCTGCACTTCCTCATCCCGATCGTCTACGGCGTGGGCCGCAAGATCAACATGATGGAGCAGGTGATGGAGGTCCCCAGCCAGGACGTCATCACCAAGGACAACGCCGTGGTGAAGGTGGGCGGCATCGTCTACTTCCAGGTGCTGGACGCGGCCAAGGCTGCCTACGAGGTCGCGCAGCTTGAGGTCGCCATCCTCAACCTGGTGATGACCAACATCCGCACCGCCATCGGTTCGCTGGACCTGGACGAATCGCTGTCCAAGCGCGACGAGATCAACGCCAAGGTGCTGGTCGCGGTGGACCAGGCCACGCATCCGTGGGGCCTGAAGGTCAACCGCATCGAGCTCAAGGACATCCAGCCGCCGCGCGACCTGGTCGATTCGATGGCGCGCCAGATGAAGGCCGAGCGGGAGAAGCGCGCCAACATCCTGGAAGCCGAGGGCCACCGCCAGTCGGAAATCCTGCGCGCCGAAGGCGACAAGCAGGCGGCGATTCTGGCAGCCGAAGGCAAGCGCGAAGCCGCCTTCCGCGAAGCCGAGGCCCGCGAGCGCCTGGCCGAAGCCGAAGCCAAGGCGACGCAGCTGGTGTCGGACGCCATCGCGAACGGCAACGTCAATGCCATCAATTACTTCGTGGCGCAGAAGTACATCGAGGCGTTCAAGGCGCTGGCCGAGGCGCCCAACCAGAAGTTCGTGATGATGCCGATGGAAGCCACCGGCGTGATCGGTTCGCTGGCCGGCATCGCGGAGCTTGCCAAGAGCGCGCTGGGCAGCGATGCGCTCGCGCAGGCGTCGTCCGCGCGCACGCCTCCGCCCTCGCCGCGCATCGGGGGCTGACCGATGCAATGGAACACCGAAACGATGACGTGGGCCGTAGTGGCGGTGCTGCTGTTCACCGCCGAGGCGATGGCGCCGGGTGCGTTCATGCTGTGGCTGGGCTTCGCCGCCGCGGCGGTGTTCGCGATCGTGCTGGTGGTCCCGAACGTGCCGGTGCTGGTGCAGGTGGCGGCATTCGTCGTGCTGAGCTTTGCGTCGATCCAGGTGTATCGCAGCTGGTTCCGCGGGCGTGAGCCCACGAGCGACAAACCCACGCTCAACCGCCGCACCGACGCGCTGATCGGGCGCGTCGTGCCGCTCGATCACGCGATCGTCAACGGCCATGGTCGCGTGCAGATCGCCGATGCGTTCTGGGATGTGGTCGGCCCCGAGCTTCCGGCCGGTACGGTGGTGCGCATCGTCGGCAGTCGCGGCATGAGCCTGATGGTCGAGCCCGCCGTATGAGGCCGACGCCTGTCGTCGCCTGGCTGCTGATGGCGGCGTTGTCCGTTGCGGGCGGCGGCGCATGGGCGGGCGGGAATCCGATGATGATCGGCAAGGTCGTGCCGCCGTATCCGGAAGGCTTCCGGTCCAACACGGGCAGCTGCGTCGGTGTCGGCACCGGCATCGACCAGTTGTGCGCACGCAGCATCGCCACGCTGGACGACGACGAGGACCGCACCATCCAGCTGCTCGCCGCGCAGTTCGTGGAGCGCATCGGCGACGAGCCGCGCTGGCGCATCACCGATTCGGTGCCGTATCCGGCGCTGCGTCGAGACGAACTGGTCGCCATCGCCACCTGCCAGCGCAATGGCGTGGACGACACCGGTGTCGTGGCCATCATCGACACCGGCGCCGATGGCGCATCCGAGCTGGACATGCTTCCGGCCGTGCGCTGGGCGGTGCGGCTGGATCGCGGCACCGGCAAGTTCCTGCGCGTCACGCCTTCGACGGTGCGCTGTTACAACGAAGGCTTCAGCGAGTAGGTCGCCTCTCCATTCGCTGGCGTAGGCAGCAGGCAAAAGCGGCACGAAACCTGCGCCGCCGGGTTCTGGGATAATCGGCGGCTCGCTCCCGCAGACAGGTTCCCCAGCGCCATGACCCAGAAGACCATCCTCAACCAGACCCACCGCGACCTCGGCGCCAAGATGGTCGACTTCGGTGGCTGGGACATGCCGATCCACTACGGCTCGCAGATCGAGGAACACCACCAGGTGCGCCGCGACGCCGGCATGTTCGACGTGAGCCACATGACCGTGGTCGATCTGAAGGGCGCGAAGGTGCGCGACTTCCTGCGCCGCCTGGTCGCCAACTCGGTCGACAAGCTCAAGGTGCCGGGCAAGGCGCTGTACACCTGCATGCTCAACCCGCAGGGCGGGGTGATCGACGACCTCATCATCTATTACCGCGCCGAGGACTTCTTCCGCCTGGTCGTCAACGCCGCCACGCGCGAGAAGGACCTGGCGTGGATCACCCAGCAGGCCAACGCCTTCGACGTGACCGTCACCGAGCGTCCCGACTTCGGCATGATCGCCGTGCAGGGTCCGAACGCCCGCGCGAAGGTGCTGGGCCTGCTGCGCGATGAAGACCGCGACGGCATCGGCAAGCTGGGCAAGTTCGCCGCCGGCGAGGCGAAGACGCAGGGCGGCATCGAGGTGTTCGTCGCGCGCACCGGCTACACGGGCGAGGACGGTTTCGAAGTCGTGGTGCCCGAAGCGCAGACGGTCGCGTTCTGGAACGCGCTGCTGGATGCCGGCGTGAAGCCGGCGGGCCTGGGCGCACGCGACACGCTTCGCCTGGAAGCCGGCATGAATCTTTACGGCCAGGACATGGACGACACCGTCTCGCCGTACGAGGCCGCGCTCGCCTGGACGATCGCGCTGGACGAAGGCCGTGACTTCATCGGTCGCGACGTGCTCGAGAAGCAGAAGGCCGCCGGCGCGCCGCGCCAGATGATCGCGCTGGTGATGGACGAAAAGGGCGTGCTGCGCCACGGCCAGAAGGTGGTCACCGAATTCGGGGATGGCGAGATCCTCTCCGGCACGTTCTCGCCCACGCTCGGCAAGGCGATCGCCTTCGCCCGCGTGCCGGCGGGCAAGATCGCGCTGGGCACCGCCGGCAACGTCCGCGTCGACATCCGCGGCAAGGAAGTGCCGGTGCGCGTGGTGAAGTTCCCGTTCGTGCGCGACGGCCAGCCGCAGGAAGGCGTGCTGGTCTGAGTCCGCACGGGCGTCGATCATTCCCTGTCGCACGCCCCCATCGGCGCCGTTAGACTAGGCACCACAACCGCTGTTCCGCCGCCCCCGCAAACGTTTCGAGGCTCCCGTCATGAGTGAAATTCCCGGCGATCTGAAGTTCATGAAGTCCCATGAGTGGGCTCGCATCGATGGCGACGGCAAGGTGACCGTCGGCATCTCCGACCACGCGCAGGGCCTGCTCGGCGACCTGGTGTACGTCGAACTGCCCAACGTCGGCGACCGCGTCGAAGCCGGCACCGCCTCGGCGGTGGTGGAATCGGTGAAGGCCGCGTCCGACGTGTACGCGCCGGTCACCGGCAAGGTCGTCTCGGTCAACACCGCGCTGACCGACAAGCCGGAGACCATCAACGAGGACGCCTACGGCGAAGGCTGGATCTACACCCTCCAGGTCGAGGACGCCGACCAGCTCAACGAGCTGCTGGGTCCGGACGATTACGCCGAGCTGCTGGAAGAAGAAGACCACTGATCCGCATCCCGCATTCCCGCACAACGCGGGAATCGCAGGCAATCAAGACCGGCCGCCATGTGCGGCCGGTTTTGTTTTTGCGCCCTGCCCGCCGCGTTGCGAGAGGTGACGGTCTGGTGAGCGCCGCCGCCGCGACCGGTCGACAGCCGTGCCGCGGCGTCTTCGCAACGCGATGTCCGACACGTTCGCAGCGCGCGTTCGAACACCGTCGTCGGGGTGCGCTCGATGCCGTGCAGGTCGATCGGTCAGACGCGTCGAGTGCATCGCGAAGGTTCGCCGACATGCCCGATGCGATGTTCGCGACGCTCTTCCGACAGTCGTCGCAGTGCCGTCGAGGTGTCGTTGGAGTTCGCGCACTTTCGCGCAAATCGGGATGGTGCGACGCGAAACGAGGGTGTCGCGGAAAGTTTTTTTCTGGAGCCGAACGCACCCTCGACGACCGCCCGTCGCGACCGCGATGCATCGATGCGATCGCGGCATCGAACACGTTCTAACCTCAACGCGTTTTCGCAAACCCCTTAAATAAAGCTGTTTGCGAAATGCGTCTCGGCGATGCGGCAAGGTCGCGACCGTCGTCGTCGTCGTTCGACGTGCCGCCGCCATCGACGAGGGCCGTGACGCCACGCCGACCTGCCTGAAAAAAAAGTGAGCGCAGATGTTGACAGTCCGAAAAAGCGTGATTAGGTTTCGCCCAGCAGACGTCTCCTGCGGAAGAGAGTGAGCACAGACAACGCGACAACCCGCGGCACAAAACGAACCTCCGACCGGTCTGTCGAGCCGGTGGACGCAGGGTTCGTTTCCCCCGCGAAAACGCGCACCGTGTACACGCAGGCCAGGCACTCCATCCAACCCGGTCCGCTTTTGGCGCGCCGGGTTTTTGTTTGCCCGCACATGCGGGCGGCACCAAATCCGTACCGGCGCGCCCGCGCGTCGGCGGCTGCTCGCGGGTCCGACTCCCGCGGCTTCGGTTCTACTGGGCGATAGACCTGCACGACCACTGATCAATGCTGATCAACCACTGACGAGGAGCCATACCATGGCCATGAAGAAAGCTGCGAAGAAAAAGACCGCTGCCAAGAAGGCGACCAAGAAGGTAGCCAAGAAGGCTGGCGCCAAGAAGACCGTGAAGAAGGCCGCCAAGAAGGCGACCAAGCGTCCGGCCAAGAAGGTAGCGAAGAAGGCTGCGAAGAAGACCGTCCGTAAGGCCGCCAAGAAGACCGCGAAGAAGGCTGCCAAGAAGACCGTCCGCAAGGCCGCCAAGAAGACCGCGAAGAAGACCGCCAAGAAGGCGACTCGCAAGACCGCCGCCAAGAAGACCGTCAAGAAGGCTGCCAAGAAGACCGGCGCCCGCAAGACGGCCAAGAAGGCTGGCGCGAAGAAGGCTGCCAAGAAGGCCACCAAGAAGGCTGCCCCGAAGAAGGCTGCCAAGAAGTCGAGCCGCAAGAAGACCGCCAAGAAGGCGGCTGTGACGGCGATGCCGGCTACCCCGGCGCCGATGATCTAAGAAAGCCCCGAAGACCGTAATCGAGCTCTCTCCCCGCAGCCCAGGCGGGGGGAGAGTTTTTTTTTGGGGCTTTGGAAAGTGCGTCGTAGTCACCGGCAAAGTGATCGCCCAAGGCACTGCCGGTCTCTTCGACTGCGACCTGCTCGAGCCGCTCTCCCTCGGGAAGGGAAGGCAGCGTGCGCGCCTTCGGGATACCACTTCCGGTTTGCGTGACCGCTGCAGGGATCACGATGCGCTCCAGCCATCGCTGAACGAGGCGAGGCGGCTCACCCCACGAGGAATGCCACGCGCCATGGCCCCGGGGCTTCCGCCCGGGCTGGATGATGGATCAGGAAGGGACGGTCGTACGCCGGCAGAGCGCTTTCGCTCTCTTATTGGAAAAAGCGTGGAGTGCGCCCTTGATCGCGTCGCCCTGTTCGCGTGATGCGTTCCGGTGAAGATCAGGACCGGTTCCAGTCGTCGCTGGAATGGCGTGAGCTGGTCCGCACGAGGAGGCCGTGCCAGCCGCGTACGCGGCGCCTGCGCCGGGATGGCGGATCGACGACTACAACGGTAGTGGTCTGCCTGCGGCGGGCTCGCGCTCGCTGCTTACTGCGGGGCAGCGGTCGAAGCCGAAGCGTGCGAGCCCGGCGCGTGCGGCGCGTCAGGCGAATTGTCGTCGTTGGCTTCGGCGTACAGCGTCGGGTCGATGTTGTCGTCGAGCCACTGGCCCGGCGGCAAGCCGAGCGCCGTGTCGAGGATCGTCGGAAGCATGCCTGAGGGCAGCGAGCTTTCGCTGTTCCACAGGATGGCCACGCCGAAGTCGAGCTCCGGGACCATCGCGATCAGCCCGCGATAGCCCTGCACGGCGCCGCCATGGAAGACCACGTCATGGCCGGCGTACTTGTAGGTGCGCCAGCCCAATGCATAACCGGCGCTGGTCAGCCGCGTGCGACGCCACGAGGAACCGCGGATCTCGCTGGGCGTATTGACCAGTTGCTGGTGCAGCGTGGCGAGCAATGGCGCCGGCAGCACGTCCGGACGGTGGCCGGTGTGGGCGAGCAGGTACTGCGCCATGTCGCTGGCGCTGGCGTTGACGCCTGCGGCCGGCAGCACCTGGTAGTAGGTGGTCTTGGGCATCTGCGACACCCAGCCGCCGCGACCGCGCACGTGCGGACGCGCCCAGCTCGGACTGGCCTGGATGCCCTCGAGGCCCAGGCTCGCATCGTTCATGCCCAGCGGCTTGAAGATGCGGCGCTGCACTTCCTGCGCATAGAAGTCGCCGGTGGCGGCGAAGACCATGTCGCCGACCAGGCTGAAGGCGACGTTCTGGTAGCTGTAGCAGGTGCCCGGCGCGCACTGCAGCGGCGCGTAGGCGAGCTTCTGCGTCAGCGTGCGGAAGTCGACGTACTGCTCCAGGTCGCGATCGAACGCGTTGTGCGTCAGGCCCACGCGATGGCTGAGCAGGTCGGCGACGGTGAGCTGCTGCGACGCCAGCGGATTGCTCAGGCGGAAGGTCGGCAGGTAATCGACGAGCTTGCTGTCCCAACGCAGCGAACCATCGTTGACCAGCAGGCCGGTCATCGTGCCGGCGAAGCTCTTGGACAGCGATGCCAGGCGGAAGACGGTATGCGAATCGACCGGCGTCGCGTGGCTGGTATCGGTGATGCCGTAACCGCGCGCGCTCATGATGCGGCCGTTGTGCACCATCGCCATCGCAAGGCCCGGCACGCGCTGGCCCGCGACCAGCTGCTGCGCCATCGACTCGAACTGGCGCACGTCGAAGTTGGCAGGCAGCGGCATCGCCGGCGGAAGCGGCGCGACGGGTCGTACGTTGGCCGTCGTGAAGGCGTTGGGCATCGCAACCGGCGCACCGGAATGCTGCGGCGTCTGCGCGGTGGAGCCCAGCGTCAGCGGCAACAACAGCGCGATGGCACCGAACCGGCGCAGGGCGCGCGAAGGCTTTTTCACATTGCTTTTCATGGCCTTCGCCCCTGCTTCACGATCACGCGGGATCATAGCGCCAATCTCAGGGGGCAGCGCAACAGTCGGCAACACAGCACTGATTTTTCAGGCTTTAGTGGACTGTGTCGCAGTTCGCAACCCGCCCGTTTTCGTATTCACTTTTGTAGATGCGCCCTGGCCCGTGAAAATTGCGCGAACCACTCCGGTTCAGCTTGCGCGAATCAGGTCGGCCGCACGCTCGGCGATCATCATCGTAGGCGCGTTGGTGTTGCCGCCAATCAGGGTCGGCATCACCGACGCATCGACCACGCGCAGGCCCTCCACGCCGCGCACGCGCAGCTGCGGGTCGACCACCGACAGCGCGTCGGTCCCCATGCGGCAGGTACCGACGGGGTGATAGATCGTCTCCGCCTTGGCGCGGATGAAGTCGATGAGTTCCGCGTCGTCCAGGTCGTCGCGCGCGGGGAAGATCGGAGCGCCGCGGTAGTCGTCGAAGGCCGGCTGCGCGAGCAGTTCGCGCGAGAGCTTCGCGCACTCCACCATCATCTTCAGGTCGAAGCCTTCCGCATCGCTCAGGTAATTGGCCTCGATACGGATGTGGTCGCCCGCGTGGGCGCTCATCAGGCGCACGCGACCGCGACTGCGCGGACGCAGGAAGCACGCATGCACGGTGTAGCCATCGCCCGAGAGGCGATGCCGGCCGTGGTCATCGAGCATCGCCGGGACGAAGTGCAGCTGGATGTCGGGGCGTTCGTCAGGCGCAAGGCGCGAGCGCACGAAGCCGCCCGCTTCGGCGATGTTGCTGCTGCCGATGCCGCGATGGCCGCGCAGGTAATAGTCGAAGGCGATGCGCGCATCGCTGAGGCGGTCGTAGGTGATCGGCTGAGGGCAATGGCGCAGCGTGCAGATGTCGAGATGGTCCTGCAGGTTCTCGCCAACCTGTGGCGCATCGACGACGACGTCGATGCCGTGCCGGCGAAGCTGCATCGCAGGGCCAATGCCCGACAGCATCAGCAGCTGCGGCGAGTTCAGCGCACCGCCGCTGAGCAGCACTTCGCGCGCGGCGGCTTCGTGGAAGACGCGGCCCTTCGCGCGATACACCACACCATTGGCGCGGCCGTGCTGGAAGGTGATGCGGTTGGCCTGCGCGCCGGTGACGATGGTGAGGTTCCGGCGATTGCGCACCGGGTCCAGGTAGGCCACCGCGCTGGAGCATCGCGCGCCGTTCTTCTGCGTCACCTGGTAGAGGCCGAAGCCGTCCTGGTGCGGGCCGTTGAAATCGTTGTTGAGCGCGAAGCCCGCCTGGTGCCCGGCTTCGATGAAGGCGTGCGAAAGTGGGTTGCTGTAGCGAAGGTCGGAGACGTACAGCGGGCCATCGGCACCGTGCAGCGCATCGCCGCCGCGTTCGTTGTGCTCGCTCTTGCGGAACCACGGCAGCACCGACGCCCAGTCCCAGCCCGGCGCACCCTGCGCGGCCCACTCGTCGTAGTCGCCCGGCACGCCGCGCGTGTAGCACATGGCGTTGATCGAACTGGAACCGCCCAGCACCTTCCCGCGCGGCCACCACAGCGTGCGGCCGTCGAGCGCCGGCTCCGGGGCGGTGTGGTAATCCCAGTTGACGCGCCGGTTGTTGACCAGCTTGGCCAGCCCGGCGGGCATGTGGATGAAAGGGTGGCTGTCGCGCGGGCCGGCTTCGAGCAGCAGGACCTTGACGTCGGGATCGGCGGAAAGCCGGTTGGCGAGCACGCAGCCGGCCGAACCGGCGCCGATGATGATGTAGTCGAACACGTTGCCCTTGTCCCGAACTGCTCTGGTCGCCGGCCGACCGTAGTGGCCGCCATTAGAGCAAATGCTCCCTGTGCGGGGAGGAGGCGCCCGGCCGGGCCGGGCCGCCGGTGCAAAGCGCCGTCATCGGGCCCGGTTAAACTCGCGCCATCCCGACCCGGAGTTCCACCGCGATGCCGCAGGCCCACGACGATCGCGTGCCAGCCGCATGGGGCGGCCGCATCGGCGGCGGGGAATGGCCCGCGGTGGCGCTCTCCTTCGCCTACTTCTTCTGCGTGCTGGCGGCGTACTACGTGATCCGGCCGCTGCGCGAGCAGCTTGTCGCCGCCGTGGGTTCCACCCAGTTGCCGTGGTTCTACGGTGCCACCTTCATCGCAACGCTGGTGCTGACGCCGGTATTCGCCTGGCTGATCTCGCACTATTCGCGGCGCATCGTCGTGCCACTGGTGTACCTGTTCTTCATCGGCTGCCTGTTCGCGTTCGTGCCGCTGTTCGCCGATCCCACGCTCGTCGGCCCGCGCGCACTGGGCACGGTGTTCTTCGTCTGGGTCAGCGTGTTCAACCTGTTCGTGGTGTCGGTGTTCTGGATCTTCATGTCCGACATCTGGAGCGTCGAGCAGGCCAAGCGGCTGTTCCCGGTCATCGCCGTGGCCGGCACCTGCGGCGCGCTGGCGGGGCCGACACTGACCGCTACGCTGGTGAACATCATCGGCGTCGCGCCGCTGCTGGTGGTCTCGGCGGCGCTGCTGGGGCTGGCGGTGGTGTGCATCGTGCTGCTGGGGCGATGGGCGCGAACGCACGGCGAACGCCGCTTCGAACTCGCGCACGAGGCGCCCATCGGCGGGGGCATGCTCGATGGCCTCAAGCAGGTGTTCACCGACCCCTTCATGCGCGGCATGGCGCTGTTGCTGCTGCTCGCCGACGGCATCGGCACGGTGAACTACGCGCTGGTGGCCGATTACTCCGGCGCGACGTTCGCCGACGCCGTGTCGCGCACCGCCTTCGCCGCGCGCGTGGACCAGATGGCGAACGTGCTCACCGCCATCACCCAGCTCACGTTGACGCGCTGGCTGCTGCCACGTCGCGGTCCGGGTCCGGTGATCCTGGTCTGGGCGGTGGTGAGCATGCTCGCGCTGTCGCTCGTCGTGTTCTCGCCAGACCCGCACGCGCCGATGGCGTTCGGTCTGCCGGCGGTGGCCATCGCGCTCATCGTCAGTCGCGGTCTCGCCTACGGCATGGCCGAACCCGCGCGCCACAGCCTCTATGCGCGCGTGCCGCGCAGCGTCCGCTACAAGGGCCAGAACGCGGTGGACACGGCCGTGTGGCGCTTCGGCGATACCGCCATCGCGCTGAGCATGAACGCCCTGCGCGCGCTGGGCGTGACCACCGGCGCCTTCGCCGGCATCAGTGCAGTGGCCGCGTTGAGTGCCGCGACCATCGGCTGGCGCATGTCGCGACGGGTGGAAACGATGCCGGCCACGCAGGCGCAGCAGCCGGCGGCGTCATGACCTGCGGCGGGCGTTCCCGCCTGCGCGCGCATCGAATCCGTGCGACGCTGCGGGCCTGGATCCCGGCCTTCGCCGGGATGACGTCTTCGTAAGGGAATCGCATGTCCGTCATCGCGCTGTCGCTGATCGCACTCGTCGCGCTGCTGCACCTGTACTTCCTGGTGCTGGAGATGTTCCTGTGGACGCGTCCGCTGGGCATGAAGGTCTTCCGCCTCACGCGCGAGAAGGCCGAGTCGACGAAAGTCCTCGCCGCGAACCAGGGTCTCTACAACGGCTTCCTCGCCGCGGGACTGGTCTGGTCGATCATGGGCGAACGCCGCGATGTGGCGACGTTCTTCCTCGCCTGCATCGTCGTCGCCGGGCTCTATGGCGCGGCGACCGTCAACAAGCGCATCTTCATCGTGCAGTCGGTGCCAGCGCTGCTTGCGCTGGCCGCGCTGTGGTTCATCGGCTGACGCGACGGCTCATTTCCGCGGCGATACCCACATCCCGATCGACGCACGGAACACCGCCTCGCCTGCGTCGTTCTTCACCACGACGGTGACGGGCAGTTCGTAACCCGAGGCGGATTCGACCAGCGGAACGTCGGGCGTCGCAACGCCGTGCATGGTGCCGGCGGCTTTCTTGAGGTACTCGACCGTCATGCCCTTGGGGATCCAGCGCATCGACGGGGGCAACGTCGCATCGGTCATCACGCCGGCGGCGAGTTCGGCGAGGTTGCACAGCGCGATCGCATGCACCGTGCCCAGGTGGTTGTGCACGCGGCGGCGGTCGGCGATGCGCACCTCGCAGCGGTTAGGTTGCAGCGCCACGATGCGCGGCGCGATGGTGCCGAAGTAGGGCGCCTTGAAGCACACGGCGCGCGAGAACAGCCAGTGGCCGGCGGGCCAGCGCGTGACCTTGCGATAGAGCGAAAGCAGTGACGTGGACATGACGGGATCCTTCCAGTAGCCGGATACGACGACGGCGGGACAAGCCCGCCGTCGCGTGGTTCACACCGCGTCGCCTCAGGCGGCGTAGCGGCTGTCGTGCTTGCCCACCTGCGAGGTCGCGGCGCGCAGCTCTTCCGGATCGAAGTCGTCGACGCTGATCGTGTCGATCGTCAGCTCGCGCAACTCTTCCAGCTGGCGACGCTCGTCGGCGGTGATCCAGCCTTCGCGCACGCCTTCCTCCAGCTGCGAAGCGAAGTCGTGCGCCTCGATGCCCTTCTGCTTCAGCGCCTTGAGGAACTTGCGCTCCACCGGCTCGGCGAGCACGGCCTTCTGCAGGTAGCTGGCGATGCGGCCGCCGGGGTTGTTGGCGGTCGGGGTGAGGAACACTCCCTTGCCCAACCGGTCGCGCGCTTCGTTCGGCGACATCAGCAAGCTGGCGACCTTGTGGCCCAGGCGATCGCTCGGGTACTGCGCGCGACGACCCAGCGGGAACACCAGCGCCCACAGCAGCCAGCCGATCGGACGGATCGGGAAGTTGCGCAGCGCGCCGGAGAACGCCTTCTCGATCTTGAAGGTCGCGTTGTGGATCGACCACGCCAGCAGCGGCTGGTCGGTGACCGGGCAGCCTTCATCCTGGTAGCGCTTGAGCAGGGCGCTGGCGATGTACAGGTTGCTCAGCACGTCGCCCAGGCGCCCCGACAGCGATTCCTTGAACTTCAGCTTGCCGCCCAGCAGCAGCATCGAGGTGTCCGCGCACAGCGCCAGCGCCGCCGAGTAGCGGTTGAGCTTGCGGTAATAGCGGCGGGTGTAGGCATCGCCCGGCGCCTTGCCCAGGCGCGCGGAGGTCAGGCCGAACCAGAACGAGCGCACGGCGTTGGAAATCGCGAAGCCGATGTGGCCGAACAGGTTGCGGTCGAACTCGCGCAGGCGCTCGGCCGGATCCGGCAGCGTCGCGGCCTTCATTTCCTTCAGCACCCACGGATGGCACAGGATCGCGCCCTGGCCGAAGATCATCAGCGAGCGCGTCATGATGTTCGCGCCTTCCACCGTGATCATGATCGGCGCGGCCTGCCAGTTGCGGCCGGCGAAGTTGCGCGGACCCAGGATGATGCCCTTGCCGCCGATGATGTCCATCGTGTCGCGTGCGACTTCGCGGCCCATCTCGGTGCAGTGGTACTTGGAGATCGTCGACGGCACCGCCGGCAGTTCGCCGCGTGCCACCGCCGCGGCCGAGGCCTCGGCCAGCGCACTGATGGTGTAGGCGTTGCCGCCGATGCGGGCCAGCGCTTCTTCCACGCCCTCGAAGCGGCCGACCGACAGGCCGAACTGCTTGCGGATGCGTGCGTACGAACCGGTGACCACGGCGCCGAACTTCGAACCGCCCGAGGCGGTGGACGGCAGCGTGATCGAGCGGCCGATCGACAGGCACTCGACCAGCATCTGCCAGCCCTTGCCGGCGTAGGCTTCGCCGCCGATCAGCTGGCTCAGCGGAATGAAGACGTCCTTGCCGCGGATCGGGCCGTTCTGGAACGGGCTGTTGAGCGGCATCGCGCGGCGGCCGATCTCGACGCCGGCGGTGTCGCGCGGCAGCAGCGCCAGCGTGATGCCGATGTCCTGCTTGTCGCCGATGAGGCCTTCCGGGTCATACATGCGGAACGCCAGGCCGATCAGCGTGGCGACCGGGGCCAGGGTGATGTAGCGCTTGTCGAAGGTCAGCTTCACGCCGACCACGCGCGCGCCGTTCCAGTCGCCCATGCAGACGATGCCGAAGTCGGGGATCGACGTCGCATCCGAACCCGCCCACGGACCGGTCAGGCCGAAGCAGGGCACTTCACGACCGTCGGCCAGGCGAGGCAGGTAGTGATCCTTCTGCTCCTGCGTGCCGTAGTGCATCAGCAGCTCGGCCGGGCCGAGCGAGTTCGGCACGCCGACGGTGGAGGACACCACCGAGGACATCGACGCCAGCTTCTGGATGACCTTGTGGTTGCCCAGCGCGGTGAAGCCCAGGCCGCCGTATTCCTTCGGCACGATCATCCCGAAGAACTTGTTCTTCTTGATGTAGTCCCACAGCGCCGGCGAAAGATCGGCGTCGACATGCGTGATCTGCCAGTCGTCGATCATCTTGCACAGCTCTTCGACCGGGCCGTCGAGGAAGGCCTGCTCATCGGCGCTCAACGTCGGGCGCGGCTGGTTGTGCAGCACGTCCCAATCGGGCTTGCCGGAGAACAGCTGGCCTTCCCAGCCGACGGTGCCGGCTTCGAGCGCGACGCGTTCGGTTTCCGACAGCGGCGGCAGGATCTTCGTGTAGAAGCCCAGCAGCGGCTTGGTGATGAAGGGCAGGCGGATCTGCGGCAGCAGCAGCGGCACCGCGATCAGCGCGGTGACGATGGCGGCCACGACCGTCGCCGTGCCGCTGGCGCCGAGCAGCCAGCAGGCCACCAGCGCGGTCGCGGTCAAGGCCGCCCACACCGGGAGGCGCAGGCGGTGATAGGCGGCGATGGCGCCTACCAGCAGGAAGGCAATGAAGGGAATCGCGATGCTCATGACAGCGCTCCAGCAGCGGTGCGTTGGTACGTATATAGGTATGTTGGGACGGGTCGCGTGGATGCACAGCGCCTTTCGTGGAAACGAGGCGTTCAAGCGTGCGCATCAAACGCTTGCCATACGGGCGAGTATGGTAAGATCGCCGCATCGCTGTCAACCGAACATCGGCCTTCATGCCTTCTTTCGGGGTTCTTGACGGCATGCATACTGTTCCCGCCACTGGCGTATGGTTAAACTTGAAACCATGAGCTCAGACGCCCAGACCAAGCACGAAGGAGCCGGGCAGGATCGCCCCGGCGAACGCGCAACCGGCGAGAGGGAGGGGCAGGCCAAGCCCGCACCTGAACGCACCGGCCGTCTCAGCGCCGACGACTGGGCGCAGGCCGCGCTCGATCTAATCGCCGAACAGGGCGTCGCCGCCGTCGCGGTCGAACCGCTCGCGCGCCGGCTCGGCGTCACCAAGGGCAGCTTCTACTGGCATTTCCCGTCGCGCGACGCGTTGCTCGTCGCCGCGCTGGAGCGCTGGGAGAAGGTCGAACAGGAAACCGTCTTCGGCCAGCTCGAACCCATTTCCGACCCGCGCGAGCGTTTGCGCGCGCTGTTCACGCTGGTCGCGCACGAGTTCAAGTCGCACGTCATCTATTCCGAGCTGCTCAAGGCGCTGGACCACCCGGCCGTGCAGCCGGTCATCGGGCGCGTTTCCGAGCGTCGCCTGGAATACCTGACCGCGTCGTTCCGCCAGGCCGGGCTCAGCCGCACCGATGCCCAGCACCGCGCACGCCTGCTCTATGCCGCCTACGTGGGCTTCCTGCAGCTGAACCTGCAGCTGCACCAGGCGCGCATGCAGCACGACGAGTTCGAGGCGTACGTCGAGCACATGATGGCGACGCTCATTCCGTCAGCCTGAAAACAGTTTTCCCTGAAAACCGGCCCCCGCTGGAGGTAGTTCCGCAATGAATGCCATTTCCCATGACGTCGCCAAACCTGCCGTAGTGCCGGGGAGCCAGGGCAGCAAGCTTGCCGCACTCAACGCCTGGGTCGCGCAGGTCGCCGCGCTGACCACGCCCGACGCGATCGTCTGGTGCGATGGCAGCGACGCCGAGAACGCCGCGCTCATCGCGCAGATGCAGGCCGACGGCACGCTCATCAAGCTCAACGAGACGACGCATCCGGGCAGCTACCTGCACCGCTCGCACCCGGACGATGTCGCGCGTGTCGAACACCTGACCTTCGTGTGCACCACGAACCAGGACGACGCCGGCCCGAACAACCACTGGATGTCGCCGGCCGATGGCCACGCGAAGATGGACGCGCACTTCGACGGCTGCATGAAGGGCCGCACGATGTACGTGATCCCGTACTGCATGGGTCCCATCGATTCGCCGCTGTCGCGCTGCGGCGTGGAAATCACCGACAGCCCGTACGTCGTGGCGAACATGCGCATCATGACGCGCATGGGCGCGCCGGCGCTGGCGCGCATCGAGCGCGAGGGCAAGTTCGTGCGCGGCCTGCACTCCATCGGCGAGCTCGATCCGGAGCGCCGCTTCATCATGCATTTCCCCGAGGAACTGACCATCAAGTCGTTCGGTTCGGGCTACGGCGGCAACGCGCTGCTGGGCAAAAAGTGCCACGCGCTGCGCATCGCCTCGCACCAGGCGCGTTCGGAAGGCTGGCTCGCCGAGCACATGCTGATCCTCGGCCTGGAAAACCCGCAGGGTGAAACGCACTACATCGCCGCCGCGTTCCCGTCGGCATGCGGCAAGACCAACCTCGCCATGCTGATTCCGCCGGAAGGCTATCGCGCCGATGGCTGGAAGGTGTGGACGGTGGGCGACGACATCTGCTGGATGCGCCCGGGCGCGGACGGCCGCCTGTACGCCATCAATCCCGAAGCCGGTTTCTTCGGCGTCGCGCCGGGCACGTCGACGAAGTCGAACCCGAATGCGCTGGCGTCGATCCAGAAGAACACCATCTTCACCAACGTGGGCGTCACCGCCGACAACCAGCCCTGGTGGGAAGGCCTCGACGACGGCCAGCAGCCGGTCACCGACTGGCGCGGCAACGCGTTCGACGCCGCCAAGGGCCCGGCCGCGCATCCGAACTCGCGCTTCACCGTGAGCGCGAAGCAGTGCCCGAGCTACTCCAGCCAAGCCGAGAACGCCGCCGGCGTGCCGATCAGCGCCATCGTGTTCGGCGGTCGTCGCCCGTCGCTGGTGCCGCTGGTGTTCGAAGCGCGCGACTGGACGCACGGCGTGCTGGTCGGCGCCGCGATGGGTTCGGAAACCACCGCCGCCGCCACCGGCGCGGTGGGCGTGATGCGCCGCGACCCGATGGCGATGAAGCCCTTCTGCGGCTACAACTTCGCCGACTACTTCACGCACTGGCTGTCGTTCGACCAGGCGGGCGCGAAGCTGCCGAAGATCTTCCACGTGAACTGGTTCCGCAAGGGCGACGACGGTTCGTTCCTGTGGCCGGGCTTTGGCGAGAACCTGCGCGTGCTGGAGTGGATGATCCAGCGCGTGGAAGGCAAGGCCGGTTCGGTGGAAACGCCGATCGGCCACCTGCCGAAGAACGACGAGATCAACCTCGAAGGCGTCGCTCTGTCGGACGAAGCGCGCGCGAAGCTGTTCGGGTTCGAGCGCGAAGGCTGGCAGGCGGAATTCGCCAGCATCGGCGACTACCTGGACGAATACGGCCCGCGCATGCCGCAGGCACTGAAGGACGAACAGCAGCGCATCGCCAAGGCGCTGCAGAACTGAGGCCTGCATGACCCCGAACCCCGCCGCGCTTGCGGCCAGTCGTGAATTCGAGATCGACGGCCGCCCGCTGCGGGTGTTCGACGGCCATCTGCCCAACGTGGCCGATTACGTGCGCGGCCTGGCCAAGGCCGCGTTCACGCGCACCGAGGTCGCCCGGCCGGAAACGGCCGAGCACAAGCATTGGGCGACCGAGGTAAAACTCGAAGCGCTGGTGCCGCAGCCGATCTTCGACATCACGCGGCGCGCGGTGCTGGGCTTCACCACGCGCGAGTACGGCTACCGCCCGTATCGCGCGTACACCAACGTCGCCACTTTCGGCGACATGCTTTTCAGCCACACCGACTGCCTGCCCGAGCAGCACGACCTCACCGCGCTATGGTACCTGTGCGAGCACTGGGACCTGGAGTGGGGCGGCGAGACGATGTTCTTCGATGCGAACGACGAAGTGGCCGCCGCGGTGCAGCCGCGGCCGGGCCGGCTGGTGATCTTCGACGGCGCGATCAAGCACGTGGGTCGCCCGCCTAACCGCATCTGCTACGCACCGCGCTACACGTTCGCAATCAAGTTCGAACGCCAGCGCGCCCCGGCGTAAGCACGGTGGAAACCGCGCACTCCGACGCAACGTTGCCGATGCGCGCGACCGACGCGCACTGGTTTCCCATCGACCTGCACGTGCCCGAGCGTCGTTTCGACATGGCGATGCTCGAGGTCGAAGCGCTGGAGCGCTCGACCTTCCTCGACACGCGCCTGGAGGCGTCGGTCGCATCGATCGAGCCAGTTCCGGCCGAACGCCTTGCGACGTTGCCGCCATCGCCGCGTCCGCCTGCATGGCTGTTTCACACGTCATTCTGCGGCTCGACGCTGCTGGCGCGTGCCGTGCATCTGCCGCAGTACCAGGTCGCGCTGAAAGAACCGCTGCTGCTGCGTCGCCTCGGCGATGCGCGGCATTCGGGCTGGTCGATCGACGGCCTGTGTGACACCTCGGTGCGCCTGCTGTCGCGCCCGTGGACGCCGGGCGGCGACGTGCTGGTGAAGGCCACGCATGCCGCGCTCAACATTGCACCGGACCTGTTGCGTGCGACTCCGGACAGCCGAGCGGTGCTGCTGACGTCCACGCTCGACGACTTCCTGGTGTCCAACATCAAGAAAACCCCGGAAACCCAGGCGAAAGTGCCGGCACTGGCCGAGCGCGCGCTCACCGCAGGGACGCTGCACACGCGCCTGCCCGCGCAGGCGCTGCAGCCGCCGGACCTGCTGTGCGCGGTCGCGTTGCAGTGGGCGGCGCAGCGCGATCTCCTCGCCGGCCTCGTGCGCGATTTCGGACAACGCGTGCGCGTGCTCGATTTCGCGGCGCTGGCGGACGACCCGGAAAACGTCGTTGCCGCCTGCGCGCGCTGGTGGCGATTGGCGGCGCCGGACAATGCCCTGCGCGAACGAACGCGCGAGGTCGCCCACCGCAACGCGAAGGCGATGACCGTGGAATACAGCGCGCAGCAACGCGCTCAGGAGGCGCGCATGGTGGGCGATCGCTTCAGCGCCGAACTCGCCCGCGCCCGCGCCTGGGCCGCCGACTTCGTCCTGCCGCACATGGGGCCTTCCCTGCCGATGCAACCGCCACAGGAATGGACATGAACGTCGCGTCGCTCTGGCAGCGGGCCGAAACCTACGCGAAACAGGGTCAGTGGGCGGCGGCACTTGGCGCTTACGACAGCGTGCTCGAACAGGACCCCGGCCATGTCATGGCGATGCTGCGCGCCTCGCGCATGGCGTTGTCGCTGGGGCGCTATCGCGATGCGCGTGATTACGCCGTGCGCGCACTGGCCGCGCGCCCGCAGAGCGACGAGGCCGTGCTGAACCTCGCGCGAGCGCTGAGGTTGTTCAACGAACCGGCATTGCTGATGGAATGCCTCGCGCAGTCGCGATGGCCGGAACGCAAGTCCGCAGCGTGGCTGACGGAAGTGGCGATGCTCGTCAGTACCAGCGGCGAGAACGAGCTGGCGATGCAGCTTCTTGACCTCGCGGTGCAGCGCGATGCACGGCACGCGCCGGCACGCTATTTCCGCGGCGTGGTGCACATGTTCTTCGGCCAGATGGACGAAGCCGAGCAGGAGCTGGAGCAGTGCATCACGATCCTGCCGACCTACGCGCAGGCGCACTGGGTGCTTTCGCGTCTTCGCAAGTTCACGCCCGAGGACAATCACGTCGCGCGCATGAAGGCGCTGATCCCTCGCGTGCCGGCGGGCAGCGAGAGCCGCGTCTACCTGGCCTATGCGGTACACAACGAATCGCACGACCTCGGGGCGTTCGATGATTCCTGGCAAGCGCTTGACCATGCCTGCCGCACCAAGCGCCAGCTCACGCCGCACCATCGACCTGATGCACGGCGTATGTTCGAAGGCCTGATGAGGCTGTGCGATGCGGATTTCGTGCGGGCAGGGCAAGCGCATGCGGCCGAGGCCACGCCATACCGGCCGGTGTTCGTCGTCGGCATGCACCGCTCCGGCAGCACGTTGCTGGAGCAGCTGCTGGGCGGGCATCCGGACGTTACCGACGGCGGCGAGACGTACTCGTTCACCTCGCAGATGCGTTACTTCGCCGACCACCGCAACAAGGGCGTGCTCGACGCCGAACTGGTGCGCCGCGCCGACCAGGTCGATTACGCCGCGCTCGGGCGCCGCTTCCTCGAACACACGGCCGGCCGAGCGAAGGGCAGGGCGGTACTCACTGAAAAGCTGCCGTCCAACTTCCTCAACCTGGGCTTCATCGCACGCGCGCTGCCGCACGCGCGGATCCTGCACATGGTGCGCGACCCGGTCGACACGTGTTTCTCGAACCTGCGCACGATGTTCTCGGACGTGAACACCTTCTCCTATGACCAGCGCGAGCTGGCCGAGTGGTACGGCCAGTACCGCGCCCTGATGGCGCACTGGCATGCGGTCATGCCGGGCCGGATCCTGGACGTGCACTACGATGCGCTGGTCGCGGACCCGGAAGGCGTGATGCGGCAGGTGCTCGATTTCTGCGGCCTGCCATGGGACGCCGCGGCGACCACGCTGGACCGCCCCGGCGCCGTGGCCACGGCCAGCAGCCCCCAGATGCGGGGCGGCATCATCAAGAACCGGACGGCGGCCTGGGCCCCGTACGCGGACAAGCTGGGCCCGCTGCTGGAAGGCCTGGCGCCCTGGCGGGATCCCCTGTCGAGCCCTTAAACCCGCGGCCCGTCCGGCGCATCAATAAGGACATGCTGACCGTCGTGACCGAAAGCCTGATCGATGCCCCCGCCGTTCCCGACGACGGCAGCGAGGAACGCAGCCTGGTGGCGGCGGCCGCGCGTGGCGAAATGCGGGCCTTCGAGGCGCTGTATCGCCGTCATGCCGGTCGCGTCCATGGCGTGATCGCCCGGCTGGTCGGCGGCCACGGCGCCCGCGCCGAGGACCTGACGCAGGAAGCCTTTGTCCGCGCATGGCAGGCGCTGCCAGCGTTCCGGTTCGAGTCGGCGTTCTCGACCTGGCTGCACCGGCTGGCCGTGAACACCGCACTGATGGAACTGCGCAGCCGGCGCAGCCGCCCGCAGGACGATGGCGATGGCGACGAAGAAGTTTTCGAGTTGATCGGAAGCACCGACTCGGCGGGGCATACCACCGCGCTGTCCATGGATCTGGAACGCGCCGTCGCCAGCCTGCCGCCGCGCGCCCGCGCGGTGCTGGTCCTGTACGACGTGGAAGGCTGGAAGCATGAGGAGATCGCCGCCGAACTCGGCATGGCGGTCGGCAGTTCGAAAGCGCAATTGCACCGCGCGCGCAACCTTCTGCGCGACCGGTTGGAGGCACACGCATGAACACCAATCACACCGATGACACCCGTCACGACGACCTGCCCGATGCGCTGCGCTGGCAGTTGCGGGCGATGCGGCGCGACGACGTGCCCGACCGCGACCTGTGGTCCGGCATCGCGCAACGCATCCAGGCACAGCCGCGCCAGGTCGCGCCGCAACGCCCCCGGTGGATCGCGCCGGTGGCGATGGCCGCCACGCTCGTACTGGCCGTCGGCATGGTCGGGCTCTGGCGCAGCGGTGGCGAAGGTCCGGGCAATCCGGGCATGCAGCCGGCCGCCCAGTCCGAGACGCTGGTCCAGCTCGAAGCGCAGGGCATGCGGCGCCAGTACCAGGCCGCGATGATCGAAGTCGGCCCCGGCCGCCCGCCGGCGGAACTGCAGCCGGCGTTCGACGAACTCGACCGCAACGCCGCGCTGATCCTCGATGCACTGGCGCACAACCCCGACTCGCGTCTGTTGCTGGAGCAACTGCGCCGTACCTACGCGCGTCGACTCGCACTTGCGCAACGAGTGGCCTACGCATGAGGGTAGCCACTTCGACGCAACGATCCTTCCACCTGACCACCCAAGAACCGAAGACTGCTTCCCGGAGAACGTCCATGACCCGCGCCCACATCCAACGCCTCGCATTCGGCCTGGCCCTGCTGATGGCGCACGGCGCCTTCGCCGCCACGCCGATCAACGAGTCGCGTCCGCTGGACCCGCGTGGCCGGGTCGAGATCGAAAACGTCAAGGGCAGCGTCGAAGTGCGCGCCTGGGACAAGCCGGAAGTGAAGATCGAAGGCAGCCTCGGCGAGGGCGTGGAACGCCTTGAAATCGACGGCGACCGCGAACACCTCAGCATCCGCGTGAAATACCCGAACCGCAGCGGCATGGGCGTGTTCGGCGGCAGCGACAAGAGCGAGCCGACCGACCTGCGCGTGATGGTGCCGGTGCGCGCCGACCTCGACATCGATGTCGTCTCGGCCGACGTCAACGTCGAAGGCGTGGCCTCGAACGAGTTGTCCATCGATACCGTCAGCGGCGAAGTCACCGTCGCCGCCGCGCCGCGCGAAGCCGATTTCGACAGCGTCAGCGGCGACCTGGTGCTGACCGTCAACTCCAGTCGCGTCAGCGCGGAAACAGTGAGCGGCGACCTCAACCTGCGCGGTCGCCTGGACGGCGAGGTCCGCGTGGAAACGGTGTCCGGCCGCATCGACGTCTCCACGCTCAACACGCGCGTGCAGAAGTTGTCCGGTTCCACCGTGTCGGGCGATGTCCGTATCAACACCGCGCTGGCGAACAACGGGCGCATCTCGCTGGAAACCGTCAGTGGCGACCTTGACCTCACGCTGCCGAAGAACCTGTCGGCGAACGTGCGCGGCGAAAGCTTCAGCGGCGACCTGACGGCACCGGGCGCGCAGATCAACCGGCCCAAGCATGGTCCGGGTTCCAGCTTCGATCACCGCTACGGCAGCGGCGATGGCGACGTGACGATCGAAAGCTTCTCGGGAGATGCGACGCTGCGACTGGAGTGATGGCCAGTCATCGCCGTTGAAGCGCAAAAAGCCGCCTTTTTGGCGGCTTTTTTGCATTCCGGCAGTCGTTCCGACGGTGCGCTTGCTTACGCGTTCTTCATGCCGAACCAGCAGTTGAACGCGATGGTGATGCGCTCGTCACTGCCGTAGAAAGGCATTACTTCGTGCTGCAGCCACGATGGAAACAGCACCAGTTGCCCGGCCTGGAAACGGATGTTCCAGGTGCCGTGGTGATACGGCGCATTCAATCGCGCGTTGCCGGCATCGAGGAAATAGTTGCTGTAGTGATGCGGGTTGTGGAAACGCAACACGCCCGATTCGGGGCGATCTTCCGGGGTCGTACCCGGGTCCACGCAATACACGCCCGACCAGGACGCCATCGGGTGTGTGTGGTTGATGGTGAAGCCGCCGTTTCGCGTCACATGGAACCAGGTGTGCGAGAAGATCTGCAGCTGCCTCATCTCTTCGTCGGTGTAGCCGTTGAGGTCCCGGATCGTGCGACCCAGCGTCGCCCAGCAGAACTGCCGCAGTTGCTGGATGCAGGCGTCCTGCCACGCAAACAGGTTGAAGTCGCTTTCGAACACGCCGGGCTGCTGTTTCAGCGACGGATTCGGATTGGCGTAACGCATGCCTTCGGACTCACGGCTCAGGATGAGCGCGCGCAGCTGCGGGTTGAGGGCGTCGGCGTCGGGCAGGAAGTCCTGCGCGAAGGGAACCGAAAATGCGGGGCTGATCTGAAAGCTCATGCGGTCGCGGCCGGCGCGGTGAAAAGTGGAGTTGGCCGTTGAGTGTAGCCCGGAAAAAGCCGCGGCCCCTTGCGGGGCCGCGGGGGGTCGGGCTGGGCGTTGCGGCTCAGAACTTCTGCGAGTAGCGCATGTAGATGAACCGTCCCGGCAGGTCGTACTGCGGATCGAACGAGTTCGCGAACGCGGTGTAGGCGATCGGCGGGTTCTTGTCGAAGATGTTGTTGATGCCCAGGGTCAACTTCGCATTCCACGGCGCATTCCAGTAGACGCTGGCGTCATGGAAGGTCGATGCACCGACGTGGTGCTCGTTGGCCGCGATCACGGTGAAGTCGTCGCCACCGGCCGTGCCGTCCCAGACGCCGTTGCCGTTGGCATCGGTGGGCACGCTGCGGAAGCGGTCCGTCGTCGTGCACAGCCAGCCGTAACCGTAGTCCTCGAAGGTCTGGCAGGGCTCGGTCTGGTCGGAGTAGTATCGCACGTTCCAGGTCGCGCCCCAGTCGCCCTTCTCCCAGCGCGCCGCCAGGTTGGAGCGGATGCGCCAGTAGTTGAGCAGGTTCGGGCCGTCGTACTCGCCGACCAGGTTGCCACCTTCGTTGGCTGCCATCGGCGAGCCGATGGACGGTTCCCTGAAGATGTCTTCGCCGTAGACGCCATCGCCGTCGTTGTCGTTGAGGAATTCCGACAGGTACGTCGTGTCCCAGGTGAAGCTGAACTTGCCCCACTCGGTCTCGGGCATGCGGTAGCTCACCGTCATGTCCCAACCTTCCACCTTGGTGCCGCCGATGTTGGTGGTGGTGTTGAGCAACGTCAGGATTTCGCCACCGGGCTGGCGGCTGTACAGGTCGCACGTCGCACCCGTGCCGCCGGAGTCGATGCACTGCTGGATGATTGCGGTGGCGCCGACGGTGGTGATGGCGTCCTCGATCTTGATCTTCCACCAGTCCAGCGACACGTCGAGGCCTTCGACGAAGCTCGGGCTGTACACCAGGCCCGCCGTGGTCGATTCGGCCTTTTCAGGCAGCAGGTTCGGGTTGCCGCCAACGGTGATGCGGATCTGCGTGTTGTTCTGCGCATAACCGCCGTTGGGCACGCCTTCGGCCTGGCAGCGGGCCTGCGCGGGCGGGGTCTGGTTGCCGAAGTTGGCCTGGTTGCAGGGGTCGCTGACCTGCGGGAACGAGTCGGCCTGGCCGGCGAACAGTTCGGCGATGGACGGCGCGCGGAAGCCTTCGGACCAGTTGCCGCGGATCAGCAGGTCGTCGATCGGCTTCCAGCGGAAACCGAACTTGCTGTTGAGCGTGTCGCCGAAGTTGCTGTAGTCGGAATAACGAGTGGCGACCGAGAAGTCGAGCAGCTTCGCGCCCGGCACATCGGCCAGCACGGGAATCGCCAGTTCCAGGTACGCCTCGTCGACCGTGTAACCACCGTTGGTCGCGGTGCGCGCGTTGCCGGTGGTGTTGCCGGAGTTGATCAGCGCATCGGGCGAGTCGTAGCCGTCTTCACTGCGGTGTTCCAGGCCGACCGAGAAGCCCAGCGGGCCGCCGGGGAGGTCGAACAGATCGCCGCCGATGTTGGCGTAGTAGGTCTTCTGCGTATAGCTGTACTCGTCGTGCGCGACGAAGGTCGCGTAGTCGAGCATGTCCTGCGTCAGGCTGCCCACGCCGCCAAGCATGTTCATCGGCACGCACCCGGCGATCGGGTCGGCGGGCGTACCGCAGGTCGGTACGCCTTCACCGTCGATGAACGATGGGCCGAGCGCATTGCCCAGCGAGATCACGTTGAACAGGCCGTTGGTCGTGTTGTTGGCCTTGTTGCGGCCGTAGAAATAGCCCGCTTCCCAGTCGTAGTACTTGTCGGAGAAGTTCAGCGTGCCTTCAAAGCCCGCGTTCATCGCGAACGTGCGCACGTCCTGGCTGAAACGACGGCCGCCGGTCTCCACCGCACGACGCTGCACCCAGTCGATGTCTTCGCCGAACGGGTTGTAGATGCTGTCGGCGCTGATGACCACGTTGCCGGCGTTGGTGCCCGCGACCGGCACGCCCAACGTGATGGGCATGGCGGCGAGCAGCTGCTCGGACTGGCGTTCGTTGTAGGTCAGCGTGGTCTTGAAGCGGACGTTGTCGGTGATCTCCACCGACGCGTTGCCGAACACCGAACGACGTTCCTGCGGGGTCAGCAGGTAGTTGTCGGGCGCGAAGTTGTAGATGTCGTTGCCGGTGAAGTTGCGCCAGTTCGCTGCATTGCCACCGGAGGCAGCATCGTAGGTGAAGCTGCCGGGCGTGCCGTTCGGACGGCAGCGCGTGGCGGTGTCGGGGTCGGTCGGATCGGTGAAGCACTCGCCAAAGCGCACCGAGAAGTTGCCGTTCGGCGTCGTCGAGCTGCCGCCCAGCGCCGCACCGGTGGTGTAGATCGGCTCCTTGGAGATGTAGCGGTCGCCCGCCATCACCGGATCTTCCTTGACGTAGCCGAAGCCCAGCATCGCGGAGAAGCGGTCCGAGGTCGCGCCGATGGTGAAGTCGTAGGACTGGCGGAAGCCGTCGCCCTTGTCGTACACGCCAAGGTAGGCGTTGGCTTCGGCGCCTTCGAAGTTCTGGCGCAGGATCACATTGACCACGCCGGCGATCGCGTCGGAACCGTAGATCGCCGAGGCGCCATCCTTCAGCACTTCGATGCGCTCGACCGCGGCGGTCGGGATCGAGTTCAGGTCGACCTGGCCGCCCAGGCCCGTGCCCGATGCGCCGCCGACCCAGCGACGACCATTGACCAGCACCAGCGTTCGGTTCGCACCGAGGTTGCGCAGGCTGACGCCGGTGTCGCCGTTACCGCCGTTGTTGAAGGTCGTGTTGAGCGTGGAACCGTTGGCGGTGATGTTCTGGATCACGTCGCCGACGGAGGTGAGGCCCTGTGCCGCGATGTCGTCGCGACTGAGCGAGAAGATCGGCTGCGAAGTCTCGATGTCGGCGCGCTTGATGCGCGAACCGGTGACTTCGATACGGTCGAGGGTGGTGGCTTCCTGGGCGGGGGCGGGCGCAGGGTCCTGGGCCTGTGCTGCGCCGATGCCGGCCGCAGTCGTGGTGCCCAGCGCGAGCGTTACGCGAATTGCGTCCCGGAGCTTTGTTGTCTTCAAGATCATCGCTCTCTCCAAGTCGGTCTCAAGTGTCGTTCCCATGGGAACCCCGCCGGCGGAGCAAACAACCACGCCAAGTCCGGCAAGGTCGGGCCGATACTAGTCCCGCAAAGCCAATACTTAAAGTGTTGTTAATCTTCAACTTTCTGAACGCGATGGATCCAATTTCTTCACGTTGCTGAAACGACTACGGCCCCTTTCGGGGCCGTAGAAGTGATGCAAGTGCCATTGGTACCGAACTGCTGTACCTATCAGAACTTCTGCGAGTAGCGCATGTAGAAGAACTGGCCCGGCAGCTCGTACTGCGGATCGAACGTGTTGGCGAACGCGTTCAGCACGATCGGCGGGTTCTTGTCGAACACGTTGTTGATGCCCAGCGCGATCTTCGCGTTCCACGGAGCGTTCCAGTACACGGACACGTCGTGGTACGTGGTGGCGCCGATGTGGTGCTGCGATTCCTTGACCGTGGCGATGGTGTCGCCGCCAGCCGTACCGTCCCACACGCCGTTGTTGTTCGAGTCGGTCGGAACGCCGATGAAACGGTCGGTGGTGGTGCACAGGTAACCGAAGCCGTATTCCTCGAACTGCTCGGGGCAGACTTCATCCTGCGCCGAGTAGAAGCGGGTGCTCCAGGTCGCGCCCCAATCGCCCATTTCCCAACGGGTCATCAGGTTCGAACGGATACGCCACTTGTTGTCGTTCTGGGCGTATTCGCCAACCAGGTTGCCGCCTTCGTTGTAGTTCAGCGGCTGGCCGATGGCCGGAGCGAGCTGCTCGTCTTCGCCGTAGCGACCGTCACCGTCGATGTCATCCTTCTGCTCGGACAGGTAGGTCGTGTCCCACGTGAAGCTGAACTTGCCCCACGCCGTTTCCGGCAGGCGGTAGTTCAACGTCAGGTCGTAACCTTCCACGCGCGTACCACCGATGTTCGTGGTGGTGTTGATCAGCGTCTGGATGTTGCCGTCAGCCTGACGCGTGTACAGGCCGCAGGTCTGGCCGGTACCGCCGGAGTCGACGCACTGCTCGATGATCGTCTGGCCGCCGATCGTGGTGATGGCGTCTTCGATCTTGATCTGCCACCAGTCCAGCGAGACGTCCAGGCCTTCGACGTAGCTCGGGCTGTAGACGAAGCCGAAGGTGTACGACTCGGACTTCTCGGGCTTCAGGTCCGGGTTGCCGCCGACGGTGATGCGGATCTGCTGGCTGTCCTGGCGGTAGCCGCCAGCCGGAACGCCTTCAGCAAGGCAGCGGGCCTGGGCCTGCGGCGACTGCGTCGCGAAACGGGCCGTGTTGCAGGGATCCTGCAGGGTCGGGAACGAGTCGGCCTGGCCGGCGAACAGCTCGGCGATCGACGGAGCGCGGAAGCCTTCCGACCAGTTGCCGCGGACCATCAGGTCTTCGATCGGCTTCCAGCGGAAACCGAACTTGCTGTTGAGCGTGTCGCCGAAGTTCGAGTAGTCCGAGTAGCGCGTCGCCAGCGAGAAGTCGAGCAGCTTGGCGAACGGCACGTCGGCCAGCACCGGCACGGCCAGTTCGAGGTAGGCCTCGTCCAGGTCGTAACCACCGGCGGTGGCGGTACGGGCGTTGCCCGTCGTGCTGCCGGAGTTGATCAGCGCGTCCGGCGAGTCGTAGCCGTCTTCAGTGCGGTGTTCCAGGCCGAACGAGAAGCCCAGCGGGCCGCCCGGCAGCGCGAACAGGTCGCCGCTGATGTTGGCGTAGTAGGACTGCTGGGTGTAGCTGTACTCGTCGTGCGCGGTGAACGTCGAGTAATCCAGCATGTCCTGCGTGATGCCGCCCACGCCACCGAGGAAGTTCATCGGCACGCAGCCGCTGACTTCGGTGGCGGCCGAGGTGCCGCACTTCAGCGTGCCGTCGGTGTCCCGGAACGACGGGCCCAGCGCGCTGCGCAGGGCTTCGACGTTGAACAGGCCGTAGGTCGTGTTGTTGGCCTTGTTCTGGCCGCGGAAGTAGCCCGCTTCCCAGTCGAAGTACTTCTCGGCGAAGTTCAGCGTGCCTTCGAAGCCGGCCGACATGGCGAACGTGCGCACGTCCTGGTTGAACGAACGACCGCCGGTTTCCGTCGTACGACGGCTGATGCGGGTGATGTCCTCGCCGAACGGGTTGTAGGCGTTGTCAGCGTCGATGACGACCGAACCGGCGCGGGTGCCGGCGACCGGCTGGCCCAGCGTGACCGGCATGGCGGCCAGCAGCTGCTCGGAGACGCGCTCGTTGTAGGTCACCGTGGTCTTGAAGCGCACGTCGTCGGTGATGTCGACCGACGCGTTACCGAAGACCGAGCGGCGTTCCTGCGGCGTGAGCAGGTAGTTTTCCGGGGCGAAGTTGTACGCATCGTCGCCCGGCACGTACGGACGGGCGGGAGTGCCGGCGCCGTCGTAGGTGAGGGTGCCCGGGACGCAGAGCGCCGAGCCCGGCAGCTTGGCGCCGCGTGCCACGCGGGCGCGGGTACCGGTGTTGGTGGTCGTCACGGTGCCATTGGCGGTGACATACAGCGGAACACCGGCAGCGGTCACGCGATCGCAGCCTTCGCCCGAACCGAAGCGGCCATTCGGGCTGGTGCCCGAGCCGAAGAAGTTGCCGGTGGTGTAGGTCGGCTCCTTCGAGATGTAGCGGTCGCCGGCCATGACCGGCTCTTCCTTGACGTAGCCGTAACCCAGCATCGCCGAGAAGCGGTCGCCCGAGGTGCCGATGATGAAGTCATACGCCTGGCGCGTGCCGTCGCCCTTGTCGAACTGGCCGATGTAGGCATTGGCTTCGGCGCCTTCGAAGTTCTGGCGCAGGATGACGTTCACCACGCCGGCGATGGCGTCCGAACCGTAGATGGTCGACGCGCCATCCTTCAGCACTTCGATGCGCTCGACCGCTGCGGTCGGGATCGTGTTGAGGTCGACCGCGCCGCCCAGGCCCGTGCCACCGACCCAGCGACGGCCGTTGACCAGCACCAGCGTGCGGTTGGAGCCGAGGTTGCGCAGGTTGACGCGCGTCTCGCCGTTACCGCCGTTGTTGAAGGTGCTGTTGAGCGTCGAACCGTTGGCGGTGATGTTCTGGATCACGTCGCCGACCGAGGTCAGGCCCTGCGCCGTGATGTCGTCGCGGCTCAGCGAGAAGATCGGCTGGGACGTTTCGATGTCGGCGCGCTTGATGCGCGAGCCCGTGACCTCGATGCGATCGAGGGTCGTGGCCTTTTCGCCTTCCTGGGCGAAGGCGATGCCGGTACCGGCCGCCGCGGTGCTGCCCACGGCGAGCGCGAAGGTAATCGCGTCGCGGAGCTGGGTGGTCTTGAAAGTCATCTCTCTCTCCGAAAACGGTTGGTACTTCCCATGGGGCCCGCCGACGGAGTCAAGAAAGACGCCAAAAACGGCAAGGCTTAACCCGATCCTAACCCCGCCATCAGAAAAGTGAAAGACACGTTAACTACCAGTTATCGGATCGTGACACTTGGATGGTGCAATGCGGAAAGCCTGAATCGGCAAAGAGGAGGCTCCAGCGGGAAGGCGCGGGTCTAGGACCGATCCGGTCCGGCAAGGGCTCCGCCACGGGCGCCGCCGGTTGCGGCGCAAGAAAAAAGCGGCCCCTTTCGGGGCCGCTCGATTGCTCCATCCGCAGGATGGATCAGAAGCGCTGCTGGTACTTCATGTAGATGAAACGACCGATGTCGAACTGGCCCTGGTAGGACACGTTCGCGTTCGGCTGGCTGTACACCACCGGGCCCTGGTGATCGAACACGTTGTTCGCACCCAACGCGACGGTCGCGTTCCACGGCGCCTTCCAGCGCACTTCCAGGTCGTGGAAGGTGTTGGAGCCGATCTCGTTGATCGCGCGAGCCTGCGCCGGCACCGGGTTGGCAACGGCGAACTCCGGGTTGGAGCACTCATCCGGGAACAGCGCGGCCGACAAGCAGGTTTCCTTCATGCCCGAGTAGTAGCGCATGCCCCAGGTCGCGCTCCACATGCCCATGTCCCACGTCAGGCTGGTGTTGGAGCGGACGCGGAAGGTACCCACGAAGCCCGGCGAGGTCGCGTAGCCAACGAGCTGCTGCGCCTTGGTGGCCGGGTTGGTGTCGGTCTTGATCTCGTCCTTGGTGGTGTACGTCGTCTGCCAGGACAGGTTGAACGTACCGAAGCCTTCCGTCGCCAGACGGTAGCTCAGGTCCATGTCCCAGCCCTCGGCCTCGCGGTAACCGGCGTTGATGCTGGCGAAGGCGAGGTTGTTGACGTAACCCAGGGTCGCATCACGCGTGAACAGTGCGCAGCGCGTCGGATCGTTCTGGATGTAGCAGTCGTTGAGGATCTGCGTCGGCGAGTCGGCGACGATGGTGTCGTCGATGCGGATGTTCCACCAGTCCAGGCTGACGTTCAGGCCTTCGATGAAGCCCGGGCTCCACACGGTGCCCAGCGTCTTGGACTCCGAGGTTTCCGGGATCAGGTTCGGGTTCGAACCGGAGAAGAACGCGACCGGCGACTGCGAACCGGAGGCCGTGGCGGGGTTGAAGCCCTGCGCCAGCTGACGGTACGTGTTCGGGTTCGGGACCACCGGAGCCTGCGTGCCGCACGAGGCGCGCACGGCGGCGTTGGAGGCCGCTGCACCGAAGTTGGTGTCGCACGGATCGGTGAAGAACGAGAACGTCTGCGAGCCGCCGCCGTACAGGTCGGCGATCGTCGGCGCACGGAAGCCTTCAGCGTAGGTACCGCGGAACAACAGCGAGTCCAGCGGCTTCCACTTGAAGCCGAACTTGCTGTTGACCGTGTCGCCGAAGGTGTCGTAGTCCGAGTAACGGCTGGCGAGGCTGAAGCTCAGCTCCTTCGCGCCCGGCAGGTCGGCCAGCACCGGGATGAACAGTTCGGCGTAGAACTCGTCCACCGAGTAGCTGCCCTGGGTCGGGCCGCTGGCCAGCGTGGTCGAGTTGCCCGTCACCGCCTGCGCGTCCGGGATGAAGCGGCCTTCTTCCTTGCGGCTTTCCACGCCGACCGCCACGCCCAGGTCGCCCGCCGGCAGCGTCGCCAGCGAACCGCTCAGGTTGCCCGCGTACACCGTCGTTTCGGTTTCACCCGAGGAATTCAGGCGCTGGAACAGCCAGTCCTGCAGGGCCGGGTTGCCGGTCAGGCCGCCGTCGCCGACGCGACCGTACGGGATGAAGGGATTCCACGGCACGCAGCCCAGGATGACCGCGCCCGGTGCACCGCACTTGACGACGCCATCGGTGTCCAGGAACGAGGCACCGGTCGACTGCTTGGCGCGGTCGATGTTGAGGTTGCCGTAGTTTTCCTGGTGGACCTTGTTGTTGTTGTAGAGGTAGTTGACGTCCCAGTCGAAGATGCGATCGGCGACGCCGAAGCTGCCTTCCACGGCGGCCGAGAAGCGCCACGTGGTGGACTGCGGCTTGTCGACGCGCGGCACTTCCCACGTACGACGGGTGAAGTTCACCGCGTGCGGGTTGGCGAAGCCGTGCCAGGTGCCGACCGGGTTGTAGTAGCTGTTGGCCGCCATCTTGAAGCCGCCCGGCACGACGCCGGCCGACGCGCTCTGGAACGGATAACCAGCCACCTGACGCTCGGCCGTGCGATCGGTGTACAGCACATCGCCGCGGAAGCGGACGTTCTCGGTGATGTCGAACAGGCCGTTGACGAACAGCGACTTGCTTTCCAGCGGCGTACGCAGGTGCGTCTGCTGGTTGGTGTTGCTCTTGTCGACCGTGGAGCCGTTCGGATCCGCAGCCGTCGCACCGGTGTTGGTGTTCTGCGCGTGGTAGTTGGCGACGTTGCGCCAGTCCGCGCCCTCGTTGAGCACGAGGTTGCCAACGCCGAACGGGTTGCTCGTGGCGCTGCGACCGTCGGTGATCTGGCCCCACTGCGAAGCGGTGGTCCAGCCGCGGGTCGGGTGCTTGTAGCTCTGCGGGTAAGCGGAGTACTCGCGATCGCGCGCGAAGACTTCCTCTTCCTTGCGGTATTCGACGGCTGCCGTCAGCGAGCCGCGGTCACCGGTGAAGCCGAGGATGCCCGAAGCGCGCGTGGTCTCGCCGTCGCCTTCGCTGTACTGGCCGTAGTACGCATCGACCGTGGCGCCTTCGAAGTTCGAACGGGTGATGATGTTCACCACACCGGCGATGGCGTCGGAGCCGTAGATCGAGGAAGCGCCGTCCTTCAGCACTTCGACGCGTTCCACCGCGACGGTCGGGATCAGCGACACGTCCTGCAAACCGCTCGTGCTGATGCCCAGGCGCTTGCCGTTGACCAGGATCAGCGTGCGCTGCGTACCCAGGTTACGCATGCTGATGAACTGGCCGCCGACGTTCTCGCCCGCGCTCAGCGGGGAGGCGCGGCTGATGGCCGGGGCGCCGACGGCGGAAATGTTCTGCAGGATGTCGGCGACCGACTGGAAGCCCTGCTGTTCGATGTCCGCGCGGCTGATGGTGAGCACCGGCGCTTCGGTCTCGATGTCGACCTGGCGGATGCGCGAGCCGGTGACCTCGATGCGATCGAGCGTGGTGGTCTGCTGCTGGGTTTCCTGCGCGGTGGCGATACCGGTACCGGCGATCGCGGTGGTGCCGACCGCGAGCGAATAGACAATCGCGTCGCGGAGCGGGGTGGTCTTCAAAGTCATCTCTCTCTCCAAACGTGGGTCGTGGATCCCATGGACCTGACTGGCAGCGTCAAAACAGACGCCAAAATCAGCAAGGTGACCCGATCCTAACGATCTTCCGACAAGAGTGAAAGTGTCGTTAATTAGCAGTTTCGAACTTGTGAAACCCGTACGGATTCGTATTGATGCGTACGGGCCAATGGCAATCGGCGTCCGCCAAACGACGACGGCCGCGCTTGGAGGCGCGGCCGCGATTCGAATTCTGTGACGCCGCTCTCAGGCGGCGAGGGAGGGGATCGTCAGAGATCCTGCTCGTAGCGGACGTAAGGCACGGTGCCTTCGTCCTTCTCGCCATTTTCGGGGGCGAACGGATTCTTGCCCCGGGTGACGACGTTCTCCGCGCCGACGGTGAGCTGGCCGCTCCACGGCGTGCGCCAGGTCAGGCCGACGCCCAGACCTTCCCATTGGCCGGGTTCGCCCGGCGTATCGACCACGCGGCCGACGATGTTCGCGCTGAAATTGCCCATGCCAGCGCCGACGGTGACGCTGCGGGTGTTCCAGCGATCGGCCAGTGCGGGCATCTCGCCAGCCGGGATCAGCTTGGCGCGCGCCCAGGTGCCGCCGATGGACACCGTGGCCTCGCGGCCGATGTTCTTCTGGCCATACACGGTCAGGGTGTTCTGGTCGACCTTGCTGAACTTCGCGTTCGGGCTCAGCCAGGCGGGCAGGGTGTCGCGGCCGGTGCCCAAGGCCAGGCCGACCTTGCCGCCCGCGCGGCTCAGGCTGGCGCCGAGCGTGCCCTGGTGGTTGTCCGAGTGGTCCTCGTCGTCGTCCAGCGAGGCCAGCATGCAGTGGTTGGCCAGGTTGCCGATGGCACCGGCCAGGCCCGTCTTGCGGTCGCAGACCAGGCCCAGGGTGTCGCCGGCTTCCAGTCCGAAGGCGGCATCGAGCGTGTTGCTGCCCACGCGCCAGCGTGCGCCGGCGACCGGCGTGCCGGTGGGTTCCAGCTGCAGGAGGTACTCGAGCTTGCCGCTGGACTGGTTCCAGACCGGCAGGTAGGTCGTTTCCGCGGCCGTGCGCTTGGCCTGCGCGTGCACGCCCGATGCCACGCCAACGGCGAGCATCAGGGTCAACGGCAGTCGAAGCAGGCGCGTGTTCATGTCTAGGTTACGACCGGGTAAACCGGGCGGAGTTCCCCTCTCCTGAGGACCGCGACTATAGACCGTTTATGTTTATTTAACAATTCCCCGGGGCGTTCCGGACGGTCATTGCACCCTGTCTGGGGCTGCCAGTTCCGTCGTAGCCACGGCAAACAAGCTAGCGATTTCCTTTGCGTCGAAACGGTAACTGTGTCCGCAAAACTCGCAACGTATCTGGGCGACGCCACCGGCCGCCTCCACCGCGGCCTCCGCTTCGGCCTCGCCGAGGGAGACGAGCATCGACTCCACCCGTTCCCGGGAGCATGAGCAGGCGAAACGAAGCGGCTTTTGCCCCAACACCTGCACCCCGTCCTCGTGGAACAGGCGGGTCAGCAGGTCTTCCGCTGACCATTCCAGCAGTTCGCGTGTGGTGAGCGTGTCGAAAAGGGCGCCTACGCGCGACCAGCCGTCGTCGTCCCCATGATCCCCCGGGAGCTTCTGCAGCAGCAGGGCCGCGGCCTGCCGTTCGTCGGCCGCCAGCAGGAGCCTCGTCGGCAACTGCTCGGACTGGCGGAAGTAGTCCTCAAACGCACCGGCGAGCGAATCGGCTTCCAGGCCGACCAGGCCCTGGTAGCGCATGGGCTCCCGACCGTCGAGCGACGGGTTCTCGATGGTGATGGCCAGCAGCGCGCCGGAGCCGAGGTCGCGCAGGTCGCGGGAGACGGTGCCCGCGTCCTCGTCGATCTGCGCGATGCCGCGCAGCGTGCCGGCGGCGGTGCATTCGGCGAACAGTGTGCGCAGCGCACCGTGGCCGCGCAGCTGCACCGACAGGCGGCCGTCGACCTTCGCATGGCCGGTGAACGCGGCCGAGGCGGCGAGCGCCTCGCCCAGCAGTTCCGCCGCGGCCTGCGGATACTCGGCGCGCTCGAGGACCTGGGTCCAGGTGTCGGCCAGGTGCACGCGCACGCCCCGCACGCCGGCGGTCTCGATGAGGAAGCGGGTCAACTGGTCGCGGTCGCCAACGGGCGCGGTATCGGTCTGGGTCATGCGGAACTCGTGCGGTTGGCGCGCGTGATTGGAATAATGCGCGCGTTCGTGTGAAGAGGCGTAGGGACCACCATGGGGATGGAGCACCGCTCGTGCAAGAGTTGAATGTCGTCGTGTCGTCGCCGCAAGCGCCCGTACATGCGCCGCCGCGCCGCCGTCGCTGGCTGCGCTGGCTGATCGCGCTGCCGCTGCTCGCGATCGCGCTCAGCGTGGTCCAGGTGGCGACGCTGCGCTTCGTCGACCCGCCCTTCAGCGCCTTCATGCTTTCGCGCCAGCTGGAAGCCTGGGCGCACGGTGACTGGTCGTTCCGCATCGCCCACGACTGGCGCGACCTGGACGAGATCTCGCCATACGTGCCGCTGGCGGTGATCGCGTCGGAGGACCAGAACTTCGTCGAACACTTCGGCTTCGACCTCAAGGCCATCGAGCGGGCGCGCAAGAGCAACGAACGCGGGCGCAAGGTGCGCGGTGGCAGCACCATCAGCCAGCAGACGGCGAAGAACCTGTTCCTGTGGAGCGGGCGCAGCTGGGTGCGCAAGGGCATCGAGGCCTGGTACACGCTGCTGATCGAGGCGATGTGGCCCAAGCACCGCATCATCGAGGTGTACGTCAACGTGGCCGAGTTCGGCGATGGCGTCTACGGCGCGCAGGCGGCCGCGCGCACGTTCTTCGGGAAGGATGCCGGCAAGCTGGGCGCCGCCGAAGCCGCGCGCATGGCCGCCGTGCTGCCGAGTCCGCGCCGGTACAGCATCGCAAAGCCCGGTCCGTACGTGCAGCGCCGCGCCCAGGCCATCCAGCGCCAGATGCGCTACATGGGCGGCACGCCATACCTGCAGCGCCTGGAATGAAATCCCCGCCCTCCGGCTACCATGGCCCCATGGATCGCGAACAGCTGACCGTCGTCATCGCCGCCTTCAACGAGGCAGAGAGTCTGCCGATGCTGCAGCCGCGCATCGGTGCCGTGCTCGATACGCTCGCGGGCGAGGGCATCGACGGCCAGGTGCTGTATGTCGACGACGGCAGCCGCGATGCGACCTGGTCGGTGATGCAGCAGCTCGCGAGCGCGGACCGGCGCATCGCGCTGTTGCGGTTGTCGCGCAATTTCGGGAAGGAACTGGCGCTGACCGCCGGCCTTGATCGCGTGGAAAGCGGCGCCGCGCTGATCCTCGACGCCGACGGCCAGGACGCGCCGGAGCTGATCCCGCAATTCGTCGCCAAATGGCGTGAAGGCTACGACGACGTCCACGGCACGCGCATGGAACGCGAAGGCGAGGGCTGGCTCAAGCGCACCACCGCGCACGCGTTCTACCGCGTGATCGGAAAACTTTCGAGAACGCCGATTCCCGCCGACACGGGCGATTTCCGCCTGCTGTCGCCGCGTGCGCTGCACGCGCTGCAGCAGATGCGCGAGCGCCACCGTTTCATGAAGGGCCTGTTCGGCTGGGTCGGGTACAACCGCATCGCCATTCCGTACCACCGTGACCCGCGCACGACCGGGCACAGCAAGTTCAATTTCTGGCGGCTGTGGAACCTCGCGCTGGAAGGCATCACCAGCTTCTCCACCGCGCCGCTGCGACTGGCGACCTACCTGGGACTGCTCACCGCGCTGGTGGCCTTCGTCTACGGCGTGGCCATCGTCCTCAAGGCGCTGCTGTGGGGCGATCCCGTCGCCGGCTGGCCCACGATGATGTCGGTGATCCTGTTCCTCGGCGGCGTCCAGCTCATAGCGCTGGGAGTCATCGGCGAATACCTGGGCCGCCTCTACGACGAAGCCAAGCAGCGGCCGCTGTACCTGGTGGACAGCTGGCTGCCGGCGCGCCCGGCGCAGCCGGTGCAGGTGCTGGGCGAAGGCGAACGCGTGCAGCGCCTGCGCGGTTCGGCGGCGGACTGAAGCCGCCTCTCGCGCGCCGCGCGCCTTCGCATGCGTTGACATCGCCCAGGAGTATGCTCGGCCCGAGTCCCAGGCGAAGGAGACGGCCATGCGCACCGTGCGGCAACTGCTCGAAGCCAAAGCACCGGAAGTGTTCGCGATCGGTCCCGACGCACCGGTCATCGACGCGATCCGGCTCATGGCCGAAAAGCGCATCGGCGCGGTACTGGTGCTGGACGGCGGGCGACTGGTGGGCATCCTTTCCGAACGCGACTACGCACGAAAGATCGTGCTGCAGGGCCGTTCCTCGGCCGACACGCCGGTGCGCACGATCATGACGGGCGAAGTCATCAGCATCGGCCTGGACGACACAACCGACCGCTGCATGCAGATCGTCACGGACCGTCGCATCCGCCACCTTCCGGTGCTGCACAACGGTCAGGTGCTGGGCGTGGTGTCGATCGGCGATCTGGTGAAGGCGGTCATCGAAGACCAGCAGCTCGAGCTTGACCAGCTGCAGCGCTACATCGCCAGCTGACGACTCACTTCGCGTACTTGCCGCCGCACGAGGAGTCCTCGCCCGGCCCCAGTTCCAGCGTCGCCAGCAGCGCCGCCGGCGGCGTGATGGTCGCCAGCGTCAGTGCGATCGCGCCGCGCAGTCCCACGCCCGCCAGGTCCGGATGCACCCCCGGCTTCTTGAACGTGCCGTCCACGCGCAGCGGCGTGCGGAACACCAGCAGGCTGCGGTCCTTCGGGCGTGGCCGGATGGTCAGGTCGAGCTTCTCGTCGCGCAGGTTCACCGTACCGGAGCCGACCAAGATCGTGTCGCTCGTGTCGAAGGCCAGCGAACGCGTCGTCATCAGTCCGTTGTCCACGCCGAAATCGGCGAACGCGCAGCGCACGGGGATCTGCTTGTCGCCGCCGAGCTTGAACTTGATGATCTCGGCCAGGTCGATGCCGGCCATTTCCATCAGCAGGTTGCTGATGCGTCCCTGTCCCATGCCCATCGCGATGTTGCCGTCGCTGCTGCCCAGCATCGCGGCGATGGAGTTGCCCGTGCCTTCGATGCCGACCTGACCGCTGATCTTGCCGATCGCGTTCTGCGTGATCTCGACCTTGGGTAGCAGCTTGCCGAGATTGAGCCCGGCGATGTGCGCATCGGCGCGCGTGCGGATGGTGTCGGTGCGTGCGTCCATGCGGATGCGCGAGCGGATGTCGCCGTCGGCCACGCCGAAGTTCAGCGGATCCAGCTTCACCAGCCCGCCCTCGAGCAGCAGGTGCGCGTCCATGTCGTCCAGCGGCAGGCTGGGCGCGTTGATGCGGACCGCACGCAGGCGGACGTCGGCGTCCATCGCGCGCAGCTTGGTGAGGTTATACGGCGTCTGCGGCAGCACGCGCGCGCTGGCGTCCTTCTGCGCGGCATCGGCATTCTGCCTGGCGTTCGCGGTTTCGCCGCGGCCGGTCTGCGGCGTACCACCGATGAAACCGGCGAGGTCGTCGAAATCCAGGCGACGCGAGGTCAAGTCCGCGCGCAGGTACGGTCGCTTGCCGGCGGTGTCGACGCTGGCGTCGCCGTGCATGTCGCTGTCGCCGATGCGGCCGTCGAACTTGCGGTAATGCCAGACCTCGCCTTCGCGGCTGAAGCGGCCGTCCAGCGAGTAGGGCGGCGTATGCGGAATCGCCAGGCCGAGCAGCGGATACAGATCGCCCAGGTCGCGCCCGGACAACTTCATCTGCAGGTCGAAGCCGCGCAGGCGCAGCGGATCCAGCAGCGTCCCGCGCGCATGCGCATGCGTGGCGCCGGCGGAAGCGCGCACGTTGATGCGGTAGGGCTCGTCGCGATTGCGCAGCAACAGCGGCGAGGCGGCGTTGCCCTGCAGCACGAAGCGGTTGTTCTTCCACAGCCCGCCACCCACGATCGAGACCGGCGCGGACGCATCGAGCGCGTTCTTCGACTGGCTGCTCACGCCCACGCGGATGTCGGTGCGCTGCGGCGAGTCGAGGAACTGCACGAAGCCGCGCTGGATCTCGACGCGGCGGAACTGCACGTCCATCTGACCGCCCTTCTCGCCGAACACCCAGTTGCCGTCGCCGCCCTTCGGATTGGCTTCCAGCAGCAGGCGTGGGTTGTCCAGGCGGATCAGCGGCAGCAGCACCTGCCTGTGCAGCAACGGCCGCAGCGCGATGCCGATCTCGGCGCGATCGGCCGTGGCCATCTGCGGAGCACGCGACCATGGCGCATTGCCGAAGCTGACCTTGTCCGCGGACACGACGGGCGTCCAGCCCAGGTCGACATCGAGGTTTCCGCCGATGTGGAACTCACGCCCCGTGCGCGCCTTGACCTGGCGTTCGATCGGGCCCTTGAACCAGTTCCAGTCCCAGATGGCGATGAGGATGGCGATCAGAACCGCGACGATCGCCAGCGCCGTCATCACCGGATGGCGATGCGGCCACGCCCGTCCGTTCGCGTCGCCTTCGTGTGATCCTGCCTGCGTGCCGCGCCAGCGCATGCCGTTACGCACGCGCGCCGTGGCGCACGTGGAGTCCGGGAATGAAGGGGCTGTCGAAACGAATCACTGCGAGCTTCCGCCGAGGGTCGACCCCACCTTCGACGGCATGCAGTCAAGCGAAAGTGAATGCGTTGTAAGCAGTTCAGGTGGGAAGCAGGCTTCCGGGCGAAACCACCTGCGCCATCACGGCGACGTAATGGCAGACGCTGCCGGCGACGACGAACAGATGCCAGATCGCATGCGAATACGGCAGCGAGGGCCGGTGATAGAACACCGTGCCCAGCGTGTAGAAGAGCCCGCCGCCGAAGAGCCACGCGATCGTCCAGCCGTCGAGCGCGCCAATCAGCGGCTTGATCGCGACAACGACCAGCCAGCCCATCGCGATGTAGATGCCGGTGGACAGAAGCTTGAAGCGGCCGGTGAAGAACAGCTTGAACACGACGCCGGCCAGGGCGAGCGTCCAGATCGCCGCGAACAGGCCCCACCCCCACGGTCCGCGCAGGCCGATCAACGTGAAGGGCGTGTAGGTGCCGGCGATCAACAGATAGATCGCGCAGTGGTCCACTACTTTCAGCCGCGCCTTGGCGACCGGATGCTGGATGGCGTGGTACAGCGTGGAGGCCAGGTACAGCAGCAGCAGGCAGATGCCGAACACGATCGCGCCGGCGAGCTGCCAACCATCGCCGAACAGCGCGGCGAGCGTGATCAGCACCGCGCCACCGGCCAGCGCAGCGGTCGCGCCCAGCCCGTGGGTCAGCGCGTTGAAGAACTCTTCGCGGACGCTGTGGATTTCCTCCGGCGCGGGCGACCGCGCGGGAGACGCAATGGCCTTGTGGCCGTCAGGGACGGAGCGGGCGGGGGACATGATGGGAGCATCCTAGCGCAGGCTGGAGTAAATGCTCTGACCGGGCCCGATCGGCTCGGCCGGGCTGTGACGCGGGGCGCGGAACGTGCCATCTGGACACCGCGAGCGCATATGGCTGCGCAAGCCCTATGATGCGGCCAGAACCACTCCGAATACGCTGATCGATGATCATCTCGCACCAACACCGCTTCGTCTTCGCCGCCATTCCCAAGACCGGCACGCATTCGGTGCGGCAGGCCTTGCGCAAGCACCTGAGCGAAGAGGACCTGGAGCAGGTCGGCCTGTTCGTGAACAAGCGGTTCCCCTTCGAGGAACTGGCCGCGATCAAGCACGGGCACATTTCGTTGCAGCAGATCCGTCCGTTCCTGGGCGACGAAGCGTTCGGGTCGTACTTCAAGTTCGCCTTCGTGCGAAACCCCTTCGACCGCTTCATCTCGTACTGCGCCTTCATGACGCGCGCCGACGGTGCGTTCCTGAAGAATCCGCAGCAGGTGATGCGTTACATCCTGCACGACGCCAGGCCCATGCAGCACGTGCTGTTCCAGCCGCAGCACACCTTCGTCACCGGAAGCGACGGCGCGCTGCTGGCCGACCACGTCGGCCGCGTGGAGGACATGCAGGGCTCCTTTGATGCCATCTGCGAACGCCTGGGGTTGCCTGGCGCCACGCTCGAACAGGTCAACAGTTCGAGCCGCGGCAGCTACCGGGACTACTACGACGATGCATTGATCGACGATGTCGCGCGGCTGTACAAGCGCGACCTGGAACTGTTCGGATACGGGTTCTGACCATGGCGCCCGCCGTCTTCTCGCCTGCCGACATCCAACCCAACCCACGCAAGACGACGTCGGTGCGCCGGCTCGGTCACGTGGATATCGCACGCCTGCGCGAGGCGGTGCTGGCGATTCCGGAAGCGACATGGGACGCGGAGAACGCCGACAAGCCGAACCGTTTTGAAGCGCTCGACCGCACGCGCCACATCGTGTTCCGCTTCGTCAGCGATTTCCAGGACTGGCGCAAGCACTACGAACGACCGCTATGGTCGTCATGGCGCGCGTTGTTGGAGCCGGTGCTGATGCAGGCCGTTGCCCCATATGGTTATGCGAAAGCCGAATTCCCGCGCGTGATGCTCGCGCGCATGGCGCCGGGTGGGGCCATCAAGCCGCATCGCGATGCGAATCCGGCGGCGAAATGGCCGCACAAGATCCACGTTCCACTGCTGACCAACGAGGCCGTGGTCTTCTTCATCGATGGCGTGGGCTACCACTTCGTCGAAGGCGAGGCGGTGGAGGTGAGCAACATGGCCGTGCACGCCGTGGAGAACAACGGCGACACCGATCGCATCCACCTGATTTTCGAATACTTCGACGCGGACCAGCCGGTGCCGGACTGGGTGGGAAAGCTGCCGGCGCGGAAGTGACGGGCGGGCGTCAGCGGGAGAAGTAGAGCAGCCCCGCCAGCAGCGCTTGCACGGCCACGATCGCCATCATCGAGCGGCGGAATCCCGCCTTCGCCGTCTTGTGCCGGAACAGGCCCATCGCCAGCAGCGCGCCGGGCGATCCGCCCAGCAAGGCGAGCGCCAGCAGCGTGCGTTCCGGGATGCGCCGGCGTGGTCCGCCGGCGATCGCCTTGTCATAGCCGTAGACCAGCATCGTGGCCACGTTCAGTGCCAGCCACCATCCCAGCCACATCGGCATCAGCGCGGTTTCCTCAATCGAACGCCGCCGCGTGTGCGTGTTCGCGCGTCGCCAGGAACGTGACGTCGGGCGCTCGTTCCTGCGCCAGCTGCAGGTTCACGCGCGTCGGCGCGAGGTAGACCAGTTGTCCGGCGGCATCGACGGCGAGGTTCATCGCGTTCTTGTCGCGGAATTCCTCGAGCTTCTTCTCGTTGTCGCAGCGGATCCAGCGCGCCGTTGCCACGCCCACCTGCTCGAAGCTCGCGTCCACGCCGTACTCGTCCTTCAGGCGGTAGGCGACCACGTCGAACTGCAGCACGCCGACCGCGCCCAGGATCAGGTCGTTGCTCATCAACGGGCGGAAGAACTGCGTCGCGCCTTCCTCCGACAACTGCGCCAGTCCCTTCTGCAGCTGCTTGAGCTTCAGCGGATCGCGCAGGCGCGCGCGGCGGAAGAGTTCAGGCGCGAAGTTCGGGATGCCGGTGAAGCTCAGCCCTTCGCCTTCGGTGAACGTGTCGCCGATGGAAATCGTGCCGTGGTTGTGGATGCCGATGACGTCGCCCGGGAAGGCGCTTTCGGCGATCTCGCGGTCGCTCGCCATGAAGGTCAGCGCGTTGGCGAGCTTCACTTCCTTGCCGGTGCGCACGTGGAAGGCCTTCATGCCGGCGCTGAACTTGCCCGAGCACACGCGCATGAACGCCACGCGGTCGCGGTGCTGCGGGTCCATGTTCGCCTGGATCTTGAACACGAAGCCGGTGAGCTTGGGTTCGTACGAGGCCACTTCGCGCGATGTCGTGGCGCGCGGCTTGGGCGAGGGTGCGTGTTCGACGAAGAAGTCCAGCAGCAGCTGCACGCCGAAGTTGTTCACGGCCGAGCCGAAGAACACCGGCGTCTGCTCGCCGGCGAGGTACTTGGCCACGTCGAACGGGTGCGAAGCGCCTTCGACCAGTTCAAGTTCGTCGCGCAGTTCCTGCAGCATCTGCGTGCCGATGCGCGCTTCCAGCGCGGGATCGTCGATGGACGGGAAGATCGTCGAATCCTGGCGCGTGAAGTTGCGGCCCTGTTCGTACAGGTGCACCTCGCCCGTGACCAGGTGCACCACGCCCTTCAGGCGCTGGCCCATGCCGATGGGCCAGGTGATGGGCGCGCACTGGATCTTCAGCACGCTTTCCACTTCGTCCAGCAGATCGATCGGGTTCTTGCCCTCGCGGTCGAGCTTGTTGATGAAGGTCATGATCGGCGTGTCGCGCAGGCGGCACACCTCCATCAGCTTGATCGTGCGTTCCTCGACGCCCTTGGCGACGTCGATGACCATCAAAGCCGAGTCCACGGCGGTAAGCACGCGATAGGTGTCCTCGCCGAAGTCGGCGTGGCCCGGGGTGTCGAGCAGGTTGACGATGCACTGCTCGTACGGGAACTGCATCACCGAGCTGGTCACCGAGATGCCACGCTCCTTTTCCAGCGCCATCCAGTCGCTTGTTGCATGGCGCGCGGCCTTGCGACCCTTGACCGAGCCGGCCATCTGGATCGCACCGCCGAACAGCAGCAGCTTTTCGGTGAGCGTGGTCTTGCCCGCGTCGGGGTGCGAGATGATCGCGAACGTGCGGCGGCGGGCGGCTTCGAGGGAAACGTCGGACATGGACAGGGGGCGGACGGGCCGGACGGCGGTCCGCGGATCGATAGTCGGAAAGGGGGCGATTATACGCGCCGACACCGGCAGGCCCCTTTTGGCTCCCCGGCCGTCCTTCAGGCGGGGAGGCGGCCTCGCGCCAGCGTCCGCAAAGCGAAATGTGCTCGACCTCCCATTTCGTGAATTCCCCGTTCAGCGGCTCCTAAAGCCCGGCCTTTCCATGCCGCTACCCGTCTTGGATATCCGTATTCGGCAACGCCGGGGGTTGCAGTGCGCATCGTGATCGTGGGTGAGGACGTCGGCCGTGCCGGCGAATTCGAGGAGTCGCTGAGCTATTTCGACCTCGGCTGGGACGTGCAATGGCTCGCCGAGCCGGACGCCGCGCTGTCGCTGGGCGAGCCGATCGATGTCTTCATCTGCGGCCTGCGCCTGGGCGCGGTGCCGGGCCCGGTGCTCCTGAGCCAGGTGTCGGCGTTGTACCCGCAGGCGGTGCGCATCCTGCTGCTGGACCCGGACCAGGACCCCGGCACCATGCAGGGCCTGGATTGTGCGCACCGGTTGCTTTCGCGGCCGCTGGATGCGGGCGAGCTGATCGAGGCCGTCGACAGCGTCGCCGAACTGCGCAACGTGCTGGGCAGCGAGGAACTGAAGCAGGCCGTGGGCCGCGTGGGATCGCTGCCGCCGCCGCCGCGCCTGTACCTGGAACTCTCGCGCCTGCTGCGCGACCCGGACGCGAGCAACGTCGCGATCGCGCAGATGCTGTCGCAGGACCCGGCGATCGTCGCCAAGGTGCTGCGCCTGTGCAATTCGGCGTATTTCTCCGGCGGCCGCGAGATCACCGACATCCGCGCCGCGGTCACGCGCCTGGGCCACCAGCAGTTGTTGCGCCTGGTGCTGGCGAGCGAGGCCTTCGGCCCGACGCAGATGGCCGGGAAGGAACGCGAGGCGATCCAGGATCGCGCGCTGCGTACCTCGCGCCTGGCGCGTCGCCTGCTGGCCGGCCCGAGCGCCGAACTCGCCGCGACCGCCGGCCTGCTGGCCGAAGTCGGCAAGCTGCTGCCGGGCGTGTCCGACGGTTCGGAGGGTTCGACCGGCCCGCACTACGCCGAAGCCGGCGCGTACCTGCTGGGCCTGTGGGGCCTGCCGATGCCGATCGTCGAAGGCGTGGCGTTCCAGCATCGCCCGAGCCGCCTGAAAGCCACCGGTTTCTGGGTGTCCGGCGCCGTGCACGTCGCCTCGTCTCTGGTCTCGGGCGCGCCCGTGGACGAAGGCTACCTGCGCAGCGTCAACGTCCTGGATCGCCTGCCGCACTGGCGCGATCTGGTGGAGCCGTCGGCGGCGCAGGCTGCCTGATCGCGCGAGGCCCATGACGAGGGAGCGCTGAAGCTCCCTTGTCGCCCAGGTCACGCGGGGATCTAATTCCCCGCGATCCGCAACGGCCCCTGGGGCCCCGTCATGCGGAACGGAATCGACTCCAGCTTCATCCCGCGATTGACCTGCACTGCGAAGTGCAGGTGCGGGCCGGTCGTGAATCCGGTGTTGCCCGACAGCCCGATCTGCTGCCCCGCGCGCACCCGCTGGCCCACGCGCACCAGCGCGCCTTCGGACTTCAGGTGCGCGTACAGCGTCATCGTGCCGTCCTCATGGAGGATGCGCACGAAGTTCGCGCGTCCGCCGTAACGCTCCAGGTTCAGTCCGGCCTTGTCGAAGTCCGATTCCACCTGCATCACCACGCCCTCGCGCGCGGCCAGCACCGGCGTGCCGATATCGGCGGCGAAATCCACCGCGTAACGGTTCTGTTCGTCCAGGTGGCTGAAGTGCCCGCCGTATCCCTGGTCGATGCGGAACTGCGCCTGCTGCAATGGCAGCATGTATTCCACGTCGCGCGGGCGTGCGGACGGATCGCCCGGGAGGCTGTCCATCTGCAGTTCGAAATCGAAACCGCGATCCGGATCGGCCGAACTGAGCACGGCCACGAGCGCACTGCCGCGCGCGCCGACCGTCGCGCGCGCGGGCAACACGGGATTGCCGATGACGTTGTCGCTGCGGCTGAAATCCAGCTGCACCTGCACCGGGCCGGAGAGGCGGTTGTCCGCGAAGGCGAGGAAGCGTTCACCGTCGTTCTCGATGCGCAGCCGCGCGATCGCGCTGGGCTCGCCCTCCACCGGAATCACCTTCAGCGAATCCTTCATCTGCGAAGGGGCCGTGTCCGGCACGTGGTCGCCGTAATGGGTGATGCCCGCCCGGTCGGTCCAGCGGTAGATCTTCGCCGCACCCGCGCCGAAGGCCGTCAGCAGCGCGGCGCTGCCGAGAATCCAGACCACGTGGCGACGCGCGTGTTTCATGGCCTCATGCCCATCGCGTCACTGCGCGCAATCGGGCGATAGCTGCAGCACGCGCGCGACTTCAGCCAGGTCGAAGGCCGTCACCGACTTGTCGTCGTGCACGGCGAACAGCGCGCCGTTCGGAAATTCCCTGGTGGATGCCGCGTGCAGCGCGACGCCGTCCGTGTGCGCGGTGGTTTCGCCTTCGAAACTGCCGCGCGGCTGCAACGTGGCGCGGTCGAACAGATGGAAGATCGTCAGCGGCGCAAGCTGGTCGACGGCGATCCAGTAGCCGCCGCCGCCGGCGCAGCTCCACAGCGCGACGCCTTCGGCTTCGGCGCCGAAACTTTTCTGCGGCAGGCTGCGGCCGGTGTACTTGCCGCTGAAGCTGTACTCGCGCAGCGTGGATTCATGGCGACGGTCTTCGTCGGCGATCAGCAACCGGTCGTTGCCCGGGTCGCCGGCGATGGATTCGACCATGCGCAGTGCGGCGTCGGGCGAGGTGTCGCCGAAGGAACCGGCATACGACGACCGCAGGCGCCCGGCCTGGTCGAACTGTACGCGGAAGCGGCGCACGCGCTGGTCCAGTTCCGCCAGCGGGGGCACTTCGTCGAACTTCTTGCCGTACATGAAGCTGTCGGTGACGTAGACCTCCAGCTCGCCGGGTTCGGTTTCGGTGAGCCACAGGCCGTACGGGCTGCGCAGTTCCTTCGTGCCGAACATGCCGACCGGCGCGAAGTCCGGCAGCGACAGCACCTGCACGCGATGGTTGTCGCGTTCGACGACGAACAGGTAATCGCCGTACACCGCGATGCCATTGGGACGGTTGAACTGGCCCGCGGCCGTGCCTTCGCCGCCGACGTCGCGCAGGCGCTTGCCGGTGTCGGCGTCGAACACGACCAGGCGATGCGTCGACTTCGCGGTGGCGATGAGCCACGTCGCGCCGTCCTCGGTGGTCCAGGTGGCAAGCGAGTCCAGCTCGTCCTGCGGGCTTTCGTCGGAGACGTAGCGCTCCAGCACGGTACGGACTTCGGGCGTGTCCACCGCCGCGGGTGCGGTGGCCGGGGCGAGGGGGCGCGTGGTGGAGCAGGCGGAGGCCAGGGTCGCCAGCGCGATCGCGATGGCGGCGTGGACTGAAAGGCGGGAGGTCATGGAGCCGAAGTGTATTCGGGCCGCCTCTGCGCGGGGAGCCGGAGACGTGACCGACATAATAAATCGCTATATGCGGATGAAGCGATTGACAGCGGTCGGGGCCGGGGGCAGACTGCGGCCATCCATCGAGACCGGCAGAGGGACAGGCCCTTTGAAGCCGGGGCAACCCAACCCAGTGCGCAAGCGCGGGCGAAGGTGCCAATTCCTGCGACGGGGCGCATCAGGCGCCGGTCGAAAGATGGTTGTGATGCGCGCCCTTCGGGAGTGCGCAGCGCGACTCGCAGGCTCGGTGGCCCTTACGTCTTCAAGGATGCCGCCATGAGCTTCGCCCCCGCAGTCCCGACGTCCGATACCGCGCTCGCCGAGCGTCTGGACGCTTTCGATCCCGTCGTCCACGCCACCGTCTTCGCCCACGCGATCAACGCCGTGCGCGGGCAATGCACGGTCGAACTCGACCTTCGCCACGCCGGCAAGCGTCACATCGCGCTGCGTTACGAAATCCTGGGCGACCGCACGCTGCCGGCGGTGTTCGTCGCCGGCGGGATCTCGGCGCATCGCCATCTGGCCGCCAGTGCCGCGTTTCCCGAAAGCGGCTGGTGGGAACAGCAGATCGGCACGGGCAAGGCGCTCGACCCGCGCGAACGTTGCCTGGTCGCGTTCGACTGGATCGGTGCCGACGGCTCGCTCGACGCACCGCTGGATCCGTCCGACCAGGCCGACGCGATTGCCGCGCTGTTCGACGTGCTGCACGTACCACGCCTGCAGGTGTTCGTCGGTTGTTCGTACGGCGCGATGGTCGGCCTGCAGTTCGCCGCGCGACACGGCGCGCGCCTGGAACAACTGGTGGCCATCAGCGGCGTGCACCGCGCACATCCGTATGCGAGCGCATGGCGTGCCCTGCAGCGTCGCGCGGTGGCGCTGGGGGCGCTGCAGTGCGATGAAACGCACGGCCTGGCGCTTGCGCGCCAGCTGGCGATCCTGAGCTACCGCACGCCGGAGGAATTCGCCGCGCGCTTCGAGCCGGCGCAGGTCACCGAAGGCCGCGTGCGCGTGGGCGCGGAGGACTACCTCGATCATTGCGGCGCCAGCTACGTGCAGCGCACCTCACCGACCGCCTACCTTCGTCTTTCCGAATCCATCGACCTGCAGGACGTGGATCCCACTGCGATCCGCCTGCCGGTGACCGTAGTCGCCGTTGCCGAAGACCGCCTCGTGCCGGTGTCGGACGCCTACGACCTGGTCGAGCGCCTTCGCGGCGAGACGCGACTGCGCGTCGTGCGTTCCCTGTACGGACACGACGCCTTCCTGAAGGAGGAGCGCGCCATCGCCGACCTGCTTGGCGAAGCGCTCGACGACGTCCTGGAGGTGGCCGCATGAGCACGCGCAAACGCTGTACGTCCGCCGTTCGCGCGGGCATCGATCGCGACACGGCCTTCGGCGCGGTGACGCCGCCGATCGTGCTGTCGTCCAACTTCAGTTTCGCCGGCTTCAACGAGAAGCGGCAGTACGACTACACGCGCAGCGGCAATCCCACGCGCGACCTGCTGGGCGAGGCGCTGGCCGAGCTGGAAGGCGGCGCCGGTGGCGTCGTCACCGCCACGGGCATGGGCGCGATCACACTGCTGCTGCATGCGCTGCTCAAGCCGGGCGACCGCCTGGTCGTACCGCACGACGGGTACGGCGGCAGCTGGCGCCTGTTCAACGCGCTGGCGAACAAGGGCGCGTTCGAGCTGATCACCGCCGACCTCACCGACCCGCGTTCGCTCACCGAAGCGCTGGCCAGCGACCCGACGGTGGTGTGGATCGAAACGCCGTCGAACCCGCTGCTGCGCATCACCGACCTGCGTTTCGTGATCGAAGCGGCGCAGGCGAAGGGCGCGCTGACCGTGGTGGACAACACGTTCCTGTCGCCGGCGTTGCAGCAGCCGATCGAATTCGGCGCGGATTTCGTCGTGCATTCGACGACCAAGTACATCAACGGCCACAGCGACGTCGTCGGCGGCGCGGTGGTCGCGCGCGAGGCCGAGCAGCATCAGCAGCTGGTGTGGTGGGCCAATGCGCTGGGCCTGACTGGCTCGCCGTTCGACGCTTTCCTCACGCTGCGCGGCCTGCGCACGCTGGACGCGCGCCTGCGCGCGCACCAGGAGAACACGCAGGCGCTCGTGACGCTGCTCGATGCACACCCGGCGGTGCGCGTCGTGCATTACCCGGGGCTGGAATCGCATCCGGGCCACGCGATCGCCGCACGCCAGCAGAGCGGCTTCGGCGCGATGCTGAGCGTCGAACTCGACGGTGGCGTCGATGCGGTGCGCGCGTTCCTCGACGGCCTGCAATGCTTCACGCTGGCCGAATCGCTGGGTGGCGTGGAAAGCCTGGTCGCGCACCCGGCGACGATGACGCATGCGGCGATGTCGCCCGAAGCGCGCGAAGCGGCGGGCATCGGCGATGGCCTGCTGCGTCTGTCGGTGGGCATCGAGCACGTCGATGACCTGGTCGCCGACATCGCGGCCGCGCTGGAACGCGCGGAAGAGGCGGTCGCGATTGCCGAGCGCATCAAACGATGAGCGTGGCCGCGGTCGAAGTCGCGCGCGCTTCGGCCGCGCAGCTTGCGCCGGCGCGCGTCGCGCTGCTGGGCACGGGCACGGTCGGCAGCGCGGTCCTGGCGCGGCTGGCGTCATGGCGCGGTTCGCCGTTGGGCGAACGCCTGCGCCTGGTGCATGTCGCCAACTCACGCGTGTGCGCCGGCGATCGCGACGGGCTCGTCGCAGGCGATGCATTGCGTCGCCTCGCACTGACGCCGCAGGGCAGTTCGCTCGACACGGTGGAGGCCGCGCTGCGCGGCGACGGGCCGTGCGTGGTGATTGATGCGACCGCGAGCGAAGCCGTCGCCGAACGGCATGCGCATTGGCTCGCGCAGGGAATCCATGTCGCCACCGCCTGCAAGATCGGGCAGGGCACATCACTGTCGCAATGGCGCGCGATCCGTGCGGCCTCGCACGCCGGCGATGCACGTTACGGCGACAGCGCGACGGTCGGTGCGGGCCTGCCGCTGCTGCGTTCGTTGCGCGAACTGCGTGAGGGTGGTGACCGCATCCATGCCATCGCCGGTGTGCTGTCGGGTTCGCTGGCGTGGCTGTTCAACCAGTACGACGGCATGCGTCCGTTCTCCGCACTGGTGCGCCAGGCGCGCGATGCGGGCTACACGGAGCCGGATCCGCGCGACGATCTTTCCGGCGAGGACGTGCGTCGCAAGCTGCTCATCCTGGCGCGCACGGCCGGTGTCGAGCTGGAAGCGTGCGATGTCGAAGTCGCCTCGCTGGTGCCACCGGAGCTGGCGATCCTGTCGAAGGACGCGCTGGACGCCGCGCTGCCTGCGCTCGACGCACCGCTGCGCGAGCGCTTCCAGGGCGCGTACAAGCGTGGCGAGAAACTGCGTTTCATCGCGCGCCTGCAGGATGGTCGTGCCAGCGTCGGACTTGAATCGCTGCCTGCGGACCATGCGTTGGCCGGCGGCGCCGGAACCGACAACCGCGTGGCCATCTGGTCGGATCGTTATGCGACGCAGCCGCTCGTCATCCAGGGCCCGGGTGCCGGCGCGGAGGTGACGGCGGCGGGGTTGCTGGACGATGTGTTGAGGTTCGTGCGCTAAGGCGCGTGGACTTCTGCAGCTGCAACGCTGCGCCTCAACGTTTCGCGCCCAGCGCCTCCAGCAACGCCTTCTCGAACCGGGCCGGCGCTTCCACCTGCGGCGAATGGCCGAGGTCGTCGAACTCAACCAGCGTGGCCCCCGGAATCGCCTGTGCCGCACGTTTTCCCAGCGCCGGATAATCGCCCAGGCGCTCGCGCAATTCGGGCGAAGCGCGATCGCGGCCGATCGCAGTGCGGTCGCGCTGACCGATGAACAATGTCGTCGGCACGCGCAACAGCGGCAATTCATGCACCACCGGCTGCGTGAACACCATGTCCGTCGTCAGCGCCTGGTTCCATGCGACGCGCTGCTTCCCGGGGCCTGCATACAACCCCGCCAGCATGCCCACCCAGCGGTCGTACTCGGGTTTCCATTGGCCGCCGTAATACACCTGCTGCTGGTAGCGCTTGATGGACTCGAAACCTGTCTTCAACTCGCCCGCAAGGTTCGCGTCCACGCTCGCCCACGGCACGCCGAGCGCCTTCCAGTCCTCAAGGCCGATCGGGTTGACCAGCAGCAACTGCCCGGTGCGCTGCGGATACATCAGCGCAAAGCGCGCGGCGAGCATGCCGCCCATCGAGTGGCCGACGATGCTCGCCCGTTCAGTGCCCAGCGATTCCAGCAACGCGTTGGTGTTCGCGGCCAGCTGTTGGAAGCTGTACTGGTAATGCGCGGGCTTGGTCGATTTGCAGAAGCCGATCTGGTCCGGCGCGATCACGCGAAAGCCGGCGCCGGTAAGTGCGCGTATCGCCGATTCCCACGTCGCCGCGCAGAAGTTCTTGCCGTGAAGCAACACGACCGTGCGCCCGTTGGGCGTAGCCGGTGCGACGTCCATGTACGCCATGCGCAGCGCTTGGCCCTGCGAGGAGAGCGCGTGATGCTTCACGGGGAAGGGATAGTCGAATCCCTCCAGTTCCATGCCGTAGGACGCGGAATCTGCGGCGACGGCGAGGCAGGGCGCCGCGACCAGGGACAGGGCACAAGCGAGCAGCGGCAAGCGCATGAACAGGCTCCATCGAAGGCAGGGTCCGACCTTACCGCAGCGTCCGCGACGGCCATGAGGCGTTGCGTGCCCGTTCGGCGGATGACTGCGCGCCACCAACGTATGGCCTATGTGTGCGTGGAGCGGGCTGGCTAGGATCGGCCGCAGGTTAACGTCGAGTTCCGTCCGATGGATCGCCCGACCGACATGGAATTGCACCCACGCTGGCGGCTCGAGGGCGACGGCTGGTCGCTGGGTTGCCCCGACGGCAGCGTGGTGCCGCTCACTCGCACCGAACGCGTTCTGATCGAGCGCCTGCTGCTCACGCCCGGCCAGCTGGTGACGCGCGAAGCGCTCGCTGACGCGCTGGCCGAAGGCGATTTCGATTCACACCGGCTCGACTCGCTCGTCTATCGCCTTCGTCGCAAGGTGGCTGATGGCTGCGGCGTCAACCTGCCGCTGGATGCGATCCACGGCGAGGGGTACATGCTCGACGCGACGCGTTGAACGCGCCCGGTTCCACGATGCATAAAAAAGGCGCCGACCATGCGATCGGCGCCGAGGGCAAACCCGTAGACGGGTCTGGAGAGGTCGAATGTCGGACCAGGTGTCGTCAGTGCGTCACTTCAGTCCGTTGTTGATCGTGTTGACCAGCGTGCCGGCCGCGTCGTCGCCGCTGAATTCCCAGAAGAACGCGCCGCCAAGGTTCTGTGCCTTCACGTAGCCCATCTTCTCGGTGACCATCGCCGGCGTGTCGTAACTCCAGAACGTGTTGCCGTCGTACTTCCACGTGGCGCGTGCGTTGGCATCGGTATAGACCGTGCCCGGGCGATCCTTCAGTACCTTGTAGTCCTCGTTGCCCGCTTCATACGTGCCAGGCGCCGCCGAACCGTTCTGGTACAGGCCGTTGTTGACGTTCGCAACGCCCGTCCAGCCGCGGCCGTAGAAGCCGATGCCGAGGTTCAACTTCGAAGCCGGCACGCCACGGGTGAGGAACGCTTCCATCGCATCGTTGCTGTTGTAGAACTTCTGGTCGCCCGTGGACGGATCGCTGGGCGAGTCGAACAGCGGCGAGTGATGGTTGGTCTTCGCGTCCCACGTGCCGTGGAAGTCGTAGGTCATCACGTTGATGTAGTCCAGGTACTGGCTGTACGTGGCCGGGTCGGTGACGCGCACCTTGTCCACGCCCGCACCGGCGGCGATGGTCAGCAGCAGGCCCGGACGCACCGCGTTGAGCTGGCGGCGGAACTCGGCCAGCAGTGCGGTGAAGTTGGCGCTTTCCTCCGGCGTGCCGCAGGTCAGGCCGCACGCGGACGGGTATTCCCAGTCCAGGTCGATGCCGTCGAACACGCCCGCCGCCGCGCCCGCACCGCCCGCGCCGTCGGTGACGGGCAGGTTGCCGCGGATGTACGCGTCGACGCACGAGGTCACGAACGCCACGCGGTTCTCCGGACGCGCCGCACTCGCGAAGCCGCGCGACCAGGTCCAGCCGCCGAGCGAGATCAGCACCTTCAGGTTCGGATACTTCGCCTTGAGCTGCTTGAGCTGGTTCCAGTTGCCGCGCAGCGGCTGGTCCCACGTGTCGGCCGCGCCGCTCACGCTTTCGCCGGCACCGAAGGCCTTGGTGTAGTCGGCGAACGCATCGCCGCCCACGCCGGTGGCTTCGTTGGTCGGCTGCACCACGCCTACTTCGCAGCGGTTGTTGCGCACGTTGCCGAAGGCGTAGTTGATGTGCGTGATCTTCGAGGCCGAGCCGCTGGTGTCGATGTTCTTCACGCGGTAGTTGCGGGCGTAGATGCCCCACTGCGCGAAGTAGCCGATCACGCGCTTGTTTCCGCCGCCGCCGCCGTCGAGCGTCTTCGCGCTGACCGCGCCGCTCTGCGCGGACGCGTTGGACGGATTCGCCGCGTCGCGCGCGCGCACGGTGTAGCTGTACGTCGTGTTCGCGGTGAGGCCGGCGTTGGTGTAGCTGGTCGTGGTCGGGGAGGCGATCAGCGTGCCGCCGCGATACACGTCGTAGCCCGCCACGCCCGCGCCGCCGGCGTTGTCGGTGGAGGCGTTCCAGCTCAGCGCGATGCTGCTGGAGGAAAGCGCGGTGGCCGAAAGACCCGTCGGCACGCTCGGCGGCGTGGTGTCGGTCGGCGGATTGACGGTGGTGACGGTGATCGTCGCCGCGGACGTGGTCTTCGTCGCGCCCTGGTTGTCGGTGGCCTTCGCGGTGAAGCTGTGGCTGCCGGCGGTGGCATTGCTCCACGTCACCGCGTACGGCGAGGTGGTATCCACGCCCAGCGATACCGTGCCGCGGAAGAACTCGACGCTGGCGACGCTGCCGTCACTGTCGCTCGCATTGGCGGTAACGGCGATGTTGCTGCCGGCGTTGTACGTGGCGCCGTTGGCAGGCGAGGTGAGCGTCACGCTCGGCGGCTGGTTGGTGCCGCCCGTGCCGCACGCGCCCAGGTCCGTGTACCAGCCGCAGCTTGGGCAGTGCGTCGGCGGTGCGTTCCAGATCTGGATGTTCGCCTGGTACAGACGGTTCTGATAGACCAGCTTGTCACCGGGGTTGTAGATGGTCGACGCGGTCCACGCCGGTATCGCGGCGCAGGACACCGTCTGTGCGTGCACCGCCGGGATGGTCCCGGCCAGTGCAAGCAACGTCGAAAGCGCGAACGCGACCGGTCTTGCGGCATTCCTGGTTGCATCTCTCACGAGCTTCCCTCCCATACGAGATTGACCGCCACATATGCCGGGCCCGACCGGGCCCGGCTCCTTGAGCTGTTCGTGGGTCTGTTCCGGTTTGCGCGACCGCAGGCCGGCGGCGTCATGCCGCGTGCGATGGCCCGGTCGATGCCTGACAACGTTGTCAGTGGCCTTGGGGGTGATCCGTGATCGCGTCCGCAGTTTTGTGCGAATCCCGCCCGGCGCCGACGAACGTCAGCGCGCATCGCATCGAGAATGTGCCCGCATCACGCAGGATTAATGAATGTCCATCGGACAATCGTTAAACGCGACGGGACAGGTCTGCGATGCGGATGAGGCATGCTGCACCGCCGCACGATCTGCGCGCGGCGGTCGGGTTCAATGCCTCGCGCGGTCCTGCCTCAGGTCGCTTACCGCGGACTGCGTGACCGCTTCGGACTGCCCGCCGAAGCGTTGGCGCAGCCACGTGGCCAGCGCCGCGACCTGGGCGTCGTCGAGGTCGTCGGCGAACCCCGGCATGTCCTGCATGCGGGCGATGCCGGGGAAGTCGTGCACAGGCAGGCCGTCGAGGATGGCGACGACGAGGTTGTGCGGATCGGCTTCGCGCAGGCTGCTGTTCTCGCGCAGGCTCACGGCGACGTTCGGTACGCCCTGGCCATCGTTGCCGTGGCAGCCGGCGCACAGGTTGAAGTAGCTGCGCTGGGCGGGACCTTCGCCGATGCGTGCGTCCATCGCGGTCGCCTTCGGCGCGGGGGGCTTGTCGCCGAGCAGGTAGGTCGTCATCGCGGTGAGGTCTTCCTCGCTCAGGCGACTGGTCGACAGCCCCACGACGGTCAGCATTTCGTCCGAGGCGACCGCGCGCTTGCTGACGCCCGTGGACAGGTATTGCCGCAGCATCGATGCATCCCAGCCGCGTGCGGCGAGGCCGGCGGGTGTGATGTCCGGCGCCGCGTAACGGCCGAGGTCGGCGTTGCCCGTCATCGTGCGGTCGAGCTTCATCTGACCGAGCATGCCGCGCGGCGTATGGCATTCGCCGCAATGGCCCAGCACGTCCACCAGATACTGTCCGCGCTTCCACTGTGCCGAAGCCCCGGTGGATGCGGGCGGGATCTCGCGCCCGGCGAACAGCAGGTTCCAGCCGTGCAGCGCGGTGCGGAAGTTGGCCGGGAAGCGCACGTCGTTCTTCGGGTTGGGCTGCGCCACTGCGGGCAGGTTCATCAGGTAGGCGTAGATCGCGTCGCTGTCCGCGCGCGCGATCGTCCGGTACGACGCGTACGGCATCGCCGGATACAGCTGGTGGCCGTCGCGCGCTTCGCCGCGGGTGAGCGCGTGGAAGAACTCGTCGGAGGTGTAGCGGCCGATGCCGTGGTCCGGATCGGGCGTGATGTTCGTGCCGTGGATCGTGCCGAACGGCGAGCGCAACGGGTAACCGCCGGCGAACGGCGCGCCACCGGGGTTGGTGTGGCAGGCCGCGCAGTCGGCGGCATCGGTGAGGTAGCGGCCGTGCTGCAGTTGTTCGGCCGTGGCCGTCACGTGCTGCACCGGCCCGCGCCGCGCGAGCCAGCCGAAGATCAGGTTGGCCAGCACGATCACCACGAGGATGACCAGCAGCCACGCGACGATGCGTTTGAAGCCGACGCGGGTCATGACGCGTGCTCCTTGCCGGCGTCCTTCACCAGCCCCGGCGTTGCCATCACCAGGTCTTTCGCGGCTTGGTAATAACGCACGTACCCGGTGCAGCGGCACAGGTGCGGATCCAGCGCTTCAAGCACGGCCGACTCGACGTCGGCCTTCACGATCGGCGCCTTCGCCAGCTTCTCCATCAGCACCGTGGTCGCGTTGACGAAGCCCGGCGTGCAGTAACCGCACTGGAAGCTGAAGTGGTCGAGGAAGGCCTGCTGCACCTTCGACAGTTCGACGATCTTCCCGCTCTCGTCGCGACGCGCGTGGCCTTCGACGGTGCGGATGCGCTTGCCTTCGAAGTAGTGCGCGCCGGTGATGCAGCTGCGCACTTCGCGTGGGCCGCGGGCGTCGTCGACGATGACCGTGCACGCGCGGCATTCGCCCTGGCCGCACCCGAAGCGCGTGCCGGTGAGGCCGAGATACTCGTGCAGCACGTCGACCAGCATCATGTCTTCGGGCACGTCCACCGGCCCGTAGGTACGGCCGTTCACCTGCAGCGTCAGCGGACGCTTCCTTCCCGGAACCGTAGTCATGCCGGCTGCTCCTTCTTCCTTGCGGGGGCGGCGGTCAGCGCCGCCATGACGACATCGCGCGTGATCGGCAGTTCGCGGAAGCGGTGCCCGGTGGCGTGAGCGATGGCGTTGGCGATGGCCGGCACGACGGCGATCATCACGACTTCGGCCATGCCTTTGGGCGGGTCGGTATCGGACAGCGGTGGCAACACCTCGCCGGTCTGCTTCCACACCGCCACGTCGTTGGCGCGCGGCAGCGTGTAACGGTTGAAGTTCCACGTGCCGTTGCCGGGGCCGTCCTCGTACAGCGGCAGGCCTTCGTGCAGCACGTGGCCGATGCCCATCGCCAGGCCGCCCTGCAGCTGGCCGGACACGAGTTCGGGCACGATCGGCTTCCCGCATTCCAGTACCGAGTGGTGGTCGAGCAGTTCGACCTGGCCCGTTGCGGTGTCGACGGCGACTTCGGCGATCGTGCCGATGGCGCTGTAGTACACGACGCCGGCGTTGTTGCGCTGCGCGGGCGGGTAGTGCGCACGCGTGCGTTCGATCATACGGTAGCCGTTCGCGGTCGCCGTGCCGCGGCCATTGCCCGTGCCGTCGCCCCAGCGCAACGCGATGCCGTCCAGCGGCAGGCGCGCGTCGTCGTTTTCCAGCGGGAAATCCGCTTCCGCCCATTGCCAGCGATTGAACGTGTGCACGACGACGCCCGTCGCCAGGCCCATCTCGTAGGCCTTGCCGACCAGCGCCTGCAACGGCAGCGGCGCGAGGCCGCCTGCGGTGAGTTTTCCGTCGACCCAGCGTGCGTCCTCGCGGCGCACCACCAGCGGGGCGAGCTGTCCACCGCCGAAACCCTGTCCCCAGATCGCCAGCGCGGCCGGCCACAGGCCCTGAGTGAACAGCAATCGCGACGCCTCGCGCGTGGCATGGCTGAAGAAGTAGGCGGAGTTGCTGGCGCTGCTGGGACTGGTGAGGTTAGGCGTCCAGCGCGGATTGCCGACGTTGCGATCCTGTTCGGCCTGCGCCATCAGCCACGGGTCGGCATTGGCGAACATGGGCAGTTCGCGCCAATCGCTTTCGCCGGTCAGCACGTCGTCGGCGGGCCGGCCGAGCCACTGGATGCACACCGCGGCCTGGCTGGTCGACATGCCGGTGCCCATTTCCACGCCGATGTGGCGCAGGCGCACGCGGCCGTCCTTCGAGAAGGAAACTTCGGCGAACGCGGCTTCCGCGCCGGTGCCGAAATCCTTCTGCACGCAGCCGAAACCGGTGCCGTGGCGCTTGCCGGGGTGGGCGGTTTCAAAGGCCTTCCTGCGCTGCTCGCGCTGCGTCCACATCGGATGCGCGCGACAGCGCGCGAGCACTTCATCGGCGCGCTGAGCGCCGCCGGGAATCGCGCCCTGCGTGTTCTTCATGCCGGAGGTGAAGACGTTGCGCTGGCGCAGTTCGATGGGATCGATGCCAAGTTCGCCGGCGATCTCGTCGATCATCATCTCGGTGGCGCCCATGCTCTGCAGCGTGCCGTAGCCGCGCGCGGAGCCGGCATCGAGCGCGCGCGAGGAAATCACGGTGCTCGCCAGGTCGCTGCGGGGGAAGTAGTAGATCGACTGTGCCGCGGTCGCCGCGACCAGGCACACCGATGGCGAGAAGTTCTGGCGGCCGCCGCCGTCGCCGACCATGTCGGCCGCGAACGCCTGCAGCTTGCCGGTCGCGCGATCGACCGACATGCGGTACTTCATGCGGAAGCTGTGGCGCTTGAGGCTGGACTGGAACTGCTCGTAGCGATCGTTCGCCAGCCGCACCGGCCTGCCGTCGCCGTACAGGCCGGCCATCAGCGCGTAGAACGGGAACGAATTGTGGTCCTTCGAGCCGTAGCCGACGGTGTAGCAGGGATGCAGCACGAGGTTGCGCACGCCCAGCCCGCTGGCGGCGAGCATCAGCGGCGCGACCTCGGCGATTTCCTGCGGGGACTGCGTGGCCACGACCAGGTGCAGCGTCTGCGTGGCGGCTTCGAGCCACGCGTTGCCGTTGTCCGGTTCCAGCGCGGCGGTGTCGATGGACGGCGAGAAGTACTCACGCGCCATGACCAGCGTGCCAGCCGCGGGCGCGTCGAGTTCGGCCGCGATCGATGCGGCGAACGCCGCGCCCTGCGCGCCCAGCTCGCCGTGCGCGTTGGCCTGCGGCCACAACGGGCGCTTGCGGTCGAAGCCGGAAGGAAACAGCGGCGTGTCCTTCAGGCTCGAGTACGCGTCGTCGTCGAACGGCGTCGCGCCGCCCACGCGCACGTAGCGGAATGCCGCCCACGGCGGGCGCTCCAGCGGACCGGTCTGCGCGCCCCAGCGGATGAGGTCGTCGCGGAACTTCAGCGTGTTCTTCGCCGCGCGAAAAGTGGCGAAATCGTGGAACACCAGCAGCGCGACCGCATGGCCCAGGTAGGCGGGCGTCTTGCCTTCCGGCAGCAGCATGTCCTCGCCATAGAAGGCCGGGAAGGCGACGCCATCGCGTTGCAGGTCGGCGGCGGTGACGATGCGATCGGGCTTCAGTGCCTCACCCAGCACCGAAAGGTCGAAGCCGGCGTAGAGGCGGTCGGCCTTCGTCACGCGCAGCAGCATCGCGTGCGACTGCTGCTCCGGCCAGCCGGGCAGGTCGCGCGAGCGCATGTCGAAGGAGAACACCTTCTCGCCGGTGACCTTGGCGGTGGCGTCGGTGCGATAGCGGATCTTCCCCGTGCCCGCGTCCCACGGCATGGGGCGCAGGCGCTGCTTCTCGAACAGCGCGGCCAGCGCGGTGCTGCCGGGCGGGGCGATGTAGATGCCGATGCCGGCGACGACGCCGAACTTGAGGAAGTCGCGGCGACTCAGGCGGGCAGACATGGCGTACCTCCGGCGGATCCAGCCGCCGAGATGGTACGCACGCCGGGCGTCGTGCCCGTGAGAAAGCCTCAGGCCGGCACGGGTCGCAGCAGGCGTCGTTCGAATTCAGACGCCGGCATCGGCGCGCCGAACAGGAATCCCTGCACCTGGGCGCATTCGGCCGCCAGCAGCGGGGCGACCTGTGCCTCGCGTTCGACGCCTTCGGCCACCACCTGCATGCCGAGGTTGCGCCCGAGTTCGACCACGGCGCGCACGATCGCCAGGCCGGCGGTGTCGCGATCGATCTGGTCGGTGAAGGCGCGGTCGATCTTGAGCTTGCGCAGCGGGAACTCGCGCAGGTGGCTGAGGCTGGAATAGCCCGTGCCGAAGTCGTCCAGCGCCATCGCCACGCCGAGGTCGGACAGCGCCGTCATCGTCGCGATGCTGGAGGCCGGGTCGGTCATGATCTGCCGCTCGGTGATCTCCAGCTCCAGCCCGTCGGCCGGGTAGCCGTGCCGGCGCAACACGCGGTCCACCGCGTTACGCAGGCGGTTCGCATCGCGGAACTGCGCGCTGGAGACGTTCACCGCCATGCGCATCGTCAGTCCGCGCGTGCGCCAGGCGGCGGACTGGCGGACGGCTTCCTCCAGCACCCATTCGCCGAGCTGCTCGATCAGGCCGTGTTCTTCAGCGACGGGGATGAACGTGGACGGCGTGATGCGTCCGTGGCGCGGGTGATCCCAGTACACCAGCGCCTCGGCGCCGATGACCCGGCGATTGCGCAGTTCGATGATCGGCTGGTACAGCAGCACCAGCTGGCCCAGTTCCTGTGCGTTGCGCAGTTCGTTGAGCATCGCGAAGCGGCGCGTCACCGAGGCTTCCATGTCGGGCAGGAAGCGCAGGTGCACGTTCTTGCCCGCGCCCTTGGCCTGGTACATCGCGATGTCGGCGCGCTTGAGCAGCTGGTCATGGTCGCGTCCGTGTTCGGGATGACGCACGCTGCCCAGGCTCAGCGTGACGCCGAGCTGTTCGCCTTCCATCCACAGCGGCACCGCGACGCGGCGGATGAGTTCCTCGGCGATGCCCGCATCGCGCGTGGGCGAACCGCTGGGCAGCAGGATGATGAATTCGTCGCCGCCGAAGCGGAACACTTCGCCGCGTTCGCCCACGCCTTCGCGCAGGCGGTGCGCGATCTGCGCCAGGACGCGATCTCCGGCGCTGTGGCCGAGCGAGTCGTTGATTTCCTTGAAACCGTCCAGGTCGCAGAAGATCAGCCCGAAACCGTCGGGATCGCGCTGCGCCAGCGCCTGTTCCAGGCGCAGCTGGAACTTGCTGCGGTTCGGAAGGCTGGTGAGCGCATCGAAGTACGCCAGCCGCGCGATGCGGTCTTCCGCCTGCCTGCGCTCGGTCAGGTCGATGATCGAGGCCACCACGAGGTTGCGGCCCTGCACGGTGATCGGGCTCAGGCCCAGTTCGACCGGCACTTCGGCGCCGTCGCGACGCAGACAGTGCAGCTCGTTCTCGCCAGCGCCAAGGTGCGTGCGCCGCTGCACCTGCAGGAAACGCGAGCGTTCGCTCGGGCAGCGCGGCAGCAGGCGCTCGGGCACCAGCACTTCGACGGGTTCGCCAACCAGGTCGCCGCGCGAATAGCCGAGCAGGCGCTCGGCTTCCACGTTCGCCAGCGAGATGCGGCCGTCCGCATCAAGGATGACCATCGCGCCGGGGGCGCCGTCGACCAGCGCGCGGAAACGTTGTTCGCTGGCGTGCAGGTCGCGCTGGGAGCCGATGGTGATCGCCGCCAGATAGATCAGCGCGATGCCCACGATCACCAGGCTCAGCTGCTCGCCCGGTACCGCGCCGGGGCCGGTCAGGCACATCGCACCGGGCGCGATCTGCAGTGCGGCCATGCCCGTGTAGTGCGTGCCGCATATGCCCAGCGCCATCAGCGCGGCTGCGGAAAGCTGCACGCCGAAGCGCGGTTCGTTGCCGATCCACGAGAACCGCGTGAGCAGGTGCAGCGCCACCAGCGAGATCGCGAAGGCGACGACGATCGACGCCACGACCCAGAACGGCGAGTACGTGGGCGCGGGCGAGAAGGGAATCGCCGCCATGCCGATGTAATGCATGCTGCAGATGCCCATCGCCATGAACCCGGCGGCGAGCAGCACCTGCGGAAAGTTGCGCCGGCGTGTGCCCGCGACGTACAGCGCCAGCACCGAGGCCAGCACGGCCGGCACCACCGACAGCGCGGTGACGCGCACGTCGAACATCATCGGCAGCGGCAGGCGGAAGGCCATCATCCCGGTGAAATGCATCGACCAGATGCCAAGGCCGAACGCCGTTCCCCCGGCCCACGCCCACAGCGTGGTACGGCGGGCTGTCGCGCTGCGCACGCGCCCGGCCAGCTGGATCGCGACGAATGCCGCGAACCAGGCGATAAGGAACGACAGGACGATCGCCCTGAGGTCGTAAATGCCCTGCATGCCGCTCCCCTCCCCAGAGAAGCAGACCTATGGTCTCAATACGCATCGGCCGGGATTACGGAAACTTTAGGGCCGGGTCTGGCGGTTGGCTGGGCGGTGCGAGGCGGGTGGCTGGAAGGCGTGGTTGGGAGACCGTCATCCCGGCCAAGGCCGGGACCCAGTCCCCAGCGCCGTCCGATGACGTGCGCGCAAACGAGAAAAGCGGCATCACGAGCGCCCACGCGTCCCGACCCTCACCCCAACTCCTCTCCCGGGGGGGAGAGGGGCGCAAGGCAAAGCCGTCATGCCGGCGAAGATGGGTGGGGTGCCGGATCGTCGACCGACAAAACGAACACGGGCCGCTTTCGCGGCCCGTATCCAGACGTCGATCGCAAGGATGGCTCAGCACTCGATGACGTTCACCGCCAGACCGCCGCGCGAGGTTTCCTTGTACTTGTCCTGCATGTCGCGGCCGGTGTCGCGCATGGTCTTGATGACCTTGTCCAGCGAGACCTTGTGCTTGCCATCGCCGCGCATCGCCATGCGGCTGGCGTTGATGGCCTTCACCGCGCCCATCGCGTTGCGCTCGATGCAGGGAATCTGCACCAGTCCGCCGATCGGATCGCAGGTGAGCCCCAGGTTGTGTTCCATGCCGATTTCCGCGGCGTTCTCGATCTGGCTCGACGTGCCGCCGATCGCCGCCGTCAGGCCTGCCGCCGCCATCGAACACGCAACGCCCACTTCGCCCTGGCAGCCCACTTCCGCACCGGAGATGCTGGCGTTTTCCTTGTACAGGATGCCCACCGCAGCCGCGGTCAGCAGGAACGTGCGCACGCCCTGGATGTTCGCGCCCGGGCAGAAGCGGTCGTAGTAATGCAGCACGGACGGGATGATGCCCGCGGCGCCGTTGGTCGGCGCGGTGACGACGCGGCCACCGGCGGCGTTCTCCTCGTTCACCGCCAGCGCGTACAGGTTCACCCAATCCAGCGTGGTCAGCGGATCGCGCATGGCCGCTTCCGGGCGCGAGGACAGTTCCGAATGCAGCGCCGGTGCGCGACGCGACACATGCAGCCCGCCCGGGAGCGTGCCCTTCTCGCGGATGCCGCGCGCGACGCAGGCCTGCATCGCGTTCCAGATCTCGTCCAGCCCCGCGTCGATCTCGGCCGGCGTGCGCCACACCTGTTCGTTGGCGTACATCAGCTGCGCGATGCTCAGCCCGCTGTCGCGGCTGCGCGCCAGCAGCTCGTCGCCGGAATGGAACGGATAGGGCAGGTCGGTCGTGTCGGCGACGATGCGGTCTTCGGCCGCCTCGTCCTGGTTGACCACGAAGCCGCCGCCGACGGAGTAGTAATCGCGCGTGGCGATCACGTTGCCGTCTGCGTCGAACGCGGTGAAGCGCATGCCGTTGGTGTGGAACGGCAACTTCTGGCGCTTGTTCATGATCAGGTCGTGCTTCTCGTCGAAGTCGATCTCGTGACGGTCGAACAGGCGGATGCGTTTGCTGGCGCGAATGCGTTCGAGCGCCGCGGGAATGAGGTCCGGGTCGATCTCGTTGGGCAGGTGGCCTTCCAGGCCCATCAGCACGGCCTTGTCGGTGCCGTGGCCGCGGCCGGTGAGCGCCAGCGACCCGAACACTTCGGCGCGGACGCGCGCCGTGCGCGCCAGGTCGCTGCCATCGCCGTTGCCGCCTTCCAGCAGCCAGCGCTGCACGAAGCGAGCCGCGGCGCGCATCGGGCCGACGGTGTGGGACGAACTCGGCCCGATGCCGATCTTGAAGAGGTCGAAACTGCTGACGGCCACGTATTGCTCCGTAAAGGGACACCGTACGCACGACGGGTGCGTCGGAATTGCCGTTATTCTACGCGGCCCGCGGGGCCAACCCCGCCATACTCCGGCGCATTGCCATGCAGGACGTGCCCGCCGTCGCACCACCGCTGACGCTGTTCCAGCGCGACGATTGCCATTTGTGCGATCTGGCGCTGGCGGTGCTCGCCCAGGCGCGCGCGCCGGAATTCGAGAGCGTGTTCATCGACGGCAGCCAGGCGCTGGAAGAACGCTACGGCATCCGCGTGCCGGTGCTGCGCGACGAGACGCGCGGCGTCGAGCTGGATTGGCCGTTCGATGTCGAGGGCGTCTTGAGGTTCCTGCAGCGCTGAAGGCTCGCGCTCAGCCGTGGCGCTTGAAGTACTGCACCTGTCGCTCGTGTTTTTCCGCCGCCGCGCGGGTCCTGAAGGTTCCCAGGTTGCGCCGCTTGCCGGTGCGCGGGTCTTTCTTGCGTGAATACAGGCGGAATTCACCGGTGGACAGCTTGCGGATCATCGCGACGCTCCGTGATGGAAAGCCGCATCAACGCACGGCCTGCGTAATCGCGACGTGGCGCGCAGGTGAAGCCACCATGCCCACGTCCACGTCCACGAACGCAAACGGGGCCTTTCGGCCCCGTTGAACCATCACGTATGCCGCGCCTTACTTCGCCGGCGCGAAGACCACCTTCGTGCTCACGGCCACTTCATTGGGAATCAGCGCCGTGTCGGCCCAGTCGCCCGTGCCCACGCCGAAATCCAGTCGCTTCACCGTCGCCTTGCCGTTGAGCACCGGCTGCGCGCCGGGTGTCCAGGTGAAGGTCAGCGTCACCGGTTTGGCGACCCCGCGCAGGGTCAGCGTGCCGTCGGCGGCGTACTGGTTGCCGCCGAGGCTGCGGAACCTGGTGGCGGTGTAGCGCGCCTGCGGGAACTTGGCGATCGAGAAGAAATCCGCGCCGCGCAGGGTGTCGTCGCGATCGCTGTTGGCGGTGCTCGCGCCGGCGAGCGGGATCGCCACATCGAGCTTCGACGTCGCCAGCTGCGCCGGATCGAAGCTCAGCTTCGTCGCGAAACCGGGGATCTTGCCGGTGAACACTTCGCCTTCGTACTTGCTGGCGAAGCTCAGCGACGAACCGGCGGCCTGCACGTAATCGGCGGCGAAGGCGGGAAAGGCGAACGCGGCCAGCGCGCTCGCCACCAGGGCGGTGTTGATCGACATCAGTGGATCTCCGGAACGGGGGATGGCGCGGTCGAGGCGGCGCGACGGCGCGGCAACATCCGCGTCAGTGTCGTGTCGTGCTGGAACATGTGGTGGTAGAACGCTGCCGCCGCATGCACGGCAACAAGTGCAATCAACAGCCAGAACAGCCACTCGTGCGTGTCGCGCATCACCGGCGCGAGCGCCTGGCTGGGGTCGGCGAGCTTGGGCACCTTGAACTGGCCGAACCAGCGCAAGGGGCGCAGGCCGCTCAGCGAGTCGTACAGCCAGCCCGAAAGCGGCACAGCGAAGGTCAGCGCGTACAGCAGGCCGTGCGTGATCGTCGCCACGCGTTCCTGCCAGTGTGGCGTGCCCGCCACAGGCTTGGGCGCGCCGGCGAACAGGCGCCACAGCAGGCGTACGACGATCAGCGCCAGCACGGTCAGGCCGAAGGATTTGTGCAGGTCGTACACCCAGAACCAGCGCGGCGATCTGGGCAGTTCGACCATCACGAGCCCGACCACGCCCAGGCCCAGGATCAGCAGCACGATCAGCCAATGCAGCAGCTGGCTGACAGGGCCCCATCGGTCGGCGGGATTTCTCAGCATCATGGCGTGGGCTCGGGTGGGATCTGCGGTTCGGGTTCGGAAGTGGATGGCTCGGTGGGCGCGGCCGGTTCATCCGGTGTCGATGCATCCGGCGACTGCGAATCGCCCCGCGCGCGCTGCGCTTCGGCTTCGATGCGCAGCTCCACGGCATCGCCGATGACGGTCGGCCACGCGGTCATGCCGAATTCGGCGCGATTGAGCGTGGCCGTCGCGGAGAACCCGGCGGTGCGGTGGAACGGCGGCAGCGGATGGCGCTTGAGCGCGTTGAAGGTGACGTCCATGCACGCCGGCCGGGTCACGCCGCGAAGGGTGAGGTCGCCGCAGACCTTCGCGTGGTCGGCATCGACCGGTTCGATCTTCGTCGATACGAAATGCGCGTCGGGGTGGCGCTTGGTGTCGAGCAGGTTGCCCGCGCGCACCGCGTCATTCCATTTCGCATCGCCCATGTCCAGCCGTTCCAGCGGCACGCGCACGTCGAGCCGCGCGTGGCTCCAGTCGTCGCGGTCGAACACCAGCGTGCCGGTGCTGCCGGAGACGGTGCCCATCGCCTTGGAGAACCCGGCGTGCCCGATCGCGAACAGCACCCGGGTGTGCACCGGGTCGATCGCGTAGGTCTCGGGCTCGAAGGCCTGCGCGGCGGGCACCAGGCACAGGGCCGACACTGCCAGCCACAGGGCGCGGAAGGAGGCGGGAAGTTTGCGCGCCGGAGCGGCTCGGGCGGGCATCGGGCTCTCCGGCGGTGGACGATGCCGGGATTCTAGGCGCAGGCGGGTGAACAGGGCGGGCGAGTGGCGTAACGAACCGTTGCAGATGCCGAACCGGCCCGATGGCAACGAAGGTGTCCATTCATACGATGCTTCCCCTTGCCCATCCCGCCCGATCCACGTAATACGCTTGCCCGGGAGTGACAGGGGAATTGAATGATCCGTCTGCTGTGGGCGCTGCTGTTGTGCGCCGCGTGCCATGCCGCCTGGTCGGGGCCTGCGATCCCGCGCCCGCGGCAGCTGACGGTGGCCGATGGCCTGCCGTCCAACAGCATCAACGGCATCGCCGAGGACCGCAGCGGCTACCTGTGGATCGCGACCAGCGACGGCCTGGCGCGCTATGACGGCATCACCTTCCGGGTGTGGCGCGCCGGCGACGGGCTGCTCGACAACTACCTGTGGTCGGTGCACGTCGATGCGCTCAACCGCGTCTGGGTCGGCACCAGCCAGGCGGGACTGGCGATGCTGGATACCGACCGCCGCACCTTCCGCCACTACGACACGCACAACACCCCCGGCATCGCCAGCGACAACGTCTGGTCGGTGACGACCACGCCGGACGGCGCGACCTGGTTCGGCACGGCATCGGCGGGACTGCACCGGCTCGACAGCCGGGGCAACGTCACGCGCTTCGTGCCGGACGACAACGATCCACACAGCCTGCCGAGCCTGGAAGTCAGCCAGCTTCGCGCCACGCCGAAGGGCGATCTGTGGGTCGCCACGCGCGACGGCGCCGTGCGCTGGAACGGCCGCAACTTCGACCGCATCCCGCAGGCGGCCTTCGCCTCGTCCGTCATCAACTCCATCGGCGTGCAGACCGACGGCACGCTGTGGTTCGGCACGCCGCGCGGGGTCGGCATCCGGCGGCCGGACGGTCGTTTCGATGCCGCGCCGTTCCGCGGCCTGGGCAGTGATGCGACGGTGCTGGACATCCTGGTACGGGATCGCGCCGGGCAGTACTGGTTCGACACGCCGCAGGGCATGGGCATCGAGCAGAACGGCCGGCTCCAGAACGTCCCGCTCTTCAGCGCGGCCTCGCAGGGCATGGTGCGGCCGTCGTGGACGTCCTCGCTGGAGGATCGCGAGGGCGGCGTGTGGTTCGGCAGCGCAGGCAACGGGCTGTGGTACCTGCCGGCGAACTGGCGGCAGTTCGCGCTGTACTCGCGCCGGCTGGACGATGCGGCCTCGCTCGGCAACGCGAGCGTCAGCGGCATCGCGCCCGGCAAGGACGGCAGCATGTGGCTGGTGGGCACCGGAGGCGTGCTGGATCGCTTCGACCCGCGTACCGGCGTGGTCGAGCACGTGGCGCGCGATTTCAGCGAGGGATACACGCTTTACTCCGTGCTCGAAGGTCGCGCCGGCTACGTATGGGTGAGCTATCACGACGGCCTGGTCCGGCTGGATCCGCGCAACGGCCGGATGCGCCGGTGGAAGGCCGATGATCCAGGCGATCCGATCCCAGGCGGCACCAGCCACCTGGCGCAGACGCCTGATGGGCTGGTGTGGACCGCCGGGCAGGGCGGCGAAGTGCAGGCGCGCACGCCCGACGGCACGCGCGTCGAATCGATCACGCCCGGTGACCTGCGCGGCCCGCCGGCGGGCGGCACCGTCCAGCAGATCGGCGCCGGCCCCAATGGCGCGCTGTGGCTGGCCTGGTCGGACGGCCTGTCGCAGTGGGACTACACCGCGCGCCGATTCGTCCCGGTCCCGGGCGCACCGGCCGGCACCATCCTCAGCTTCGCGGTGGAGAAGCGCGATCGCGTCTGGATCGCCCGCCTGGGCGTGCTGGAGGCTTATCGCTGGGACGGCGAGAAGCTCACGCGCGTGGAGCGGCTGGATCGTTTTGCGGGCATGCCGGACGTCGCGCTCAACGGCGTGGAAGTCGACGATGAGGGCGTGGTGTGGGCCACCACGGTGCGTGGCCTGTTGCGCATCGATCCCAAGCGTCGCGCCGTTCGCGTCTACAGCGTGCGCGACGGCCTGTCGAACCAGGAATTCCCGAACCGGCCGGTGATGACGCATGCGCGCGACCGCCTGCTGGTGGGGTCGCCTGATGGGCTGGTGATGTTCGCGCCCGGCGATGTGCACCCCGTGGTGGACCCGCCGCGCCTGCTGGTGCAGAGCCTGGACGTGAGTCGTGGCGACGTGCGCACGGTGCTGGATGCCTCGAAGCCGATCGTGCTCGAACCCGGCGACCGCGACCTGCGCGTGGTTGCGCGACTGCTTTCGTTCAACGACGCGCGCAACCACGCCTTCCGCTTCCGGCTGGTCGGTTACGAAACCGACTGGGTCGACGTCGACGCCACCGGCGAGCGCATCTATTCCCAGCTCACACCCGGCGATTACGCATTGCAGATCACCGCGCGCGCGGCCGACAACGTCTGGTCGCCGCCGCAGACCCTCATCGTCACCGCGAAGCCGCCGTGGTGGCAGACGTGGGCCGCCATCGTCGCCTTCGCCGGCCTGATCATCGTCATCGGCTGGTGGAGCGCCGATGCTTACCGGCGTCGCCTCAAGCGCCGCCACGCGTGGCAGTTGTCGGAACGCGAACGCGAGATCGCCAAGCAGGGCTCGCTCGCCAAGACGCGTTTCCTCGCCACGCTGGGCCATGAGGTGCGCACGCCGATGACCGGCGTGCTGGGCATGAGCGAACTGCTGCTGGACACGCCGCTGGACCGGCAGCAGCGCAGCCACGTCGAATCGATCCGTCGCGCCGGCCGCCATCTGCTGCGCCTGGTCAACGACGCGCTGGACCTGGCGCGCATCGAATCCGGACGCCTGGAACTGGCCGACGAGCCCTTCGACCTGCGCACCGTGGTGGACGACGCCACCACGCTGATGGCGCCGCTGGCGAAGCAGCGCGGCCTGGCGTTCCGCGTGAGCGTGGACGAAGACGCACCCGCTGGCATGCGCGGCGATGCCAACCGCGTGTGCCAGATCCTGTTGAACCTGCTCGCCAACGCGATCAAGTTCACCGACCGCGGTTCGGTCGAACTGCATGTGTCCGCGCTGTCGCCGCGCGGCGTGCGCCTTGAGGTGATCGATACCGGCCCGGGACTCACGCGCGAACAACAGGCACGCCTGTTCCGCCGCTTCGAGCAGGCCGACGGCGCGCGCACCGCCGCGCGTTACGGCGGCAGCGGACTGGGGTTGGCGATCTCGCAGGAACTCACGGCGGAAATGGGCGGTTCCATCGAAGTGGAAAGTGCGCCGGGAGAAGGCGCGCGCTTCATCGTCGTGCTGCCGTTGCCGCACGCGGCAGCGCCGAACGCGAACGACGGCGTCGAGGCGCTGCTCGCTTCGCGAGGCGCCCCGTTGACGTTGCTGCTGGTGGAGGACGACCCGACGGTGGCGGAAGTGATCTGTGGCCTGCTGCGGGCGCAGGGGCATCGCACCACCCACGTCGCGCATGCATTGGCTGCCTTGGCCGAGGCGGCGACGGGCACGTTCGATGCCGCGCTGCTGGACCTGGACCTGCCGGGCATGGATGGGCTGGCGCTTGCGGCACACCTGCGGGCCCAGGGGTTCGATGGGCCGATGCTGGCGATCACCGCGCGCGCCGACGCCGACGCCGAGCCGCAGGCGATGGCAGCGGGTTTCCAGGGATTCCTGCGCAAGCCCGTGACCGGCGCGATGCTGGCGGCGCTGCTGGCCAGCGTGCCGCGGGTGGAGATGGCTTAGGGCTTTGTTCCGTCATCCCGGCCGAAGCCGGGACCCGGGCCCGCGGCTTACGGACACCGCTTACCGCGCGCTCAACTCATGCACCGCCGACACCAGCGCCGCGACGTGGTCGGGGCTCATGTCCGGCGACATGCCGTGGCCGAGGTTGAAGACGTGGCCTTCGCGCGAGCCGCCATTGCCAGCCGCGTAATCGTCCAGGGCGCGGCCGACTTCGCGGCGGATCGCGTCAGGCTGCGCGTACAGCGTCACCGGATCGAGGTTGCCCTGCAGTGCGACCTTGCCGCCGGTGCGACGCGCGGCATCGCCCAGGCCCACGGTCCAGTCGATGCCGACACCCTCGGCGCCCGTCGCCGCCAGCTCTTCCAGGTACGCGCCGTTGCCCTTGCCGAACAGGATCAGCGGCGTCTTGTCCTCACCACGCGGCAGTGCCTGCGCGATCTTCGACAGGTAGCGCAGCGAGAACTCGCGGTACATCGACGGCGACAGCACGCCGCCCCAGGTGTCGAACACCTGCAACGCCTGCGCGCCGGCCTGGCGCTGCGCATCCAGGTAGGCGATGACGGCGTCGCTCACGACCTCGAGCAGGCGATGCATCGCCGCCGGATCGTTGAGCGCCAGCGCCTTCACCTTCGAGAAGTTCTCGCTGCCGCCGCCTTCGATCATGTAGCACGCCAGCGTCCACGGGCTGCCGGAGAAGCCGATCAGCGGCACGGCGTTGTCGAGTTCCCGACGGATCGTGCGCACCGCGTCGGTGACGTAGCGCAGCTCGCGGTCCATGTCGGGCACGGCGAGTTTCGCGATGTCCTCGTGCGTGCGCACCGGACGCTCGAACTTCGGGCCTTCGCCTTCAACGAAATACAGGCCCAGGCCCATCGCGTCGGGCACGGTGAGGATGTCGGAGAACAGGATTGCCGCGTCCAGCGGGAAGCGGCGCAGCGGTTGCAGCGTCACTTCGCAGGCCAGTTCCGGATTCTTCGCCATGCCCAGGAAGCTGCCGGCCGCGGCGCGCGTGGCGCGGTACTCCGGCAGGTAACGACCGGCCTGTCGCATCAGCCACACCGGCGTGCGGTCGACGGGCTCGCGCCGCAGGGCGCGCAGGAAACGGTCGTTCTTCGGGGGCATGGCGGTCATCGTGGATCCTCAAGAACGCGTGCGCCCTACGGGGCGCACAGGGGAATGGTGGACACCGGGCGCGATTATCCCGGCTGGCGCCGCGTTCGACCGGCACCTTGGCGCACCGGACCGTTGCGGCGAGGCGACTATCTGGGCGCGTCGGCGCCCTGCACGAACATCAGCTGGAAGCCGCGCTTGAGCTGCTGGTCGCGCGCCGATTCCAGCGCGGCCATCGCGCTGGCCTGGTCGAGGAACTGCTCGCGCCGCAGCGTGCTGCGTCCGCCGATCTGCCCGCTTTCGCGCACCAGCGTCCAGCCGCCCAGCAGGTCGGGCTGCAGCATCAGTTGTACGAAGCGGGGCGCTTCGCGGCCGTCGGGCCGTTGTTGCAGGAGCAGTCGCATGGCGCCGTATTGTACGAGCCGCCGCAGGCGAGCGTCCGTCAACGGCCCCGAAGCACGTCCAGGACACGCTCGTCCGGCACGCCGGAGACGATCTTCGCCAGCCCCGCGCGCTCCCAAAGCACGAAGCGCAGACCGGCGGCGTCGGCCTTCTTGTCCAGGCGCATGCGGGCCAGCAACGCCTCGGCTTCCAGGCCGGCCGGGATCACCGTAGGCAAGCCGAAACGCTGCAGCAGCGCCTGCAACCGGTGCGTGTCCGACGCCGGTGCCAGGCCGAGCGCGGCCGACAAACGCGCCGCCAGCACCATGCCCACCGCCACCGCTTCGCCGTGGTTGAGCGCGTGGCTCCCGGCGCCGGCATAGCCCTGCTCGGCCTCGATCGCGTGCCCGAAGGTGTGGCCGAAGTTGAGCAGCGCGCGCTCGCCATGTTCGTAGGGATCGCGCGAAACCACTTCGGCCTTGTAGTGGCAGGAACGCGCGATGGCATCCGACAGCGCCGCATCGTCGCCGGCCAGCAGTGCGTCGGCGTGGTGTTCAAGCCACGCCAGGAATTCGGCGTCGAAGATCGCGCCGTACTTCACCACTTCGGCCAGGCCCGCGCGCAGTTCGCGTTCGGGCAGTGTGCGCAGCGAGGCGGTGTCGGCGATCACCGCGCGCGGCGGATGGAACGCGCCGACCAGGTTTTTTCCCGCTGGAAGATCCACCGCGGTCTTGCCGCCGACGGAGGAATCCACCATCGCCAGCAGCGTCGTCGGAAGCTGTACCACGTCGATGCCACGCATCCAGCACGCCGCGGCGAAACCGGCCAGGTCGCCCACCACGCCGCCGCCCAGGGCGATCACCGCCGCGTCGCGCGTGGCGCCCAGTTCCGCCAGTGCGTCCAGCGCCTGGCAGAAGCGCGCCATCGTCTTTTCCTGTTCGCCCGGCGGGATGACGAAGCAGGCGATCGTCATCGTCGGCCGCGCGGTGCGCAGCGTGGCTTCGACGCGGTCGGCGTAGATCGGCGCGACGTTGCCGTCGCTGACGATCAACGCATGGCGCCCGCGCAGCGCGTGCGCGAACAATGCCGAATCGCCAAGGAGGTTCGGCCCGATGCAGATGTCGTAGCGCGCCTCGCCATCGACCTTGACCGTGCGCATGGTGCTCATGGGAATTCCAGTGTGTCGGACGAAGCGCCGGCCGGCGTTCCATCGTCGTGGGGCGTCTGGTCGCATTGTCCCGCCGACGCGGATGAAGCGGGCGTGTCGGTCACGCGCTGCCAGCGCGTGTCGAGTTCGCCGGCCAGCACGTCGGCGCCGGCAGCGCTGTCCCAGGCGTCGGTGTCGAATACGAGATCGGCTACTTCCGCGTACAACGGCGCGCGCTTCGCCGACAGATCGCGCAGCACCTGCTCGCGATCGCCGCGCGCCAGCAGCGGCCGGCTGCGATCGCGCGCCAGTCGGGCGAGCTGCTGCTCCACGCTCACCATCAGGTGCACGACGAAGCCGCGTTCGCGCATGCGACGACGGTTGTCGGGATCGAGCACCGCGCCGCCGCCGGTGGAAAGCACGATGCCGTCGTGCGCCAGCAACGTCGCCAGCACGGCGCTTTCTCGTGCGCGGAACGCGGCTTCGCCTTCGATCTCGAAGATCGTGTTGATGCTCGCGCCGGCGAGGCGTTCGATCTCGTGGTCGGCATCGACCAGGCGCAGCCCGAAACGTTCGGCCAGGCGGCGTCCGACGCAGGTCTTGCCTGCGCCCATGGGGCCGACGAGGACGAGGTTCGATGCGGGGTTCATCCCCCGATTCTAAAGGCTGCCTCCGCCCACCGGGCGCCGTCGCGCGTCCAGCGGCAGTGTCCAGTCGGCGATTCCCGGCAGCGTGCGCAGTGCCTGCCGGCTCACGCGCTCGAACAGCTGCACGAAACGCCCGACATCGGCACGGTCCATGCCACGCGATCCGCTGCGGCGCGCCTGCATCGCCTGCTCCTGCTGCCAGCGCCATTGCGGCACGGTCTCGAAACCCGGCGGTTGCAGGAACAGCAGCCGGTCGATGCGCGACCACAGCGCGGGATAGTCGCGTGCCAGCGCGTCATTGCAGTAACGCCGCCACGTGCCGTCGACGTCCTCGTCGCGTTCGACGGCATTGATCGGCTCGCGCAGTCCGGCTGCGTCCTGCGGCGGCGTGCTCAGGAACCAGCCCTCGAACAGCGTGAGGTCCACGGCGTCGATGCGACGCCATCGCGACGGCGGCAGGCGCGTATCGGCGAGTTTGTCGAACCGCGGCAGCGCCACGGGCATGCCTTCGCGCAATGCATCGAGCGTCACGCACCCCAGCGTCACTTCGTGCGTGCCCGGCGGACCGCGGGTGGCCAGCAGCGGATGGACGCGTCGCGCCAGCCGCTGGCGTTCACCCCGGCCGATATAGACATCGTCCACCGACAACACCGCCACGCGCAGGCCGCGTGAACGCGCCAATGCGGCGATCTGCGAGGCGAGCGTCGACTTGCCCGAGCCCTGCAGGCCGCAGATCCCGTACACGCGCACGCCCGGACGCAGCGCGTCGTCGAGCGCGCGGGCCACCAGCGCATCGTCGAATCCGGCGGCGGGGTGCACACGGGGCGGCATCGGCCCACAATAGCGCAATGGATACGCCCGACCTGCTGAAAGAAGCCCTCGCCACGTTCGATGCGCTGTTCGACGAAGCGCAGCGTGCCGGCGAGCCCGACCGCACCGCCATGACACTTGCCACCGCAAGCCTCGGCGCGCGCCCATCCGCGCGCACGGTGCTGCTCAAGGCGCACGACGCGCGCGGGTTCGTGTTCTACACGCACCTGGACGGCCGCAAGGGCCGCGAGCTGCAGGCCAATCCGCACGCCGCGCTGCTGTTCCATTGGCCACGCGTGCGTGAGGGCGTGCAGGTGCGCATCGAAGGCCCGGTGGAAATCGTCGGAGACGCGGAAGCCGATGCGTACTTCGCCTCGCGTCCGCGCGGCAGCCAGCTTGGCGCGTGGGCGTCGAAGCAGTCCGAGACGCTGGACTCGCGCGAACAGTTCGAAGAACGCCTCGCGCAGGCAGAACGCGAGTTCGAAGGCCGCGACGTTCCGCGTCCGCCGCGCTGGACTGGCCTGCGCGTGAAGCCGGACACGATTGAATTCTGGTACGGCGCGAACTTCCGTCTGCACGAACGCCAGGCCTACGAGCGCGACGTCGCCGGCGACTGGCATCGCCGGATGCTGTTCCCGTGAGCGCAGGCGGCGTCGCGACGCGCGGCCCGCGCCGCATCGTCTGCCTCACCGAGGAGCCCACCGAAACGCTGTACGCGCTGGGCGAGCAGGACCGCATCGTCGGCATCAGCGGCTTCACCGTGCGTCCGTCCGTCGCGCGCAAGGAGAAGCCGAAGGTCAGCGCGTTCACCAGCGCGAAGATCGGCGAGATCCTGAAGTTGAAGCCCGATTTCGTCATCGGCTTTTCCGACATCCAGGCCGAGATCGCCAGTGAGCTGATCCGTCACGGCATCGAAGTGTGGATCAGCAACCACCGCAGCGTGGATGGCATCGTCGACTATGTCCGGCGCCTCGGCGCGCTGGTGGGCGCGGGCGATCGCGCGAACGCGTACGCGGACGAACTGCAGCGCGGCCTGGACGACATCCTCGCGCAGGCCGCAACGCTGTCGCGGCGGCCGAAGGTGTATTTCGAGGAATGGGACGAGCCGCTGATCAGCGGCATCCAGTGGGTCGCGCAGCTTGTGCGCATCGCCGGAGGCGACGACATCTTTCCGGAGCGTGCGGCGCAATCGCTGGCGAAGCACCGCATCCTCGAAGACCCGGCCGAAGTGGTGCGGCGCGCGCCGGACATCATCCTGGGCTCGTGGTGCGGAAAGAAATTCCGCCCGGAGAAGGTCGCATCGCGACCGGGCTGGGACGCGATTCCGGCGGTGCGCGATGGCGAGATGCACGAGATCAAGTCGCCGATCATCCTGCAGCCGGGGCCGGCGGCGCTGACCGACGGCGTTGGCGAGATCGCGAAGGTGATCCGGCGCTGGGCGGAGCGGCCGCTCCAGTAGCGAAGCGCATTCAGGTCCGCCGTCCCCGGGCTACAACGGCACTTGGCCCGACTGCGCCAGAACGACGGCCGGCTTGCGTGCCCCATCCCGATGCAACTCACTGCGGATAGAAATCCCGCGTGAACTGCATCTGCGACGTCGCGCCGTTCTCGCGTGCGACCTGCACGTCGAAGCGCAACGTGTCCGGCGGCGAGACATCCACCGTGCCGACGTAGTCGAGCAGATCGCCGCTGCGCAGCTCGCGCATCTCGATGACGTGCTTGCGGCCGCGAAGGTCGCTGGCGGTGGCGACGATGTTCGCCGGAAGCGCGGTTTCCTGCGCGCTTTCGCCCTGGCGCACGCCGACCAGCAGCATCACCGTGTCTTTGTCGCGCGTGATGCCGTACTGGCGCGCGACCGCCTCGCTCAACGTTGAAGTCGGAATCGCGGATGCGCGGATCGTGACGTCGCCGATGCGGCTGACGGCTTCCTGCGTAGCGCCTGCGGCACCGGGCGATGCGGGCGGCGCAGGCGGCTCGCCTCCGCCGCAGGCGGCGAGGGCAATACACATCAGGGACAGCGTGAGGACGTGGCGCGTGCTGGGAAAGCGCATGGTTCGCTCCGGTCAGTCGTTGGCGGCGGACAGCTGGCGGCCGCGCTCGGTGGCGGCACCGATGGCGCGATGGACCAGCGCGCGGAAGCCGCCGGCTTCGAAGGTTTCGATCGCGGCCTGCGTAGTGCCGCCGGGGGAGGTGACCCGCGTTCGCAGCACGTCGGCCGGTTCGTCCTGCGTCACCAGCATCGTCGCCGCGCCAAGCAGCGTTTGCTGCACCAGCGCACGCGCCGCCTCGGGCGACAGGCCCTGCGCGATGCCGGCCGCCTGCATCGCCTCGGCGAGCAGGAACACGTAGGCCGGTCCGCTGCCGGACACTGCGGTGACCGCGTCCATCGTCGATTCTTCGTCGATCCATACCGTCGGGCCCACCGCATCGAGCAGTGAGTCGGCGTCATCGCGCTGCGCACCGGAGGTGCGCGCGTTGGCGAACAGGCCGGTAATGCCGGCGCCGAGCAAAGCGGGCGTATTGGGCATCGCGCGCACTACGGGCATCGAGCCGCCGAGCCAGCGCTCGAGTTGCGCGGTGGTGATGCCCGCGGCGATCGACACCACGAGCGGGCGCCTTGCCTGCGCGAGGGGAACCAGGGACGTGCAGACCTCGCGCATCACCTGCGGTTTGACCGCAAGCACCCAGACGTCGGCGCGTTCGGCCGCCACGGTGGCGTCCTCGGAGCAGGTGACGCCGAAGTCGTGGTTCAGGGCATCACGCAGTGCGGCCACGGGCTCGGCGACGCGGATCGCGTCGGCCGCCCGGCCGCGCGCCACGAGGCCGCCGATCAGGCTGCGCGCCATGTTGCCGCCCCCGATGAAGGCGACGGTGGGATTCGATGTGGGGGCGTTGGGCATGGGCAAAGGATAGCAACCGGCGCGCGGACGCCCGACCGGCGCCCGGTTACGCGGCCTTTGGTGGACGTGCCCCGAACAGCGCCGTGCCGATCCGCACCATCGTCGCGCCTTCGGCAATGGCGATGGCGTAGTCCTCGCTCATGCCCATCGACAGCGTGTCCACGCTCGGATGCCCCGCGCGCAGCGCATCGAACAGCGCATGCGTGCGGCGGAAGGCATCGCGGCGCTGCTCGGGGTCGGGATGGGGCGTCGGAATGACCATCAGCCCGCGCAGGCACAGGCGCGACTGCGCGGCGATGGCCTGCGCCAGGGCGGGCACGTCGCCCGGCTGGCAGCCGTGCTTGCTGGACTCGTCGTCGATGTTCACCTGGACCAGCACGTTCAGCGGCGGGCGGTCGTCGGCGCGGTGCCGGGCCAGGGCCTCCACCAGCTTGGGGCGGTCCACGGTCTGGACCCAGTCGAACAGCCCTGCGGCCTCTTTTGCCTTGTTGGACTGGAGGTGGCCGATGAGGTGCCATTCCAGCCCGCGCCCGGCGAGGGCCGCTGCCTTGCCGCTGGCCTCCTGGACGTAGTTCTCGCCGAAGGCCCGCTGGCCGGCGTCGGCCAGTTCCGCGACGGCCGTCGCATCCTGGGTCTTGCTGACTGCGAGCAGGCGCGGTTCTGGCCGACCGCTGCCGGCCGCCGCGTTCTTGAGCTGGAGCAGGATGTCTTGAAGGGCGCGCGCGCGCACGTCTCAGTTCCCGTAGAAAGTGCTGGATATGGGGCGAGGGGTCAGGGCTATACTGCGGTTCAGGGGTAGTTCCGTTCCACCGTTTCACTCCAGAAGTGCAGGGGAGCACGCATGGATATCGCCGAACTTCTGGCGTTCTCAGTCAAGAACAAAGCATCCGACCTGCATCTGTCCGCCGGCCTGCCGCCGATGATCCGCGTGGACGGCGACGTCCGGCGCATCAACATCCCGGCGCTGGACCACAAGCAGGTCCACGCGCTGGTGTACGACATCATGTCGGACAAGCAGCGTCGCGACTATGAAGAATTCCTCGAGGTCGACTTCTCGTTCGAGATTCCCGGCCTCGCGCGCTTCCGCGTCAACGCGTTCAACCAGAACCGCGGTGCCGGTGCGGTCTTCCGTACGATTCCGTCGGAAGTGCTCACGCTCGACGACCTGGGCTGCCCGCCGATCTTCCGCGAGCTCATCCAGCAGCCGCAGGGCCTGATCCTGGTCACCGGCCCGACCGGTTCGGGCAAGTCGACCACGCTCGCGGCGATGATCGACTTCATCAACAAGAACGAATACGGCCACATCCTCTCTGTCGAGGATCCGATCGAGTTCGTGCACACCTCGCAGAAGTGCCTGATCAACCAGCGCGAGGTGCACCGCGACACGCACGGCTTCAACGAAGCGCTGCGCTCGGCGCTGCGTGAAGACCCCGATTACATCCTCGTGGGCGAGCTGCGCGACCTGGAAACCATCCGCCTGGCGCTGACCGCCGCGGAAACCGGCCACCTGGTGTTCGGCACGCTGCATACCTCCTCGGCGGCCAAGACCGTCGACCGAATCATCGACGTGTTCCCCGCCGGCGAGAAGCCGATGGTGCGCTCGATGCTGTCCGAATCGCTGCGCGCGGTGATCTCGCAGTCGTTGCTGAAGAAGGTCGGCGGTGGCCGTACCGCGGCGTGGGAAATCATGGTCGGCATCCCGGCCATCCGTAACCTGATCCGCGAGGACAAGGTCGCGCAGATGTACTCGGCGATCCAGACCGGCCAGAACTACGGAATGATGACGCTGGACCAGCACCTGCAGGACCTCGTCAAGCGCGGCCTGATCCTGCGTCCGCAGGCGAAGGAATACGCGAAGGACAAGCGGTTGTTCGAATAAGCCCGGATTGGGGATTCGTCGAATCGGGATTCGTAAAAGCCGCAATCGGGGAAGGGACAGGGGCACGCAGGCATGGGCCTTGGCGAACTTCGACTCCCGACTCCCGGATCACGGCACTAGGGGACACGCATGAACACCAGCACCAACGGCACCACGCCCGCAGCCAACGCCGCCACCGGCGCCATCGACTTCACGTCCTTCCTGAAGCTGATGGCGCACCAGAAGGCGTCGGACCTGTTCATCACCGCCGGCATGCCGCCGTCGATGAAGGTGCACGGCAAGATCGCGCCGATCACCCAGAACGCGCTGACGCCCGCGCAGTCGCGCGACATGGTGCTCAACGTGATGAACCCGCAGCAGCGCGAGGAATTCGAGAAGACGCACGAGTGCAACTTCGCCATCGGCGTTGCCGGCGTCGGCCGCTTCCGCGTGAGCTGCTTCTACCAGCGCAACCAGGTCGGCATGGTGCTGCGTCGCATCGAGACCAAGATCCCGACGGTGGAAGAGCTGAACCTGCCGCCGGTGATCAAGACGCTGGCGATGACCAAGCGCGGCATCATCATCTTCGTCGGCGCGACGGGTACCGGTAAGTCCACATCGCTGGCGGCGATGATCGGCTACCGCAACCTCAATTCGACCGGCCACATCATCACCATCGAAGACCCCATCGAATTCGTGCACAAGCACGAGGGCTGCATCATCACGCAGCGCGAAGTGGGCATCGACACCGACAGCTGGGAAGCGGCGCTGAAAAACACGCTGCGCCAGGCGCCGGACGTGATCATGATCGGCGAGGTGCGTACGCGCGAAGGCATGGACCACGCGATCGCCTTCGCCGAAACCGGCCACCTGGTGCTGTGCACGCTGCACGCCAACAACGCCAACCAGGCGATGGACCGCATCATCAACTTCTTCCCGGAAGACCGCCGCCAGCAGCTGCTGATGGACCTGTCGCTGAACCTGAAGGGCGTGGTCGCCCAGCAGCTGATCCCGACGCCCGACGGCAAGGGCCGCCGCGTGGCCATGGAAATCCTGCTGGGCACGCCGCTGGTGCAGGACTACATCCGCGACGGCGAGATCCACAAGCTCAAGGAGCTGATGAAGGAGTCCGTGCAGCTGGGCATGAAGACCTTCGACCAGGCGCTGTTCGAGCTGTACCAGGCGGGCGAGATCTCCTACGAGGACGCGCTGCGTTACGCGGACTCGCAGAACGAAGTGCGCCTGCGCATCAAGCTGGCCCAGGGCGGCGACGCGAAGACGCTCGCGGCCGGCCTGGACGGCGTGGAGCTGGCGCAGGTCCGCTGAGTCTGGCGATCAGCGCAGTTCCGGGAAGCCCCGCGCAAGCGGGGCTTTTCGTTTCTGCCACCCTACGCAGAACCGGCTGCATTCACGCCGCGCTAATGGTCGCAGGGCACGCAAGCGGCGCGCTTTGACGCCGTCCTTCACTGCGATGGCAGAGCATGGACGCATCAATGTCGTAGGAAATACCGACTGATGGCCCTGACGACCCATAGCCTCGACCGGCGGGACGCGTCCGTGCAGGTGAACGACCTGCGGATCCAGCTCGCCCTCGATGCCGCCGGACTCGGCAGTTTCATCTGGTACCCCGCGGACGACCATGCCGTGCTGGATGCGCGCCTGCTGGCCTTGTTCGGGCTTCCGCCGGGCTCATCGATGAGCCTGTCGCACGCGCTTGCCACGATGATCCACCCCGACGATCGCGATGCCTACCGCGACGCGGTCGATCGTGCGCTCGACCCGTCTGGAACCGGACTGCTGCACGAAGAGATCCGCATCCTTCGTCCCGACGGCACGCAGCGCTGGATCGCCGTGAGCGGACGCACCTCGTTCGAAGGCACGCCGCCGCAACCGGTGCGCATGGACGGCGTGGCGATGGACATCACCGAACGCAAGCAGTCCGAACACGCGCTGCGGGCGGGGGCGCGCGCGCAACGGTTCCTCGTCGCGCTGGGAGACGCGTTGCGACCGCTGGACGACGCCGGCGCGATCATGCGCACCGCGATGGGCATGCTGGCCGACCACCTCGACGTCAACCGGGGCTACTACGGCGAAATCGAACGCAACGGCCACTACTGCCGCGTGCGCGACAGCTTCAACCGCGGGGTGGACAGTCTCGACGGGCGCTATCGCCTGGACGACTACAGCCCCTCGAAGATGGACGTGCTGCGCGCGGCGCGCGACCTGGTGATGTCCGACGCCCAGTCCGACACCGACATCACGCAGGCCGAACGCGAACGCTACCGCGCGCTGGACATACGCGGACTGGTCAACGTCCCGCTGGTGAAGAACCAGCGCTTCATCGCCGTGCTCGGCGTAAGCGACATGCGGGCACGTGAGTGGTCCGAACAGGAAGTGGAGGTCGTCCGCGAAACGGCCGAGCGCACGTGGGCGGCCGTCGAACGCGCGCGTGCCGAAGCCGAACTTCGTCGCAGCGAGGAACGATTCCAGCAGGTCGCGCACAACGTCGACGCCTCGTTCTACGTCGTGGACACGGCGCAGGATCGCGTGCATTACCTGAACGACGCGCACCGACGGCTGTGGTCGATGGAAGCCGCGCGCCGTCGCGAGGCATGGTTCGAACGCGTCGATCCAGACGATGCGCAACGCGTGCGCGCCTTGCACGACGCGTTCGTGGACGGCAAGTCGCCTGCCTTCGACGCCGAGTACCGGATCAGGCTCGATGACGGCACGGAACGCTGGATCCACGACCGCGCGACCGTCGGCCGTCGCAACGAGGACGGCCGGGTACGCACTGTCACGGGCATGGCGCAGGACATCACGGACCAGAAGATCGCCGCCCTGCTGCTGCGGCACTCCGAAGAGAAATATCGCCACCTGTTCGATTCCATCGATCAGGGCTTCACGCTGATCGAGATGATCTACGAAGGCGAGCGTCCGGTCGATTACCGCTTCGTCGAGATCAATCCCGCATTCGAGCGCCAGACCGGGCTGGTCAACGCGCTCGGCCGGACCGTGCGCGAGTTCGCGCCGGACCACGAGCAGGCCTGGTTCGACACCTACGGCGAGGTCGCGCGCACTGGCACGCCGCTTCGCTTCGAGCGCCGCGCCGACGCGCTGGGACGCGATTTCGACGTCTACGCGTTCCGCGTCGGGCCGCCCGAAGCGTGCAAAGTCGCCGTACTTTTCGCCGACATCACCGATCGCCGCGTGATGGAGGATGCGCTGCTGCAGGCGGATCGTCGCAAGGACGAATTCCTGGCGACGCTCGCGCACGAGCTCCGCAACCCGCTCGCGCCGCTGCGCACCGGCCTGGAGCTGCTGCGCCGCTGGAACGAGCGCGAAGATGCCGGCATCACGCTGGCCATGATGGAGCGGCAGGTGCGGCACCTGGTGCGCATGGTCGACGACCTGCTCGACATCAGCCGCATCAGTCGCGGCAAGGTCGAGCTGGACCGGCATCGCATCGATCTGGTACACGAAGTGCGCGTTGCCGCCGAGGCGATGCAGGCGACGTATGGCGCGGCCAACCGCACGCTTTCCATCGAGCTCGCACCGTCGCCGCTGATGGTGTTCGCCGATGCCACGCGCGTGACGCAGGTGCTGGGCAACCTGCTCAGCAACGCGATGAAGTTCACGGGCGAGGGCGGTGACGTGCGCGTGTCCGTTGGTCGCGACGGCGATGAAGTCGTGCTGTGCGTACGCGATGACGGCATCGGCATCGCGGCCGATCACCTTGAGCAGATCTTCTCCAGCTTCATGCAGGTGGATACGTCGCTCGAGCGCGGGCAAAGCGGACTCGGCCTCGGACTCGCCGTGGCGAAGGAACTCGTGTCGATGCACGGCGGCCGCATCCACGCGCGCAGCGCCGGGCTCGGCCATGGCAGTGAGTTCATCGTGCGGCTTCCGCTTGCCGGAGTCGCCGAGCCATCCGGGAGCGAAAGCCTCGACGCATCGGGCGCGCCGCTGGCAGCCGAACGCACGGTGGCTGCGCATGTGTGGAAGCGCGTGCTGGTGGTCGACGACAACCGTGCTTCGGCCGACTCGCTTGCCGTATTGCTGCGACTGTCAGGGTTCGAAGTGGCTGCGGCGTATGAAGGCCGGCAGGCGGTCGAGCGCGCGAAGGCGTGGCATCCCGATGCGGTGGTGATGGACATCGGCATGCCCGACCTCAACGGCTTCGACGCCTGCCGCGCGATGCGTGCCGATGCGGGCGGGCGGCCGTTCGTGGCGATCGCGCTCACCGGTTGGGGCGGCAAGGACGCGAAGGAGGCGAGTCGCGAAGCAGGCTTCGACCTGCACCTGGTGAAGCCGGCCGAACCCAGCGCGATTACCGAACTGTTGTCGCTGCGACTCTTGGCGCTGGCGTCGCGGGCGCCGGGTGCGTGAGCGTCAAAGCTTCCGTCGCCACGCCGGATCAAGCGGCGGCTTGAGCTTCAGGATCTTCTTCATCACCGGGCAATCCTCGCGATGCGCGCCGGGCAGGTAGCCCAGGCTCATCAGGAATTCGTTGGTGATCTCGCCGCCGGTAAAGCGGAAGGTCTTCTTGAACAGCTTGATCCAGCCGGCCTTGTCGCGACGCTTGCCTGTGTCGTCCAGCAGGTGCGCATCCAGCCACTGCGCGAAACTGCCGTGCGAGGCGCGCAGCTCGCGGATCACCTGCGCATTATGGATGGCGGCATCGACCTTGAGGCGATTGCGGATGATGCCGGCGTCATTGAGCAGGCGTTCGCGATCCTTGTCGCCGTACTTCGCAACCTTGTCGACGTTGAAACCGTGGTACGCGCGATGGAACCCCTCGCGCTTGCGCAGCATGGTTTCCCAGCTCAGGCCCGCCTGGTTGATCTCCAGGATCAGGCGCTCGAACAGGATCGCTTCATCGCGCTGCGGGAAGCCGTACTCGTTGTCGTGATAAGGGCCGTGCAGCGGGTGGCCGGGGGCGTAGTCGCAGTAGCCGGACATGTCGCCTCAGTTCGCCGCGTTCGTCTTCGGGCTCGCATACGACTGCAACCCCAGCGTTTCCAACCCCTGTTCGAAGCGGATGTCCACCGGAATCTTCGCGTCTTTCAGCCGCGCCAGGTCGGCCGCGAGCTCCGGCTTGATCACGCCCATCGTTTCGGTCATGCGCTTGGCTTCGGCGTAATCGCCATCGCCCTGCACGGTGAGCAGCTTCGCGCTGAGCGCGTTCATCGCTTCGCGCATCTTGTCGAAGTCCACGCGATAGCGGCCGTCGGCATCGCGCGTGAACGCGCCATGCTCGGCGAAGAAGTTGAAGCGCACCATGTTCGCCTTGCCGTGCGCGTCGCTCGCGCCAAAGCGCACCGAACGCAGGATGCCGGCGAGGAAGGTCACGTAGCCGTCCATCAGCTTGCTTTCCTCGAGTTCGCCCTGGCGGCTGAGTGAGTCGATCATGTACAGGCCCAGGATGTCGGCCTTGCCCTCTTCGAAGCTGGAGGAATATTCCTTCAGCGCTTCATCGACCGTGCCCTTGCCGTCGAGCGTCTTCTTGATTCCAAGGCCGTGCGCGACTTCGTGGAACATCACATCCTCGAAGAACGCATCGAAGGTGACGTGCTTGAGCTGGTCTTTGGCGATCAGTTCGTTCGCGATCGGCAACAGGATCGCGTCGAACTTCGCGCGCATCACGTTCTCCAGCTGCAGCCGGCGCGTGCCTTTCTTCAGCTGGACTTCCTCGTCGTTGGGAAGATTGATCGCGATGGTCTTCCCGCCGACGTTCGCGTTGCCGCCGTAGTACACGACCTGGTACGCGTTGAGGTCGGCATCGGAGCCCGGCATTTCGGCCTTGTACTTCGCGTCCACCGGCAGGCCCTTCTGCAGCGCCGGCAGGAAGCTTGCGAAGCGCGCGAGCTTCTGGCTCCACTCGACGTCCTTGACCAGCACCAGGCCTTCGTATGCGGCCTTGTAGCCGAACAGCTGGTCTTCGTAGGTTTCGATGGGGCCGATGACGATGTCGACCGGGTTGGTCTTCATGTCCATCCACGCCATGTCGCTGGGACGGAAGTCATCGCTCAGCAGTGCATCGGCACGCATGTTCAGGTAGCCCGCGAACGACTTGTCGGCGCTGAGCTTGGCCGCCTCGCGCAGCAGCGTGGCGATACGTTCGAGTTCGGGCTTGTAGGCGACGTGGTACGGAACGGTGATCAGTTTGCCGTTCTCGCGGGCAAGCACGGTGTAGTTCGAGGTCTTGTCCGGCAACTGGGCCGCTTCGAATTCAGCCTTCGTCATGTCGGCCGGATAGAACGGGCCGCCCGGCGGGCGCGGGCCGACGCCGTCGATGAAGGGCGTGTCTTCGTTCAGGCGGTCCCACGGCCCGTAGTTGATTTCCGCCAGCTCGCGCGTCGCCGCATCCGGCGCGCGCGCCAGCAGCGCGGCGCGGTCGCCGTCCCACGACTGCTTCCAGTACAGGTCGTTGGTGACTTCGCTGGCTTCCACCAGCAGCGCGATCATTCGGCGCGTGTTCTCGTCGAAGCGGGAAAGATCGGCCTTGAGCGGTACCACGGCGTAGTCGCCGGCGTGCTGCGCCGCATAGGACGTCGCGGTCGCGCCGGACGCGGGCGTCGATGCCGCAGGCGCGGCTTCCGGCGGGTTCGCGCGCTGGCAGGCGGACAGGGCGAGGACGGCCAGGCAGGACAGGACGAGCGGGCGCGGTGCGAACGAGGACATGGCGACGTCGGGGCTGGGAAAAACGCCATCCTACGCCGTGTCGCGATGCGGCACGCATCACGCGGGGCGGGCTAGAATGCAGGCATGTCCGTTACGCCCACGCCACTGGCCAACCAGCTGCTGATCGCGCTGCCCGCGCTGGCCGATTCGAACTTCGCACGCAGCGTGGCGCTGATCTGCCAGCACGACGCCGACGGTGCCATGGGCATCGTCGTCAACCGTGCTTCCGAGTACACGCTGGGCGAAGTGCTCGGCCAGATGGGCCTGGAAGGCGGGGACGAATCCATGCGTGCGCAGCCGGTGCTCGCCGGCGGCCCGGTGCATCCGGAGCGCGGCTTCGTGCTGCACGATGGCGGCATGCAGTGGGATTCGACGATGGCCATCACCGAGCACCTGTTCCTCACCACCTCGCGCGACATCCTAGAAGCGATGGCGCGCGGCGAAGGCCCCGACAACGCGATCGTCGCGCTGGGCTGTGCCGGCTGGGGTTCAGGCCAGCTCGAGCACGAACTGACCGAGAACGACTGGCTCACCGCGCCGGCCGATGCCGAACTGCTGTTCGAGCTGCCGCTGGATGCGCGCTGGCAGGCCGCCGCCGGACGCATCGGCGTCGATTTCGCGCACCTGGCCGACTACGCCGGTCACGCCTGATGGCGGCCTCGCCCGACAAGCCCAGCATTCGCCGCGACGGCACCGTGCTGGGGTTCGACGTGGGTGCGCGTCGCATCGGCGTCGCGGTGGGCAGCGCATTCGGACACGGCGCGCGCGCGCTGGCGGTGATCGACGTGCACGGCCACGGGCCAGACTGGGCGTCCATCGACCGTCTGCGCAGCGAGTGGCGCCCCGATGGCCTGATCGTCGGCGATCCGATGGCGCTGGACGGCGGCGACCAGCCGATCCGACTGCGCGCGCACGCGTTCGCCCGTGAACTGGCGCAGCGTTACAACCTGCCGGTGGTGCTGGTGGACGAGCGCATGAGTTCGATCGAAGCCGCGCAGCGGTTCGCCTCCGATCGCGCCGAAGGCCGCAAGCGCCGTCGCGATGCCGAAGCGCTCGACGCCGTCGCCGCCGCGGTCATCATCGAACGCTGGCTCGCATCGCCCGATGACGCGCTGGACCTTTCCGACCTTCCCGACCCCGCCAAGACGCCCCGGCCGAATCCTCCGACCGCATGAACGCATCGCACACGCACCTTCCGCGCCATCTGCTCACGCTCGATGGCCTGTCTTTCGATGCGCTCGACGCGCTGCTCACGCGCGCGCAGGCGTTCGCCGACGGGCACTACGACCGTCGCGCCCTCGATGGCGTCGCGGTGTGCACGCTGTTCTTCGAACCGTCCACGCGCACGCGCATGAGCTTCACCCTTGCCGCGCAGCGCCTGGGCGCGGACGTGCTGAACTTCGACGCGTCCACGTCGTCCACGAGCAAGGGCGAGACCGCACTGGACACGCTGAAGAACCTGGAAGCGATGGGCGTGCGCGGCTTCGTGGTGCGCCACAAGGAAGACGGCGCGGTGGCCGGGTTGTCGCGGCACGTCGCCGATGGCACCGCCCTGGTGAACGCGGGCGATGGGCGCAGCGCGCATCCGACGCAGGGCCTGCTCGACATGCTTACGCTGCGGCAGGCGAAGGGGCATGACTTTTCGAGGCTGAAGGTGGTCATCGTCGGCGACGTGAAGCATTCCCGTGTCGCGCGCTCGGACCTGCATGCGCTGCGCACGCTCGGCATGGGCGAGATCCGCGTGTGCGCCCCGGCGTCGCTGCTGCCGGACGATGGCACGTTGGACGGCTGCGTCGTGTCGCACGACCTCGACGCCGCGCTGGAAGGCGTGGACGCCGCGATGATGCTGCGCCTGCAGCGCGAGCGCATGGAAGAAGGCCTGATCGCCTCGCTCGACGACTATCACCGCGATTTTGGTTTGACCGCGGCGCGTTTGAAGGCAGCCGCGCCGGACGCGGTGGTGATGCATCCGGGACCGATCAATCGTGGCGTCGAGATCACCGACGAAGTGGCCGATGGTCCGCAGTCGCTGATCCTGCGTCAGGTGAGCAATGGCGTCGCGGTGCGGATGGCGGTGCTGGAGGCGTTGCTGAGGGCGTGAGGCGCGTGTGCGAGCCCTGAGCCGTCATCCCGGCGAAGGCCGGGACCACCGTCACGCGATCACACTGTCACGTCATTCCAGCGAAAGCTGGAACCCACCTCGCTCCTCGCGATGAGCTGCAAGCAAGCAACAGCGTAGCGTTGCGCTGCACGGTCGGGAAATCACTTCGTTCCCCCTCACCCCAACCCCTCTCCCGTGGGGAGAGGGGCTCAGTAGCTGTAGAGCGCTGGCCGTCAGAACAGCCCGCCCTTGCGCTGCTGCGCGAACGCCCAGCTCCACAACTCCGGCGTCGCATACGCCGCGTCCCACGCGTCGTGCCCCAGTTCGGCGAATTCGGTGTAACGCACGTTGCCGCCCACGCCGCGCAGGGCTTCCACCATGTGGCGCGACTGATCGGGCGTGACCACGTCGTCCTTCCCGCCGTGGAACGCCCACACCGGCAGCTTCTGCAGCTTCTGCGCAGCGGCGAGGAAGGGGTCGGGCGCCAGTGCGACGCTTTCGACCTGCAGGTGCTCCTTGAGCCCCGGCGGCTGGGTGATGCCACCGCAGACCGGCACCAGCGCTGCGAAGCGGCGCGGTTCCAGGATCGCCAGCTCGAACACGCCATAGCCGCCGCGCGACATGCCGGTGAGGACGACGCGGTCCTCGTCGCCGTCGAATTCGTCCAGCGACGCATCCAGCGCGGCCAGCGCCACGCGTGCCTGCGTGCCGACCCACGACGTGCCTTCTGGCGACTGCGGGAAGACGACGATGGCGGGGAAGGTCGCGGCATGCGCGCGCACGAACGGGCCAAGCCCGACGTTGACCTGGCGCTGGTTGTCCGTACCGCGCTCGCCCGAGCCGTGGAGGAACAGCACCGTCGCCGGGTGCTTTCCACCGGCCGCCCGCGCAGGCACGAACACCTGGTAGCGATGCGCCGTGCCGCCAACCACCACGCTGCGTTCGACAAATTGCCCCGGCGGCGCTTCGCGCGGCGTGGTGGCGCATGCCCCCAGTGCGAGCGCCAGCGTGACGACGGCAAGGCGGATCAACGCCCGGATCGGGAGGGAGGACGCGGCGGACGCGGGACGCAACGGCGAGAACATGGGCTGGCTCCTGGCAACGGCCCGCATCATTGGCGCAGCGGCGCCGCGCCGCAATGGCGTGCGTCTCAGATCGCGATGCGCGATCGGACGATCACCGCAGCAGGATGATCGTCGCGAGGCCAAGGAAGGTGAAAAAGCCCATGACGTCGGTCACCGTCGTCAGGAAGATGCCCGAGGCCAGCGCCGGGTCGTAGCCGAAGCGCTTGATCGTCACCGGGACCAGCACGCCGGCCACCGCCGCGAACAGCAGGTTGGCGGTCAGCGCGGTGGCGATGACGATCGACAAGCCCACGCTGTGGAACCACGCCAGCACGATCAACCCCAGCAGCGTGCCCAGCACGACGCCGTTGAGCAGCGCCACCCGCGCTTCCTTCCACAGCAGCGTACGCACGTTGGCCGCGCCGACCTGGCCCAGCGCGAGGCCGCGCACCATCAGGGCCAGCACCTGCGTGCCGGCGTTGCCGCCCATGCCGGCGACGATGGGCATCAGCACGGCCAGCGCGACCAGCTTGTCGATGGTGTCGGCGAATTCGCCCACCACGCTCGCCGCGAGGAATGCGGTGCCGAGGTTGATCGACAGCCAGATCAGCCGCCGGCGCATCGCACGCCACACCGGGCTGAACAGGTCCTCGTCCTCGTCCAGGCCGGCGGCGCTCAGCGCCTGGTGCTCGGCCTCGCTGCGGATGATGTCGACGACGTCGTCGATGGTGATGCGGCCCAACAGGATGTTGTTGTCGTCCACGACCGGCGCGCTGAGCCAGTCGTGGTCGGAGAACTTGCGCGCCACCTGGTTCGCCGATTCGTCCACGTCGATGGCCGGCTGTTCGTCATCGATCAGCTTGTTGATCGGCGTGCCCGGCTCGTGCGTGAGCAGCGCGGCCAGCGCGATGCGGCCCAGATACTGGTGGCGACGGCTGACCACGTACAGGTGGTCGGTGTGCTCCGGAAGCTCGCCGCGCAGGCGCAGGTAGCGCAGCACCACGTCGATGGTGGTGTCGGTGCGCACCGTCACCACGTCGGGGTTCATCAGACGGCCGGCGGTGTCTTCCGGGTACGACAGCACCTGCTCCAGGCGCTCGCGGTTCTCGCGGTCCATCGACTTGAGGACTTCGTCGATGACGGTGTCGGGCAGGTCCTCGACGAGGTCGGCGAGGTCGTCGATGTCCAGGTCTTCGACCGCGGCGATGATCTCGTCCGGGTCCATCTCGGCCAGCAGGCCTTCGCGCACTTCGTCGCCGACGTGCACCAGCACTTCACCGTCGTCCTCGGCATCGACCAGCCCCCACACAACCGTGCGCTTGCCCGGCGGGAGCGATTCGAGAAGGTTGCCGATCTCGGCAGGGGAGAGCGTGTTGACCAGCCGGCGCACGGGGCCGAGGCGGCCGCTGTCCAACGCATCGGAAAGCAGGCGCAGTTGGCGCGCGGTCTTGTCGTGGCGGACGGCTTCGGCCATGCGGGGCTTCCCGAGCTTCGTGAGAAGCGTGGTCGCGTCGGGCCGCTCGGGCACGACAGGGTCAGGTGTTCATCGCAGCATTATCGCCTTGATCGTCGGGGATGCCCACCCCTTTGTACGTGCCACTCACGCGTGCATCACCCGATGCTCGGGGCGTTCTGCGCTATCCACTCCTCGATCCCAGCGCGGTCGCGTGCGCGCAGCAGGGCAGGGGCGCGCGACTGAAGCTGGGCCAGGTCGCAATGGCGGATCGTACGGCGCAGCTCCAGCAGCGTGGCCGGATGCAGGCTGAACTCCGTCAGCCCCAGGGCCAGCAGCATCGGCGCGAAGTGCGCGTCGCCGGCCATCTCGCCGCACATCGCCACGGGCTTGCCGCGCTTGTGGGCGAGCTGGATGACGTTGCGTACCAGCCGGACCACCGCCGGATGCAGTGGTGTGTACAGGCTTCCCAGCGCTTCGTTGTTGCGGTCGGCGGCGAGCAGGTACTGCACCAGGTCATTGGTGCCGATCGACAGGAAATCCACACTGCCGATGAACGCCGGCAGCGCGATCGCCGCGGCGGGCACTTCGATCATCGCGCCGAGCGGGATGTTCTCGGCGATCGCATGCCCCTGCTCGCGCAGTTCCACCATCACGCGCTTGAGCGTGGCGCGCACCGTGCGCACTTCCTCGCGCGTGGAGATCATCGGCAGCAGGATGCGCACCGGCCCGTAGCCCGATGCGCGCACCAGCGCGCGCAGCTGTGCTTCCAGCAGGCCGGCGCGCGCGAGCGAGAGGCGCACGCCGCGCAGGCCCAGTGCGGGATTGGGTTCATCGCGCAACGCCAGCCCCGTGCGGTCGGCCTTGTCGGCGCCCAGATCGAGCGTGCGGATCGTCACCGCGCGACCGGTCATGCCCAGCACGACATCGCGATAGACGCGGAACTGTTCTTCCTCGTCCGGCAGCTCGTTGCGCTGCAGGAACAGGAACTCGGTGCGATACAGGCCAACGCCCGCCGCGCCCAGCGCGTGCGCCTCGGCCACGTCGTCGCGCGATTCGGCATTGGCGTACAGCTTGATGTCGATGCCATCGAGCGTGCGCGTGGGCTCGCGGCGCAGGCGGTGCAGCTGCTTGCGTTCGCGCGCCAGGTCGCGGACGCGGCCGCGATGCGCGCGCAGGTCGTTCGCGTCCGGTTCGATGATGACGTTGCCGGTGGCGCCGTCCACGGCGAGCACGTCGCCGTCGTTGATCTTCTGCAACGCGCCGTCGGCCACGCCGACGACCAGCGGCAGATGCAGGCTGCGCGCGAGGATCGCGCTGTGCGAAAGGATGCTGCCGGTGGTGGTGACGATCGCCATCACGCCCTGCGCCTGCAGCTGCGCGATTTCGGCAGGCGCGACGTTGTCGGTGACCAGGATCTCGCCCGCCACGCCGGGCATGCCGGCATCGCGCCGGTGCAGGGCGGCGTGGATGCGGCCGATGACCTGGTCGATGTCGTCCACGCGGCTGCGGAAGTAGGCATCGTCCATCGTCTGGAAGACCGAGGCGATGCGGTCGCGTTGCAGGCGCAGCGCGTAGTCGGCCGAATAGCGGCCCGTGCGGATCAGCTCGTCCAGGCCCTGCAGCAGTTCGGGATCGTCCAGCAGCAGGCTGTGGAGGTCGAGGAATTCGCCGACCTCGTGCGCGAGCGCGCCATGCAGGCGTTCGCGCAGGGCGAACATCTCGCTGCGCACGGTCGCAATCGCCGCGTGCAGGCGGGTGATCTCGCCTTCCACGCGCTTGGCGGGGATGTGTTCCTCGGCGACTTCCAGTGCATGGGGCAGGCGGACGCGAGCGCGGCCGAGCGCGCTTCCGCGCGAGGCACCATGTCCGACGAACGCCTGCCTCATCCGCGCCTCAGCTGTCTTCGTCGAAACGGCGCTCGAACAGCGACACGACCGCGTGCGCGGCGGTCTCCTCGTCGTCGCCTTCCACGCGCAGCTTCACCTGCGTGCCCTGGCCGGCGGCGAGCAGCATCACGCCCATGATGCTCTTGGCGTTCACCTCACGGCCCTTGGCGGTGAGCGTGGCGCTGCTGCGATAGCCCGACAGCGTCTGCACGAGCTTGGCCGTGGCCCGCGCGTGCAAGCCGAGTCGATTGCTGACGGTCAGTTCCTGCTCGATCATCGCCGCGTCCTCCGGACCCGTCGCCGGTCCCGTGTCTGTTCTGCTCCACTCATGTTTCTTCCAGCTGTTTCAGCGCCCGATCGGCGTCAGGCTTCGTCCAGGATCACGCCATTGCGCGCGCCGGCGGCGGCTACCGCCGGCAATTCGTCCAGGCCCAGGTCGGCGTAGTTCATCACGCGCAGCAGCATCGGCAGGCTCACCGCCGAGACGCGCCGCACCGGCGTACCCAGCCGCGCGACCTTCGCCGCGAGGTTGCTGGGGGTTGCGCCATAAAGGTCCGTCAGCACCAGCACGCCGTCGCCGGCATCGACGCGTCGCAACGCGGCGCTGGCCTGCGGCAGCAATGCGTCGGGGTCCCCCTCGAACGGCACCTCGAGGGCTTCGGTACGCAGCGGCAGCTGGCTCAGCAGCCGGCGCGCCACCGCGACCAGCGCGGTGCCGATGCCTTCGTGGGTGATGAGGAGGATGCCGACGGCCATGGCGTCAACTTAACAGGTCCGGGTGACGGCCCGGAAGCGGAAAAGCGTCGACTTGCGACATCCGCGAAACGCGCCCGGCGCGCGTGGCGAAGTGCCCATGAACACGGTCACGAAAGCCGGGCCGGCGGACATGGAAACGGCCCGCTCGTGCGGGCCGTTTCGAAGGTGGACCGGACTGGCTGCGATCACGAGCGCGGCGGAGTCGTCTGGTCCTGTGGGGTGGTCTGGTCGGCCGGCGGCGCCTGCGTGCCTTCAGCCGGCGGCGGCGTGGTGGCAGGCGGGGTCGTCGTATCCGTCGGCGGCATCGTGGTGTCGGTCGGCGGCGGCGGGGTCGTCTCCGGAGGCGGAGTGGTGTCCGCCGGCGGCGTGGCCACCGGGACGACCTCGGTTTCGTGCTTCTGGCAGCCAGCCAAGGCCAGCGTCGAGGACACGAGGATCAGCGCAAGCGCGCCGGTAAGTCGATGGAGGTTCATACGCTTGATGCTCCTTACAGGGGGAGGATTCGGGTCGGCGACCGTCAGCGTGCGTCGCCGGCTTTCGCATTACGGCGGCGTGGACGTGCCGGTGCGCTGGTGGCCTGCCGCGTATTCGGTTTCCGATACCTGGCCATCGCCGTCGCGATCGACCTGCGCAAAGTGACTGGTCAGTCGTGCATCGGCCGCTGCTTCGTCCTTGCTCACCTTGCCGTCGCCGTTGACGTCGAGGTCGGCGAAGCTGAGCGCGCGCGATGTGGTGTCGGTGGTGCTGCCGGTCGGCGGCGGGGTGGGGGTGGGGTGTTCGGTTCGCTGCGCCAGGGCAGGCAACGCGAACGCGGCGGCCAGTGCGATGGAGGGCACGAAGGTCCGCTTCGCGATGGAGTCGAGCATTGCATTCTCCTGCGGTGAGGCGCCAATGGGCAGCGCAACACGACCGTAGCCTTGCCACCGCAAGGCTTGCGCAAGGAGGATGCGAAAATTTCGTGATACGTGAACGCGCGGCCGGATGAGGTCAGGGCGCGTTCACCGCGATGACGTCGTCTTCGTCGAGATGTCGTGAAGGATCAGTCGAGTTCGCGATGGTGCACGGCGACCTCATCCCAACCCTGCGCACGCGCGTGCTCGGCGAAGCGCTCGGCCAGATACACCGAACGATGCCGCCCGCCCGTGCAGCCGAAGGCGATGGTCGCGTAGCTGCGCGTGCTGTCCACGTGCAGGCGCGGCAGCCAGGTGTCGAGGAACTGGCGGATCTGGTCGAAGAACAGGTTCACGTCCGCCTGCGATTCCAGGTATTCGCGGATCGCCGCATCCCGGCCCGACAGTGGGCGCAGCACCGGATCCCAGTGCGGGTTCGGAAGTGCGCGGGCATCGAAGACGAAATCCGCATCCGCCGGTACACCGCGGCGATAGGCGAAGGATTCGAACAGCAGCGACATTCCGGTGTCGCCGCCGATGCCGAACTCGGTCAACACCTGGCGACGCAACTGGTGCACGTTGAGCGTGCTGGTGTCCACCACCGCATCGGCGATGGAGCGCAGCGGTTTGAGGACCTGTCGCTCCAGCGCGATGGCATCGTTCAGCGACAGGCCGAGATGGCTCAGCGGATGGCGGCGGCGCGTGTCGGCGTAGCGCTTGAGCAGCGCGTTCTCGTTCGCATCGAAGAACACCAGGCGCGGATCCAGCCCAAGCTTGCCGACGGCCGACAGCCATTCAGGGATGTTGCTCAGGTCGCTGTGCCGGTTGCGCACGTCGATGCTGACCGCCATCTTCGCCGGCGCGCCGTCGTCGGCGTGCATCACGCTGGCGACGAACTGCGGCAGCAGGTCCGCCGGCAGGTTGTCTACGCAGAAGTAGCCAAGATCTTCGAACGTGCGAAGCGCGACCGACTTGCCCGAACCGGACATGCCGCTGACGATGACGAGGGTGGAGTTGGGCGTTTCGCTCATGGCGCTTGGCGGGCGAAGTGGGAGTGCGCGGTCACGAGTCGCCGCGTTCTAGGAAATTGCTGTGCCGGGCGATGAACGCCGCGGCCGGATCCAGGCCCTTCATGCGCAGGCTATGCAGCCTTGTGGCCGCTTCGGTGAGCACGGCGAGGTTGCGGCCGGGCATGACGGGCAGGGTGATCATCGGCACGTCCAGGTCGAGCACGCGGCGCATGCCGCTGTCGCCTGTGAGCCGTTCCATGCCCATGGGCTTGGGCTCGGTCATCGGCTTGCCCAGGTGCACGATCAGGCGCAGGTACTTGTTGTTCTTCACCGCGGTGTCGCCGAACATCTGGCGGATGTTGAGCACGCCCAGGCCGCGAACTTCCAGCAGGTCCTGCAGCATTTCCGGGCACGTGCCGTCGAGCACGTCCGGTGCGATCTGGGTGAACTCCGGTGCATCGTCGGCGACCAGGCGGTGCCCGCGCGTGACCAGTTCCAGCGCGAGCTCGCTCTTGCCCGAACCCGATTCGCCGGTGATCAGCACGCCGATGGAGTAGATCTCCATGAAGACGCCGTGCAGCGTCACCCGTGGCGCGAGTGCGCGCGCAAGGTGGTACTGCAGGTGGTTGAGCAGTTCATGCCCGCGTCGCGGCGACACCCACAACGGCGTATTGCTTTCCTCGGCAGCGATGCGAAGGTCTTCCGGGCAGGTCTGATCCTTGCTGATGACCAGCGCGAGCGGGCGGAACTGCATGATCTTCTCGATCGTCTCCCAGCGCAGGCGCGGTTCGAGCGCGTCGAGCCAGGCCAGTTCCTCGGTGCCGAGGATCTGCACCTTGTTGGGATAGATCGCGTTGAGGTAACCGGCCAGCGACGGCCGCCTGGCGACCGTGTTGACGGATTCAAGGATGCGACGGTCGCCGCGTTGCCCGGCAAGCCAGCGCAGGCCGAGGCGATCGCGTTGTTGTTCGAACAGTTCACCCGCGCTGATGCTGGTGCTCATCCGGGCCCTCAGGCGGCGCAGGGAAGAAGATCGGGCCCCGAGCCACCGAGCAGCTGGCGCAGGTGTCCGGCGTCGCGCGCGTTGCGCAGCGCATTGCGGTATTCGGGATTGGCAAAGCGCTCGGCGATTTCGGCAAGTCGCTGCAGCTGCGCGTTGACGTCGTGTTCGGGGACGAGCAGTGCGAGCACGAGGTCGACGGGGTTGCCGTCGGCCGCGCCGAAATCCACGGGGTGTTCGACACGCAGGAATGCAGCACGGCATTCCTCGATGCCCGACAGGCGCGCGTGCGGAAGTGCGACGCCTTCGCCAAGCGCGGTGCTGGCGCGGCTCTCGCGTTCGTGGAGTGCCTGGCGGATGCGCACGCCGTCCTCGCCATCGGCCAGCAGCCACGCCGCCGCATCCAGCACGCGCGAAAGCGCGGGCGCGCCGTCGGGCGCGCCCGTCTCTATCGCGTGGCCATCGAGGATGGCGACACGCGCGCGTGACAACAAATCATGCAGCGGCATGGTGTGGGCAGTGGGTTTTCCGGATCAGCCGAAGGTATTGCTGCGTGCGGCGCTCTCGCCGCGATGATGGTCGACGACCTTGCTGCGATGTTCGCGAAGCAGACGGTCGAGCTTGTCGGTAAGCAGGTCGATCGCCGCGTACATGTCCAGCGCCTGTGCGTCGGCGACCAGCGTGCGGCCCGCGAGATTCACGGTGGCCTTGGCGCGATGGTTGGGTTTCTCAAGGCTCAGCTGGGTGCGGACATCGAAGGGTTGTTCGCAATGGCGCTCCAGTCGCGAGAGCTTGCTTTCCACGTAATCCCGCAGGGCGGGCGTGACCTCGATCTGCTGGCCGTAAGTTTCGATACGCATCGAAGACCTCCTTTACGTCGCGACGGGAAGACAGGATGGCACGCCCGGTGCGTTGCGCAAGGGGCATCCATCCGCAGTTTCGTGGTTTCGCGCAGAACGCTTTGATCCGGCAAGGTTTTGTGATCGCGGTTTTCACGCGGCAATGCCGATTTCCTAACCGATCCTTACGCGGTCCTGCGAAGACGGGATGCTCATGGCTTCGCGGTACTTGGCCACCGTACGGCGCGCCACCGGAACGCCTGTGGCCTTGAGGGTTTCGGCCAACCGGGCGTCCGAGAGCGGCTTGCGGGGATTTTCAGCCTCGATCAGGCGGCGGATCATCGCCTGGATGGCCGTGCTGGACGCCTCGCCGCCGGCGCCGGTCTCGATGCCCGACGCGAAGAACGCGCGCAGCGGCACCGTGCCGCGCGGAGTGCGCGCGTATTTGCGGGCGATCGCGCGCGAAACGGTGGATTCGTGCAAGCCGACTTCGGCCGCGACTTCGCGCAACGTCAAAGGCCGCAGCGCGCTGTCGCCGAATTCCAGGAACGCCGCCTGCTGCTTGATCAGGCAACGCGCCACTTTAATGAGCGTTTCGCCGCGCGCTTCCAGGCTCTTGAGCAGCCACCGCGCTTCCTGCAGGTGGCCGCGCAGGTAGCTGGCATCGGTGCCGCTGGCGTGGCGCAGCATGCTCTCGTAGCCGCGGTGGATCGAGATGCGCGGGCGCATGCCATCGGACAGCGCGACGCGCCACAGGCCGTGCTGGCGCCAGATCACCACGTCGGGGGCGATGTAGGTGTCGCTGGCGATCGCGCCGATCTGCGCGCCGGGGCGTGGATCGAGCGAACGCAGCAACTGCACCGCCGTTTCGGCTTCTCCCAGATCGAGCTTGAGTTCGGCCGCAAGCCCGGCGACGCCGACGCGCGGCAGACGTTCGAGCGGGCCATTGGCCAACTGGTGGGCCAATGAGCGGCCGGGCGTCTCCGCAGGCAGTTGTGCGAGCTGCAGGCGCAGGCATTCGCCCAAAGCGCGTGCACCCACGCCGACCGGGTCGAACTGCTGGATCTGGTGCAGCACGGTGGTGAGTTCCTCGACGCTGCATTCCAGCGTCGAGGCGAGAGAGGCGGCGATGGCATCCAGCGGCTCGCGCAGATAGCCGTCGTCATCGATGGATTCGATCAGCGCCACGCCGATCGACCGATCGCGCGCGGAGAGGGGGCTCAGGTGAAGCTGCCAGAGCAGGTGGTCGTGCAGCGTGTCCGATTCGGCGACCTGTTCGGCGATGGGCGTTTCGTCGTCGCTGTCGGACGGCCCCAGGCGTTCGTACCAGGGCTCGCCGTCGGTGCTCCATTCGGCTTCCGGCGGCAGGTGTTCGGTTTCGGCGCCGTTGGTGCCGTTTTCGCCACTGGACTCGCCATTGGTGGATCCGTTGGCGACGCTGATGGCGGTCTCGGTCCAGTCCAGCAATGGATTGCTTTCCACTGCCGCGGCCAGTTCAGCCTCGAGCTCGACCGCGGACAGCTGCAGCAGGCGGATCGCCTGACGCAACTGCGGTGTCATCACCAGCTGTTGTCCGAGTGCGGCTTGAAGACGCGGTTTCATTGTCCAATGCCAACGCGACCAGGGGGAACCGACGGCCGCGTGGCGTTGGGCATGCGGGTCAACCGCATCCTTCGACTGGATCCTTACAGCCGGAAGGTTTCGCCCAAATAGACACGACGCACGTCGGGGTTCGCAAGCAACGCATCTGGTGCACCCTGCGCCAGAACGCCGCCTTCGTTGAGGATATACGCACGATCGCAAATGCCCAAGGTTTCGCGGACGTTGTGGTCCGTGATCAGCACCCCGATTCCGCGATTCTTGAGATGGCGCACGATTCGCTGGATCTCGCCGACGGAGATCGGGTCCACGCCGGCGAAGGGCTCGTCGAGCAGCATCAGGCGCGGACGCGCGGCCAGTGCGCGCGCGATTTCCACGCGACGACGCTCGCCGCCGGAGAGGCTGGCGCCGATCTGCTCGGCGACGTGGCCGACCTGCAGTTCGTCCAGCAGGCTTTCCAGCTCGCGATCCCGGCCGTTGCGGTCGAGGTCTTCGCGAAGTTCGAGCACCAGGCGGATGTTGTCGGCCACGCTGAGCTTGCGGAACACCGAGGGCTCCTGCGGCAGGTAGCCCACGCCGTACTTGGCGCGTGCGTACATCGGCTCGGCGGTGATGTCCTTGCCGTCGAGCACGATCTGCCCGGCATCGGCGGGCACCAGGCCGACGATCATGTAGAAGCACGTCGTCTTGCCGGCGCCGTTGGGGCCGAGCAGGCCGACGACTTCGCCGGCATCCAGCGTGAGGCCGAAGTCCTTCACCACTTCGCGCGAACGGTAGGCCTTTCGCAGGCCCTGGGCGACCAGCATCAGCCGCCCCCCTGGTTCTTCGGAATGATGCGGATCTTCACGCGATCGTTCGCGCCCTGGCCGCCGCCCTGCACCTGGCCGGTCTTCATGTTGTAGACCACGCGCTCGCCGGCGATGGAGCCCGACGGCTGGCGGATGTTCACGCCACCGGTGAAGACGACGATCTCGGTCTTGAGGTCGTAGTCGACCTTCTTTGCGACGGCGTCCATCTGCTTGCCGTCGTCGAGCTCCTGCTTGAGCGTCACCGGGGAGCCGGTCAGCACCACGCGCACCGGATCGCCGTTGGCGGAGGTGATGACGGCCTGGTCGGCGCGGATCTCCAGCGTGCCCTGCGTGATGATGACACCGCCGCTGAGGACGGTCGGACGGCTGTCGTCCATCGAGTAATCGCTGCGGCCGGCATCGATGTCCATCGGCTTGCTGCGATCGGACGTGCGCGCGAGCACCGTCGCCGGCATGAGGGCCAGTGCGAGCAACACGGCGCTAAGGGGCAGCACGTTCATATCTTGCCTTGACGTCGTTCTGGAGGGTGATGCGCTTGGCATCGAGGTCGGCATCGAGGCCGCGGCCATTCAGTATAAGGCCCGGCTGCGTGAGCGTTACCTGCGCGGCCGAACTGGCCCGCCGGGCGTCCGGGAAAACGTTCAGTTCCTCGGTGGCGATCTTGATGGGCTTTCCGTCGGCATTCGTGCTGTGCGCGAGCACGCCGCCACGCAGGCGCACTTCCTCGCCCTTTTCGCTGACCCATCCACTTTGCGAATTGATCTGCCATGCCGAGGCCTGGCTGCCCTGGCGCGGCGGAATGTGGAACTGCGGCGTTGATATCTCCATCGTCCGCACATCCGGGTCGCGCTCCAGGCGCGGCGCATTGAGCGTGAAGGACTCATGCCCTTCCTTGTCGAGCACCGTGGCCTGGAAGTCGTGGAGCACGTAATCGGGGCGCTTGCCGATGGGGCCCGTCGCGGTGCCGCGATCGCGTTGCTGCCACATCAGCCAGCCGCTGAGCAGTGCGCCGACGAGCAGGCCGAAGGTGCCGATGGCGCGCCAGTTCATCGCGCGCCAGTTCATGCGTTGCCTTCCACGCGCACGCCTTCCACCCGCAGCAGGTCTTCCAGCAGCCGCTCGGCATGGCCCTGTGCGGCCAGCAGCAGGTCGCAGAATTCACGCGCCGCGCCGTGGCCGGCACGCGCGGTCGTGCGCCAGTGCACGCGCTCGGCGACCCAGCGGTGCGCGTCGGCAGGCGCGACGGCGAATCCGGTCTGCAGCATCACGCGCAGGTCGGCGAGGTCATCGCCCATGAAGGACACCTGGTCCAGGCCGATGCCCAGTCGCGTCGCGATGTCCTGCACGCACGCCAGCTTGTCCTTCACGCCCACGTGCACCTCGTCGATGCCAAGGTCCGTGCCGCGGCGCTTGGCTATCGGGCCGCCGCGCGCGGTGATGAAGGCCACTTCAATCCCGGCCTTGCGCAACAGCGTCAGCCCCTGGCCGTCATGCACATGGAACGCCTTCAGCTCGCTGCCTTCACCATCGAAGTACAACCGGCCGTCGGTCAACGTGCCGTCCACGTCGAAGCACGCCAGTCGCACGCGCGCGGCGCGTTCGCGGATGTCGGCGGGATAGTCGTTGAGGTGGCTGTAGGGCATGCAGTCGCGGGAAAGTGGAAGGGATCGGGAACGCGGGCGAGGGGCTCCCCTCATGCGCCCCCGTTAGACAACGCGCGCACGCAACAGGTCGTGAATGTTCAGCGCGCCGACCACGCGCCCGCCCTCGTCGACGACGAGCAGGCCGCTGATCTTGTGCGCTTCCATCAGCTGCGCCGCTTCCACGGCCATCGCATCGGAGCCGATGGTCTTGGGCGAACGCGTCATCACCTCCACGATGCGCGTATTGCGCAGGTCGAGGCGGTCGTCGTCCAGCGTGCGGCGCAGGTCGCCGTCGGTGTACAGGCCCAGCAGGCGATCGTCCGCGTCGACGACCGCGGTCATGCCCAGGCGCTTGCGGCTCATCTCGACGAGCGCTTCGCTGACGCTGGCATCGGCGCCCACGCGCGGAACGCTGTCGCCCGAATGCATGATGTCGTTGATGTGCAGCAGCAGGCGGCGGCCTAGCGAACCGGCTGGATGCGAACGGGCGAAGTCGTCGGCGGTGAAGCCGCGCGCGTCGAGCAGCGCGACCGCCAGCGCATCGCCCATCGCCAGCGAGGCGGTGGTGCTGGAGGTCGGCGCCAGCGCGAGCGGGCAGGCTTCGGCGTGGACGCTCACGTCCAGGTGCACGTCGGCTTCGCGGGCGAGCGAGGAATTGGCCCGGCCCGTCATCGCGATGAGCCGGTTGCCCTGGCGCTTGAACACCGGCAGCAGCATCAGCACTTCATCGCTCTCGCCGGAGTAGGACAGCGCGAGCACGACGTCGACGTCGGTGATCATGCCCAGGTCGCCGTGGCCGGCTTCGCCCGGGTGCACGTAGAACGCGGGCGTGCCGGTGGAGGCCAGGGTCGCCGCGATCTTGCGCGCGATGTGGCCCGACTTGCCCATGCCCGTGCAGACCACGCGCCCCTGGGAGGCGAGGATCAGCCGGCACGCGGCGCTGAAGTCGCCGTCGATGCGGGCGGCGACCTCGGACAGCGCCTGCGCTTCGATCTCGAACACGCGGCGCCCGCTCGCGGCGAGCGTGGCCGGGTCGTCGGCGTAGGTCGAGGCGTGAAGGGGCTGGGGAATGGGAATGCTTGCCATGGGGCGCGCCATTTCGGACCGGGGGTCTTTCCGCTAGGCTAATCCATCCATTCTAGGCGGTTGCGCCGGGATGTGCCCGTCACGGCCTCCCCGTCGGCGCCAGGCCCGATGGCCACCGACGGCCAGGTGTACCGCGCAGGACGCGCGAAACCGCTTTCCCCCGAAGCTCACGAATCCCAAAGGTCGTCCCTTGAATCCCGACACCATCCGCCAGTTGATCGAACAGGGCCTGCCCGGCGCGCGCGCCGACGTGCGCGGCGACGACGGCGTGCATTTCGAAGCCACCGTCGTGGCCGAAGCCTTCCGCGGCAAGCTGCCACTGGCCCGCCATCGCCTGGTGTACGCCACGCTCGGCGATCGCATGGGCGGCGAGATCCACGCCCTGGCGCTGAAGACGCAGACGCCGGAAGAAGCCGGATCGGCGTGATTCGCGGCGCGGTCCGGCACGTCCGGCCCGCTTGAACCGTCGAGCGCGCAACCCAATCACGAAACACTCTTCACGAATCACACCCAATGCAAAAGATCGTTGTGGAAGGCGGCGCCGCGCTCAACGGCGAGGTGCAGATCTCCGGTGCGAAGAACGCCGTCCTGCCGATCCTGTGCGCGACGTTGCTGGCCGACGGGCCGGTGTCGGTCACCAACGTGCCAAACCTGCACGACGTGGTGACGACCGCCAAGCTGCTGGGCGAACTCGGCGCCGGCATCACGGTGGACGAGGGCACGCTGGGCAAGGGCCGCGGCATGGTGATCGACCCGACCACCGTGCACAGCCACGTCGCACCGTACGAACTGGTCAAGACCATGCGCGCCTCCGTGCTCGTGCTGGGCCCGCTGCTGGCCAAGTACGGCGCGGCGGAAGTCTCGCTGCCAGGCGGCTGCGCGATCGGCTCGCGACCGGTCGACCAGCACATCAAGGGCCTGCAGGCGCTGGGCGCGGAGATCAGCGTCGAGAACGGCTTCATCAAGGCCCGTCGCAATGGCCGCCTGAAGGGTTCGCGCTTCGTGTTCGACATGGTCACCGTCACCGGCACCGAGAACGTGCTGATGGCCGCCGTGCTCGCCGAAGGCACCAGCGTGCTGGAAAACGCCGCGATGGAGCCGGAGATCGTCGACCTGGCCGATTGCCTCAACGCGCTCGGTGCGAACATCGAGCACGCCGGCAGCGGCCGCATCGTGGTGCACGGTGTCGAACGCCTACACGGCGGCAATCATCACGTGCTGCCCGACCGCATCGAGACCGGCACGTTCCTCGTCGCCGCCGCGATGACCGGTGGCCGCGTCACCGTGCGCTGCGCGCGCCCGGACACGCTGGACGCGGTGATCGACAAGCTCAAGCAGGCCGGCGCCGAAATCACCGTCGATGCCGACCGCATCACGCTGGACATGGGCGGCCGCCGTCCGAAGGCCGTCGACCTGACCACCGCACCGCATCCGGCGTTCCCGACCGACATGCAGGCGCAGTTCATGGCGATGAACTGCATCGCCGACGGCGTGGGCGTGATCAACGAAACCATCTTCGAAAACCGCTTCATGCACGTGTCGGAACTGCAGCGCCTGGGCGCCGACATCCGCGTGGAAGGCCACACCGCGATCATCCGCGGCGTGCAGCGCCTGAGCGGTGCGCCGGTGATGGCGACCGACCTTCGCGCATCGGCATCGCTGGTGCTGGCGGGCCTGGTCGCCGAAGGTGCGACGACCATCGACCGCATCTACCACCTGGATCGCGGCTACGAAAACCTCGAAGAAAAGCTCTCGGGCCTGGGCGCGAACATCCGTCGCATCGCGGGTTGATGGGCCGATGGCGCTGATCGATCTTTCGGGCAAGAGGAAGGCACCGTTCACGGCGCGCCGCATGGCGACGCTGGGGTTCTTCGTCACGCTGCTGATCATCGTGGGCTGGCTGCACTTCACCGGTGCGGCAGCCACGCAGGGCATCGAACGCAAGGACATGGACTGGAACGGCGACGGCAACGTCACGATGCGCGAGATGTTGCAGTCGTTCTACGCCGTCACCGTCACCACGACGAAGGAAGGCGCACGCGAATGCCGCAACTTCGCCTTCCGTGGCAGCGAGCAATCGCTGCGCGTGGATTGCCGCACGGTGATCGAACCGGCTTCCAAGTGATCGCCGGTTTCGATTGACGCAACAGAAAAGCCCCGCTTTCGCGGGGCTTTTTTCTGGGGTGCCGCCGGGGCGGATCAGCGGACGTTCTGCACCCGAAGGTCGATGGCGTCCTGGCCCTTGTCGCGCTGCAGGATGCGCGCCGGCACCGGCATGCCGTCCACGATCCACGCGATGGTCTGCTTGTCGCCGTTCGTGCTGACCACCTTCGTGGCCTGCTTCGACTGCCCGCCGACCGTGATCGCTTCCTTGCCGGCGACGGTGTAGGTGAGTTCCTTTACGCGGCCGTCCTCGACCATGCGGTAGTGCGTGGCCTTGCCGGCCTGCACGTCGCGAACGATCGCCAGGTTGATCAGCAGTGCGTCCATGTCGCCGGACTGCAGCTTGATCGGGCCGGCACGCTCGGGCTTCACGTCGCCCGTCCACGTCGCCACACCCTTGGACCAGTCGTAAGTGGCGTTCTTGTTCTGCTTCTTGGTGAGCACCTGCGAGGTGTCGTTGCCGGAGACCGGGCGCCACTGGCCGCCCGCGTCCTCGAACACGGTCGTCTGGCGCAGGTTGGCCAGCGGACTGGTCACGGCGAGGCTGTACTTCCAGCGGTTCGCGCCGTCGGCCACGAGCGTCATCTTGCCCGCGCCCTGCATGCCCATGTAGCTGGCCTGGTAGTCGGCGGTGAACGGCTTGATCGCCAGCGCCGGCGCGCTGACCGCGGCGAGGATCATCGCGGCGAAGACCGGACGCAGCAGGCGGGTGGTGAGGTTAGCCTTCGTGGGGGCCATCAGGGAGCTCCTTTGTAGTCGACCAGGCGCAGGTCGTAGGTGTCCGCGCCGTTCTCGCGCTGCAGGATGCGCACGGGCGTGGGCACGCCTTCCACCACCCACACTACCGTCTCGTCGTTGTTCGAGCCCTGAACGCGGCTCACGCGCATCGCGTTGAATCCCATGCCGTCGACGGTGACCGGTTCCAGTTCCTGCGCGACGGTGAAGTGATGGTCGCGCGCGCGGCCGTTGTCGACGAAGCGGTAGTCCAGCGTCTTGCCGGGCTGCGCGTCGCGGATGATGGCCAGGTTGATCAGCAACCCGCTCATGTCGCCGTCCTTCAGTGGCACGGGCTCCTGGCGCTTCTTCTTCACATCACCCGTCCAGCGGGCGGTGTGCGTACTCCAGTCGTAGGTGCCGGTCATCTTGCGGCCGACGAAGATCGCCTTGCGAACGGTGCTCTGGCTCAGCGGGCGATAGATCCCGTCACCGAGTACATCGAACACCGTGCTCTGCTGCGCGTTGACGTTGGCCAGGCCCATCAGGCCCTTGGTGCCGCGCATGTCGAGGTCGATGCGCCAGTGCGAAGGGTTCGCGTCCGGCACGACCTGCATGGTCGCCTCGCCCAGCGGCTTGCCTTCGTTGAAGATCTGGTAGTTCGCCACGAACGGCTCCAGCGCCGAGGCAGGCGCGGAGAACGACGCCAGCACGAAGCAAAGCAACGGGGCGGTGGTAAGGACGCGGGAGAAATACTTCATCGACAACCGGACTTCATCGACAGCCAGAGCGAGGGGAGCGCCCTCGTGCAGACCCTGCCGAGGCCCGTCAGACGTGGGCATCGGCGCCGGGGGCACGCAGGGCACCGGCGGAATCTAGAAGCAGCGGTGTAAACAGGCCATGACCGTCGAGGGTAGTGGTTGTTCCCTGTTCAGCCAACCTCCCCGAGACCGCCAGCCGCAGTACCGCCAGGAGCAGCGGGTGCTCGACCTCAAGCACGCGTGCGGCCAGCGCGTCGGCATCGTCGCCAGGAAGGACCGGGACGCGCGCCTGCGCGACGACGCTGCCGGCATCCAGTTCGGGAATCACGAAATGCACGCTGGCGCCGTGCTCGACCTCGCCGTCGGCGATGGCCCGCGCGTGCGTGCGAAGGCCGGGGTATTTCGGCAGCAGCGAGGGATGGATGTTGAGCAGTCGCCCGCGGAAGCGTTCGACGAACGCATCGCACAGGATGCGCAGGTAGCCTGCGCAGACGATCCAGTCCGGCCGCGCGGCTTCGATCGCGTCGCCCAGCGCGGCATCGAAGGCCTCGCGCGTGGCGTGATCCTTCGGGCTCGCGCTCCAGCGCAGCGCGGGTTCCACGCGCTGCAGTGCCGCTGCGGCCGGCTTGTCGGAAAACACGCCGACGATCTGCGCCGGCAGCGATCCGGCCTCGATCGCATCGAGGATCGCCTGCAGGTTGCTGCCGCGTCCCGAGACCAGTACCGCGATGCGATTCGGACGGGCGGACGCTGCCTGCTTCAAATGCGCGATCAACCGATGCGGACGCGGCTTTCGAGCGAAGCGCCGGCGGCGGCCTTCACCACCTGGCCGATCGGGCGATGCGCCAGGCCCAGCCGGTCGAGGTCGGCGTTCACCGCGGCGACATCGCCCGGTGCGACCACCAGCACGAAGCCCACGCCGCAGTTGAACGTGCGCCACATTTCCTCGGCCGGCACCGCGCCCTCGCGCTGCAGCCAGTCGAACACCGGCGGCAGCACGATCGCCGACGCCTCGATGTCCAGGCCCAGGCCGTCCGGAATCACGCGGATGATGTTCTCGGTGAGGCCGCCACCGGTGATGTGCGCCATCGCATGCAGGTCCTGCTTGCCCAGCAGCTCCAGTACCGGCTTCACGTACAGCTGCGTCGGCGCCATGAGCGCGTCGATGAGCTTCACGCCGCCGACGTCCAGGTCGGCCGGCCGGCCGGCGCGGTCGTAGATCCTGCGCACCAGCGAGTAGCCGTTCGAATGCGGACCGCTGGAGGCGATGCCGATCAGCACGTCGCCCTCGCGCACCTTGGCGCCATCCAGCAGCTTGGATTTCTCGACCGCCGCGACGCAGAAGCCGGCGAGGTCGTACTCGCCCGGCGGGTACATGTCGGGCATCTCGGCGGTTTCGCCGCCGATCAACGCGCAACCGGACAGTTCGCACCCCTTCGCGATGCCGCCGACGACCGCGACCGTGGTGTCCACGTCGAGCTTGCCGGTGGCGAAATAGTCGAGGAAGAACAGCGGTTCGGCGCCCTGCACCAGGACGTCGTTGACGCACATGGCGACGAGGTCGATGCCGATGGTGTCGTGGCGGTTCAGCTGCTGCGCCAACTTGAGCTTGGTGCCCACGCCGTCGGTGCCCGAGACGAGGACCGGCTCCTTGTACTTGCCCGACAGGTCGAACAGCGCGCCGAAGCCGCCCAGGCCGCCCATCACCTCGGGACGGAAGCTGCGCTTGACCAGCGGCTTGATGCGTTCGACCACTTCGTTGCCCGCGTCGATATCGACGCCGGCATCACGGTAGGTGATCGGGGTGGGAGCGGAAGGGGGATTGGACACGGGCGGCCTCGTCGGTCGCGGGGAGATGAAGTCGCGATTTTAACAGTCGCGGGCGCCCGGCTGCGTTGCGCGAATGGACGGGCCGGGCCTGCCTGCGGCACCATTTCGGCTGACGACGCACTCAGGTACAGCGATGGTTCGGGCAATCCGCGCGGAAATGCCGCGCACGACGTTCCTCCGGAAGGTCCATTTCCTGGTGATGGCGGCCGCCATGCTGGTGGCCAGTTCCGGCGCCTGGGCGCAGCGCGTGGAAGGCGATCGCGCCCGTGCCGAGGGCATCTACGCCACCGAGGTGAAGGTCAACGGGCAGGGCGAGACCGAGCGCAATGCCGCCTTCGCGCGCGGCCTGGCGCAGGTGCTGGGCAAGCTCTCCGGCGATCGCGGCGCGGCGTCCAAGCCCGGCGTGGGCAATGAATTGCGCCAGGCGAAGATCTACGTGAAGCAGTACGACTACCGCCAGGACGAGGGCGTCGGCCCGACCGGCGCGCCGAGCTTCAACACCCTGCTGGTGATCCAGTACGACGAGGAGGCCGTCAACGACCTCGCCGCGACGCTGGGCATTGCGATCTGGCCGCAGCCGCGTCCCAAGCCGGTGCTTTGGCTGGCCATCGACGACGGCAGCGGCCCGCGGCTGGTCGGACTGCCGCAGGTGAACGCGGCCCGCCCGGCGCTGGACCGCGCGGTCCAGCGTGGCTACAAGCTCGGTCTTCCGACCGGCAACGCCGCCGAACAGGCGGCCATCGGCGCCATCTGGCGCGGTGACAGCGCCGCAGTGGCGCGCGCCTCGTCGCGCTACAGCCCGCCAATGCAGCTCATCGGCAAGCTCTACCGCGACACCACCGAAGGCTGGAAAGCCGATTGGATCTTCGTCGATACCGGCAAGGTGCTGTCGAACTGGTCCCAGACCGGCCCCGATGCCCGCCAGCTGATGGCCGCGGGCGCCGACGGTGCGGCCGACGCGCTGATGAAGCGTTATGCCAAGCGCGCACCGTCCGGCGAACCGGGCCTGTACCACGTCACCTTCACCGGCATCGACAGCAGCGATGATTTCATCCGCCTGGCCGGTTACCTGCAGAAGCTGTCGGTCGTGCGCAGGCTCGCGCCGGTGCACGCCACGCCACAGGGGCTGGAATACGAACTCGACCTGGTCAGCGGCATACCCGGCCTCAACCGCCTGCTCGCGCGCGATGGCGTGGTCGATGTGATGGAAGGTCTGGAAGGCCAGCCGCCGGTCTACCGGCTGCGTTGATCCCAAAAAAGGAACCGCATGCAATCGCAAGCACTGGACGACATCGCACGATTCCTGCGCCGACTGCAGTGGGCGGCGCTCGCGCTGGCCGTGTGCTGGCTGGTCTGGGTGCTCGCTCCCATCCTGACGCCGTTCGTGTTCGCGCTGATCCTCGCGTGGCTCGGCGATCCGCTGGTCGACCGGCTCGAACGCGCCGGGCGCTCGCGCAACGTAGCGGTAACGCTGGTATTTACCGCGATGGCGCTGATCGTGCTGGCAGGCCTGCTGATCCTGGTGCCGCTGCTGGAGCGGCAGATCGAAACGCTGATCGCGTCGTGGCCGCACTACCGCGACTGGTTCATGCTGACCGCGCTGCCGTGGGTCGAACAGCGCCTGGGCATTGAACTCACCGATTGGCTGGATTTCGGGCACCTCAGCCAGCTGGTCCGCGACAACTGGGACCGCGCCGGCGGCATTGCCGCGACCGTGCTGGGGTACCTGTCGCGTTCGGGTTTCGCGGTGATCGGCGTGGTGGCCAACGTGGCGCTGCTGCCGGTGATCACCTTCTTCTTCCTGCGCGACTGGGACCTTCTGGTCGAACGCGTCGCCTCGCTCATCCCGCGCGACCACCTGGATATCGTGAGCCGCCTGGCGCGCGAGTCCAGCGACGTACTCAGCGCGTTCCTGCGCGGTCAGTTCCTGGTGATGCTGGTGCTGGGCGTCATGTACGGCCTGGGCCTGTGGGCGGTGGGACTGGACCTCGGCATCCTGATTGGCCTGGTCGCGGGCCTTTTGACCTTCGTTCCGTACCTCGGCCCGGCCAGCGGCATCATCCTGGGCGTGATCGCCGCGTTGGTGCAGTTCGGCGACTGGCAGCATGTCGCCGGCGTGCTGGTGGTGTTCGGCATCGGGCAGGTCATTGAAAGCTACGTGCTGACGCCGAAGCTCGTCGGTGACCGCATCGGCCTGCATCCAGTGGCGGTGATCTTCGCCGTGCTCGCGGGCGGGCAGCTGTTCGGCTTCCTCGGCATGCTGCTGGCGCTGCCGGTAGCCGCGGTGGTGAACGTGCTGCTGCGCTATGCGCGGGAGCGTTACCGCCACAGCAGCCTGTACGTGGGCACGCACGCGGTACCGGAGGAGGGCGGGCCCGATCCGCTGGCCGACCCGCACCTGCAGCCGCCTGCGCAAAGCAAGCCCGAGTGATACTGAGCGAGTAATCCCGCAGTGAGCGTTCCGCAGTTGCCGCTGGCCTTGCGCTATCCGCCCGACCAGCGACTGGACACTTTTGTTCACGCGCCGGAGGGGGCGATCGAACAGCTGCGCGCGCTGGCCGAAGGCCGCGCCGATGCACGCCGCGACAGCACCTACATCGCGGGCCCCAGCGGCGTCGGCAAGACGCACCTGTTGCTGGCTACCTGCGCGGCTACCGAAGCAGCGGGCCGTCGCGCCGCCTACCTGCCGCTCGTAGCGGCGGCTGGGCGCCTTCGCGATGCACTGGAATCGCTGGAAGGCAACGACGTGATCGCACTCGACGGACTGGACGCCATCGCGGGCAACCGCGAGGACGAAGTCGCGCTGTTCGACGTGCACAACCGGGCGCGCGCCGCGGGCGTGGCGCTGATGTACGCCGCGCGCGACATTCCCGACGCGATCGGTCTGGGACTGCCCGACCTGCGTTCGCGCCTGGGGCAGTGCACGCGCATCACGCTCGCGCCGCTGGACGAGGAAGGCCGCCGCGACGTGCTGCGCCAACGCGCGCAGCGACGTGGACTGGTGCTGGAAGATGCGGCGCTGGATTGGCTGCTGCGTCGGGTCGGTCGCGACCTCGGTGGCCTGACCGCATTGCTGGATCGCCTGGATCGCGCTTCGCTCGCGGCGCAGCGCAAGATCACGGTGCCGTTCCTGCGGCAGACGCTGGGGAGTGGGGAGTCGTCTTCGGTGTAGCGCATCAGCCGGCGAAGGTCGGCACGCAGGCTCGTACGCCATCACGGTTGTCACCGTCATTCCAGCGAAAGCTGGAATCAACGCTGTCGCTTAGTTGCCCCTCACCCCCAGCCGCTCTCCCGATGGGAGAGAGGCACGTTGCCGCGTTCCCCGGATTCACGGAGATCCGGTCAACTCAACCTCCAGCCCTGCCAACCGTTCCGGCGTTCCCACGTCCGTCCATCGCCCGCGATGGTGCTCGCCCGTGATGCGGCCTTGCGCCATGTGCGCGCGCAGGATCGGCGCGAGCCGGAAGCGCGGCGGCGTCTCATCCGCGCCGGCATCGCTCGCATGCGCACGCCAGCCATCCAGCAACTGCGGCCGATAGACGCCGATGCCCGCATACGTCAGGCGATCTTCACCGTCGGCGCGCACGAAGCCCTCGGCGTCGAGCGCGAAATCGCCCTGCGTCGCCTGCGCCGGGCGATCGACCATCACCAGGTGCGCCAGCCCGTCCGGTCCGCACGGCAGTCGAGCGAAGTCGTAGTCGCTCCATACATCGCCGTTGACCAGCACGAACGGCGCATCGCCCAGCAATGGCAGCGCATGAAGCATGCCGCCGCCGGTTTCCAGTGGACGCGTGCCCTCGAAGGAATAGCGGATCGACACGCCCCAGCGTCCGCCATCGCCCAGCTGTTCGGGAAACTGCGGCGCCAGCCAACTGGTGTTGATGACGATGTCGCGGATGCCCAGCGCGGCCAGTTTTTCCAGATGCCATTCAATCAGCCGCTTTCCGCCCACGCGCAGCAGCGGCTTGGGAGTGTGGTCGGTCAACGGGCGCATGCGCTCGCCCAGGCCGGCGGCGAAGATCAGGGCTTTCAAGGCGACTCCGTAACGATCAGGGCGAGGGCAGGGCGACGCGTTCCATCGCCGGGCGGATGCGCACGTCCAGCACTTCGCGCAGCGGCGTCAGTTCGCGATAACGCGGAAGCACTTCGTCCAGGTAGCCGATGAAGCGCGGCGCATCGGGCAGGTACTTGCTCTTGCCGTCGCGGTAATGCAGTCGCGAGAAAATGCCAAGGATCTTCAGATGGCGCTGCACGCCCAGCCAATCGGCGTCGCGCTGGAACACCGCCAGCGGCGGCACCGGGATGCGCGCGCGCACCGCACGTTCGTGGTAACGCGCAAGCCATTCGTCCACGCGTTCCAGCGGCCAGCTCAGGAACGCATCCTTGAACAGGCTCACCGGGTCGTAGGCGACGGGGCCCCACACGCAGTCCTGGAAATCCAGCACCGCCGGGCCGCCTTCGATCGGCATCAGGTTGCGCGGCATGAAATCGCGGTGCGTGAACACACGCGTCTGCTGCAGCGCGTTGTCCATGAGGCGACGCTGGACGAGTTCAAGGCGATCCAGGTCGTCGCAGGTCAGTTCGAGTTGCAGATGGCGGCGCAGGAACCAGTCTTCGAACAAGCCCGCGTCGCGCTGCAACAGCGCTTCGCCGAACTCGCCCGTGCCCAGCGGTGGCTGGATCGCCTGCAGGCGCAGCAGTTGTTCGATGGCGCCGTCGAAGTGCGCATCGGCGTTGTCCTGGTCGATCACCTGCGCGAGCGTCGGCCCGCCCAGGTCTTCCAGCAGAAGGAAGCCATTGCCGACGTCCTCCACCAGCACCTGCGGCACGCGTACGCCGCCGCTTTCAAGCAACGCGCGCATGCGCAGCCAGGGACGCACATCCTCCAGCTGCGGGGGCGAATCCATCACGATGCGGCTGCCGCCGGACGTCTGCGCGCGCCAATAACTGCGGTGGCCGGCGTCGACGGACGCACGCACCAGTTCCAGCTCGGGCACGTCCGTGGCCGCGCGCGCCCAGGCCAGGCGCGCGGCCTCGCGCTCGGAAGTGTCGGGGACGGGAAGCGGATTCGAACCGGGTACGACGGTCATGCAGGCTCCGTGCGGGATTGCTCGCGGCTATTGCCGCAGCGCACAGGTTAGCCCGCGGGGCGTGCACGGTGGAATGCATGGGCGTCACGGTTGATCCGGCCACGGCGGCCCGGATCCCGGCTTCCGCCGGGACGCCCGCGATCTGTCCGCGCCTTACGCGGCGACGGCGTCGCGCTCCAGCGACTCCAGCCACTCGTCGTCCGAACCCTCCGCCACGCCTTCGAACAGGAACGTCGACAGGTAGCGCTCGCCGGTGTCCGGCAAGACGGCCAGCAGCACCGAGCCTTCCGGTGCGCGCTGCGCGACCTGCAGCGCCGCGGCCACCGTCGCGCCCGCAGAGATACCGACGAAGATGCCTTCCTCGGCAGCGAGGCGACGCGAGGTGTCACGCGCCAGCACGTCGTCCACCGGCAGCACTTCATCGGCGATCGTGCGGCTGAGCACGGCGGGCAGGAAGTCGGGCGTCCAGCCCTGAATCTTGTGCGGCTGCCATTGGTTGCCCGACAGCAGCGCGGCGCCGGCCGGTTCGCTGGCGATCACCTTCAGGTCGGGACGCGCGAGCTTGAGCACTTCGCCCGCGCCCGTGATCGTGCCGCCGGTGCCCCAGCCGCTGACGAAGTAGTCCAGTCGTTTGCCGGCGAAATCGCGCAGGATTTCCGGGCCCGTCGTGCTGCGGTGGTAGGCCGGGTTGGCTTCGTTCTCGAATTGCTGCGCGAGGAACCAGCCGTGCTTCTCGGCCAGTTCCTTCGCACGGCGCACCATGCCGCTGCCGCGCTCGGCGGCAGGGGTGAGGATCACCTTGGCCCCGTAGGCGCGCATCAGCTTGCGACGTTCGACCGAGAAGGTTTCGGTCATCACCGCCACGAACGGATACCCGCGCGCGGCGGCCACGAGCGCGAGCGCGATGCCGGTATTGCCGGAAGTCGCTTCCACGATCGTCTGGCCCGGCTTGAGTACGCCCCGGCGTTCGGCGTCGAGCACGATCGCCAGTGCCAGGCGGTCCTTCACCGAGCCGCCGGGATTGAACGACTCCACCTTCGCGTACAGCGTCACGTGCGCGGGCGCGACGCGGTGCAGCTTGACGATGGGCGTGCTGCCGATGGTGTCGAGGATGCTGTCGTAGAGGGCCATGGCGTTCTCTCGTTGTCCGGTGTGTTTGGGGGAGCGTTGATGCGGCTCAGGCCGCCGCCGCGATGGCCGGCGCATCCCGCAGCGGCGCATCGCCGAACCAGTGCAGCGTGCCCGCCAGCGACGCGACTTCGCCGACGATCAGCAGCGCTGGTGATTGCACATCGTGCTCGCGCGCGCGCTGCGCCAGCTCGGCCAGCGTGCCGACGATCACGCGCTGGTTCGCGCGCGATCCGTTCTCGACGATGGCGAACGGCGTGGTTGCCGCGCGGCCGTGTTCGATCAGACGCGCGCTGAAACTGTCCAGGCCGGCCACGCCCATGTAGACGGCGAGCGTCTGCCGCTCCTGCGCCAGCGCCTGCCAGTCCAGCGTGTCGCCGGAACCCTTGCAGTGCGCCGTGACCAGGCGCACTGACTGCGCGTGGTCGCGATGCGTCAGCGGCACGCCGGCGTACGCGGCGCAGGCGAGTGCGGCGGTGATGCCCGGCACGACTTCGAAGTCGATCCCGGCATCGCGCAGCACTTCGAGTTCTTCGCCGCCGCGTCCGAACACGAACGGATCGCCGCCTTTCAGGCGCACCACGCGCTTGCCGGCGCGTGCGTGTTCGAGCATCAGCGCGTGGATCTCATCCTGCGTGGCGTGGTGGTTCCCGGCCTGCTTGCCCACTTCGATGCGCTGCGCGTCGCGGCGCACGACCTGCAGGATCTCGTCGCTGACGAGGCGGTCGTGCAGGATCACGTCGGCTTCGTTGAGCACGCGCAGCGCACGCAGCGTCAGCAGCCCCGGGTCGCCCGGGCCTGCGCCGACAAGCGCGACCGACCCGCGTGGCGCGGCGACTTCGGCATGCAATTGCGCGATGAACTCGCGTTCGGCGGCCAGGTGTTGCCGCTTGCGAAGCAACGCCGGCACGGCGCCGCGTAGCAGGCGGTCGAAGAACCGGCGGCGCGCCCCCAGTTGCGGGAAGCGTGCACGGATGCGCCCGCGCTCGCGGCCGAGCAGTTGCGCCAGTTCGCCAAGCGAAGCATCGAGCTGCGTTTCCAGCGTCTCGCGAAGGTGGCGCGCGAGCATGGGCGCAGCGCCGCTGCTGGAGATGGCCACCTGCAACGGACCGCGGTCGACGCGCGCGGGAATCTGCACGGTAGACGCCCGCGCGTCGTCGACCACGTTCACCCAGATCCGGCGTGCCCGGCCCGCCTGCGCGACGGCGTGGTTCACGGCCTCGTCGTCGGTGGCGGCAATGGCGAGCCAGACCTCGTCCAGCCACTGCGGCACGAAATGGCCGGGCACATGTTCGATCTGCCCGCGCGCGGCCATGGCCGTCAGTTCCGCATTCAGTGCCGGCGCACCCACGCGCACCAGAGCCCCGGCTTCCTGCAATGCGGTGGCCTTGCGCAGCGCCACCGTCCCGCCGCCCACCACCAGCACGGGGCGGCCGTGCAGGTCGGCGAATACGGGAAAGAGAGGCTGCGAACTGCTCATGGCGCGCGTGCCGGAGAAGGGGAGATTCCGTGACGCTACGCATGCACCCCGGCGTGCGGAAATGACGCCGCCGCCTGCGGTCATGCCGTTTCGGAATGACTGCGCCGGGCTCATCAGGGCCGGTCGCGCCGCGGGCGGGCCCGCGCTGGACACGGCCGGCGGCGCGGGGTAGCTTTTATCCATCCCTTTATTCGTATCGAGCGATATATGACCGCGGCCGCCGTTCGGACCCCGTGTTGTCGGTGCACGTCGAAACCGACCGCCGCCCGCACGCCCGGGTTTGATCCGCCGCCTTCCCGAACCGCTTCGACATGACCCTTACCCAGCTTCGCTACCTCGTCGCCATCGCCGACTCCGGCCTCAACATCACGCTGGCCGCCGAACGCGTGCACGCGACGCAACCGGGCCTGTCCAAGCAGCTCAAGCAGCTGGAGGACGAGCTGGGCTTCCAGTTGTTCACGCGCAAGGGCCGCAGCCTGGAAGCGGTGGCGCCGGCAGGCGAGCGCGTGCTGATGCATGCGCGCCGCATCCTCGAGGAAGCCGGCAACATCCGCGCCTACGCCGCCAACGAACGCGGCCAGCACAGCGGCCAGCTGGTGCTGGCGACGACGCACACGCAGGCGCGTTTCGTGCTGCCCGAAGCCATCGCCGCGGTGAAACGCGAATTCCCGCAGGTGAGCATGCACCTGCAGGCGGTCGCGGGCGACGAAGTGCTCGAGCAGCTTGCCCGCGGCGAAGCGGACCTTGCCGTCATCAGCACGGCGGGCACGGAGCCGGAAGGCGGCGTGGCCGTGCCGCTGTATCGCTGGCGCCGGCTGGTGCTGATCCCGCGCTCGCATCCGCTGGCCAGGCTGAAGCGCGCGCCGACGCTGGCGGAACTGGCGACGCATCCGCTGGTGAGCTACGAATCGTCCACGCGCGCGGAATCGTCATTGCGTCGCACCTTCGTCGAAGCCGGCTTCGAGCCGCAGCTGGCGATGACCGCGCGCGATGCCGACCTCATCAAGACCTACGTTCGCGCCGGTCTTGGCGTGGGCATCCTGGCGGAAATGGCGGTGGGCACGCGCGATGAAGACCTCGTCGCATTGCCCGCACCGGACGCGCTGCCCGAGTGCATCACCTGGGCCGTGATCCCGCGCGCCCGTGTGCTGCGCGAGTATGCGCTGGCGCTGCTGCACGGAATCGCGCCGCAGCTGGATCGTCGCGACCTGCGCCGCGTGCTCGAAGGCAACCTCGAGCCGCAGTGGCCACAGCCGCCGTCGTGGCGCGAACTGAGCCAGCCGATCACCACCTGACCGCTGGCGTCACCACAACGCATTCGAAGAGGAACCTCGCCATGCCGCTGATCACGCTCACCGTGCGCAAGCCGAAGACGGCGGCGTTCAAGTCGTCGGTACTGGATGCCGTACACGCGAGCCTTGTGTCCAGCGGCGTGCCGCAGGCGGACCTGTTCCAGCGTGTCTTCGAACTGGATGCCGACGACTTCCGTTTCGATCCTTCGTATCCCGATCTCGCATCAAAGCGCACGGACGATTTCGTGCTGATCGAGATCCTGTGGTCGGTCGGCCGCAGCGTGAAGGTGAAGAAGAAGCTGCTGGCCGAGCTGATGGATCGATTGACGCAGGCCGGGCTCGACCCGGAACACGTGATGGTCGCCTTCAAGGAGACGACGTGGGAGAACTGGTCCTTCGGCGGCGGCCGTCTGATTCACACCTGAGCTAGAGCAGCGCCAGCCACACCACCATCCCGCCCAGCGTGCCGGTTACTGCCGATGCAACGCCGCGCCGGAACCACAGCGATTGCGCGGTCGCGGTCGAGGTCAGCACCGAATCGTCCGGCGCAAGACCGATCATCGAGACCAGGAACAGCAGCGCGACGACGATCGGGCAACTGATCGGATTGCGCAGGGCGACGTTGACGCCCCACTGCGCGGTGGAAAGAAGGCCCGCCAGCATGACCCACGACCAGCCGTGTCCGCGCGCGATCAACGGCCGCTGCCAGCGCATCACGGCGAAGACCGACCACGCCAGCAGCGCGGTCGTGACAACGGAGCGCAGGAAATCGAAGGCGTCGTATCGCATTGCCGCGATACTGGACGCACGGGCGTCGGAAACCGGTCGGAAACCGGCGGCGAACTACCAGGCGCCCGCCTCGCGTTCATGCGCCAGACGGTGTGGTCAGGCTGCGTTGGGCTCGTCGAAATGCAGCCCGCATTCGCGCTTGAGCCCGAAAAACCGCGTGTCTTCCTCGTTCATTCCAGCCTGCAGCGGGCGCGTGGTGTGCACGTCGCCGATCGACACATAACCCTGGTGCCACAGCGGGTGGTACGGCAGGTCGTGCTGCTGAAGGTACTGCCAGACATCGCGGTCGCTCCAGTCTGCAATGGGATGGAGCTTCCAGCGTCCATCGCGCAGTTGCAGGAAGTCGATCGCCGCGCGGCTGCGCGACTGGCTGCGACGAAGGCCGGCGATCCACGTGCGCACGCCCAGATCGTCGAGCGCGCGCTGCATCGGTTCGACCTTGCGCATGCGGTTGTAGCGGTCGATGCCGTCCAGTCCGTCCTCCCACAGCTTGCCCAGGCGCGCTTCCATCCATGCGATGCCGATCTGCGGGCGATACACCTTCAGGTTCAGGTCGAGGCGATCGGTGAGGTCGTCGATGAAGCGGTAGGTTTCGGGGAACAGGTAGCCGGTGTCGATGAGGATCACCGGAAGGTCCGCGCGCTGCTGCGTCGCCAGGTGCAACGACACCGCGGCCTGCGCGCCAAAACTCGACGACAGCGCATGCTCGCCGGCGGTGTTTTCCAGCGCCCACGCGATGCGTTCGGAGGCGTTCAATCCCGCCAGCCAGGCATTGAGCTCGGCCAGTGCGCGGGGCGATTCGGCGGCGGTGATGGGATCGGGCGGGCTCATGCGGCGTTCTCGGTGACAGCGTTTGCGGCGTCGTGCTGCAGGTGCAGTTCGATGGTGGAGCGGGGCGGGACGACGATGCCGGCCCGCACGAGGAAATCGCCGAAGCCTTCGTCCTGGCTGCGCTCCGCGGCGTAGCGTGCGAACAGCGGATCGAGCGCTTCCAGGATCTGCGTCTCGACCACGTTCTCGCGATGGAGCGTGTTCAGGCGCTGGCCGCGGTGATCGGCGCCGAGCATCAGGTTGTAGCGTCCGGGTGCCTTGCCGACGAGCGCGATCTCGCCGAGGTACGGGCGCGAGCAACCGTTCGGGCAGCCGCTGATGCGCAGGTGGATCTGCGCCTGCCGCAGGTCGTGCGTGTCGAGCAGGACCTGCACCTTTTCCGTGAACTCGGGCAGGTAGCGCTCGGCTTCGGCCATCGCCAGGCCGCAGGTGGGCAGCGCGACGCAGGCCAGCGCGTTCTTCGCCAGCGGCGTGGCCGACACGTGCGTGTCCAGGCCGTACTGCGCGACCAGCGAGTCCACGCGTTCTCGCAGTGCCGCCGGAATGCCGGCGATCACCAGGTTCTGGTTCGGGGTCATGCGGAACTGTGCATCGACGTCGGCATCATCGAGTACGCGCGCGATCTCGCGCAGGCCGCTCAGGTGCGTCAGTCCGTCGCGATCCCAGATGCGCCCGGCAACGATGCGCAGCGTCAGGTGCGCGCGGCCATCGGTGCCTTCGACCCAGCCGAAGCGATCGCCGTTGTGGACGAAATCGAACGTGCGCGCGTCGGAGAGCGCGAAACCCGCGCGCCGTTCAACTTCGCCCTTGAACCACGCAAGGCCGCGGTCGTCGATGGTGTACTTCAACCGCGCCCGCTTGCGCAGGACGCGGTTGCCGAAATCGCGCTGCGCCGTGACCACGGCCGTGGCCGTGGCCGTGAGCTGCTGCGGCGTGATGAAGCCGATCACGCTGCCAAGGCGCGGATAGGTTTCCGCATCGCCGTGCGTGGCACCCATGCCGCCGCCGACGCTGACGTTGTAACCGGCCAGCTGGCCCGCGGAATCGAGGATCGCGATGAAGCCCAGGTCCTGCGCGAACACGTCCACGTCGTTGTACGGCGGGATCGCGAAGCCGATCTTGAACTTGCGCGGCAAGTACGTCGGGCCGTAGACCGGTTCGTCCTCGCTGCCGCTGCCTAGGATGCGTTCCTCGTCCAGCCAGATCTCGTAGTAGGCACGCGTGTTCGGCAGCAGGTATTCCGACAATGCCGCCGCCTGCGCGTGCACGTCGGCGTGCAGTCGGGATTGCAGCGGATTGGCGGCCACCGCCACGTTGCGGTTCACGTCGCCGCAGGCCGCGAGCGTGTCGATCAACGCCGCGTTGATCGCCTGCATCGTCGCCTTCAGCTCGGTCTTGATCACGCCGTGGAACTGGAACGCCTGGCGCGTGGTGATGCGCAGGCCGCGCTCGGCGTAGGTCGTGGCGACTGCGTCGAGTTTCAGCCACTGCGCCGGCGTCACCACGCCACCCGGCGTGCGCGTACGGATCATGAACGCGTGCGCCGGTTCGAGTTTCGCCAGCCGGCGCTCTTCGCGGATATCGCGGTCGTCCTGCTGGTAACTGCCGTGGTACTTGATGAGCGTCTGGTCGTCTTCGTTCAGCGCGCCGGTGACGGGGTTGGCGAGCGATTCCAGCAGCGTCCCGCGCAGGCGGGCGCTTTCCTGCTTGATGTCCTCGACGGAGTGCGTGCCATGCGACATCAGTAAACATCCCTTGCGTAGCGACCCTGCTGCTGCAAGGTATCGAGGTAGTCGCCGGCGTCTTCCGCCGACTTGCCGCCGTGTTCGGCGATGACCGCCAGCAGCGTCGCGTGGACGTCCTTCGCCATGCGCGTGGCGTCGCCGCAGACGTACAGGTGCGCGCCATTCTCGAGCCAGTCGAAGAATTCCCGGCCGCGTTCGCGCAGGCGGTCCTGCACGTACACCTTGTGCGACTGGTCGCGCGAGAAGGCGAGGTCGAGGCGGTGCAGCGTGCCGTCCTTCAACGCCTGCTGCCATTCGACCTGGTAGAGGAAATCGCTGCGGAAGTGGGGGTTCCCGAAGAACAGCCAGTTGCGGCCCTCAGCGCCGAGCGCCGCACGTTCCTGCACGAACGCGCGGAACGGCGCGACGCCGGTGCCGGGGCCGATCATGATCACGTCGCGGGACGCATCGGCCGGCAGGCGGAAGCGATCGTTGTGCTCGATGAACACCGGCAGCCGCGCACCCTCGTCGCTGCGTGCGAAGTGATTGGACGCCGTGCCCCACCGCAGGCCGTCGCCGTCGTCGTATTCGACATGCGCGACGGTGAGGTGCACTTCGTCGCCAACGTGCTTCTGGCTGGAGGCGATGGAATACAGGCGCGGCGTGAGCGGGCGAAGGGCGGCGACGAATTCTTCCGGGCTCCAGTTCGCGGGATGCTGGCGCAACAGGTCCAGCACCTGCGAGTCGTTCAGCAGCTTCGTCAGCGCGGCCTGCTGGTCGGGCGCGAGCAGCCGGTTGAGGGCTTCACTGCGCGACTGCGCCGCGTGGCTGGCAACGAACGGGCGCGCAAGCCGGGTCAGTTCGCGCTTCTCGCCAAGCCACTGCCGCAGCGGCAGGCGTTGACCACCGTGCTCGACGACGGCATCGCCGTCGAGCTCGCCGGTGCGCAGGATCGCTTCGACCAGCGCAGGCGGGTTTACCGGCCACAGGCCGAGCGCATCGCCGGGTTCGTAATGCAGGCCGGAGCCTTCCAGCGAGAGTTCGATGTGCCGGACGTCCTTCACGCTCCCGCGAGCGGTGACGCGCTGGTTGGCGAGCAGTTCGGCGGCGAAGGGCGCATCGCGACCGAACGCCGGTGCGGCCTGGAGCGGACGCAGCGGCGTGACCTTCGCAAGCGGCGCGGCCGGCTTCAGCGCTTCCTTCGCTTTCGCCAGCGCCTGCGTGAGCCAGGGGGTCGCGACGGTTTCCAGGTCAAGGTCCGCGTCCGCACGCGGCAGCAGGCGCGTGGCGCCGAGTTCAGCCAGGCGTGCGTCGAGCCGGGTGCCGATCGCGCAGAACTGCGGGTAGCTCGAATCGCCCAGGCCCAGCACCGCGTAGCGAAGCTGCTTGAGTTCGGGTGCGCGCTTGCCGCCGATGAAATCGACCAGCGCCCGCGCGTCGTCCGGCGGATCGCCGTCGCCCTGCGTGCTGATGACCACGTAGAGCGTGCGTTCGTCCTTCAACTCGCGCGTGGGGTAGGCGTCGGCGCGAAGCAGGCGGACGGACAGGCCGGCGGCTTCGCTCTGGCGGGCGAGCTGTTCGGCCAGCCGCTTCGCGTTGCCGGTCTGACTGCCGTACACGATGGTGAGCCTGCCAGCGGGCGTGGCATCGGCGACAGGCGCTGTAACCGTTTGCACGCCAGCAAGGCCACGCGAGGCGAGGCCGGCCGCATAGCCGGAAAGCCACCACAGGCCGTTCGTGTCGAGCCCGTCGGTCACGCGCGCCAGCGCGGCGAGCCGGTCCTCGGTGAAGGGAGCGGAGAGCGCGGCGGGGACGTTGGGCAGGGTGGCCGACATGGGCAACGGGACGAAGGGGACCGTTGCAGGCTAGGCCCGCGCGAGGCCCGCCTGAAAGGATGAGGGGTTATGCGCTCATGCCGGTGGCTTATTTCCGCCACGAGTCCCGTCGTTCCTAAATATGCTCAACTAACGGTGGTCAGCCGCCTGCGGGCCACGGCGTCCCGCCGCAGCCGGACTTCATCGGCTGCCACCCGCCCTATTTCGCAAGATCAAGATCCGATGACGTTGCCCCTGGACCTGAGCCATCTCGACCGCCTCGAAGCGGAAAGCATCCACATCCTGCGCGAGGTCGCGGCCGAATTCCGGCATCCGGTGATGCTGTATTCCATCGGCAAGGACAGCTCGGTGCTGCTCCACCTGCTGCTGAAGGCCTTCGCACCGGCGCGCCCGCCCATTGCGTTGCTGCACGTGGACACCGGCTGGAAGTTCCGCGAGATGATCGCCTTCCGCGACCAGCGCGCCCGCGAGACCGGCGTGCAGCTGCACGTGCATACCAATCCCGAAGGCATCGCGCAGGGCATCGGTCCGATCACGCACGGCGCCACCGTGCACACCGACGTGATGAAGACGCAGGCGCTGAAGCAGGCGCTGGACCAGCACGGTTTCGATGCGGCCATCGGCGGGGCGCGTCGCGACGAAGAGAAATCGCGCGCGAAGGAACGCATCTTCTCCTTCCGCAACGCGCAGCATCGCTGGGACCCGAAGAGCCAGCGCCCTGAACTGTGGAGCCTGTACAACACGCGCATCCACAAGGGCGAATCGGTACGCGTTTTCCCGCTGTCGAACTGGACCGAACTCGACGTGTGGCTGTACATCTACCGCGAGAAGATTCCAGTGCCGTCGCTGTATTTCGCGGCGGAACGTCCGGTGGTCGAACGGGACGGTGCATTGATCATGGCCGACGATGACCGGCTGCCGTTGCGCGAGGGCGAATCACCGCAGATCAGGCAGGTGCGCTTCCGCACGCTGGGCTGCTACCCGCTCACCGGCGCCATCGAATCCGATGCCGATACGCTGGAGAAGATCATCGCCGAGATGCTGGTGGCGACCACGTCCGAACGACAGGGGCGGGTGATCGACCACGATCCGTCCGCGTCGATGGAGAAGAAGAAGCAGGAGGGCTATTTCTGATGACGCGCGCACACGACGCCGGCGCGACCATCGCCGCCTATCTTGCCCAGCACGAAACCCGTGGCCTGCTGCGCTTCATCACCTGCGGCAGCGTCGACGACGGCAAGAGCACGCTGATCGGCCGCCTGCTGTTCGAGAGCCGCGCGCTGTTCGACGACCAGCTGTCCGCGCTGGAGAAGGACAGCCGCCGCCACGGAACGCAGGGCGAGGCGATCGATTACGCGTTGCTGCTCGACGGCCTGTCGGCCGAGCGCGAGCAGGGCATCACCATCGACGTCGCGTACCGCTTCTTCAGCACCGACAAACGCAAGTTCATCGTCGCCGATTGCCCGGGCCACGAGCAGTACACGCGCAACATGGCCACCGGTGCATCCACCGCGGACGTCGCCGTGGTGCTGGTCGATGCGCGCAAGGGCCTGCTCCCGCAGACGCGCCGCCATAGCTACATCGCCGCTCTGCTGGGCATCCGCCACGTGCTGTTGGCGGTGAACAAGATGGACCTGGTCGATTTCGACCGCACGGTGTTCGACGGCATCGAAGCCAGCTATCGCGAGCTGGCCTCGACGCTGGGCATCGAGCATGTACAGGCCATTCCGCTGTCCGCGCTGCAGGGCGACAACCTGATGGCGCGCTCGGGCCGCACACCGTGGTACGGCGGGCCGAACGTGCTCGAGTACCTGGAAACGGTGGACGTGTCGCGCTCGGCGCAGGACGTCGGCTTCCGTCTTCCCGTGCAATGGGTCAACCGTCCGAACCAGGATTTCCGCGGGTTCGCGGGCACCGTGGCGACGGGCGAGATTCGTCCCGGGGATGAGATCGTCGCGCTGCCATCGGGCCGTCGTTCCCATGTAGCGCGCATCGTTACCGCCGATGGAGACCTGGAGGTCGCGCACGAAGGCCAGGCCATCACGTTGACGCTGCGCGACGAACTCGATGTGAGCCGCGGCGATGTGATCGCCGATGCGCATCGCCCGGCGCAGGTCGCCGACCAGTTCGCCGCGCACGTGTTGTGGATGGGCGAGCAGCCGCTGCTGCCCGGCCGCCCCTACTGGCTGAAGATCGGCACGCGCACGGTCAGTGCCAGCATCACGGAGATCAAGCACAAGACCGACGTGAACACGCAGGAGCCCCTGGCCGCCAAGCATCTGGAGCTCAACGAAGTCGGTTTCTGCAACCTGTACCTCGACCAGCCGGTTCCGTTCGAAGCCTATACGGACAACCGCACGCTCGGCGGTTTCATCCTGATCGACCGCCAGACGAACGCGACGGTCGCCGCGGGTACGCTGCAGTTCGCGTTGCGCCGCGCGGGCAACATCCACTGGCAGCATCTGGACGTGGACAGGGCCGCGCGTGCGCGCATCAAGGGCCAGCAGCCGCGCGTGCTGTGGTTCACCGGCCTGTCGGGTTCGGGCAAGTCGACCATCGCCAACCTTGTCGACAAGCGCCTGCACGCGATGGGCTACCACACCTTCATCCTCGACGGCGACAACGTGCGCCACGGCCTCAACAAGGACCTGGGCTTCACCGACGAGGACCGCGTGGAGAACATCCGCCGCGTGGCCGAAGTCGCGAAACTGATGAGCGATGCCGGTTTGATCGTGCTGGTGAGTTTCATCTCGCCCTTCCGCGCCGAACGCCGCATGGCGCGCGAGCTGTTCGCGCCGGGCGAGTTCGTCGAGGTCTTCGTCGATACGCCACTGGCGGTGGCCGAGAAGCGCGACGTGAAGGGCCTTTACGCGAAGGCGCGCGCCGGCCAGCTGCGCAACTTCACCGGCATCGATTCGCCGTACGAGGCGCCGGAGGCGGCCGAACTCACGCTCGATACCGTCTCCGACGATGCGGGGGACTCGGCGCAGCGGGTGATCGACTTCCTCGTCGACCGCTGAGGGCGATGGCATCTGGCAAAGAAAAACCCCGGCACCAGGCCGGGGTTCTTCATTGCGCGCACCGCCGGGGTCAGGCGCGGGCGCTCTTCTTCCGGATCAGTTCGTACAGGAACAGCAACAGCACCGCGCAGACGATGGAAACCGCGAAGCCGATGACGCCGCCGCCGGCGTAAAGCAGGCTGCCGATGTACGCGCCTGCGATGCCGAGCAGGATGGTCAGGATCCAGCCCATCGGATCCGCCCCTGGCTTGAAGAACCGGGCCAGCACACCAATGACCGCACCGATGATGATCGTGTAGAGCAGACTGCCCATGGCGTCCTCCGTTGGTGGTTGATGCCGGCGCAGCGTAACAGCGCCGGAGGTTGTCGCCGATCGCGCCGACGAACGGTCGCCATTCTGATGCCGGAAACAAAAAACCCTCGCCGAAGCGAGGGTTTTTCTACATGTCACAAGGTCGACCGTATCAGCAGCAGCCGTGGCCGCCGTGGCGATCGCCGCTGTCCGGCGCGACCGTCGCACCGCTCGTCTCGCCGCGCTGGCTGGCGTGGTGGTGTTCGGCGATCACGCGCGACACGCACGCTGTCACGCGCTTGCCCATCGGAATGTGCAGGAACTCGTTCGGGCCGTGCGCGTTGCTGTGCGGGCCGAGCACGCCGGTGATCATGAACTGCGCGCCGGGGAACTTCTCGCCGAGCATGCCCATGAACGGAATCGAGCCGCCTTCGCCCATGTACATCGCCGGCTTGCCGAAGAACTCGCGGCTGGCCGAATCGATGGCACGGTTCAGCCACGGCGACTGCGCGGGTGCGTTCCAGCCGGTGGACGACTTCTCGAGGTCGAGCGCGACCTTCGCGCCGTTCGGCGGATCCTTCGTCAGCACTTCGCGCAGCAGCTCGCCGGCCTTCTTGCCGTCCAGCGTCGGCGGCAGGCGCAGCGACAGCTTCACCGAGGTGTACGGACGCAGCACGTTGCCGGCCGATGCCAGCGCCGGCATGCCGTCCACGCCCGTCACCGACAGTGCGGGGCGCCAGGTACGGTTGAGCACGAGTTCGGCCAGGTCCGACGCCATTGGCGTCATGCCCGGCAGGAACGGGAACTTGTCGAAGACCGCCGTGTCGAGCACCTTCGCCGCTTCACGCGCCTGTGCGAGGCGCTCTTCGGGAATTTCCGAGAACAGCCCGTCGACGCGGATCTTGCCGGTGTTCTCGTCTTCCAGGCGCGACAGCAGCTGGCGCAACAGGCGGAAGCTCGACGGCACGATGCCGGACGCGTCGCCGGAGTGCACGCCTTCTTCCAGCACCTTCACCGTGAAGTTGCCGCCGGCCAGGCCGCGCAGCGACGTCGTGCACCACAACTGCTCGTAGTTGCCGCAGCCCGAGTCCAGGCACACCACCAGCGACGGCTTGCCGATGCGTGCGGCGAGGTGGTCGACATACGCCGGCAGGTCGTAGCTGCCCGATTCCTCGCAGGCTTCGATGAGGATCACGCAGCGCGCATGCGGCAACTGCTGTTCCTGCAACGCGAGCACGGCGGTGAGCGAACCGAATATCGCGTAGCCGTCATCGGCGCCACCGCGGCCGTAGAGGCGGTCGCCCTTGATGACGGGATTCCACGGGCCGAATTCCGGATCCCAGCCGGTCATTTCCGGCTGCTTGTCCAGGTGGCCGTACAGCAGGACGCAATCGTCGTTGCTGCCGCCGTTGGAGGCGGGGATGTCGATGAAGATCAGCGGCGTGCGGCCTTCCAGGCGCACCACTTCGACCTGCATGCCCGGAATCGGCTGGGCCTTCGCCCAGGTTTCCATCAACTTCACCGCGTCGTCCATGTAGCCGTGCTTGACCCAGTCGGCATCGAACATCGGGGACTTGTTGGGAATGCGGATGTACTCGACGAGCTGGGGAACGATCTCGTCGTCCCATTTGTCGCCGACGTAGCGGTCGACCTTGCTGGTGTCCATGGCGGCTTCAGCCTCGTTGCGGGGGACGACAAGTTTACGCCTCCGTGACAGCTGGCCGAACCGCCGTCGTGCCGCCGGAACGATCCGAGGGCCACTCGGGCAGGTTCCCATGCCGCATGGGAACGCGCCTACCCGCAGCCGCGGGGCCTTCTTTGCCGGCGCCGGCGAATCGCCCGATAGGGGCGGACGGCCGCGCTGGGGAGACTGTGCCGGTCGTCGACGCACAGCGCCGGCGGACACCAGACCACCGATCCCATCCATGTCATGGGCCCTGTCCGGGCCCGAGGAGCCGCTCAATGAAACCCACTCCGTCCAGGGGCCTGGCCATCCGATCCTTCGCGATGGTCTTCCGGACCCTGCTGCTGTCGCTGGTCCTCACCGGGCCGGCCATGGCCGCCGAAACCGTCAACATCAACACGGCCGACGCGGCCACGCTCGACCGGGTCCTGGTCAACATCGGGCCCAGCAAGGCCGAAGCCATCGTCACGTACCGGAAAACCAACGGCCCGTTCCGCAGCGCCGACCAGCTCGCGCAGGTACCGGGCATCGGCCTGAAAACGGTGGAGAAGAACAAGGACCGCATCGCGTTCGGTGGCGGCACGGCAGCGGCGCCCGCCACGGCTTCGGCCAAACCTGCGGCAGGGGCAGCGAACGTACCGAAAACCGCGCCGGCCAAGCACTAGGGGAGGAGTGCAGACCGCCCCGGCGTTCCGGGCACGCCGGACCGCCGGGGCGGCAATGCGACCCGTGCCGGAGTACGCATGGGAAGTCGGCCGCTAGACTGTGCGGAACGACTACCGGACGTGATGGATGGCTTCCGAACAACGCAGCCGTTCGCGGGTGATGCCCGCCAACGAATACCGGCGCGAACGCTGGCGCAATCAGATGGGCTGGACGCGCGAGATCCACGCCGGTCGTCTCCACGACACCGTCCCCGATGCGCCGTGGGATTGGCGCCTGTCGATCGCCGAAATCGAACGCGATTCGGAGTTCTCCGCATTCCCGGGCATCGATCGCGAACTGGTCCTGCTCAGCGGTAACGGCCTGCGGCTGCGTTTCGAAGACGGGCAATCGCACGAACTGCTTCCGCCGCACGATCGCCTCCGCTTCGCTGGCGAACGCAAGGTGACCGGCGAACTCCTCGACGGTCCCACGCACGACTTCAACCTCATGTGGCGTCGCGATCGTGTTCGTGCCGCGCTGTGGCATCGACCGCTGGTGGGGCCGATGGTGTTGTTCGCTGATCCGGGCACCACATGGGTGGCGCACCTGATTGCAGGCCAGGCGCAGTTCGCAGACGAATCCGGATTGCCCCCGATGTCAGCCGGCGACACAGCGTTCTTCGACGCGGGAAGCGAACGCCTGCGGCACGTGATCGACGGGGGTGGGGAGCTGCTGTTGATCCGGATCGAGCCAGCGCAAGGCGAGGGCTGACGCGGTCGAATCAGTAGACGTCGCGACAGTAGCGGCCGTCTGCAGCCATCGTTTCCAGCGCGTCGAGTCCGACCACCTCGCGCAGCACCGCATCCACGGCAGGCGCCATGCCTTCAAGGCTGCCGCACACGTAGACGGCAGCGCCGCCGGCGATCCATTCGCGAAGGCGTGCGGCGTGTTCGCGCAGTACGTCCTGCACGTACAGGCGTTGCGCGCCGTCGCGGGAGAAGGCGAAGTCGGCGTGCTGGAGGTGGCCGTCGCGCAGCCAGGCTTCGATCTCGCCGCGGTGGTGGAAATCGTGTTCGCGCTGGCGCTCGCCGAACACCAGCCAGTTGCGGTGACGTCCTTCGATGGCACGTGCTTTCAGATGCGCGCGCAATCCGGCCAGGCCCGTGCCATTGCCGATCAGGATCATCGGCCGGTCGTCCTGTGGCGGGTGGAAGGCGATGTTGCGTCGGATACGCAGGTCTATGGCCGCGTCGATGTCGGCATGTGCGGTGAGCCATCCACTGCCAGTGCCAAGCCGGCCGTCGGCGTGGCGCATCTGGCGGACCAGCAACTGCAGCGAGCCGTCCTGCGGCAGCGAGGCGATGGAGTATTCGCGATGCGGTAGCGGTTCCAGTGCGTTCGCAACGGACTGCGCGGGGTGAGCACGAACGCTGTCGGGTTCCGGCAGGCGCGAGCGCTGGAGCAGCGTCGCCAGTTCGAGCGTCTCATCGTCGTGCTCGACTTCCGTCGTGCCGTCCTGCCCGGATGCCAGCAGCCACGCCATCACATCCGACGGCGCATGACGCGGACCAATCTCCGCGATGTCGCCTGCCTGCCATTGCAGGTCCTGCGCATGCGCCGGTGTCAGGGCCACGTGATACGCCGGCCCGCCGACGCTGCCCGGATTGAGCCACTGCCGTTCGACCAGCTGCCACGACCGATACTGCGGCGCGCTCCAGTCGGGCAGCGCGGTGTGCCCCGCAAGTTGGCCAAGCCGATGTTGCCAATGCCGCAGCGCGCCTGCGTCGCCGGAATCCACGTCGATACGGTCGAACAGCGGTTGCGCGCCACTGTGATGCAGCCATTGGTCAAGGCGCCGGCCGAAGCCGCAGAAGCGGTCGTAGGCGCGATCGCCCAGCGCAAGCACCGCGTATTCCAGACCGGCAAGCGACATCGACTGCCCAAGCACGTGCCGCGTGAAACCCAGTGCATGATCCGGCGGATCGCCTTCGCCTGTGGTGCTCGCGATGAACAGCGCATGCCGGTGCGCGCGCAGCACGTTCGCATCGACGCGATGCAGCGGCAAGACGCGCACGGCTTTGCCCGCATCGCGCAAGGCCTGCGCGGTGTGTTCGGCGAGTTGCTGGGCAAAGCCGGTCTGGCTGGCCCAGGCGAGCAGCAACGTGTCGTCGCCGGACGCACCGGTATCGAGCCTCCCGACGCGCTCGCCGCGGGTATCCAGCCACGTCGATACGCAAAGCCCGACGAAAGCGAGCGCGACCACCCCTGCAAGCACCCAGCTGCCCGCACGCGGCGAGGCGACCCACCACGGACCCGCCTGCCACGCGGCGAACGCAACCATCGCCGCCAGCAACGCCACCAACGCGACGACGTTCCCGAACCAGGCGCGAATCGAGCCGGCCGGGTTCAAGACGACTCCGTTGCCTGCAGCAGCGCTTCGAACGCTGGCGTCATGTGCTCTTCAACGACAGGTTCGATTCCGTCGCCCGCGCGCACTTCGACGAACCGCGCCGCCAGCGCGTGCGCCCGCGCGATTTCCATCCCTTCCTGCGTCCCCAGCACCGTGAGTGCGGTCGCCCACGCGTCGGCACGCATCGCGTCACCTGCGGCAACGGTTACCGCAACAGGCGCGTTCGTCACTGGATGTCCGCTGCGCGGGTCGAGCGTATGGCTGACGCTGCGACCTTGATGCTCACGGCGATGCCAGCGGTCGCCGGACGTCGCGACGGCGATCCCGTCGATCGCCAGCACGCGCGGCGGCCTGTCGTCGTTCTCATCGCCCTGCCAGCCCTCGACAATCACCCGCCATGGCGCGCCATCGGGCTTGCGACCAAAGCCGAACAGTTCGCCGCCCACTTCCACCAGCGCAGCTTCAACGCCTTGGGAACGCATGTGCGCGGCAACGGCATCCACGCCGAATCCCTTCGCAATCGCACACAGATCCAGTCGCGTTCCCCCGGGCTGCAACGCGCGGCGTTCGCTGCGGTCGAGCACCACGCGCCGCCACTGCACCTGCGCGCGAGCCGCATCCGGCGAGAAGTGCTCAGCCGATGCTCCCGACGGCCCGAAACCCCAACCATCCACCAGTGGCCCAACAGTCGGATCGAACGCGCCGCCGCTGGCGTGGGCGATGTCGAGTGCACACGACAGCACGGTGAAGAAGTCCTCGGGCAGCACATGCCACGAACCGGCATCCGCTGCGTTGTACCGGCTCAGGTCCGAGGTCGCTTCCCAGTTGCTCATCTGCGCGACGACATCGTCCAGTCGCGACTGGATGCCCGCATGCAGCGCATGCAGGTCTTGCCCGCGCTTTGCTGCGAGCTTCACCGACCAGGTCGTGCCCATCGTCGCGCCGCCGAGGACGTCAACGGCGCGCGCGGACTGCATTGCTGGTGCCTGCATCATCACGTCCAACGCGATTACTGCGGCAGCACTTCCAGCGTGGCGACATAGCCAAGGCGTCGCTGCTTGGCCTGCTTCACCGTGGTCTTGTTGTCCTCGGAATTCGCTTCGACCCAGTACATGCCGGCCTCCGGCCACGTCACGGCGAACTCGCCCTGTGCGTTGGTCTTCACCTTCAACTCGTCCTGCGCGTTGCGATAGCGCGTGCCGCCGCGCGTGATCTCGACTTCAAGATCCGCCGCCGGCTTGCCGTCGATCTGGAAACGGAACTTCGCTTCCTCGCCGGCGAACAGGTCGTTGGGGTGCGTCACCGGCACCAGCTCCAGGCCGACGCCGCTGGGCTTGAGCGCGGTTTCGTTTGGCGAGCCGTTGGTGACGAAGGTTTCCACGCGGCTCACCGACTGGCCGACCTGCAGCTTCTTCGCGTCCTTCGGCACTTCGGTGGCGAAGGTCGCCTCGGTTCCGCGCCAGCGCTTGGGCTTGCCGTCCTCTTCCCAGCTGCCGGTGATGTAGTTGTTGACCACGCCGATGCGATAGGTGCCGGTCTGCTTCAGTTCGACGTCGAACACCGTGCGGTACTTGCCAGTGGCGGCGTTCTGTGCGGCGACAGTGCTGCCATCGGGCGCGATGATGGTGAGGTTGTCGGTCTTCAGCGGGACGTGGTTGAAGTAGAACAGGTCGTTGGACACGGCCGCGTCCACCGTTACCCACGGGTTGGTGCCGGCCAGAACGGTCTGCGACGGCTGCAGCCACGCCTTGTGCGCCTGCGCGGCGAAGGGAACGGTGAGGGCCAGCGCGAGCGCGGCGATCTTGAGGGTCTTGTTCACGGCATGCTCCTGCTTATGTTGATTCGGTGATGGGGTGGCGATTGGCCGAGGGGAATCAGGGCTTGCTGGTGACGGTGAGCAGCCCGAGCTCGCTCGACCCCTGCGCCTTGCCGCTGCCCGCGCCGCCCCACTTGAACGGCACCTTCAGCAGTTCGCGACCGCCGACTTCGCGTGCGGCTTCCACCACCAGCGTGTAGTCGCCGGGCGGCAGCTTGCCCAGTTCCGGATGCTGCGAGTCGAACTTGAGCGCATGCGTTCCGACCGGGCGCGTCGGGCCCGTCACGCCATCCACCGGCACCTTCAGCGTGCGGCCACTGCGGCGCCACCACTGGCGAAGATCCGGCAGCCACTTCGTGCCATGGCCCTCGGACGTCGATTTCTGCGCATACCAGACCGCCAGGTTCGCCAGCGCCTTCTGGTCCGGGCCTTCCACCCAGACCGCCACGTAGGGGCGGTGGTACTCGGCGACGTTGAGCTGCGGAATCTGCACCTGCACGTCGATCTCCGCCGAGTACGCCGGCAGTGCGAGCAGCCCGCTAAGCGCGATGGTCAATTGGACGCGCATGGAATTTCCTCGTTGTCAGTTCAGTGGATGAAAAGCAGCGCAAGCAGCACCGGCAGCGCGAGCCCCAGCGCGACGTACGGCCATGTCGAGCGCCGCTGGCGCGCGTGCATCTGCAGCAGGAACAGGCCGGTGATGCAGAACACGAGGCAGGCGAGCGCGAACACGTCGATGAACCAGCGCCACGCCGTGCCCGCGTTGCGGCCCTTGTGCAGGTCGTTGAGGTAGGCAACGACGCCGCGCGTGGTGCGTTCGTATTCCACCGCGCCACTTTCGCGGTCGATGCTCAGCCACGCATCGCCGCCGGGCCGCGGCAGCGACAGGTACACCTCGTCCGCCGACCATTCCGCCGGCTGCGCGCCGATCGACACGGGCAGTACGTCGTTCAGCCAGTCGCTCACGGTACCGGGCAACGGTGCCGTTCCTTCCTCGCGCGAACCGAGGGCGCGCTTCACCGACGCAGGCATCTCGACCTTGCGCGTCAGTGTTTCGGGCCGGGCTTCGATCGTGGATGAATGATTCAGTGTGATTCCGGTGATCGCGAACAGCAGCATCGCGACCAGGCAGATCGCCGAGCTTATCCAGTGCCACGAATGCAGCGTGCGCAGCCAGAAGCCGCGGCGCTGCTGCTGCACGGCGATGTCCGGCGTGGCGGCGGCGTGCTTCATGCGGCGCGACTCACGGCTCGGCCCAGCGGCGCAGGAGGTTGTGGTAGATGCCGGTCAGCTGCACCAGTGCGGGATGCTCGGGCACGTCCTGCGTGAGATGACGGATCGACACATCCAGTTCGAACATCAACCGGCGCTGCGCATCCTCGCGAAGCAGGCTCTGGATCCAGAAGAACGATGCCAGGCGCTCGCCGCGCGTCACCGGCGTGACCTTGTGCAGGCTCGTGCCCGGATACAGCACCATGTCGCCGGCCTGCAGCTTCACGCGTTGCACGCCGTAGGTGTCCTCGATGATCAGCTCGCCGCCCTCGTATTCCTCCGGTGCGCTGAGGAACAACGTCGCTGAAAGGTCCGTGCGCACGGGATCCACGCCGCCGCGGCTGCGGTCGTAGCGGATCGCGTTGTCGACGTGGAAGCCGAACGACTGCCCGCCGCCGTAACGGTTGAACAACGGCGGGTAGATGCGCTGCGGCAGCGCGGCCGAGAAGAACGTCGTGTTGCGCGCCAGCGCATCGAGGATGAGCCCGCCCAGTTCGCGCGCCACCGGGTCGTTCTCCGGCAACTGCGCGTTGTCCTTGGCCATCGCGGATTGATGGCCGGCGGTGATGCGTCCGTCGGCCCAGCCGGCCTGCCGCAAACGATCGCGGCAATGGGCGACCTGTTCGGCACTGAGGACTTGCGGGACCTGGAGCAGCATCTGGAATCCTTCGCTTCGGTAAGCCCGGCGAACCGGGCGTCGCGTGGCTGGGTTACGACGTCGGGACGGACGCGATCAGAACCGGTAGATCGCCTGCAGCACCACCTGGCGCGCTTCGCCCGGCGTCGCCCATCCGTTGTTGCGGATGCGCGTGTAGTACGTCTTGTCGAACAGGTTGTTGGCGTTGAGCTGCAGCGCGAGGCGTTCGTTCACGTCGTAGGCGACCATCGCGCGGTGCGACGTGTACCCCTTCGCCTCGGCGATGTTGGCGCCGTTGCCGGTGTATACATCGTAGTTGCCCACGTACGTCAGGCCGTAGCCGAACGTCCACTGGCTCAGATCGTACGTCGTCCAGATGCTGCCCGAGCGCTCCGGCGTGCCGCTGATCGGCAATCCCGCCAGCGGATCCGGATTGGCCGGCGTGTTGCCGCACGCGGTGCTCGGATTGGCCTTGCAGAAGTCGGACACGCCCTGGATGACTTCGCTGTCCAGCCACGTCACGTTCGCGAAGATCGACCATGCGTCGGTGATGTGACCGGCCGCGCCGAGCGTGATGCCGTCCACGCGTGCAGTGCCATCCAGCTGCTGCTCGCCGCTCGGATTGTCCGGATTGCCCGGGTCGGCGACCTTGTATTCCTCGCGTTCGTTGCGGAACACCGCGGCCGTCAGCGCAAGGTTGCTGTTGATGTCCCACTTCGCGCCGGCTTCGATGTTGACCGCGGTTTCCGGATCGACGTTGCAGTTCGCCGTGCCGGTGGTGCTGGTCGGCGTGCAGGAACCGTTCACCGACGCCTTCGACGGCGTCTTGCTGTTGGAGTACGCGACGTACAGGCTCGCGTTCTGCGCCGGCTTGAAGATCAGGCCTGCGCGGTACGAGAACAGGTCGTCGGAGTTGCTGCCGGTCACGCGCGTGGTCGGCTGGCCGAGCTGCGGGCTGCCGGCGGTCGTGTTGAACGTCGTGGTGACCGTGTCGCCTTCGTTGTGCTCGTAGCGCGCACCGAGGTTCAGCATCCAGCGATCGTTGAACTCCAGCGTATCGAAGGCGTAGATGGCCTGGTTGTCGAGGGAGCCCTCGGCGATGCTGCTGCGGGTGTAGTTCTGCGGGCCGGTGTAGACCGAGTACGGATCGGTCACCGACATCGGCGGCAGCGGCACCGTCGCGCCGGTCGCCGTGCGGAACAGGTTACCCGTATCGAGGTCGAACTCCTCGCGCGAGAACGACACGCCGGCGACCAGCGAGTGGTTCACCGAGCCGGTGGCAAAACGCGACACCACGTCGGTCTGGCTGACGGCGATCGTGTTCTTCGTATCGCGGCTATTGCCGCGAGGCCCGCTGGGGAGGTACGTGTTTGGCGTGGCGCACGGCGCGCCCGTCGCGGGATTGAAACCGGCCGGCAGGCACCAGGTGCCCTGCGGCGGGTCGACGATGCTCAGCTGCTGCACCTGCTGGAAGCGCGCAAGGCTGCGCAGCGTGGTGTTCGGGCTGAAGTCGTGCTCGAACACGCCGGTGATCATGTCGACATCGATCTCCTGCCGATCGATGTTGTGGTAGCCGTAATAGTTTTCCGGATCGACACCCGGCAGGCCGCCGCCGAACGCGGTGTAGTACGGCACGCCGTACTGCGGGACGTTGTCGTCGCTCTGGTGGAAATAGCTCGCGGTGAAGCGCGTGTCGCTGTCCAGGCCGAAGGCGACCGAGGGCGCGATGCCCCAACGTTCAAAGTTCTCGTAATCGCGGCCCGGCACGTCGTTCTGGTGGACCATCGCGTTGATGCGGAACGCGGTGCCGTTGTCCAGGTCGGTATTGCTGTCGACGGTGACGCGGCCGAAGCTGTCGGTACCGGCGCCGGCGGTCACCACGGTCGAATCGCCGCTGCGTGCGACCTTGCTCACCAGGTTGATGTTGCCGCCGACCGAGCCCGCGCCGGAATACACAGAGTTGGCGCCATTGACGAGCTCGACCGACTCCAGGTTGAAGTTGTCGGTACGCGTGTACTGCGCGCTGTCACGCACGCCGTCGGTGGTGATGTCGCTGCTGGCATTGAAGCCGCGCAGCGTGATGCTGTCTCCGTAGCCGCCGCCGCCTTCGCCCGCGCCGAAGGTGATGCCCGGCAGCGTGCTCAGCACGTCGCGCAGGCCGATCAGGTTCTGCTGGTCCATCACGTCCTTGGTGACGACGGTGATCGTCTGCGGCGTATCCAGCAGCGGCTGCGTGTACTTGATGGAGGAGGGTTTCTCGACGTATTCGCCGTGCACTTCGATCTTGTCCAGATCGCGCGCGTTGGCGGGTTCGCCGGCCGGTTCCGCGAGTACGGGCGCAGCTACGGCGAGTGCCAGGGCGCCGGCAAGCGGCGAAACGACGAACTTCCTGTTGGACATGGGATCCCTCGGGGGAAAGGCGGGGCGGCACAGGCCGCGGTCAGGGGTTGAATGGTAATGAGAGGGATTCTCATTTGCAATGAAAAGTGAACGCACGCGGATAAGCGGTCTCGACGGGCGAGCCGCGAGGCGAGTCGATGGAGTCGGAAGGCCGGGCGCACGTACGACACGCCTGCGCGAAGGGACGTGATGCGGGTCAGCCGAAGTCGATCATGGATTGGACGGCGAGAAGCCTCGCCGTCGCGGTTTGCCGCCGCCTGGGGGCGTCGCCCCCGGCCTCACACCTCTCCCGGTGGGAGAGGCTATGCATCAGCCGCGGTCGTCGCGGGTCCAGATGCCGGTGTCGTCGACCTTCACCGGGAACTTGGGCACAGGCTCATAGGCCGGTGCGCAGAGCGGTCGGCCGTCGCGCACGTCGAACTTCGCGCCATGCAGCACGCATTCGATCGTCGCTTCATCGCCATCGTAGTTGCCGGCGGACAGCTCGAAGTCCTCGTGCGAGCACTTGTCTTCCAGCGCGTAGTAATCGCCGTCGTAATTGACGACGAGAATGGCCGTGTCACCATCCCATGCCACCGTGCGCTCGCCCGGCAGCAGCTGCGAGGCCGCGCAGACGAACACCCACTGCTCGTTGCCGCTCACAGCGCCTTCTCCAGCACCTCGAAGCGCAGGTCGTCGCGCTTGGGCAGGCCGAAGCGCTCATCGCCGTAGGGGAAAGGTTTCTTGATGCCGGTGCGGCGATAACCGCGGCGCTCGTAGAAGGCGATCAGCTCGTCGCGGATGTCGATCACCGTCATGCGCATGGACGGCAGCGACCAGTCCTCGCGCACCAGGCGCTCGGCTTCGGCGATGACCTGTTTGCCGATGCCGCCGCCCTGCAGGCTCGGATTCACGGAGAACATGCCGAAATAACCGGCTCCGTCCTCTTCGGCGACGTGCGCGCAGGCGAGCAGCTCGCCGCCGTCGCGTTCGGCGATAAGGATCGCGCTGCGCGGGCGATCGATGCAGGCCTGCACATCGTCGGCGCCGGTGCGGCGGCCGCCGAGCATGTCCGCCTCGGTCGTCCAGCCCTGCTTGCTAACGTCGCCGCGATAGGCGGATTCGATCAGCGCGACCAGCGAGTCGATGTCGGCGTGCGTGGCATGGCGGAACTGCAGGGGATGTGCGGTCATGATGTCGGTCGGTGAGGTGGCGCAGGCCGTCATTGTCCGGGGTGGCCGCGACGGTGTCATCCAGGGCGGTACGCGACGACTACCCCAGCAGCCGTCGAACCTTCTGCAGCGCAGCCACGAAGGCTTCGATCTCCTCGTGCGTGTTGTAGAACGCGAGCGAGGCGCGGCACGTGGCCGGCACGCCGAAATGCGCCATCAGCGGGTGCGCGCAGTGATGGCCGGAACGGATGGCAACGCCTTCCAGGTCCAGCAGCGTCGCCAGGTCGTGCGCGTGCGCGCCTTCGATCAGGAAACTCACGACCGCGGCCTTCTCGCGCGCCTGGCCGAAGATGCGCAGGCCTTCAACCTTCGACAGCGCCTCGTTGAAGTGCGCCAGCAGTTCCTGTTCACGTGCTTCGATGCGGTGCATGCCCAGCGCGGAGAGGTAATCCACCGCCGCGCCCAGGCCGACGAAGCCGGCGATGTTGGGCGTGCCCGCTTCGAACTTGTGCGGCGCGTCGTTGAATACCGTGCCTTCGAAGCGCACTTCCTTGATCATCTCGCCGCCGCCGATGAACGGTGGCATCGCGGCGAGGTGTTCGCGACGCGCCCACAGCGCGCCGGTGCCGGTCGGGCCGGACATCTTGTGGCCGGTGAAGGCGTAGAAATCGCAGCCGATCGACGCGATGTCCACCGCGCGGTGCGGCACCGCCTGCGAACCATCGACCACTGTAACGATGCCGCGCTTGCGTGCTTCGCGGCAGATCTCGCGCACGGGATTGACCGTGCCCAGCACGTTGGACACGTGCGTGAGGGAAAGCAGCTTCACTTCCGGCGTGAGCAACGAGTACAGCTGGGCAAGGTCGAGCTCGCCGCGCTCGTCGATTTCGGCGACCTTGATCGTCGCGCCAGTGCGCTGCGCTACGAGCTGCCACGGCACGATGTTGGCGTGGTGCTCCATGCGCGTGAGCACGATCGCGTCGCCGGCCTTGAGCTGCGGCAGCGCCCAGGAATACGCGACGAGGTTCAGCGCGAACGTGGTGCCGCTGCACAGCACCAGTTCGTCGCCGCGCACGTTGAGGAACTTCGCCAGCTTCGATCGCGCGCCTTCGTAGGCTTCCGTCGCCTCGGTACCAAGCGCGTGCACCGCGCGGCTGACGTTGGCGTTGTGGCGGCGATAGAAGTCGTCGACCGCGTCTATCACCACCTCCGGCTTCTGCCCGGTGTTGGCCGAATCGAAGTACACCAGCGGCTTGCCGTGTACCTGCCGCGTGAGGAGCGGGAAATCGGCGCGGACGCGGCCCCAGTCGATGGCGTTCGTCGGATCAATGGCGGGCAGGTTCATGCATGCTCCAGTCAAACGTGTGCCGGTCAGGCCGGGCCCAGGCGTTCGAGCGCGGCGTCGAGCCGGGCTTCCAGCGCGATGCGCAGCGCATCGCCCGGTTCGAACACGGACAAGGTTTCGCGACAAAACGCGGCGGTCAGCAGGGCGCGCGCCTGTTCGGCCGAAAGACCGCGGCTGCGCAGGTAGAACAGCGCGGTGGGATCGAGTTGCCCGACCGTCGCGCCGTGCGCGGCCTGCACTTCGTCGGCATGGATCTCCAGCACGGGTTGCGTGTCGATCTCGGCGCCTTCGCTGAGCAGCAGGTTCTTGTTCGACAGCTGCGCGTTCGTGCCGTCGGCGCCTTCGCGGATCAGGATGCCGCCATGGAATGCGGCCTTCGAACGGCCCGCGGCCATGCCGCGCCACGTGAGTTCGCATGACGTATCACGGCCGACATGGTCGATGCCCAGGCGCGTGTCCAGGTGACGCTTGCCCGACGCGAGCAGCACGCCGTTCGCGTGCAGGCGTGCGTTGTTGCCGTGCAGGGCCGCGTTGAGCTCGTGGCGCGAGAGGCCGGCGCCGAGCTCGAGATCGAGGCGTCGATAGTCCGCGCCCTTCGCCAGCACCGCGTCGGTTCGCGCCATCAAGGTCGCACCGGCCGCGTCGTCCTGCACGCGTGCATGGCGAAGCGTGGCGTTCGCGCCCAGGTGCACGTGCGTCAGCTGGTTGGCGAGGTGGTCGTGCGCACCCTGCGCAAGGTGGTGCTCGACCACGGCCAGCGAGGCGCCATCGCGCAGTTCGATCAGGTGGCGAAGGTGCCAGGCCTGGTCGGCATCGGCTGGCGCGCCGACGAACACGAGGTGAATCGGCTGTGCCGATCGCGTGTTCGCTTCGGCGCGAAGCACGATGCCATCGTCGGCAAGCGCGGCGTTCAGGCGCGCGAAGATCTCGTCGCTGCGATCAAACCGGCGGGCAAGGAAATTCGCATCGCGCGCCTGCCCTTCGACGAGCACCTGCGAAAGCGGCTGCAGCGTGACGCCGGCGGGAAGGGCGGACAGATCGCTGTGCGGTGCATCGAAGCGGCCGTTGACGAAGACGATGCGCGGCGCGGGAACGTCCGCGAGCAGGGCCTCGTCGAAATCGACAACGGAAAGCGAAGGCGCGGAGAACGCGCGACGCTCCAGTGCACGAAGCGGCGTGTACTTCCACGCTTCCACGCGCGCATGCGGGATGCCATCGCGCAAGGCGTCGTCCAGCGCGGCGCGGCGGCTTTCGCCCAGGCCCGCGGCGTCGCGGAGGCCGAGCGACTCGAAAGCATTCGCGAAGGAATCGAGCAGGGCGCTCATGTCACGCGCTCGCAGTCGGGGTGATGCGGTCCTTCACCCACGCATAGCCGTGCTGTTCCAGCTCCAGCGCGAGTTCGGGGCCGCCGGTCTCGACGATGCGGCCGTCGGCCAGCACGTGCACGACGTCGGGCTTGATGTAGTCGAGCAGGCGCTGGTAGTGCGTGATGACCAGGAACGCGCGCTCGTTCGAGCGCAGCGCGTTCACGCCGTCGGCGACGGCCTTGAGCGCGTCGATGTCCAGGCCGGAATCGGTTTCGTCCAGGATCGCCAGCTTCGGTTCCAGCAGCGCGAGCTGGAAGATCTCGTTGCGCTTCTTCTCACCGCCCGAGAAGCCTTCGTTGACGCCGCGATGCAGCAGTTCGTCCTTCAGGTGCAGGACGGCCAGTTTCTCGCGTACGAGCTTGAGGAACTGCATCGAGTCAAGCTCGGACTCGCCGCGCGCCTTGCGCTGCGCGTTGAGCGCGGTACGCAGGAAGTAGGTGTTGTTCACGCCCGGGATCTCGACCGGGTACTGGAACGCGAGGAAGACGCCGGTCGCGGCGCGTTCTTCCGGCTCCAGCGTGAGCAGGTCGCGGCCTTCGAACGTCACGGTGCCGGCCGTGACCTCGTAGCCCTCGCGGCCGGCCAGCACGTTGCCGAGCGTGGACTTGCCCGCGCCGTTAGGGCCCATCACCGCATGCACCTGGCCCGGGGTGAGTTCCAGCGTGAGGCCCTTGAGGATCTCCTTGCCGGCGACGGAGACGTGGAGGTTATCGATCTTGAGCATGTGGGCGTGATTCGTGATTCGTGATGTTTGGTTCGAATGGCGCGTCAACCGACGGAGCCTTCCAGCGACACTTCCAGCAGCTTCTTGGCTTCCACCGCGAACTCCATCGGCAGTTCGCGGAAGACGCTCTTGCAGAAGCCGTCGACGATCATCGACACCGCGTCTTCCTCGCCGATGCCACGCGAGCGGCAATAGAACAGCTGGTCTTCGCTGATCTTGGACGTGGTCGCTTCGTGCTCGACGGTCGCCGTCGGATGCTTCACTTCGATATAGGGGAACGTGTGCGCGCCGCACTTCTTGCCGATCAGCAGGCTGTCGCACTGCGTGTGGTTGCGCGCGCCGGCGGCGGAGCCGAGCACCTTCACCAGGCCGCGATAGGTGTTCTGGCCACGTCCGGCGCTTATGCCCTTGCTGATGATCTTGCTCTTGGTGCGCTTGCCGACGTGGATCATCTTGGTGCCGGTGTCGGCCTGCTGGCGGTGGTGCGTCAGCGCGACGGAATAGAACTCGCCGACCGAGTCGTCGCCGATCAGCACGCAGGACGGGTACTTCCAGGTGATCGCCGAACCGGTTTCCACCTGCGTCCAGCTGATCTTGCTGCGCGCGCCGCGGCATTCGCCGCGCTTGGTCACGAAGTTGTAGATGCCGCCCACGCCGTTCTCGTCGCCGGGGTACCAGTTCTGCACGGTGGAGTACTTGATCTCCGCATCGTCCAGCGCGACCAGTTCCACGACCGCGGCGTGCAGCTGGTTCTCGTCGCGCATCGGCGCGGTGCAGCCTTCGAGGTAAGACACGTAGCTGCCTTCCTCGGCGATGATCAGCGTGCGCTCGAACTGGCCGGTACCCATCGCGTTGATGCGGAAATAGGTGCTCAGCTCCATCGGGCAGCGCACGCCCTTGGGAATGAACACGAAGCTGCCGTCGGAGAACACCGCCGAATTCAGCGCGGCGAAGTAGTTGTCGCCGGTGGGCACGACGGTGCCGAGGTATTTCTTCACCAGTTCCGGGTGATCGTGGATGGCTTCCGACAGCGAGCAGAAGATCACGCCCTTCTCGGCCAGTTCCTTGCGGAAGGTGGTGCCGACGGAGACCGAATCGAACACCGCATCCACCGCGACGCCGGCGAGCTTGGCGCGCTCGTGCAGCGGCACGCCCAGCTTCTCGTAGGTGTCGAGCAGTTCCTGCGGAACGTCGTCGAGCGAAGCGTACTTGGCCTTCGGGGCGGAGTAGTAGCTCACCGCCTGCAGGTCGATCGGCGCGATGTTGAGCTTGGCCCAGTGCGGCATCGGCATCGTCAGGAAGTGCCGGTACGCGGCCAGGCGCCACTGCGTCATCCACTCCGGCTCGTTCTTCTTGGCCGAGAGCGCGCGGATCACGTCCTCGTCGAGGCCGGGCGGCAGGCTTTCGGATTCGATGTCCGTGACGAAGCCGGCCTCGTACTTGCGGCCGAGCTGTTCATGGATTTCGCGGTTTTCAAGGATTTCGGTGGCCATTGGGCTGCCTACTTCTCACGCCAGGTGCAGGTCGATGGACCTGCTGGGTGGTTCGTTGGGCGGCGGAGCAAGCATCTGCGCGAGCGTCACCGCCCGCAGCGCCTCCACCACCACGTCGTTGATGCGCCGCCAGTTGGCGCGCACGCCGCAGGACTGCTCCAGACCGCAGTTGCCCGTGTGGACACTGCATTCGGTCATGCCCAGCGGACCTTCCATCGCTTCGACAATCTCGATCAGGCCGATGTCGTCGGCCGGCCGCGCCAGGCGGTAACCGCCGTTCGCGCCGCGGAAACCTTCCACCAGCCCGGCCTGCGCCAGCGGCTTGAGCACTTTGGCCACGGTGGTGGCTTCCAGGCCCGCGCGCTCGGCCAGTTCGGAGGCGCTGAGAACGGAATCTTCGCCATGGGCGAGGACGGTCAGGACGACCGTGGCGTAGTCGGTGAGCTTGGTGACGCGGAGCATGGGGGCAGGGCGAGGTTAAATCCGTACCGGAATTGTACGGTTTCCCGACGCCGGGGCCAAGGGCACAGGCCGGGTGGGGAATTCAGCTTCATCAAGACGGTCGCGGCATGAAGCGAACCGGCGCGAACGTGTCGCCATCGGGTGCCATGTTCGGCGGCGTGATGCCGGTGCGATGGCCATGTCGCGCCGATCCGTACAGAATGCCCGCTTTCACCCAACCGGACCTCCGCATGCCGCGCAAGATCGTCGCCCGTCGTTCCGCCATCCATGGCAACGGTGTTTTCGCCGTCGCCCCGATCGCCAAGGGCGAACGCGTCGTGGAGTACAAGGGCCGCCGCCGGACCCATGAAGAAGTGGACGCCGATGTGACCGGCGATGCCGACTCGGGCCATACCTTCCTGTTCACGCTGAACGATGAATACGTCATCGACGCGAACCACGAGGGCGGCACGGCGCGCTGGATCAACCACAGCTGCTCGCCCAACTGCGAAGCCGTGCTGGAAGAAGCCGACGGCGACGACCGTACGAAGGACCGCGTGTTCATCGAAGCGATCCGCGACATCAAGCCGGGCCAGGAGCTGTCGTACAACTACGGCATCACGCTCGACGAAAAGCACACCGCCGAGCTGAAGAAGATCTGGGAATGCCGCTGCGGTTCGCGCAACTGCACCGGCACGCTGCTGCAGCCCAAGACGCCGAAGAAGGCGGCTTCGAAGGCGAAGAAGGCCGGGTCGAAGAAGGCGGCTGGATCGAAGAAGGCTGCGACGGGTTCGAAGGCCGGTGCGAAGAAGGCCGGCAGCAAGAAGACCGGTGCGAAGAAGGGCGCCCGCAAGGCGGCGTAAGCCCGCTCACAGGCCCCGGGCAAGCCGGGGCGTCGGCCGGCCTGCAGGGCTGGCATGCCGGATCCAGCGCCATCGGCCTGGGTCCCGGCCTTCGTCGCGATGACGGCACCTGGGCGCTGCATCCCGCGCGCCACGAGGCGAGTTGCAACGTGCATCCCGTACCATCGAACAATGGCGCCTGCGCGCGCGCATCGACACACTGCGTCCGCACCCAAGGCGCACCCGCGCGCATCGCATCAGGAGCCCCGCATGACCCAGACCCGCGCCCTCGACGGCCAGACCGCACTCGTCACCGGCGCCGCCAGCGGGATCGGTCGCGAAATCGCGTTCGAACTCGCGCGGGCCGGCGCTGCGGTAGTCATCGCCGACCTTAACGCGCCGGGCGCGCAGGCGGTCGCGGCGGAGATCGAAGGGCAGGGCGGCAAGGCACTGGGCATCGCAATGGATGTCACCGACGAGGCCGCGGTCGAGGCCGGTGTCGCGCGCGCCAGCGAAACCTTCGGTGGCGTGGACATCCTCGTGTCGAACGCGGGCATCCAGATCGTCAATCCAATCGAGCAGTTCGCCTACGCCGACTGGAAGAAGATGCTGGCAATCCACCTCGATGGCGCCTTCCTCACCACCCGCGCCGTCCTGCCGCACATGTACGGCAAGAAGGCCGACGGCACGAACCGGGGCGGCACCGTCATCTACATGGGCTCGGTGCATTCGCACCTGGCCTCGCCGCTGAAATCGGCGTACGTCACGGCCAAGCACGGTCTGCTAGGCCTGTCCCGCACGCTCGCGAAGGAAGGCGCCAGGCACGGCGTGCGCAGCCACGTCGTCTGCCCGGGCTTCGTCCGCACGCCCCTGGTGGACCGCCAGATTCCCGAACAGGCCAGGGAACTGGGCATCAGCGAGGAAGAAGTGGTCAGCCGCGTGATGCTGGGCAACACGGTCGATGGCATCTTCACCACCGTGGAGGACGTGGCGCGCACCGTGCGCTTCCTCGCCGAATTCCCGACGGCCGCCCTTACGGGCCAGAGCTTCGTCGTCAGTCACGGCTGGCACATGCAGTAGCCGCAGGGCGCCACCCGCCCCACGCCGTCCGCCCGTGAAGGGCGTTCCACATCCCGTTGATGCGTGGCGCACCAAAAGGGTTGCCATGACTCACGCCACTGCGTAGCGTTCGCGCGCGCCGCTTAGTCTGCGCATCGCCCGGGCACCCGCCGCGGGCCGGCACGAAGCCGAATTCCAGCACGCAACGCCAGGGACGCGCGAACACGCGACCGGCGCGACGCGCTGGCCACATGGACACGCGAAGACCCCCGCATGCGCGCAACGCTGCTCATCCTCCTGACCACCTTCTCCGTTCCCGCATTCGCGGTGGAGATCGATGGCCGCATCGACCCGGCCGAATGGCAGGGCGCACGTCACGTCACCGATTTCCGCAAGGTCCAGCCGCTATCGCTGGAGCCGGGCACGTTGCCGACGGAAGCCTGGATCCTCGCCACGCCCGAAGGCCTGGCGATCGCCATGCGCAACCAGCAGCCGCTGGATACCCGCACGCGCCAGCGCGTCCGGCGCGATTTCGAGGAGCAGGTCGATCGCGTCAACCTGATGATCGATTACGACGGCGACGCGCGCACCGGCTACAACTTCACGGTGTCCTCCACCGACGGCATCGCCGACGCGGTGATCACCAACGAGAACCAGTTCAACGACGACTGGGACGGCAACTGGCGCCACGCCGTCAGCGAGGACGATGCGTCCTGGTCGGTCGAGATGCTGATTCCCTGGTACATCGCGCCGATGCGCGCGGGCAAGGACGGCATGCGCACGGTGAAGATCTACCTCGACCGCGTGATCGGTTCGACCGGCGAGCGCTCCGCGTGGCCCGGCGCGAGCTACACACGGCCGCGCTTCCTGTCGGACTTCGCGCCAGTGGAAATGCCGCAGTACGACCAGTCCCTGCTGGCGATCACGCCGTATGTGTCGGGCCTGTACGACAACATCAGCGGCGACAGCGACTTCGACGGCGGCGCCGACATCTTCTGGAAGCCGAACGGGCAGTTCCAGCTGTCGGGCACGATCAACCCGGACTTCGGCCAGGTGGAAAGCGACGACCTCGTCGTCAACTTCGACGCCACCGAAACCTTCATCAGCGACAAGCGCCCCTTCTTCACCGAGAACCAGGGCATCTTCGAGTTCACCACGCCGTCTGACTACAGCCAATTGCTGTACACGCGCCGCGTCGGTGGGCCGGCCGACGATGGCAACGGTGCCGGCGACATCACCGCCGCGGTGAAGCTCAATGGCAGCATCGGCGCCACCAAGTACGGCGTGTTCGCCGCGGACGAGGCCGATGAAGTCGGCCGCACGTTCGGTGCGGTGCGCGTGGTGCGCGACATGCCCAAGCAGAACCTCGGCGCGATGCTCACCTACGTCGATCGCCCGTTCGAGGATCGCACCGCCACGGTGATGGGCGTGGACCACAACTGGCGTCCCACCGCCCGCGTAAGCGTGGAAACGCGCGTCATCGGCAGCCAGATCGACGAGCAGGGCCGCACGACCGACGACAACGGCGCGACCATGTGGGTCAACTACGAGATGGACCACGGCTGGCGCCAGCAATGGCTGGCGATGCATTTCGGCAACGATCTTGAGATCAACGACTTCGGCTACCTGCAGCGCAACAGCACCAACTACCTCAACTGGCAGGTGATGCGCCGCTTCACCGACCTGCCGAAGGAATCGCGTTACGCGTCGAAGGACTGGCGTGGACGCATCAGCGGGACCGACAACGACCACGGCGACCGCCTGCAGCGCCAGCTGCGCATCAGCCGCGAAGGCAACCTGCGCAACGGCAGCTACGAATACGCGCAGATCAACATCAACAGCGCCGGCATTGACGACCTGCTCACCCGCGGCAATGGCGTGGTCGACAAGCCGACCAACTTCAACGCGTTCTACGAGTACGAACGTCCGCGCAAGGGCGACTGGGCGTGGGATACAGAGGCCGAAGTCTTTTCCGGCGGCCTCGCCGGCAACGACAAGATCGGCTACAACCTGCGCGTGCAGCCGACGTACTTCATCAGTGACGCCTTCAGCGTGTACCTGGGCGGCTTCTACGAGCGCATCCCGAGCTGGCTGGTGTGGCAGGAAGACAACCTGATCGGCGAGTTCGAGGAACGCATGCTGCAGGTCGACGCCGGCCTGGACTGGACGATCACCAACAAGCAGGAACTGCGCGTGAAGATGCAGGCGATCGGCCTGGATGCCGGCATCCAGCAGGCCTATCGCGTGCTACCGGGCGGCGCGTCGGTCGCATCAGGCGATGTCGTCGAAGATTTCAGCGTGCGCAACCTCGGATTCCAGGTGCGCTATCGCTACGAGATCGCGCCGTTGTCGTACCTGTACGTGGTCTACGGCCGCGGCGGTTACCAGCAGGATCCGTTCACCGAGCGCCCCGGCGACCTGCTGCGCGACAGCCTGGACCTGCGCGACGATGAACAGCTGCTGGTGAAGCTGAGCTACCGGTTCGAACTGTGATTTACGCCGTCATCCCGGCACATCGCCGGGATGACGGTCGGCGCAATACGATTGCTCCCACGCACCAGGCGCCAGGATCTCGAACCACCCCTCGCGCTTCGTCCTGCGCGCCAGCTTCAGCAGCGCATCGTCGCGACTGAGCAGCCATCGTGCGCCACATGTCGCCGCGAGTTCGAGGAATTTCTGGTCGTCCGGGTCGGCGCAGCGGGGCAGGGCGAAATCGAACTCGCGCGCATCCGCGGCCTTCATCACCGTGTCGTACTCGGCCAGCATCGCCGCGCGCGCCGCTTCGCCCAGGCGCAGTAACGGATAAGCCAGCACGCGCTCCCATTCGCTGCGGCATGCCTGGCTTGTCGTGCCGATGACCGCGCCCGAATCCAACGCTTCGCGCAATGCGGCCACCGCCGGATCGCGGAAGACGAACAGGTCAAGGCACACGTTGGTATCCAGCACGATGCGCGCCGGTGCGATATCGCCGTGAAGGTCGCTCACGTCGCAACGGCTCGCGTCACGGCGTTACTTCGCGAAGATCCGCCGTGCCAATGCGCCATGCGCGCTGGTCGGCCGTCGCGCCATCGACCACTGCGCGACGCAGCGTGTAGGCGCCGACGAAGCGCTGTTGCCGGCCGTCGGCATGCGTCGCAGTCAATGCAACGGGCACCTCGACGTAGCGCGACCCCGCAGCGGCATCGACGCGTCCGGGCGCCATGATCTCGACCGACACACCCGTGGTATCGGAGAAGCCCGCGGTGAACTGCTCCAGCGTCTGGTTGCTTGCGCGCCCGCCGTCGGACCACAGCGAGAACGCCTGCGCGAAATCGTGGCGGTTGATCGCGGCGTAGTAATCGCGGACGACGGCGACGGCGTCCTGTGGTGTGGGTTCGGTGGTCGCGCTGGCGATGGCCGCATCGATGGGCGGCGCGTTCGGGTCCACCGGAACATTCGGGTCCGGCAGGGTGCCTTCGGCGGGCAGCACCGGGTTGCCGTCGGCATCCAGTACCACGGTGTCTTCGGGTTTCGGCGGGCCAATCACGCCCGGGCCCGGCTGATCGGGCATGCCGGTGACGCTGCCGCGCGAGCCAGCGGGCGCGGGCAACGTTTCGGTGTCGCCGCCAGCGGCGCCGGGCGCGCGCGATTTGTCGCCGCCGCACGCCGACAGCGCGACGACACAGGCAAGAAGCAGGGCGCAGTGGAATCGCATCCTCATCAATCCAGTCGGACGACCACGTTGCCATTCTCGATGGCGGTGGTGCCGATGCGGCGTGAACCCAGCTTGTCCAGCAGGCTGTTGTCGAGGCGATAGACGGGTTCCTCGCGCGCGTACTCGGCCAGCCACGAATTGAGCAGGGCGCGCGCGCTGGTATTCATCGCGCCGCCGAGCGCCGGCACTTCGACCTGTTCGATCTTCGGCTCCTGCAGGTGCAGCCCGCGCGTGGACGGGTCGAAACGCAGCGCGCTGGTCAGCGCGAAATGACCCGACGACTTGCTGCTGTCGCTGCCCAGCGCGCCCAGCCCCAGGTCGAAATCCAGGCGCAGGCGATTGCCGTCCTGCGGGATGGTCAGCCGCGGGTTCATCAGCGTCAGCGAGACCAGGCCGCCGAGCTTGTCGTAATGCTTCGGGAAGTTGCGATCCAGTGAATGCTGCAACTGCATCGGGGTGAATCGCAGGTCATCGCCCAGCAGCGCGCCCACGGTCGAGCAGGCGGACAACAGCGCAAAAGCGGCGACGGCTGTGATGACGGCGAACGAAGTCTGCAAGGTGCGGCGCGGGTTCATCTGATGCTCCACGGGGATGCCCGGACGATACCCGCGCCGCATGAACAACACCACTTCCATGGCGTGGAGCGATGCTGGCGTCGCCTCGTCCACGTCGGGTGACGATCCGATCTGATGTGTGCTCAGCCGCGCTGCTGCATCGCCAGCCGCAGGCCCAGGCCGATGAACAGCGTGCCGGTCGCGCGTTGCATCCAGCGTCCGCTGCCGCCCGCGAAGCGGCGGCCGAAACGCCCGGCGGCGAAACTCAGGAAGAGGTCGTTGCAGAAACCGATCAACGCCAGCAGCGCGCCCAGCAGCAGGAACTGCAGCCACACCATGCCGCGTTCGGGATGAACGAACTGCGGCAGGAACGCGAGGAAGAACAGCGCGACCTTCGGATTGAGCACGCCGGTCACCACCGAGCGCAGGTACACGCTGCGGCCGGATGCGCGGGGCGCGGGTGTTTCCTCGTCGTTGCGTGCGGCATCGGCCTCGCCGTTGCGCCAGGCCTTGATGCCGAGCCAGACGAGATAGGCGGCGCCAAGGTATTTGACGAATTCGAACGCCATCGCCGACGTGGCCAGCAGCGCCGACAGGCCCAGTCCGGCGGCGATGGCGTGCAGCAAGGTCGCGGTTTCAAGCCCGAGCCCCGCCTGGATGCCGCGCCTGGTCCCGCCGGCGAAGCTCTGCGCCAGGATCCACGCCGTGCCCGGCCCGGGCAGCAGCACCAGCACCACGGCGGCGGCGAGGTAGGCGAGCAGGGTGGTGGCGTCGAACAGATGCATGCAGGCGCGTGAGGCGGGCGGAACGACAGGTTACGCGTGCGGCGTCGCAGGCGGGAATGCGCGGGTGGAACTGTGTGTCGGGCGCGCGTCGCCAACGCCCGCTACGGCGACGCTGGCTCCGCCTTCGGCTGCGCCCCGCGCGCCTGCACCGGCACGGGCGGCTGCCCGCGTCGTGCACCGGCGTAGCGCGCGTAGTCGCGGTAGAGCATCTGCACCGTCGGCGTGCCGTCCAGGTCGTGCGCCGGCTTGCCGCCCGCGCGCGCCTTGAGCACCGCGAACCAGCGATGCGCACCAATGATGTCCGCATCGTTCAACGGTCGCCCTTTCGTATCGGTCGCGACCACCGACAAGGTCACGGCATGGTTGACGTTGCCGCCGATCGCGAAGAGACGGTTGCGCTTGGGGTCGGTCTTCACCACCAGATCGCAGTGCAGTGCGTTCGAGGGACTGTTGCCGGTGCGGACATCGGCAATGGACTTGAACGAACTGTCGCCGCGCGAGGTGCAAAGAAGATCGCCGGCGTCCGGCGTCGCCTCGGTCAGATCGTAGGCGACGAAGGCATGGTTCGGATCCTGCCCGTCGCGCGCGCGCACCGCCGCGCGGACGTAGTCGATGTGGCCGCCGCTGCGGCGGAACTGGTCGGTCGACAGGCCGGCCTCGCACGCCAGCCACGAAATGAACGCCGCCGACCACGGCATCGCCCAACCGGCTTCGTGCCAGCCGTAGTTGACGATGCTCTGCACGCGCATCGCTTCCTCACTGCCGGTCGAGGCCCAGTAGCCGGCGATGGCGCCGCTCACCGCTTCGTCGTCTTCCATCAGTCCAAGGCGTGGTGCCTGGCGCAGCACGCGATCGCCGATGGAGGCGTTCTTCTGCGGCGAGATGATCTCCACCACGCCCGAAGGCTGAGCCACGCGCGGCACGATCGCCGCCGGTTCCACCGCCATGTCGAGGATGGGCAGCCCGAAATAGGCCCATTCGGCGGTGGCCAGGTCGATCATGCGCGCGCGGTAATCGCCGCCGCGCGTGGTGATCGACGGACACGAACTCATCGCGATGCGGTACCCCGCCGCGCGCGCCGGTGCGTAACCGCCGTCGGGCGTGCGGCGATACAGCGGCTCGAACCGGTTCTCGCCCACGCGCACCATCATCGGCGGCGCTTCGTCCGCACGCGCGTAGGTCACGCGCAGCGCGGGATCGGGAAAGCCGCTGGGCCGCGGGAACGCCGGAATCGAGCGGCTCGCGCTCGCGGCGGTCTGCGCCCAGAGCGGCAGGCTCGCGAACAGCACCAGGCTCAAGCCGCCAGCAACCACCAGAACGGTCTGCAGCACGCTTCGTGACGGTCGCATCAGGGCGTTCCCCGGTGGCGGAGCGCACAGATTGGCCACACGCGCGTGAAGCCGGCATCGCGTCGCGCGTGCCGGCTGCACCGAGGCGACCTTCAGTCTTCCTCGTGCCTGGGTTTGTAGGCCTCGACCAGCTTGGCCTGCACGTTCGACGGCACCGGTTCGTAGTGGCTGAAATCCAGCGAATAGCGCCCGCGTCCGGCGGTGACCGATTTCAGCTCCGCCGCATAGCCTTCCAGCTCCGACAGCGGCACCTGCGCCTTCACCACGATCTCGTTGCCGCGCACGCTGTCGGTGCCGCTGATGCGCGCGCGCTTGCTGGCAAGGCCGCCGCTCACATCGCCCATGTGCTGCTCCGGCGCGTTGACCTCCAGTTCGACGATGGGTTCGAGCACCTGCGGCCGCGCCTTGCCGATCGCGTCGAGGAACGCCTTCTTGCCCGCGGCGACGAAGGCGACTTCCTTGCTGTCCACCGGGTGATGCTTGCCGTCGTACACGATCACGCGCACGTCCTGGATCGGGTACCCCGCCAGCGCGCCGCTGCTGAGCACCTGGCGCACGCCTTTCTCCACCGCCGGCATGAACTGGCCGGGAATCGTGCCGCCTTTGACTTCATCGACGAACTCGAACCCACCGCCGCGCGGGAGCGGTTCGATGCGCAGGAACACCTCGCCGAACTGCCCCGCGCCGCCGGTCTGCTTCTTGTGGCGATGATGGCCTTCGGCCTTGCCGCTGACGGTTTCGCGATATGCGATGCGCGGCGGACGCGAGGTCACTTCCACGCCATAGCGTTCCTTCAGACGCTCCAGATTGATGCGCAGGTGAAGGTCCGACAGGCCGCGGATCACCGTCTCGTTCGTCTCGGCTTCGTGTTCGACGACGAAACACGGGTCCTCCTCGGCGAGCTTGTGCAACGCGGTCGAGAGCTTCTGCTCCTGTCCCTTGCTGGCCGCTTCCACCGCCAGGCCGAACATCGGACGCGGGAAATCCAGCGGCGCCAGCCGGATCTGGTCCTCGTCGTGGCTGTCGTGCAGCACCGCATCGAAATGCAGTTCCTCGACCTTCGCCACCGCGGCGATGTCGCCGGGGATCGCCTGTTCGATCTCGACGTGGTCCTTGCCGCGAAGCTTGAACAGATGGCCGACCTTGAACGGCTTCTTGCCATCGTCGACGAACAACTGCGTGTCCTTCTTCAGCGTGCCCTGGTGCACACGGAAGATGCCGAGTTTGCCGACGAAGGGGTCGTTGATGATCTTGAACACATCGGCCAGCACGTGCGCCTTCGCATCGGGCACGGCCTCGATGCGCCCGCGCTCGGGGCCTTTCTCGAACGGAGGCGCGTTGGCCTCGGCGGGATTGGGGAACCAGCGCTCGGCGGCATCCAGCAGTTCGGCGATGCCAGCGCCCGTGCGCGCGGAGCAGAACAGCACCGGCACCAGGTGGCCTTCGCGCAGGCATTGCTCGAACGCGTCGTGCAGTTCGTCGCCCGACAGGCCTTCCTCGCCGACGTCGAGGTAATGCTCCATCACGGTTTCGTTGATCTCGACGATCTGGTCGATGATTTTCTGGTGCCAGTCGGCCACCGGGCCGAAATCGCTGTCGCCCTGCGGATTGATCAGGCAATCGACCACGCGCGTGCCGCCGTCGGCGGGCAGGTTGAGCGGGAGGCATTCGGGCCCGAAGGTCTCGCGCAGATCGGACAGAACGCCTTCGAGCGCGGCGCCTTCGTGGTCGATCTTGTTCACCACGATCGCCCGGCACAGGCTGCGTCCGCGCGCGTACTCCATCATCCGGCGCGTGCCGTATTCCACGCCGGCAGCGGCATCGACGACGACGGCGACGGTTTCCACCGCGCCCAGTGCCGACAGCGCGGGGCCGCGGAAATCCGGATACCCCGGAGTGTCGATGAGGTTGAGATGGACCGGTGCGTTGGGCGCTGCGGCGTGGTCGATCGACGCGACCGCGATGTCGATGGAGTGGCCACGCTGTTTCTCGATGGGATCGAAATCGGACAGCGTGTTGCCGCGTTCGATCGTGCCTGCCGTCTGGAGTGCGCCGCCGGCCTGCAGCAGGGCTTCGAAGAGCGTGGTTTTGCCGGCGCCGGGGTGGCCTGCCAGGGCCACGTTGCGGATGGATTGTGTGCTGTAGGACATGAGCGGACTTCTCCCGTGAGGGTGGGAAGGCCGTCATGGCTGTCCGGCGCTGCGCCTGCGCGTGGGCGCTCGGCGGGCGGTCATGGCGGGTGCCGGCGGGGGGCCGGGAGCGAAAGCCTCGCGCAAGGGGGAGGGGTGGTCAAGCCGGCGACGGGGGAACTGGGCAACCGCGACGGATTTCACGCCGCACCAACCCGGGCGCCACCGCGCATGTGCGCCTAACGCCGGCCACGCTAGGCTGGTGGTTCTTTACCCCACGAAGGAGTAGCGACATGGCGTTCAAGCGTATTGCCGAAGCGGTCTGGCACGGCGACCTGCAGGCCGGGAAGGGCACCTTGAGCACCCCGCAGAGCGGGTTGTTCATGGACCAGAACTATTCCTTCAAGACCCGCTTCGGCGACGAGAAGGGCACCAATCCCGAGGAATTGCTGGCAACGGCGCACGCGGGCTGTTTCTCGATGGCGCTGTCGGCCGTGATGACCAAGGCCGGCGTGGCGCCCGAAACCATCCAGACCCGCGCCGAGGTGACAATGGAGCCGGGCATGGACCCGGGCCCGACCATCACCGGCGTGAACCTGGTCGTCACCGTGAAGGCACCGGGCGTGGACGAGGCGACCTTCAAGCAGTACGCCGATGCGGCGAAGGCCGGCTGCGTGATCTCACGCGCGCTGTCGGTGCCCGTGACGATGCAGGCCACCCTGCAGGGCTGAGGGCGGCCTTGGAGTCGGGGAGCATGGAGCCCGCACCGATCCGCCGCGCCGTGTTGGTGCACGGTGCGGGCGGTGGCGGCTGGGAATGGAACGTGTGGCGGCGCGTGTTCGCCGCCCACGGGCTGCAGGCGCAGGCGCTGGAGCTGCGGCCCGCCGAAGCGGGCTTGCCCGCGACCGGTTTCGACGATTACGCCGCACAGGTACGCGCCGCACTCGACGCGATGCCCGGCCCGCGCGCGGTGGTCGGCGCCAGCCTCGGCGGCTTGCTCGCAATGGCCTGTGCCGACGCGGCCGATGCGCTGGTTCTTGTGAATCCGTTGCCACCGGCGCCCTGGGCCGATCGACTGCCCGCGCGGGAGTGGCCCGATGTCGTGCCCTGGCGGCGCGACGCCCGGCTCGCGTCGACGCGCCGTGCATTGCCGGACTCGGACGACGCCACTTCGCTGTACGCCTACCGCCAGTGGCGTGACGAATCAGGAACCGTGCTGCGCCAGGCACACGCGGGCCTGCTGCTGGATGCGCCGGTCTGCCCGACGCTGTGCATCGCCTCGGCGCAGGACGAGGACGTTCCATCCGAGCTGACCGCGCAGCTCGCCCGCGCCTGGGACGCGGACCTGCTGCGTGTCGCGTCGAACGGGCATGTCGGGCCGTTGCTCGGGCGCGATGCGGCCGTGGTGGCGACACAGGCAGTGGCCTGGCTGTCGGCCCGGTAAACATCGCCGCGCCCCCGGGCGAGGTGAAGGCCGGGATTCAGCACCCGTTGCCCGCCCGCGCCGGACGATGCGCTCACGCCACTCCGGCGCCGGAGCCACCCCCATGAGCCGCCTGATCCTTGCTTCCCTCGCGCTGGCCGCCGCCGCGAGCGGCCCGGTGCATGCACAGTCGTCCTATCCGCGCTATGGCTCGACCAGCAGCAGTGACTATGCGCGCGTGGTCCGCGTCGATCCGGTGTTCGACCGCTATGAAACCTCGGCGCCGCAGCAGCGCTGCTACGAGCGCCCGACCTACGTCGGCGGCGATGGCGACCCGAACGGCGAATATCGCCAGGACGGCTACTACGGCGGTGGCAACTCCTACCCGTCCGGCACGCAGACCGGTCGCACCGTATCGACGATCGTCGGCACCATCGTCGGTGCGGCCGTCGGCAGCCAAATCGGCGGCGGCAGCGCGCGTTACGCGACCTCGGCGATCGGTTCGGTGGTGGGCGGCATGGCCGGCCGCCAGATCTACGACCAGAACCAGCGCGAACGGGTCGGCTCGGTGCGCGTGTGCGACCCGGTCTACGAGGGCGACGGGTATTACTCCTCGCGCAACGAAAGCCGCGAAGCCGGCGCGTACGACGTGACGTACGAATACGCCGGCCGCACGTACACGACCCGCACGAACTACGATCCGGGCGACCGGATCCGCGTGCGGGTGGATGTCACGCCGGAGTGATCCCGACGTCGCCGCGGCGCGTCACGGCCAATCGATCGTCCCGCGCACCACGTTGCATACCTGGCCGCCTGACCACACCTCGCCGTCGGTATCCACGCGCAGTTGCAGGCGCGCATCGAAGCCGACTTCGCGGCCCTGGCTGACGGTATACCGGCCACCGGTGCCGGGCAGTGCATCGTTGTGCCTGAGCCACGCGGCAAGGGTCGCATTCGCGGCACCCGACGCCGCGTCCTCGAACCGCGCCGGCGCGCCGACGAACGCGCGCACGACCAGGTCGTAATCGCGGCCCGCATCGGCACGGGCGAAGGCGCAAAGTCCCATCGTTTCGGTCGTTTCGGCCAATTGCGCGATGGCGTCCCAGTCCGGCGTGGCGTGGCGCAGCGCGGCTTCGCTGGCTACTTCGGCCAGCCACCAGCGTCTTCCGCCGTCCATCAGCGCCGGAGGCAGCGCGCCGGGTTCCAGTGCGGCGAGCGCTGCGGCAAGGCGCGCATCGCCCGCTTCGGCAACTTCGACCACGCGGGCGCGCGGCGTGCGCACCGCGATCGTGCGCGTCGCGCCGCTGCCATGAACCGCCAGCGGCAACGTGCCGGCCACGCCTTCCTGCACGATCTGCCCGTTGACCAGCTCCGCCAGCCCCGCATCCAGCACCACGTGCGCGGTGCCCACGCTGGGATGCCCGGCGAAAGGCACCTCGCGGCGGGGGCTGAACATGCGCACGCGATACGCAGCGCCGGGCTGAGTGGGCGGGAAAACGAAGGTGGTTTCGGGCAGGCGCGTCCAGCGGGCGATGGCCTGCATGCGCGCGTCGTCCAGGCCTTGTGCGTCCAGCACCACGGCCAGCGGGTTGCCGGCGCCCGGGCGGTCGGCGAACACATCCAGTTGCAGGTAGCGGCGAAGCGTCATTCGGTGGGGGTCCGAGTGGATTATTCGACTAGAATTGTGAAGTTTACGGCGCCTCATCCTGCCTGGCAGGACGGGCGCGCCATTCTAGTTTCCATGACGGTCCCGCGCCGGCATGGTTTCGGCGGCAACCACATTCCATCTGATCATCACCTCACTCCATAACCTCATCAAAGGAACCGTTGCAGTGGCGGAAGCGAATCGCTGGGTAGTACTCAAGTTCGGCGGCACCTCGGTGTCCCGTCGGAACCGTTGGGACACCATCGGACGCCTCGCCGGAAAACGCATGTCCGAAGAAGGGGTTCGCGTGCTGGTCGTCGTGTCGGCGCTGTCGGGCGTCACCAACGAACTGCAGGCCATCGCCAATGGCGAGGAAATCGACGCGCGCATCCTTGCGCTGGTCGAACGTCACCGCGCCTTCTGCAGCGAACTGGACCTGGATCCCGACACCGTCCTCGGAGCGCGCCTGGCTGCATTGCAGGCCTTGGGCAGCGATGCGCGCGCGTCGCAGCGTCCGCTGGAATGGCAGGCCGAAGTGCTGGCGCAGGGCGAACTGCTGTCGTCCACGCTCGGCGCGGCGTACCTGCGCTCGCAGGGCCTGGATTTCGGCTGGTGCGATGCGCGCGACTGGCTCGATGCCGTCTCGCTGCCCAATGCCAGCGCGTGGTCGCAGCGACTTTCGGTGAACTGCCGCCTCGACGGCGAAGGGTTCGCTGATCGGTTCTCCATGCAGCCGACGAGGGCATTGATCACCCAGGGCTTCATCTCGCGCCATGGCGATGGCGGTACGGCGATCCTCGGCCGCGGCGGCTCCGATACATCGGCTGCGTACTTCGGCGCGTTGCTGAAGGCGCAGCGCGTGGAAATCTGGACCGATGTGCCCGGCATGTTCAGCGCCAATCCGCGCGACGTGCCCGAAGCGCGCCTGCTCACGCGCCTGCACTACGCCGAAGCGCAGGAAATCGCGACCACCGGCGCGAAGGTGCTGCACCCGCGTTCGATCGCGCCGTGCCGCGATGCCGGCGTGCCGATGGCGATCCTCGACACCGAACGCCCCGAACTGCCCGGCACGCGCATCGACACGACCGCTGCGACGGTCCCCGGCGTGAAGGCCATCAGCCGACGCAACGGCATCGTGCTGGTGTCGATGGAAAGCATCGGCATGTGGCAGCAGGTCGGCTTCCTGGCCGACGTGTTCGAACGCTTCAAGCGCCACGGCCTGTCGATCGACCTGATTGGCTCGTCGGAAACCAACGTCACTGTGTCGCTCGATCCAAGCGAGAACCTGGTCACCACGAACGTGCTGGAAGCGCTCAGTGCGGACCTGGCGGAAATCTGCCGCGTGAAGGTCATCGCGCCGTGCGCGGCGATCACGCTGGTCGGCCGCGGCATGCGTTCGCTGCTGCATCGCCTTTCCGACATCTGGGCGACGTTCGGCCGCCAGCACGTGCATCTGATCTCGCAGTCGTCCAACGACCTCAACCTCACCTTCGTCATCGACGAAGCCGACGCGGAAGGCCTGCTGCCGCATCTGCATGCTGAACTCATCCGTTCGCGTGCGATGCCGGTCCGCGATGCGACGGTGTTCGGCCCGAGCTGGCGCGAGATCGCGTTCGGTGCGCCGCAACGCGCGCCGGCCTGGTGGCGCGGACGTCGCGACGATCTGCTTTCGATCGCCGGCAAGGGTACGCCGCGTTACGTCTACGACCTGGCGACGGTGCGCGATCGCGCACGTTCGCTCAGCGCGACCAGCGCGGTGGACCGCTGCTTCTACGCGATCAAGGCCAACCCGCATCCGGACATCCTGCGCACGCTGGTCGGCGAAGGCTTTGGACTGGAATGCGTGTCGCAGGGCGAGTTCGAACATGTCTTCACGACGCTGCCGCACATCACGCCCAGCCGCGTGCTGTTCACGCCTAGCTTCGCGCCGCGTCGCGAGTACGAGGCGGCGTTCGAGCGCGGCATCATCGTCACGCTCGACAACATCGAAGCACTGCAACGTTGGCCGGAGGTGTTCCGCAACCGCACCATCTGGCTGCGCATCGACCTGGGTCATGGCGAAGGCCATCACGAGAAGGTCAAGACGGGCGGTGTCGCGGCGAAGTTCGGCTTGCCGATGACGCGCTTCGATGCGTTCGTCGAAGAGGCGCGCAGGCTGGGCGTGCGCATCAGCGGGCTGCACGCGCACCTGGGCAGTGGCATCGACGATCCGCAGCACTGGCGCGGCGTTTACGCGCACCTGGCGGGCCTTGCCGATGGCATCGGCACGATCGAAACCATCGATATCGGCGGTGGCCTGCCGATCCCGTACACGCCCGAGGCGCCGCAGTTCGACCTGCCGCTGTGGCGCGCGGGCCTGGAGGAGATCAAGGCAGCGTATCCGCGCTATGGCCTGGTGATCGAACCGGGGCGGTACCTCGTGGCCGAAAGCGGCGCACTGCTGCTGACCGCGACGCAGGTCGTGGAGAAGGACGGCGTGCGCCGTGTCGGCTGCGACGGCGGCATGAACGCGCTGATGCGCCCGGCGATGTACGAGGCGTACCACGGCATCTTCAACCTGTCGCGCGACGGCGAAACCGCGGTGTTCGACGTGGTCGGTCCGATCTGCGAAAGCAGCGACGTGATCGGCCGCGGTCGCACGCTGCCGGCCGTTACCGCCGAGGGCGACGTGCTGCTGGTTGCCGACGCCGGCGCCTACGGCATGGCGATGGCCAACACCTACAACCTGCGGGCCCTTCCGGCCGAGGAAGCAATCGAATGAGTGAGTGGAAATTCAACCGCGACACGATCCGCGCATTCCGTTTCGTGCGATGCGGGTTCGACGCGAACACGGGTGTCGCGCAGCTGGTGTATGCGTTCGACGACGGCCCGGAGATGATCGAGACGATCACCGTGCCGGGCGCGCCGTTCGCGCTCGATAGCGAGCGCGAGGCCGCCGCCGTGCGCGCATTGCGCCTGCTGCACCTGATTGCCGGCGTGAGCTATTACAAGGCGGCGGTGCCGTCGGAGATCCACATCGATTCCTACGCGATCGATGCGGACACCGCTGCGTTGCTGGAACTGATCTACGTCAACGGGCTTGGCGAGTTCGCGTATCGCAACGGGTTGAACCTGCACGGGAAGATCAACTTCCCGGTGGCGCAGCAGGCGGGCAGCCGGGCGCCGGAGCTGGGCCTTCGCGAGCACGCGCTGGTTGCCATCGGTGGCGGCAAGGACTCGCTGGTCAGCATCGAAGCGTTGCGCGCGCTGGGCGTCGAACAGACGGTGACGTGGATCGGTGGTTCGCAGCTGATCCGCGCCTGCGCCGAGCGCACCGGCCTGCCGACGCTCAACCTCGGTCGCGCGCTCGCGCCGCAGCTGTTCGACTACAACCGCGAAGGCGCGTGGAACGGGCACATCCCGGTCACCGTGCTGAACTCTGCGATCATGGTCTTCGCCGCGGTGCTGCTGGGCGTGGATCAGGTGGTGTTCTCGAACGAGCGCTCGGCCAGTTACGGCAGCGTGATCGAAGGCACGGGCGAGGTGAACCACCAGTGGTCGAAGGGCTGGGCCTGCGAGCGTGCGTTCGGTGAACACGTGCAGCGCAACGTTGCGGCGGACCTGCATTACTACTCGCTGCTGCGTCCGCTCAGTGAGCTCGCCGTTGCACGCCAGTTCGCGAAGACGGACCGGTATGACGCGCACTTCAGCAGCTGCAACCGCAATTTCCACATCCTGGGCGAACGCCCCGCCAGCCGCTGGTGCGGCGTGTGCCCGAAGTGCCATTTCGTGTTCCTGGCACTCGCGCCGTTCATGCCGAAGCCGCGCCTGATGGGCATCTTCGGGCGCAACCTGCTCGACGATCCGGCACAGACTCCAGGCTTCGACGCGCTGCTGGAGTATCAGAACCACAAGCCGTTCGAATGCGTGGGCGAGGGGCGCGAATCGCGCGCTGCCATGGCCGCGCTGACCGAACGTCCGGAATGGCGCGAGGATGCATTGGTCGATCGTTTCGCGAGCGAGATCCGTCCGCAGCTCGATGCGCAGGAACTTGCCATCGAGCCGCTGCTGGTGATCGACGACGAACACCGTATTCCGGCTGCACTGTGGGAACGCCTGCGTGCGCAGTTCGCTGCCTGACATCGCCTCGCTCGATGGCCGCAAGGTTGCGCTCTGGGGCTGGGGCCGCGAAGGCCGTGCCGCGTATCACGCAATCCGTTCGCGCCTGCCGTCGTTGCCGCTGACGCTGTTCTGCTCGGCGACGGAGGCTGCGGAAGCGGCCGGCTTGAACGATGCCCACCTTGCGGCCGAAACGGACGCGTCCGCATCGCGGCTGTCGTCGTTCGATGTCGTCGTGAAATCGCCGGGTATCAGCCCCTACCGGCCCGAGGCGGTTGCCGCCGCGCAGGCAGGCACGCGTTTCATGGGCGGCACCACGCTGTGGTTCGCCGAACACGCCGGCGATGACGGCGTCGCCGCGAACACGATCTGCGTCACCGGCACGAAGGGCAAGAGCACGACGACGGCGCTGCTCGCGCATCTGTTGCGGGCCGGCGGACACACCACCGCGCTCGCCGGCAACATCGGCCTGCCGCTGCTGGAAGCGCTGGAACCGGACATCGCTCCGGAGTTCTGGGCGATCGAACTGTCGAGCTACCAGACAGGCGACGTAGCCGAAAGCGGCGTTCGTCCGCAGGTGGCGATCGCACTCAACCTCTTTCCCGAACACCTGGACTGGCACGGCTCCCACGAGCGCTACGTCGAGGACAAGCTCAAGCTCATCACGCAGGCGCGGCCGCGCATCGCGGTGCTCAACGCGAACGATCCGCGACTGGCGGAGCTTGGCGCGGTGCTGGCCGACAGCGACGTGCGCTGGTTCGGAAACCGCGACGGTTGGCACCTGCGCGAGGACGACCTCTATCGCGCAGATGCGTTCGTCATGGACACGCGCCCGCTGCCGCTGCCGGGCCGCCACAACCGCGGCAACCTGTGCGCGGTGCTGACGGCGATCGAAGCCCTCGGTCTGGAGGCCGCGCCGCTGGCGCCGCATGCGGCCACGTTCCGGCCACTGCCCAACCGGCTGCAGACCGTCGGCGTGCGCGAGGGCATCACCTACGTCAACGATTCGATCAGCACCACGCCGCATGCGAGTCTCGCAGCGCTGGATTGCTTTGCCTCGCGACGGGTTGCGCTGCTCGTAGGCGGGCACGATCGCGGCTTGCCGTGGGAAGAGTTCGCGCAGGCGATGCGCACGCATGCGCCGCTCGCGATCGTCACGATGGGGCAGAACGGGCCTCGCATCAACGCACTGTTGAAGCCGATCGCCGCGCAGGCGGGTTTCGTGCTCGGCGAGGCGAAGGACCTGGCCGACGCGATGGCGCAGGCGCGGGCGACGTTGGGTAGGGAGGGTGTGGTGCTGCTGTCGCCCGGTGCGCCGAGCTTCGGCGTCTATCGCGATTACGTGGCGCGCGGACGCCATTTCGCCGAGCTGGCCGGGTTCGATCCGGAGCTGATCAGCACGATTCCGGGGCTGGGCGTCGCCTGAGTTCCGACGGCACGCGGCGCGATTGCATTCGCGCCGCCCGCGTCGTCAATGGTCGCGACTGACCGCGTACCGCGCGAGTCCGCGCAGCGCGAGCGTGTAGTCGTTCTCTGCCAGTCCATCGAGCGCGCGCTCCGCGGCGTGCGCGTATTCGTGTGCGCGTTGGCGGCTGTAATCAAGGCCGCCGGTGGCGTGGATTGCAGCCAACACGTCGGGCATCGCACCGGTGTCGCCGTGTTCGACCGCGTTGCGCAGGACCGCACGCGTGGCTTCGTCGCTGTGCGCGATGGCATGGATGAGCGGAAGCGTCGCCTTGCCTTCGGCGAGGTCGTCGCCGAGGTTCTTGCCCAGCGTGGCGGCGTCAGAGGCGTAATCGAGCACGTCGTCGGCGATCTGGAACGCGTAGCCCAGGTTCATGCCGTAGTCGTGCAGCGCATCGCACGTGGCTTCGTCCGCATCGGCCAGCAGTGCGCCCAGGCGCGTGGCAGCGGCGAACAGCACTGCGGTCTTGCGCTCGATCACGCGCAGGTAGGCCGCCTCGTCGGTGTCCGGGTTGCGCACGTGCAGCAGCTGCAGCACTTCGCCTTCGGCGATGCGGTTGGTGGTGTCGGCGAGGATCTGCATCACCGCCATGCGTTCCAGTTCGACCATCAGCTGGAAGCTACGCGAGTAGAGGAAGTCGCCGACCAGCACGCTGGCCGCGTTGCCCCACACCGCATTGGCGGTCTTGCGGCCGCGACGGAGGTCGGATTCGTCGACGACATCGTCGTGCAGAAGTGTCGCGGTGTGGATGAACTCCACCACGGCCGCGAGCTGGTGCGCATGCTCGCCGATGCCGCGTCCACTGGTTCCGCCCAGCGCTCCGTTGGCGAGCAGCAGCAGCATCGGCCGCAGGCGCTTGCCGCCGGCGCCGACGATGTACTCGGCCACCTGGTTGATCAGCACCACGTCCGAAGCGAGCCGGCGTCGGATCAGCGCGTCCACCGCCGCCATGTCCTGACGGGCCAGGGCCTGGATGGTGGCCAGGTCGGGGACGGCCGGGATCGTCGTCAGGCTGGGGTGCATGGGCGAACCGCGTGTTAGGGCCCTCGATTATACGGATCGCATCGGTGACGAGGATTTTTCGGACAGTTCTCATGTACGTCGCCCGGTGGCGCGCACCAACCTGTGGTTTCGATCACCGCATCGTCCCGTCTCGCTCCCGGAGCCACTTCAAATGAGCACACGACACAACGCCATCGATGCCGCGACATCCCCCGTCGCGGTCCCGCAATGGCCGGGTCTGCGACACGTCGACGTGATAGAGCACGCCCTGCGCCGGCTCGGCGGCGCGCGCCGCGAGGCGCTGCTGGACGCGGTCGCACAGGCGCTCGATCGCTACCTGGCCGGCACGACCCGGCGGATCGGGACGGCGTGCGTCGACCTGGAAGAGGAACTGGACGAGGTGCTGCGCCGCCTTGGGCCGGCGGGTACGGTGGAAGCCTGCGACCGGGTCGGCGCCTGATGGCCAGCCGTGCAGCCCGACGCAAGGACAAGGACAGTGTCCTGGCGCGGGAGGCGCTGGCGATGCCCGAAAGCGCGTACGACGATCCGGCCTCGTTCGAATTGCTGCGGTTATGGGCCGTCGACCGCAGCCTCGCCATGACCGTCAGCCCCAGCATCGAAGGGGAGCCCTCGGATTTCGGCACGCTCCTGGCCGACCTGTTCAGCCACGCCTGCGAGGGCTATGCCCGACGCACCGGTCAGACGGAAACCGACGTCCGCGCCAGCATGTTCCTCGCCTTTGCCTGCCGTTTCGGCGACCTGACGCGCATGTGATTCCCGACCCCGGCATCGCCGGTTCGTGCCGGCGGTGCATGGCGGGCGGCTGTTATGATGCTTCCCCTGCCGGCCAAGCCGCTTCGCGTGCTTCGTGCCCGGCATCCAGACGAAGCACACATACGAAGAGGGGAAGGCACATCCCATGGCACGCGGCATCAATAAAGTGATCCTGGTCGGCAATCTTGGCGACGATCCCGAAACCAAGTACACCCAGGGCGGCATGGCGGTCACCAAGGCCCGCCTGGCCACAACCAGCGTGCGCAAGGACCGTGACGGCAACACGCAGGAGCGCACCGAGTGGCACCGGGTGACCTTCTTCGGCAAGCTTGGGGAGATCGCCGGCGAGTACCTGCGCAAGGGCAGCCAGGTGTACGTCGAAGGCTCGATCCGCTACGACAAGTACACCGGACAGGACGGCGTGGAGCGTTATTCCACCGACATCATCGCCGATGAGATGCAGATGCTCGGCGGTCGTGCGGGCGGCGAGGGCGGTGGTGGCGGCAGCCGCAGCGAATATCGTGGCGGTGGCGGTGGCGGTGGCGAGCGCTCGTCGCGTCCCCCGCAGCGCCAGGAATCCGCGCCGCGCCGCGAGGCCCCGCCGGCCAAGTCGAGCAGCTTCAACGACGACTTCGCGGACGACGACATTCCGTTCTGAGCCCCTTGCTTAAGCCACGTATGGTTTTTGCGGGTTCGATATTCCACAAGGAGTTCCGGTGGCAACCTGGCTTGTGACGGGCGGCGCCGGCTTCATCGGCGGCAATTTCGTGCTGGATGCGGTCCAGCGCAACATCAAGATCGTGAACCTGGACGCGCTTACCTACGCGGGTAACGTCGACACGCTGGCGTCGCTGGAAAACGACCCCCGGCACGTGTTCGTCCAGGGCGACATCGGCGATGCAGCGCTGATGGAGCGCCTGCTGCGCGAGCATCGCCCCGACGCGGTGATCAACTTCGCGGCTGAGAGCCACGTGGACCGCTCCATCGATGGTCCGGCCGCATTCGTACAGACCAACGTCGTGGGCACCCTCAGCCTGCTCGAGAAATCCCGCGACTACTGGAAGTCGCTGGACGCCGCCGGTCGCGACGCGTTCCGCTTCCTGCACGTGTCGACCGACGAGGTGTACGGAACGCTCGGTGATACGGGCAAGTTCACCGAAGAGACCCCGTACGCCCCGAACTCGCCGTACTCGGCGTCGAAGGCTGCGTCGGATCATCTTGTCCGCGCGTTCCATCACACGTATGGACTGCCGGTCCTGACGACGAACTGCTCGAACAACTACGGCCAGTATCAGTTCCCCGAGAAACTCATCCCGCTGGTCATCGCGCGTGCGCTGGCCGGCGAGCCACTGCCGGTTTACGGTGATGGCCGCAACGTGCGCGACTGGCTCTACGTGGGTGACCATTGCGCCGCGATCCGCCGGGTCCTCGAGGCAGGTCACGTTGGCGAAACCTACAACGTCGGCGGCGACGCCGAGCGGCAGAACCTGGATGTCGTCACGACGATCTGCGCCCTGCTGGACCAGCGCATGCCCCTGGCCGACGGCCGTGCGCGCGAGTCGCTGATCACGTTTGTAGCCGATCGTCCCGGCCATGACCGTCGCTATGCGATCGACGCGTCCAAGCTCAAGGGCGAACTGGGCTGGGCGCCGACGGTCACGTTCGAGGAAGGTATCGCGATCACCGTCGACTGGTACCTGGAAAACCAGACGTGGGTGAAGCGGGTGCTGGATGGGAGTTATCGTCTCGAACGCATCGGGCAGGGTTAAGGACCCACCATGAACCGTAAAGGCATCATCCTGGCCGGTGGCAGCGGCACGCGCCTGTATCCGATCACCAAGGGCGTCAGCAAGCAGCTGCTGCCGGTGTACGACAAGCCGATGATCTACTACCCGCTCAGCGTTCTCATGCTGGCGGGCATTCGCGAAGTGCTGGTCATCAACACGCCGCACGAGCAGGTGCTGTTCAAGGCACTGCTGGGCGATGGTTCGCAGTGGGGCATGCACATCGAGTACGCCGTGCAGCCCAGTCCCGACGGCTTGGCGCAGGCGTTCCTGATCGGACGCGAGTTTCTTGCCGGTGGCCCGAGTTGCCTCGTTCTGGGCGACAACATCTTCCACGGCCCCGGCCTGACTGCGATGCTCAAGCGCGCCAACGAAAGGGAGTCGGGTGCGACGGTGTTCGGCTACTGGGTTCGGGATCCGGAACGCTACGGCGTCGCGGAATTCGATGCCTCCGGCAAGGTGGTCGGCCTGGAAGAGAAGCCGTCCGCGCCGCGCTCCAACTACGCGGTGACCGGCCTGTATTTCTACGATGGCCGCGCAAGCGAGCTTGCTGCGGCACTGAAGCCGTCGGGGCGCGGTGAGCTGGAAATCACCGACCTCAACCGCCGCTACCTCGATGAGGATTCGCTGCATCTGGAGCAGCTCGGGCGCGGGTACGCATGGCTCGACACCGGTACGCACCAGTCGCTGCTCGAAGCGTCGAACTACATCGAGACGATCGAAGCCCGCCAGGGGCTTCGCGTGTGCTGTCCGGAAGAGATCGCCTGGAACAACGGCTGGATCAGTGACGACCAGCTCAAGGAGCTCGCGCGTCCGCTTGCGAAGAACGGCTACGGCGAATACCTCATGAGCCTGCCCGAGCGGGGGGTGGTGCCTTGAAGGTCCTGGAGACCGACCTGCCGGGTTGCGTGGTGATCGAACCGCGCGTATTCGGCGACGATCGCGGCTTCTTCTTCGAGTCGTTCAACCTCGACAAGCTCGGCGATGCCGGGATCAAGCCCACGTTCGTGCAGGGCAACGTATCGTCGTCGCGACGCGGCGTGCTGCGCGGCCTGCATTACCAATGGCCGAAACCGCAGGGCAAGTATGTCTCCGTGGTGGAGGGAGAAGTCTGGGATGTCGCAGTCGACATCCGCCGCCGTTCGCCGACGTTCGGTCGCTGGACGGGCGTGTTGCTCAGCGCCGAGAACAAGCGTCACTTCTGGATTCCGGAGGGCTTCGCCCACGGTTTCGTGACCCTCAGCGAGCACGCCGTTTTCACGTACCTGTGCACGCAGACGTATGACGCATCGGCCGATGCCGCCATTGCCTGGAACGATGCGACGTTGGCGGTCGACTGGCCGGTTTCCGACGTGAGCCTGTCGGACAAGGATGCGCGCGCACCGTTTCTTGAACAGATTCCCGAAGACCGACTGCCGGTTTACGCGCCGTGAGGCTGCTGCTGGTTGGCGCGAACGGGCAGGTCGGGCATGCGCTTGTGCGCAGCCTGGCGCCGTTGGGCGAGGTCGTGGCGACCACGCGCAGTGGACGCCTGGAAGATGAGGCCCCCTGCGAAACGCTGGACCTTGCCGACCTGGACGCGATCGCGCCACTCGTCGCGCGCGTGCGCCCGGACGCCGTCGTCAACGCCGCCGCCTACACCGCGGTGGACCGTGCCGAGGACGAGGCTGAACTCGCTTTCCGAATCAACGCGAAAGCGACCGAACGCCTGGCGAGCGCGTGTGCGCACGGCGACGTGCCGCTGGTGCATTACTCGACCGACTACGTGTTCGACGGTCGCGGTTCGCGTCCCTATCGCGAAGAAGATCCGACCGCACCGCTCGGTGTGTACGGACAGAGCAAGCGCGAAGGCGAGATCGCGATCGCCCGCAGTGGTGCGCGGCACCTGATCCTGCGCACGGCATGGGTGTATGGCCTGCACGGCCAGAACTTCCTGCGCACGATGCTGCGTGTCGGGGCGGAGCGCGACGAGTTGCGCGTGGTCGCCGACCAGCACGGTTGCCCCACTCCGGCCTGGCTCATCGCCGATACGACGGCGGCCATCCTGCGCCAGGGCATCGCCGAATCCGGCATTCGCCATCTGGTCGCCAGCGGGCAGACGACGTGGCACGGATTCGCCGACGCGATCTTTGATGAAGCATTCAAGCAGGGCCTCATCGCGCGTCGTCCTGCCGTGGCACCCATCGCCACCGCCGAGTACCCCACGCGCGCCCAGCGCCCCGCGTACTCCGTGCTCGACACCTCGCGCCTGCGCGAGGAGTACGCGCTCGACCTGCCCGGCTGGCGTGACGCGCTCACGCGAACGTTGGCCGGCTGACCGGATCAACGTGAAGCCGTCCACCCGGACGGCTGGCTGGAAGTGCGACAACTTCGCCCGTCGCGAGATCGACACCGTCCTTCAGGCTGCACCGGCAGGGCCGCACCGCCTAGTGCCGCAAACGCATGGGCGTGACCACCGGTCCCACCGCGCTCACCGTATGCGCCATGCGGTGACGCCCCCGCCATTGCGTGACCCACGTCGTCCTCCAGTCCCGCGCCAACACGCCCGCTCCCCAGCCGCGCCTTCACGCGCTAGGCTGTGGCTGTCGCGCGGCGGGGCCAGCGGCACAACCAAGGGAAGGGGACCCATGAATAGAGTTCTTCTGACGGCTGCGCTCGCGGCGCTGTCGTTCAATGCCGCGGCCGGCGGCGTCGATGTGGCGGCATACACGCGCAGGGACCAGTTCACCGATCTGAAGATTTCGCCAGACGGGCGGTACCTGGCCGCCACGATCCCGATGGACGATCGCAGCGTCCTGGCGGTGATCGAACGCGGCACCAACAAGCTCACCGGCACGTTCAAGATGCCGCGCGACAACTTCATCGCCGACTTCGAATGGGTCGGCCCGGAGCGCGTGGTGCTCAGCGCCGCCGAGAAGTTCGGCTCGCTCGATGAGCCGCAGTACACCGGCGAGCTCTTTGCGATGAACGCCGATGGCGGCAAGGCCGAGATGCTGGTCGGTTATCGCACGCAGGACGGCGGTCTGGGCACGACGATCAAGCCGAAGAAGGGCAATGACAAGATCTGGGCGTACCTGATCCCGACGCCGGTGAGCGACGGCCGGAGCGCGCTGATCGCCGCGCAGCCGTACTCCAGCGATCCGTATTCCACCGCCGAGCGCATCGACGCGTTCACCGGCCGGCTCAAGCGCGTGGCGATCGCACCGATGCGCAACGCCAGATTCGCCTCCGACAACCAGGGCGTGGTGCGGTTCACCTGGGGCTCGAACTCCGACAACATCCGCCACCTGTACTACCGCACGGGCGAAGGCTCCGAGTGGGATCTGGTGACCATCGAGAAGGAAGGGCTGTTCGAAGTGCCGGTCGGATTCTCCGCCGACGACCAGACGGTCTACCTGCAGGTCGAGCAGGCGCGCGGTCCGGACGCAATCGTCGCCATGGACATGGCCACGCGCAAGCGCACGCAGGTACTGCGCGACGACAAGGCCGATCCGTCGCGCATCATCTATCGCAACAACACCCGCGTGCCGATCGGCGCCTACTTCGCCGACGGTCACCCACATTCGTCCTTCTTCGACCGCGAGGCGCCCGAAGCGCGGCTGCAGAAGAGCCTTGAAGCGGCGTTCCAGGGGCAGGGCGTGGTCATCACCTCGCAGACCAATGACGGCGGGCTCGCGCTGGTCCAGGTCTTCAGCGACCAGAACCCGGGAGATTTCTACCTCTTCGACACCCAGGCGAAGAAGGCCGCGCACGTGCTCGCCAAGCGCGAGTGGTTCGACCCTGAAAAGCAGGCAACCTCCCGGCCGTTTGAGTTCAAGGCACGCGACGGCATGACCTTGCACGGTTTCCTCACCACGCCCAACGGAAGCACCGGGAAGAACCTCCCGCTGGTGGTGATGCCGCATGGCGGCCCGATCGACGTGCAGGATTACTGGGGCTTCGATTCAGACGCCCAGTTGCTGTCGGACGCGGGGTATGCCGTGCTGCAGCTGAACTACCGAGGCTCGTCCGGCTACGGCAAGTCCTATGTCAGCGCCGGCGCCCGCGAGTGGGGCGGTCGGATGCAGGACGACCTCACCGACGCCACGCGCTGGGCCATCGCCGAAGGCGTGGCCGACAAGGGCCGCATCTGCCTGTACGGCGCCAGCTACGGCGGTTACGCGTCGTTGATGGGCGTGGCGAAGGAACCGGATCTCTACAGGTGCGCAGTGGGCTACGTCGGCGTCTACGACCTGCCGAAGATGATTGCCGACGACGCGCGCGACAGCCACCGTTTCCGCAACTGGTCGCACGAATGGGTGGGCGATCCGGCCAAGCTCGGCGACGTGTCGCCGAACCGCCTCGCAGATCGCATCAAGGTGCCGGTCTTCCTCGCCGCGGGTGGCAAGGACCAGCGCGCTCCGATCGAACACAGCCGGATGATGGAATCCGCACTGCGCAAGGCGGGCGTACCGGTGGAAACGCTCTACTACGACACCGAAGCACATGGCTTCTACACGCAGGAGCATCGCGAGGAGTTCTACACGCGCCTGCTCGCGTTCCTCTCGCGCAGCCTTGGCGGCGCGGTGGCGACGACCGGTGCCGGTGCAGGCGACGCGAAAACCGCGAAGTAGGCCTCACCCGAGATCCACGACGACGGCGCCTGCGGGCGCCGTTCGTCTTTGCGATCACTTCACGCCGTGCATCAAGCGTCGCAGCAGCGGCGCTGCGATGAACGCGAGCACCGCCCAGCCGATGCCGATGCCGGTCATCAGCCAGAACAGGCCGGCGTACTTGCTGCCGGCGGCCGCGAAATCGAGCGTGGCGCCTTCCGGCACATCGATCGCGGCGAGCTTGCCGAACAGCGCGGCCAGCGTTTCGGAGAAGGCGGTGGCGAGGAACCACGTGCCCATCATCAGGCTCATGACGCTGCGCACCGACAACTGGGTGACGGCGGCCAGGCCGACCGGCGCCAGGCACATCTCGCCGATTTCCAGCACCAGGTACGCAAGCACCAGCCACCACACGCTCGCCAGCTGCCCCGTCTCGCCTGCGTGCTGCGCGGCCCACGCCATCGGCACGAAGCTCAGCCCGGCGAACAGCAGGCCCAGCGCCGATTTCGCCGGTTTGGACGGATCCAGCCCGCGGCGGTCCAGCCCGTCCCACAACCGCGCGAACACCGGCGCCAGCAGCACCAGGAACAACGCGCCCAGGTACGTCAGCGATCCGGCCGTCTGCGGCAGCACCACGCAGTCGCGCAGCAGGAAGACGAGCATCAGCACGATCGCCCCGGCGAACAGCAGCTTCGGCATCGACGAATCGGGATTGCGATCCGACAGCGTCGCCGCAGCGACGAACGCCAGCGGCGCCAGCACCAGCGACACGGTCGACCAAGGCCAAGGCGTGCCTTCGCGTATCACCAGGGATGGGAACACGTCCTTCGTCAGCAGACGGTCGGTGAAGGTCACCCACGAGCCATACGTCTGCTCGTACAGCGTGAAGTACACCAGCGCCATGAAGATCAGCGCCATCAGCGCGAGCATGCGATGGCGCTGTTCGCGCGTGCAGCGCATATTGAGGAACCACGCGAACCATGCCAGCACGGCGAGCATCACCAGCAGCATCAACACCAGCGCCAGCGAGATCTCGCCGCCAAGCGCGAAGCGGCCGTTGGCGACGGCCCACATCAGTGCCGCCAACGGCACCAGCGCAAGCAGCGCGCCGAGGTAGATCGCCCATTCGCGCGGCAGGCCGAACACGCGTTCGCGCAGGCGCGCCGGATCCGGCGGTTCGGCGTGGCCGTGCAGGTATTTCTGGCCCCACAGGAACTGCGCCAGCCCCAGCAGCATGCCGATGCCGGCCGCGCCGAAGCCCCACTTCCAGCCCAGCGTCTGGCCGAGATAACCGCACACCAGCGCCGAGAACAACGCGCCGAGGTTGATGCCCGCATAGAACAGCGAGAAGCCCGAGTCGCGGCGCGGATCGTTTTCCGGATACAGGCGGCCGACGATGGTGGAGATGTTCGGCTTGAGGAAACCGACGCCGACGATGATCAGCGCCAGCGAGAGATAGAACACGCGCAGCGCCCCTTCGTCGCGAACGACGCCGCCGCCGCTCACGGTGGCGGCGTGGCCTTCCACCGCCATGCCCAGGTGCCCGGCGACCAGCAGCAGCCCGCCGAACACCACGGCCTTGCGCATGCCGAGGAAGCGGTCGGCCAGCAGCCCGCCGACCACGGGCAGGCAATAGACGAGCCCGCCGTACGCGCCCAGCACGTCCAGTCCCGGGCCGTCGCCAAAGCGGTGGTGCTGCAGCAGGTAGAGCAGCAGCAGCGCCTTCATCCCGTAGAACGAAAAGCGCTCCCACATCTCGGTGAAGAAGCAGACGTAGACGCCCTTGGGATGGCCGAAGAGCTCGTCGCGCGGATCGCGGGCGATGGGAAGGTCGATGACGGCCACGACGGGCTCCGCGATGGGACGGGCGAGTATAGGAGCGGCATGCGCGGCGTGCGCGGCGGGCGCTGCCCGACGTCGAAGAGTGCTCGGGCACGTTCGCGCGGGCATGCCGGTGCCCTCGATCGAGTGCGCGGGACCTCGGACAAGGACGTCGTTGCCCTTGCGAGGGTGCCGGAGCCCCTCGCGCTGCTACTTGTTCGCATCGCGAGGGCGCACGGAACCCTCGCGACCCTTGCCGACTGCCCGCGAGGGTGTCGCTGCGCCCTCGCGAGGGTTTCGCGCAGCCGCGCGAAGGTCGGCAGCGTGCTCGCGAGGGCATCGGAGACCCCACGCGAGGGTCGGGCGCAGCCGCGCGAGGGTCGCGGAGCGTCGTTCGCGGGTGGCACGGTGCCCGCGCGACCCCAGGCGAGCGGGCGTCGAGCGATGCAAAGCAACTGCGCAGCGCCGTGCGGCACCGGGCGGTTCAACGCTTCCGCTTCGTTGCCCCTCACCCCAGCCCTTCTCCCGACGGGAGAGGGGCTCGACAGCGCTGCGATCGGATGGCGCGATACCCCCACGTATCGCTGCACCGCCGCATATTTGCCGTGTCGTGTCCATTTGCCGCGGAGTTTTTACAGGCCACGCCGGCCAATGCGATGATCCGGGACCGCTCGATCCACCGAGTCCTCCTGGAGCTGCCGATGGCCTCGCCCGCGACGCCGCAATTGACCTTCCGAGCTGTCCTGCTGGCCGTCGTGCTGGCGGTGATCCTCTCCGCCGCCAATGCCTACCTGGGCCTGTTCGCGGGCCTCACCATCGCCACCGCGATCCCCGCCGCCGTCGTCTCGATGGGCGTGCTGCGCCTGCTCGGCGGCGGCAGCATCCTGGAGAACAACATCGTCCAGACCGGCGCATCGGCCGGTTCCTCGATCGCCGCCGGCGTGATCTTCACCATCCCCGCGCTGATCATCATGGGCGTGTGGCCCGACTTCAAATACTGGTGGGTCGTCGGCATCGCCGGTCTCGGCGGCCTGCTCGGCGTGCTGTTCTCGGTGCCGCTGCGCCGCTCGATGATCGTCGAGGAGCCGCTGCCGTTCCCCGAAGGCAAGGCCGCGGCCGAAGTACTCAAGGCCGGTGAGAACCCCGGCCCGGGCCTGAAGATCCTCGGCGTCGCCGGCGGCCTCGGCGCGCTGGTGAAGCTGGCTGCCGAAAGCGGCCTGCGCCTGATCCCCGATAACGCTGTCGCTTCGGGCTTCATCGGCAAGTACCTGGGTTACATGGGCACGAACCTGTCCCCGGCGCTGCTGGGCGTGGGTTACATCGTCGGCCTGAACATCGGCATCGTGGTCGTGTCCGGTTCGATCCTGTCGTGGCAGTTCGCCATTCCGATCTACCACGCGTTCTTCCTCAACTCCGATCCCGCGCTTGCCGCGCAGATCGCCGGCGCCTCGGCCGCTGACGCAGGCGGCGCGATCTGGTCGGCGAAGATCCGCTACCTCGGCGTCGGCGCGATGCTGATCGGCGGTATGTGGACGCTGTTCTCGCTGCGCAAATCGCTGGCCTCGGGCATCAAGAGCGGCCTGGCCGCGGCGCGCAAGGGCGGCGGCCTCGCCGTTGCCGAAACCGAACGCGACCTGCCGATGAAGTGGATGCTTGTCGCGCTGGGCGTATTCGTGGTGCCGCTGTGGGCGCTCTACCACGCCATCGTCGATTCCTGGGGCGTCAGCCTGACGATGACGCTCATCATGATCGTCGCCGGCTTCCTGTTCGTGTCGGTGTCGGCGTACCTCGCCGGCCTCGTCGGTTCATCGAACAATCCGGTATCGGGCATCACCATCGCGACGATCCTGTTCGCCTCGCTGGTGCTGATGCTGCTGCTCGGGCGCGATTCGTCCATCGGCCCGGTGGCCGCGATCATGATCGGCGCGGTCGTGTGCTGCGCGGCGGCGGTCGGCGGCGACAACCTGCAGGACCTCAAGGCCGGCTACATCGTCGGCGCCACGCCATGGAAGCAGCAGCTGATGCTCGGCATCGGCGCGTTCTCGTGCGCGCTGATCATGGCGCCGGTGCTGAACCTGCTGGCGCAGGCCTACGGCATCGGTCCGCCGACGGCGGAGCATCCGAATTCGCTGTCCGCGCCGCAGGCGACGCTGATGGCGTCGGTGGCCAAGGGCCTGTTCGGCGGCAAGCTGCCGTGGGACATGATCGGCATCGGCGCCGTCATCGGTGCGCTGGTCATCGCGTTGGACGAATGGCTCAAGTCGCGCAAGGCGCATTTCCGCGTGCCGGTGCTGGCCGCGGCGATCGGTATCTACCTGCCGCTGGAACTGATGGTGCCGATCTTCCTCGGCGGCCTGCTGGCGTACATCGTCGAACGCCGTCACGGCCTGTCGATCGACAGCGACGAAGCCGACCGCGATCGCGCGCACCGTCCGGGCACGCTGTTCGCCGCCGGTCTCATCACCGGTGAAGCGCTGACGGGCATCGCGATCGCGATTCCGATCGTCGTCTCCGGCCGCGCCGACGTGCTCTCGCTCGGCACGCACCTGGGGCCGTGGGTCGGCCTTGCGGTGCTCGCCTTCGTCGCCTGGCTGCTGTATCGCACCAGCGTGCGCAACGGCGGGGCGGAAGCCAAGCCGCTCGCCTGATGCATCCCGATGGCGCGATCCCCGCGTGAGCGGGGACGCGCCTGATCTCCACCACGAACCACCCCGGCGCCGAGTCCGCGCGCCCACCCTGCAATCGAGAACCACCATGACGCCACGCCACGCCCTCCTTCCGCTCGCCCTGCTGCTGGCCTGCGGTTCCACCAACGCAACCGCCGCACGCGGCTTCGACGTGCGCGACCTCGCCTCGCTGGAGCGCGTGTCCTCGCCGACGCTGTCGCCGGACGGTCGCCGCGTGGTGTTCGCCAGGCGCGTGGTCGACATGGCGGCCAACAAGTCGTCCACCGCGCTCTACATCGAAGACCTGATGGCGCGCGACGCCGCACCGCCCAAGCGCCTCACGCCGGCAGGCTGGAACGTCAACTCGCCGGGCTTCTCGCCGGACGGCAAGACCGTCTACTTCCTCAGCGCGAAGGGCGGCTCGATGCAGCTCTACGCGATCCCCGCCGCCGGCGGCACGCCGAAGCAGGTCACCGCGCTGGATACCGACGTTGGCGGCTACAAGCTCTCGCCCGACGGCAAGCGCGTGGCGATCAACCTGGAAACCTTCCCGGACTGCAAGGGCGACCTGGCCTGCTCGAAGAAGAAGCTCGACGAGCGCGGCGCGCAGAAGAACTCCGGCGTCGTCTTCGATCGCATGTTCATCCGCCACTGGGATGCGTGGAGCGACGGCCGCCTGAACCGCCTGTTCGTGACGACGCTGGGCGACAAGCCGGCGACGACCGCGACGCTGGTCAGCGGTGGCGTCAACGGCGACGTGCCGTCGCGTCCGTTCGGCGACAGCAGTGAATACACCTGGTCGCCGGACGGCAAGTCGCTGGTGTTCAGCGCCCGCATCGCCGATGCCAAGGAACCGACGTCCACCAACTTCGACCTGTACCAGGTCAACGCCGATGGCACCGGCCAGGCTACGAACCTCACCGCGTCGAACCCGGCGTGGGACACGGGCGCGACCTTCAGCAGCGACGGCAAGACGCTGTTCTACCGCGCGATGAAGCGTCCGGGCTTCGAAGCCGACCGCTTCGCGCTGATGGAAATGAACCTGGCCAGCGGCAAGGTGCGCGAGATCGCGCCGAAGTGGGACCGCTCCGCCGACGGCATCACGCTGACGGGTGACGGCAAGACGATCTACACCACCGCCACCGACATGGGCGAACACCCGCTGTTCGCGGTCGATGTCGCGTCGGGCGAGGCGAAGAAGCTCGTCGGCGAAGGCAGCATCTCCGCCATCGATCTGGCCGGCCCGACGCTCGCGCTGACGCGCAACACGCTCAAGACCGGCGACGTGCTGTACGCCACCAGCAGCGACGCCGCAGCGCCCTTGCGCGCGATCACGCAGACCTCGAGCGAGCACCTGCCGGACGTGTCGTTCGGCGACTTCGAACAGTTCGACTTCAAGGGCTGGAACGGCGACACCGTGCACGGCTACATCGTGAAGCCGTGGAACTACGTCGAAGGCAAGAAGTACCCCGTCGCGTTCCTTATCCACGGCGGCCCGCAGGGCAGCTTCGGCAACGGCTGGAGCTACCGCTGGAACCCGCAGACCTACGCCGGACAGGGCTACGCGGTGGTGATGATCGACTTCCACGGTTCCACCGGCTACGGCCAGGCGTTCACCGACGCGATCAGCCAGCACTGGGGAGATCGCCCGCTGGAAGACCTGCAGAAGGGCTGGGCCGCCGCGCAGAAGGAATACGCCTTCCTCGACGGCGACAAGGCCTGCGCGCTGGGCGCGAGCTACGGCGGCTTCATGGTCAACTGGATCGCCGGTAACTGGAACCAGCCGTGGAAGTGCCTGGTCACGCACGACGGCGTGTTCGACCAGCGCATGATGGGCTTCGCGACCGAAGAGCAGTGGTTCACCGACTGGGAGCAGGGCGGCAACGCCATCGACAAGGCGGCCAACTACGAGAAGTTCAACCCGGTCAACCACGTGAAGGAATGGCGCGTGCCGATGCTCGTCGTGCACGGGCAGCAGGACTTCCGCATCCCGGTGGAGCAGGGCATCGGCGTGTTCACCGCGCTGCAGCGCCAGGGCATCCCGTCGCAGTTCCTGTATTTCCCCGACGAAAACCACTGGGTGCTCAAGCCGGCCAACTCGGTGCAGTGGCACGACACGGTCAATGCGTGGCTGAAGCAGTACATCGGCCAGGGCGTCGCACCGTAAGCAACGAATAGCCCTCTCCCGCTCGCGGGAGAGGGTTGGGGTGAGGGCAACGCGCCTCTCACACGCATTCCTCCGAACGGAACCACCCGATGCCCAACGACACCCCGAGTACCGCGCTGATCACCAACGACATCGTGATACTGGGGCTGATCGCCGCCACGCTCGGCGCGGTGTTCTGGACCTCGTCGCTCGCGTCGTTCCGCAAGTTCTATTCGATCGTTCCCGCCCTGCTCCTGTGCTACCTGATCCCGGGGCTGTTCAACACCTTCGGAGTCATCGACGGCGAACACAGCAAGCTCTACAACCCCGTCGCCAGCCGCGTGCTGTTGCCCGCGGCGCTGGTGCTGCTGACGCTGTCCATCGACCTGAAGGCCGTGATGCGGCTCGGTCCGAAACTGGTCGCGATGTACGCGGCGGCGTCGATCAGCGTGATGCTCGGCGGCATCCTCGCCTTCCTGCTGTTCAAGGCCGTGCATCCGGAAACCGTCGCCGGCGATACGTGGGCCGGCATGACGGCGCTGGCGGGCAGCTGGATCGGCGGCGGCGCGAACATGCTGGCGATGAAGGAGATCTTCCAGGTCAACGCGACGACCTTCGGGCAGTTCGCCGTGGTCGACGTCGGCGTGGGCTACGTGTGGATGGCGGCGCTGATCTTCCTCGCCGGACGGTCCGCGGCCATCGACGCACGCAGCGGCGCCGACACGCGCGCCATCGACGAACTGAAGGACAAGCTCGCCGCGTTCAAGGCGCAGCACAGCCGCGTGCCGACGCTCACCGACCTGATGGTCATCGTCGGCATCGCGTTCGGCACCGTGGGCCTGGCGCATTGGCTGGCCGCGCCTCTGTCGGCGTGGTTCGGCGCGAACGTGAGCTGGGCGCGTGCGGTGAGCCTGCACGAGCCGTTCGTGTGGGTGGTGCTGATCTCCACCTTCGTGGGCCTTGGCCTGAGCTTCACCCGCGCGCGCACGCTGGAAGGCGCCGGCGCATCGAACATCGGCACGCTGCTGCTGTACTTCCTGATCGCCGCCATCGGCATGCAGATGGACATCCTGGCGCTGTTCGACCGCCCGTGGCTGTACCTGCTGGGGCTGGTGTGGCTGGCGATCCACATCGTGCTGCTGTGGCTGGTCGGCAAGCTGCTGCGCGTGCCGTTCTTCTATTTCGCCATCGGCTCGCAAAGCAACATCGGCGGGCCGGCGTCGGCGCCTGTCGTCGCCTCCGCATTCCATCCCGCACTGGCGCCGGTCGGCGCGTTGCTGGGCACGTTGGGCTACGCGACGGGCACGGGGCTGGCGTATGCGATGGGGTTGATTCTACGATCGCTGGCGCAGTGAGTTCGAAGGCCGGGATCGGGCGGCAATGTGGTTGCGACGGAGATGCCCATGTTCAATCCGTTCGATCCCGATAACTGGCTGAACCTGCTCTGGTACTGGCGCTTCTTCCTGCCCTCCGGGGTGGGCATCGCGACCGGCATCGGCCTGTATCGCGCGCTGGGCACTCCCGACGCGGCTGCGCTGGCCGCCGTCGCCATGGTCGCGGGCCTGATCATTGGCGCCGCATGGGAGTTGATCCGCGGCAGCCGCAAACGGCCGCAGGATCCTTGAGCCAATCGCTCAGGGGCCGTTGACGGTCTTGTAGCTGCCGCCACCCGCGTATCTGCGGCGGTGTGGCCTCCCGGTGCGCTGCGCTTACCCGGACAAAAGAAAAGGCGCCACCAGGGCGCCTTTCTTCATTGCGGGTTTCGTTCAACAACAACGACTGCGGCCCTTCCCGTAGCGCGCTTCCATCCGCTCGCGGAAGAACTCGTCGCGCGTCATCGGCTCGACGTCCGGATGGGTGCGTCGCACATGCGCGACGTACACGTCGTAGTCGGGAATGCCGATGGCCAGCCGCGCGGTCTGGCAGCTCGCACGCCACCAGCGTGCGAGCAGGTCCAGGGCCACGCGACCGACGTCAGCGGCGCGGTCAGCGGGCGATGGCATCGAGCGCGACATATTCGGACTCCTTCGCTGTCGGCGCGTTGGTACGGCGGGCGGCCAGGGCCGCGCGCACACCGAACAGGACCGTTGCGACCACGACCGCGACGAACAGCCCGCACAGCGCGGCGTCGAGGTAGTTGTTGAAGATCACACGGGACATGTCGTCCATCGACTTCGCCGGCGCCAGCACCTCGCCGCGCGCGGCGGCGTCGGCGAACTTGCGGGCGTTGGCGATGAAGCCGATCTTCGGGTCCGGGTGGAACAGCTTCTGCCAGCCGGCGCTCAGCGTGCAGATCAGCAGCCACGCGGTCGGGATCAGCGGGATCCACAGGAACCGCTCGCGCTTCATCTTCACCATCACCACGCTGCAGAACACCAGCGCGATGCCCGCGAGCATCTGGTTGGCGATGCCGAACAGCGGCCACAACGTGTTGATGCCGCCCAGCGGATCGACAACGCCCTGGTACAGGAAGTAGCCCCACAGCGACACGGCAATCAGCGTGCAGACGATGTTGCTCGCCCAGCTCTCGGTTTCCTTGAACGGCGAGTACGCCAGGCCCACCAGCTCCTGGATCATGAAGCGCGCCACGCGCGTGCCGGCATCCACCGTCGTCAGGATGAACAGCGCTTCGAACAGGATCGCGTAGTGGTACCAGAAGGCCATCATCCCTTCGCCCGGGATCAGCCCGTGCAGGATCTGCGCCATGCCCACCGCAAGCGTCGGCGCGCCGCCGGTGCGCGAGAGGATCGTCTGCTCGCCGATTTCCTTCGCCGTCGCGGTGAGGATGTCAGGCGTGAGCACGAAGCCCCAGCTGGAGATCGCCGCGGCCGCGGATTCTGCCGTGGTGCCGATCAGCGCGGCGGGCGAGTTCATCGCGAAGTAGATGCCCGGCTGCAGCACGCACGCGGCGATGAGCGCCATGATCGCGACGAAGGCCTCCATCAGCATGCCGCCGTAGCCGACCATCGGGATGTCGGACTCGCTGGCGATCATCTTCGGCGTGGTGCCGGAGCTGATCAGCGAGTGGAAGCCCGATACGGCGCCGCAGGCGATGGTGATGAACAGGAACGGGAACAGCTTGCCGGAGAACACCGGGCCGGTGCCGTCGACGAACTTCGTCATCGCCGGCATCTGCAGATCGGGCATCGCGACGATGATCGCCAGCGCGAGGATCAGCACCGTGCCGATCTTCAGGAACGTGGAGAGGTAATCGCGCGGCGCCAGCAGGAACCACACCGGCAGCACCGAGGCGATGAAGCCGTAGCCGATCATCAGCCACGCCAGCGTCGTGCCCTTGAGGTGGAACACCGTGCCCCAGCTCGGATGCGCGGCGACGAGGCCGCCGCCCCAGATCGCCAGCATCAGCAGCACGAAGCCGATGATCGACACTTCCAGGATGCGGCCCGGGCGGAAGTAGCGCAGGTACAGGCCCATCAGGATGGCGATCGGGATGGTCATCGCCACGGTGAAGGTGCCCCACGGGCTTTCCGCGAGCGCCTTCACCACCACCAGCGCCAGCACCGCCAGCAGGATCACCATGATCATCAGGATGCCGACCATCGAGATGACGCCCGCGGCGGGGCCCATCTCGGCGCGGATCATCTCGCCGAGCGAACGGCCATCGCGTCGCGTGGAGAAGAACAGCACCAGCATGTCCTGCACCGCGCCGGCCAGGACCACGCCGAACAGGATCCACAGCGTGCCGGGCAGGTAGCCCATCTGTGCGGCGAGCACCGGGCCCACGAGCGGCCCGGCGCCGGCGATCGCGGCGAAGTGGTGTCCGAAGACGATGCTCTTGGCGGTCGGGACGTAGTCCAGGCCGTCGTTACGGCGCCATGCGGGCGTCGCGCGCGAGCCGTCGATCATCAGCGCGTTGCGCGCGATGTACAGCCCGTAGAAGCGGAATGCGACCGTGAACGTCGCCACCGCCGCGACCACCAGCCAGATCGCGTTGATGGTTTCCCCGCGATGCAGCGCGATGGTGCCGATGCAGAAAGCCGCCAGTACCGCCAGGACGGCCCAGCCAAGCCAGGACAGAGATTTCATGACACCCCTCCGGAAGGATCACCGAAGGGTCGCGCCGCGCCGGGCACCCGGTCAATGCGCAATGCGTCAACTTGCCTGCGACTTTCGTCTATGCGCCCGCCCGGACGCGCGATTTCACAACCATTTGGCGCGCCGCAACAACACGTAGAGCACCACGCAGACCACGCCGACCAGTCCGATCAGGATCCAGTAGCTGAAGCGGCCCTCCAGCTCGGGCATGTGCGCGAAGTTCATGCCGTACCAGCTGGTGATGAGGGTCGGCGCGGCCAGCAGTGCGGCCCAGCCGGCCAGCCGCTTGACCACTTCGCCCTGGTGGATGGTCACCAGTGACAGGTTCACGCTCATTGCCGCGGTGAGCATCTCGCGCAGCGTGTCGGTGGTCTCGTTCAGACGCACGGCGTGGTCGAGCACGTCGCGGAAGTACAGCTGGCTTTCCTCGTCGATGAGCCCGGTGCGCGCGCGCGTGAGCTGCCCGAGGATGTCCTGCAGCGGCGACACCGCCATGCGCAGGCGGGTGAGTTCGCGCTTGAGGTCGTACAGGTGCTTCACGGTTTCGCTGCGGAATTCTTCGGCGAAGATGTCCTGTTCCAGCTCGTTCAGGTCCTGGCTGAATTCCTGCACGATCGGCTGGAAGTTGTCGACGATGAGATCGAGCACCGTGTACAGCGCGGCGCCCGGGCCGTGTACCAGATCGTCCGCATCGCGCTCGTAACGCGCACGCGCGGGTGCATAGCTGGTGGATGCGCCATGACGCACCGTCACCAGGTAGCGCGGGCCGACGAAGATGTGCGTTTCGCCGAAGCGGATGTGGCTGTCCACGCTCTGCGCGGTGTGCACGACGATGAAGAGCGAGTTGCCGTAGGTTTCGATCTTCGGCCGCTGGTGCGCGTTGCGCGCATCCTCGATGGCCAGATCGTGCAGGCTGAATTCTTCCTGCAGCTTCGTCAGGATGGCGTCTTCGGGTTCGTACACGCCGACCCAGACGAAGGTGTCGTCGTCCTTTGCGAGGACTTCGCTGATCTCATCCAGGCTGATTTCACGCCGTTTCCCGCTGCGTTCGTACACCGCGCAATTGACCACGCATTGCGGGTTGAGGCGGTGGGTGGCGTCGTTCTTCGCTTGGATCGGGGCGGGCGTGCTCATGCGCGAATCCTGCGCCCGGCACGCCCGTCGCGGCAAGCCTCAGCGCCGGGCGCGGAAGGCTTGCAGCAGTCCCAGGTGGATCGGCAGCAGCAGCGCGATCCAGTGCACGTTGCGCTGCGGCGTCACCGGCAGCCAGTACACGAACAGCGAAATCACGGCGCCCAATGCGATCACGGCCAGCACCCCGCGGAAGAAACGACCGGGGTCGCGCCCACGAAACGTGCGCCAAACGCCTGGAAGCAGCAGCCACGACAACGGGCTGAGCAACAGCAGGTTCGCATTCGCCCACGCGTAGGTGTGCTGCGTGCCGAACCACAGGAACAGCATCAACCCGCCGAGCACGCCGGACAGGATCCAGAACGGCAATGCGACCGCCGCGACCACGCGCGGTCGCGTGCGCCCCAGCATCGCCGCGGCGATGCCGATCGCGATGCCCACCAGCGCCCACGGCCACCAGCGCACCGGGCCGTCCTGCGGTTCGGGCGGAAGGCGATGTGGGAGGACTTCCTCTTCTTCCAGCACGAGCGGGCGCCCGTCGCTGTTCTTCGCTTCACGCAGCGCAGCGGCCAGGCGCATTGGCACGTAGGACTCGCGCCACACCGGCATGGGCTGGTCGGCCGACGGCCCGAGGCCGACGTCGAAGCCCAGCCACATCCACCACGCCGGCGATGCCAGGCGCACCGCTTCGCTGCGCGCGGTTGAGCCGTGCGAACGCCCTTCGATCTGCCGGCGCAGTCCGCCGCCGAGCACGCGGTCGAGCGCGTCGCGCACGCGCGTGGAGCAGTTGTCGTCGAAGTATTCGTACTTGTAGAACGCGTTCTCGGGCTTGGCGTTCTCCGCGAGGGCCGTGGCGAGTTCGATCGCCTGCGCATCGGTCAGGTCGAGCCACTGCACGCTCACACCGCGGCCTTCCTCGCGGTACTGCATCAGGTCCTGTTCGAACGGCAGCGCCGCCAGGCGATACCGCATGTCGCCCTTGACGAAGCGGCTGACGAAATCCGGCTCGGTCGGGTCGAAGAAGCCGAAGTTGTACGAGATCGCCTCGTTCGTGTCCGGATCGACGACGACGATCGCGTTGTGGCCGAAACGTTCGAAGAAGATCTCGCCCGGCTGCATCGTCGCCACGCCGATGCGCGGCACCACCGCGAACGCGGGCAGCGCGACGAGGGCAAGCAGCAACAGGATGAGCGCGAGCGCGCGCCGCATCGCGCCCGACTCACGCCTCACCCAGCACCCCGACGTGGAAGGCGTGCACGCGGCGTGCGTCGGCGCCGGAGACGCGGAACACGAAGCGTCCGAGCGTGAGCTCCTCGCCGGCTTCGGGCAGGTGGCCGATCGCGGCCGTGACCAGGCCGCCGATGGTGTCGTATTCGTCGTCATCGAAGTCGGCACCGAAGCGCTCGTTGAAGTCGGAAATCGGCGTCAGCGCATCCACCACGAACTGGCCATCGGCCTGCGCGGCGATCAGTGCGCTGGGATCCTCGGCGTCGTCGTGTTCGTCGTCGATCTCGCCGACGATCTGCTCCAGCACGTCCTCGATGGTGACAAGACCCGCGACGCCGCCATGCTCGTCGATCACGATCGCCATGTGGTTGCGCGACTGGCGGAACTCGCGCAGCAGCACGTTCAGGCGCTTGGATTCGGGAATCAGCACCGCAGGGCGCAGCAGTTCGTGGATGCTGCCCGGACCGTTGTCGGCGACCACGCCGCGCAGCAGGTCCTTGGCCAGCAGGACGCCGAGGATCTCGTCCTTGTCGTCGCCGTGCACGGGGAAGCGCGAATGGCCGGATTCGACCACCTGCTTCATCAGGTCCAGGAATTTGGCGTCCGCTGGCAGTGAAACCATCTGCGAGCGCGAGATCATCACGTCGCCGACGGTGAGGTCGGACACCGCGATGGCGCCTTCCATCATGCGCAACGTATCGGCGGCGATCAGCCCGTCGGCCTGTGCGTCGCGCAACAGTTCGACCAAGTCTTCGCGTGTGGTCGGTTCGCCGGAAAGCGCCGAGCTGATGCGTTCGAGCCAGGAACGGGGCTTTTCGTGCCCGCGCCGGTCGGCGCGTTTCTCCTGCAGCTCGGGCGAATGGAAGCTACTACTGTCGTCCTCGGACATTGCGATTAGTCAGGCGCCCGGGGGGAAGGGGGGCGTCGGGTGAGTCTAGCGCGGATGCGCTACCGGCGCTTGGCAGGGCCGGAAACCGCGCCGCAGCGGCCGATCACTCGCCGTACGGATCCTCGATTCCCATCGCGGCGAGGATTTCGCGCTCCAGCTGTTCCATGCAGACGGCTTCCTTTTCGTCCTCGTGGTCCCAGCCCAGCAGGTGCAGCACACCGTGCACGGTGAGGTGGGCGTAGTGCGCCGCCAGCGGCTTTTTCTGCTCCTTCGCCTCGCGCGCGACCACCGGCGCGCAGATCACCAGGTCGCCCAGCAGCGGCATCTTCACGCCCTCCGGCAGGCCTTCGGGCAGTTCCGCCGGAAAGCTGAGCACGTTGGTCGCGTAGTCCTTGCCACGATAGTGGTGGTTGAGCGCGCGCCCTTCCTTGGTGCCGACGATGCGGATGGCCAGATCCGCCTCGCGGATGCGGCTTTCAAGCGCGGCGGCAACCCACCGACGGAAGCTCACCGCAGCCGGCACGCCCGTGCGGGGCACCGCATAGTTGATGACGACGTCGAGACGGATCGGACCCTTGGTCATGGCATCGCTCAGGCAGACGGGCCAGTCGCCGCGTTCTGCGCGTCGCGGGCGTCGTAGGCATTGACGATGCGCGCCACCAGCGGATGGCGCACGACGTCGCGTGATTCGAAGAAGGTGAAGCTGATGCCGTTGACGTCGCGCAGCACGTCGAGCGCATCCTTCAGCCCGGACTTCTGGTGCTTGGGAAGGTCGATCTGGGTCAGGTCCCCGGTGACCACGGCGGTGCTGCCGTAGCCGATGCGGGTCAGGAACATCTTCATCTGCTCGATGGTCGTGTTCTGCGCCTCGTCGAGGATCACATACGCATCGTTAAGCGTGCGTCCGCGCATGTACGCCAGCGGCGCGATCTCGATGACGTTCTTCTCCAGCAGCTTGACCACCTTCTCCACGCCGAGCATTTCGTACAGCGCGTCGTAGAGCGGGCGCAGGTACGGGTCGACCTTCTGGGTGAGATCGCCCGGAAGAAAGCCCAGCTTTTCGCCGGCTTCCACCGCGGGGCGCACCAGGATGAGCCGCTGCACGCGCGCTTCGTTCAGCGCTTCCACCGCGCTGGCCACCGCCAGGAACGTCTTGCCCGTGCCGGCCGGGCCGATGCCGAAGTTGATGTCGTTGGTGGCGATGGCATGCAGGTACTTGGCCTGGTTCGCGCCGCGCCCGCGGATGGTGCCGCGCTTGACGCGGATCGCGACTTCCTGCGGCTCGACGTCGTCGTTGGCGACGGTGTCGGCGTCGATTTCGGTCAGTCGCAGATGGATGTCCGGTTCGGTCAGCGTTTCTTCGGCTGCATCGCGCCAGAGTTCGCGCAGCAGGCGTTCGGCCTTGTTGACGCTGTCCGGCGGACCGACGATGCGGAAGACGTTGCCACGGTTGGCGATCTCCACGCCCAGGCGCAGTTCGATCATGCGAAGGTGACCGTCGAAAGGACCGCTGAGGTTGGCCAGGCGCTCGGTTTGCGCGGGCTCCAGGACGAATTCGGACGTGGTTCGTGAAGCCATTGTGAGGATCTGGGGGATGGGAAGCAGGCTGGAAAGCTTGCGCCTGTGCAGGCGCTTTCGCAAAGGTGTACGGACGCGGGGATGCCCTGGCTACGAAGGTCGTGGCGCACGAGCCACAATCCAAGTGCGGCCGTCACTGCGAGCCGATGGAAAGCAGTTGATGTCGTTGTCGAGCTGGTGCAGCAGGTGCCAGGCGGCACCGGTCGCGGCTTCCGCGGCATATGGGAGGTGGTCGCGCGCCAGTCGTGTCGGCCAGGCAAGCCAGGCGCGCGCGTTCGCCGTCATCGCGATCGCGTAGGCGCGCAACGTCGCGAGGACAACGCGGCGATCGGTGGTCGCGAGGATGGAGATCGGCGCGATCACCTGCGAAAGCCAGCAAGGCCGGATTGCCCATGCATGCACGCCTGTGACGCGATCGACGATGGTCGGTGGCAACGGGGTCGCGCTTCGAAGCGGGAAGTGGTTGCTCGCCAGCGACACCAGCGTGACCACGGTGATGGCGGCGGACGTGCACAGCACGCGTGTGGGCGTCGCGGAAGCGGCTTCGCTCAGGGCTTGCGTTCGCGCACGCGCGCAGCGACGACGCCGATCGCCCAGACGGCACCCACCAGCACCAGGCCCACCGAACCCCAGAGCCAGACCTGCATGACCGGATCGCTTTCGGCGTGGGCGTCGCGCGAGTAGCGCATCCACCAGCGCAGCAGGCCGAGGGCGCCCAGGCCCAGGAACCACAGACCGAGGGCGCAGCGCTGGAGCAGGGTGGGCGATGGGCTCATGGAACGTCCGATGGTGACCGCGGCCCATCATGGCCCGCCTTGCGTCCGGCCTGCGAGGGGGGCGCATGCCGGCCTCGACCGTTCGTCGGGGCGGAGTTGCCATCTAATTAATCGTCCAATTAAATAAGCCCATGAACGCCGGACCTCCCCCCAAGGCCCGTCGCAAGACGGAAAAGTCCACGTCCGCCGCGCCCGGGCGCAGCAAGGGCGTCGCTCGCCCCGCCGGCCAGCGATCCCCGGGGCGACCCGGTGCGGATGGGCCCGATCTGCGCGAGCGTCTGCTGGATGCCGCCATCGCCTGTTACGTCCGCGAAGGCATCGCCGCGACGTCGCTGCGCACGATCGCCGCCGAAGCCGGCGTCACCCCGGCCCTGCTGCACTACTACTTCGGCGACAAGGCGCAGTTGCAGGAGGCCGTCACCGCCGAGCGCGTGATGCCGGCGTTCCTGCAGTTGCGCGAGCCGATCATGGCCGCCGGCGATGACGTGGCCGCCCTGATCGCCGCCTTCGTGAACGGCGTGGGGCGCGTGGTCGCCCTGCATCCGTGGCTGCCGCCGCTGTGGGTGCGCGAGGTGCTGTGCGAGGGCGGCGCGTTGCGCGACGTGTTGTTCGAACGCATCGGCCCGCAGTTGCCGCAGATGATGACCGCGCGCTTCGCCCAGGCGCAGGCGCGCGGCGAGATCAACGAAGACCTCGATCCGCGGCTGCTGATGGTCTCGCTGGTCGGACTGACGCTGTTCCCCGCGGCCGGAGCGCCGATCTGGCGTCGTCTGCTGCAGGCGGACGATCTGGATTTCGACGCACTGCGTCGGCACACGCTCGCGCTGCTCGATCGCGGCCTGGGACTGGAGTGAGGCCATGAATGCCCGTATCTGCCTTCTTGCACTGATCCTCGCGCTCGCCGGTTGCCGCGACGACGCACCGCAGGCGCTGGGCACGCTGGAGTGGGATCGCATCGCGCTGCCTGCGCCGGCGTCCGAGAAAATCGTGAGCATCGATGTTCGCGAAGGCCAACGCGTGAAAGCCGGCACGCGGCTGCTGCAGCTGGAAGTCACGCGCACGCAGGCCCAGCTGGACGCGCTGCAGGCACAGGCGCAGCAGGCGGGGGAGGCGCTGAAAGAACTCGAACACGGCCCGCGCAGCGAGCAGATCGCACAGGCGCGCGCCAACCTCGCCGCCGCGCAGGCGGAGGCTGCCGATGCACGCGCGTACTACGCCCGCTTGCAGCCGTTGGGTCGCCAACAGCTCGTCGCCGCGTCCGACGTCGATCGCGCGCGCGCTGCCGCCGGTAACGCCGATGGCGTGGTGCGCGCCGCACAGGCCGCGCTGCTCGAACTCGAACGTGGCACGCGCATCGAACAGATCGCGCAGGGCCGGTCCGCCGTCGCCGCCGCGCAGGCGCAGGCCGCGAACCAGTCGGCCACGCTGCGCAGGCTCGACGTCACCGCACCGCGCGCCGGCCTCATCGACAGCCTGCCCTACCGCCTTGGCGATGAAGCCCCCGTCGGTGCGCCGTTGGCGGTGATGCTGGTCGGCGATCGTCCCTACGCACGCATCTACGTGCCCGAACCCATTCGTGCGAACGTCAAGGTCGGCGACACCGCGCGCGTGTTCCTGAGCGGGCGCGAGAGCGCATTGCAGGGCCGCGTGCGCATGATCCGCAGCGAACCCAGCTTCACGCCGTACTACGCGCTGATCGGCGAGGACGCCGCACGGCTGAGCTATCTGGCCGAAGTCGAGATCACCGGCGCCCCCGGCGAGCTTCCTGCGGGCGTACCGGTGCGCGTGGAATTTGCGCGATGAGCGCCGACACACACGATCTGGCGATCCGCGCGCGCGGCCTGACCAAGCGTTTCGGCCAGCTGGTTGCGGTGAACCACGTGGACCTGAGCGTGCCCCGCGCGCACGTGTACGGCTTCCTCGGGCCCAACGGTTCGGGCAAGACCACCACCATCCGCATGCTGTGCGGATTGCTCACGCCGACTGAAGGCGACGTGGAAGTGCTCGGCCTGCGCATTCCCGAACAGGCCGAGGAACTGCGGCGCCGCATCGGCTACATGACGCAGAAGTTCTCGCTGTTCGAAGACCTGACGGTGCGCGAGAACCTGGAGTTCCTCGCCGCGGTGCAGGATATCCCGCACGCGCAAGCGGCCAGGCGCATCGACGAACTCGTCGAGCAGTACCACTTCGCCGACCGGCAGAAGCAACTCGCCGGCACCATGAGCGGTGGTCAGAAGCAGCGCCTCGCACTGGCAGGCGCGGTCATACAGAAGCCCGAACTGCTGTTCCTCGATGAACCGACCAGCGCGGTGGATCCCGAATCGCGCCGCGATTTCTGGGAGAAGCTGTTCGATCTCGCCGACGCCGGCACGACGATCCTGGTATCCACGCACTACATGGACGAGGCTGAGCGTTGCCATCGCATCGCGATCCTCGACCGCGGTGTGCTCGTGGCCGACGGCACGCCGGACGAACTCACGCACGCGCTTGCCGGCCGTACGCTGGAAGTGATGGCCAAACAGCCGCGTCGGGCACAGCAGGTGCTGCTGGGCGTGCCGGGCGTGCTCAGCGTGGCGCAGATCGGTAACGCACTGCGTGTGCTCAATGATGCCAACGGCGATGCGGCCGGACGCGTGCGCAAGGCCCTCGCGGATGCGGGGCTGGAAGCAGAGGTCGCCGCGTCGCATCCGAATCTTGAAGACGTATTCGTCTCCTCCACGCGCGGACGCGAGGACGAGTCCGCGGAGAAAGCCGCATGAACCTGCGGCGGCTCTTCGCGATCGTGATGAAGGAACTGCGGCAGATGCGCCGCGACCGCATCACGCTGGCGATGATCGTCGGCATTCCGGTGATGCAGCTGGTGCTGTTCGGGTACGCGATCAACCTCAACCTGCGCGGCCTGGAAACCGGCATCGCCGATCAGTCCAATACCGCAGCATCGCGCGCGCTGGTGATGGACATGGTCGCCACCGGCGTGATCGATCCGACCATCAGCGCCACCTCGCCGCAGGAGCTGATGGAAGCGATCCGCCAGGGGCGCATCAGCATGGGCGTGGTGATCCCGCCGGATTTCGAGCGCCGGCGCTTCGAAGGCCGCGAAGCCGTGCAGGTGCTGGTTGATGGCAGCGACACCGTCGTGCAGAGCGCAGCGGTGCAACTCGCGCAGTTGCCTCTGAACACGCAGCCCACCCGCAACCTGCGCACCGGCAGTTCGACCGGGCAGATCGGCCCGGGGCAGGTGAGCGTGGTGAGCTTCTACAACCCGCAACGGCGCTCGGCGATCAACATCGTGCCGGGGCTCATCGGCGTGATCCTGACGATGACGATGGTGCTGTTCACCGGTGTGGCCATCGTGCGCGAGCGCGAACGAGGCAACATGGAACTGCTCATCGCCACGCCGTTGTCGAGTTCGGAGCTGATGATCGGCAAGGTGCTTCCGTACGCGGCGATCGGCCTGGTCCAGACCACGGTCATCCTGGTGCTGGGCGTATGGCTGTTCGACGTGCCGATCCGCGGCAGCCTGCTTGACGTTTATCTCGCCGCGATCCTGCTGATCCTCGCCAACCTGACGCTGGGCCTGCTGATCTCCACCAAGGCGCAGTCGCAGTTCCAGGCGATGCAGATGACGTTCTTCGTCTTCCTGCCGTCGATCCTGCTGTCGGGTTTCATGTTTCCCTTCGCCGGCATGCCGCGCATCGTGCAATGGCTGGCCGAAGTTCTGCCGCTCACCCATTTCCTGCGGTTGATCCGCGGCATCATGCTGCGCGGCGCGGCACTGACGGAGTTGTGGCCGGACGTGCTGGCGCTGCTGGCTTTCATCGCGGTGATGATGACGCTGGCGATCTCCCGCTTCCGCAAGCGCCTGGACTGACGGCCAAACCGCGCACTTGCCACCGCCGGCGCGATTGCGCACAGTCCGGACACTTTCGGACATGGCGGGGTGGGGGATGCGGAAGCTGGTTCTGGCGCTTTCGGGCGCGGTGGTCGCAATGGCGGGCCAGGCAGTCGCCGCGCAGGTCACGGTGCTCACGGCCGCGCGCATCCACACGATGGAGACCGCGCAGCCCAAGGTGCAGTCGCTGGCGTACGACGAATCCGGCCGCATCCTCGCACTGGGCAATACCGCCGACCTGCTCAGGCGCTATCCGAAGGCCAGGCGCATCGATGCCGGGCAGGCGACCGTGATTCCCGGCCTGATCGACGCGCATGCGCACGTGTCTGGCCTGGGCATGACGATGCTGAGCGCGGACCTGGTCGACGCCGCCAGCAAGCAGGACGTCGTGCAGCGCCTCAAGGCGTTCGAGAAGCAGCTGCCCGCCGGCGCATGGCTGATCGGCCGCGGCTGGGACCAGAACGACTGGCCGGAGAAAACCTTCCCGACGGCCGCCGATCTCGACGCCGCGTTTCCCGATCGCCCGGTTTGGCTCGAACGCATCGACGGCCACGCCGGCTGGGCGAACACCGCCGCGATGCGCGCGGTGAAACGCGACCTCTCCGGCGACTGGCAGCCCGACGGCGGCCGCATCGAGCGCGACGCACGCAAGCAGCCCACGGGCGTGTTCGTCGATGCGGCCTCGGCATTGGTCGATGAAGCGCGTCCGCCGATGGACGAGGCGACCGCCGAGCGCGCGCTGACGCTCGGCATGCAGTCGGCGGTCGAACACGGCCTCACCGGCGTGCACGACGCGGGCGTCAGCCTGGCCGAACTCAAGCGTTACCAGCACCTGGCCGACCGCGGTGCGATGCCGCTGCGCATCACCGCGATGGCCGACGGCAACAACGAAGCACTCGAGTCGCTGTGCCAGCACGGCCTGTACACGCATCCATCGGGCCGGTTGCAGATGCGCACGCTGAAGCTCTACGCCGACGGTGCGCTGGGCAGTCGCGGCGCGGCGATGCTGAAGGAATACAGCGACGACCACGGCAACCTCGGCATCATGGTCACCTCGCCGGAACAGATTGCCGTTGCGGTCGAGAAGGCCAAGCGCTGCGGCGTGCAGGTCGCCACGCATGCCATCGGCGATCGCGGCAACCACGTCGTGCTCGAAACGTACGCCAAGGCGCTGGGCAGCGATGCGACGACCGTCGACCACCGCTGGCGCATCGAACATGCGCAGGTGTTGTCGCCGACCGATCTACCGCGTCTTGCACAGCTGCACGTGATCGCGTCGATGCAGCCCACGCACGCCACCAGCGACATGCCGTGGGCCGAAGATCGCGTCGGTCCGCAGCGCATCATCGGTGCGTATGCGTGGCGACAGTTGCGCGACAGCGGCGCGCGGCTCGCGCTGGGGTCGGATTTCCCGGTGGAATCGGTCGATCCGCGCTTCGGCCTCTATGCGGCGGCCACGCGTGCCGACGCGCAGGGCCTGCCGGCCGGTGGCTGGTTCCCGCAGGAGAAGCTCACGGCATTCGAAGCGTTGCGCGGTTTCACCATCGACGCGGCGTATGCAGGGTTCGCCGAAGCTCAGGTCGGCAGCCTCGCCGTCGGCAAGCGCGCCGACTTCGTGGTGCTGACGCAGGACCCGCTGGCGATCGCACCAAACGGTCTGCGCGACCTCACCGTGCAGGCGACGTACGTGGACGGAAAGGCGGTGTACCAGGCGAAGTGATGGATCGCAGCGTTGCGATCCTCACGCAGCTGAACGTTCCGGCCGTGCGCGCGCGACTTTCCGCGGCGCACGGTCGATAATCCGCGACCACGCCCGCATCGCGTCCGCGACCGGGCCCACGGAGCCACCCACGCATCATGTGATCGACCTCCTTCCGCAGAGCCCCCGACCTGTCGGCCGACGCGCCACGCGCGCCGCCGCACGTCGTGTTCTGGATCGCCGCGCTTTCCAAAGCCCGGCCCGATGGAGATCACACCCATGCACGCGCACATACTCGTCTGCCAGCTTTGTTTTGCATGGCCGGATGGCACGCCGGTCTTCGATGGCCTTTCCTTCACGCTCGACGCCCGCCGCACTGGCGTGGTGGCGCCCAACGGTGCGGGCAAGAGCACGCTGATTCGCCTGCTTGCGGGCGCGCTCACGCCGTCGTCCGGACAGGTGGAGATGGGCGGCGCGTTCGCGTATCTGCCGCAGGAGCTGGCGCTGTCGGGCGATCTGCGCGTCGCCGATGTACTTGGCATCAGCGGACAGCTTCACGCGCTCGCGGCGATTGCCGAAGGCCGCACGGAGCAGGCGTTGTTCGACATCGTCGGCGACGCGTGGGACCTGGAAGAACGCACGCGGACCAGTCTCGCGCGGTTCGGGCTGGAACATCTGGCGTTCGATCGCATGGTGGACACGCTCAGCGGCGGCGAGGTCGTCACGCTCGGGCTCGCGGCGCAGTGGCTGAAATCGCCCGACATCCTGCTGCTCGACGAGCCGTCGAACCATCTGGACCGCGCGGCGCGGCAGCGCCTTTACCGGTTCGTCGAAGAGTGGGAGGGCTGCCTGGTCGTCGCCAGCCACGACCGTGCACTGCTGGAGCGCATGGACCAGATTGCCGAACTCGATCGCTCCGCACTGCGTCTTTACGGCGGTGGTTTTGCGTTCTTCGAGGCGGCCGCGCGCACGCAGGCCGACGCCGCCGAGCAGGACGTGCGCAATCTCCGGCAAGCGGCGAAACGGGAGCAGCACGAGCGCCAGCAGGCGCGCGAGCGAACCGAACGTCGCACGGGCAATGCGAGCCGCAACCAGTCAGATGCCGGGTTGCCGCGCATCGTCGCGGGCAATCGCCAGCGTGCCGCGCAGGTGTCGGCCGGACGCTCCGAGGACATGCATGCAGCGCGCGCGGCCGATGTGCACCAGCGCCTGGCGATCGCGCGGCGCGCGCTTCGGGAAACGCCTGACCTTGCGATCGAGTTGCCCGACACGCACGTTCCGCCCGGACGATGGTTGTTTTGCGGACAGGGCATGCAGGTGATGCACGATGGCAGGGCGTTGTTCGTGCCGGAAGGCATCGACCTGAATATCCGCGGTCCGGAGCGCATCGTCCTTGCCGGTGGGAACGGTGCCGGCAAGACGACGCTGGCACGCCTGGTCAGCGGCGAGCTCGCGCCGCATGCCGGGACCATCCGGCGTGGCGAAGGCCGTGCGGCGCGGCTTTCGCAACGGCTTGATTCGCTCGATCCACACGCAACCGTGTTCGGCTGTCTTGCCGCATGTACGCCCGGGCTCGACGACGTCGAGCGCGGAAACCTGCTGGCGCGCTGGCTGTTTCGTGGCCCGGCGATGCATCGGCCGATCCATGCGCTGTCGGGTGGCGAACGTCTTCGCATCACACTGGCATGCACGCTGCACGCCACGCCCGCGCCGCATCTGTTGGTGCTCGACGAGCCGACGAACAATCTCGACCTGTGGGCGGTGCGCGAACTCGAACGCGCGTTGCGCGCATACCGCGGCGCGCTGCTGGTGATCAGCCATGACGCGGCCTTCGTCGACGCGATCGCACCGACGCGTCGCCTGATGCTTCAGGGCGGTAGCCTCACCGGGCAGGTCGCGGTCCAGGCATGACGCCCCTATGCCCGAAGCCACGGGCGAAACCGTCCGCGTGCTGGAACAATCGCCCCTTCGTGCGAGAACAGGAGCAAGGAATGAGCAGGCGATGGATCCGATGGACGGGCGCGGCGCTGCTGGTGCCCGCGATGGCGAATGCGCAGGTCGATCTGGCGACGCTCGACCGTGACATGGCAGGCCCGCGCGCGCAGGTGCTGGTGCTGGGGTCCGTGCATCTGGGCGAGTTGCCGAAGTCGTTCGATGCCGCGTCGCTGAAGCCGGTGATCGACCGGCTTGCGGCATTCAAGCCGGAGATCATCACCATCGAAGCGCTGTCGGGCGAGGAATGCGACCTGGCGGCACGCAACGTGGCGATTTACGGCGCCGACTATTGCGCCAGCACCGAAGCGGCGAAGGCCGCCACCGGCCTGGACATCCCTGCGGCGATCGCCGAAGTGGACAAGACGCTCGCATCCTGGCCGTCGCAACCCACGTCCGCGCAGCGCCGGCAGCTGGCCGCGCGCATGCTGGCCGCGAACGATCGCGCGTCTGCATACGTGCAATGGCTGCAGTTGCCCGAACGGGAACGACGCGCGGGCGATGGCCTGGACGAGGCGCTCGTCGCGATGCTGCGCAAACTCGAAACGCGCAACGACGAGAGTTACCAGATCGGTGCGCAGCTCGCCGCGCGGCTGGGCCTGCAGCGCCTGCATGCGGTGGACAACCACACCGGCGACAACGCGCGCGTTGCCGACGTGCAGGCGTTCGGCAAGGCCGTTCAGGCGGCGTGGGATTCGGACCGCGCGCAACTCGATGCGATGCTCGAGCGCGAGAAGGCATTGAGCGATGCGGGCGACATGCTGTCGCTGTATCGCGCGGTCAACCAGCCGGCATCGCTGGAGGTGCGCGCGAAACTCAACGTCGTGCCGGCGATGCGCTCGGCATCGAAGGAGCGCTATCCGCAGGTGTGGGTCGCCGGCTGGGAAACGCGCAACCTGCGCATGGTCGCCAATATCCGTGAATCGTTCCGCGAGAAGCCCGGCGCACGCGTGTTGTCGATCGTGGGTTCTTCGCACAAGCCCTGGTTCGACAGCTGGCTCGGCCAGCTGCAGGGCGTGGAGATCGTGGATGTGGAGCAAGTGTTGAAGTGATCCAGCGTCCCGGCGTACGCCGGGACCGGACCGCGACGAACGACGCGCGTATCAGGCGTCGTTTTAGTCCGTCGTCGCCACGCGGGCGCGCAGCGAGTTGCTCATCGCTTCGGTGATGACGACATGGACGAACTGGCCGACCAGGCGTGCATGGCCGGGGAAGTTCACCGAACGCATGTTTTCGGTCTTGCCCGTGAGTTCGTTCGGGTTCTTCTTTGATGGGCCTTCCACCAGCACGGTCTGCGTGCTGCCGACCATCGCGTCGGAGATCGAACGCGCGTGCGCGTTGATGTGCGACTGCAGGCGCGACAAGCGCGCATGCTTTTCCTCGCTGGAGACGTTGTCTTCCAGATCGGCCGCGGGCGTGCCGGGGCGACGGGAGTAGATGAAGGAGAACGACTGGTCGAAGCCGACGTCCTCGATCAGCTTCATGGTCTTCTCGAAATCCGCGTCGGACTCGCCCGGGAAACCGACGATGAAGTCGGAGCTGACCGAAATATCCGGACGCACCGCGCGCAGCTTGCGGATCTTCTGCTTGAACTCCAGCGCCGTGTAGCCGCGCTTCATCGCCGACAGGATGCGGTCGCTGCCGGCCTGCACGGGCAGGTGCAGGTAGTTGGCGAGCTTGGGCACGTCGCGGTAGGCCTCGATCAGCGAGTCGGAAAACTCCAGCGGATGCGAGGTGGTGAAGCGGATGCGGCCGACGCCTTCGATCTCGGCGATGGCGCGGATCAGCAGCCCGAGGTCGGCGACTTCGCCGTCACCGAAGGGGCCGCGATAGGCGTTGACGTTCTGGCCGAGCAGGTTGATCTCGCGCACGCCCTGCGAGGCGAGGTCGGCCACTTCGACCAGCACGTCCTCGAACGGACGGCTGATTTCCTCGCCACGCGTGTAGGGCACCACGCAGAACGAGCAGTACTTGCTGCAGCCTTCCATGATCGACACGAAGGCGCTCGGGCCTTCGGCACGCGGCTCGGGCAGGCGGTCGAACTTCTCGATCTCGGGGAAGGAGATGTCGACCTGCGGCAGGCCGGTGTCGCGACGGGCCTGGATGAGTTCGGGCAGGCGATGGAGCGTCTGCGGGCCGAAGACCAGGTCCACATACGGCGCGCGCTTCACGATCGCCTCGCCTTCCTGTGAGGCGACGCAGCCGCCCACGCCGATCACCACAGGCTTGCCACCCTGCTTGAGCGACTTCCAGCGGCCGAGCTGGCTGAAGACCTTCTCCTGCGCCTTCTCGCGGATGGAGCAGGTGTTGATCAGGATGACGTCGGCTTCTTCGGCGTTGTCGGTCAGCTCCAGGCCGTCGCTGGCGGCGAGCACGTCGGCCATCTTGGCCGAGTCGTACTCGTTCATCTGGCAACCGTGGGTCTGGATGTAGAGCTTGCGCGGCGCGGTGGCGACGGCAGCGTCGGTGCCGCACTCGGCGGCTGCCTCGAAGGGCACGGAGGTCGTGTGGGTCTGGCTCATCTGGCTCGATCCGGGAGGGGCGGCGGTTATTCCGCGCCGGAGGGGCCGCCATTCTACAGGCCCGGCACGGCCCAGTCCGGGTGGGGGCGGGAATCGCGTTCTCTGATCCGAGGGCATGAGGAGGGCGCGGGGGCCGCGCCGGCTGACCCGAACGTTCGTGAAGTCCCTGACGGCAGGCTTTGCATCGCTGGGATTGGCCGGGCTGCTGGTGGCG